>Ga0247733_1000041_pt1 | contig 226862 bp, 255 predicted proteins | sample UWRJL043104R2_FD_180932 | JGI IMG/M metagenome (GOLD analysis project Ga0247733, IMG submission 180932) | Plant litter microbial communities from Arlington Agricultural Research Station in Wisconsin, United States - UWRJ-L043-104R-2 | ecosystem: Environmental > Terrestrial > Plant litter >... | reverse complement strand
CCCCCGGTACGGAGTAGTAGCGCGAAATCGCAGTGAGGGAGCTCTCCCATTAGCTACAATGCCGTTTCGGCCAGTGCCACCCTCTCCATGAGGCTTTACAGGGTGAAAATGAGGCTATCCTACTGGTACAACCCCATGATGAAAATCCGCGCTACTACTCCGTTCCGGGGGGGGACTGTATAGGCATCCTCAAATCAACGAATGACAAGCAGCAGAACCATGACCATAGGTGTTCGCTGTATGACGGTAAGCACGAAGGGGGCAAATGAACAAATAAGCTGTAAGCATACACAGAGCACCCACGCTAGAATGAATCGGGAGAAAGAATATCTTGCCTGAATGACTGATTTCTTTTATGTACTAATATATTACGTGTGGCTGTGTACTCGGGCCCATTCTCGCCCCCATGAGCACCGAAGCCGATCAATGTTCCTCTTGCAGGCAAACACTCTCAACCAGCATTATGTATGTATCAGATCGCGTTGCTGTTTCTCACGTCAGTGATCGCTTCCTCGTTCGCGAACCTGGACCACGGCGGCCTGGTGTGCATGAGCTAGCTTACCTACCATAGGGCTATCATATATGGAAAGGTCGAGTACGAGTAGATCAGCACTGCACGTTGCCAGCGAATTGCCAGTTGCATGGGTTGCCGGGGAAGCAGTTCCAGACGCTGTGGGTGCCGTCGGGGTTTTCGAAGCAGCGGCTGTAGACGAAGTTGGGTGCTGTGTTGGTGGTGTTAGTGGCCGTGCTTTGCAAGATGTAGATGAACGAGGAGAATATGGGAGGAAGATGAGTAGAGGGGTGAGATTTCGAGGTTAGGCATGTGTCGGGGGTTGGCTTCACTGGACTTACCTTGACCACATGTGCACGCTGAACCAGGAGCCGGAGCTGGGTCGAGGGCGGAGGCTGGGGTAGGAGTAGCAGCGACGGCGCCGACGAGGGCGATGATGGCGAGGGAGAAACGCATGTTGAGTGTTGGTGGAGTTGGTGGTAGGGTGGGTTTGAGGAGTGCTGTTGATATCAAGGTTGATGGTGATGTCGGTGTCAAAGTGGGCGGTTGCTGCATACTTTATATACTACAGCAACAGTAAGACGTCGTCACCATCCCATGGCAATCTCAGTATAGCTGACTATAGACTCGTACCCGGCTGACCTGCAGGAACTGGCCGCTGTTGGTCCCTTCGCGGGCCCTCCGTATACCGCAGGTCCCGCAGATCCCGCAGCTGTTGGGTCCCGTGGTCGGATCTTGTCGTTACATGGTCGCTCCTTCCGAATCGAATTGTGGAGACGCGTACGGTTGTCTGTTGGATGCGTATGTAAGACGGGCGGGTGGTACGAAGCTGGGGGCTTTCTGGCGCCACGTGCCGGTGTTTGCGCTATGTCTTTGAAATGTCTCGAAATGTGGGCGGTGACGGTGGGAAATTTTCACTGCGTATGGCGTGTGGCGTTGTGTGGAAGCCTGAGGATGGCGGGTTGCCTTGTTGATGCTGGGGTTGGTTTTCGTGAGTACCCTTGGTAGACGAAAGTAGTACCAAAACCTACACAGTGGTCCGTGACTCCGAGTTCCTCCCGGGTGATTAAGTCTCTGGGTTCAGTAAAGCGACTGCATGCTCGAAATTCCTTCCCTCATCCCCAATCCAGAACAAAAACCGTTGGTGGCTGCCGTTCCGCCCCCTCCCGTCCCGTCCCGTGTAAACATTGCTAAAGTCCGCATAAGCCACCAACCCGCAAATATCGATTTGAGCGTTTGCTTTTCACAATCTTCATGGGTCGCTGACATACCTTCGAGCTGGGCGGCGGCGGTGAGAATCCAATCTATTCCATATCAGTGGCGATGGTCGCTGATGCGGCTGAAAGCCCTTCGATGCAGATCATTGGACGAGCGAACAATGTTACCCTTATCGCGCCACCCCGGTCATGTTGCAACCAAAGCATCTGTCATTGTATCGTGGCGGTGCAGCTCAGACATTAACATAGATCTTGTATGTTGGAGTTCGACCCTAAAGCATCGGACCAATCACAGAGCATGCCTTGATTCAGGTCAGCTGTCACTTGGATGCCATACTGCGGCATATGGAGGTGCGAAGACTGGGGAAGTTGATTTTCAACGAAGTTAGGCTGTAACGATGAATTTGTTGCCCACAGCGCTACCTAGCATAAATCCACCAGCTCCAACATCCATGTCAAAGGATTGGCTGGTGAAAATTCGAGGTACATGTTGGTGATTAGAGCCGCAATGCGGGTGGTCTGGCCCCCAATTCCGTTATTGTCGGAGTTCTCTTCGGTTGGAATGAGACGGGCGCGAAAGTCTACATCTGTGGACCTTTCCTGGGTCGGGAGCGGGGCGTTGGGCTCATCGATGCTGCACAATATGTCTCAGGTTTCGTTGACGTGCATGGCGAACCTGGGAAAGTAGAGCTGTGGTTCTGCAGCGTTTCAATGAATGCAACCAAGGACCAAAGCGTATTTTGGGGCTCGTGGTGTACGCTGAGCTGTCACGGTGACACGCATAAATGCTCGCATAGGAGGAGACATTATATAAAACGACGAAGCACGTTGCATCCCTATAGTAAGGTTCGTATTCCAACAAATCAGATGTCGAGGTGATGATTATGCCTATCGAAACGACGTGTTCGAGCACCTAGATTGAGGGTATGCGATAAGGTCCGGCGACGTCGAGGAGATAGCAGACTGAGGTAAAGCTTCGCGATAGGTTGGGTTGAGCAACCAGTAAAGCTCACGGTGGCAGTGATGGTAATAGATGTGTAACGATGAAAGTTGAGTGCTCGGAGGGACAGTGGCCCGGGTTGGACAGTATGAGATGCTGAGATGCAATTCTGTTGGCAACGAGTCGTATATGTCTTTGAACTTGTTCTCGTAGAACGAGATCATGCCATCGATTGTCAGGGATGCTGGATTTATTGTAGAGCCGCTTCGCGTACCTATGAACCGGATCAGCTCAGATTTTTAGAGATATTACTGATTTCCTTTGGGTTTTTTTTATTACGCACGTTGATCTATGATGATCAATCATGCCTGCACTGCAAAGCTAACGCTAACCCTTTCTCTAAAGCGCGGACACATTGATTTTCTTCCTAAGGTTAAAACGTAACATCGACCACTACACAGTCTCAGCATGTCACAGGTAATCCTCAAGCCTCTTCATCTAGTCAGTAATCATATCAGATGACCTATCTTCTGCTATTGGGGACATTATGATCCTTGGTCCGGCCGAAGAGTTCACAAACTTATCTACGCGCCTTGGCCAAGGCATCGTCAGACTCGTTAGCTTCATCCTGCTACCATGCGCTACGTAGATGAAATGGTAATATGTAGTGAAAAGAAGTGACAGAGGTCGGTGCAAGTACAGCGTAGACATTATCTGCTCTGTACAATTGATCTGATTCTATCAACTCAGAGCTATAAACCAATTTTTGACTTATGCCTTGCTACTGATCAACGAAGCTACCCTGAACCATTGGCGGAGAAGTAGGAGCACCGTTGAGGGAATATTGATAATGCAGATTCGACCATAATTCAGCCATCTTGTCCTTTTTCTGTAGCCAACTCTTGCCAGCAATGTCACTGAGAATAACATACCTAAGCAAAGAATAAGCACTCAACAATATACATCGCTTAGGGCGACCCAAACTTACACCCAGTAACGACAACCAGAGCCACCCCCAGACATATCATACAAATGACGGCGATAGTCATAGACCAACTTGACGATATGGGATGCGATAACTCACTGATAGTCGCATAGTCCCAGTACCTGGAGGTGGAATTGGTATGAACATAGTCGTACGGTCTTAAGGGCAATGAAACCATTGGCCGTTTGGGAACAAGAAAGCTCACAGCTGATTGAGAAGGCCTGGGGAAACAGCGCTCGATTCCACTAGTAGGTCACCTTTTATACTTGACCAATAAGTGCAAATTAACGAGGATGCAGCCCTCCCACGCCTCCACCGGCTTGAAAAGAGAATACTGACGATGATGGTACCAAAGTGACAAAGAAGACAAGCATGCACTAGATAGCGGCGACAGCGTGCTCAAAATGCGGACCGAGGCTCAACTCAACATTACTAGGGTCTCAGTGAAATCCCTTCTAAATCTTCAATAATGATTCTTGAAGCTCCACGCCCGCATACCCGTCAATCAAAGCCAAAGAAGGGGACGGAGCCGTTTCAGTTGTAGACCCTTGCGAGTGACCTTACGCATTGCAAAAGCATGGGACCACACTCCGCACCTTGCACTCATGATGTCAATTGAAGTCGTGGTCTACCTAGCAGCAGTTGAAGAGGCCTCACATGCGAGGAGCAAACAACCCCTCGCCGTGCAGGTTGGCGAAAAAGGATCTGAGCTCAAGGTTGACGGCACGCCCATTGCCAGCGTATCAACGCGTTTAATATGGCTCAACGCAGGCTCGAGGCGGTAGCTTATACGGTGAGATGTATGTGCGCTCTGCCAGTCGAGGTAGCAAGTGATGCTCGACGAACAGACTCTGCCTCACACTTTTGAGATTAGAGCGAAGTTCACATTATTCAATTATCAGAATTCGATTATCAGTGCTACATGAAACGATACCTCCGTACCATCTAGAGTATCGACAACAAAATCGGCTGTATGCTCGACTACCTAGACGAAGAATAACGGACAACACCATTGTTATATGCCAGGTGTGTCAATCCAGAGATTGCTGCAAGGACAGACCGACCAGATTGGCAACAAATCGCATACCTTCGGTACTAGATGCATAACAATATCGTCTATAGCGCGTACGCGCATTACGGTGTGAGGCCAGCGGTGCAAACTCATCTACTGGTACAGCGAGGGTGCGAGGCCGGCTGATGTGGAGCCCAAGCAGTAGGAGCTGTTCGACTGCCAGGAAGATCCTTTGGAACTGTTCAACGTCTACAGCGACCATCGGCGTACAAGAAGGTCGTGGAGGACATGACGACTCAACCGGAGGAAACGATGGCGGACAAAGACGATACGCCGATACATCCCACTAAAACTAGTCCATCTTGTTTGGTCTTCGCCAAAATATCCTCCCAGCGCCCCAGCTCTGCAGCGGATTCCCTTCTCCCATGCTTGCAGACCAGTATTCCTCTTTGAACCCGCATACGTGCTGATAAAAGGCCTCTTTTCCCCTGGTGCTGGAAACAGAGGCCCATATCTGCTCCTCGTTGGCGCGGTCGATTCCCCACTTCGAAAGCTTCTTTCCGATGCCTCGTCCTTGGTGGTCGGGATGTACGGCTAGCCATTCCAGATACCAGGATTCCGCTCGGTCGCCGGACCACACGGATCCGAAGACGCCGTACGCGCGCTCGAGGACGTCTTCGTCGGTTGGGGAGCAGGCGCGGTTGGGATAGAAGTATGCGTGGAGTTTGTTGTAGTAGGTGAAAAAATGGGTCATGTATCGTCCTATGTCACCCAAGGCAGTCGTGAGCAATCAAATTCCTTCAAAGCAACCCATGTACCAAGGGCGTGTGTAAACTTACGCGGATCATACATGGCGCATTCCAACGCATCACCCCCGGAGCCCATTCTCTCCCATTGGGCAACCCCCACCACATTTTCTTTTCCAGTTGTCTCGTCCTTATCCACGGCTACTAGCCATCTCCAGCGATAGTTCCAATAGTTCACGTACGCGCGACGGAGCCAGTACAGATTCACATCTTGGGGGTATTGGTTCCGGTGGGGGTGTATTATATCGCCGAAGAGATCGTCGTCGAAGAAAGCGGCGCCCATGCATCGCGCGATTGGCTGCAGATCCGCGAAACGGGCGAATCGAACCGTGACCTCGGGCCTAGACATAACGGCTTGCGTGTTGGGCGTTTGGGGGCGAGAATTATCCAATCGTCAAGTGCAGCTCAAAGTCGAGCTCGTAAAAGCACGCCTGCCGAGGTGGAAGAGTCGATGCTGATGTTTTTAACACGTGTAGCAATCTGCGGTAACACCAAATAATACGACTCAAATTTCTACCTGGACCCTCTGGTTACGTACACAGCAGTTAATTTTTCTTCAAATATAGCCCGTGCTCCGCGATCAGAACAGGGCCGCGACCCTGCCCTAGCTGCCCGTGCCGTGCCGCAAGCTCCTTTCTTCGCGCTTGCACGTCCGGCAATTCTGAGAACCGAAACCCCCACAGATGCAGTTGTTTCCGAATGGAGAGGTCATCCCACGCAACTGAGGTAACAGAATCGGTGTATCTGGAGTCCGATCCATCAGCTCCCGACTCTGGCAACGGGTAATCAATCGGACGGCCCTTGCATGGCGTTAATGGCTTGTGGGAGCTGATCGGTTTTTTTCTTTCTTTTCTTCGTAGTGTCCAGGATTTTGGGTCAAGGACCGTGATGGCGGTGAAGATTATGGAATTGTTTTTTTTTCGTTCTTCTTGTAGACGAGGATGGGAGGTGTAATGGTGGACGGTCGTCGACATGATCACAGAGTGGAACATGGAACGTTGCCTCTATTGTGTACTTATGTAGACGATTCGAGTCTCATGCAAGTTTTGTCATTCAGTCATAAATGTCTAATCGGTCTATATACAACACTTAGGTTTCCCACAGATTCAGTCCAAGCCCAGACCAGGCCATTCAACCCTGATCACACACGTACAACGTCCTGGTCACTCGACTCAGAACGCACATGCCAATCCACCACCTTCCTGATGATCAAGTCCTGACTCCCATGACTCCCAATGCTCGCGCTATCCCCCGTCGGATGCACGACCGTGGTGTTATGCTGATGAGGATCCGGTCTTAGACCCGAGCTAATTCCATCACCATGTATATCATCATTACGTGTCGAATGATCGTTCGCTTTACGCCAACCTCTCGTTTGCGCAGACCCAATCGTTAGGTTGTGTAACTGATAGTCTGAAGACTTTTGCGACTTGCTGAAGGCCAACCCTAACCCGAAGTCTAGCGAGAAGGACTTCATGAACGCCTTTAGGTTGGGTATGGTTGCGGAGATCAGGGACCAGAGCAACATGGCTTGTTGGTAGACGAGAGTGTTTGTGACGGAGTAGAGAGGTTGCGTGGCGGCGGGGTACTTGGTGAGGCGGACAAAATGGAGAGCGGAGAGGATGACGATTGGGAGGCGGAAGGCGAAGGCTATCACGACCTGTATTTTCTTCTTCGTAGGCATCTGGAGAGGCCATGTCAAGGCGACGGGTAAGAAGAAGATGAAGACCTCAGTGACAATGTCGGTTATGGTCAGGATCCGCCAGCGGTCGACCTAAGACTCTTAGTTTTGTTGTCGTGTGGCGGATGGGAAGGAGCTCACCTGTGCAGGACATACTTCAACGCTCCTGCTTGTCAGTACCAAATCAGCATTGCAATGCGTGGCAACGAGAATGATGCCTGCCAGACCCCATGCAACACTCAAGAGGAAAATCGCGATGCGCAACCAGAGCTTCCATCCTGCGTTGCTCGAGAAAACACGATGCATGAGCAAGATTGTGCAGCATTTCGCCAGACAGAGGGTAAGGATGGCGAGGATCTCGGACGCAATGAAAGAGCGGCCAGCGACCGCCCATTGATCCTCGGTGGTGATGGAGTTGAATTTAGATAGGCCGTGGCTGAGACCATGGAAGATGGCACCCGACTGGCCAATACACACAAACTGTGAGGAACGTTTAGCTAGGAAGCAGCGCGCTACGTGGAAATGTTGATCAACGCACCGTTGCGATAGCCAGTAGGTAGTCATCGATCCCGTAGATACCCCATTTAACGTATGCTCGCACGAGCGCCGACAGAATCACGTAGATGGTGGCTAGGATGGTGACGATCCACAGCGTACCAGCCTGGTCGTTAAAAGAGATGGCCGCCAGTGGTGGCGCCGTCCCAAGGCCCTGTTGCTCGGTCATGAATCGAAGACCCGTCAGATCAAACTGGCGAAGATTGATACTCACTCGAGAGAATGTTGTGTCTACATGTACATAAACCGGAACGGCCGCGCAGGTGCCGTACCGCGCCGCCGGTCCCACCCCCTACGTGATACATCTAGGCCGCAGTGCTTTTTCCTCGTGTTCTCTGACTGGCGATAAGAGTGCTGACGGGTGAAGCTCGCTTGTGCATGCAGCGCGGCGCATCGGCCGAGCGGCAGCGCGCCTGAGATAGACCCATGGCGGCGTGGGTGAAGCACATGCAGCCATCGGATATTGGAGTCGTGTGTTGTGGTGTCGAAGCGTGCTCAGCATCGTTCCGACCGGTTCCTTTAGACGGGGATCGAGCGGGAGATGCGCCAGAAACGGCGACGCCTGCGGACCCGTAATGAAACCCCCGTGTGCAAGCCTGTGCAGAGCTTGTGGTGCGAGGCGAGCATGTAGTCCCCGCCCCAACGGGACGGAACGCTAGTGGTAGGGATAATACGTTCATCCCTTATGAGTCTGCGGTTATATTCCAAGGTGCTGCGCTTGTTACGGGGGTAACACCACTGCCGTCCCCTGCACCTGATGCACCTGCAAGGCCTTTGAGCCAGAAATATTTCACGACTCCTAGGGACTGAAGGTTTCTCAAGGTTCAGCCTCCACCTACTCACGACAACCTCCAAGGTCTGCCAGGCTGCGCCTGCCAACCATCATGCCTTCCAAGGCACACGACACGTACGGCGATACTATCTTCGCAGACGAGGTCCAAGATGGCAACGGCAAGAAGCAGGGCAATGCCCACGATCGCGCCGACATGTATCGCATGGGCAAAACGCAGGAGTTGAACAGAGGTTTCCGCTTCATGTCCATCTTCAGCTTCTGCACTATCCTCATGTCGACGTGGGAGGTGCAATTTCCGTTCGTTGGTCCTTGACCCAATACGCATGGACTGCCTCACTGACGGTGGATCGTAGTATCTCTCCCATCGCCCTCGTGAATGGCGGCACTGCGGGCTACATCTGGGCCTTCCTCCTCAGCTGGATCGGCTTTCTGGTCATCAATACCTCGCTGGCTGAAATGGGCTCCATGGCACCGACAACAGGTGGACAATACCACTGGATCTCCGAATTTGCGCCCCGCAAGCATCAGAAGATCATGAGTTACCTAATGGGGTGGATCTGTGTACTAGGCTGGCAGAGTCTCTGCGCTACCTCTGCGTATTTAGCTGGAACCCAGATTCAAGCCCTCGTCGCCCTCAACTATCCCAGCTATGTCGCTCAGAACTGGCACGGCAGCCTCCTCACCATCGCGGTGGCAGCGTACGGTGTCATCTTCAATACTTGGCTGGCCAAGAAGTTACCACTAGTCGAAGGGCTCGTCCTGGTCATACACGTACTAGGCTTCTTCGGCATCCTCGTACCGCTCTGGGTTCTTTCCCCGCGAACAGACGCCAAAGCCGTCTTCACAAGCTTCAACAACGGCGGTGGATGGAACAACATGGCGACAAGCTTCGTAGCCGGTATCTCAGCGGGCATTGGCCCACTGCTAGGCGCAGATGCCTCTGTGCACATGTCCGAGGAACTGCAGGACGCCGCGAGAGTAGTGCCGCGAAGCATGATCTTGACCACCATTTGCAATGGTCTCTTGGGCTGGGTCATGGTCATAACGTATTGTTTCTGCCTTGGCGATCTCGAAGTTCTGGAATCTCCATACGGTGCATACATTCAAGTCTTCTACAACTCAACGAAATCTGCGGGCGCGACTACGGGCATGGTCATTGTCCTCATAGTCATGATCATCTTCTGCAACCTCACCATGATCGCAACGGCTTCGAGACAACTCTTCGCTTTCGCCCGCGACGATGCGATACCCTTCCACAACTGGTTCGCCGACGTGAAGCCCGGCTGGGACGTCCCCTTCAACTCCGTCATTACTACCTTCGTTACTACAAGTCTTCTCTCGTTCATTAGTATCGGATCTCCCGTGGCACTCAACTCCATCCTATCGCTTACCACCGTCGCCATCCTCACTAGCTACATTTGCTCCATCGGCTGCATCATATGGCGACGTTGGACGAACCAGCCATTGCTACCGTCTAAGTTCAATCTCGGGAAATGGGGGCTTCCGGTCAACATCCTTTCGGAAGTGTTTCTGATCTTTTTCCTTGTAGCAACTTTCTTTCCGCCGACACCTAATCCAGCGCCCGAGGATATGAACTGGAGTATTGTCATCTATGCGGGGACTATGATTTTTTCGGTGACGTATTATTACTTCTATGGACGGCATAAGTATGCGGGGCCTGTGGAGTATGTGAGGAAGTTGGAGTGAGGCGTGGGACCTTGGATGTACAGACGAGTCACGTATACCCAAAGATGACTAGACGATAGAACTTCACGATTTAGGCTTGAAAAAGAACAATACACATGAGATACGGTCGACTATTTAGTTCTGATTCACCCTGAAGTATTCCCTTCACATCATTCACGCAATTGCTGCAGCCCCTGTTATGGATAGGTCACCAGAAGGTCTTGACAGTATCTTTGCAGTCCCTTTCAGCGACACCACATATGTGATACCTACTCGCGCTTCACAAGCACCACATGAATGCAGCCACCGCCAGTTATACACCTTTAGACACTCACTGCTCAACTGCACATCAGTCCTTCTTCTTTCCATTGTGTATATTAACCAACTCCCCTCGTAGTCCCACAGTCTAAACTCCTTTATCAAAAGCCTCATCAAGCGATATTCCATGTGCAGAACAACAACCTTTACCTGCACGCTTTGCGGCCGCGAGTCCACGCGTCCACCCACTCTATGCCCTATCGCTGAGGGAACAGGCAGAGCGTGCAAGAGCGGCGAGCCGAGCAATGTCCACGCGACGATCCGTACCACGTGTCGAGGGGAGTGTAAGAAGCGGAGAATGGGGGCCATGGGGAGGAGGGAGAAAGGGAGGGCAAACATGTAGGTGAGGAGTAGGAGGATGTTGCGAAGGGGAAATGTAGCTCTTCAGCATAATTTTCATCTCTCATACTCATGGGCATATTTAACTGGTCTACAATTGGTCATTGTTTGCAACCTACACGTTTGGGCGCCGTCACCTCTCTACTGAGGTGCTGCAGCCCCATCACCCCTCAAGTCGCTACCTCCGCTCCATACCAGAATTCCATCATCGACGTGTTGGCGGATGATCTGTCCACGACCAAACAAGCCTCTTCCGTACCCTTCAAGCTGCTGAACATTGTGCCCCATATCCTTCAATTCTTTCACGACCTGGGGGTCGATGCCCTCCTCAATGTTGATAGTAGCATCGGTCATTCGTCCGTCTGCGCTGGGCATTCCCGCGCCGATGCAAAAGCGGGGTGCATCGAGAGCATGTTGCGGGTTTAGCTTGAAGACCTCCTGGTTGAGAAGGACTTGTACATGGCCTTGGGGCTGCATGAAGCCGCCCATGACACCATACACACTATGTAGACTCTGGTCTTTGCTGTATGTGATGAGACCAGGAATGATGGTGTGATAAGGTCGCTTCCTTGGTTCTAGCACATTCGGATGATCTTTAGATAGACTGAAGTTGGCGCCGCGGTTCTGAAGTGTGAAGCCACAACCCTTAGGAATGATTCCAGTCCCGAAGCCACCATAGTTGCTATTGATGAAGGAGATTGCGTTCCCTTCGGAGTCAGAACAGCAGAAGTATACTGTGTCGCTTTGAAGGTGAGCTGGAGAACCGTGTAATGGAGCCGACATTGCCTTCTTTGGATCGAAAAGCTTTGCGCGCTCGGCGAGGTATTCTTGCGAAATGAGCTCGGCGGAGGGTACCTTGGTGACATTCGGATCCGTAACAAACCAGTGTGCATCGGCAAAGGCAATTCGAAGAGCTTCAATCACGGCGTGTAGATGTGCAGTGCGATTGTGCTCGTCGTGGCTCCACTTGGATATCTTGCCTTGCTTCTCCAGCTCCTGGATGATGCCGAGCGCCATCAAGGCTACGATACCCTGTCCATTTGGTGGATGCTCCCACAGTTCGATGCCACCATCGGTATTCTCGCCTACACCCTGTCCAGTATACTTTAAGGAGATAGCATCGACCGGTTCGGAGCCTGTTTCAGCGTGGTGCTTCAGATCATCGAGTATCAAGTGGCCGCCTAGATCGGACACGACTTTAATGAGTTGCTCGGCTACCTCGCCCTCGTAGAACCCCTTCTTGCCATGCTTGGCGAGGAGCTTGAAGGTGTTCGCTATGGTTGGGTTCTTCATGATTTCTCCAGCCTTGGGAGCTCTGCAGCCGTCTTTGGCAGAAGCATCTTTCTTAAGCATTTCCGCACCATTGGGAGAGGCACGCTTGATGTCGGCCTCGCTAGCAGCCCACTGTATTCAATTAGCAAGACGTTTCTGGTGAATGGCTTTGGTCTTACAAAAGTAGCAGAAAGCTCCGATACCGGAAACCCTTTCTCTGAAAGCTCGATGGCAGGCCCAAGGACATCCTCCATGCTAACATTGCCACTACCGAAACGCTCCACGCAGTCAACCCAGCCTGCTGCGGCTCCAGGGACCGTGGCGGTATGAACGCTGTTCATCGGAATGTGGCCGTGTTCTCCATCCGCCAGATTGAGGTCTTTACGGATGCGATCAAGCGTGACATTTTGACCCGAGCGTCCTGATCCATTCATAGCATCCACCTTTTTCGTCTTGGCATTGTAAAAGAGGCAGAACATATCACCTCCGATACCGGTTGAGCCAGGCTCAGTGACATTGAGGGCAGCTGCAACGGCGACTGCTGCGTCCTGTTCGTGTTCAGTTGCGTTCCCAAGTCGACATGGGGTTACATCATACCGCTGCATTTCCTCCTTTTCGAAGTATTTCTAGGCCAGCGGCGGTCGCGAGAGGCTGGGTGCTGGACACGATGCCTTTGGTGCTGTGTACAACAGAACGGCGGCTGGGAAAGTGGAGAAACTGGGGCTCCGGATGGGGATATACTTTGGACGCCATGGCGGGGTCAATTATGAGATATTTGAGCTTTCGATGTAGAGGATCCGACTGTCACGGTGACTGAGATATACGTCGACTATAAACAACCAAACGTCGGCGAAGCACCTGGATAGATGAGAATGGAATGACTGGAATGGACGGCTATCCCCGGAGGCGCGATGCCGCTCTGGTTGCCGATGGGTGATTGGATCCACCGCAGCTCCATGACGTGTAGTTGAGGAGATAGGGCAGATGAGGGGTGACGGGGCGATAGCAGGGGGTAGGACAATGAAGCCCGGGACGGATGCTTGTGTTCGGCTGATGGTATTGGTAACTAGTAGGGGGAGGGGGGTTGGAGTAAAAGTCACGTGGGGTCGCGCCGAGCTCAGATTTTTGGCCAGCGCGTGTCGTGGTACAGCACATTTACTTCATCTACTCAACAGAGAGGAACACCCGGCATGCTTGCGACGCCCTGGATCTGCCGCAGCTGTCTCTCCCGTCTCGCACGTCCGGCCATTCGACGGCACATCCGCTTCTACGCAACTCAGACCAAAAGTGCGCCCGAGTCGATCCCTCGTGCCCTCCTCGACCGCGCGCGCACCATCGCCGACGAGCACCGGCAGCTCACGGCACAGCTCGCCCAGGGCTTCAATGCGCGTGCAGCGAAGCAGACAGGCGCGATCGCCCCCATCGTGAGCGCGCTGCAGACATGGGAGAAGGCACAGGAGGTGGGTTGTCGAATGTCGTGTTACTGCGTGCGCACTTGCTGATGGATGGCAGTCTGTCGCCGAGCTTGCCTCGCTGATACACGACCCCGGCAGCGACCCCGAGCTACGAGAGCTGGCCGCCGATGACCTCGACACCACCAGAGCGGAGCTCATCAGCGCCTCGCAAACCCTCATTACGGCGCTCGTGCCGGTGCACCCCTTCGCGCACCTCCCCTGCCTGCTCGAGATCCGGCCCGGCGCTGGGGGCTCTGAAGCAGCCATCTTTGCCGGCGACCTCCTGCGCATGTATCAGGCCCTTTGCAACCGCTCTGGCTTCCGTGCAACGCTCTTGAAGTACGAGAACATCAATGGCACACAGGAGGCCGGCATTCCGCTCTCCGAGGCTGTGCTGGAGATTGACCAGGAGAACGCATATGGCGTTTTTCGGTGCGAGGCCGGCGTACACCGTGTGCAGCGCGTCCCGGCGACCGAGAAGCAGGGCCGCACGCACACGAGCGCCGCCTCAGTGCATGTCCTGCCCAGCCTGAACGAGAACGCAGCGACCGAGGAGAACTACGACGACCCCGAGAGTGACTACTACATCGACCATAAAGAGGTGAAATTAGAGGTCATGCGCGCGAGCGGTGCTGGCGGTCAGCATGTCAACAAGACCGAGTCAGCCGTGCGGCTAACTCATATACCCACAAACATTGTGGTGTCCATGCAAGACTCACGATCCCAGCCCAAGAATAAGGAGAAAGCTTGGGCACTGCTGCGCGCACGCATTGCCCAGCTGCGGCGGGAGAAGCGCGAAGAGGAAATCGTTGCTATGCGCCGTAGCGTCGTGGGCGTGGCCAAGATGGGCCGTGGGGATAAGGTGCGTACCTACAACTGGAACCAGCAGCGAGTCACGGACCACCGGAGCGGAATCACAGTCCATGATCTGGACGACGTCATGGGCGGCGGCCAGACGCTCGAGCAAGTCATGGAGAGCGTCCGTGGCTGGCTGATGGAGAAGGACGTGGAAGGTTTAATAGCCGAAGAGGGCGATGCGAAGAAGTGAGTGGAGTTTACCTCCCAAGGATCGAGTCAGTCTATTACAATGACATTCCGGTCGCGTGTGCTGTTCGATCTGGTGGTTAGAAACCCGGACGTCACCCTCTTATTGCGCTCAATGGAGCAACTTGAATCACGTTAAATTACAGCTGCAACGCACGTAGTCTTGATTCTCAGAAGCCTCAATTGACACTTCGGGTATCCTACGTGTGGATCTTAGCACTGCCAGCCGCGCGACAATTATGTACAACATCACACAGCACTTCTGACATTGCTGAACGAGTGTACATTTCATCGTAGCTCATCTTGACATTTACCGATTTTTACCGGAACAAGTTCGCGGCACCGTACGGCTGTTTCTAAGCTTGGAACATCGCACCGCTTTGCGATTCGTCACGATGAACGTCTCCTACAGGGCCGCCTGTCCTGGACGATCACAACTACAATGTAACGCAGTGTTTGATATAACTACGAGAACTTGCTAGGTAGCCATTGGGGGCAAGTTGACTCGAAGACTCATTACTGGCTTGTACCATCGACGCGCAAAGGTTATCTCACGAATCGTAAACGCCATGAACTTTGAAAGGTGCATCTGACCCACGGTGGCGGTAATGATCTGGGATCCCGAGGCATTGTTATTGACATGGGGAAAAATGCTCGAACAACTTTTCCACCGACCACTCACGATCGATGGTGATCGCGCTTCTCAGTTCCGTCGAGTCATCATTTGAACCTGACCCCATCCGCACAACACGCCGTCCAGATCGACCCACATTTCCCCGCAGTCAAGACGGCACGCTAGAGGATTACCCCAGATTATCACCTTTGAGACAAGCGATTGAGGGGCTAGTGGACGAAGCGTGCAGACATCTAGGCCCCTAGTAGTTCTATGTCCGGTGCTGTGGGGCAGGTCAACTGCAAGATATAGGATCGTCAACATGCTACCCCTAGAGGCAAAAGGTGCTCCAACCTTTGTATACCTTTCACTTACACTTCTCCCCTTCCGATTCCTTCGACGGCATACCCATCATGGCTACCGGCACTGTTGATTACGCCCACGAGAAGCAAGAGACTACCTACATCGAACATGCTCAAGACTCACCGGGTGATACCACCCTCAACCTAGATAGAGAGCGTACACTGGAAGGCATTGATGTCAACAACACGCGAGCCGTCAAGGGCGACGACTCTGATGGCAAAGTCATCTGGAGTACTCGCAGCATCTTTGCGGCCATCTTCCTGGCGGGCCTGTATACCGGTATGTACGTTCATTCTGTGTGTTGGTCTTGTTACTGATATCGTTGCAGGCTCTCAAGTCATTCTCTATTTCATCGGGGGCTCTCTCAGCTTTATCGAAGAAGATCTGAAGCTCTCGCGAGGGTCTGCATGGCTTCCAACAGCAAATATCCTTGCAATCGCCGCTGTGTGTCCGTATGCCGGTTATCTTCAGGATCTCTTCGGGAAGAGATACATCGCCCTTTTTGGATCCCTATCTATTTGTATCGGCTGCGCCCTAATGGGCTCTGCGCAAACCTTTGGGCAAGCCCTGACGGGTATGGCTATGTCGGGTGTTGGTGCTGCTATTGGCGAGTTGACTGGTCTTGCTGGGTAAGACGATCGCCTTCTTACTTGTGCTCTCTGTACTGACAACCGGTAGCCTAGCTGAAGTTGTACCTGTCAAATACCGTGGCTATTCACTCGCCCTCGTCACAGCATTCGTCATCCCGTTCTGCCCGTACCTCATGTACGTTGAGCTCTGGTCTCATCACGATACCAAGATCGGTTGGAGATGGGGCCCTTGGGTTGCATTGATCTATAACAGCATCATCGGTACAGGATTACTCTTCACGTACTTTCCGGTGATGCACGCTCGCGCCGCTGGCTTTTCTCGGAGGGCCATCCTTAAACGGATCGACTACATCGGAGGCCTTCTCTCTATTACTGGCTTGACATTGTTGTAAGTTCACCAAAAGGCACCTCGTTTATGATCACTACTGACAACTCTGGGATAGTCTTGTTGCTCTCCAATCCGGCGGTTACACCCATCCCTGGACGTCAGCCTATGTTCTATGCACTCTCCTGATTGGCCTCGCCCTCATCATTGCCTGGGTGGTATGGGAATGGAAATTCGCCCGCCACCCAATGGTCCCCGGCGAACTCTTTAAGGGCCAACGTATTGTCGGTTTGGCCTATGTGGTAGCCTTCGCAGCCGGCATGAACTTCTTCAGCATCCTCAACTTCTTTCCCGTCACTTTCTCTTCCGTATACGCACCCGATCCAGTTCAGATTGGTTTGAAAGGCATGGGTCCGGCATTTACAACGACTCTTGGCGCCATTGGCTTCAATGCAGCACTGTCTGTGTGGCCTGGGAGGAGCCGAGAGATCTTATTGGTCGCCGTTCTCATCATGACGGCTTTTGCGGGCAGCATTGCGTGTAGCACTCCAGAAAACCCCAAACTCACTGTTGCGCTAGGTTCACTGGCGAGCTTCGGTGTAGGCGGCGTCCTCGTTCCCGCCGCAACAGTCGCCATGATCGTCTGCCCAGACGCACTTATCACGACCGCCGCGGCTCTCTCGCTCTCCATCAGAACCGTGGGCGGCTCCATCGGCTACTCCATCTACTACAACATCTTCGCCACAAAACTCACTCAGAACTTGCCTACGTACGTGGCCAAGTATGCGCTCGCCGCGGGTCTTCCCCCGTCTTCCGTCGAGCTATTCGTCGGCACATTCTTGACAACTCCGGAGAGCATTGCCGATGTACCTGGCGTGACGCCGGAGATCATTGCAGGCGCGACTTTAGGTACGCGATGGGCGTACAGCCAGAGTTTGAAGTTTGTGTGGTTTACGAGTATTGCGTTTGGCAGTATTGCGATCGTTTGTACTGTGTTGCTGCCGAGTACGAAGAAGTATGCGACCAATCGTGTGGCTGTACAGATTTGAGGGGTAGGCTGTTCGCCCTCGGTTTTCCGTTGAAGCTCCGAGTCACCTCGGTGTGTTGATTGGGCGAGATTTATCCAGATACGACATAGCAAACGTACGTTGTCTGCTGAGCTGTATGTGCAACGCCGAAGAAAGTCTGCCGCGAATAACATGCCGCCAACGTTCTTGTGCCACATTGGTAGGTTGAGCAACAAGGCAGCAGCCACCGCAAGGGGTCAAATTGGCCTCGTTTGCAATGAGAAAGTACAACGACTTTCAACAAACCCTTATCACTCGTACGACTAGCATATACACGCCCTGTTGGGAGTTATGACGACAGTATACAGTCCTGAGACCGAAGAGCTTCCTACGAACAGCTTCGTGCCCTTAGACACACAAAGCAAAGCTGCGTCTCAACGCCAGCCCGTCACTGCTCTTGTATTCAGATGCAGAAAGCTGACATCCACAGCCTTGTTTGCATCATGCCACGATTGTGTTGGCAACAGAATGAAGCTGAAGCAGCACCGATACGAGGAAACCGGTGAGGGGACGGGTGAATGGACTAGTAGCAATCGAGGTAAGCGACTTCAGATGATTGGTTTTCACTGTCCTTGGCACCGGTTTCTCGACCGGTAATGTTTGCTCTCCGCAAATCTACGCCCTTCTCCTGCAACGTCATGCATCTTCATGCAGCTCCAAGAATCTAGGTTGCCACCCTAGTCTAATTCTCAATGCCGAGCTCGCCGTACCATGGTTGCCTATTGCTGTGGAACCGTCGGTTGCAGAGGGGAAGATACGAGGTTATCGCTGGCCTCGTTGCTATATAATCGCCTTTGTTGTTCGATGCTTCGTATCCGAGTCATCTGTCAAAACACAACTTGATAAAGCGGTCCTCGTTTTTGTATTTGATCCAAGATGAGCGTCCTACCTCCCCCTATCGCAGTATCTACGGTACTGCGTGAGACCGTCACGCTCAAAGCTGAAGAGCTCGCTTCCGCCAAAGCAACTTTCAAAGGCCGCTACGATGATAACGCCGAGGTCAATACAGGCGGAAAAGACACCCTTTCTCGCCTTAACGAACAGCTCGAGCGCATCAAAAGTCTCGATCCGTATCTCGAGCGCGACGACGATCTGCGTCTCCTAGCTCGATATGTAGAGCAGGCCCGCGATGACCGCTCCGTCTCGGAAGACAAGCTCTTGAGGTTAGAGAAAGATCTGAAAGATAAGCTTGTGGAGCATACGTGTCGTTTGGAAGTCTCGGAGCTGCATGTGGACTTGCTCAAGGAGGCAATTGATAAGGGGGATGAGACGACTTCGCTCGCGGATAAGATGGAAAAAGCGGCGCTGGAAGATGAGTTTGAGATGGTGGAAGGTGGTCTCGAAGATGTACTGGATAAGTTCGAGAAACATACGTTTACCACCAAAGAGGTCCACATCGAAGCCGTTGAAGAGTACCTCAACAACCTCTTCGACAATACTGCTGCCCAGGAGCAACTCAGACGCTTGAGACAAGGCCTCGAAACCTACGGTGAAGACGTCATGACCGGCCAGGAGGAAGTCGACGAAGACATGGTACAATGGTGCATCGCCGACCTCGTCAAGAACGAGCTCGTAAGCGACGAGAAGAAGAAGACATTGCAAGGTTACTTGCAGTCTCCTATTGCGCTGCGCGAAATCACTGGAACACTGAACATGAAGTCTGTTCGGCATTGGCAGTGTCGTGGGGCCGACAAAGGACTTCCTGTTACGGCGCGCATGAACGGAGAGGGCAAGTACTGCATTGCCGTTGAGGAGGAGATTGTCGATATGCTGTTTTTGCATAGTCTGGCTGTGGGGTGGAGTGTCAAGCTTAGAGAATGCTTGAAAGAGGCTGTTTCGTTCAAGGGGGTATGGCCTGGCAACAAACTCCTCACTCCAGATGAGCTTGAGCAGCGAGAGTGTACGTATCTCATGATACCTTTCAGATGATTCTTACTGACTGTTGTTTGCTCTTTAGATTACCTCCAGGCACCGCGACCCTTGCCGTCAAAGTCATGCTCAACATGCCATCCCCTACCGCCGACCATGCCTCCAATGCCTCCAATGCCTCCAATGTCGATGATGCATTACCCACCGGTCGCCAGTGTCCCAAGATCACGCCGTCGACATGGCCTCCCGATGCCTCCTCCCCCACCCCCACCTCGCGTACACGGCAAATACAAGAAAAAGGAAACGAATAGATACCCCTGCCCACCTCCTCCACCTCCACCCGAGTGTTCTGGGGGTCTAAACCTAAACGACGAGCGATACAGAAACTACATACGAAACTTCTTCCTCTCCAGACTCCCAAAGCGCGTCGGCTGCACGCCCGAAAGCGTGTCCTCAGACGAGACGCAAGCCGAGCTGCTCAAGACACTCGCCACAGAGCTCAGATTCGGCGAAGCCTTCGATGGCTCTGTTCACGGTCTGACCGCGAACTTTGAGTCCTTCGCCTCGTCTTTGCCGCACCAGACAATCCTCACGGTGCTCAAATTCCTCGGCGTCCCAGAGCTCTGGCTCGATATTTTCACGCGCTTTCTCTCAGCTCCGCTCAACATGGGTCCCATCGTCCGCGGCACCTCCGACCAGATCCTCGCGCGTAAGCGCGGCGTTCCCCTAGGCCACGGTTTCGAGACCTTCTTCACTGAGGCGCTACTCTTCTTTCTCGATCTGGCGACTCATCAGAAGACAAATGCGTATCTCTTCCGCTTGCGCGATAACTGCTACTTCGTCGGCAAAGAGCAAGAGCGTAACGATGTCCTCTGTGAAATTAACAGCTTCGCAAAGGTAATGGGTCTCAATGTGCACACAATGAACAGCCTGGACACTCAACCCATCGGTCTCCTCCGCCTCGCCACCACCCCCGTTGCCATCTCCATCGACAACGTCAGCGTCGACAAGTACGCCCGCCGCGTAAAGAAACAACTCAAATCCTGCACAGCAGTCATATCATGGATCCGCACCTGGAACTCCACCATCGGAACTTACGCCGCACACCATTTCGGCCCTCTCGCCAGCGTCTTCGGCAAAGCGCATCTCGACGCCGTCACTAAGGCGTACAATCGTATCCACGAACTCATCTTCGACGGCAGCAACCTAACAGCTCACATGAAGAATCTGCTCGCCACGCATCTCGGACGCACTCTCACGGATCCGCCGCTCGCGCTCGAAGCTATCATGTACCTGCCTCTCGCGTACGGCGGGCTGGGTGTGAAGAACCCGTACATCACGCTTAACCTCGTGCGGCATATGATGGAGCATCCAGAAAAGGAAATTGAGTCGTACCTCGAGCAGGAGAAGAACTACTACGAGGCCGCCAAAGATACCTTCAACAGCATGACTCCAGAAAAGCAAGGGGAGAAACTCTCCGCTCTCTTCCACGACAATAAGGCGCGTATCACAACTGTGCTCGGCGCCGACGTTGATCCCACCAAATTCTGGACTTATGAAGCCTGTAAGTAACGCCCAACGCCCGCCAACAAGTTGCCCCATAGATTACTTCACAGAACACATGCTAACGAACCCCACCCAAACAGTCACACAAACCCGCGTTCGCGCCCAAGTTCCCTTCCTCCCCCTGCCCCCCTATCCACTTCCCTACTCTAACGCTCCAATCCCCAACCCCATAAACACCTACACCATGCTGCTCAACCCCCCACTCACCATCGCTCCCAACGCTGTAAGCGACAAGATCGCCGACGAAGTGGGCCGCCTCGCGGGCAAACTCGACATGCGGCGCTTGTACAAGTTGAGCGATGAAGAGCTATGGACGCTGCAGCTGTATGGCGACGAGTGTTTTGAAAGGTATGGCGGGTTGGAGGTGTGGCATGGGGAGAGTGTGCCGAGAGATGTATTGAAGTTAGTTAGGGGAGCGGTGGGAGGTGAGGACGATGGTGGGGATGATGATAGTAGTGTTAGTAGTGATATGACGGATGTTTAAGAGCGGTGGTGGTGTGGGCTTTGTGGGTTGAGAGGTTCGATACGGTCCCTGTCTTGCAGTCTTTCTCTTCAACTTTCTCCTCGACTTTTCCTTCATGTTAGCACTGAATTTGCCAAATGCATATCACGACGTTACGCTACGCTTCAATGAATCAATCACGCACTCCATAATGCAAACGAACTTGAGCACATCCACAAGCAAGGTGTATTCTTCTTCCACCTAACTCATACCGCTCTCACCGTGAGCTCCCGCAACTGGGACACATATCCAAACAAACCTCACCCATCCCTCCCCGCCTAACCGCCTAGGCCAAAAAACCCTGTAGTAAAAAGCTCATGATACAAGAAAGTGAATACATTAGAGGAGACAGCAATCGCGCGGGAGGGGACACGAAAGGTGTTGAAAAGCCATGATTAAGAACCAGCCACGCACGCAGTACAACAAACGCCATGCTCGCTGCATACCCCAACCAAGCCGGAGCATTGGGAGGGTTTCGAGTGGGGGATAGAGGTCGAATGGAAATGTAGAATGAAACGTAATAAAGAAGAGAAGGGTGGGGAGGAAACCGGTGCAGTTGTGATATATCCGGGCCAGCCTCCCGAAAAACACCGATAATTAAACGTTCTACCGATAGGCGGCGCCGTGTCGAGGGGACAGACTAAAGAAAAGTAAAGCACGCTTATTCCATCTACGTGCGCCAAACACCAGGCATCAAAAGGGTAAAAAGAGAAAGCGCTTCAGTGAGCGCCCACACGCTCACGAGAGGCCGAAAAGATGGCCGGAACAGTGAGCGACCGGCCAGTAACAAATTAACGGGAGACGGTCAGCAGTCGAACGTCGTGTCTACTGAGCTGGATAGAAAGCCCCAGGTTGCATCTGCTGTGGGTAATAGTATGCGCCATCGGGACCCGGTGTCATCATTCCACCCATGCCTGGCACCGCGTAGCTCGGTGGCGGGTAAGCCTCCATAGGGGGCTGATAGAGCTGTGAGGGTAGCTGTGAGGGTATCTGTGAGGGGAGCTGTGAGGGGAGCTGTGTCGAGTCCATGTAGTAGGTCATGCCATTACTCTCATAGGCGACCATGTTGGGTTGACCAGGAACTGCTGGCGCGGTAGAGGCAGGAGGAGCGGCCGCAGGCATGACGTATTGCTGAGCACCTGGAACGAACATAGGAACCATACCACCAGGAGGCATAAATTGAGGCTGGGCACCACCTTGCGGGTAGTAAAAGTTTTGTGGCATCGCAAAGCCTTGCGGTTGGAAGCCTGGCTGGAAAGGTTGAAATGCAGGAGCATGGATTGCTCGTTCTGGAATGTTCGATAGCGGAGTACCCGTCAATGTTTGATTGGGGTACGACGGCTGGCGAGTATGTGGGTAAAAGGGCTGGGGCTCGGCCGGCGGAGCGCCGCCATTAGTATGTGTAGGGATCTGTTGATGGAAGGGTTGCTGCTCTTGTTGTTGCGGGGGGTTGAAGGTCATGGACGCAGGCGACTCGATGCCCGCAACGGAAACTGTCTTTTGCGGTCGCGGTTGGTGCATTGGCAGCTGACCTTGCCAATTCTCACGGAAGGTGGGCTTCTGTGGAAGGGGATACGCCTGTGGCATGCCAGTGGGAGTGGCACTCTGTGGCGAGAAGACGGGCGGCCCACCGGGATACTTGGGCGCTCCAGGAGGCAGGCGGACCACGGGCCGGGACGGATCCATCATGCCTGTTCGAGACATGATGGACCCTGCGGGAGATACCATCCCGTCACGGCCCATCTCGCGCGCCATTGAAGACCGCCGGCTCATGGCCACGCTCGGCGAGTAAACGCTGCCGCCGTATGCACTCGTGCGCCTGCTCGAGAAGCCACCGCCGAATGAGCCGAAACCACGGCCGCGTCCCCGACCAAATCCTTGCTGGTTCGGCCGTAGCGCACGTGGTATGAAGATGAAGGATCGCTCGACGGTGGGAAATATGTATCGCGGGGCGGACGGCGGAAGAGAGATGCGGACCGGCTTGTCGCGGCGAAGAGGCGGGCGGTGGTTCGGCAGGCGCGTGTGCTGCTTAATGGGCACATTCTGGAATTGGATTGGGGCCTTCATGTTGGGAAGGAACACGCGCACTTGCGCGTTGTGAGTGTGGACTGTGGTCGAGAAGTTGCGGGTCGGTGGCGGCTTCGACGCAGGGCCGGCCGGTGCACGTGGTGGCTGCTGGTATGGGTTCGGCGGCGGCTGCATAGGCGCGCTCGTAGGGATGGACTGTGGGTGAGACAGATGGTGCGATTGTGGGCCCTGATTAACCGTCTCGTGCAGGTCGTGCTGCCACGGCGAGTCGGTGGCTTCTGGCGCATGTCTTCGCATATTTGCAGGCGAAAATGGCCCTCCCACACCTCCTCCTCGCCCGCCCCGCGCTCCAAATTGTCTGAAGCCGTTTGGGACGGGTGCCGACCGCTGGTCATGCATGAAAAAGGCGCCCCGATTTGGGATGAAGGCAGGGTCTGAGTCGCGCTTCTTCTTGTATTCCTCGTGCTCCCGCCGCTTGCGCTCTGCAAACGTCTCTTGCCTCCCTGCATTTCCCGTCTCAAAGTCCACCACTGCCTCCTCGCCCGGCTTTTCCGCAGGAGCGAGCCCGTTCAGCATCATCTCCGTGTCCCTCGAGGCCGTAAAAGTCGCATCAGACCGTGCAATGGGTGGCGAAGGCACACGCCGGGTCGGGATGTCTGTGCGTGCTTTTACATCCCTCGATACGTTGGCCTTTCGCTTGGCCTTGTTCTCTGTGAGCGACGCAGTGCTATCGACCTCGCTGAGATCACTGTTGTCTGCGTCGGCGTGCTCCTCCACATCGCTAGGCACCGAAACGTCGCTCTGGGAGTCGTCTCCGCCTTCCGCCACCGACCGATTCTCCTCGTCATCCAAGGCCCTGCGCCGTGCCAAGTTGTTCGTCCTCTTTCTGATGCCAGCCATGCTTGCAACTGCCGTGACTGTTGGAAAGGGAGCGAAGGCGGAGCGGCGTGCGTGATGCTCGGCCGGCTGAAAATGGGCAGATGAGGCGACGGGCCGGCTGTGGACAAGGGCCGTAGGGCGTCGATACGGTGGGATGAGCGAGCTCTGAGGTTTCAGAGGCGACGGCAGTGATGGAGCGACGATGGCAGCAAGGGCGCAAGCTGGGGGTGGTTGATGAGTGCAGGCGTGATATCGATGAGAAAATGATGTGGATCGCGGGACTTGCCGCCCCAACGGGGAACCTTGGAGCCTACCCGCGCAAGAGCGGAATCACCACAACCAAGTTTCCACGCCGCTTACGCAACCATATTGTGCACAGACACCAGTCAAACTGTTCAAATGCAGCTCTGCGCTCGTTGTTTTTCTATATTAAATATTGATAGTAATGCAGATCACGTGGGTCTGCGACATGTGGAACATCAGACCGGAGCGGTGCAGCTTGAAACTCCAAAGTGCTCACATACGAAGTATACATGTCCAACCAATAAAGGGAGGGCTCGCATTTGTTTGCTGGGACAAAGTGCAGCGGGGTAAACTTTTGACAGCTTGCTAGTGAATGTACACTCTTGTAATGTTTTAGCGGAGCAGCATATTTCACCAAGTCGAAGGAGACGACCACTAGAGTATTTATTTCGCGCACATTACTACAAAGAAGGAAACATGTGAGGAAATATACGAAGTAATTGCAAGTGAGCTTGGTTGAGGCAGCTACATACCGCGCCTCGAGCGACCCTATCATCGATCTGACGTGAGAGTAGATGCGTAAAATGCCATGCAAAAATATACCGCCCATCGAGCGCCAAAAATGCTACCACTAAGGGTCTGAAGACGCCGTCCTATGCAGGAGCCCGGAAACAAAATGCAATCCCGTAGGTATACATGTAGACCTCTCGTCCGTGTTAATGAAGAAGAAAGAAATGGGGTTGTATGATACAGAGATCGATGCCGTAAAGGGGGACCGTACTTTTAAAAAGTTCGGAGAGTTGTGTGGAACATTCAACACCGAGAAGGTGAATCCAGACGATGCGCGGTTCCGCGGTGTCCTCAGATGTTTAAATCGTGAATATAGGTGCAGTCATCACCTTTGTTACACATGCCCTTTTGAAAGAACCTGCAGGGAATGACCTTATGGGGTTTGTGATTCCTATCGAACTTGTTTCGCTTGCTCGACCCATGGCCTTTCCCACTCTCGTTGTCGTTGGTCATCTCGCGCTGTCGCTTGTGACCCCCACGAGGTTGCTCGTGTTGGGGTGGTGGTTGATTCTGGTACGCCGCGACATTGTCTGGTTGTGGTTGTTGGAAGGCGAGAGGAAGATTCCAACCAGGTGGTGGCGGAGGCGCGAAGGCAGCATTTCCTCCAGGCGTGGAGAATGCTGCAAGAATCGCACTGAGATTTGCGTTAACGTCAATCGCCGGTGCTCCTGCCATTTGTGGTGGTGGTGGAAATGTTATAGCAGTAGGGGCGGAAGCCTGGGCTGGACCTTGATTGAGGGCTTGCAGGATACTCTGGATGCTGGCAGGATCTAGAGCGGGTGCGGGAGCGGATGCAGCGGTAGCCGACACTGGAATATAGCTCATTGGAGCTGTACCTGCTGGTACCGCCTGGGTGGGGTCCGTGCTAGAACCAGAGAACTGCTTGAAGATGGACTCTAAGTTGCTAAGGTCGGGAACCGGCGTAGGTATGGACAGCTTGGGAGCTCTGCTGAGGACGCGATCTGGCGGTGTTCCGAAATTGGTGACTGGCGCATCAGGCGAGGGTTGAGTCTCGTGTTCAAGCGGTTCGCGCGGAGAAGACGGAATGTCGGATGGATGGGAATAGTACACCATCAGAGTGGAAGTTTCCTTCTTAATGTTTGCTTCTTTCTCCGGACAAGAGGGCTTGTTCTCCCCGCCTCCATATGGCTCGTAGTTGCGTTTGCGCTCATCGACATCGATGCGGCTGAAGTCGACCAGAGAAGGTTCTTTCCATTGGCCATATGCCAACTCCATCTCTTCGTCGTCTTCTTCGTCTTCCATTTCTTTGTGTTGTTTGAACATCCGGCCTTCGCCTCCAATATCGCCAGCGTCACGAACAAAGTTTTCGTCGTGACCGGACTCTTCTTCTGGGTCGTGATGAAAGTATTTGATGTGAACAAGCGACGCATCTGGTTTGAATGTTACGCGCAGATGTCGACGCGATTCCTTCCGCAATCGCTTTGCCTTTTCAGCTGGCGTCTCAGGCGGGTACTGCTTCTCCGATTTGACTGGGGCAGCCACCTCTTCTTGCTTAGGTTTCAACAGCGCCGCCATCGTCTCCGCGAAGGTGGAGACTGCAGGTTTGTTGACTTGGACCGTCGTAGATTTTTTGTCTTTTGTGCCGGCGACAGGCTTCGTAACTGACTTTGCTGCGGCTGCTAGTGTCGAACTGGCGGCCGGCTTTTTGCTCGCGGCGTTTAACGAGGCAAATAGTGTAGATGGCTTGTTTACAACTTGGGTGCCTCGCGGTTTTGCAAGCGCAGGGGCGGTCGTTGCTCTTTCGCCCGGGCGTTTTTGTTGTGCTACAGCCGTGGCCAAAGGCATTTTGATGGCTGATTTCTTATCGCCGTTGACCAGCGCCTCGGTCGGCTTCAACTTTTTCACAGCAGGGGTCTCGGACGATGACCGACCCAAAGGCTGCGTTGCGGGACGCTTTGCAATCTTGGGGTCGACAGTGATCTCTTCTGGCGGAGAGCTAACTTTGGCCTTCTTTGAGCCAGCAGCAGCGCCCTCCACGATTTGCTGAATCAGAACCTTGTTCTTTTCGTTGACATTCTTCTTCATAGAATTCAATGCTTTGATGACTTTGGTTTCTTCGAGCAATTCAGTAGTCAAAGTGCCTACGCATCGAACTAACATGTCGTAGATGGCTGCCGACAATCCTCCATCATAGTCCTGCATCTTGAACCGATTGGCAAGAAACTGATAGCAAAGATATAGAAAAGGCTTCACCTGCCCAATATGATAGAGCACGTCGGGATGAGCATGTTCCAGAGCGGCTTGCAGCGCGGACTGTAACAAGTCACGCGAGCTAGTGACGCGACTCTTGAGCACAGGCAGCTCTTTTATCTTCTTCTGCTCCTCTGCCTCGGTAACTGCCTTGCTGTCGATGCGCCAACGTTTCTGGATAGTATTGAATATCTCCCACACATCCCGCAAGCTTGCCTTGATCTTCTCCGAGCTGGGCTGAGACTTGCGGGGATACCAGGCCGCTTTGATGATGTCGTACTGGGTCGCACCGTGCATCTCGTCCGGCCGCGTCGCTGGAAGTGGCGAAGACTCAGCGTCCTCCTCGTCGCTATACTCACTGTCATCATCGGATGAGTCATCGTAGCTTTCACTATCGCTGACATCCTGCTTGAGCGTCTTTCCCGTGGGAAGCAGTTTCGTCGAGGTTTTCTTGGCGATAGACTTCTTGTTGCCCGCTCCGGCCTTTCTCAGCTCTTTCACTGATTGCCGAGCTGAGTATAACGGGAGGGCGGCTACACATGTCAGACACTGCAACGTTGAGGCATTTAGACTGCATGATGGCTTACTTCTATTAGACGTAAAGTGGAGAGGCTCAGAACCGAAAGTCACGAGTTTATTCAGAGCAGCTGACTTAGTGGCAGTCGCCAAAGCAGCCTGATCAAAAATGACAAATCCGCCCGATTTCCTGCCCTTTGGAATTTCATACTCCGGGTTCTTGACCGGTTTGGCAAAGGTTGGCGGCGCACGCTGCGCGAAAAGCTCCGCCGTAGTCTTGGGAATCTACACGTGGGTCAGTCTGTATTCAAGGCGGATCTTGGAGCATCGCAAACTCACCTGGTAGGAGGATGCAGCAGGTCGGGGATTCTGCACCGCCAAACTCTGCTGCAGTGCTTGAGGAGTTACTGTGCTCGTCTGTGTTTGGGACGGCGCACTTTGGACGTTCATTTGGTATGGAGACTGCTGCTGCTGACGCATGGCATTGGGATCAACACCCAGCGAAGGATCCACATTGACAGCGTGTCCATAGTTGGGCACGGAGCCATGGTTAGTGAACTGTCCATACTGGTAAGGCGATGCTGTCCGATGTGCGTGGCCTTGGCTTGCGAATGGCTGACTCAGTTGGCTGAAAGGTTGTTGGGTATATGGGTTGTGATGCCAGGTCTGGGTACTGGGATTGTCAGAACCCAGGCCGGAGTGGTTGAGCTGGGGCGGGTTCCATGGCTGCGCTCCGAACTGGTTGGCAGGGAACAGGTTGTCGTAGGCAGCATCGGTGTAGATGTTGTTCTGCCCTTGTAGCGGGAGGTGTTCACTGGGCACGTGACTGGGGGCCATGGCGGGCCTACAGTGCAAGGGGCTGACTCTGCTAAGTGAAGGCTGATTGGCTGTGCCGGCGGGTGCCACAGCGGAGTCTGAATCCGGCAAACGGGGACTTAGGCGACAATGCAGAGAGCGCTAGGCGGCAACGGGCCTGGCGCAGAGTCACAGGGGTGAATAAGTCCGATGGTCGGGGAGTGCGACAGAGTGAATGGCCGGTAATACTTCCGAATGTGGCCGTAGCGGCGTGAGAGCGTTGCAGAGTCGCTCGTTCCCTCGGGCTCAGGCTCAAGGTCAGGCTGCTGGAGGGTGCAGCGAAGATGATGCTGGCAGACTGGCGTGCTCGCTCGTGTCCGAAGCCCGCGCTGCCGTGATCCACAGTCCACGGTCTCGTAGCTTTTGGATTTATTAGGCGGCACAAGGCCTGCGGCTATCGCGAAGACACTGACGATGCGTCACTGGACGGCTTCGCACCCACTGCACAGCACAACGCCGTCGCAGCGTCCGTTTGAGACACGCGCACGTCGTATGTCGGCTGCGAGAGCTGCTCCGACCCTCGAACGCTCGCCAGACAGCCTCCCTGATGGCAATCTGATGGATTGGCGGAGCTGGATTAGTAGCAGCAACGGGAGAGAGTCACAGCTGTCCGTCCGTCCTGCGCCCAACAGCAAACGCGCCACCAGCCCAAACGCACGTCTCGCGCACTGCGAGGATGGCAATGAGTCTAGCCTTAGAATCAGAAGCCCTTATTAGTGGGCAGAGGGTCACTGAGAAGTGGCATGAAGGTGGAGAGAGGAAGAAGGGGCGTGTGGTGTTGATGGTGCGGGTGAGTTGAAGGAGAGAAGGAGAATCGGACAGCGCGCGCGGCTTGAAAAGCGCAAGAGGGGGCCTTGGCGGGTGCAGACGACGCTAGCCCGAAAGCAGCAACGAACACATGGAAGCACCAACATTCATCAGGCAGCCAGATTTTGGACAGTGAAGGCCAGGCACCGATTCAACGCCGTCTACTTGTCTTCCGCTATGCCCCGCTGCACATGAAGGGCCCGACCACACACCATGGCGACACTGCGAGACCGCCAGATCGCCTCCATCCAGCGCATTCTGAACCTGAATGCTCCCCACCAGCCCTCCGACGCCGACGATAGCAGCAGCGCCCTGCAGCCCGCAAACACACCCATCCTGTCCGAGACAGGCGAGCCGATATGGAAGGTACTGGTCTTTGACGAGTTTGCCCGCGATGTCGTCTCGTCGGTGCTGCGCGTCAACGACCTGCGCTCATGGGGCGTCACCATATACCTGTCCATCGGCACGACACGCCATATGATTCCAGATGTGGGCACTCCCGCGCCCTGAGGAGCCGCTGTGCTAACCGGCACAGGTCCCCGTCATATACATGGTCGAGCCCACGGCGGCGAACCTCCAGATCATCACGAGCGACCTCTCGCGGAGCCTCTACTCGCCCGCCTACGTCAACTTCCTCTCCTCGGTGCCCAGACCCCTGCTTGAAGACTTCGCTCAGCAGACGGTGACCTCGGGAACCACCGAACACATTGCCCAGATATACGACCAATACCTCAACTTCATCGTCTCAGAGCCTGACCTGTTCTCCCTGGGCATGAAGGGCGCCTATGGCGCCCTCAACAGCGCACAGACGGCCGACTCAGAGCTAGACGCCACCGTGGACCGCATTGTTTCTGGCCTCTTCTCCGTGGTAGTCACCATGGGTACAATCCCCATCATCCGCTGTGCCAAAGGTGGCGCTGCAGAGCTGGTTGCGGCCAAGCTCGATCGGAAGCTAAGGGACCATGTTCTGAACTCGAAGACGAACCTCTTCTCCGGTGACCAAAAGTCGGCAACAGTCTCGCGGCCAGTCTTGATTCTCGCGGACCGCAACGTGGACTTGACGACAATGCTGAGCCACAGCTGGATCTACCAGTCGCTCGTGGTGGACGTGTTGGCGATGCACCTCAACAAGATCACCATGGCCGTCCCAGTCGATAAGAACAACCCTGAGAAAGGAACTAAGAAGCAGTCGTATGACCTCACAGCTTCGGACTACTTCTGGTTGCGGAATGCGTCACTCCCATTCCCTCAGGTGGCTGATGATGTGTCCCAAGAGTGGAGCAAATATCAGGAGGACGCGAACGAAGTGACAAGGAAAACAGGCACATCATCAATAGATGACCTGGAAGGAGACGGCGGCCAGTTCGCTGCTCATCTCAAAGGGGCCATGGCAGCACTGCCAGAGCTGCGCGAAAGGAAAGCCACCATCGCAATGCACATGGAGATTCTTGAGACACTCATGGAAGGCATCAAAGGTCGGTGATGTCATTTCTCTGCTTGGCTAAGCAGTATGCTAATCTTTGTTCAGATCGCAAACTAGACCAGTACTTCCAACTCGAAGAAGAACTCTCAAAACAGAGCAAAGCACAGATACTAGAGCTCATTAAAGACGCCGATAAGGGCAATGAGCCCCTGGATAAGCTCAGACTATTCTTGCAATGGTACCTCACAACGGAAGCCGAGATAAGTCGAGCCGATCTCGAAAGCTTCACACAAGCACTCGAAACCGCCGGCGCAGACACGACACCCATCAAATACGTCAAAACAGTGCGACAGCTCACCCGCATGACCATGATCTCCTCCGCCCCCACACAACCCTCACAACCTACCAGCCAGCTCTTCGGCGGCTTCAGCTCACTTTCATCCCGCGTCACAGACCGCTTCAAGGAGGCCGGTCTCGGCGCCAACTTCGACGGTCTACTTCAGGGCGTGAAGAACTTCTTGCCAGCGAACAAAGACCTCACTCTCACCAAGATCACTGAGTCGTTGATGGACCCGGCGAACGCTTCGTCGAGCGCGATCAGCAAGACGGAGAATTATTTGTACTTTGATCCAAGGTCTGCGAATGCACGGGGGACGCTTCCTCCGGCGAGTCAGGCAAGGAATCAACAGGGAACGAGGATGGGGATTGAGGCGACGTTTGGACAGCGTCGGCAGGCATTCTCGGAAGCTATTGTCTTTACTGTCGGTGGTGGTAGTATGGAGTAAGTTTTCTCTTTCTAAATATATAGCTCAAGGCTAACATATCACAGCGAATACGGCAACTTGCAAGAATGGGCAAGGAGGACGGGTGTAGGCGGTGCATCGGGCACAGGCCAGAAGAGGAGAGTCATCTATGGCTCGACGGCCATACTATCAGCTACCGAGTTCGTGAACACAGATCTAGCCAGGTTAGGAGCTGAGAGCACGTAGGGCGTCATCGCACCCTCTTGTGTTTCAACTCGCTTGTAGTCAGCGATTAATGCATACATACAATTAGACACTAGACCAGCTACCTTGTTTCTCATACAGTGTTTCCTACCTAGTCAACACTCGAGTTTTTCAGCTGCGTGATGAGCACGACTTAGAACTTCCCCACGTCGTTGACATGGTAGCATCCAGTCCTTAATTTTAAAAAAGAGAAAGAGAAAGCAGAGGTGAAACTTTTATGCACTGAAGGTTTGCGCGCGTCCCCACATTTCTCATCGGAGACATGTGGCTTTCGAGAAGTATGTGAAACGCGGCAGGTGTGGAGATGTGCTTAATATACTCCGACTGCGATTGGCGATGTAGTTCATGGGATCGTGACAGGTTTCCTTCTTCCCCGATCTTGGACAAGCGTATTGTTGGATAATACGTTGACGTTGCTGTTCGACTCGATCCAGAGCATTTTCACATGCATAGCTTGAAATCAGCCTCTGTTGTGACAGGCACTCGTTTCATTTGTTCTCCAGCTCGTTACGTATCTGAAGGTATAACTCCAGTGGCTGTATAAGCGTAGGCTTGTGGGCTGGGCTGGCTCTTGGGTACTATCAAACTGGAACGGGGACTCAACTCAACCTCGGTAGGAAGAAAAGCTGATGCAACGACAAAGGAAGTGGATAGGTGCACAGTTTGTACCTTCCAGGATGAAACAATATGTGATGTAGAGATGCCGCTGCATCGCATCGATCGCCGTGCGACTTATCGTGCATAGCATGTTGCTTCCGACGGGAGCGGATGTATCGAAGATAGTGTAGACGGATGTGAAACAGAGCTCACAGTCCACGAAGAGAAGAGGGACAAGGTTAGCCTGCGTCAAAGCCGTGGTTGAGGAGAGGTGAGTGTCGTGTGATAGATGGAATAGGCGACCTTGTGGCTAGGTTGAATATTGTATCTGGATTGTTTGGTGGGTTAGGATCGGAGCGTAGTGCATTTTGTATGGATGAATTTGATGAGATGATGTCTATCGCGGCACTACGAGAGCAGAGCGCAATTCTTCTACTGTCATGACCTCGTAGATTCGTAAGATGCAAACAAGCTACCACCAAAATAGTCCTGCTATCGTCCAAAAATATATACACAACACGCACTACCCCAAACTTCTCAGCACCGCTTCTTCCCCTCCCTCTAACCACCACCAGGTCCGTAAACCCGATGACACCGCACCTCCTCCCTTCCCCCACTCTCCAAAGCCCCCGCAAACGCTCCATCACCAAACACTACGCTCTTCCCTCTCAACTCCCAACTAACCATCCCCCTCGTACTCCCCGTATACGGATTCCGACTCGTCAGAATCCATCCGCGCGCCAGACCTTTATACGCATCTCCCCTAACAACATCAGGGACCGCCACAAGCAGCGTTTTGGAGTGCGAAAAGGGTGCGAAGATGAGGGCTTTGCTTGCTATTGGTGGAGAATGCGGACTGAACGGGGAGAATGGATTCGATGGAGATGGAGAAAGGATGGGGGGGTTTATGATGAGAGGGCCGTGAGTGCGTTCTGTGGCGCCGGAGGCCCAGGGTATGCCGTAGGTTATGAGTGAAGCTAGGCGTGAGAGAAGCGAGGAAAGAGCAAGCGGGGTGCTGGGGTAATGGATGTATTGGTAGATTAGAAGTTGGGGGTTGAATATCGTTCTTAGAGCTTGAATGTCTTGTGCTGGTGTGTTTGTCGCTGAGGGAAAATGTGATGTTGCGTCGTAGAACCACTCCGCTCCACACTCAAGCACGCAAGCTAATGTCTGTGTGAACATGTTCAGCATAGCTGGCGCGCGATGGTCTGCGGTGAGACATGTGGTCCACAGTACATGGCTTTGTACTTGGTATTGTACGCATAGATCGATGATTTCGCGGGCTCGATTAAGGTGAGCTGGGAAGTTCGGGTTCGGGAGATTGCGATGCGGGAGGTCGAGAAAGACCAAGTCGAGTTGAACGTACTCTGCCCTTCCGTCTGACCCTTGCGTGATCGGATTCGCAATTTCGGGAAAACTGGGAGGGTATGCAGTATATGTAGACGGGAGATCAAGTGCAGTGGGCCGACAAAGCCACGAGATAGACCCATCGTGTAATTGCAGTGCCGAACCCGTGGTACACAAAGCCCCAGGGTCGCGTGCCGCCAGTCCAATGAGCAGTAGCTGTCGGAGACATTCATCTTCGAGGGTGGGTCGTTGTAGTGGTGATGGTGCTCTGCGAGCCAGTGGTAGTCCGGCGATATCCAGTGCGATGCACGTCTTGTCTCGATTCGCGTCGAGATTTTTCAGATATGGCGGGAGACGAGGGTTACCTCCAGCTTTCTGGCGAAAGGTTTCCGCCGCCGTGGGAATGAGAGAGGGTCGTTCGGGACGGGAAGGGTACTCTGCGTTGGGACTACGTACAGCGGTAGTGTCTTGTTGCTTAGCCATGAGCGACTTCTTGCCGAAATGTTCAAGCAGTGATCGAATTTGTACTCGTTGTGCCGGCGAGAACATAGCGTCCTCCGTTGCTAGTATCAGCAGATGCAGTAAGAACGTACCCGTGAAACGAATCACTGTATACACGCCCTCATCTTCCGCATCGGCCAGGCACGGAACGAGAAACACATGGTTCGTTCCCATCTTCATCTCCAGCGCGCACCACGCTCGCTCGAACCATATAGAGCTCAAGATGCGCTCAACGAAAGAACGAATTGGCACATGTTGTTGTATAAAAGGCGGAGTGAGTCCTCTATTCGGATGGTAGTTGTGTTGTGATTCGTCGAAAATGTGGGCCTGAATGTACTGTTCCAGGAAGAACAATTCGTCGCCCGTGGCGGCAATATCGTCCAATGCTACAACGACTGTTCGTGCGTTCATGTAGATGGTATCCATGGCTCCGAGAGCCATTGACTTCTCGGCCTCATCTTCCTGGTTCACGCAGGCCTGATCGAACCAGAGTCCTTCTCCTGGCCTCCTCTCATCCAGCACGGCCTGGAACATGCCACGACTCGTTGGCAGAGGGAACTGTTCCACGGTCCTTACCCATCCAAACGGCAAGTCTCCAATCGGACTAATTAACTTGCGTGGCGTATCTCCACCAGTCTTGTTCCACGCATAGCTCATGGCTATGTAGCTTCCTTCCTCTCCATCTAAAGCGAGGTCATTGATGAGGCGGAAAGGTAGGTTGGCTTCAACAGTAGATTTGGCGACAAAGTCTTTAGCAACTGAAGGAGCGAGGCGGCCGAGGTTTGCTAGTAAGGTTTCGGCATCGGTATTTGGGAATGTGTAGGAGGGTACCCAGGGGTTCCGGCATTGATGTGTGAGGAGTCTCTGCCTCACGGCAGGACTGACGAGACGGGTATGCAGATTCGACGTGTCGAGCTCATCCTCGAATACCTCAAAGAAATCGCAGTGGCCTGTTCGAAGAGGCGCTTGGTAGTTTGGTACCGCCATTGAAAAGTAAGATTGAGTAGCGACCATTGCAGAAATTGAAATATGTAGAGGAAGGCACCGAGCGGTTTAACAGGCTGTCAAGGCAGCAGACGTCAGTCTTTTCAAGGGTACCCATCCCGACAATTTACTGACATGTTCTCGGAGAGGAGCCCAAGTAAGCTATTGCATTATCGTTTGGCGCCACAGGGGTGTCAAGCAGGGTTGGGCTGCAAGTGTAGAAGCGATGTTTGGCCTGAAAGGCGGGTCCAAGTAGTGAACCAACAGGGTGGGACGTCATCTAACGAGACAGTTGATGGTAGCGGGCATGGTGAACACTGACGCCGGGAAGAGGTAGCCGCAAACCATTTGCGTCTCTCCTCTACCGCAAAAGAAATCGCGGTGGCGCCTGCGGAGTGATTTTCAGCCTCTATAGCATCAAGGAAACAAAAAGCAACTCTTGACACACCAAAGAACAGTTCATCGTGGTCCTTCATCTGGTCGGTGGAGTGCAATTATTGCTACCGAATACGGATACCGCGGAAACAAAGCCTTGGATGTTCATGATCTGAGGCACATGGTGCAAGAGTCATAAAAATAGCACACCCGGAAACATGAAAACAGCCCCAAACTAAACCAAGCAATCGCAAAACTGTTTCCGTTTCGCCACATCGAACCTCACACCCGCGCAACACCTCGTCAACCACCAGCGCCGCACAACCCTAGCACAGCCTGACAAATCTCCAGACATATACTCAATCAATCTTGGCATTTGCGAGCCGCCCGCTGGGATTCATGATCACATTGGACAGCCGCAGGTTCTTTCGCTTGTATTTGCTGTGTTTGCGAAGCCGTTTCCGGGCAACCATCACGGGAACCGACGATTTCGTGACAAGATAGTTGCTGAACGACCCCAGCAGGACACTGCTAAAGTTAGAATCATGCAGCGAATATACGGACCAAACGTACCCTTTCAAAGCGTTGCGGCCTCTAGACCCAAGGATGACCAATGTAGGTTCCAGAAAGTCGATCTGTCAAAAGCTGTCAGCTGTATGGCCAAAAACGTCGCCTGCTTTGAACTCACCACTTCCGTGATCATATGCTTGGGACTCTTGCAGTGGAACACCTCCACCACAACTCTAATCTGGAGTCGTGTCTTTCGCAACAATTTGATGCACCGATTCGACACTTCGACGGCTGCATCATATCGTGCTTTCTCTGCTTTGCCCATTGCGTCTACATCTGCGTCAGAAGCTGCTACGCTCGTTGACAGAGGTGACGGTCCCAGCCCTTGGGCGGCCAGCGTTTCGTGGTTCGATAGGGTCCTCATCAACGAATCTGATTCTTGCTGAGCTGTTGCACCACTCGGGGTTTCGGTTCCCCCCAGACCCGTTTCTTCATCGACTGCATACACGGCAAGCATGGTGTCGCCATCGCGCAAGACAGTACCAATGGTCCACTCTAGAGCGTACGCAGCTTCCTCGCTCAAATCAGTAGCTACTAGGTAGACTCGCTGGCGGCGCAAGCCTTTCTCTGCGTCGTCGAGAAAACTGCCGTAGTTGCCACGAACGATTTGTCGGACACAACGGTGAGCCTCGGGACTTGAGTGTATGGGGGAGACATTCAATGAAAGCTGCTGGGCAGACTTCATCTCGGCCATGTCGGCTTCGGTGTCTGAATTGTAAGCACTCGATACCCCAGAGCCGCCCTGATCAAAACTTGTGTGCGGATGCACTCCCGTCTTCTTGCTCGACATCTTTTCACCAGACAGCATCTTGCCATCTGGACCGGTAACGGTCAAGCTCGGCTCAAGCAGTGACCGCACCTTGTATGTTGAAGAGATGTCTTTACCTGCCAAATTGTCAGTACAAAGACTTCTTGCAAAGAGGGGGGTACTGACGCTCTTCTTCAGCGGCGGCTAGAAGACTTTTAGGTATCCTATCTGTACCGTCCGTTCGAGTACGCCGCCTTCCGCGCCTTTTCTTTGCGCCCCAGCCATCGCCGTCAGAGTCATCTGTGTCGTCATCTGCGCTGGATTCGACAGCAGCCTCATCGTCGCCAGATTCGTCAATGGCGAGGCGTACGCCGCCCCCAGGCGCAAGAGCTTCCCCCCTGGCAGGATCAGAGCCCTTGCGTGTGGGAAGATTGGAAAGACCACCGCCGGCTCGCAGGAGAGCCGCGTCTGAAAGCCTGCGGTATGCAGAAGTCATATCGATCACCCTTCCCGTGTCTGTCACATACTTGTTGGGCGTCGGCATTAAATTCAACGGGTTTGTATTCAGTTTCCGCCCACCTGGAGACTGCGACCGCCCGGGCCCAGGACTACCAGACTTTTGTTTGCCCAGAAAGCCGCCCAAGGAACCGTGTCGGGTTTGGTCTCGCGACGAGGGCAGCTGCTCCGACTCTCCGTATACCGTCGACATGGCGCGAGGCTTATTCTTCTTGCCACCCTGGGAAACTCGCTTTGGCATGGAGTGGGCTTCGATGGTCGGTAACATCTCAAACTTGTATGCGGATTCGGGGTTGAGCGCTGGGCTTGCGAGCCCTCGCGAGGTAGGCGTCGGCGATGATGGGACAGGCCCGCGGCTACTGCTTCTTGGAGATGGCGACGAGACAACATCGAGCATGCTGCGCATGGGCGGGCCGTCGACGTCGAGCATGCTGCGGACCGGAGAGGTAGAGGCGCCTGGGCTCTGAGCGCGCGCCCCGACGCTGGGGCTCTCATTGCGTGTTGGCCGAGCAGCCGCAACAGGCCTTCCCTCCAGCAGGGCCATCACCTCCCGCATCTCCTCGTCGAGCGCTGATTCTAGCGACATGGCTGCGGTGGGTGTGGGCCGAGGTGTCTGTACTGCGAGGTGGGGTGTCTGCTCGAATGCAGGTTGTGGAGGGACCAGTCGCTACAATCGATGAAATGGCGGGTGATGGATGTGGGAGAGATTGGAGAGAGATGGCGCGACACGGATGTGTTTGACGGCGGCGTTTGTCGTGGTGGTGTGTTCTCGTATGGTGCGCGTGGTTCCTAGCTCGAGCCGTGGGGTCCTATGGCATCATAGGCGCAACAGTCAAGTGAAAAGGTCCAACAACCACGGGTTTCAACTGGAGTGGGTCTGTCGCGTGATAGAGGACCGGGAGCGGTGCTCGTGGCGGGGTAAAAATGAAAAAGAAAGCTGCTGGGTAGCCGGGATGGATAGTGGTGTGTTGGTTAGCCGCTGTCGGAGAACAAGCTGTTCCCGAAGATGGTGGTATATGCGGACGACATGTGGAAGAGTAATGAGGTGGGTGTGGTGTGGGAAGAGCTCAGGACGGTCGGCACAAGAGGATACGATGGGGATGGGTACTCCTCTAGTCTAGAGGCGGCGACGGTGGAGGATAGACCGAGTGCATCTCTGGGCAGCCCTTGGCACATTATCAACCTGCCGAGTCGGAAACCGCCGCCTGCGCTTTCGGCAAATCAGCGTGTGCAGCATTCTGGCGTCTTTTGCGCTGCTTGCATGTCTGCTCGATTCTGTGCCGTCAATCTACGCTCGCTTTGGTACACCTGCACCTAATTAGTTGTGGAGGGAAGCGTTCAGCCCGGAGCTGGAAGAAGGGCATTGAGGTGTCGCAGGAGCGTGGCCCGGCCGATCACACGCTGCATCAAAAGCCATGCAGGCTTACATTCACGGCATCGCTTAAGACTCTTGACGAACGTACAACGTGCTTGCAAAACTAACTTTCGATCATGTAGCTATACCCACGCCTGGCAGAGCCTCTGCCCTACTACTATACACATGTGCTCATCTCGCCTAGTTTCAACGCTACTATTGTATACAACCGCCTACCTCTTCCTCGGTAGGACAATGTTGGCTCTGGCCGAGACACCCAGCTTGTGGACGGCATTCCTCCGGTCCCACACCGTGCTCCGCCCCTCAACCACAGCGACAACTTCGGACGCAACCCGCTGTGCAAAGCTGCCCTTGCCGCTTCCCATGTTCCTCCTCCGTGATGCGGCAGAAAGGATCCACTGCACCGCAGTGCGCCGTCGTTGCCTCTGCCCAAGGGGGAGCGGGAGCTGCAGAGCAACACCACCACCTGCCGCGCCTTTCTGACTGCGAATGCGCAGGAGCGGCGACACCGAATCGATGGCGAGCGTAAGGTAGAGAATAGGGTTGAGAGGCAGATGAGATGGCGGAGGTGCGCCAGCAAGAAGTGGTCGGGCGGGGTTGATGGTAGGAATGGAAGACGTGCGGAGATGTTGCAGGATGAGAGCCATGTCCTTTGACGATTAGCTTGGTCTACAGTGAGGCGCGAGAGTTTTGGCATACCCTTTGCGCAACACTCTTCTTGCCGTGTCGCATGAGCAGGTTCGTGACCTGTTCGACGACTGGGTCGTATCTGTGCTTGACATGTGCGTCTTTTGGGATCGGCAGCACCGGCAGCTCAAACTTCAGACCTGGGATCTGAGGCGTTGTGGTAGGCGGTTGGAAGCCCAAGAGTGCAGTGTCAAGCATACCGCTTCGTTCCATCGGCGTTGTGCTTGTCGAGTAGGAGCGAGACCCCTTGGGCGCTATGTTTGGCTGTGTCTTGTCGTTCGGGTGTGCCTTGATCGCTTCCTTCATCACCTTGGGCAGCTTATCCTGCGCCGCCTTATCACCTTCGACAACCTGCAATAAGATCAGTCTTCTGCCGGTCCAGACGCAAGCCGGCGCATCCTACCTCCTCAATTGGCGTGCCTTGGCTGAGATCAGGGCCTGATGAACCCGTGATCTTCGCCATTGTCGCTGCCTCTTCGCTCACATGCGGAGCTGGCTGGGAGTCTTCTCGTTTCGCTCGGTCTGCGGCCGGAGGGTCTTTCGAATCCGAGTATGGGCGAATTTGCGGCGACGTCATCCGGGCGACGGGTCGCAGCCATTGTGCCTGCGGCCTCGGGCGCAGAGGAATAGCGCGTGTGAAGCTGAGTAGGTTCAACCGTGGAGGCATGGTGGACGTGATATGATTGTAATTGAAAGGGCCACACTCGATGATGCGGAGACGATGTCGGGCCCAAAATTGCGCTAGCGTTGTTCGTCACGTGCTGTCCCTTGCATTCATGATCATATCTCGCTCAAGCTTCTCTAAGAGTGAAGTTCTTATCTGCACCGACCTCAAATCACTTCAGACGAACTTTGAATGTAATGGTCATTCTGGAATACCACGTGGAAGCCTCGTATCCCACTTTCGCATTCGAGATCACTTTCGCCGGCACGACACAACCCTCAGCTCCTGACGAGGACTTCTGCACAGAGGTACCCGCTTTCATATGACTGTCGATATCCACCAATAGCGCACACAACGCAATCAATTTGCTATCGTTGCATTTATCCCATTGGAGAGGCGTTTCCCTCGCGGCCTCCCGCACGCACACACGTCATCGTACAATGCCTGAACAGAAGTCTGGATACTCGCTACCGCACCGTGTCAACAGACTTTTGCCCTAGTAATGTAGCACTGATGGACTGCACAGTGGACTTTTCACCATCGCAGAGGTACTGATCTTCTTACAGCTCTCGATGCCTGCCTGGATGACCATCGCCCACCTTGCTGATAGTCTGCTTTGTCCAGCCGGTGAGGGGTGCTCGCAGCAATCAACATGCTCTCAAGCGGTGGTGAGGCACCAAAAAAAGGCGCTGCAGAGCCATCCAATTCGAAGTGAGACGAAGTTACACACCAGGCAGACCTTGATAAGGGAAACAATTGCGAAGGGCGACGACAGTTCGCCTCCGCGGTTAACACGTTTGTGGTTGTGAGTGGCCCACATAACCCTCCCACATTGCCCGCAGGAGACAATTAGGAGGTAGGTATGTTGGAGCTGACCTGAGGTCTAAATAGTAGCGGTAAGCTCTTACCAATTGCTCTATAGCAAAGCTTTGCTGGATTCCAACCTCTCTGCTCACTCTCTACGTGTAGCCAGGAAGAAAATCACCACAGACAGCACCCAAAGCTGCGAACGCGCATCCCTGCAAGTTGCACGTCACACGTGACTACCCGATCCCCGATTCCCGCGTCGCGCCACCGCGCCTGAGGCTAAGACTAGCCTTGCCCCACATTTGCTCTTCCTCTCACATATCATTCAAGAACATCTCTTACCATCGTTGCCGTCTATCACGAATGTTGCGCGTCTTTTGGTCCTAGCGAGTGTGCCTCTATATACCGTTTGGTCGGTTGTATTAGGTCTATGCTCTGATCTCGGTGGTCGGTAAGCGAGTCTCATCTGCTGAAACCAGTGTCCTTTATCTCATCTGCTGTGGTGGTGAAGTCTTGTCTTCGGACACGGGTAGGAAGTGCAACATTGGTTTACTTTTTGAAAGACAACTATCACAAAATGAAACTAGCTTCGTCTCTACTCCTCATCTTGTCTCGGTCATCAGTGGCACAGCTTATTCCTGTCTCTCTTCCCCAGAGTAATATTCTTCGACAAGCTCTATCTACTTTACTTGTAGACCTGGTCCTGCAACCCGCTAATGCAGCTTAATCTTTAGATTTCTATCAAATTATCCAATACCCGTTGTTTTAGCCTTGTAACTCAGACAAGCAATGGCCGACCGAGGGCGTGGCGGTCGTGGAGATTTCCGCGGACGCGGTAGAGGAGATGGCGGCGCTCGAGGTAGAGGAGATGGCGGCGCTCGAGGTAGAGGAGATGGCGGCGCTCGAGGTAGAGGAGATGGCGGCGCTCGAGGTAGAGGAGATGGTGGAAGTCGAGGCGGTGGAGGATTCCGTGGTGGCGGTGATCGCGGAGGCGGCGGCTTTCGAGGTGGTCGTGGTGGTTTCGAACCGGCCAAAATCTTCGGGCAAGTTGGTCACTACCATCTTCATCTTCATCTTCAAAATGGACTAACATCCGTCGAATCAGAAACGGCCAATTCCCTCAACCGGACGCCGAGGCAACCAAAATCGAGGATGCCACTGTGAAGGATCCCTCCGGCGCAGTCGCTGCACTTTCCCTCGATGGTCTCACACTTCCCCGAAGACCCGGATACGGAAAGGCTGGTATTCCTGTAGTTCTATGGACGAATTACTTCGAGCTGAAGGGCATCAAAGCTAATACGGAGCTATACCGATACAGTGTTGCGTTCCAGCCCGACGGGCTGCCGAAGCCAAAGAAGAAGCGTCTCATCCAGCTCCTTCTCCAACAAGCTCCGTTCCTGGGAATGCCTATTACGAGCGATTGGGCTCAGGTGCTCATCTCGGCAAAGAAGCTCGAACTCGGCGCTCAACGTCCTGTATACGATCTGGAGTGGTACCCAGAGGATGGTGAGCCACTGCCGGCGGCTACGCCCGATGAAACGAAGCAGAGGGCGCAGGCTCGCAAGAGAAACACCACGAGGGCACTTGTCGAACAGCTTGGCAGCGTCTCGGTCAAGGATCTTTTGAATGACCTCAAGCAGTCCGGGACGACGTATCCGTTGAAGCTGGAGACAATACAAGCTCTGAATGTCATTCTAGGATTTGGACCAAGCTCTGATCGCAAAATATTGACCACCGGGGACAACAAACACTATCCTTTCGGTGATCATCCACAAACGCAGATGACGGACTTGGGCTTCGGTCTGCAAGCACTGCGTGGATACTTTACCAGTGTCAGGACTAGCGTTAACAGAATTCTGGTCAACGTCAATGTCGCTACGGGTGCGTTCTACCGAGCGGGACCTCTACTGGTCTTGATGCAGGACGTTACTGGCGGCCCGCCGCCTCGGGATGCTGGAGAGTACCGTCGGCTTGCAACCTTCGTTCGCAAGTTGCGATTCGAAACAAATTATATCCGTGAGATGGATAAGAGTGGGAAGGTCAAAGTAGTGAACAAGCGGCCGGTCACCAAGCGCAAGGTGCACACCATCGGAGATTTGTCGCCATTTGGCAAGAACAGTACGAATACGACGTTCAAGCTCGACACCAATGGTACAGAGGAATCGATATCTGTTCAGCACTTCTTCAAACGAACGCACGACATCACCTTGCAGTATCCTCAGGCTCTTCTGGTGAACTACGGAACTAACGACAACCCAAAGTGGATCCCAGCGGAGCTTTGCACCGTACTTGGCGGACAATTGGCTCGACGCCTTCTGCTCGGTGACCAGACTCGCCGAATGATCGAATTTGCGGCACGGCGACCATTCGCCAACGCGGAATTCATTGTTGGAAACGGCCTCCAGGTCACGAAGATTAGTCCAGGTCTCAATGCCCACCTCACCAACTTCGGCATCGATGTGAGCCCAAAAATGCTGACTGTCAATGGGCGCATATTATCAGCACCCGTGCTCCAGTATAGAGGAACGTCGACATGCCGACCTCAGAACGGCGCATGGAATCTTGACGTGCGTCAACTTGGCCAAAAGCCGTTTCGACTGGCGAAGACCCTTGGCTCGTGGAGTTGTCTCTGCATCAACTCGGGCGACAACGAGACTGTTCGTGGCGGGCTTCCAGCTATCAAAGAACATCTCGGTTTGTTCAGACAGACGCTTGAGACCTATGGCATGAATCCAGGTCCTGTCCAGGTTCCTGTGGTCATCAAGGTCAACCCTGCCGATCTTGCACAGAAGAAGGTCGACAATTTAAAGGCTTATATAAAGCACTCCCTGAGGACTCTATTCAAGACAAAGCCTCAGTTCTTGTTTGTCCTTCTGCCTAACGACAACGCCACTTTGTACGACGCGATCAAATCAGCGTGCGATGTCGACCTCGGGCTCCCCAACATCTGCAGCATAGCCAGCAAGTTCACGAAGGAGAAAGGCCAGATGCAGTACTTTGCCAATGTCGCCATGAAGCTTAATCAAAAGTTGGGCGGCATAAACCATCAGATCAAGCTCGACGACCTGAAGCCGCTCGATGCCTCGACAATTGTATTCGGCATCGATGTTACACACCCTTCGCCTGGGAGTGCGGCATCTTCTCCAAGTATCGCTGGCGTGGTCGCATCGGCCGATGCTCATTTCTCGCAATACCCTGCGAGCATGAGGACGCAAAAAGGACGCCAGGAGATGGTTAGCGATCTGAAAGAGATGATCATCGAACGTCTCAGGCTGTGGCAGGCGAGGAATGCGGGTGGTCTTCCCAAGAAGGTCATCGTATACCGTGATGGTGTTTCTGAGAGCCAATACAAGACTGTGTTGAATGACGAGTATCCACAGTTTGTTGAAGCCTTCAAGGAGCTATACGGAGCGCCGGGAAAGTACCCTAAGATTTCAATCATTGTGGTCGGCAAGCGCCACCATACTAGATTCTACCCGACAACGGAGAAGGACACCGACGGCAAGACCGGCAACCCGAAGCCTGGAACTGTTGTGGACCGTGGCGTTACTGGAGAGAAGCTCTTTGACTTCTTTCTGCTCGCCCACCAAGGATTGCAAGGAACCTCAAAGCCTGCGCACTACGTGGTGATTAAGGATGAGAACAAGCTCGGTGCTGACCAGCTTCAGAATCTTGTAAGTGGTTGCCGATATGAGCTCATGCGACGTGACTAACTTAGGCAGACCCACAACCTCTGCTACACCTTCGCACGAGCGACCCGAGCCGTCAGCATTTGTCCCCCGGCTTACTACGCCGACCTCCTCTGCGAGCGTGGACGATCCTATCTCCACGCCGTGTTGAAGGGTGGCGACATGGCCGACGCCTTCCAAACGACCCACTGGCATCGAGACGTCCATGATGATCTTGTAAAGACGATGTACTATCTATAGGAGCATCTTCCTCGCCCTTCATTCCTCACCATTCGATTTCCTACCGATCCCGACCTAAGTTGACTATTCGACGAACCCACTTCCTATGAATTGGGCATCACTGAGCCATTCAGCGACTCAAGAGTTGCATGGTGCATTCTTTACGAAGCTTGCATCAGCGCTGCAACCATTCGAAGAGGGTTTCAAGGAAGCCTTGTCGCACACAGCAGGAAGCAATACGGCGCTCCATTGCTTTGCTTTCATCATCTTGTCTTCACGAGATGTGCCTTCGTTTACTACCTTTTCAGTCCTTCTGAAGTAGCAGAATTCCGGTGTAGTGGATATACCATCCACAATATCTTCGCTCAAGGAGCCCCATCATTCAACATCTACACCACATATCAGGTATTCAACTATCTCCCCCATATTGATGCTATGCAGAGCGTATCAGTGTGCGCTTCACTGCCTGCCCCATTTCCTTATCATTCTTCATTTCTGGCGTACACATTCCCCTTCCCAAACCTTTGCTGTTCCCCATGTACAGTTCGTTACCACCGGTGTAGATACCCTGGATAGGCGATTATCAACGGACTGCTGTGACAGTACTGTGAGTATTCTCTTATCTGGACAATACGTACATATCCTGTCATTACCCTGTATAAATCTAGATATCTAGAAACAATGAGGTTATTCGTCTCCTGCAAGGTCGTATTGGAACAGTGAACGATTCGTGATATAGAGCCCCACGTTATAGTATAGAGCCCGCCTCTCGTTGTTACTGGCTGAGACTACTCAACCGATTGGGCTTGGTGATGCCCCCACGTCCACGTTAGCGCCTAAGGCTGCAGTAAGGGAACAGGGATCCCGGCCTCCCGTGGCACCTCGTCTCCCAGCCATCTGCGTTTCACGTTTCGAGCTGTTCGCTGCTGGCGCCTCCTTCCCCGGACGATGCTGGCCAGTCAGTGCGCGAGGGGCATTCGGCCCTCTGGAGTGCCCATCTCCAGCGACTGCGCTCTCCCATCCAAGGTGCCTTCTCAGCAGGCACCAATGTCTCATACGCCTCGCGCATCACAAGGTTGTTCCATGTGCCGGCCCAGCCTCAACGCCTCCCCTGCTGTACGACTACCGTAGACGACCTCGTCGCTGCATCCTACCGATAACCCCACCACCGTCCCTACGCGCCCGTCCAGCGAAGTTATGATGGATACCATGGACCGCGGGAGCATTTACGACCACGACATACCTTCCCTGAGCGCGTCGCTCGAAGCCTTCGATCCCGAACGCAGCTCACATTCGGCCTACAGCGCGCGCTCCAACATGCACTCGTCGCGGTGGAGCGTGCCGCAGGAGCATGAAGAGTCGGAGGCGGAATCAGAGGGACCGTGGGCGCCGCCCGCATGGCAGAAGTCGAACAACCACTGGTATCGAAAGTCGTTGCTGGGTGAAAGCGGAATGCGCGCAAGCCCGTCAAGATCTCCTGGCTTCGACTACCGCAGTGACCGCGAGATCACACCGTCGCGCATACCCCTCCCCGAGTCACCGCGAAAGGGCACCCCGCGGACGAGCCCAGAGCCCATGTCGGAGCAGGAGCAGAGGCACTTTACGCCAGATAACATCGCGTCGAGGATGCAGAGCCCGTCGGTGGAACCGCAGGCCCATGGGGGCGCGCAGCAGAACGACGAAGACATGGCTCTCTCATATCACGAGAATAGGTCAGGTAATCCTGATGGATGTAGGTATCTGCCATATATGTACCACTGTGGTGCTTGCGCGGTCAAGCTGACGTATGTAGTCGTCCGGTTCACTATTCGAGGCGAGACCTTGTTCCCCACTGCGTCTATAGAGGAAACAATCTCCACGTTCGCCGGCGGACTGCGCGTACTCACGCGCTCGAGACTAAACCTCATAAGCGCCATATCTACGCTCATCTTTGCTTGGATCCTGGTACAGCCGTGGAGCACAAGCCTAATACCGGATGTCGCAAATGTCGCGAACATGGCCAAGCAGTTCGAGCCGCTCATGTACGCGTCCGAAAATGTGATACCGCGGTCTCGTGAGCTGGCTGAGGCGTCGATTGCAGTGCAAGACTTGGGCGAGAGCGTGCGCGCGACCAACATGTCGGCATCGACAGTCATTATAGATCAGCTAGACGACCTGGGCGACAGTTTGAAAGTCTTGTCAGAAAAGATCACGAGCTTCTTCACGAATGTGGACGGTGACATGGACTCGTAGGTATCGTCGCTCCACGAGCTGAAGACTACTAACATGGATAGCATCCTCATCACCATGGAATGGGCGAAGAGAGAACTACAGAGTATCCAAGGCCCGAAGATTGGCATGCTCGACAGAGCCATCGGCAACGTTCACGGCGGACTCAGTCGAATAGGACTCTTGGAGAGGAATGGAGAGGCCACGACTCTCGGGAGGGTGGTCGGCGATGTCCTGGGGCACACAACGCAGCAGCGTTCCAAGGCCACGTTGCAGCGGACCTTTGACTACCTTCTATCGACTCTAGAGGAGAACATCGCCAACGAACTCGCGCGCGCCGACGTCCTGTTCCAGCTGTTCGAGAGCGTAGACCGACAGTTCCAAAATCTCCACAGGTCCGTCGCGAAGGAAGAAGACAGCCTCGCGACGCGCAAGGACGAGTTCCTAGCCTCCCTATGGCGCAACACGATCACCAACAAGATGAAGATCAAGAAGTACGAGAAGAACCTGAAGCTGCTCAAGGAGGTGCGGGCCAGCACCCTCGCCAACAAATCCGAGCTCAAGAGCAACATCCAGATCATCCACTCGGTCAAGGACCAACTGGACAAGGCCCGCAAGAACCTCGTCTCGCCGCTCATCCGTCGCGCGCAGTCCAACTCGTTCGGGCTGGAGCAGCAGCTCAACGACCTCTCGGGCACGTACGGGTTCCTCAAGGGCCTCCGGGAAACGCAAAAGCACAAGGTGCTGCAGCAGCTATGGGGCGAGCCGAAGAAACGCGTCAGCATCACGGCGGGACGGGAGAGCGACGACGAAGAGGCGCAGTAGAGAAGCCGGTGAGACGAGGCGGCGTTGTGGCATACGTACGAGGTGTTTTCAAGCATTGCGTTGGATTAGAAAAAGGCGCTGGGCACGGCGTATGGGCTCGGGGTTACTTGGATAGGGCTTTGTCAGGCTCACTCACGGCGCACAGCTGTCTGGTGGTGCAGCGCTTGGTACATGGGCGGTGTCGTAGAATATCACTGTATCCATGAGCTGGCGGCCCGAATTCGCGCGACTGTCTCCCTCTTGGCGTGGTGCCTGAGGCCCTCCTTGTTCGGGCATCTAATACGCGCGGGCCTGGATCGAGTGATGACGATGCCGCGCTCGGGCCAGGGGTGAAGCTCGACTCGATGGACCCACGTGCAACGGACGCTTCACTCTGCGACGTCCTCTTGCACGCGCAGGACGCGCGCCCGCACGACGCAGTGCGATCAAGCCTCGTGGGACGCCGGTGGGAAAAAAAGATGCGGCGCACAGAGAAGCATGTCGCTGGCGCCAATGCTTGACATGGTTTTATGCGTTTAGAGTTGTGAGAGACATGCTAGCGGGCTGGCGGACTGGCGGGCTACTGCCAGAACCGGGCGGATGCGCTGGTGCATGCTTGGCGTCGGGGGCTGTGCACTGCCCAACCCCCTGCTTTGCTGGTTTGGCACCCTCGTCATGGTCGGCGACGGGGCATTCGACATGTCAAGCTTGACATCGTGAGCTTTTCTGCTGCGCCCTCTTCCCCCGCTCCATCACCCGCCCATCGCCCGCCCTCTCACCAGCACCTTGATAGCGCCGCCTCTCGATTCGCTCTCCGGTGTACTACCTATCGCGTCCATTGCGTCCATTGCCGGCTCTTTTAGAGTATCCAGTAGCTCTAGCCACGTCCTGGGCAGAGGGCTCTGATCTGCTTTCAGCACAGCAATGAGTGAGTAACACCAACTGCCCACCCCCCCCGGAGACCCGTCCCCGGCCCGTCTTTGTCAGTCAGTAGTGGTCTTGCTGCTCGCATCCGCCTGCCTCAACACCACCGCCGCCGTCCAGACACCGTCTACTTGCCCCGACTCCACTGCCCGGCGCAGCCACCTTTCTTTCGCAACACGCTCCGTGGCAACACCTTGGCTAATTGCTAGCGCTTGGCGCACCCTTTGTACAGAAAACATAAGACGTGAGTTCCACCGAGTTGGTCGCAACGGTACAAACTCCAACATGCCTGCGTCTGCGAATGGCGAGCGGACCCCGCTCCTGGCTGGTGGAACCCCCGCCCACCAGGAGCCACGATGGAAGGCTATGCCCAAACACGTCGGCAGTGTCATCTGGAAAACCCTCACTAGCAACTATGTCAACGTGCTACTCGTCTTTGTGCCCGTTGGCATCATCTGCGGCGCACTGAAAGTCAACCCCACCGCCGTCTTTATCCTCAACTTCATTGCCATCGTCCCGCTCGCGGCTCTGCTGAGCTTCGCGACCGAAGAGCTGTCTGCCAAACTCGGCCAAACCCTAGGTGGCTTGTGCAATGCGACGTTTGGAAATGCCGTCGAGCTCATTGTGAGTGCACTAGCTTGCGACTGTGCGCCTGTGTCTAACAGCTACAGGTCTCCATCGTAGCGCTCAAGGAGGGCCAGATCCGTATCGTGCAGGCTAGCATGCTCGGCAGCATCCTCTCCAACATTCTTCTCGTGAGTGAAGCGCAGCGACGACAGTCATGCGCGTACATTAACCGTTCCACAGGTCCTCGGATGCTGCTTCCTCGCTGGTGGATGGGGCGCCCAGGAGCGCGAGTTCAACTCCACTGTCGCCTCCACCATGTCTTCCCTCATGGCCGTCGCATCCGCGTCCCTGATCATTCCCGCCACTCTCTACGCCGCCATGGACAAGGACAAGGGCAGCAGCAATGGAGACACGGAGCACAACATCCAGCTTCTTTCCCGCGGAACATCCATTATCCTGCTCATTCTCTACTGCCTATACCTCTATTTCCAGCTCTATTCGCACCACCGTCTATTCGCCGACCTCGAAACCCAGGAGGACAATGACGAAGAGGCTGGCCACCAAGATGGTGACACCCTTAGCCCCATTTCTGCCGGCGTCACTCTCGTGGTAGTCACCATCATGGTCTCCATTTGCGCCGACTACCTGGTCGATAGCATTGACTCCATCGTTGAATCCGCGCACATTTCCAAGACTTTCGTCGGTCTAATTTTGATTCCGATCGTCGGAAACGCAGCCGAGCACGTCACAGCCGTAGTCGTTGCATACAAAGGCAAAATGGATCTCGCCGTCAACGTCGCCATCGGCAGCTCCCTGCAAATCGCCCTCTTTGTTACCCCTTTCTTGGTTGTTCTGGGCTGGATCATGCACGAGCCCATGACGCTCCACTTCCAGGGGTTCGAAACGGTCGTCTTCTTTCTGTCCGTACTGGTGGTCAACTACCTTATCCAGGACGGCAAGAGCAACTATTTGGAGGGCGCTATGTGCATTGGAACGTAAGTCTTACTCCCCCTGCATCGGTCCGTCAGCTTGGAGCTGCGGCGCAACCAGGAACCTTTATATTTGGACAATGGCTAATTCGAGACGCAGCTATGCTATTATTGCTCTGGCTTTCTTTGTCTACCCCGATAATGCGAGCGGCGACCTCACCGGCAACTTTATGCAAAAGTTCCTGCGTGTGGTTTAGTAGCCACAACCCGAACACCCTCGCCCATGGAAACTCTCCATACAATGTCTAATCGCGTCCGCCGGGCGGCCTCTGTTTTCCTTCCTCCATCTTGTATATAGTTGGATACCTGTTCCACGCCCTCTGTAACCGAAATACGGCACGGAACCTCCATGTTTCTTTTGTAAGATTTCCTTATCTTGTCGGGACCATGTAGGTTGTACGATATCGGCGGTCTACCTACTGTAGAGCAGACGGCGGTTTTTGTCCTTGTCATCTTTGTATTCTTCTTTGGACCTTCCGAGGGGCGTCTAAGGAGTAGATTGAAAAGTCGCGACGGGCAGTGGGTGCTTGGTCGGAAGGGATCTGTACATGTAGTTGATGAGGAATTGCAATTGGGTCTTTTTTAGTCGGTCTTCACAGGTCTGGCGACGCAACTACGAAGACGTTTCATCCACCCCCAAGCCCAAACTACCGTCCCCCGCCCAACCCCGCGCTCCAAACTAGATACCACGTCCTCGAGCCACCCTCATCAATCCACCGCTCATCCCACAAGCCCTCGACCCCATCCCTGAAAAACGCATAGCTAGCCTTTGCATCAACAATCGCCAGATTAGCGTGCAGAATCCCGCGCCCGCCGCCGTCGACAAGCGCGCGCCCGTTGCTGAAGTGGTGATCCCATTCTTCGCGGACCCAGTGGCGGGGGCGTAGGTAGGTCGAGGCTGGGGAGATGGGGGACATGTGTTTGCTGTGGATTACGTGGGGTTGGGCGGTGGAGGACGCTGCGTGTTGTCAGCAGGCTGTTCTGGCGGGGGGGAGGTGAGATCAGGGATAGGGGGCTTACTGGCGTAGTCGACTCTGTTCTCGGAGAGGACGCCCGGTACTTTGCTGTCCAGGAAGCGGGGTGGTAGACTCGCGTTGCTCGACGCGAGGCAGAAGTAATTACTGAAGCTTCTGGCCTGGACAGCCAGCATCAGAGTACCTGTCCGTGTCCGTCCGGTCAGCACTGCGTCCCCAATCCAACAACGAGCACCTGCAGAACAGACCACACACCTCTCCTCTCCATATTCCCATCCCCGCAAACCCGCCCCCACATCTTCACCGCAAACGCCGCAAACCCATCCTCCCCCATCGCCTCCTGTTCCTTCCCCTCCGGCGCCTCGAAAAGCCCCCTCGCCCAACTATGTCCATGCCACCAATCGAAGCTCCTGCTAAACGGATAGTCCCTCCCCGCATACTCGCTCTCCGCGAAATCCTTGACCAGCATATTCGTCCACGCGCGGTTGTCCCCGCGTTCAAGCCAGCCAGGATCGAGATATGCAATTACCGCCGCCGCATAGACAAAGTAGCCATAGTGCGCGTGGTGGTCGTTGTAATACGTATTCGCGAAGTCTGCGGCCGGCCCGTTCGAGAAGCCCGCGTTGGAGACGACGCCTTTCCACGCGTCGTCGTAGTAGAGCGGGTGGTGTTGGCGGTTTTGCACGTAGCGTGCCATTTTGAGTTTGAGCTTGTCGAGCGCGGTGGAGGCGAGCGGTGTGTTGGATAGAACGTCTTTGATGACCCAGATGATAGTCGCGAATTTGGCTAGGGATTTGCCTGCTTGGTACGTGCTATCTTGGTTTTTCTCTTCGGTCATAGAGCGGCGGAGATCGCGTTCTGCGACCCCGGCGAGGAAGGCGAGCATGTCCGGAGGGTATCGGATGCGTGTATTGGCTATGGCTGGAGTCCAGGGGCCGAAGCCCATGGTGGTGGGCAAGTTTGGTTCGACGAAGGTAAGGTGGTCGGTGACGAAGATGGCGGTTGCTGTGCCCTTTGTTGTAGTACGGAGTTGGAGTTTGGTAAGGCCTGGTTTGAGTTCTGGATCGAGGGACTGCAGGTGGTGCGGGAGAAGGAACATGAGGAGCGGCGAGGATCCTATTTTGCTATACAGAAAGGAGTAGGTACCTCTAGCTTCGGCGACGGAGGCAGTGATTGTAGCGGCAGTAACAAAGGTGTTGAAGGACCTGTCATATAAGGCTTCGCCTTCAGCGCCGAGCGAATTCCTGGCGAGTTGGAGGGTGCCGGTGAAACCGCTGGGGAGGATGATAGTATGGGCGTCCAATTTGGTGATTCGAGTGGCGTGTTTGGCGTCGTATAGGGTACCGACGCCGGGGTGGACGTATAGAATCCAACTCCTATCGTCCATATCTTTGATGCGGTATTTGACTGATTTACCGATCGAAACGGGACTGCTTACATCCTTGAATCCTTGACCGGCGGTTTGTACCATCGGGCTAGCATTAGTGTACCGAGCAGTGACGAAGCCCATGCCTTGTACGACCGGAAACGAGATCTTGGGTGCGTCATCTTCAGTGCCCCTTTTCAGGTTGATATTGACCGAGAATGGGAGATGCGTGTCAGTCGTCAGCAGCGTTTTGCCGTCGAGTTCCCCTGCTCCGAGTATGATTGATTGCCTTCTAGCGTTGCCAAAGTTCTGCACCAGTCAGCTGTATAAGATGTCCAGGCTGAGATGGGATGACACACTTTAGCAGGCACCCCCTCCCCATACACCAGATCGTCCTCTTCGCTGTGCCCAACATTCATTCCCCAGCTGGCAAACGCTCCAAGCTCTTTCCCTCCCTTACCCCACCAAAGCACATACGGATGCGTCCAAACTGGCTGATTCTGTTCGCCCAAAAACGCATTCGCGTAGAACTTGTTCGTATGCAACGTCCTATACTCGTTGTCCTCGATGCCCTTTCGCGGAACGGGGTGCTGCTGGCCGATGGGTATCTGGGGGAGGATGTTGTCGGTTTGGATGGGGACGAATATGTTGTCTGCGGGGATGACGGGAGTAGTTGATGTGGGCGCCATTGTCATTATCTCTATCGCTGATGTGGAAGAAGAAGTAGACGTGGAGAGGCGCTTGGGCGAGAAGCTGATTTGGAGAGAGTTGCGCCATGACTTCTTGGACTTGAGGGGCTTTATGAGGGAGTTGATATAACCCATGAACGGTGGATACTGGAGGGTGGTAATATATAATATGGATGCCGTAGGTGTAGACCGCGCGGAGAGTGCCGATGAGAGGGAAATGTCATTTGCGCCTACCGAGGAAGGAATGGAAAACTGGTACGATTCGTGCGTGTATTTAGTAAGGAATGATGCAAGGCTCGAAGATAATACGTACAACGTCCAGAAATGGGCAATGATGTTGACGGCTCAAGGTTGCTCTGGCAAGCGCGACTTATCAGTGGACTTTCCCATCTTGTATGCCAACAAATTGGCCGCGTAGATTGTTCGTGGTTTGGGTAAGTGTTGTAGAGAACTTTGGAGGGAAATGTGCAAGCCCACGATTGCAATATCTATAAGGTACGACTGGTGTGTTGTGTATGTATGACGGCGTAGAAACATCTCTCACCTGAGACAACCTTTGACTAGGAACACACAGTATATAACGACCACCCTCTTCTCTTAGTAATCCGTCCAAGTCTCTCCCACCTAAGACTCACATCCGATGACGTGCCCCAAGAAATCATCTTCCCATGCGTCGCTCAAGGGGGACAAACCAAAACATTGAAACCGAGCAGATGAAGCGCTCACGCCCACCTCAGCACCACTCAGGAGTGACGTCTACTTTAAGTTGTCGGAGACGGATATCCGGCAGCTAGACGCAGGGTTCCCAGACGAGGGCTGAGAGTGCAGCATTTGGGGGCCGACCCGGCGCCACAACCGTAACATGGATGTACGGGTGCGGCCGTTCGCTGGTCTGAGCAGATCTTGCAATGCTCGGAAGCTTATTCTAACGACATGGTTTGGTAGTGGAGTGTGTGGCTTTGGGCGGCATGTGGTGGGTTTTGTTGCGCCTGGTGTAATGGTTGGTTGAAATGGTGGGACAAGGCTGACCTACTTTGCGCATACACTTCCTGCTCTATCGATAGTCGCTACGATGCATCGAGAGGGCCGTCGTCTATGATGAATAGGTACGAGCTGAAGAGTGGAGGAGTCGTATGTTCGGAAAGGCGGCACCACCAAAGACACTATCCGGCACCTTGAAGCCGACCCATGAACAAGTGCCGCGTCACCCAGTCCGCGCTAGTCGCTCGACTTCCGTTCACTGTCAGCACCTCTCGAAAGTTACACCGAATGTATACGCAAGTCACCGAAAGCCACGTTAAAGTATTGCAGAGGCAATGTAGTACAAGACGTGTCATTTTTAATCCTTGTTACGCCGTAGACGTATAGGCCCAATCATCGGAAGCTACATACCCTCCCAACACCACCATCAAAACCCCACAACCTCTTCAAACAAGAGGTTTATGCATCGGTCTAATAACCCCCTGCTTGACCAAAAGCCTCGGCTTCGTTGCATCCTGGAAAGTCTTCTTAGTCGTCCATTCCGGCCCCTTGGGTAGACGCAAACTCCTCTCATACTGTTCCTTCGTCTCAAACCCAAACGGCAATTGCGAAGACATGTACTTCGTGTTCGCCTTGATCCTCTTCTCATTCACAATGACCTTTGCCAGCTTCGCATCTTTGCGGTTATTGGGCGCAATACCTTCTTTCTTGACGTACGAAACGGCACCTCGGTTACGGCGCTGTGCGTCTTTGGAAAGTCCATCGCCGGCCCAGGAGCCCCAGCCAGGGAGGACGTTCTTCTCGATGTGGGTATCTTCTTCGGCTACAGTAGCTTTCTTTTCTTCCTCGAATTCCTTCTCGACGTCGTCGCCGGCGAAAGCAGTGGCGGTGAGTGCTTGGTTACGTAGGAGGACGTCTAGATCGATGCCTTCGTTCTCGATGTCGTCATCGCTGATGTCTTCGTCGTCTTGGTCTTTGTATGTGACAGTCTGGAAACCGTCGTCGTCTGCGGCGCCAACGGTTGGGTTACCAGCGAGTCCATGGTCAGACGATGGCGTGACCGCTTGCTTCTTTGTTTTCTTCGTCCTTCCTGAGAGTTGGGTTGCAGCGATTGTGTCGTGTGCCTGTGGAACCAGATCAATTTCTGGTTCAGACTTCTTGCCTTTCTTAGCTTTGACCAGGTAGGGGTTGTGTGAGCCGGCGTTTGGTTCATCGACGGAGGTATCCAGGAATCTAGTGGTCTTGAAGCCCCGAGACGATGTTTTCGAGGTCTTCTCTGCCTTAGCCGTTGTGCCGTTTGCGTCGTCCTGTTCCTCCTCGGACGCTGCTCTTTCCTCGAATTCGCTTTGAGCAGTCTGGATAGCAGAGACAGCTGTCGAACTTGGGCCAAACTTGCGACGGCCACGGCCAGTTGCATTCTCGTCCTCGTCTTCGCTGTTGCTATCATCACCTGCGAGCTCCTTCCGCAAGCGCTCAGCATCTTCATCGTTGCGAGCCTTCCTAGCAGCCTCCGCCTTCTGCATGAACGCCATAGAGCCAAGCTTGGACTGGTCTGTTGAGAACGGGTTTTCCTTCAATCGGCCAAGCTGCTTCTGTAGGACTTGATTGTCGTCCTCATCAGAGTCTTCCTCTTCTTCGCTGGAAAGATCTGAAGCATCCTCATCTTCACCACGCACTGCTTTGCCTTCGATGCGACGTCGTAGCTCTTCATTGCGTTGAGCCATCTCAGTGACACCTGAACGAGCGTCCTCATCCCATGCAGCTCGACCGGTCGCTTTGATACCCTTCGCCCATTTGCTCTCACGATGCTTGGCGCCCATCCTCTCTTCGGCACGTCGGCGGTCGTTGTAGTCGCGCTCGTCTTCCGAGATATCGACGCCATCAGCCTTGAGAGCGTTTCGCTCACGCTCCAAAATTCTCTCCCGTTCTTTCCGGTGAACTCTCCTGTAGGCTCTACTCTTGATCTTCTTGATGCGCTTTGACCGCACTTCCTCGCGAAAGAGCAACTCCCTCTCCCTCCGAAGCTGAGCACGCCGCTTTGCCACTTCTTGAAGCGGGAGCTTGTTGGTCTGCAGTTCCTCCCATTTCTGGATCTGTTCTTCATCATCTTTTCCGTTTGATAGCCCGCTCTGCTGGAGGATTGATTGAATCGTGCTCTCGAGGTCGTTAGCTGGAGCAGCGGTGGTGGTAGGCAGGAGTCGGCTCTCGCCCATGCGCGAACCGTCTGTTGGTTGATATAGAGGGAACGACAGGTGTTCAGCACGGCGGTTGTGTTTGACGGTATCAGTCCATCGTTCGAGCGTCTCGTTGGCTTTTTGGCTCGCTACGGCTCGGTCCAGTTTGTCTTGTGCGCGCTTTGGCAGAGGCGCTTCTAGCTTCCTTGCAATATCGGTCCGCTTTGACGACTTATCGTCTTGCAACAGCTTGAGAGCTCTCTTCTTGATCGGATCGGCCACTTTAGGCTTCAAGCTGGTGAGATCGACCTTCCGGGAAACACCAAATTCGGAGGGTGCACCGGATTCGTGAATCTCCGCCTTTCGACGACCGACTTGATGCTGTTCGTTTTCTGCTGCAAGCGAGGATATGAGGTCGTTTAATTGTGCCCGCCTATCGTCTTCCTCCTCGTCGTCCTCGTTCGAAGAAAAGTCCGAAGCCCCATCTGCTGCCAAATCTCCAACTTCGCTAGGCGCTTCGTCACTGTCGTCAAACGCAGAATCTTTCTTGCCCTTCTTTATCTTCCGCTGCCGCTCCTCCTCCTCGCTCTCCTCATATTGGTCCAAGGCAGTAGCAAGATCGATAGCATCGTCGCCCAGATCGTCCTCATCTTCATCCTCATCCTCATCCGCACTCTCCCCTTCTTCAAGATTGATTTCCATATCATCATCCTCCACAACCCGTGCCTTCTTCGGTTTTCTATCCTTCGGGTTGCTCGAGCTGCCTCGGAATGTCCACCCCTCAAACCTCTCCTCGTCGCTCTCCCCAAAAGCCTCGTCACTGTCAATGTCTTCGTCATCATCGTCATCAACATGACCCATAGTCCAAGCATTCCCGTCCGAATCACTGCCCTCATCAACGTCGTCGTCCGCGCCTCGTCTCCGCTTGCCCTTCTTCACATCCGACTCTTCTTCATCCTCGTCGTCCTCCTCATCTTCATCGTCGCGGGGCCGCTTTCGGTGAGCAAACACGTCCGACTCTCCTAGTCGACCTTGCCGGACTTTGGTGCGGCCACCGTGCTCGTGGGAGGCAATGGAGAAGGCATCGAGGGCCCGCCTTTGCGCTTTCTGGGGTGCGCGGCCCGTAGGTTTGACTTTGGGAGGCCGTGAATTTGGGACCGAGCCTCTGGAAATCCGGGGAGGCATTTTCGCGGGTGGATGTTGCTGCAAAGAACTGGCGGCCGACAAATTCTAGTGTGCTTGAAATACGAACTCTTGGCGGGAACTTTTCGAGCCTTCAAAAGGCGGGCCGAAGATTTACCGACGGAACTTGTGCAGCACCTCCGTGTAGCTTAACATCAATTAACGACGTCGTTTCATTGTTCACCCGACCAATTTCGCAGAGGAGGAAGTCTGACATCTGCGAGAGAAGGGAGAGAGAGTCGCCAACATGTTCAAACCATCGCCCGCCCTCCAAGGGAACCTCCGCCGCCTCCCCCTCACGACCAAACAAGCCGGAAGAGAATACTACAAGGGCAACCGCGTAGGTTCCATGGGCACGATCGACAAATACGGCCGCTTCCACCCAGACTACTCAAAAATACGAACCTTCGTCTACCCCGTCAATGGCTTGAAGAATTTCGAGGTACGAGACTGCGCCATCGCCATCTGAACGGGAGGTTTCCTCTGCGCAATGGAGCTAATTCCTGGAATAGTTAACACCCTTCGTCTCCAAAGGCGTCTCGAGACTTATTGAAGAGGTTGAAGACGGCAAGAGAGTATGGAAGGTGCCTCCGAAGCGCACAACGGGCGAAGAGTACCTGGCTATGTGGAAGACTGAGGGTGGACATGATGATGTGGCTGTTCCGCTGGAAGAGATGGAAGCTGGACAGAAGAATAACATGCCGGAGGTGTGGGAAGAGCCTGCTACGAAGACGAAGTAGGGGATCAACGAGGCAGAAAGGAGAATATGGAGCATAAGTCGGCATGTTATGGAAGGAAGCAGTGCGGAGAACGATAGATGTGTATACTACAAGGGAAAGGTCATCGCATTGTACGGCGTTGGTGGATACCATTGCGGCCAGAAGCCGTGAGCATGTACGATAGAATGAGAGCACCACTGTGCGCTCGATGGTCTGATGTGTACAATGCTAGCTAGGGTATCAAATACTGTTGCACCTTGGTCTTACACTTTGCGTACACGAGATCGTTATACATCTCTCCGAACAGCGAAAAAGTAATTCCCCCACTCCTCACTCCCACCGACCTCTTTCCAACCCAACCCAGGCAGATACATCACGCCCATGGTCTTCATACCCCCCTCTCTCCCCCATTGCCTTTGCCTAAACCACGTCCTCAACTCCTTCTCATTTACGTATTTACTCCACTCATGCGTCCCCTTCGGCACGATCCCCAGCACATCCTCAGCAACCACATTCGTAACAAGCCAGCTCGTCCACGTCCGCGCAATCGTACTCAGCACGAGCCAGCCCCCAGGCTTGACATGCTGCATTGCTTGTTCCAGAAACGGACCGGGCGCGTTGACGTGCTCGAGGACTTCGAAGATGGAGACGATGTCGTAGCCTTCTTGAGGCGATGTGGGGACTGCAAGATCTTCTATGGATTTGTTGAGGTATGTGAGTCGTCCGGGCGCAGCGATTATAGGGTCCCGCCGCTTGTGCGCTTCGGCAATCTTGAGAACTTCGGGTGTGGGATCTATCGCCGTCACAGAGGCAGTGGTGGGCAGACGGGCGGCGGATTCAGCGAAGATGCCGCCGCCGCATCCAATGTCTAGGTATCGTAGTTTCGCTGGTGTAGATGTGGACAAAGGCACGGAGTCTCGACATCGCGATATGAAGGTGTGGCGGAGCGGGTTCATGAGGTGTAGGAGGCGGGATGGGCCATGGGGATCCCACCAGCTTGAAGCGAGCGCATTGAAGTGGGATACTTCTGTTGGGTCGACGGAGGATTTGGGCGTGTCATGGTTGGAAGAGGTGGTTGAGAGGCGAATGCCGGGTACGGTGGTATCGAGCTCTATTCGACGTGGAGCTAGTTGTGGACGGTTATGTTGCGTTACTAGAGGAGTGTGCAGAGATCTGAGTGATCTTCTGAGTGCGCTGGAGGTCTTCATCGCTGCGACTTGGGTTGTGTCGAGGAGACTAAAGGTTACAGACGCGATGCCTTGCGGTGCGGTGCGTCACTAAACTTTTGGTGCACGGACTATCATTCGTGCGGATCAACGCGCTCAACAACCACATGTCCTGGTGTCTTCCGCGCAGGTCTCAACGATGGTAAGATGTTGATTACACATTGATTTAAAAATAATGCATGATTTGAACATGTAGACGCTATGGACCGGGAGTCGAAGCATCAGCTCGATGTAGATGCCGAGCATCTATAGCTCCTATAAACCGAGTAGATACCATGTGTGTGATCCCAAACGCCTCCGCTATGCACTAATTAGAAGCAAATTACTTGCGCATGTGAGAAAAGTCCTTGAGGATGCTTTGCATGTGAGTGTTGGTCTGCTTGCCGCCGCGACGCGGGGCCTTCCTCTTCTTCTTGTCTGGCTTCGACGCAACAGCCTGGCGGGGGGCGCTCGATGGCTTCAGACCGGCGGCCAAAAGGCTGTTGCGCAGGTCATCCGGGTTTGCGGGAATCTGTATTCTATGCCATTCATTCATGAAATCGGGATCCATGTTGTGCATCAGCGACGGATCATTGCCCCAACTGACACTGGTTAGCATGGACCGCCTGAAGCGTGGCATGTACGCACACTGTCTTCGCCGCCTGGTCCTTCATGTTCCTCTTCACCAGCACCTCCTGCTTCGCCTCCATCTCCTTCAGGTCCTCATGCACGTTGGCCCAGCCATCCTTGAGGTCCTTGACTGACAGACCCTGCGACGACTTCTGCTTCTGGAAGTAGCCCTTCAGCTGGGCCGTGTTGCGAACGTCAAATTTGGGCTTGTAGCGGTATGTGTTGTCCTTGTAGTTGTACGAAATGCGGTTCTGCGGGTTGTTGCTCCGAAAGAGCGTAGTGAGGTGCTGGCGGGACGTGGGGTCGTTGTCCTTGACGTTGAGGTACTCCATAATCTCCTTGAATGTCATCCATTTCTGGTTCTGGCGCAGGAACTCGATCGCGTAAGTGAGCTGCGTGTAGATGTGGCTGCCCGTGCCCGTCTCCTGCGGCTGCGAGTAGACGACGGGGGTGGCGCTCTCCTCGGGGCGCTTCCTCTTCCCGCCGCTGCCAGATGCATTTGACGGCGTCGGCGAGGGCGCAGAGGTGCGCGCCGCAGAGGCTGCCTTGAGGAACGACATGGTTGCGCCGTGGGTGGAGGGGCGGCGGAAGTGGACGTGTGGGAGTGCGGCCGGAAAGCGTGCAGCGTCTAGTTAAAGGGCCGCACAGCAGCGAGGTGAACGGGCGGGAGGGGGGCCGGTGTGTTGGCTCAGTCGGCGGTGAGGACGGGGCGTATACAGTGTGGGAGGGACGGTGAAGGTGAAAGAAGGCCAGGCAGATGGATGCGCCCGGCTTAGCGCGAGTGGGTGCACGCACCACCCAGCGTTCGAGAAACAAACGCCAGCCGCGACCCGCGACCTTTGAATGAACTCACGCGGCCATTCTGGGGGCCTCAACGACGCTCCTTTGTCTCTTTATCTCACCCTGCCTTGCTCGAATCCGAACCCCCCGAGGATGCACTAGGGCTCGCAAGCACCTACACACCCACCATGGCCGCGGCTGCAGTCGACGTCGACTACCTCGCCGCGTCGTATTCCGTCCCGGAGACGAGCATCCAGTCGCTACTTTCGGCACCCACCGTCGAGCTCGTGCAGTCGCTGCTGGCCCAGATTGAAGCCAAAGCGCGCGAATATGATGACATCCGCTCCGAGAAGCTGCGCTCCGAGGTCGAGCTGGAGGCTGCCGTGCACAACGCAGATACCCGCGCGCGTACTCTCAAGGGTACCGCCGACAAGGCCGTAAAGGATGCAGAAGAGCTGCGCCAGAAGCTTGCCCATGAGGGTGAGTGTCCGCTACGCCATTGACCCCGCCTAATGTTCTGACCATCCCGCAGAAACGGCCCGCCAGCAGATCGAGACAGAGCTTGCGAATCTCCAGACCTCGGCCAGCAGCTCCACGTCGCAGGCCCAGGCGCTCGAGTCCCGCATCAAGACGCTCGAGGCACAGAACCGGGATGCCGTCGCCCTACACGAGGCCAAGTCGGCCGCCTACGACCGTCTCGCTGAAGAGCTCTCCGCTCAGCACCAGAAGTTCGTCGCCCTCCGCAAACAGGTGTCGGAGCTAGAGGAAAAGAACCAGACCCTGGAGAATGCTGCCACCAGCGTCAAGTTCCGCGAGTCCAACTTCCAGCAGGAGATCGGTCTTCTTCGCACGAGCAACGAGTGGTTCGAAGCCGAGCTCAAGACACGCGCCACCGACAACACCAAGTTCCGCAAGGAAAAGAATACGCAAATCGCTGAGCTGCAGCGCGCAAACGCAGACGCCAACCAGACGATCGATTCGCTCCGCAGCAAAGAAAGTTCGCAGAGCAAGCGCATCGAGGAGCTCGAGCAGCGCGTCGAACAGTCGCTGCTCCGCGTTCAGCAGCTGCAAGAGGAGGCCACAAAGCACCAGGAGCAGTTCCGTGCCGAGCTTGACAACACCCGCCGCCTCGCCACACTGCACCAGGAGAACGCCAATACCGTGCGCAAGCGCGTGCAGGAGCTGCAAGAGCAGCTGGAATCCACCAGCGATCAAGCCGCGGACGAAGTAGGCCGGTTGCAAGCCGAGGTCGATTCGGAGCGCATCAAGGCCGCCGAATACGAGAACCGTGTGGCCGAGCTCGAGACCATGTTGGAAAGCCAGGATACACAACTATCCGAGCTCAGGAGTTCTGCATACGTACCGGGCACACCTCGCAGGACCATGAATGGTGCCTTTGATACCCCAGGAAGGGCCGGCTCGCCAATGGCCTTCTCGCCCGGTGGATCCCGCCTCAAGGGTGGCTTGTCCATGACACAGCTATACACGGAGAACACCAAGCTCAAGGGGGAGATCCGCGCCTTCCAGGAACGAGAGGAGAAGCGGTCCGCCACCATGAGCGAGATGCTTGAAGAACTCGAGAGCCGGCAGCCGGAGATTGAAGAGCTTCGGCAGGAGAATGAGCATCTGGCCACGGAGATTTCGGGCATGTCGGGCCTGCTCGAGGAAGCCCTCAGAGAAAAGGATGCGGCACGCAAAGAAACACGAAAATCGCAGGGCGATTACCAGGGCCTCGTCCGCCAACGAGATCTTGATCGCCAGCTCATACGCGATACCACATTCCAGAACAAGCTTCTACTCTATCAGCAGAAATCGCAAGAAGAAGGCCTAGAGTCCCTTTCTGACGAAGAGCAAAAGTATCTCCAAGACACGGCAAACAACGAGATTCCCGACCGTCTTTTGGATGAGGATGACACAGCTACGAGTCGCTTGCTTAGCAAACACCTCGTGCTCTTCCGCGATGTCAGCCAGCTCGTGGAAAAGAACCAAGAACTGCTTCGCACTATCCGCGAGGTTGCAGACCAGTACGAAGGTAGCGAAGCCCAGGCCAAGTCCGCCGAGCAAGAGAAGAACAGCGAGGAGCTCTCTCAACTTCGCGACAAGCTCACTCAATATGAAGATGAGATCAAGTCGCTCAATCTTCGCTCTCAAGGCTTTATGAAAGAGCGCGACATGTACCGCCGCATCATCACCAGCCGCGGTCAAGACGCTTCTTCGGTTTTGGGACAGTCGACGGCGACCCCACCGCCAGGCGACGATGCCATGGTCTTGGATCAGACGCCGCGTTCCATGAATAGCCAAGCCATCAATCAGCTCCAATCGAATTTGGACGCACTGAAGGAAGAGAGCGCTACGGACCGTGCCACCTACAAACATCAGATCGATGAGCTTGCCAAGGAGAACCGCCAGCTTCAGTCCGACAACGTGCGTCTTTCCACACGACAAGAGATGACCCAGCAGCGCTACGATGTTCAACAACATAGCATCAGCACACTCGAATCGGAGAAGACCAGACTGCAAAAGCGGTACAACGACTTGCACGACGAATTGGCCAAGTTCGAGCTCACGAAACAACAGCACACGGAAGACCTTGTCGAGGCCAGGAGTCACATCGAAAGCTTGAGCCGCGAGAACATGAATCTCAAAGCATCCCAGACATTGTGGAAGACGATTGAAGCAAGGCTTACCGAGGACAAGAACACCCTCACCGAGGATAAAGCGCGCCTCAACAAGATCATCACCGACATGCAGACTCTGCGCAACGAGCACGACCTCAACGAGGCGCAGAACCGTAGGAATCTCCAGTCTAGAATCGATTCTCTGGAGGCTGAGGTGCAGAATGCGAAACGGAAACTTGACGAAGAGACTGAGGATCACAAGAGGGCTTCGCTGAAGCAAGAATGGGAACAGTCGGAGAAGCAGAAGAAGATCGATGACCTCCTCAAAGCCTCCAATGAGATTCGCCAGGAGCTTGCCTCTGTCAAGTCTGCCCGGGATCAACTGCAATCACGTGTCAACGAGCTGCAAATGGAGCTTCGCCATGCTGAAGAGCGCGCGCAGAGCCTACAAGCACGACACACTCCACACGTCAACGGCTCCGGTGAGGTGGATGACGATGGCTCCAGCCGCGAGGAACAGCTTAGGGAACAGATTTCCGAGCTACAACATACCCACGGGCGTTTGCAAGAAGAGTTGGAGTCAGTCAAATCCAATGTTGAGGTTTATAAAAACATCGCTGAAGAGGCCGAAGCCCAACTACAGAGCAACCTGGAAACACAGGAGCATCTGCAGGAAGAGACGGAGAAGAAGGACGCGAAAATTATCGACTTGCAGCAGCGCGTCGACGAGATCTCGTCTGAGCTTGCAACGACTAACACCGAGCTGTCTACGCTGAGAGGAGCTCATGAGCAAGAGAATTTGCAGCTTACGCAGCAGAAGAACTTGTTTGAAGCCGAAATTGAGCGCCTCAAGGAAGAAATGAACGACTACAAGGCCGAGGTGGAGAATCAAAAGCAACTTGTCGCATCTCAAGCCGAGATTGCAACAACGGCGCAGCACAATTACGAGACCGAGCTCGCCAAACACGGAGAAACCATGAAGAATCTTCGGGCACTTCGAGACGAACATAACAAGCTCAGGACGGAAGTTGCGCAGTACAAGGCTCAAGCAGAGGCTGCTACCACCTCCCTTACCCAGAGTGAAGAGCACTGGACTTCGGCTCGAGAACGCTACGAGCTCGAGCTTACAGAAGCTCGGACTCGGTACAGCGACCTGGAGGAGCGTAACAAGACCTTATATCAACAGCTCGATGGGGTCAACGCACAGATCTCCAGCCTTCGAAACAACCAGGCAACAGTTGCCGCTGGACAGACCGACTCAGTCAACCTCGAGAGCGGTCTGCAAGCGCTCAATAAGACCCTTCGTGATGACAAGGACATCTTGCAGGTGCAGATTAACGCAAAGGATCTGGAGCTCCAGCGCGTGCGGCAAGAACTCACCCACAAACAAGAGCAGCTAGACCAAGCAAACGAGAAGCTGGTTACCGAGCAGTCCAATGCACAGAGTCGAAACAGTGGCACCAATCTACAAGCTCTGCAGGAAAGTATCGAGCAGCTCAACCTCTATCGCGAGAGCAACACCACTCTCCGCAATTTGAACCGCCAATTGGAAGCTGAGCGCGACGAAAAGAGCAAAGAGGTGGAAATTCTCAACGACCAAATTCAGCCTCTCCAGATTCGTGTTGCGGATCTCGAGGGCGAGATCGAAATCAACAGCGGACACTACAAGAGCCTCGAAGAGGATCGTGATCGCTGGCAGAAGCGCCATCAAGATGTTCTGCATAGATACGATCGCATCGATCCGAAGGAGCTTGACGACCTAAAGAAGCAGATTGAAGACCTTCAGACAGAGCGCGACCAAGCATCACAGCAAGTGGATTCTCTTGACGAACGCATACAAGCTGTGAGAGATGAAGAAAGCGCGAAGTTGGAGGCCGCTAAAGCAGAGTGGGCGGACCGGAGACAGAAGATTGTGAATCAGGCCAAAGAGAAGGCGAGGACCGACAGGGAGAGAATTGGCGAGCTGACCACAGAACGAGACCAAATCAAGGACGAGCGTGATCAACTCAAGAAGGATATCGAAATGGTACAGTCCGAGCTTGAGACCACAGCCAAAGCTCGCGACGAGGCTTTTGCCAACGTCAACAACAATGCGGATACGAACATGGATGAGGAAGGTCAGGTGAATGAAAACGAAACTGGTTTCACCGCCGAGGAGAAAGCCGATTTGGAAGCCCGCGTTGCGGCAGCCGAGGACAGAGAGAGGCAACAGTCAAACCAAACTGTCTCTCTCGGCATCGCTCTCGAGGGTCTGAAAGAACGGGAGAGGACTCTTGAGAAGCAGATTGTAAGTCACTTTTGTGACACCATAGCTACTAGTTCGCTAACGAATATGCAGGGTGAACTGCAAGAACGCATTCGCGTTCTCAACGACGAGGTATCGGAGGCTCAGAACCAGAAACAACTCGCAGAGGCTCAGGTACAGCAATTGCAAAGTCAGCCCTCATCGAATCAATCTACGACAACCGCGCAGCCATCCGAGGAGATTGAGAAGCTCAAGCAAGAGCTAGCGGCGGCTCAAAAAGAGCGGGAAGATCTTCAAACGCGCGTCGACATGGCCGATTCCTCCCCTAGCAATAATACCGAAGACAGTGCGAAATTGATTGAGGAACAAGTCGCCCAGCAGATTGCTCCAGTCAAGGCGGCACTTGCGGAAAGCGAAACCAACCTCGTCAATGCTCAGACTGAGCTGGAAGAACTGAAGGAACAAGCCAAGGCCACGGACGATGCGGTTTCCCCACAGGTGAATCAGAAGATGCAGAACCTGAAGAACAAGTGTCAGGAGATTGTGAACAAAAAGAAAGTCGAGATCGAAAAGCTAGAGAAGGAAGTGAAGGATCTCAAAGAGCAACTCGAGAAGGTTCAGTCTACCTCGGTGGATACCAATGCTCAGGTGTCAACTACCTTGACTTCTGTCAAGTCTGAGCAGATCCCTAGTACTACTGCCACAGAACGCGAGACACAGGATTGGATACGTGACAATCCCGTGGCTCAATCGATCCTCAGACGCATGATCCTCAAGAAGCTGCAAGAGGAGAGGGCTAAACAAGAGACGAACGTTGCACCGACTGCGGATGAACCTGCAGTAGCAACCGGGGTGGACCAAGAAAAGGTCATCGCTCAAAAGGTTGAGGACGCAATAACAGCTCTCAAAGTGGATCACGAAAAAGCCATGGCCGAAAAAGTTGAGAGGCAGAAACAGGAGGTCGAAAAGAAGTTCGCTGCCAAGGTCAGCATGCAGGGGAATAGGCTCAATAAGGTCAATGCTCAATGGGCCGTCGTCGAGACTGCTGCGAAGGAGGAGCCCAGCAAACCTGTGAAGGAGGTATGGGAAGTGGCTAAGATTGCAAAGCCTGTTGCTCCGGCGGCAGGCACTCCAGCCAAGGCGCAACCACCCGTGCAAGCACCTGCGCCGGCTGTGCAGTCCGCGCAGCCTCAGCCTTCGAGTGCGCCGACAGTCACATCAACGCCAAACGCACCCCCGCAACAGACGGCACCACAAACCGCTACCCAACCTAACGGGACCAAAGCAAATGCTTTCAGTCAGCAAGCCAACCCCTTTGCCCAGTCTCAGGGTACGGCCTTTCAGCATCCTATGCAGAATCAGATGCAGAACCCGATGCAAAACCAAATGGGTGCTTCCTTTGGATATAACAGCGGTGGTCTCCCACAACCTGGCTTCGCTGCAACTCAAGTCCAGCAGACTCCTTTCTTCCAGAACCAACAAGGTCGACCGAACTCTCCTTTCAATCAGATGCAGCAGCCACAGCAATCTCAGCAACCCGGACGGGGTCGTGGCGACTTTGGCACCGGTCCTGCGGCGCTTCGCAACATCACAGGCCAGCAACAAGGTGGTCAATCGAGCATCCCTCGTGGTGGCGCTACTGGTATCCCGCAGCCTGGCGGTCGTGGCCGCGGTGGCCAGCCCCAGCAGATGCAGGGCCTGAATACAAACGTCCAGGGCGCCGGGCAGTCACAAATCGGCCGTGGAGGTGGTAGAGGAGGTGGTCGTGGTCGTGGTGGAGCTCCTGGAAGCCCAGGAATGAATCCTGGTGCGCAGCACTTCCAGCCTGTAGGTGCCGGCAGGGGACAGAAGCGCGGCGCAGAAGATGATGGCGGTGGCGCGCAGAGGGGTGGGAAGCGCCCTAGAGGCGGCCGTGGTGGAGCAGCCGGCGGCAGTGGGGGTGCTGGCGGCGAGGAATGAAGAGTGTAATAAATGAAGTGGTATTACTTCCGGGGTTCCGCGGGGATTCGGCATATTTGCCGCTGCATCTATGGGGGATTTTCATTTGTTTTGAGCGAGTGCTTTTACTGTACTGTATCTGTCGAGTTCGCCCGAAGGCAGGCGCGAGCATGAATGGCCTGGGCACATGTTTATCATTGGGGTACAAAAAGGCGGAAGCATCTTATTTGTAAATGTACTATAGCTGAGGTGCTACGACTAGTAGCTTGCAAACTGAATGTTTGTGTTCGATATACATGGACTGTTGGTGCATAGTTTCAAGTGCCATGTTGTACCATAAAGCTATCCTTCCATAGTGATTTATTGTCCCGAAGTCCTCGAAAACATCACACGTTCAAAGCGTCATTCTTATGCTCCGCCTGATCCTTTCTGTGAGTAAATGTCTATCGTCCTAGCATAGCCTTCTAATATCCTGTCCACATCTGAACTAGTCCCTTTGCCACGCCTACAAATAATTACACCCCTGACTCGCGCCATAAGAGAGAGACGGAAGAACGTTGGGTCATGGTTTGGCGTTCAAGGTGTATAACTAAAACTGCCATCCGCGGACGTGCAAGATTGTGCACTCTAGGTCTGGTTGAGGTGTACAAGTAAATGCCGTATTGATACTAGACATGCCGTACACATGAAGGAGCCTGACTGTAAGGATTTTAGTTAGCCATTCTGAGGGTTAGTGCAGGATGGCGAGCCTGATCGCCGCAAGTAATGTGCGGAAATCTGCCTTGCGTACGAGGCGTGCCGTTTCGGGCGTACTGTTGGTGTTGAGGAAGGGCCCGTTGGATGAATAAGCAGGGTCTAGCCAATCGGGCTATTCCAATTAGCATTGAGACAGGTTTCCCTAGGTATGGGGTACGCGGCACAAAAATGTGTTTGACAGTTGAATGGTGGTAAACATACCAGACAAACGAATGTAGCACAGTAATGCTTGAAGATCGTATGGCGTTTTTGTATACGAAGGTGAACCTAGACTCGGTAGTGAAGACATGCTTAAGCAAGGGGGGGAAGACAACGCGGTGCGCCACAGTAGCGCGGCCGAGATCTGGGGACTGCTAATTCTGGAAATTAGGGCCCCAAAAGCTCAGCCCTAGCCAACATATTCCTGCCCTCCTCTCTCCACGCTCCTTGAACACCACCGCCGCACCTTCTGCACGACCCGTAGCATTCTACTACGTCTGCGTCCGCTGCGTAGCTGTTGACAGAGAGTACCACCACACCTCGCAACACTATCCCGCGCGCATCATGGCGGTCGAAGGGGCCTCCTTCGGGGGTCTGTCGATGAAGCATCTTTCGCTGCTCACGGTACGGTTGGCACAAGACCGCAAGCGACGAGGAGTAACTAACAACCGCGTGTAGCTCACCTTTCAGAATTCCGCGCTCATTCTGGTCCGTACCACCTTCCGCCCCCCGCTCTCGACACAGGCTCCGACGCGACGATGGGACTGACGATACCCGCAGGTCATGCATTATTCGCGCATTATGCCCTTAGTAAACGGCCACCGCTACCACTCCTCAACCTCTGTCCTCCTCAACGAAATAATAAAGCTATCGATTAGCGCGACCGTAGCGTTATACGAAATATACACGACCCTCGCCCCGGGGACCCCCGTTACGGCACTCGTACAGGAACTCATATCCTCCGTGTTTGCGAACGAGAGTTGGAAGTTGGCAGTACCGGCAGCCCTGTACACGCTACAAAACACGTTACAGTACGTGGCTGTCAGCAATCTCGACGCGGCGACTTTCCAGGTCACATACCAGCTCAAGATTCTCACAACTGCCATCTTCAGTGTGATGCTTCTGGGTCGCGTACTATCGCTGAAGAGATGGGCTTCTTTAGGGCTGCTTATCATCGGAGTCTCAATCGTACAACTGCCCCAGCAGGCACCGTCACCTCCACCTGAATTGACCACTGAGGATTTAACGGGCACTGCCCCTGGAGACATCGCCACCCGCATTGTGCGTTCCTTAATTGCGAAACGAGCCGATGTGGACCTAGATCATCCGGAAATGAACCGCTCCGTTGGTCTCATCGCCGTTCTCATATCTTGCGCGCTTTCCGGCCTCGCGGGAGTTCTCTTCGAGAAGATACTCAAGCAGTCGGCAGTAACGGGAAACAATAAGCCTGTGTCTCTATGGATTCGCAATTGCCAACTTTCCTTCTGGTCGTTGTTCCCCGCGCTGTTTCTAGGCGTCTTATGGGTCGACGGCCAGAACATTGCGAAAGACGGCTTCTTTGCGGGGTACAACTGGGTCGTTTGGACAGCCATAGGATTCCAAGCTGCTGGTGGTATCATCGTTGCTCTCGTGATCAAATACGCCGACAACATCGCGAAGAACTTCGCTACGAGCATTTCGATCATTGTCAGCGCTTTAGCGAGCGCTTACTTCTTCGACTTTGTGATTACCGTCTCGGTAAGTCCGATGTCTCTACTCCTTCCGCTTTTGACTAATCGGTGGAATCTAGTATATCGGTGGCACGGCAGTTGTGATGGCTGCAACATACCTTTACAGCTTACCCGAACATGCGCTGCCCTCACCTGCCGCGATTATCGAACCGAGCGCCGATAGCGACAGAGTATACCACGATGCGGAGCTAGCGGAGATGAACCCCAGAAGATCGGAGGATTCAACCACGTCGAGGACTAGTACCGACCGGATGCTTCCGAAGCGGGACGCTTGAGCGGAAAGCGAGGATATTTATTGTTAGACTAGATGGAATTAATGTCGCGACTTGGTCCCGAGTCCCCTGGATATAGAGGTGCTTCTTCTACGAATGGCTCCACTAATACTCGTGTCGCCTGGTTACACCATCCCTTATCAAATTTCTGGATGTCATTGTACAATATGGTAGGGCATATCTGCGAAGATTGAGGCGTCACTGGATACCTCATCATGATAGTAGAAGGATTCCCTCTGACTCTGGGCTTGTCGGGCAATGGGGGGTCGCGTTGATTTCTGTAGGTTCGGACGCCCCATCCAACGTGGCATTTAATGTATCTTCAAGGAACAGCCAGATTAGTATGCACAGAAGGAGCCTGCAGTATAACAAAACAGCCTTTTCCCGCTGGAAGGTACTGCAACTGAAGGCGCTTCCACAGCTTTTCGTCTGAACGGCGACAAAGCTCGCATCCTCTCAAGAAGCATCGGTGATGGCTAGTGCGGTACCGCAAGGCTATCACAAGAGCTGGAATAAGTAATGTATATCGCGGGCGTAATGGTGGTTGCCGGAAACAGTCGATGGTAGTCGCGACTTCCTCCTTCATCCTGATCCGCCCAGGCTTCAGCTCGCCACCCTCTCACCATCCACCCTCACTTCTCTGTCGCGAAGCTCACCATTCTTCACTGTGACCCACATCTCCTCTAGCAATCAACCACTGCGTGTGGCCGTCATGGGCGACGGTGTCTACTCCTTCTTCGACCAGCTCGACGACCGAGGTGGACGCCTACCACAACAGCAGTACTCGCTCCAACCGCGATACATGCAACCACCTCGGCCTGTGCAACCACGAGACAGGTATCGTGCGCCACGTCATGAGCCTCAATACGATAGGGTTGAAGACGATGAGTATGGACACGATGCTCCTCTCAACTCGTTCGGTAAGGGCGGAGATAGAAGTGTGCGTGGAGTGAAGGACTGATCAGTGTCTAGATGAGCGCCTAGATGAGCAGCCGATGCATCAGCCGTATGTCCCGCGTCAACAACAGGCTGCTAAAGGGCAGGCGCGACTTTCGTTTCCGCCGCAGCCATCTTATGGTGCGTACGAGAGTGCGGCTTATGAATTTGGTGGTGAGCATGCATGGCTTCTGGCCTTGTCCGGATTCCTGATCCTTACTGTCAACAGGACGTCAAGCTTTCCATGAGCAGCGACCCCAACTAGCCCGGTATGCCTACAATGCGACACAACCGCAAGACTCTAGCTCGGATGCTCAGCTGGGAGGACCATCGAGTCCAGCGTTCTTAGCCAGCCAGCGGCGAGGTGGGAATGCTTCACTCGGTGCAACCCAGCCAGTAGGACGTTATGGCCAGGATGAAGAAGAGACGCCTTTCGAAGACTTCCAGGACTTTCAACAGGCACCCCGCCCGCGCCCACACACTCCAGTACCAGCATCAGCGGTCGTAACGCACAAGAACGTTCCGATTTGCCAGGGGATTCCCCTCGTACCCGTCAGCGAGCTGCCTGATCGCCTGCGCACAATCTTTCCATACCCGAATTTCAATGCTATCCAGTCGAAATGTTTTGTCAGCGTGTACAAGTCGGACGACAATTTCGTCCTTGCATCGCCCACAGGTAGTGGCAAGACCGCGATCCTGGAGCTGGCTGTCTGCCGAGCAGTTGCTACAAATGCTACGGGCCAGTACAAGATCGTCTACCAAGCACCGACGAAAGCTCTTTGCTCTGAGCGTCAGCGGCATTGGCAGGCGAAGTTCAGCCAGGTTGGGTTCAACTGTGTTGAGCTTACTGGTGATACCGACGCCGCAAATCTTCGGAACGTTCAGAGTGCCAACATCATCATCACCACTCCCGAGAAGTGGGATAGCATCACTCGAAAGTGGAAAGATCACGAGAAGCTGATGCGGCTCATCAAACTGTTCCTCATTGATGAAGTCCATATACTGAAAGAGGACCGGGGCGCAACTATGGAAGCAATCGTAACCCGTATGAAGTCCATCGCAACCGACGTGCGCTTTGTCGCCCTGTCTGCAACTGTCCCCAACTTCGAAGACGTGGCCACATGGTTAGGGAAGAACTCTTCAAAGCCACATGAGCCAGCGGTCCATGAGAAATTTGGAGAAGAATTTAGACCGGTCCGGCTACGGAAGTATGTCAGCGGATATCAGTGGAACACTAGCAACGACTTTGCTTTCGAAAAGTCCCTTGATCCTTACCTTCCAGGAATCATCACTAAGCATTCTGCTGGAAAACCTATGATGGTCTTCTGCTGCACGAGGAACTCCACAGTGTCAACAGCAAAATCGCTTGCGAGTTGGTGGGCGACACGGCATCCTAGAGATCGCGCGTGGAAAGAGCCCCCGGAACATATGTCTTTCCGTAGCCCCGAGCTTCGCGAGTGTGCAGCATCTGGAGTTGTTTTCCACCACGCCGGGATCGAGATGGACGACAGAATCGCTATTGAGAAGGCCTTTTTGCAAGGTGAGATTAGTGTCATTTGTTGCACCTCAACCCTGGCTGTGGGAGTCAACCTGCCTTGTCATCTGGTCATCATCAAGAACACTGTCACTTTCGGTCGAGACAATGTTCTTCAGGAATATTCGGATTTGGAAGTCATGCAAATGCTCGGTCGCGCAGGACGGCCACAATTCGACAACAGTGCGGTAGCCGTAATCATGACTCGTCAGAATAAAGTCGCGAAATACGATAAGATGGTGACCGGGCAAGACGTTCTCGAGAGTACTCTGCATCTAAACCTCATCGACCACATGAATGCCGAGATTGGCTTAGGCACGATACGCGATCAACAATCCGCGAGGAAGTGGCTTTCAAGTACTTTCCTCTACGTACGCTTGAAGCAAAATCCGGTGTATTACAAACTAGTCGGCGCCAAAAGTGGCCAGAGTGTTGACGAGCAACTGGACGACATCTGTTTTCGAGACATCACCCTTTTGCGGGATTGCAACCTTGTGATCGGGGAAGAGCACCTTCGTTCCACCGAATTCGGCCATGCAATGGCACGTTACTACGTACACTTTGATAGCATGCGGATCTTGATGGGCCTTCAGCCGAAAGCTTCTATTTCGGAGATCGTGAGTACTGTCGAGTTCCCATTCTGGGATAGAGTATTGACTCGGACAATGTAGCTATCAGCGGTCGCACAGGCATCCGAGTTCGAGAGCATTCGATTTCGAGCGGGAGAGAAAGCTCTGTACAAAATCATCAACAAGTCACCGTTCATTCGCTTTCCTATCCCGGTCAACCTCGATCTTCCAGCCCACAAAGTGTCTCTTCTCATTCAGTCTGTTCTCGGAGCAGCTGACATCGCTTGGGAGGGTGACCATTCCAAACACAGAGTGCAGTACAACACGGAGGCAAACGTTGTATTCAAGCACATTACGCGCCTTGTCCGCTGTATCATTGACTGCCAGATCTGCATTGGCGATTCGGTGAGCATCAATAACGCGCTGATGTTAGACCGAAGCCTCGCGGCTAGGGTGTGGGACGACAGTCCGTTGCAGATGAAACAGATCAGTGAAATTGGCGTTATTGGCGTACGAAAGCTTGCAAACATTGGCATCAGGTCAATCGAGGAGCTTGACTTCACGGATCCTCACCGCATCGAAGTTGTCCTAGGCAGAAATCCTCCTTTTGGTATGAAGATTCTCGAGAGGCTTAAGGGTTTTCCAAAGCTTCGAGTGTCGCTGCACGTACAGCCAAATTCAGTGGGTTCCTTTTTAACTAGCTCATCCCTACCATGCTGATGCACTTAGATCATGAAAACGCCCGAAGGTGCGAAGCTGCTGGTGAAAGCTGACATTGGCTTTCTCAACGAGGATGTTCCAGAGAGCTTCAACTCACGGCCCGTCTATGTTTGCTTGTTGGCAGAGACGTCCGATGGTCGCAAGGCCCACTTCTCCCGCATAGGGTAAGTGTTGCTACTCTTCTCAAGCTGCCGACCTAACGTTTATGAAGTGCGAAACATCTCGGCACAGGTCCAGACCTCGCCTTCCCTGTTCTTCTCACGACTCCGAATCTCAGCATCAATTGCTACATCATGTGTGATGGAATAGGTGAGCCTATCTGGTATTTGTAATATAGCAGTATTGACTCTTGCCAGCCGGCACAACTCGGAGTGCCTCAGTAACACCCAAGATTGCGCCAACCATGTTTCCGGTCTTGAAAGCGTCCGAGCCAGCTACGCCACATGCGGCCCAAAGACCCTTGTCCAACATTTCGAGACGGCGCACTGAGAGCGGCATGTCCGGAGGGAAAGCATCGGCTTCTACCGACGAGTTTGGTGACAGAGACATTGATGACGATGAGCTTGTAAAGGCCTCATTTCGCGATCAAGGCTTCGATCATATTGACAACTATGCGAACCCCACGGAAACCATCACCAGAAACAACACCGTGAAGAATACCTCATCGAAAGACAACTCTCGTCCGAAACCGATCGCACAAAGGAAGGACGAGGTCGAACAAGAAGCGAGGCGACTGGAGAACGGGAACTGGGCTTGCAACCATCCCTGCAAGGACAAGCAGGCTTGCAGGCACCTGTGTTGCAAAGAAGGTATGGCAAAACCGCCCAAGAAGACTGTCACCAAATGTGTTCCATCAATCGATACCGGTCCGCAGTCCGTAGCAAAAGTATCCGCAGAACGAGAGAAGAAGACCCAAACAAAGCTACAACTCACTGCTTCGAAGCGGAAGGGCGAAACGGCAATAGAGGAGCTTGACCTTAGCCAGCAAGAGAAGAGAAGGAAAGCAGACTATGCCATTAATGGACCGAGGGATTACCGAGATCTCCACAGACTGCACAAGAGCATTCAGCAGAGGGAGCCTCCATCGACCATCTCTTCTGTTATGCACCAGAAGCCGGCATACTGCTACGGCAAGGGCGATAATCCAAGTCTCTCCTTCTTGGACATTGACTCCCACTCTGCTCGCCCTGGCTCAATCTCTAGCGACTACGGCGACGTCCAATTTGAGGATCTGACCGGCGACCTGCATCAACTGGGACCTAGCATCACACAACCAACCGTGAGCAAGAACCGAGACGACACTGACCTGTCGATCGGTTGTGTTGCCCTAGAGCGGCTGTCGGATACATTTGGCGACGATGAATCTTTATTTGAAGATGCTATGGTCGGCGTTGCGGATTCTGAAGAGCTTCGAGCAACGGGTCATGGCTCGCAAGATCGTATGCAAGCACCTCATGACTCAATGAATGATGACTACGACTTCGGTCTTAGATTCGAAAGCCTCGTCAATGTTGACGCCGCTACTCTTGTCAACAAAGAGCTGTCTACTTCTCTGCTCGGATCCGCCACCTCGTCAATCGTCAACATCCCTTCTGGACCGCCAGAGAAAAATTACTCGCTCTTCTTCAGTGATAAGAGCAGCCCCGGTCTGAACAACGATTCTACAGGCCCCGAACCGGTGTGCGAATATGATGCCCCCCGCGAGCTGAAGCAGGCAAACGACGGTCTGACGCTACTAGCAAGGACTTCAAAAGGGAATGTCTCACACAGTCAGCCAGAGAACGGTACTCATAATGCACCAATCAGTCATCAGGTCTCGGAGAATGTCGAGCCGGAAGAGGAGATAAAGGAGGAGCCGCTGCCTGAAGCATACAAGGATCTTGAGCCGTGGATTTATAAGGAGTTCGGAGATATCGTGGAGCTTGTTGACTGATTATGGACAAGCTGTATGCGGCGGTTCCAGTTATTATACTTACGCTCTGAAAAGCGGAACTTTTCTAGTGGGAGCAAGGAGTGTGGATCTCTCAGCATTTTGGGGATGTAAGAATGGTGCGGAAGTCTATGTGTTATTGGGCCTGATGGAGTGTTAAACATCTGCACTACAAATAGCATGCATATCAAATGTCGCGATCATAATCTCACTTCACCACAAAAACTCCATGAAGTTCGAAATCTTTTGGAAACGGGTGTTCACATACCACCTGTGATCAACGTGGTGATCAAATAATACATTGGAGGAAGCCAACAAGTGGCACGATTATTGGTGTTTCTCAGCAATCATCTTCTCGGACTTTTCCACGCCGTCTTTCCAGGTTGAATATCGAGCCTCATGGAAGCTAGATATGCCCTCTGACCTGGAATTGGTGAAGCAACTTGCGAGTTCCATGGCATCCTTTATTGCAGCATTTGCACCTTGGCCGCCGACTATGGGCTCAGCATGAGCCGCGTCTCCTATCAAGACAATTCCCTTCTTGGCAAACTGTGCCAGCTCCTGCAAACTGACGAGCACGGTGCGCATAAGCCAATGCAAGACTCTCTCCTGCCTCAGCTTCTCTGCGGAAAAGACCTCCTTGAAAGGCTGTTCCAGGCCCTGCAAAGCGGTGATCTCTCGAAAGAACTCTTCGGGGATATCCGTTGCGCCTGATAATGGCCGGTTGGGTTTGTGGAGTGCATCGGTGGGGCCTTGTGCAGGCCGTGAATAGACCCAAGCGACGCTGACCTCGTCTTTTTGCTGCTCGTTGATTTGTACTTGTAGGACGACCCCATCCCGTTTCATCTCGACAAGGTTAGACGACTTCATGGAAGGGGCATAGACGCTGTCGAAAACCGCACGTGTAACGCGGCGTTTCCCGTTGAAAGCCACGAATGGAAGGGTTCTAAGCGATGTATTAGGTGCCATAGATTTCCGTACATTGGAGTGTGGTCCGTCGACGCCAATGATGCAGTCGCTGTTGATCTTTTCCCCGGTTTGGAAACACAAAACCATGCCTGAAGGCGACTCTTGGATCTCATCGACCTCGTGTTTCCACCGAATGTCCAGCCCCTCGCGCAGAAGGCACTCAAGCCTCTCTCGATGCGCGCGGAACGAGGACGAGGTGATGTCTCCAGAATGAATGATGGATTTGAGGTTGATCTTTCCGGTGCCGCCTACGGGACTGTCCACAGCTACAGCACGACGGAATGTCGATTCATCCATATCCAGAACGTCTAATAAAGGTCGGTAGGAGTAAGGGTGTAGAGTGATGCCGTAGCTGTAGCGTGAAGTCGAGGGCTTCCGCTCGTAGAGCACCGCTGGGATGCCATGCTTGAGCAGGGCGCGGCCTAACGTTAGTCCTCCAATACCCGCGCCGACGATACTGATGGATGGGGCAGTCATGGCGAAGGGTTGCAGTGGTGCAGAACACGAACAGAAACATTTGATAGACGTCAGTACGTATGCACGTGATCGGGTGACTAATCCGCTTGGCGCCCGTCAACCCTGTCCTGCCGCATCATCATCGTCGACAGCTCGAGGCAGCTGTGGCCATCACCCTTCACGTCCCCAACCAACCGTCCCCTCACCCTGACACACGCCCGCCCTTCCGGAAACGCTCGTCTTTGCTGCTGCCCGTCATGGCGCCGCAGAAGGACACCATGTTCCGCTCGGCGGACATGGCCTTGACGCAGCTCTACATCTCCAACGAGATCGGGCGCGAGGTCGTCTCCGCCCTTGGAGAGCTGGGTGTCATGGACTTTAGAGATGTACGTTGATACGGAGCTGGACACCCTGTGTTAGAGATGGCAGATGGATGGGAATGAGAGCTAATTGATTCCCGCAGCTCAACGCCGAGACCTCCGCCTTCCAACGTACCTTTACGCAAGAAATTCGCCGACTGGACAATGTGGAGCGCCAGCTCAGTATGTTGCATACAAATTCATTAGCAGGAGTTGTGGCTAATGGACGTCAGGATACTTTCACTCCCAGATGGACAAGGCGGCCATCCCGATGCGTTCCATATACGACTTCAACAACCCTTTTACCTCGCCCTCCGCCTCCGAGATCGACGAACTCGCGGACAAGAGCCAGCAGCTGGAGAACCGGATTTCTTCGCTGAATGAAAGCTACGAGACGTTGAAGAGGCGCGAAGTGGAGCTGACAGAGTGGCGTTGGGTCTTGAGGGAGGCTGGTGGCTTTTTCGACAGGGCCCGCGGACAGACTGAGGAGATTCGTCACTCGATCGACGACGACGATGCGCCCCTGCTTCACGATGTCGAAGAACGCGGTCAAGGCGATGCTGCTGCTGACCGATCCTTCTCCGTGATGAACATCGGCTTCGTTTCTGGCGTTATTCCGCGTGAGCGAATCGCAGCCTTCGAGAGGATCTTGTGGAGGACATTGCGCGGCAATTTGTACATGAACCAGTCCGAGATTCCGGAGCCCATCATCAACCCGGAGACAAACGAGGAGACCAGCAAAAATGTTTTCATTATCTTCGCTCACGGCAAGGAAATCATCGCCAAAATCCGCAAGATCTCCGAGTCCATGGGTGCCGACCTCTACAGTGTCGACGAGAACAGCGAGCTCCGCCGCGACCAGATCCGCGAGGTCAACAGCCGCTTGAGCGACTTGGCCAGCGTCTTGAGGAATACCAAATCGACCTTGGATGCCGAGTTGACGGCTGTCAGCCGTAACCTTGCTGCTTGGATGGTTATCATCAAGAAAGAGAAGGGTACCTACCAGGCTCTCAACAAATTCTCGTACGACCACCAACGCAAGACGCTCATTGCGGAAGCCTGGGCGCCGACCAGCTCTCTTGGGCTGATCAAGTCGACGCTCTCCGATGTCAATGACCGTGCCGGACTGTCTGTACCGACCATTGTCAATCAAATCAAGACCACCAAGACTCCGCCAACATACTTCAAGACCAACCGCTTCACGCTCGCGTTCCAGACCATCATTGACGCCTATGGAACCATCAAGTACCGCGAAGTCAACCCCGCCCTTCCTGCCATCGTTACGTTTCCCTTCATGTTCGCCGTCATGTTCGGTGACGCGGGTCATGGTACCATCCTGCTGTCTGCGGCCCTTGCCATGATTTACTACGAGCGTAAACTGCAGCGCAGCAAGCTCGACGAGCTGTTCTCCATGATCTTTTACGGTCGATACATCGTTCTCATGATGGGAATCTTTTCCATCTACACTGGCCTGCTGTATTGTGACGCCTTCTCCAAGGAGCTTCCGTGGTTCAAGTCTATGTGGGAGTGGGACGACAATGGCGAAGGCGGCAAAGGTCCTACTTCTCACAGAGTTGAGGGCCACACTTACCCCTTCGGCTTGGATTGGAGATGGCACGAGACAGACAATGATCTTCTCTTCTCCAACAGCTACAAGATGAAGCTTAGTATCTTGCTCGGTTGGTGCCACATGACCTTCTCGCTCATGTGGTCTCTCGTCAACTCTCGCTACTTCAAGACGCCCATCGACATCTGGGGCAACTTCCTTCCCGGTATGATTTTCTTCCAGTCCATCTTCGGCTATTTGTCGTTCACTATCGTCTACAAATGGTGCGTGGACTGGCCTGCGCGTGGACAAAACCCGCCTAGTTTGTTGAACATGTTGATCTACATGTTCCTCCAGCCCGGTACGCTTGAGGACCCCGAGGCGCCGCTCTATAAGGGCCAGGCTGGAGTGCAGGTTGTGCTACTGCTCATGGCTCTCGTGTGTGTCCCTGTTCTCCTGTTCCTCAAGCCGTTCTACCTTCGCTGGGAACACAACAAGGCTCGCGGCTTGGGATACCGCGGGATTGGAGAGAGCAGCCGTGTTAGCGCCCTGGACGATGACAACGAGGAGGAAGGCCGCCACCTCAACGGCGGACGGGAAAGCTTTGGAGATGATGACGACGGCATCGCCATGATTACGGAAGACATTGGCCACGGCGAGGATCACGAAGAGTTTGAGTTTAGCGAGATCATGATTCATCAGGTCATTCACACCATCGGTATGTACGCCCACACCAACAATTGGTCTAATTTACTAATGAGCATCCAGAATTCTGCCTCAACTGTGTCTCCCACACAGCCTCGTACCTCCGTCTCTGGGCTCTGTCCCTCGCCCATCAACGTCTCTCCATTGTGCTGTGGGACATGACTATGAAGAATGCTTTCGCGTTCACAGGCATCGGCGGTTCCATTATCATGGTTGCCGTCTTCTACATGTGGTTCATGCTCACCGTGGCTGTGCTGTGTGTTATGGAGGGAACGAGTGCCATGTTGCACTCGCTACGTTTGCACTGGGTGGAGGCGATGAGCAAGCATTTCATTGGCGATGGAATACCGTTTGAGCCCTTTAGTTTTGAGAAGTTGCTCGAGGAGGATCCTGTAGAGTAGATATGTAGGGCTGTGCATTCCTTTTGTTTGGTGTGTTTATCGTACACTGTAGTATTAGGCTGAAGAGAGGGGCGACGAGCTGGAGCTGTAAGCGTCTCTATGGCGACGTTGAGGCTTTGTGCTCAGCAACTCCTTCATAGGTGCTGTATATAGCAATGTACCCGGATCATCTAAATCAGCATGTTTCCAAGTCCTACGGCGCGTGTTGCAGCATGTCGACACGATGACGACGTGGAGATTAATCGCGCAAGACCAGTAACACGTTTGGTATCACGGTTGGGGCTCGTCTCGGGCATTTACCGTTTCGAGAGGAGGTGATACTGTGTACCTGTTGAACAGTGCTAAGCGAGACAGCAAGTCCTCGCTTTCCGGCCAACAATCCCGATTTCCGAAAAGGAATCGGAACTGGAACGCCTAAGGGGCCGATGACGGTTCTCTCTTTGGACCGGATGATTTGTGTTTTTGGCGACGCGCACGGGAGCGACGGTACCTGAAAGGTGCACGGGCGCTGGGACTGGGGGTGTCGGGCCGCGTGAGGGAATATCGGGGGGAATTGGGGTTTTCTGGGATGGCTGGATTGGTTATAGGTTGGGCTTGCTACTCCGATCACACTGTGTGATGTTGATAGGCGCGCGAGTGAGGTATTATTGTCTCGGCGCTGCCAGAGGGCTGGGTGCGTGTGGTGAGACGTGGTACCTGAGGCATGGGGGTGGGATTGGTGCAGCGAGAAAATATGGAGTATGGGTTTGGAAAGGGGGCCGGAACGACAGTAAGCTTGAGGCGTTCAAGTTGTTCAATTGCCGTTTCGGTGCTGTTGTGAGGCGTTGCGGTCTCACCTTATCGTCTGTCGTCAGACCGGATATAGAGCTAGCCATAGTCTAGCTAGCAGCACGAAAAGCAATTGGCGAAAGGGCGCTGGACCATCTTTGATCAACTGAAGATAGTTAGTGAACTAGAGAATGCAAGTTACTTGACCGCAATTGCTGGGCTGGAGGTGGCTCGACCGCTACTTGCGCATATGGGGATGTTTGTGTGGAGACGTGCAGCGGGCGGTGAGGGTTATCGAGGGTGCCGGCCCGCGGGCTACGGTCACCCATGGCGATGGACAGGATGGCATGGGCAATTGATTGGGCAGTCGGTGAGACAGGGCAGATCGGGCGGACGCCGGCCAACTGCCCTTCTGGCGCAAAGTGGGCTGTGGCTGCGTTGCGTGCGGCGAGCTTGGGCTGTGAATGGGGATATGGGGGGTCGAGCTTGCGTTGTTGGCGTTGGTGGAGTTGCGTTACGTATAAGAGGACGTGGGTCCGCTGTTTTCTTGGTAGCACTTGTTCATATTCCTATTCAAATTCAACTACCCTAGTGCTTTGCTTTGCTTTGCTTCGCGACTCGAACACCACTTGTGAAGCTGTGCAGCAGGTACACTTCTCTTTGCAGACCCTGCCAAACTCTTGATTGCCTGACCCCCCACACCAAGCCCGCTAGAAAAGCTTATCTCAAGCTTGAGCTACGAACCATCGACAATGTCCTTCTCAGCGAGCAAAGTGCCTCTTTTGGGGAAGTCGGGGACTGCGGGCAGGAGGTTTTCTTCGACCAAGGATCCTTCGGAGAGTGGTGAGTGCGGTTCTCTACCCCGCTTGCGTTTGGCTTTTGCTTTTGGTGGAGAGACGTCATTGTGCAGCAAGCTTACGTGCTGGACGCCGTTGCGATCAACTGGCCGGAGGATCTGGAGGTGTTTGGCGCGTGTATGAGGAACAGGAGGAGATGGAGGCAGGCGAGCATGGAGGGGCGATGTTCCCTGCTCTTTGTCGGACAATAAGCCCAACATCCACCTTCCTCATTCCTCTCATCCTTCACAGATCATTGCTCTGCTCCATCTCCAACCCCGAACCCCCTGTCACAATCGCAACTTGCGTCTGGCCTACTCTGAAATCGCCGTACTAATAAATCCCTCCAGAGCTCACCTCCAAGATCCACCGTCAATTCCGTGCCCACGAAGGCCACAAGCCGCACGCCGGTCTCGACCCTACCCGTGCCTCCACCGGTGTCGTATGGACCTCGGAGCGCGCATATGAACATGGATATCTCGAGGACCCCGAGAGCTGGGCCAACTTGGGTCAGGGTGCCCCGGAGGTTGATGACGAGATCGAAGGCTGCTTCAAGAGGCCTCAGCAGGTCGACATTACAGGCCATGGACGCGAGTATGGTCCCACGGCTGGTATCAAGCCATTGAGAGAGGCCGTGGCGAGGCTTTACAACGAGCATCATCGCAAGTGGAGGAAGAGCCAGTACACCTGGTGAGTTGACTTCAGATTCGGGAGACTGGATGGAAAGCTGATATGGGCCATAGGGAGAATGTGTGTATTGTGCCCGGTGGTCGCGCAGGTCTTATTCGTATTGCTGCCGTCCTCGGAAACTGCTATCTCGGATTCTTCATCCCCGACTACACTGCGTACAACGAGATGTTGTCGCTCTTCAAGAACATCGCCGCTATTCCCATTCCCCTCGGCGAGGAGGACAAGTACCACATGTCGCCTGACAAGGTCGCCGAGGAAATCGCTCGCGGTACCTCTGTCATTCTCACATCAAACCCGCGTAACCCTACCGGCCAGATGATCACCAACCCTGAGCTCGCCCAGATCCAGAACATCTGCCGCGACCGCGCAACACTGATTATGGACGAGTTCTACTGCGGATACAACTACACGACTGACTGCGACGGCACGGTCATCTCTAGTGCGGACAACGTCGAAGATGTAGACGAGGACGACGTGCTCATCATCGACGGGCTTACCAAGCGCTTCAGGCTGCCCGGCTGGCGAGTCGCGTGGGTCCTCGGCCCCAAGGAGTTCATCAAGGCCATTGGAAGCTGTGGCTCTTACCTCGACGGCGGCTGCAATGTGCCCTTCCAAGAAGCCGCCGTTGCAATGCTCGACCCACCCCGTGTACGCAACGAAATGCGCGCGCTGCAAATGCACTTCCGCACCAAGCGTGACTTCGTCATCGGCCGCCTGCAGGAAATGGGCTTCAAGTTCCCCTTCATGCCGAACTCGACATTTTACCTATGGCTTGACTTGTCTTCATTGCCCGACTCCATCAACGATGGTCTGAACTTCTTTGCTGCATGCTTGGAGGCAAAGGTCATCGTTGTGCCGGGTATTTTCTTCGATTTGAACCCAAGTAAGCGGAGGGATCTGTTCGATAGCCCGTGTCATCACTTTGTCAGGGTCAGTTATGGCCCGCGGATGGATGTGTTGGCTAAGGGTATGGATGCTATTGAGAAGATTGTCAAGAAGTGAGTTGGAGTGTTCCAGGATAAGATTTGGGTAATTTACTAACATGTGTGTAGGCACAAAGAAAACCCGCGACCGGTTAGCAACGTCAGGCCCCGTGGCGGAAACGCGCATGCGACCGTGTTCGAGTAATCGGTATTCAGAAAATGGGATGGTGGGTCTGGGTCTAGGTTTGGGAGGCATCTGCTAGGCGCACACTACCCAGCGTATTCGGGAAAAGGAGGGTTGGGAAAGAGGTGCAAGGTCTATATTGTCGTATAGTTGCGGGATATCCAAAATACTGTCTTGTCAATACGAGCATTCCATGAAGACTTCAAGATGGCTTCCGCGAGGATGGAAAGTAGTATTACGTGACTCTGTACATTACCACATGCGAGCATAGCCGGGTGAAGAGCCACTGCAGTGCTTAGCAGTGAAGATGCAGCTGCAAATTTGATACGAGAGACACGTCTGCTCCGTCTCGTATAGCTGTATAATGTTTGCATCACCGCGGGGACTGTAATCCTGGCCATAATGGGGGGCAAGCATAATGCACGGATTGTGCCAATATGGAAGATAACGTATGACCAATACACTCTATTGGAACGTCCCTAAACTTTCGCAACTTGACAGCATTCAATACAGTGGCATGGTAACGACCAAAAGTGGCACGCAACCCCAGTGTCCCCATAGCATTATCAATGGCGCGCGCGGGCAATGACCGTACGCTTAGTTGTTGGTAAAGCTCCCCACCGACACAATTGTGCAGGAGAGAGGAAGGCGAGTCGCTGCGACGGGAGATCGCGCATGTAGCAGTTGTAGACGAGCTAAGAGCTGGTCGCATTCTGCACTGAACTGGAGAAAACGGTGCAGTTCGTCGGATGAGGATCGGCGTCGCTTAGAAAAGGCGGCAGCTTCTTCCGAACTAAGCACGACGCATTGATGGCAGAGTGCGTCTGTAGACACTGACCACGGGTTCAGACCCCAGGCAAGTCCTGCAAGTGGCACATCGTTCGGTTCGAAGCAGAATCCGCGAGCAATCAAACTGCCCGACCTTGGGCTCAACAAGCCTGTGAAGATAAAGGCTTCAGTCCAAGAAACCCATCGTCTCGTCCATGATGGCCGCGAAAGTCTTCGTCTCTCTATGCTCCCCGCTGGTGGCGGGCGGAAATTGGGATAGCTGGGTTCGGAAATTCGACGACTTTGCTACTGCTGGTGCTAGGTTGCTGGTAGCTATGTGTTAGGGGCAGTTTGATGGCAAGAGTGATATGTTGTACTTACTCGACGTCGCCTCTGAGAAGGTAGTTGCTCCGCTCCATAGCAACGGCAAGTTCTTCCTGGTGATTATCAAGGAGCGCAGTGTTTGGCACGACGATGAGTGGTATTTGGTATCGGAGGGCTGCTAGTATGGTACCGGAGCCTGATACGCTTTAATTCGGGAAAATCCGAGGCTTGAAACGATTGACATACCAGCATGTGAGATGACCAGTCCCTGTGACTGCTGCACCAACTTGAACTGCTCTTGAAGTCCATTGGCATCGAAGTCGATGCCGTCGATAATCAGCTTATCGGTCTTTCCGCCTTGCTGGAGGTACGTTTGGGCTGCGTTGGCGCGGTCCGCGTAGATGTCCTTGGCGGATCCATATTGCACGAGGAGATGGGTATAGCCTTCTTTCAGCAGGGCGTCCAAGGAAGATGGTTTCAACACGGACTCGATGAGTGCTGTGAACGGTGCTGTCGCTCCGGTGGTAACGAAGCAGAGTTTCATGTCGCAGTCTGAGGTTCCCGAGTCAAAGTTCAAAGACTTGCGATGTGGAGGGTTGATGCGATCGTCATCAGGCAGTGGGCTTCATTATCCAATGTTTCAGATACAAGTGGTCATCACGCGAATGCTCAAGATCAGGTGTTCTGGGGAAAGAAGGGACAGGGCAGATGGGTGCACCTCCACCCCGGCTCGGCTGTACTTTCCTCCGTCGCCAAGCTCGGGAGTCCGCTCCTGCATCGCGAAAAGTTGAGGGCATCAACACGCATCCATCCCAATGGCGTCAATATCGCGACGGTTACTCTTACACACACGGCGGTGTCCGTCTCGGATACCTGCGCAATGCATCACACCCAAATACACGGTATCATGGCAGCGGCCAATATCCTCTACTACACGACTGCGCGCCTCTGAAGACGGTCAAGAAGGCTCCGCACCCGCCGCCAAAGCTTCTACCCAATCCACCGATCAGGTCCAATCCGAAGCGCCTTCTTCATCCCCATCCGCCCGTGAACTCCGCAAACTCGTGGAGGACCTCAAAGCGCTCGATCCCGATCTCATCCAAGATGCCCTCCGCAAGGGCAAAAATGGGATGGCTCTATCCGGCGACCTCGAACTCGGTGACGAGGAAGACTTTGAGCTGCCGCCGGATCAGGGAAGACCTGGGTTCTGGGCCGAAGGAGAGGAGAGCATGGGACCGGATGAGGATTACTATGGTGATGATTTGACGAGTTTGGGACATGGAGAGTTGGAGCAGCACAGGGAGTTGAGGGAATATGCCCGATTGATCGCTTGGGAGTTGCCGCTATTGAGTCGTATGTTCATCTCTGCCACCGCCCGCATCTTGCACTGAAAGAAGTGAGGTTGGACTCTTGCAGACGGGAAAGCTAACAAGTGACAGAACTCGCCCGCCCCTTCGAACCCCCCACACCCGCAACCCCCTTCCGCTTCCGCTACACCTCCTACCTCGGCGAATCGCACCCCTCCACCAACAAAGTCGTCGTCGAATTCACAGCCTCAGACATGTCGCTTCTCCCCACCCAACGCGACAAGCTTATCAAACTCGCCGGCGCACGCTACAACCCCGACACCGACGTGATCAAAATGTCGTGCGAGGACTTCGATACGCAAGCGCAGAACAAGCGTTTCCTCGGCGAGACCATCAGCAAGGTGTTGGAAGAGGCCAAGAACGGCGCTGATACGTTTGAAGACGTGCCGTTTGACTTTAGACATCATAAGCCGAAGAAGAGGTTCGAGTTTCCGCAGGACTGGATCTTGACGCCGGAAAGGAAGCAGTATCTTGAGCAGAAGAGGTCGGAGACGCTCAAGTTGGATGATCAGAAGTTGAACAATGGGCTTTTGGTGGACGGAAAGAAGGTTATTGAGACGAGCTTGCCGTTTACTACGCCAGACCCCCAGCCAGTGATGGTCGGCGGAGCGCGGGGGAAACAATTGAGGTAGATGATGGTACGCTGGGCGTGTATATCAAAGACATTGTGTATTATGTTGTACCATAGTAAGCCGGGACAAAGGAAGCACATCATGGCGCATAAGCATAGCATCCGAGGCCTGTAAATGCAGAAATACAAGGCGGACTTTTCCAGACCACTAATCCTTTATGAAAGTACATGATTCCTAAGGGTATCTGACCCTTGTTACGCCAACGCCGGATTTAATGTTGATACAACTCTGTGAAAATGCAGACACAATCTACGCAGAGCTCTCGAATTCTCCTTCGAATTCATATCCAGATTCTCCAAAGAAGCCATCGAAATAGTCCAAGTACATGGATCGTTTCGGGCCTGAACGCACAATGTTAGTGTTAGCTTCCAACGCCTGCACTCGCTCTGTTCTTCTTCCTACCGCCTTTAGGAGCGACATCCCCGTCCTCCCTTTTCCGCTTAGCACCACGGCTACTGCCACCCTTTGGCCTGTATGCGCCGTCGTCTTCACCACCGCCGGTGCCGCCTTTGCTTTTCCTTCCTTTGCCGCCGGTGCCATTCTCGGGGACAATTGCGTCTTCGTCATCGTGCTCGGTCTTGGGGCCTGGCGTACCGACGTTGGACTGGCGTTTAAGACGACCGCTGGCATTGGCGGTCCGCGCGGACGACTTCTCGGATGCGTTCTCGGGGTGTGGGGCGTCTTTGTCCTGCAGGAAGACTTGTGGTTGGTTCTTTCGCAGCCAGTTGTACACGCTGTCTGGATTTCGGACGTTGAGGTCTTTTTCCGAGGGTAGTGGCTGAGGAGGGGGCATGGGGTAGCGATTTGAGCGTTCATCGGGGGAGTCGGAGTTGTCGGCGGCTTCGGCGAGGCTCGCGTCCCACGCAAGCAGAAATTCCTCCTCGTGGGCGGGATCGAGATAGCCGGGCGCGGATTCTGTGAGATCGATGCCCTCTATTGGCGGGTCTGGTATCTCAAACGTGTGCGGGACCTTTCCTTCCAGACTTGCGAGGGAGCGACCGGGCTTGACTGGTTGTACGTTGTGCAGCTGCTCTGCTCGTTTCGCATACTCGTCTGCTGTGATGAGTCCGCTCGCAAGATCTGCCCGGAGCTCGTGTAGCTTCTGCTGCGTGAGTTCGGGGTTGGGATCTGTCTCTAGAGCCGCATCGGCCGCCTCTATCTCGGAGAGGCTGCGCAGGTCGAAGCGGAGGGTGGCGGGGAGGCGGGCCATTTCGTTCTGGGTGAGGAGGATTTCAAGGATTTGGCTGCGCTGTCAGCTTTGGGCATGAGATGAGGCATGGGCAGAGTGACGCACTCGTTCTGCTCTTGCAGGCGGCGCGCGATGGCTTGCGCCTTCCACTCATCGTGGATCAGCTGATTGCTGGTGCTCATCGTGTCCTCGAATCTGATGCGCATCTTGCGGTACTTGCGTCTGTGTTCGCCGTCAGCGTCGCGCGCGGTGGACTGGCGAGGCGCGTCCTACCTCCACGAGCGCTTCACGGGCTGCTTCTGCGCGCTGTCGGCGGCCGTGTCTGGGTCGGCGGCGGCGTGGAGCTGGCCCTCGGGCACTGCGTCCGCTTCGGTGGCCATTGCGATGCGAGGGGTGCAGCGGGGTGCCGTGTGGTGTGGTGTTGGGACGCAGAAGGCCCCGAGGAGGCGTGGTTGAGCAGTTGCAGGCCGCGAGCGCTGATTGGCCCGGGCGGCCATGAAGCAACCACAATCCTGCTACGCTCGACAGTCACCTGTTCTCCACCTGCCCGCGGCCTTTCACCAGATCAGGGGAAGCGCGTCTACTCGCTCCAACACGCCCGCCTGCTGCCTCGCCCCATTCACCCTTTACTTACGCCGCCACCCCGCCCGGCCAGCATTACTTTGCCATTCGTTCACACCGCGCCAAAGCTCGGACAAGCCGGAAGGGTGTTGCGTATACGTAGGAGCTCCCGCCAACCACAGGCACGCTACCTAGTCAATCGCTGACAAGTTTTCCCATTTCTAGGCTACTACCCCTCTGATCCCATTATCAACCCCTCGTACCACCGTTCGAAGCTCTCCGAGCTCTCATCAATACCGCCAAACTGTCGCCCATACTCCTCAACCGCTCGTCTCGCCTGAGCTTCGCTGGCGACCCGCGGCCCCGCCAACTGAGAACGTCGTCGGCCAGCATGCCTCTTGATGCGAAGGAGGCGCGGAGGCGGCGTAGCAGTAGTCTTGTCTACACGGAACCCCCAGAGTCGCTCGAACAGCTGAACGACCAGTCTGCCCTGCCCAACCTGAACGCGGAATGGGTGAACGCCAAGGGTGAGTGGCCGCTATACCTGCAACCCAGCTTCTGAGGAAGGATAATCATAGTCGGGAGGCCTAGATGCGTGGCATTGTTTACGGAAAGCTGGCTAACATATTGCCATCGCAGGCGCGTGGGTCATTCACTTCGTCCTCATCGTCATCGGCAAGATATTATTCGACATCATGCCGGGCGTGTCGCAGGAGACATCTTGGACCCTGACCAACGTGTCATACATGGCGGGGTCTTACCTCATGTTCCACTACGTCCGTGGTGTGCCATTCGACTTCAATTCGGGCGCCTTCGACAACCTCAACATGTGGGAGCAGATCGACAACGGGGACCAGTATACGCCCGCCAAAAAGTTCTTGATGTTCGTACCGATCGCGTTATTCCTCGTCAGCACCCACTACACCCACTACGACTTGACATATTTTGTCATCAACACTCTCGCCACCATCGCTGTGGTCATCCCGAAGCTTCCCTCGGTAAGCCTACTTGAGCTCTTGGCAGGACTACAGAGGCTGATCATGTGCAGGCCCATAGGATACGTTTCAACATATTTTCCAGTCCACCAGACGACGACGACGCATAGGAAGAATGTTGATTGCATTATCGGGTCGGATCGTTGGATTCTGCGTGTACTTTTGTATGTATTTTTAATTTGTAGCGTGGCGGGAAGAGAAGTAGTCTTGCATTGAGCGGCAGCAGGCGTTTGGGAGCATACACAAGAGAACGTTGAAGGCGCTGGATAGCATGCTGCCAGAATCAAAATTCTTCCGCGTGTCTACACATTGTTTCTTGTGCTGGTTCGCATTCTAGTTAACAGCACGCTCAGAAGCTTCGACTGACGGCCTGTCCGTCCCAATGTGGATCGGATGAACGCATGTGGCTCGCTATGGTTCGGAACCCCACAAAATGCACGATACCATGCACCTGCATGTGAGACAGGATTGTCGCCGTTGAGTCGGATTTTCGAAACACGCGATTAATTGTTGTGCGCAGCCAATTAGATCGTGGGAATAATAACGAAAACGGCTGGCGGTGTCTAGCGCGCGTGTCCCAATCCATCTCAATCTCGTCATTACATCACAGAACGGACCACCCAAGAATTCCCATATTCTCCGCTTACTTGCTCTATCTGTTTCTGTCGTTTTCCCCACAACGCTTGGACTGTTCTCTCCCCCTTCCCCCGTCACTATGACGCGTGCCTTGGCCCGGTACACCACACCGGTATAGCGGATTTTCACGAAGTAGACGACAGCGTACGCAGACTTTTGCAGGCCTTCACAGAACAATTGCAACACTTCCAGGAGCAACAGTGCATCATCAGCTGAACTGCACGCCATGACGTGGAGTCAATTGGAGCCAACGCCCCCGCATGTGTCCTACCTCGTCATCTCCGGCTTTCTCCTCCTCTATGCCGTCTTCTCGCTCATGATCCGGAACCGCCTGCACTTATCAGAACCACCTCTAGCTACTGTATTCGGTATTATCGTTGGACCAAAGGGATTAGGCCATTTCACGCCTTACGACTGGGGATTTGGAGATGATGTCATTCAAGAGTTTACGCGCCTCATCGTTGGCATCCAGTGTTTTGCTGTTGGTTTAGAGCTCCCGGAAAACTACCTCAAAAGAAAATGGAAGAGTCTCATTACTCTCCTTGGACCGGTCATGACGTTCGGATGGCTTGTCTGCGCAGGTTTTATCGTGGCGCTATTCCGGACGGATTTCCCAACGGCACTCGTTATATCTGCTTGTCTTACGCCCACGGATCCCGTGCTTGCGGCATCGGTGCTCTCCAACTCGCAATTCAGCACCCGCGTTCCCAAGCGTATTCGCGACCTTCTTTCGGCAGAGAGTGGCTGTAACGACGGCGTGTCGTTCCCGTTTCTCTATGTAGGACTCAGCATCCTCACGAGGAGCACGCTTGGCGGCATCTTCAAGAAATGGGTCCTCATCACCATTTTGTACCAGTGCGTCTTCGGCATTGTCCTTGGACTCGTCATCGGTCATGTCTTCAACCGGATATACAGATTCAGCCACAAGCGTGACATGATGGGAAAAGCAAGCTATCTCGCGTTCTACCTCCTGTTGGCCATTTTCTCGTTGGGCGTTGCATCTACCCTAGGTGTAGACGACTTCCTCGTTGTCTTCTTCGCTGGACTTGGATTTGCGTCGGGTGGTAATTCTCCGACGGCGGAGACGCGGCTCCCGGTTGTCATCGATCTCATGCTGAACAGCACCATGTTCGTTTTCTTCGGGGCAATGATCCCTTGGAGTTCGTTCAACCATCTCGACCACATCACCCCCGGACGCCTCATCGCCCTTCTAGTCCTCGTCCTGCTCTTCCGCCGGATCCCCATCGTCTACTTGACCTGGAAACTGAAGATGCTGCCGCACGTCAAGTCCGCGACCGAAGCGCTTTTCTGCGGCCACTTCGGACCAATGGGCGTTGGTGCGCTCTTTCTGGCTATGGAAGCGCGTGCACAGCTGGAAACCGACACTTCGCTGCCCCTTCCAGAGCCGCCAGCTGGATTACCCTTCAAGAAGCAGAGAGCGATTGATATCATTTGGCCGATCATTTGTTTTGTTGTATTAGGGAGTACGCTTGTGCATGGGTTAAGTACGCTAGCTATCAGCATCGGAGGACATTTTTCGAGGCATGAGGGTGAGAGGGCGCCGTTGATTGGGGCGGAGAGGGAGGGGTTTCATAACATGGTTGGGGATAGCGATGATCTTGATAGTGACGGTTGTGAGGAGGAGGACGAGCATGAGGACCCGGACCCAAGGGGGTATTCGAATGTAACAGCGTAGGTGGGGTGTTGTACGGGCTTGTCAGCGCATACGTATCGCGAACGCCTAAGAGCGGATAAGCAAGACAGACTACAATTGTACCGTGGTCTGCACTATGATTAACGAATAACGATTGTCCATGAAGGAATGGACATGCTGCATCATGTGACAGCGCGTCGTTGCGACGGGGCGATAAACTTACTTTTTAGCGTGATGCAAACCCCTGCTTCATCCCCGCACCCTCATCGTCGCCTACGCGTTGCGTGCAACCCATCCAGAAGTCCTTTTGCACAGGCTAGTTCCACGTCTTCGACCTTACGCATTTTTCTCTCCCGTCCCCAAAAATGCTGATTCAGGACATGGGTAATAGAACGCTGGGCAATCTCGGTACAGAAGTCATGCTTGCAGACGCTGTTAAGGATGGACATCACCTTCCCGCTAGGCTTCGACAGCAGTTGTGTACGGGACAGATTGGAATCATTGCGAGTCAACGCGGGCATCAGGTCAACGCGGGCATCGTACGACAACTCACTGCTAAGATAGGGTTTTCGAGTCTATATCGGCTTTCGAGTGGGCTTTCGACATGTTACTCATTGAAGAGGCAAAAGGGGAGCACAGGTTCGTGGTGATACAGCTGTGGGGAAGCTTGTCTTCCTTTCGGGTTTGTGGATAACACGACGCTACCTCAATAGCATGTTGTGCTTTGTTCACCTGCTACAGGCACACAGCCGCCGATGACTTGAGGTTTCGTGGATTGCACCCGGGGAGAGTTTGTCGACTGTGTGAAACTCGCGACGAATCAAGGTGGACTTACGCCCTGTGTTCTCGAATAAGGTGTGAATCCATCCGAAGGACAGCAATACCCTAGCTATCTCATCGACTTGGCTTCATCGAAACGGTGCTTTGTGGGTCGCTCTTTGGGAAAGGGCAACGCGTATGGTAGCACCGTCATTGCCACTTCGTTCGTGAGCCACTTCTTGCGTTCCGCAGTGTGGTCTGATTGTTGCGGCACGCGCATGTCTGGATCCTCCTCCGGAAATCTTGCGTCGCTCATACTCGAGACTTAGACGGACAGCATCGGCTTCGTTTCCGGTTTGTCTCTAAATACTCGCTTTGTTGCTACATAACAACCCTTTTCGAACCTCATAGTCCTCTAGGGATTACTCCAACGCTACTTCTTTCGGGATGCGCCTGATACCCACTCTAGTAGCGACCCTGGCTGCAGTAGCCTCCCTTGTTGTCGCCGCACCGTCGGCGCCGACAAAGTGAGCATCCACGCCACGTGTTTTCTCACACAGCTAATTTTCTCGTTCAGAAACAGTACTGGCACCAATGTTCTCGAAGATCGAAGCGTCGCCTTCGAGTGGGGCAAGGACAAAATCCGCGGCGTCAGCATCGGTGGATGGCTAGTCCTCGAGCCCTTCATCACGCCATCCATTTTCGAGAAATACAGCACGGATGATTGGTGGGTCGTCGATGAATGGTCACTATGCGAGAAGCTCGGGAAAGAGGGCTGTTTCAAAGCACTGAAACCGCACTGGGATAATTTCGTCAAGCAGAAGGATTTTGAAAAGATCAAGAAGGCTGGCTTCAACACAGTCCGCATACCTGTCGGATATTGGGCATTCTACGACTTCGGCGGTCCATATACTTTCGGTGCGGCTCCTTACCTCGACAAAGCAGTAGGCTGGGCTCGCAAAACAGGTCTCAAGGTCATCATCGATCTGCACGCTGCCCCAGCATCACAGAATGGCTTCGACCACAGCGGACACAAACAACCCATGCCGGGCTGGGGACAAAACGACAGCATCCCACAAACACATGCCGTACTCAAGATTCTCGACGAAAAGTACGCGAACTGGAAAGCGCAAGACGTCGTTATCGCTATCGAGGTCCTCAACGAACCGTTCCTCAATGGTGGCCTTGACAGGAACATGGTGCAGCAGTTTTACCGTGATGCTTTCTACAACCTCCGCCTCATTAGCGATACGCCGATGATGATGCACGACGGCTTCTTGGACCCACAGTGGCTGAACTGGTTCCTTTCGCCTGAGGACAACAATGCACAAGGCGTGGTGGTAGATCATCACGAGTACCAAATTTTCAGTTCCAATCTAATCGGTCTAACCACCACCGAGCACCGCACCCTCGCCTGCAACGCTATATACACCTACGCCCATTCAGACAAATGGAACATCGTCGGCGAATGGTCAGGCGCCATGACTGACTGCGCGCCGCACCTCAATGGCTTCCGAACGGGAAACCGGCACGAGGGCTCCCTCCCGGGCACTTCATGGATCGGATCTTGTTGGGGCAAGAGTGGGAAGGTCAAAGACTGGAGTTGGGAGTGGAAGGACGATGTGAGGCGGTATATTGAGACGCAGATTGAGGTTTTTGAGGGGAGGAGCAATGGGTGGGTGTTTTGGAATTTCAAGACGGAGGGGTGGGCTGGGGAATGGGATTTGTTTCAGTTGTTGGATGAAGGGGTCTTTCCGCAGCCGTTGACGAAGCAGAAGTTTGGAAAGTATTGTACGAATATTTGATGAGAGGAGATGGTGGAGGAAGTGGGTTGGGCAGAGCGGGTGTGGATTAATGATGGAGAGATATATGTATTTGGAGGTCTGACAATCGGTGTAGACTGTTACTAGGTAGATCATCCGGTTGTATGCAGTACATCATAATAGCTTGTTTACATGCCAGAAATAGTACACATACATCTCGTCACAGTCAGTTCGATAGTTGTTGGGTCATATATCACAAGAAATCATTAGTCATGGACTGACCAACCACACCTACGCTACGAAACCTCCAGTATTGCATCCATTACATCTCGTAGAGACTGTCATTAAGAGAGCACCACCGCTTGTTCCATCGCATGCGCACCGAGCTGCCTTCTTACCAAGTGACTAACGCCCGAGAGATACACGAATACACATGGACCGCGTCTTGTCAAGCCGTGAAACCAATCTCCACCAAGATCTCCCCATCCATCGTGGAATTCCTGCTGTCTGGCTATGTTTCCCACGTTCACGCGTCAACACCGTTGTAAGCCAGAAGGTTAGCGGTGCCCGCGGGGATCTCAGTAATAACATCCTTTTGAGCGAGCTCAACAATGCGTGCGCAAAGATCGCTAGTGGAAATGCCCTCCAAAGTCAAGAGGTAGGCACCCAAGCCGGCGACATGGGGAGTAGCCATCGAAGTGCCGGAGATGGTGTTGATACCGCCATCGTTCCAGGCGCTGGTAACATCAACACCGGGTGCGTAGACATCGACGAGGGAACCAAAGTTGGAGAAGAAGGCCATGACATCGGAGATATCAGATGCGCCAACCGTGCAGGCACTGGGTTCCGAGGCTGGGGAGTAGTTGGTGGCGTCGGAGGCGGAGTTTCCGGCGGCGATGGCGAAGAAAACTCCAGATGCTACGGCGGCAGCGACCTGTGAACTGTTAGTATCGCCGTAGCTAGACGAAAGGACTGGGGACATGACTCACAGCTTCATTGACAGCAGTATTCTTACCACCACCAAGAGACATGTTGGCAACAGAGCCCTTGGGGCAGTCACGCGTCTGGGCATCGGTGGCGACATACTGAATGCCAGCAATAACGCCAGCGTAGGTACCAGAACCACCGCTGTCAAGCACCTTCACGGCGTAGAGCTTAGTCTTCTTCGCAGCACCATAGGTAACCCCTCCGATGGTACCGGCGACGTGAGTGCCATGGCCGTAGCCATCCGTGTCATCTCCGTCGCCAGTGAAGTTTTCAAGCCACTCGGCACCTTCAAATCCATTAGTCCCGGTCTATGTCTAAGAAAGGAAGTAAACATACGGCCTTCGAACTCAGGATGGGTGACAAAGATACCCGTGTCGATGACATACGCGCAAGTCCCCTCGCCAGAACTGCTGTCATAGACATAGGTGGTGTTGCCCGCCTCAGTATGAGAAATGCGGCCAAGGCCCCATGGAGCGTCAGCTTGGTAGACCAACTCCTGGCTGTGAACCTCAGCGTCCTGCTGAATATACTCAACCTGCCAACTGTTAGCGAGTTATGTAGGTGAATTTGTACGGAAGGAACGTACAGCATCCGAAGCCTGGAGCTGGGTAAGCTCCTCGTCGGAAAGGGTGCCTGCAAACCCGTTGAAGCCGCCGAAGGAGTATTCGAAGTCTGGAGTGTTGGCAAGCGCAGCCTTAACCTCGTCGATGGCAGTGGTGTGCAACTCGCCCTTGAACTTGACAATGAACTTGTTCGCAATGAGAGTCGTATCCCTGGGCTTGAGGAGGGGTGCCGCAAAGGCGGCGGGAAGTAGAGCAAGAATCAGTGATGAGTACATCCTGAGTGAAAAGTGATGCTGAGGTTTGTTGATAGATTAATGAAGATGAGAATCAAAGGCTAGAGGTTGCTAGGATGTAACAGAGGACTCTGAGAGCTGGAGACTGAAAGTGGACGACAAAAGCAGTCATTATATACCTGAGTGTAGGACTCTGATGGGACCAAGATGTGGTTGCAGCCTTCACGCTGTTGACCACCTTCCTCAGTGACATTCCCTGTAGGATGTCGCTGTAGATTGCCTGCAGCCGTTGTGGTCCCGAAGCGGACATCTCAAATAGTCTAAGGCGGTAAGATGCTGGATGCTGGAAAGCAAGGTAGGATGCTGACGCACGAATCCTACCAGTGTTGATCATCGTTCATGTAGGGAAGCAACCAAGCTTAGGTTAGTTAACGAGTTTACTTCGCCAGAGGTTGCGTAAAGCCTCGAACCTTCCTTTCTGATACTAGCGTCAACAAACGGCGTCGCGAAGGTGCTCCAGCGGATGTGGTGTATATCGCACGAGTGTGTGCCTTCCCGTAGATAAAGTCCGCTCCCGACATGAGATGGATGCAGGCGGTTCGAGCTGGACGAGAGCGGCGTAGGAAATCGGCGACGACGATGATCTTGGCTGCATGGAGTCAATCTAAACAGCTCATACTCACAGTGATATACACAGGATGCAAGGATCACTCCCGGCGCGCCATGGGATCGACGCGACAACCGCAAACATGGAGATAGAACCATGCGAACGATCGTACGTTCTAATAAATCCTCTGCAGATAATATTGGGATGACCCCCAAAAAGAAAGGCGTACAAGACCGTAGACTATTAGCGTCTTGAATTTCTGCAACAGGCTGTGTCGCACGAAGATGGCGGGTAGGTGTGCGTAGTCGGGAGTATCGTCAAAGTGATGAGAGACGCATGCACCGATGTTGCGAGCAGGGGTGTGCACGAATAATTGTCACCGGTGAGCGTCGGTGAAAGATAAGGCCTGCAACATCAAAGTTCCAATGGTTGGACTGGGTGTGAGTGTCAGCGTTGAACAGATTGGGCTTCGTCTTCTGACGCAACACACAACGACGTGGCAGTCCGGAAGGTTTACGGTGTGCGGTACGATAATCGTTTGCGGGAGCTTTAGCGCTTCATGTTCAAACTGCGTTCGTTGTTTCTACCACTTTCGAAGCATGCACCAGAACGGAGCGGGGGCGAATCGACATGGAGACACAACGACACGAAGGGGAACCATAGCAGTGGGCCATGAGGATACAGAACGCGGACAAGATCGGTAGGCAACCCGCGCGTGCCGGAAGGGTTCCTACGGAAAGCAGGCTATGCTTAAACGCCGGGTGGTCGCGTGTAGAGGAAGGTGGTTTTGGACGTGGGGAAGACCTCGTGAGGTCGGTCTCGTATATGGGGTCTGTGCACATGCAATTTATATTAGCCAGGACCACTTGGGTGGGCATGATGCAGGGATGACAACCGCAGCGAGTTCTGCCGCCTGAGGAAAGATCCACTGATGTAGTGCATCGTGCGCCGGTTTACGTATCTCGCCATTCTATCGAATAAACTGGAAGCTGACGTTGTCATTTGTTGGGAGTACCTACCGGAAAGGGCAGCATACCCACCGGATTGCAGAGGCGTAAGCCTGCATGCCAAGGTATAACGGCAAGATAAGAGGATAAGGCGTCTTCGATGCGTGCTCAGCAGGATGATGTTGTGCGCCTTGGCGTGGTAGAGTTGTAACGTCGAACAGGGTTTGGAGCTGTTGTGTGCAGCTGCAGTGCACTCTTGATCTTTGCCATGCGGTCGAACGTAACAAGGTCGTGAGATATTTGAAATCCGGTTATTCTACCCTCAGACGTGCCCGCGGTATGGCAAGCTTAAGTTGCGTTCATCGAAAGTCCGTGGCTGGCCCTGCAGTAGGGAGGTAGCATCCTCACCCAGGTGAAGTGCCGTGGAAGTACGGCCACGCTGGAAATGTAGAGGCACCAGTACAATGTGTGACGACCGTTGGTTGCGTGGTCAAAGCGTGGATGTCGGAAGGTGGCCAGCGCGGGATTGTCGTGCCACTGAAGGCCGGGAGGACCGGACCTGCAGCTCTGTTACTGATGATCGCGCCCGATTCGAGGGGTGTCGCGGGTACGAGGTTGCCGAAGCAGTTGTCAAGTTGTGAGTCAACGATCGCCGCGTCCGTAGAAGAACAGTCTCTAGGCACGCCGCGTTGTATGGTCGGATGAACCTGATCCGTGATCGATTCGTGTAGGTAGCTGACTAGCAATAAGTATGAAGCCATCCTCTCGGCCTTCGTGTATGCATGTACTTAGTTCTCAAGATCGCTAACGGACAGACGATCAGCAAGTGTCCGAAAAGATGCGGTCGAGCTCAAGCTTCCGTCGCTAGGGTTTATGCTGGTGTAGACCTTGAAGTAGACGCCATCGGTGGCGATCAGGTTTGGCGACGCCTACAGACTGGAGAATCGTGTGGATGGCCGTTTCCCATTTTCCGGTCCCTCTTGAGCTAGAAGCTGGGCGGCTTCGTCGTTCCTGTCTTCGGCCGACAGGTTCAGTACTGCAGGTGTAGAGCGCCGTGATTCGGTTAATCTGATAGATTTATGTTGCGCAGTCGAACGTAGTGAGAGGCGATGCGCTAAGGGAACATCTGTGCCAAAAGGTGAATCTCACTTCGATCGTGAGAGCGACGCATGGAAAGTAATGGGATGCGAGCTACTTATAGGGTCGAGCGCCCTCGTCTTCGCACGAGATACCACCCTTCACGTGTCTGCTATGCGTCGCGTGCATTGTCGTATGCGAGGTTTGTGGCCAGACTTAGCTCTGACGGGTGGGATCCTTTTGATCATTGGGGTAGCGACGATAAGGCCTTCGCTGGCTGCGGCAGTATGACTGCAGATAGACAGGCATCGCGACTCGCCTGAAGATGGGACCAGAACGCCCAGTAGCAGCCACATTCTCAGCTCTGGGGCGACCGCAAGCTTGAGTTACACACCCTCTGGTCGCTTCCGCCCGGTGTGTGTGCCGTCTTCAATAGCTACTCGCCCCTCTCGATACAACGCTGGCGCTCCATCGGTAGAGAACGCCGATAGTTCGGGCGGACTAAGGTCGCATTCCGGTCATGAGGCCTGTGGCGTTATCCAGATCTGAGGTTGCGAGCAAGACCATCCAGGACCAACTCCAAGGCTGGAAATCGTGCGTCCAACGTTTCGATGACGCTGCGATATTCTGATAATGTAAACCCCGAGAAAATGCACCCCGAAAAACTCGCTCGTCGAGCCCCAGACCTGTACGGAGTCTCTGCGGGCAGGTGTCCGTAATCAAGAACAGCGTCGACGCGTTTGTGAGCTCGGAGAGACTGCCAAGTGACGGTCGAATTATAGGTTGATAATCCACCTATGAGCTAGGACGGGTGCATGCCGTGAGGAACTGGACCAGGGATCAGATCTTCACCAAAGGAAGGCCAATGGCACTCCAAGAGCTCGACTTCGTCGCTGTTACTGCAGATACTACAATAGGGGTCGATATTGTCGAGTTGCGCGAGGTTTGACGTTGACAACAAGCTTCAGTACGATGTTGTGGGGAAGACAGTCGGTTGCTACTACCCCAATATATGAGGCTCCACATCGCTGCTCCGAACGACGTCGTTCGAAGCGGTCCATTCAATATCCGGAGCGCATGCACGAGGCTCCGTCTTCCCGCCCTCCCGACATAGATTAACCATCCATCAAACCTCCTCTCCACCCCATCGCCACACCCGTTGCCATTCGTTCTGCAGGTCTTGGACGCTTCGTATTATATTGCGCCGATATGATCCACGGCGATCAAACTCAGGCCCTTGTGCACGAGTCAGTAAACTACCGGGGCCTTGGGACTCGCTACGCGCTCAATATTGTATGTGAGACTCGCATAATGTGGGGATTTTGGAAATCAAAGCAGTACCGGCAGATTGCCGGAATTGAGATCCACAATATCGCCGTAAGATCATGAGTGCCGAACAAGCTCATCGTGCCGTCTACGTGAAAGAGCTTATTTCAACCATCACTGCGAGCTCCCTGACATATTGCAGGCGTCATGCGCTGAATACCAAACAACTGGGGTTGATCGCGTGCCAATGTGGGGAGTTTGGGCCACGAGATGTAGGCGTCCTGGCGAAGCAATCTTCAGTATGACGCATAAACTATTCTCTGGACGGTGCCAGATGCGGTGTTAGCTAATTCCATGCTCTTTGAGGTTGGAACTGTCACATGAAGTAATTTGGCCGGTCGGTGAGGCGAACAAACAATCATAGAATGGCATTTCCAAACGCGAGCAGGCGAAGGTCACGTTGGTTCCCAATTGTCTAGGTACTCGGAAGATTCCTCACTTCTAAGTGTGGATGCGGCCGTGGATACCAAACCCTCGCCCATGACCACCGTCTACACAGTCCGACGTGCTACATGTGCGAAGAGTTGGGTCCATCTAGACGGAACCCAGGCAATTGCTCCAAGTGCACATAACGAACCTACCCGGTCTGCGGCGGATGGAACCTTGGATAGCTTCACAATGGGCTGAGAGTACTGCAGGCCAGCGTGTCCGCTTCAGACTTGTACTCAGGATAAGTAGAGACCGTGGCATGCACCAGGTACCTTACTCAATACCTACCCCATCAGCCAAACATGACTTAAAATGTAAGCGCAGGTGCATAGCCCGAGCAGATCAAATCGCGTGGTACTTACGTGGTACGACTAGCCATATTGAAAAGCTATAAGCTAGGCCAAGAATCACAAGATATCACTGTTGTGGTACGTGTGTCCTGCATAAAGCCACACTAGAAGCATAGAAGCTAGGTCAAAAACTACAAAGAATCGGGATTGTGGTACGTGTGTCGTGCGTACCGAATTTCGTGGCGCCAGACTGATGTCGACGCGTTCTTCCACTTCGTGTGATACTGTGGAGGGACGGCGGTCGTGTTGGGCGCCATAAGTCTGCATAGAGGGGCACTGTTGTATTAACTGAGAGTGAAAGATAAAAGGCAAAGCAGAGAGTTTGAATTACGCAATAGACACTCTATTGCATTATGCTACCACAAGTCCCCACCCGGGTGTGCATCTCGACGCGTAAGTTCAGAAGAAAAACCAGCCCATGCTCATGCAATCCTTTCAAATTCCATCATGCGATGACCATATTAAGTGGTATACTAGACATTACACATTGGCATCTTAACCTGAAGGGTTGCCGTTGAAGATAATAGCGTTCACAGTGCCGCTGGGAACCTTGGTAATCTTGCTCTTGGTGGAGAGGTCAACAATGCAGACACCGAGCGCAGCAGGCGTCATCTTGCCCCTAAGACTCAAGATATAGGCACCAAGACCAGCAACATGAGGGGCAGCCATAGAAGTTCCCGAAATGGAGTTCTGGGTTGGTGGTCAGCACTTGTGGATCAAAAGGTCTAGTTGGTAGCACTTACCGTGCCACCGTTCTTCCAGGTGGAGAGAATGCTAACACCGGGAGCGAGAATGTCGACCGCGGCGCCGAAGTTGCTGAAGGTGGCTAAGACGTCAGAGCTGTCGGTCGCACCAACGGTGAAAGCCGTCGGCTCAGAAGCGGGAGAGTAGTTTTGCGCGTTGGCACCGTCATTGCCAGCAGCGACGGCCATGAAGACGCCGGCTTTGACCAAGGCGGCAGTAGCGCTGTTCACGGCAGTGGACTTGCCGCCACCAAGAGACATGTTGGCAACAGCGCCGTTGGGGCAACTGCGAGTCTTGGAGTCGTTGGCGACAAAGTTGATACCGGCGATGACGCCAGAGTTGGTTCCCTACGTTTGAATCAGTCCGTGTTTGAGCAGAACAATTACATTGGAGAAAGTACGTACAGAGCCGCTGGCATCGAGGACCTTGATAGCATAGAGCTTAGTCTTCTTTGCCACACCATAGGTCTTGGATCCAATGGTTCCGGCGACGTGGGTACCATGGCCGTTGCCATCAACGTTCTGACCGTCACCAGCGAAGTTGGCCAAAAATGTGGCACCTACAACTTAAGTTAGTACCTGTACAACAACAAAGCATTCCCAACTTGTGACTTACGGCCTTCGAAATCTGGGTGGGCGGTGAAAATGCCAGTATCGATAACATAAGCGCAGGTGTTGGAGCCCGCACTGTCATCGTAGTCGTACGATGCAACTCCCTTATTCATGTGGGACAGTCGGCCAAGACCCCAGGTGGAGGGGCTCTGAGATATGAATGCCTTCTTCTCTAAAGTTGCCGCGGCTCTCTCAAGAAGTGTCTCATCGTTGATTGTGACGACGGCATCCTTCTCAATGTAATCAACCTGTGGGCCAGTCAGTTTTGAACACGAGATGTTATTAGAAGCGACTCACATTTGCAAGACTCTTGAAGAGGTTGAGTGTTAAGTCGTCGAATTCAGCGGCGAAACCTTTGAAGTTGGGCAAGGCGTAGACGTGTGCAGGGGGCTGGGGCAAAAGGGATACCATGCTATTAAGCACCGCCGAGATCTCGGGACCCAAGACCTCCTTCATCTTGACAATGTACCTGCCTTCAATCACTTGACCAGCGCGTGGTGTGATGAGGGGAGCCGCAAGCGCCACAGGCAGAAGCGCGACAAGAACTTCGAAACGCATGTTGACGGGGACTTCAAAGTGATGACGTGTGGTGTGAATGGAAGGCCGTTGTCGATGGGCTAGAGACTGGAGTGATCGAGGCCTGGTAGTTTAAAAGGTTCCGAGACGTCCTTATATAGTTGTGATGCAGATCTTGAAGTGGAGGGCTGATGGGTGGCGAGATGCACCTTCCGAAAGCAACCAGTTAGCAAAGACAGCGTAGGTATCGCGTGTGTCCAACGTACACCAGATGCACACGAGCTACTGCGACGGCTCAACGTGGCAGTTGTACTGATTCCTTGCCAAAGAGGGGAGGTCGCACACTGCAGCCCGAAGGTAAAGACACTATGGTTACGGCGTTAGCATTGATAGCGGATAACAATAGAGAGACCATGGGGACGAACGGCAAGTCACTGGATGGAAGATCAGCCGTAAGGATCTTGGCAAGATGCAGTAGATATTAAGAAGCTTGCCAGTGTAGGGATGAGACTCTAACTGCTGCTGAATCTCGAGCTCGAAGGCGTGCTTGAGGCTTTCGGGGACCCTTGCCAGATAAGACAGGCCTGCGGGAGGAAGACAATAACTGGTCTATCAGAGTCATTTCGAGATGAAACCATCTCGGAGGTGCCCCATGGGTCCTTACGTTCTTTGTTGTCGGCCGCAGCCTCCCTGAAATTATTCGTTGTTTATTTGGATTGCAATGGGCGGTTGCCCAGTAAGATTAGATGTCTGTGAGTTATGCAGATGATGCGCCACCCCCTTGAACCGCAGCGACCTAGAACTCGGGACGATCCGCCTTCGTCACCTCGAAAGATCGGCGGAGGCGTACCGTAATTGATAGAGAACAAGGACGGACAACGAGATCAAGAAGGAAGAGGACGTACACTTTTGAGCGATGATGCGAGCAGAGGCGGTGGATAGTGGCAACCATATCGCTAGGATTTGTTGCTTCGACTTGCTCATCCGATATCCAATAACAGGAACAAGTTTAAATTACAGCCGCAACCCCTGGTTGTGATGTTTGCAATTCAATAAATGCCGATCTTTGCCATAGCGATGATGAGAAGCGTGACCCGGACAAAGGCCAATGGCGGACCAGGAATGCCTGGAATGCCGAAGAGCTCGTCCCCCTGCAAGCGAGAGCGCATTCCAGCCTTTTTGATCAAGGAATGCAGATCAAACCGCCGTGCTTGACCTTGCCTACGGACATGAGAACAATCAGTGGGCTGTGGGGTGCGGCTAGGCTGCGGATGGCGACTCTCGATCGCCTGACCGTGCCCGCCCGCTAAGTTAAGCTTAAACGCACGTATACCCAAAGCACCTCCTCATTCAGGCTAGAAAGCCGCACATCAATATAAAGTCGAAGACCTCAGATAACGCGATAACAGATGAAGATGACACGGCCATAGCTGTTTGATAACGGTGTGGATAGGTAGGCCCGCAGTCGCCCAAAGCCCAAACCCGATGCTGTGAATCTTAAATACCGAGCTGCGACGAGCTGTTGTACTATTGCTTGAAAGGCTAAAGGAGCATTGATATAGTGGGTGGGACGGGAGCGGCCGTATCTCCACAAGAACGGCAGGCGTTGCAGGCATGCGGGCAGATGGCGCGAGCGAGGAGATTTGTTCCTTCGAGCCTACCCTAGACGCGCGTAGCGGATCTACCGCGGAACGATGAACGGTGCTGTCGATCGCGAAACGAACACCGATCAACGCAAGAACATCTGCCCCTCTTCGCACCGGCTTTACAGCAGAGACGTCGTCTTGCGAGGCGAGAGTGGGCGGCAGTAGGCTGTTTCGACTAGCGACCGGAGCAGGCCGAACCGAGGGTTCGTCACACCTCAGGGCTGAACGTGACCCTTTTGTTCATCATCGTCGCATTAACAGACCCACCTCTTAATCTCAAACGATGATGCTATGTGCAGGAAGATCTTGTCGTTGATCCATCTCTGCGCCGTGGCGAGATCCCATGCTCCGGCGAGTCGTGCGCCGCGAGATGACTCAAGAACCTCCATAGAGTTCCTGTCACGGACGGCACTACTATCATGGTGGCTTAGTCCCAGCCACTCCTACTCTGACCGATAAGAGGCGCCAGATGAGACCGTTACTCGACGGCGGATTCTAGGCGCAGAAGTGGATGGCCGACGAAACGCCTAAGTGACACGCCGCTGAGCAACTATCACGTTGTGGGTAGGTAGAATGCACGGAAGACGTCTAGAAGAGGTACAAGTCTGTCATCCATGGATAATCTAGATGCGGAGGCGGTCACATTGTCCAACGCGGCGTACGTTACCATACCCTTTCACGAAGCGCACTGGACGCGTAATCTAGTGCACATCGAGATATTCGCCCCAACCTCTCGAACGTATGCAGCGTGAGTGAGACTTTACGGTAGTTAGGGCTACGAATGGCTCGTCTACGGAGTACTAATCGTTAGCGTTACCTGCGCAAAGGACCAAGCATGTTCAGGATCTTGCCACAGAAATGGCTCGGCAACTAGACCACCTTGCATAAGGACCTTGAGGCAATCAGCCGCTTGCGCCGTGAGTTTTCTCTAAAGTAAAGACCCACATCACTTGCATGCACGAGACCCTGGTACTAGTCGACCTTGTTCCAAATTCCCCGAACGTCCTCGCTCCGATCTTAACTACGCCTACCAGGTTAAAGGCTGACTACATCCAATTCTCGTCTCATTGCAGATGCATCGATAAGGCACACATCCGTAATATCCGATAGCCATCACAGTACTCCAATATAACGACCCACTTCCTGGTCGGGCAAGATGCTGCGATAAGTCGAAGATACTGGGGAGTTTGACTCCTTCCTGAAGCATCACTATGCCCGTTCGTGCATAGACAGGTACTTTCGCGAGCTACACTCTGCCTGACGCATCTAGTATCCTTGGTGCGCAATAATGGGTTTTCTGAAGACTCAAATCACTTGCTAGGCACAGCCTTCAATTGTCCCCCTCCTTGAGAAGCTGTGCCCATTTACTGCTTTCCCTCTACACGGCTGAGTGAGAGCTGTTGCAGACTAGAGAACTTTGACGCAAGTAGAGGGCTTCTAGACCTGTGAAAGATCTCACAGCAGAACGTACTTACCGCTATAGGAGCGTGAACGAGACGTTCAGCCGCCACAACAACCCTTACTTGCCGCAACCGAACATCGATCTCAGCTCCCTCCTCGTGCTTTCGCATCCACATGGCATCCTCCCTCGTTTAGGAAAACAGAGAACTGTAGGCATAACTCTGATCACTCCTATACAGATCAGCCTGAACGGTATTAGGTGAATCGAGTGCGGATCGACCCGCGCGGGATCATCCGAAGCCAACAACTTCGCGTTCCAAGTAATGTCTGGTCATGCGACGAGCTCTGCGGAGAACTTGAACGCTTATCCAAATTGCGTTCTCAATCCACATTCCACGTTACCCAGGTTACTACGGCGTGTAGATCCTGGGCGCTTAGGTCGCTTATCTACGACCCCATGAGGATTCGTTGCAGATCGTCTTCAATGGAAGAGATGCCCAATCCACCAAGGTAGGTCTCAGTCGGTCGATATGCGGCAAATCTGCATTTATACACTGCAAATTATCTGCGGGAGTCCAACACACATACCACCGCCATTTAACTTTCAATCTCGAATGATGCTGATAGAACTCCTCCTTCGTTGTCCATTCATCCCATTTCTTACATGTATGATAGATTTAAATCAAGCCGTTATTCATAGGGCGCGGCCCTCCACTGGCTGCATCTTGAGCCGCATCATGCATCGTGTCCACTAGGGTATGTGACCAATCGTTGAGGGAAATGGTACCTGCATCAACGTCACGTTGCTTTGACGTTGGGCCATGAGCCTAAACATTGAGACATTGGGCACTGATACCACCCTGGATCGGCTTTGCAGAGTTCGTACCTAAGCATTAGGAAAGCATGTACAAAGTTTTCAATCATATAGCGATATGCTTCTCGTGTTCTGGCCGGACGGTATAATGCATGAGGGTGAAGTGGACCTCGCATTTCCCCCAACCAATACTGACATAGAAACAGGGTATCTTCACACGAACTGCTATCTTCTCTTCAATCCCCTCCCTTATTCTCCTTATCCCTCTGCCCATTCTCCACGACGGTCTTCCCACTCTTCCCACTTTTCACACTCTTAACGCTCCTCAAACTCTTTCGACTCGTCGTCCTCCTAAGCTTGGCCTTGAACTTCTTCCACTTCTCATGCAGTCCATCATCCCCGTCCTCTTTCGACGGACGTTCACTATCTTCACTGCCCCTAGGAAAAGAGAACTCGCTGCCTAGATCCACACTCTGGATATTCGGGCGCTGCCTCTCTTTCCTCTTGCCTAGTAGCATGAACTCCTGCGTTTCCCATGCGGCCATATTCGCTATAGGGCCATCCGTAGGATTTCGCTGGGCGTCTGGATTCTTCCATGGGCAGTGCTCGCGGTGTGATTCGACGAGGTTGAGGCGTAGGGTTTCTATGGGTACGTCGAGCTTTTGGCTCATTTCCTTGAGGCGCGAGTCGGCACAGAGCCAGAGACCGTTGCGCTGGAAGCAGTGATTGCATACGGCGAGGGCGATTTTGGACTCTGAGATGCCTGTCCATCCGAACATTGCGAACAAGAAGGCAACAATGTCTGTGGGTGATGTGGGTGGTTCTTCGGTGAAGTCGGAGCCGGGAGTCTGGAAGATGGATGAGGGTATGCGCCGAAGAATATCTTCAATTCGTGGGTCGGGATATATCAGGTTTTCCAGGATGGGTAGATCGTTCGCAATAGACTTGAGGGACCGGTAGCGGCTCAGAAGCTCTGTTGAGCTCTTCGCTCGGCTGGCAATGGGGATATGGTAGATGTCCTCTGTGCGTACGTTAGCTATATATCGACGTGCTGTTATGAGTGGGAACATACCTTGACAGCCGCGCTTCCTCCACAAGCAGTCCTCGTGGTGTCCATCCACGATGAGCGCCTTGTACTTCTCCACCAGCCCTTCATCGATGTCGAAATCCAGGTCCTCGCTCATCTCGATCTCCTTCTCATTTGCGTCTTTCCGCTTGGGTCTCAGTCGGACGGCAACCCTCTGCTCACACCCTCCCTTGCACGCGACAGTGTTCCACATGTCGCAGCTCCATCCTTGCTTCGCCCACTCGACCTCCCCAATAGCGTCAGGCTTGTTCGTCCACTTCTTCACGTTCGCAAATGTCTTCAACCGCTCGAGAAACTGTTCTTGGCTGTACGGCTGGAAATTCGCCGGCTTCCGCGGGGTGACCTGCGTGGTGGATGTCTTGTTTGCCCCAACGACGCGCAGTCCGGCGCCAACACGTCTGTCTCCTTCCTTGCCCGGTGTGAATAGCTGGTCCTTCAGGGCCTGTATACGCTCGTTGCCCGAGACTGCCCGCTTGTTGTCCATGCCGACGCCCGAGAGACGATTTCGCTTCGAGACGGGTTCGGGGGTTGCGGGATGCGAGAGGGAGGCAGTAGAGGTATTATCGCGAAGGGTGGTTGCGAGGGAGGTGGTCGAAGCGCTCGCGGTAAGCTTGTCCAGCAGCGTGTCGAATTTGCGTTTGGTAGTCGCGAGCGCGGGCTCTGGGATCGGACTAGAAGCCATACTGGCGGCTCAGGGACGCGACTGGGGGTTGTAGGGTCGGCCTAGATTGATTGGGGGGTATGGACTTTATGCGCTCTTTGTTTACTCGGAAAGTCTGAAGGTTAAAGAGCGTTGCTAGGGCATGGTCCAGAGGGAAGCAGCAAGCATGGCAGTGTGGGAATATTAGCCTGCAGAGCGGAAGACCACGGCAAATGTCAGATTGGAGTATGTAGCAACCTCCACAGAGCGATCTGGTGGATGGTCGCCATAGCGCCCGTCCAAACCTCCGGCGCCGTTGCCGCGCCAAGGCCCGTGTTACGTAGTGGCCGCAATCCGGACCACTCTCCTACGTTGCCCATTGCGCTCATGCAACCACTTCTTGCGCTATATAAGTACTTTTTCCTCGCTTCCCTCATTCTGGCTTCTTCAATCATCCTGTCTCCCTCCTTCTTCGCCCGGAGTGTCACTCGTCTTGCTCAATTGAAGCAGCACATCTACCCCTCCCCCGCATTCACTTCCCAGAAGACTTCACAGTTTTCCTTGTCTACCAACAGATCAATCGCGACCATGGCCTACGACAAAGAACTTGAATTGGCACTCCTGGCCGTCCAGCGCGCCGCCCTCCTCACTAAGTCTGTTTTCGCGTCCCATTCAAAGGGCACCCTCACCAAATCCGATGCCTCGCCCGTCACCATCGGCGACTTTGGCGCCCAAGCCCTCATTATTGCGTCGATAAAACACGCCTTTCCCGAAGATGAGGTCGTAGGAGAGGAGGATGCGGGTGATCTGCGGGCAAACGACTCGTTGCGAGACCTGGTATGGGACTTGGTGCAGGCCTCGAAGCTGGAAGACAGTGCCGCAGAGGACACAATCGGAGGACCGATTAAGAGCAAGGACGCGATGCTGGACGCTCTTGATCAGGGCAACAGTGCTGGAGGACGCAAAGGCAGGATTTGGGCACTGGACCCGATCGACGGCACCAAGGGCTTCCTCCGTGGCGGACAATACGCAGTCTGCTTGGCGCTGATGGTGGACGGTGTTCCTACTGTTGGTGTGCTCGGGTGCCCCAACCTTCCCATCGACGATCAGGCACCGCTGGATAGCTCCATTGGTACCGACGCAGACTCTGGCGAGGGCAAGGGCGTGCTATTCAGCGCCGTGAAAGGCCAGGGTGCACACAGCCGGCCCTTGGGCAAAGGCGCATTGCAAGACGCGAAGAAGATCTCCATGAAACCGCTTACCAACATTAGCGACGCTACATTCTGCGAGAGCGTAGAGTCTGGACACTCGAACCACGGCGACCAGGCGAACATCGCTCAGAAGCTCGGCATCACAAAGCCTAGCGTGCGCATGGACTCACAGGCAAAGTATGCTTCCATCGCACGCGGAGCGGGAGACTTGTACTTGCGGTTACCGTTCAAGAAGACGTACGAGGAGAAGATTTGGGACCATGCCGCTGGCGTGGTGATCGTTCAAGAGGCGGGTGGAGAGGTGACGGATGCATATGGGAAGCCGCTCGACTTTGGTATCGGACGGACGCTCAAGGAGAACAAGGGTATCGTTGGTGCGCCAAAAGCCATCTTTCCGAAGGTGATCGAGGTGGTGAAGGAAGTACTGAACGCGAAAGAAGAATAGGTTATTGATGTGCTTAAGCACCAATGAAAGCTAAGATATCATGACCTGGCTACCATGCAAGTGGTTGTTATGCAGAACCTACTGCAACTACCCTCGTCGAGACTTTACTTCTCTTGGAGAACCTGGACTTGTGGTCAATGACCCCACCGAATTGATTTCGCCATACTCGTTACATTTCGGTCATTTCCATTATCACATCCCGTCTGAGCCGTCAGGTATAGCATCCTAACGTCGCGGTATGACATTGGCGACCATTGCTCCAGAACTATATGTTCTAATATTCCCCTAGGTACTCTTCGCAGACTTTGTAACCCGACCTTGGGAGTCGGGACGGTCATGGTCAGGCCGAGTAAATTCGACGCATCTAGGAAGTAATCTCTTCATGCATTTGCAGAGATTTATAACCCATTCCATGTCTTCCTTGCAGCAACGTCCTCCTTGTGCTCACCTCGCCGATCGTACAAACTCCGGCAAATCCTGAATTGAAGTCCCCACCCCCTGTGTCCCTGCCGCCCCATTCCCTTTCCCACTATACATGGAATGCGTATTTGACCCCGTGGTTTGGCTCACACTGCCATTTCTCCCTTCTTGGAGTCCCGGCGGAGGCAGCGGCGTGATGAAGCCCTCCCCATTCGGCTTTAGAGGCGAGAAGGTAGATGTATGAGGTGCGAACTGATATGTCTCCTCTTGGGTTTTCTGGCGTCGTCGCTGGATGAGGTAGAAGCCCATCCCGACGACTGCGATGAAGCCGACGCTGCCGACAACGACGCCCGCCATCCAAACTTTGCTTGCCGGCTCTGAGGGGGCGGTTCCGGAAGCCGGAGCGGGTGAGTCGGTGGGTTGGGTGTTCGAAGGTGATGTGTTGGCGACTCCGCCGCTAGCTAGGGCTGTCACCGCAGAGCCCGACGAGGTGGTCGGCGATGAAGATGACGCTGGCGAAGAGTAGAAATCGAACGTCGAGTATTCCGGGTTTGTTCGAGGATCCACGCGGTCCATATCAACGAACAGTGTGAAGCAGCCCCACCAACGTAGAGCCGTGGTGCTCTCGCCGATCGTGGTCATGATAAGATTGTTATGACAGGTCTCCGACGGAGCACTACACGACCGCAGCCATTAGAACACGACAGCAAGCCTGGAAGTCATACGGGTTGCCCGCATTTGGGACCTACATACCAGGAAATCGCCGCTCCGGGTGCATATAGGTAGGCGGAGGTGCATGTCGTGTAGAAGGACGACGAGCACTCCGATTGCCAATCTGGGACTGTCGTGGGACAAAATGCGACAAGATTACTGCTGACGGTGATTGTGTAGCCGTCCTCGCTGAGTTCGGACTTTACGACTGTGACGACATTAGCGCGGCGAGTGCAGGTAGTGAGGAGCTGGGTTGACATGTGCGTATGCGTGTGCTTCATTGGAATTTGGGACTTCTTACCATAGGGCTCGCCACCAGCTTCAGTCCAGTAGTATCCAATGAGGCGTGAATCATCATGGCGCTTTAAGAGTGGGGGAGGTGTGATAGTCGGGTCGTGGGGATGGACTGGAGTGCACAATACTAGAGCCAGGCTGCTAAGCTGAAGCAGTATCGATATCGCCATCGTGAATGCATGGAGAAAAGCCATATCTTAACGTGTTGGAACCTCTTCTTAGCTAAACCAAAGCTCTTAGTTGCAATAAACGTTGAAAAACGAGGGGGACGAAGAGCGACTGCAAGAAAGATAACAACGAACGCGTAGGTTTTAAGGTTAATCACAAGATGCACATGCAAGTATCCGAAACGCGAGTGCTTCACCCTGTTATTAACCTCTCGTCTGATTTGGCGCACGTGGTTGCTGTGCCGCATCGACAGGAAGAAGACCATCTCCTTTTCGCCAAAGCTGTTGCACGAGGCTGTCCAAGGCTGGCGCTTTGGACATGGTTGTTGGATGTAGCGATTTAAAAGAGTGGGTAGAAGGGATTTTAAAAAACAAATCAGACTTAGAAAGGAAAAAGGAGAAATGAGGAGTTGAATGAAAGCTTCTATGCATTGCCATCTTGCGGTTATTCGTTGTGTTGGTTCGTTGCGTTGCGGCCCCTGAACGAGGGTTCCCGTTCCCGGGCGATCATCTTAACGCCACGGGCTGTGTGGTATGTAACGATGTTATGCAAACGATGTTGGTGGCCAAGATCTATCCACTAACTGGTGAGCTCAAACCAACCACCGACGTCATGCCCGCACCAGAGTATTATGTTATGCTTGTCAAGAGCTTTGCCGTTGTCGACATGGGGAGAACAATATTTGATGGACTGATCGTCGGTTTTGCGCTCGTTCACTCTCTGCGTCAATTCTATGCTAATAACTTAATTAAAAGCCTGCCCCTGCGTGGCCTGAAGCGTTCGGTCCTAAAGCGAAGTCTGTGAAGCCTATTCTCGCCCTTAGCTACGCCGGCCCCTAGAGCTTCTACTGCACCGCCCAAAGAAACCCGAGACCTGCAATTATAGCGCCAGTGATCCAGCCTTTGCTTACTGGCTTCAAGGTGGGAGAGGACCTGCTTATGGTGGCCGACCCTGTAGTGCTCAATGAGATGGTCGTGGTTGAAGCTGGCGTTTTTGATGCAGAATAGAATTCGAGGTCTGAAAATGCCGCGTCTGTCCGAGGATCGACGCGATACAATTCACCAAAGGGGAAGGACGAGTTTGCACAGGTCCACCACCTCACACTCGCAGATTCATCCCTTGCGCTCGCTGTGTAGACATCATATCGTCCACAAGAGCTCGTCCCAGAACTGCGTGAATACTCCACGTTAGAAGACGACAATACATGAGGAAGGAGTGTTGCGGCTCGTTATCCGCATGTTGGATCTACATACCACGTAGATGCGGTCCCGCTTGCATACAGTACATTAGAAGAGCATGTCGTGTAGAATGAGGACGACGCGCATTTTGACTGCCAATCTGCAACCGTAGTAGGACACCAGGCGACATCGTTGCCATTCACGGTCATTGCATAGCCGCTGGAGTCGGTGTAGTAGGTAGATTCGACTGTAGTAGGTGTTAGCATGGTGGGTGGTAAGGAGACCGGATTGGAGTGGGTGTGCGAGTTTGTGAATGTCCACTGGGGGCTTGGGTCTTCTTACCAGTAACCCTGTGTTCATCGTCAATATACTTGAGGTAGTAACCGATGAAGTTTGGGTCCTGTGTTAGATCTGCATCGCGCTTTAAGAGGGCGGGTGGTGTGATCGTTGGGTCGCGAGGATGGACTGATGTGCACGACACCACAACAGCAAAGCTGCTGAGCTGAAGCAGTATTGATATCGCCATCGAGAATACATACAAGAGTGACATAGTGTCGAATTTGCCTCTGTCAAGCTTGTAATTGTATTAAACCGTCGAGGGAGGAAGTAATGAGGAATTACGACAAGAATATGCTGCAAACACGCGTCCATTTATCACCACAGGCACGAGAGGTAATTCTCCGAAAACGAAACGCTGCGCCCCTTTATTACCTTGAAAACTCCCCCGGCGTTGCTGCGCCGCAAAGATATCGCAAGGAGATCATGTCTGTTTTCCCTGATGTGGGTTGCCTGAGGCTGTGCGAGGTTGGTGCTTGAGGCCTGGATGCCGGGGGCTGGATGAGTAAGGAGGACGCAAAGAGATGAATGAGCTACTTTGGATTAGACTTTGGCAAAACCTGTCATGGGGAGAAACCCAGAGCTTACAAGTAGCATTAGCCCCGGCTGTATCGTTGCGTCGCGACCCCTAAGTGTGAGTGAAGCTCCCACACTCGTTCCCGGACAATCGATCCATGTCGGGGTTGTGGTGCGAAGATCGAAGACGCTGGGGGCCTGAATCCAACACCCACTGAACTCTACGCAACCACTCATGTCATCAGGCCACCCGGACGAGAATCAGGCGACCATATAGTCGACATCATCTGGAGGCAAAAGAACCAGGACGCAGACATTTCGGGTATGTACAAGGAAGTGCATAACTGGAGTTGGAAGAAATTGAGGGACCAGCTTTCAAGCAAGATATGGACACCGATAGATTGATTGCGTGCAGCCATATGATGCTATACAAACCCAGGGTCTCGAGCTACGAGGCTATCGCCCTATTCTCCTGCCAAATAAAGCAGTGAGTTTGAAATATACAATAATGAAAGGAAAATCCTCATCAACATTTGAGATACGCCCAGCACTGCCCTCACCTCCCCTCCAACCTCAACCGATCCAAATGCCTCCCCTCATCCCTCCTCGCGACCAAAAACCAAAGACAACTAAGCCAACACAAGATGACCCCCACCCAACTATGCGCCGGCATCTTAAACATGCTCAACACCATAAGCTGAAACGCACTCCTCGGCACCGCCACAAAAGTAGCCGTAAGCGGACTCGTTGCCTTGACAAGCAGCAACGTAGACACAAAAACAGAAAACGAGCCCAGCGCACCCATCCAGATCATGAACCAGAAGAACGTCACGTCCAAGAAGGGAATGTTATGCACAATCTTGCCGACGCCGCCGGAGACGAGAACGATGGGAGTGAGGATCATGAGGGAGAGGAGGGAGGTGTAGTGAAGCACGCGGTAGTAGGCGCGTGTTTCTTCGCGGTTGGATTGGGAGTCGTCGATTGAGGAAGGATAGCCGGTGAGTACGTCGCCTTGTGGGATGAGGCCAGAGACGATAGTGCGGTAGGTACGGAGCAGCAGGATGGGGTAGAGTGCGACGAAGAAGGAGGAGAAGACACCGGTGACGATCGACTCTTCAGTGACGCGAATGTTGGAGCGAAGACTGGAGAAGAAGAGGAAGAGGGTCGCAATGACGGCGGAGGAGAGGGTCGAGCCGCTGTGGTTCTCTTTTTGAAAAATGCAGGAGAAGATGAGGGCGAGGGGTGTGACGCCGATGCGGGCAAGCTGGTAGATAGACAGCGGCGCATAACTGGTTCCTTAAATTAATACAACGTAGGTCAATGCGAATTGGAGAGCACTTACGCGAAGGAAAAGTTGCTGAGAATCACTTTGAAGCAGAAGACAACGGCCAACGGCAGGACCTGCTTGGCCACATGCCAATCGAACTCGAATAAGCCGCCCCCGGCGATTCCTCCAGAACCATTGGTCATCCACCTGATGAACCTCAGTATGTTGCCCTGCTGCTTAGCCGGTGACCTGAATGCTCCGCCTGGCGGCGCAACCGGGTAGCCAGGAGCAACGGCAGCACCCAACCCAAGCTTGCGGAGAGGACTACCGAGTCCACGCGTGAGGCTCGAGAAGCCTATGAGGAGGATATGTGTGAGGACGAGCTGTAGATATGTTCCTGTGAGCGGGAAGGGGAACCTGGTCCTGTTAGCAGCGTTCCCAATGCAGCACATCACCAACACTCACTTGTAGACCCCCGTCAACATGATAAAGCGGTTCATGAGCAGCAGTCCAAACCCGCACCCGCCGACCCAAAACACCAGCAAAGCCACCCAGATCTGCCATCCCACCCATGTCCCAAAAAAGAAGCCCCCCAAACCCCCTTCACGCCAGACTCCCCTCATCGTGCTGCTCCCTCTTCCCACATCGCCGCTCACCAGCGGCCTAATGCTGTCCGCAGGCTCGAAGTCGTCATCCTCATCCTCGCTCTGCACCGCGCTCCTGCTCCTCGGATACGGCGACGCCGAGCGACTCCCCACATCGATTAGCGGCATGACCGGCTGTAGCTCATTGAGCGAATTGGAGCTCGAATGGCTCCGTCTTGAGCCGTCCATTTGCGCGTAGTGTTCAACGTCAGAATGGTCCGTATCATCGAGCGAGGAGGCGCTGTTCTTGCGGTGTGGCTTGCAGGCGGAGGATTTCTTAGTCGAGGTGGAGGACTGGGGGTCGCGCGGGAAATTGTTCAGATAGGAGAAGGCGGGGCGGAAGATGTTGTTGGCGGTGCGCGTAAAGGGGCGTGACGAGTTCATGCTGCTGGCCGGGCAGCGGCAGAGAGAGGTGAAGAGACCATGCTGAGCTGAGATGTGAGGTGCAATTGTGCACCGCAGCCAGGGTAGGCCAGAGGCGCACAGGTTGTGGCTGCGCGTCGCATCGCCAAGACTGTTGGACCCTGACAGGGGTTCGCCGTATATATTTGGAGTTGATCGACGCGCATGCTCACGTACCAAAAGATGTTCGTAACAGAGAAAGCCCTGCACGCAACTGAGTATGCTGGAGAATGTCTAGATATTCCAAAACAGCGCAATGCCTTCTATACGATTTCTCATATTGGTTCACACGAACCCTCATCATCCCATATCGCACATAGTCTAAATCCTCCCGCCCCAGTCTCATTCATAAGATTTCCTCCCCTAACATATATAAAAGAAACAACTATGCTGCTAGAAGACGCTCAAATGGGAAAACAAGATATCACTATGTCTTGGAGGGCCTTTTCCCTCTGATACCTAATACGCTTACAGGTATCGTCCCATCCTCGAAATTCCGCCGAAGCCAAAGTCTTTGGCAACACTGCTTCTCCTCACCAAACACGGGACTTGCAAATCCCGACTCCTACGAGTTCGACGCCGTGGTCTCCGTCGTAGGCGTCAACGCGCCGTCATCAATAAATTCGTCGATGAGCGCGCTCTCCGCATCGAAATCGTCCGTGTCGATATCCGCGTCATCCCCAGTATCATCTATGGTTTGACTGCTCGCGTCCGCCAGGACACCATTGTCGTTTACCGTCGTTGTGCCTATCGCTACATCTTCCAGATGCTCGTTCAAACTCTCCATGTCCTCTTCTTCATGCTCGACAAACTCGTACGTGACGTAGCTAGGTGGTGGCCCAGAAGCAGAGATGACAGTGACGTTGCTCGGTTCTTCATGTACGCCAAAGACTGTCGTGACCGTGATCGAATCTGGGCTCGGGATCAAAGCCTCAAGGGGTTGCGGGCGTGCATCCGTCTCAGACGGATGGGCTATGTCGTGCATAACCTGTGGGAGCAAGGACGTGAAAAATTCGTATACGGCTCCTGCCATCTCGTCTGCTTGTCCTCGTTCTTCTCTCTCCTTCTCCATGATGGCTTTTGCACGAAGCTCCGCTTCTTTCTTCGCTTTGAGCTCGGCTTCGAGGCGACACTTGGCTTTGACGTCCCTTTTTCGACTGCACGTGGGACAGTGATAATTGACTGTGCAGTATGTACATGAGCAAGCAGGATTAGTCGCGGCGCATTGCTGGAACAGTATTAGTAGTGTCAAGTGTAGCAAGTGAGTATCAACTTACGTCACACACAAGAACGGCACACTCAGTGCATTCTTTCAAGAGAGCCGGACACTGAGGTCTGTTGTCGCCGACAGGTCTAGGGTATTGGCAAAAGTATGCTCCGCAGCCTTCCCACTGCACGGGATGACGCGGGTTGCAAGGCAGAGGCAAAGGATTTGAGATCGAAGTAGGTGCGCGGGGAGAAGTTGGCCAAGATCCAGCGTTGCGGCTGCGGACGCCAGAGACGCTAAGCGAACGGGGACGTGAAGAGCTAACGGGAACGAAGGGTAAGGAGCTTGTATTCCAAAAAGGGTCCTGCGCGAAAGGTTGAGGATCAAGCGAGGTCGTCGTGGACATGTCGACGGAGGAAGGCGCAGAGGGCGGAACGAATATCTGCGATGATGACATGGGAGCTACATCCGGCGTTTCGATCTCGCCGTCCAGAAACGAGGCGAGGTTCTGCATAGACGAAGATGCGGTTGGGGTTTGCTCCAAGTCTTGCATGAGCGATCTGGTCGGATTGAATTCGGGAATGACAAGACGGGGAGGTTCGTTGTGCGATCGAACGTGTTCTCGCTCTGTATGCATATCTCGATAGCCACATTTGCGGAACTTCAAAGCCCTGAAATCGTGCTCCTTACATATCGGACTCTTGCAGGCTCGACATGACACTTTCCATCGAAAACTTCGATAGCAGTCGTTGCAGAGGCCTCGCGGACATGTCTGCGCTTGGAGCTCGAGGCTGTCCTGTTTGAGGTAAGATAGGAGATCCACGTCTTCGCCAAGGACGTATTCGTAAAGTCCATTGTTCTTACACTCCCGAATGTAGTCTACTGGGCGTAGCTGGTTAGAAAAGTCCGGATCTTCGAAGTGCTTGCTACGCGGTAGAGGTGCTGCGCGGATCTTGTCCGCCCCTCTGCCACCTAGCCCTGTACCCAAGACAGCTATCCCTCCGCCCCCTGAGAAGATGGGCTCGAGGCAACACCAGTGCATATTGAGCCTCGGCGGCTCTCTCGTGTTTGGCGGCAAAGGCAGACCATTATTGAGATTGCCACCATCCTCAGAGTCAGAAGAGTCATCGTCCGGTGCATTCTCGTTCATAATGTTCGGCGAACGGGTGGCGCCTGGAGCCCACCAGTACCGGTCTGCCTTGGGTTGTTGCACATTCCGGCTCTGATCTAGCAAGGAAGTAGACGATCCAGAGGCCTGACTCAACGTGCTTCCGGGGGTTGCGAGGGGTCCGAACGCAAGATTCGCAAAATGGCGAGACTTGTGGCGTTTCCTGGGTATCGGCCTGTTGAAGGCGCAGCTCGCGCAAAGCGTCTTGCGACATCCCATGCAGTGCATGCGAACGCTACACGACTCACAGCGCTCTGCAATGGGATCGTTGCACTGAGCGCATTTGACGTTTTCCAGGAACATCTCGTGACTCTTCCGCAGGTGTGTCGGCACGTGCTTTCCCTCCCCTTGGAAGGTTCCACTGTCGGTCCCCAGCGGCTCGCCATCCTGACCGGTCTCGGATATTTCCCAAAGCCTGCCGTCTTGCTCTCCTAGCACACCCGTACTACCGACCGGACCTATGCGGTTTCCTGATCTCCAGAGCCGATCAAAGGGCACCCACACCTCGTTGTTCTGCGGTGCCGGTCGCCCGGAATGGTAGTCTTTCCTTCTATTACACCGTCCGCCGGGGGTCGGGCACCATGCGGTATCAGTCCATATGCCCAATCTGTGACAGATCTCAATGAGTTGGTGGGTTGGATCGGAATCGGAGTCTCGGCGACTGAGCGATGCGGGGAGGTACGGTCTTCGGCGGTGATGGCGACAGCGGTAGACGTAGAGGCTCTTGAGCGCGAGGTCCTTGGCCAGGTGCGGCATGTGTTCCATAGAATAAGGCTCCAGAAACGGCACGATGTGGTATTTGATCGAGACATTCTTGCAGCCGCGCACCGACAAATGCTGCAGCGTATTGGCTCGGTGGCCCAGTATGTTCACCGCGATGGCGGTCCCTGAAACGGCGGTATTGCAGACATCCAGGTTCGTCAGTCGCGTGCCATATGGCAGCACTATAGATTTTAGCAAGGCGTCAAACGAGTATGCCTTCGACTGGCGCTCCCTGCTGTCGGGCGTCTCGTTGCCCGGGGATCCAACGACGGCCGCGGGCTGCGGTAGCCGGAACGACAGTGTCTTCCATGCCAGCGGGTATTGTCGCAGAAAGTCGCGCAGGTATATCGACGAGTGGTAGAGATCGAGCAGCGACGCGGTCGTTATCTGGGCGAGGAGCGACTCGAGGATGGGCGGGTACGTGGTAATGATAGCCTCAAACAGACTGAGGGTAGGGCGCGCCTCTTCGTGGACATTCTCGCAGTGGGTCGCCGTCCCAGACAGGATGGACTTTCGCGTGGGCGAGGGCGCGGCGGCGTTGTCGCAGAAGAGGTTTCGCGGTTCCGACGGGCTACTCATGTCTTCTTCGGGCTGTACGTTGAGGCGCTCAGCAATCTCGCTCCCGACAAGACAGTTTGGGCGGCGCAGACGGCAGGGAAACACACAAGAAAGTCATGCAGGGAAGCTCAAGGCGGCTGCTGCGCCAAAAGAAAGCGAGCGTGGGGTGTGGGACGGGGGTGACCGGTGTCGTGTCGTGTGCCTGCGAGCGCAAGGGCGTCGGAGTTGTCCCACGGATGAGGCACTTTGCCGCGCCGCCTCCTCAGTCGGCGCTATGGTGTGAACTTGGGTCGACTGTTCGGCGTCGCAGTGGGAGTGAATAGGACTGAGAAATGATGACCAGTAATCTGCGCCAGCTGAGTTGCTAATCTTGGGGATATCCGCGACAAACAGTTGGGGATCACGCCTAATCATATCACGTGAAGTGCCCGGCGACCAATGGACAGCCGGCCCTTCTTCGAACAATTCACCACGTCCTAGAATCTCATGCACTGCAAGTTTTCCGCATAGTGACGGTCTGAGACGCCGAGGCGTATGGCGATCAGGAAGAGCACATGTGAAGACATTCAGGAGGATGAGTCGATTGACACCAAACGAGGCCAAGTCATCTCCACAATGAGAAGGCACCACTGCAGCACATCTATCCAGCGAACGATATGCTTCAAACGCCAATTCCACGCTGCTACTCGAACCGCCTGAACGCCCATAATAGACCGCCAATGATGAAACAGAACGCCAAACCTAGGTATCCTTGCCCAAAACAAACGCTATGCAAATAATTACAATAAACAACAAGTCGCGAAACAGCTGTCTGAAAGCTGCAAAAACCGCATGCCAGACTGCTGGATTAGAACACCCAACTGCCTTCGACATCCATATCTTGCAACCCATCGAAGAGGACAATATCGAAGTCTAGCTCACCACAACCATCGTCGCCGGTACCCGGCCACAGTGCATTACTGACAAAGGAAAACACCGGGAGATGCTGTCCGGTAGCTGTCGAAGACAACTTGTGTGCCGTATCCGAGTCGAGATCGAAAGCCGGCCTCACGGGTACCTTCTTGTAGTTCATCTCAATCGTACCAAAATAAGGAATCGTTAGCCTGCTCTTGCCAGCCCCTCTCTGACTGGGATCCAGACTGCTGAGAAGTTTCTTCAAAACAATGGCACTGCGAGCGGCAAACCTCTCGCGCGGACTGGCATTGCCCAGTTTCTCCATCTCGGAGATGAGGCGGCAGAGGATTGTGAAGTCGCTGACTTTGGATTTCTTGACCTCTTCCTTTTCTTTGGTCGAAGTTTCGATGAGAATGTCAAGAGTAAGGGTCACGGCGGCGATGAAGACGCCTATTTCACCGAAGCGACAGCATGCTTGGGTGATGCCCGCGTTGCGAAGCGCGAACCAGCGCATTACGATGTTGCGGCTGGCTTGTAACGCGGTGACCTTGGAGAATCCGTATCGGCTCTCTGTCGCTGCGCGTAGTAGGAAGGGCAGATGGATGAAGATCTTGAGTTCAAAGTGCCACATTTGTACCATGAGCCTTTCCAACACCGCCGACGATTCAAAGGTTCGTGCGGTCGGCGGCACATTTGGAACCTCCCAGAACTCCTTTGGCTGTTCTCGCATCACCGCCTCGAGCTTCTCGTCAAGCGCGAGCGCTTGAACATATGTTTGTGGTGTGACTTCGCGGTCGATTTCGGAAATTTGCCGGCATAGCTTGGTGAGGCGAGTCCGGTGGACGAGGTGCGGAGGCCCTTCTTCGATCAGGGGATAGTCGTCGGTAGCGAAGGGGAGGCGTAGGTGTAGCCCAAGTGTTCTGTCGAAGTCAACCAAGGTGCGCCATATCCATGCAGCGTTCTCGATAGCTTCCACCGGCGGTATTGGCTGAGATTGCTCGACGATGCGATGGAAGCCCATGAGGTGCGCTAGATTCACCGCTCGTCGGACGATTAGCCAGGCTTGCCGTAGATTGGCAATGTTGATTTGGTACGTTGCGAGGAGCAGAAGAGTCTCCAGCCCGGGTAGGGTTAATAAAGGTTCGTCTGAGGATGTGACGAGCGACGTGACAGTAGAGACGTAGTTCTCCATAGCGGCGTCTAGATTCCACATGTTGTTCAGCCGAGCAGCCTGAAAGTCAGGTGGTAGCGTGCAGATGCAGACGGCAAGATGCAAAAGTGTTCGTGCTATAATGATCGTCCGTTCTTGTGCGATTGCTGACATGTCCAGAGCGTATGTATCGGGGTCCTTGCCAAGGTACAGGTCTCTGCATGGTCTGTATATCACACCCAGGATCATCCAGCCGTTAGATGATTCGAAGATCACGTTAGCATCGTGTTGAGATGGAAGGAGCGCGACCAGTGCTCGGCGGACTGGATCGTTAACTCCTTTGATGCCTGCCTTGTCGACTTGGGTCCGGATTGGTGGCGCGGATGTCCAGGTGGCATGCTGTGCCGCAAGCTGCTAGATGTTAGTATGGAGCAAAGTAGTGACCTGACATCGTAAACTGACAATGCCTTGGCCAATGGATGATATGCTCTGTGCATCACTGGATAGTTCCGGAAGACTTAAACCCTTGAACGGCTTCTCGTCCAAGGTCGCTGAGGACGTTGAGCTCAGCTGCTTCTCTGTTGATACATTCGGATTCGGTGTCGCGAACTTTCGACACACAAACTTTTCGAACAGCTGTTCTAGTTTGCAGAGTCGTTCGCCAATGTGAAGTGCACAGACGCCGCCCTCGCCTTCGGGTTTAAGAAGGTCCAAGTCGAGAGTGCTGCTAGAATCATTGAAAGTAGAGTTGAGCGTCTTCCTCTTTTTACCTATTAATGCACGTTAGCCCTGTTGCTCTGCAAATGCTCCGGTCTGCAACCCGGGGACCATCTTACACTCCCAACAAGCCCGAATGCAACTGGACGGCCTCTTCCTGGAAGCGTCATGACCGGCGGCGCTTCTCGAGTCCATCACAGCCCAGCACGAAAGCGCGAGAACAAGGATTGTCTCGTCTTAATTGTTGATCGGGTTTGGATGCACGCATAACGTGGGCCGTCCTACTTTCATAGCGGGGACGAGGTTGCGAAGGCAAATGGGCGAGATGGGGTTTAACCCGGCCTCTTTCGGCCGGCCATTCGTCCGCGTAATCAACGCCGGGCTGCCCCGTACATTTTTGCTGGAAAGCCGCACCCGCTTGGCAGACATTACTACAATTTGTTCCTCGGCTCCGTTAAGGAGGCGATTATTAGAAATTTTGCGCGACGACTTCGTGCGAAATGCTGTCGTGCCGTGGCAACAGCTACGGCTACGTCTACCCTGATCCGTCTGAACTGTCTGCAAATTGTTGGCTTCTGTAGTATTTGCAACAATCCGCATGCAGCACAGAACGCATCTTTAGTCCGCTCGTATGTTAGCGTAGGTTGCACTGTCTGGGCATACGCGCTGAGAGTTGTTGCACACCATGATGCTCCGAGCCCGACCCGTCAGCCTTCCAGAACAGCACTCGCCCTTTCGCTCCACCAACTTCGCGGCTGCCGCTACCCAACGTCAGAAACCGACAAGTCAGACCACCTCGATTACCCAATCTCTCACCAACCAGCCATACGCACCTTTCGGCATCAGCAACAACAATAATAATAATACCACGCGCTGATTCACACAGGAGTAACCGGCCGTATCGGCCCTCAAACCTCGTACATTACCTCCATAATCCCTCTAGCTCGCCGCCCGCTGCCAAACCTATCAAACTGGACCTTATTGTGGTCAAAGATTTCAAACAATACTGGGACAAGTTGATTGCTAAGCTGTCCGGAGCCGTCGGGTACATCTGGGTACGGCGTACCGGGCTGTCCGCGCGCTTACGCAATTGTTGTAAATGCTAATGCGGCGCAAGATGTAAGTCTACGCCTGCGCGTGATCCGGTGTTGGAATTGGAGTACTCGAAGGCTTCCACGTTGGTTTACACGCCAACTTAATTTCCTATCTGTACCTCACGGGCGCGCTCGCAGAGCAAGCCCAAAAACAAGCCCTCTGCTTAGCGCCAGTGCTTACGGGGAGTCAAAGTTAATGGACAAAGGCGCGTCGTCGCCGTTAGCGCTCTGCATCAATAACCATCTAGGATTCAGAAGAGCCTCAGATGATTGAAGTCGCAGAGATCGATAAAATTGTGGGAAGTGATAGTTGCGCGGCCTGGAATTGTGGCCAAGGATGGCACTGAGATGGCAAGTGTGGAAGGCCTGCTTGGTGGCTCGTGGGTAAGTTCCAACAAAACGGACGAACTCGCTCTGACACAGCTTCATGCGAAGGTCAACTAAAGTGTTGCTCAGATAATCCAGCGTGATCAGTTGTTGAAGCGTGGGCATGAGTTGTTGAGGGAGCTTGCGAACGATACGGCCTCGCAGTGAATAGGGCCCGCCGCAGAGGGCCTACGAATCGGAAATGTTACCCAGAGATGCTTTGACAGCACACATGTATGACAGCACATATGTACGAAAGAGGAATACAATGTAAAGGGCTTTCCTGTCGTCGGTCCGGGCGTACTCATGTTCCCTGCAGGTCACAATGGTCGGGCGCATTCCGCAATTAGCGACGACAGCGGCTGTTCTCTCGCACGTAAGGGAAAAAGACACAATGCAGGAAAGAGCGAGCGACACCTTGTGTTATCATCGTAACCGTGTCAATGGCAATGGTATCTCCGAAACGCCTAGCTATGCATGTCCATCCACCCAAGCACTCAAGCGTACATGTCATCGTACTCTTCCTCATCATCATCGTCTGCGGGCGGGGGCGGTTGCTTCTTCTTGAGCAGCTCTTTCCTGTCGAGCGGACAGGTGGAGTTGAGTTTTAGCCAGGGAGCTATGCAGTCTAAATCGAACCGATGGTCTTTGTGGCAGGGTAACTCCACCACGAGCGGGAACTCATCTATCCAAAAACCGGGTCAGCCAACTCCCACCGCAGCTAACGTCCTTCCCGACTCACCATCTAGAAATGCATTCCTGCAGATAGGACAAAGGTCTGTAGCTTTCAAAGACTTCTTCGGCACCCGATCCAGCTCGTCCAGGAAGCTGTTTGGCACTCCTGCGAGCTCAGCTGGCGGATTGTCTGCGCTCTGTTGGAGCGCCTCAATCATGTTCGCAAGCAGGTCGTCGCCGTCAGCTTCGGTGTTGCCCTGGTCGTCCGGCGTTCGTCCGCGCATCATGGCGAAAGCGTTCGCTAGCACGCGGTGTACTGCAGCCACATTCTCCGGCTGCGGTTGCGCGTGGACATTATGGTGTTCTTGCGCGTCTGACGTATCGACCAGCTCGAGCGTAGAGAAGAAGGTGCCGAGATCGGGTCGGCGAGGGGCATGCGCGGGCTTGTCGTCCCTGGTGGTGGGGATGTTGTGCTCGACTGAAGAGACGTCAGTGTCTCGCTTGGGATTGCCGCGGCAGTGCTGGAAACTTGCCTTCGTAGCCAGACATGGTTGCGATAGCGTTGGGCGAGAGGAAACGCAAGCGATCAACTCGGCCGACGATGAATGCGTGGAGTCGCGGCTTTTGAAGCTCATACCATCGCGGGATGACGACGCGCCATTGGTGCCTGCGTTTGTCTGGAACTTTCCGCCGCCTGCCCCGCGTGGCGGTGCAGCTGTGGCGTGTGGCGTGTGGCGCAGATCATCCCGCCCAACACCAGAGAACAATGCCATGCGCACACGACTTCTCCACCATCCCGGGCTGAAACCGTTTGCACGCCGATCGTCCGACCGAAAAACCCAACAAGGACTCGTCTGGTGTCTTGCGTGGCCAGATCACCTTCCAGAGGCGATACCGCTCGTACATGTCATATGTACCTGGACGCCAGCGCCCGCATGAATGTCGAGACCGCCATATATCGGCCAAACAGTGGAGCACATCAACAAATAATTGTGGCAACACGCGTCCATGACACGTCCTCTCACCTAACTCGAACGCTCTCTCCGAAGCGGCCAGCGGCTGTTTAGGAGACATTTGGAAGAGTCAACCGCTTACGCCGGGTAGGCGCAGAGCTCTCCACACGACCAGTATCACCCATAACTCGGGCCGTTGCGAGCAACATTTGGAGAACGAATGTCCTGCGGTGAGTGACTTATCAAAAAAGACAGGGGCACGCTTAGCTGGCTGGACCTCCTGACAGTTTCCGATCCGTGCTCAGCCACCACGCTTGCAACTCCGCGTTACTCCTGGTACTGTCATTCTTTGTGACAGTTCGGCAGTGTTCGAGGCACACAGCGAAGGGGGCGCAGCCACCACAACGGGGATTGTTTATCTAGCAGTCACCGCGCAGTTCTTTCTCGGCAGCAGTCATCTTCGTCTTCTTAAGGAATTTTCGCAACTTCCCCACAACTGATGTCGCTAATCATTTTCCGCATGCCTTCCGAAACTTCCTCTGCCCGAGGGCTGTCGCCATCATGGAGGCCATGGTCTCGCAGAAGCAGCAAAACACCTCAGCCAGACGAGTCGTGTCCCAATCCCGGAGGCCTTCTTGTACCGAAGCCAACAGCAGGATCTAGCGAAAACGATGAATCTCGCTCAACAAAGTCCACCTCTTCGCGTGGACGAAAGATAATTCGCGAACTCGGTAACAGGCTGCGGTCGTCCTCTAGCGTCAGCCTTGAGACTGGTCCCCTCCAAGAGAAGGACTTCAAGCAGGTGGAAGGCTGGAGCAATGGATTCGACAAATACAACCAACTTGTCACCAACCAGGTCTCGAAGGATCGATCGTACCCGCCTGAGGAATTTGCAAAGATCTGTAAAGCTCTTACCAAGCAATGTGGTGGAAAATTTGTGTATGGACTGCCGGAATCAGTACTGGACCTAGCATTATTATGGTGTCCTGCAGAGAGAATGCATAGAAAACCTGTCGATGCTACAGAGCCTTCGTGGAGCTGGCTAGGCTGGGAGGGAGCAGTGAACTATCCGTTCGACCCTACCAATTGCCCCGACATCCGCAAGGTGGAAGGCGACTACTTCAGAACGGAGATCGCCAACTTTCAAATTGGCCCCGAGTCGGCACCATATACAATACGTCAAGCGAGGAAAGAAAACCTCCGGATCAGCTATCACTTCAACTCCCACCCTCCTCGAGGTTTTGAACCACCGCCGGACGAATCAAACACGCTACGCTTTAACGCGTTGACGATCTCCGCCGACGGTTTCGGCTTGGAGCAACTGACGATGGACGATGAAACAGAGATCCCCTGCACGGAGTTACTAGACAACGACGACAAAAAGTGTGGCGTCATCATGGACTACAAGGACCTGATCAGCGCACACGTCGCTGAGCCATGCAAGTTCGAGTTCGTTCTTTTATCTCGCAATCGTCGTTGCGAACCCGATGCTAACACTCGACGGCCCGCTGCTACCACAGCGCACCCACCTGGCACACCTGTCTGGAATGGCGAGCGCTTCATTTGGAACCAGCACGTCGTCGATTTCGATGAGACGGTGTACCCCGAGGGAGAATGGAAGCTGTTGAACGTGATGCTGATCCAGCATATGAAGGAGGGATATGCGGAGAGAGTTGCCATTGCGAGGATACACGAGGATGCTTGGAAGGCACGGAACCCGGTCAAGAAGCCTATTGTGCTTAAGTAGGAGTTATTGGCAGGACGATTTTCCCCTCCAGTGAGCTGAGGTGCTATTATTCTTCTCTACGTGTCTTACTTACTCTTTTTTTTCTGCTCTACTCTACTTTTGTTCTCTGTTGTTTTACTAGTTTCTTATTCTCATTACGGCTTTAATGGGAGGTGCAGTTGTTTCCATCTGCACCATGAGGTTGGCGTTTGGGTTGGGCTTCATTCTCTCGTACGATCAGACAGTGTTACTTGGTGGAAGATACCCTACATAGATCACTTTCGATATCGATAGTTAGCGACCGGCTAAACTCTTCATAGTGTACTTACTACTCAACAATGACCAGACAAATTCCGGACGACCTTTTTCCCCTCGCTCTTTGACAATACCAGCAAACATCTTTGTCAGACACACGTTTGATGCATCTTCACTTCACAGCAATTTGCCTCGCCTGTGCTTACCATGCAGTGTTATCTTCTTTCATCTCCTACAACAGGGGTTCACAGCCTCCTCGTCTGCGATGCGCCGTGTTGGCCTGTCTCACTATGCCGCAATGCTGACCGGTGGCAGCCTTGCTGGGCGGCGTACCTCAGGCAGCTACTGCGTGACCCGGCCTTGTCTTGCGCGCTTTCGCAATTTTGTGCGCTTACCTGCTAGTGAGAGATGCCCCATGATATGTGCTGGAGTGGGTCGTTTGTGGCTGAGATTCGGAAGGTGTGGTACACGGTTCGTGGTGATGACATCGCATTACCATGATTCAAAAGTAGTTTAGGAGAGTCACCAGGTCCATTTATGGTAGATATATATCAAGTTTCAAGGCATGAAAAGGTTCCCTATGCATCGCGCGTTCGCTTGCCTAAAAATCAAACAGTCGCTTTTGGGCAACCACATCGCGTCGCAGCTGTCGGTGGGGCTGGGTAGATACGATATAGCGGGGTTCAACTCGCGTCAACTGTCAATCGGTGGTGACACTTCACCCACTACCATCGACCAAAGATCTTCTCTGAGAGCTACGACCGTTTCCGTTTCTGCGCATGCGACGACCCATACAGTGACGCCTCGCCTGCGGTATGCGTGCCCGCACCCCGTACTCGACCGCGACCAAATACTTGGATAAAGTAGTGGTCTTTCCAGCATACAATTGACAGCTTCGTTATTACCTACAGCAATAATATTCCAAATTTCGATCTGACGTACAAAGCGGATTCACAATCGCCACACCCCTATTCCTGGACCAGAATGGAGCGACCACCGCAAAACGCATCTGAGCCCACATCCACATCAAATTCCAACTTCACCCAACTCCTCAACGATTCCATCGAGAGACTAGAGAACGACTTCACTTCTGGCGCACGACAATTGGCGGATGCAGCGCTTTCAGACCTTTCCTACTTGATTGATGCGGCGGGCCATAAGGCGAAAGACAGAGATGACCTGTGGCAACATGCTGTCTCTGCGGCCAAAGCACTGAGCAATGCACGGCCTAGTATGAGTGCTGCGGTAACGTCGTGCTTACTACGCGCTTTGAGTAAGCTTGCGGAGGCTTGGAACAGATATGAGGAAGGGCGTGGGGATGGGGAGATTGATGTGAACTTTTTTGTTACCGTTGCGATGAATGTAATTGAAGAGATGTTGGAAGCGAGGAACAAGGCTGGTGTGAGATTGGGGGAGAGTCTTGCGGGATATGTGGACAATGGACACAAGGTGTGCTCAACATCCTTCACCGCACTGGTTAACGCCTACTAACGGCGAGCAGCACGATGAACCTATCACAATCCTCACTCTCAGCAACAGCAGCACAGTCCGCACCTGCCTCCTCACCCTTCTTACCACCCTCCCGCACCTCAAGCTTTTCCTACATATCCTCGAGTCCCGCCCCCGCTGCGAAGGCGCAGACCTAGCCTCTCAACTCCTCTCCTCCCTTCCAATCTCATCACACTCCCGCTTACACATCCGCATCTTCCCCGACTGTGCCGTTGGTACCGCCCTTCGAGGTGTAGGTTTCGTGTTGTTAGGTGCGGATCGCATCTCAACGAGCGGGGACGTAAGTAATAAGATTGGGAGTATGAGTGCTGCGGTGATGGCGAAACGGGAAGAGGGCGTGAAGGTTGTGGTGGTTAGTGAGGTGGATAAGATTGTTGCAACGGATATGAGAGAGGGGGAAGGAGAGGTGGAGAGCCATCCGGCGAGCGAGTTGATGAGTGCGTGGGCGGAAGATACTAGGAAGGGGCTGGACAATAGGATGGAAGAAGGGAGGGTGGAGGTGTTTGGGGAGTGGTTCGAGTGGATACCTGCTGAGTACGTTGATGTTTACGTTACGGAGCGCGGGGTGTTAGTAGCGAGGGACGTGCAAGACTTCAGCCGGCAGAATCGAGAGACGTGCAAGACTTCAGCCGGCAGAATCGAGAGTTAAAGGGGAAGGTATTCAAGAAGGAAACAAGATGAACGCTGATCGCAGCATCCACCCCCGCACCTAACCCATACACTTCATCTAAACATCACTTCAATCAATCTACAACTCTATTCTACCCCAATATCACACAATGCATTCTCAAATCAACGGTTTCCAACTCCCACCACTCCATTACTATCCTTCTCAGATCCGCCACAAACACGTCTGACCTCATCACCAACCGCCAATCTCTCACTTCGTCAGCGCCGCCTCTGGAACCTCCACCCACGCCTCATTTCAGTGTCATAGTCTCCAGTGTCACAGCTATGGGATAAACGTCCCTCTCAATCCTGGTCTCCGGTTTCAAACCCTCGAGTTGTACAAGTCTGAATTGTAGGTTAGAGGAATTGGTGGTGGGCGGTGGTTTTAGTATGCCAATGGTGTCGTGTTGGACGCCTATGGCGTCGAATGCGGTGGTGTTATAGCTACAGATGCTGATGAAGTCAAAGTCAGGGTGGTTTTCTAGTATAGCGCTTATATTCGTGACTGCGCCAGTCTCGTCGCGGCATTCTTCCAGTTCGGTGAGTTGCGCGTTTTTTAGGTTGGTGATGAGGTGGGTGGGGAAGACCTCAGGATTTTGGATGGGGATCTCGTATATTTCGAAAGTGGTGTTCCAGTACAGATCGGGGATGCTTAGTTTTGGTGGGACGATCTTTTTTCGGAGGTCTCGTGTTGGGACTTGTGGACGCTTCTGTTGCGCCTTCGAGGTCTTCGGTGCCAGTTGCATCGTTGAGGTCTTCCGTCCCTGTTGCCTCTTAGAGGTCTTCGGCCCCAGTTGCTCTAGTACAGGCTTTGGAGTGTTGGGTTTCGTGTCGCTGTTAGTCTTGTTGATGCCCGAGGATTGCGCAGCAGGCGTAGAAGGATGAGACATCGTCGCGGCAACAGCACCCAGATTTTCCCCACCCGCGTCCTCAATCACCGGCAACGGACTAGACCTTTCCACAACAACCTCCAGCCTCGCCAAACGATTATACAACACCGTCATCTGCGGCTTCCCTTCAAGGAATGCCCGCATCATAGCGAGGGTTTTCTCCCGGCGTATGAATTCCTTGTCTACGTCCTTGTATTTACCCTTCTTGAAGCGGTCGATCAGGCGTGAATATTCATAGTAGTCAGCCTCCGATAGGAGGGCTTTGATGGAAGCTTTGGTAGCTTGTTCGTCGAGTTTAGCCATGTACCGATCGTTGGGGGGGTAAGACATGTTGGGTTGATTGAACTGAGCGGTGCAGAGCAGTAGATCTTGAAGCTTAAATACACATCGGTAAAGTATGACTCTCTATTTCGAGGAGAATTTAGTCTTTCCCAACGCGATCTGTGAATCCGGCGCGGGTTCCACGCTGCACTGACGATACATGTAGTTCTTCGTGTATGATAAATCTCTCGCACGTGACTGTTACTCTGTGAACCTTGAATATTGTGACTATCCTCAGCGCGACATGGTCCCAATGCGGCGCCAAGACTGGGATACGAAGACAGTGAACATTTCTGTCACGGTATTAGCGAATAATGATATGATCTACACGCCGCAGTAACTCGCGATCGCGATCAAGAGTGTGACAAGCAAAGATCTTGAGAGGGGTTGGGTAGTGACATCCTGACAGCATCATAGTGCTCATCAGGATGAAGACTACCAAGTCTCATTATTCCACGACTCATCAACCCCAAACTCCAGTTGTACAAGCAATAAGTTCACTAGCGCCAGGCGATCAGCTCTACCCCTCAAAACCACCCCACCATTCCTTTAACTACAAACGCGTAATCCGCATCGAAGACTAAAGAGTCACACACGCCCAAATGCTCCGCTTCTTCTCCCACTACACCCTTAATTACTGGTCCCCAATCGGGCTCGTCCTCGCCCGAGCTCGCGATACGTACTTTGCGATCATCGACGAGAGCTCGTAACCATTTTTCTAGACCAAGACTTTGACCTCGTTCAAGAAGCCAAACACACCGAGCGCCTTCCAAGCTGATTATCAATGAAGTTGTTTTAAAGTGTCGAGACGAGGAGAAGAGTGAGCGGGTCGACCACTGGCCCCGAATCTTTTGGGTTTTGCGTCTGCAGGGGCTTTTAGAGGATGAATCGTTGAGTGTTGCAACGGCAATTACGGAGGGATGAAAGTATCTTGTTGATACTACGGGGTATCCGGTCAAGTATAGGGGCACAGCGTGGGCGGCGGCAGTTTGGGGGAAGAGTGAAGTGGAGAGCAGCAGCAATTTCTGCAGAGTTTGATAATTTATAGGCAGGGGTTGGGAGTGTTCACGGCGAAACTAGGAGGAATGGACTTGGAATAAGTACTTTTTGTAGGAGCATGAGGGGCTGAGATGCTTGTTGGAGTTCAGAGACCTAGGGATCCCACTCAATGTCGACCATCCCACTGTGACGCCACCAGACACGGCGCGACACATGCCGAATTGTCGAAGATGCAACGAGCAGTTGCAGGAGAAAATTGCCAGTGTTGCTGAGTACGGACCCGTACAGACATCTTGTGGAAATCTGTTCGGATATGTCTGTGTGAGAAGGATATTCCAACGGCGTACCGATTGCCCTCAGTGCGGGAAAGACTTGACAGTGGCTGGATTTTCTTGAGCGTGTGCTTTTAGAGCGAGGGATGTAGATCCATGCCGAGGGGCCCCCTTCCTGTGAGCTCTTTCATAGCGAGCAAGTCAGCTGTAGAGCAAGTGTAGAGTAGTGTTAGCCTGCATCCATGGGGACAACCCCGCTTTCAGAGCTCCCCTGCAGCAGCTTCCCCACCACTCGTAAGCCCAGGCATTACCAAGGGGACTCGTGCGAATAAGAACCACGACACAGCATCGTGAGATGCTAACCGAAGCTGGGCTGATGACTATTTCCCGCGCTCTCGTCACGCGCGATGGATCCTGCGTGTGCGGTGGTGACATGGGAAGTGATTGTACATCGGGCGATGCAACGAGCGCCACCGCTCGTTACGAAGATGCGATTCAAGCAATCAAGATGAAGATGAGCCTGAAGACGTAGCATTTGCGAGGTCCCCATACGTCTTGCCGTATTTATGTCACCGGCGGGACCTTCCGTAAGATCGTGACTTCCTACGCGGCTGACTGAAAGCACGTCTGCTCATTTCTTCTGCTCTCCAATCGTTTTGTACTACACAAGCAACTCGCTGCACGCCCTTCTTCTTCCTCAATGGCAGCCCTGCGCTCATCGACAGCACTCGGCCGCCTCGCAGTTCGGCATCCAGCCTGGCGCTCCCCATGCGTACCCCTCACGGCTTTCCAAAGCCGCCTCACACACTCGGAGAACGCAAGCGACAAACGTCTCAGCCAGTTTGATGTAAGTGGCAAAGTCTTCGTGGTTACAGGCGGCGGCCGGGGACTGGGATTGTGCATGGCCGAAGGCCTAGTCGAGGCTGGCGGCATGGGTGAGCGATGCTCCAGTCCGGGCGATATGTTGGCTCATGCAACCCAGTACACTGTCTCGATCGATTGCCGAAACCAGACAAGGCCTTTGCGCAAGCGGAGGAGCGCGTAAGAGCCGAGCGTGGCGGTGGCCTGAAATATCACCAGGTTGACGTTACCCACGACGTGCAGCTTGACGAGGTGATTGCGGGCATCGCAGCGGAAAGGCAACGCGTAGATGGGTTGATAGCAGGTATGCCAGATGCGGTCTGTAGCGAGTTCTGGGTACAGTGCTGACTTTGGTAGCGGCCGGCATCCAGCAAGTCATACCGGCCCTCGACTACCCTGCCGAAGACATTGCGAGGATGCTCGCAGTGAACTACACGGGCGTCTTCCTCTCGGCCCGCGCATGCGCCCGGCAGATGTACAAGTACAGGATCCAAGGGTCTATGTGCTTGATCGCGTCCATGAGCGGCACCATTGCCAACAAGGGCTTCATCGCACCGGTCTACAACTCTTCCAAGGCTGCCGTCGTCCAGCTGACGCGAAATCTCGCTATGGAGTGGGGTAGGAGACAACCAGATGGCTCAGGTGGTATCCGAGTCAACTCCTTGAGTCCAGGACACATTGTGACGCCCATGGTGGAGGAGAACTTCAGGAGGGGCGAGGCAAACCGGGCGGTGTGGGAGGAGAATAGCATGCTAGGACGGCTGAGCACGCCCGACGAGTACAAGGCTGCCGGCGTATTCCTCCTGAGTCGAGCGAGCAGCTACATGGTGAGTACGCGCTTTTCATGCCGAATAGGGCTGACTTGTTCCAGACTGCGTCCAACATGATCATGGATGGAGGCTGTACCGCGTGGTGACGGTTGTTCAATCTTTCCTTGGGTAGCTATATCATAGCGTTGCATGGTCTCATTTGACCCGATAAACCGCTCGCAGGAAGAGCATATCAAACATGAATGAGAGATTTTCACAGAGTGATGGTAGAGAATGTGGTTCGAGCATTCCCTTGATCCAGATGTCGCGTGAAACATGTCCAGGGTCACCAACACTAACCCCCAAAGCAGCTAGCCGCATAATCGAACCAACTGTCCTCCCATCACCGTTCGGTGTCGCGCGCCCTAAACCTACCCAAAAGCCACCCGTGAAGCTGCCACACGTCCCACACTCGCAGCCATGGACCGGTTGCTGCGATTGCTCAATTTCGCACTCCTGCTGCTCGCCCTCCCCTTCGCCTCGGCCCTCAAATTCGACCTCCACGCCGTCCAGCAGCACGATGCCGCCAAGCACGAACGGTGCATCCGGAACTTTGTTGCGAAGGAGCAGTTGGTGGTTGTGACGGCTATACTGGATGGATTTCGAGGGGATGGCCAGAGGGTAGATATGCATGTATGTATCTCTGTGGCGTCTGGGGATTCGAAGGTGGGATGCTAATGCTTGGGGTAGATCCGCGATGCGATGGGAAATGACTACCACCGGCCGAAGGATGTCTACGGTGAAAACCGATATGCATTCACTTCCCACGCCGACTCCGCGTTCGACGTCTGCTTCGAGAACTCGCTCACAGGCAGTACGTCCACCGTTTCCCTCCCCACCTCCACCCCTCTAATGACCACCCACAGAAGTCAGCGGCAGCGCGAACCCTACCCGCCACGTCGAACTCGACATTGACATCGGCGCCGACGCCAAAGACTGGTCCGCAATCCAAGCCGGCGAGAAGCTGAAGCCCGTCGAAGCCGAACTCCGTCGCATCGAGGAAGTCATGGGCGAGGTCGTTACGGAAATGGATTATCTGCGCGGTCGCGAGCAGAAGCTGAGGGATACGAATGAGAGCACGAACGAGAGGGTCAAGTGGTTTGCTTTTGCTACTATGGCGATGCTGGTGGGGTTGGGGGCTTGGCAGGTTGTGTATTTGAGGGCGTATTTCAGGAGTAAGCATCTGATTTGAGGGGAATGGAGGGGTCGTGGGCTTGAAGAAGGTGGGTGAGAAAGAGGGGGGTTGGAGTGAGATAAGGACGAGGTGGACAGCGGCGGGGTGTGTACGAACAGTAGTCATGAGACATGCATATGCTGCTTAGGGCAGCTCAGTGTGAGACCAAAGGGACGAAGCGGTGTTCCTTGCATATTTCTCACAAAGCGTAGACACGGCGTTTTGGTAGGCTCAATCTCACCAATTTTCACACCATAGTTTTCCTCCGACCCTCTCATTGTCGTATCTACAACTACCAGGAAACACCTGGCTACTTTCGTGTCTTAATCTCAGCCAGTCTCAACCCAAGTCGAACCTCAAGTACCAGGATTTATTTGGCTCCTCATCTGCCTGCTCACCATACGGTGGCAGTACCTGATCTACAAACGCCTGCGTCGCCCTTGCTACACGATTCAAGTCTTGCGCTCCACACCCGAGATTTGCACAGCTCTCATGCAATCACCGTATGTTCCCGTATCTCCATACCTGCAAGGTTGATCAATTGAGGAAGTAAACGTAGAAGTACCTCGATCCAATAATCCTGCATTAACAAGATGTTCAACACGGAAAGCTCGACACAGAACAGCGTCTTCGAAGTGGACGTGCTGCGATCAAGCTCGGATGCACCACGGCTGTGGTCGCGTCTCGTTCTTCATTACTATCATCTCTCTTTACGCGCTTGTCAATATGGCCAAGTTGTAGGCTGAGAGTAACTGGAGCATCACAAGAGTTGGAGTGGAGGTGACCAAGTGTGTATGGGTGGGCGTGCATGTGCGCGTGTAAGAGTAGGTGGTGAGAATTGGGTGAGAGGTGGGGATAGATTGAGCTGATTGTCGATTGCGTTGTCATCGCGGAGTCCGTATGCAGTTTCTACCACTTCTGGTTGGTGAAGAGCGAAGGGGTAGTGGTGCATACTGTGATTGCTACACTACAGTCAAGATGACGAGACTAGCAAGAGCACGAAGAACGCGAGGACAAAAGGTAATCAAGTAAAAGAAATGACAAAGTAGTAGTGAAAAAACCAAACTATGACCGAAATCTAACACAACCCACCGCTATGTCACATCACCCCCTCAATATTCTCCAACTTACTCTCCGCACTTCCTTACAGCGCCTCAACACCCTTGCCCTTACTCTCATCACCGTTGGCATTGGTCTCTCCACCCTGCAGCCCAATGACCTTGCCACCATCCCCCAACAACTGCTCCAGCACATCTCCAACCTCTCCAAGAACTTCCTCTCCAATTGCCCTCCACTCTTCAAACGTCACAATCTCAACCCCCAATTTCTTCCCCCCCTCTAGCACAAAAGCCTGACACTTCCACTCCCTCAACGGCTCCGCATGTGGATACAACGTGTCAAACTCTGCTTCAAGCCCCTCTCCAAAGCCTAATTTCTCAACCCAGTCAACAGGCGCTTGATGCACCACGGAGTCGTACCAGTCCACGTTGGAACCCCACTCGGTGCAGTGCTCGACAATCTCGGGAAGGCCTATACCTTCGTAGGAAGAGGATGTCGTGTGCTGGGCTTGTACAAAGCGGAGGAGATCGAGGTATGTCCAGTTAGAGCGGAAGGGGACGCGGAAGGGGATGTATTGCCATGTAGGCCCAAAGACGCGGTCGGATGACTCGACGCCAATGTTACGGCCTGTGACTACTTCGCCGAAGACTACATCATTCACTGCGAGGCGTCGTGCTAGGACGATGGCCCATGCGGCCGTTGGTAATGTGCCAATGGTGATGTCCCTTGGTCTCTTCGAGATGTCGAATTCGCGGTAGAGGGATGTTGATTTGCGCGTTGTGAGCGGGATGGTGGGTTTGAAAACGCTCATTTGAGAGTTTGAGAGGAGGTCGCGCCAGTAGGGGACACTTTGCTGGAAGTTCTGATTCGCGACGTGGTTTACATGCTTCGTGAAGGGTAGCGTTTTCGGGACGGTGGTACCGGCATACAGGGCTGCGAGTTGCTGGAAGACGATGGGTAGACAGATCTCGTCATACTGCGCGTGAGAGATACGGAAGGCGAGGGTAGGAGGACCGGACGACGAGATGAAGAGAGTAAATGCGACAAAGGAGGAGCCATGAGGTTTTGGTGCTTGCATGTCCCGGTTGATGTACTCTTGCGTGAAAGAGGCGAGGTCTTGATTCTCGGGTACGGTGGCTTCTTCGTAGGGTACCTGGAGAGAAGAAAGCACAACACCTAGGCATCGATTTTCAGATTCGATGAAGACGGTGCGGAGAATTTCGTTGCGTGTTACCAGCTCCTGGCAGCTTTGCGCAAGTCTCTGTCGGTCGATGGAGGCATCGAACTTGATGAGCTCGTAGCGCAAGGAGTATCGCGGAAGGTTGACTGTTCCGTCGATTGCGACTTTTTGAAGTGGTCGCACGGGGTATACGTCCACAATATCCCATTCCGGGTTTTCGAGCAACGGTTGGATGCGATCAGCACTGAATAGATGCGCATCTGCACCCAACGCAACGAATGGAGCGTCGGTCTCCGGCTTCGATACTGCAGAATTCATCTCTTCAGCCAGTGATGCAAGCTCAGCGAGCGACTTGCTCGAGAAGATCTGCGCAACCGTGATCTTCAAACCCTTCGCCCTCGCTTCGGCAACAAGTCTCATCGCCGCGATTGAATCGCCGCCTAGCTCAAAGAAGCTGTCGCTCGCACTGAACTCTTCCTTGGGCATGTTGAGAATGCGGCTGAGGAGATCTACAAGCTGATCCTCCTTCTGGTTGCTGATACAGGCTGCAAGATCCGACAAAGAGCGACTCTGGAATATTTGCGCAACAGTAAGTTTTGTGCCTAGCGACCTGGCTTCGGAGACCAGACGCATAGCACTGATGGAGTCGCCACCTAGTTCGAAGAAACTATCACTGGCGTTGATCTCCGTTTCTGGCATACCGATAATGCGGCTGAGAAGGCCTCTCAACTTTTCCTCGTTCGGAGTCAGTGTCCCCACGCTCTCTACTTGCCCGCGGCCAATGGACTGTATTGGCTCCATACTATCAACCATACCATCCGTCGGCCTCATAGCTACAGCATCTTCCAACTCTGCAGGATCCAGCACCGCCAAGTCACCGAGCTTGCTCTCAGGGTTACCGAGGAAGGCTGTGACGATGCGATCGAGCACTTTGAGTACCTTCTCCATGGCTGGAGGGCTGATGCATTTCGAGTCGAAACTTGCCATGATGAGGAAGCCGTTCTCATCAAGCGTGCACACCAGCATAAGCGCATAGGTGTTGAACTTCAACGCTTCTCGGGCCGCTTCTGCGTCGTCAGAGGGAAGAAACCCATCGGCCGGCTTCTTTTGTAGATCGCCAACTTCCTCCTCAGTCTCCTTCGGGTGTAGTACAACACCAGTGCGTAGCTCACAAGCAGCCCTTGCAGAGCGGCTCAAGCGACGAATATTTTGCAGACCTAAATGCTCATGAGGAATCTGCTGTACCGTTTGTGCGTGTACAGTCTGCAAGAACTCCGAAATTGGTCTAGTAAGGTCGAGCTGAACACGAACAGGAATGGTCGTAATCATAGGACCTTCAATCTGCTCGATACCAGAGACGGAGGCAGAGCGACCAGTGAGCGTCTCGCCGAAGATGATGTCAGGATGGTTCATGTAGAGCGATGAGACGAGAGCCCAAGCACCGCGAATGATGGTTGCGAGTGTCAATCTGCTATGCGAAGTCATCGGTACTGTGACGTAGTGCTCCAGTAGCGAGTCTGCCTGGGTGATGTAGCCCTTCTCTGGGAGTGGAGGAAACTGATGTGCGCTGGCACCGTCGAGTCGCTCACGCCAGTACTCTTCCGAGATCTTCGGGTCGAGTTCAGTGAGGTATTTGATGAAGTGCTTGAAGGATACGGGCCGAGTCATGTCATTGCCGTTGTAAGCACTGTTGACACGTTCGAGAACGAGCGGCATGGACCAGCCATCATAGACGGCATGATGCATTGTGATAGCAACGTGTGCCTTCGCGCTTCCCTCCTCATGGGCAAGACCGTAGCGGAAAAGTGCCTTGCCCAACTCCATGGACTCTTCGCGGTCCACCTTCAGGTACTCAACAACATCCGAGCCGTGATCGCGGACAACCTGGCCATCTTTGAGAACAACTTGGAAGAGCCCACGACCAGGCACGTTGACAATTCTTGTGCGAAGAACGGGTGAGCTCCTCACAACGCTTTCGATAGCCTGCATAAGTTGGTGGGCTGCCTCAAGTGGTAGTTCGACAACGCGCTGAGCGACATATGCGTCGAGGAACTTGGCTGAGAGTGCCATCAGACCTTCTTGAAGTGGTGTGCAAGGATACACGTCCTCGACTGATTGCGCCTGCACGTCGCAAAGCTCGGCCACCTCGACCTTTGCCACGTCGGCCTCCCACTCGGATGGCATGAGCGAGAAAGCTGTTACTTCCGCAAACTCGTTCCCGGTCAAAACTGTCGCTTTATTCGCCATAGCCGATAGTGTGGGGTTGAGCATGATGTCCGGAACGCTCATACCAATTCCACCTTCCCTTGCAGCAGCTACCAATCTCATTGCTCTCAACGAGTCGCCTCCCATGCTGAAGAAGTTGTCATTGGCGCTGAAATCCGGGTCGCCACCGAGGACTTTGGCCCAAAGCTTTGCGAGGCTGAGTTCCAACTCGCTCGTGGGTTCCGTCTTGTCCGAGACCGCCGCACTGAAGCGTCGAAGATCTTGTCTGGTGATCGACGCACCAATTTCGCGCAACCTCTTCCGATCTGTCTTGCAGCTAACGAGCAATGGCATCTTCCACAGTGGGATGTATGCCGTTGGTACCATATAGCTCGGCAAGTCCTCGAAGAGCTGTTTCGTCATGCCCTGGAGCACTTTCTGAAACTTGTTCGAAAAGCTCGCGAAAATGTTACCGTCCAGATGTCGCATGCCGTTCTTTTTTTGCTCAATGAGAAACGCAACAAGCGTTGCTTCGCCGCCGCCGCTTGGCTTGATGACTTCGACAGCGAGCTGTACGTCAAGAGGAAGATTCTTGCTCATGTTGTATTCAATCTCTGCGAGTTCGATACGTTGGCCACGGAGCTTAACCTGTTGATCTTGACGGCCAACAAAGACCACCTCGCCGAAGCCGTCCGGGTCGTAGCGGACAAGGTCTCCAGTCTTGTAGAGACGGCCATGTCGTCCGGGGGTCGCCTTACTGCCGGCGAGAAGAAATCCGGGGTCTTCGATGAAGACCTCTTTTGTCTTGGCCGGATTATTGAGATATCCATCCCCAACGATAGGGCCTTCAATAAGCAGCTCACCAACAGCGCCAGGAGGCACGAGCGTGTTGTGATCTGCAGGGTCTGTGATCCAGACCGCACAGCCCTTGCCACTCCCCATACTGATGTACGGCTTGGAGCCGACATCGTTGTTGTACGTAGCTCCTACCGTACACTCAGATGGGCCGTAACAATTAACCACCTTGGTGTGCTTCCGCCAGGCTATTGCGTCACTCGCAGAAACGCCCTCACCTCCGATGGGCAAGGACTCCAAAGAAGGTAGGATATCTGCATCCAGTGTGCGAGCGACTGAAGGCGTCATACCGGCAAGTGTCACACGCATATCGCGCATCGCACCACTGAGATCGTTCATGCGTTGCTCGTCTGATGGTGTGCAAAGCGTACCGCCGTGAGAGAGTGTGCAAAGCATCGAGTCGATGCAGACGTCGAATGCATAACTTGCAAAGTCAAGTACGCGGGAACCGGAGTGGTAGCCTACTTCGGCTGCACGCGGCATCGCACCAGAAGTATATTGACTGTGCGTAATGATACAGCCCTTAGGTAATCCAGTGCTGCCAGAGGTAAATTGAATGTACAGTGGTGCCGACGGTGGTACATCCGGTAGACTGGATTTCGGTTGGTTCTCGGCAAAGGGATGGTAGACCTTGGTGAATTTTGACTGCGAGACAGGGAAGATGGTGGCACCGGGAGCGACACGAGCTGCAAGTGTAGATTGTTTCTTTGACGCAATGAGCAGTTTGGCGCTGATCTGCTGGGTGATGGAGCGTAGACGGCCTTCTGGCTGTGCAGGATCCAGAAGTGCAAAGCAAGCGCCGGCCTTCATGATCGCGAGTACAGCCACAATTGTCCACTTGCACTTCTCGAAAAGCACAGGTATGATTTGGCCAGCCGAATCATCTAAAAGTCGTAGGTTCTGCGCAAGCTCTGTGGAATACTGGTCCACTTGCGCATACGTCAGGTTTCCGTCCCATGCTTCAATGGCATTCTTTTCTGGGTGCAATTGCGTCTTTTCGTATATTGTGTCGTGTATGCATGTGTCAAGCGAGGGAGCTAATGGAGTTGTCCAGTTCCATATCACGTCCAATTCAGCTTCTGAGATGGCGTGTATGCTGGAAAGGAGTCGCTGAGGCTCTCGAAAGAGACTACTGGCGATGGACGCAAAGGAGCGCAACTGAGCTCCCGCTTGGTACGATGCCATTGTAGGAGGCTGCCATTGAGAAGTGACACGCAACTTTCGCGTTTGGATTTCGACATTGACTGCAAAAGTCCACTGGAGTGCCAATTAGCAGACAACTCGTGCTTCTGCGTTGGTCTAAGCTTACCTCGTCCGTTGTACCATCATTGAAGTAGACTACCGACGAACTTGTCGTTCGTGGAGCTTCCTTCGATATCGCACTCTGAACCATAGCCAGCAGCTCGTCTGCTCTTTCAGGTTTCGAGGCATCCAGAAGCTCACTCTCTATGCATTGGGTGAAATCCTGTCCAGATTGGCCCAATCCCCAAGTGAAGCGATGGAAAGAGTCTCGCTGGTATCGCTGCACAAGCAAGATCCAGCTTGCAAGCAATGTGTGAAGGACCATGTCCAATTCTTGCTCCTCGATAGATATCTCAATCGTGTCATGACTGCTCGCGTCCCTATCGACATGCGTACCATTTTGATGCTGGGTTTCCCGCATGCCGTTCTTGGACTCGACGTCCAGCGGAAGGCCGGAACGAATCGTGTCGTCGCTCTTGCGCAAATGCATCTTGGTTTCAGGTCCGAATTGTTGCTACTGTGGACTAGATTCTTGAGAGGGGTGTTAACAGGAAATCGAATGGGAGCTTAGTCTGATGAACTCGGTGGTCTGTGTTCTCATAGTCCCAGTAGGAAAGCTAAGGGTTTATTTGTTGTATGTACTATGGGCAGCTTCACCTGTTCAGTAACCTCGAGCTTGGAGAGCTCTCCATCACAAGGATAACCTTGTACCGACAGCGTCTCCCATGTCACAGCCAACAGCCATCGGCGTCATCGATCCACCCATGCAAGACGCAGGGTCACCCACAGGCGTGGCCCTATGATGAGCGGCCGTCCATCCACATCGTCCGGCCAGTCCGCCTAGTACGTAAAGCTTCAGATGAACCCCCCCGCCGACCTCGTGTCGTCGACTAGCCCGTTTTAGCCCCGTAAGGAAATCTTTCGGCGCCAAGCGCCGCGAGCCCCACCAAAGCGGATCAGATAACATCGCAGTGAATACTAGCGCCCACTAGCTGCATCTGATAATTTCTAGCCCACAGCCAGTGTGCGTGTTAGCCGTTGCCAGGCAGCCACCCACATCGTTGCATCGTGCCGCAGCTGCCTGATGCAGTACACAAGGCCGATCCACGCAATTTACCGCTTCTAGGCGTATGCGTTGTGACATCGGCGACGGTGCCGATCGTTCCATCTGATAACCGGCCGAGTCTCGGAGCGTGCTAACACGGCAGGCCTTGCACATGATCGGCGCATGCTGGGGTCTCCAGTCCCCCTCGCCAAGTAAAGTCATTGTCGCTCTTCAACGAAAGAGGGGCCGGTCGCGGCCAAAAAGCAAGCTCAAGCTGAGGGAGAAAGGGCCTTGAAAAAGAATTTTCATGAAGAAACCAGGATAATAAGCGAGAAAAGGTGTGACACGCTTGAGGCGGATCTGATAACTTCATCATGCGTATACGAGCGAGAAGTGCAAGTGTCGGCGCCTCTGTCTAATTTCGTGCAGCACTTTCTTGACTAGACGCGACGCCTCAACAGGATCCAGACCACCGTTCAATCACCCTTGCTTCGAAGCCAGCCCTTCGCCATGGGTTTCGTCGTTTTACCGGCCTTGATACCGGACATTACTGCTGTCTACGATGTGTACTTTGCCGCCTTCGCCAATGATGCCGTTACTCGTGCTCTCTTCCCGAAAGCCTCCATCGAAGACTTGACGAATCCAGAATCTGACTTCCGGTACGTGCTTTATATCCAAGCGAAGGTTGCGCATATCAGCTTCAATGCAGGGCAGACGAAGCAAACCCCTGTCGAGGTTCGAATGACTGATGGCATGCAGAAAAGCGCATACAGCACATGTGCTGTCGTACTGGCACACAACCTCAACACAGTACACCGTAAAATGTGTCGACTCCGCCACCGGTGCTATTGTGGGCATGGGTATGTGGGACGTCTATATCACGCCGAGTGACTATACCAAAGGCGACATCGGATGGCTGGAAGGCGCAGAGCGTGAACGGGCCGAAGCGCTCGTCAAGCCATTTTGGACCTTCCGGGAAAAGCTGTGGACAAGGGAGCGCTATGTGTACTGCCACCTGACGGCTGTACATCCCAAATATGAACGGAGAGGCATTGGAAAACTGTTGATGGAGTATGGTATGCGGATTGCCGAGCAGGCCGATCTTCCGGTATATACAGAGGCCTCACAGGCCGCGATAAAGCTGTATGAGAGGATAGGTTTCCGGCGCTTGAAGCAGAGTATTGTACACAAAGCGGATGTGCTTTGGGCTGGAGATGTGCAGGGTGACGGAAAAGATCACGAAGTACCGCTTGTTGTGTGGGTTCCCGAGGGAAAGATGAAATTGTTACCCAAGTCTATCGAGCTGGCTTAGACTAAAATTGTCCTCAAAAGAAGCTAGGGCGACTGCCTTCTCGTATTACATTATTGTAGAATGACGGCGCATAATCACCGCCCTTATCATGCAAGCATCTGATGCAGAGCGTTGACCCGATAGCTCTCGCTTCTTTCCACCAGTTGTTCATGTCGACCCTGGTCGACAACCTTGCCGCCCTCGATCAAGAAGATCACATCGGCGCGTGCGATGGTTCTCAAGCGATGTGCGATAGCCACAACAGTGACACCCTTGTTTTTGACGGCTGTCTCAAGCCCAAGCTCCAAGGCTCTTTCGCTCTCTGCATCAAGCGCACTGGTACTTTCGTCGAGGAGCAAAAGTTTGGGTTTGCGCACTAGTGCGCGTGCAATTGACAAACGTTGTCGCTGCCCGCCAGAGAACTGCGAGCCATTCGCGCCACATTCAGTATCGTACCCTTGCGGTAAACTCATGATGGTGTCATGGATATTTGCTAGCCTGCAAGCTTCGTGTACTTCGTCTTCGGATGGAGTATAGTCGGGCCGCGCACCGAGACAAATGTTGAAGCGTACAGTTCCTTGGAAAAGCACATTGTCTTGGGGGACATATGCGATGTCGTCCCGGAACGAATGGTCTTGAAGACGCGATATGTCTAGCCCGTTGATGGTTATGCTGCCGGAGTCAGGAGCATAGAAGCGTTCGAGGAGCGCCAGGACTGTGCTCTTTCCAGCCCCAGAGGGTCCAACAAGCGCACAAAATTGACCGGGTCGAATCGAGAGTGACAACGATGTTAGAACCTGGGCGTTTCGACGCGCAGGATACGAGAATGTGACGTCGCGAAACTCCACTGCCGCTCCAACTTGGGACTGCAAAGTGGTGGGCGAATTGGCAATTGCTTCAACATCGTCCTTCTCATTATCGGTCTCGTTGGTATCCGGAGTAGATCGGCCTGAGGCATTTCTCCGGGAGCTGCCTTTCAACTCGAGCAAGCCCACAATGCGCGCTATGGCACTCTTGGCGCGTGAGATCTCGGGCGCGAGCGTGAAAAGCTGACCCCATAGCTGTGCAGATACAAGCATAGCCATGAGGATGATGAAGTACTGTGTTTGCGTGTATCTGCCTTCCAAGATGTTTTTCGATCCCCACCAGTGTGCGAATGCGTACAGAACATTGCCCATGGAATTGGCGATGGCGAGCCATACGTTGGTCTTGAAACTTTGCAACACCATCTCCTTGCGCGGGGATATCAGAGACCGACGGTAAGTCTGCAGTACCTCGTCCTCCAGTGACAAAGCGGCGACGGTACGTATGTTTGAAACAGCTTCTACTGTAATCCCAACGGAAGAAGAGAATGCGCCGGCATGCTTTTCCGCAAACCGGGAGATTGAGCGAAGTTGCATGAAGCCTGCTCCCAGCAGAAGAGGAACAATTGACAATAGCACAATGGCAATCCGCCAAGCGATGATGTGCGATAGTATGATAGCTGCGACGAAGTTGACTATTACGGAGAATAACGTGCCGATGATAGAACCACTAAAGCCCGCTAAAGCATTGCCGTCGTTGGTGATGTAGCCAAGGAGCATGGAGGGGCTTCGGCCATGGGACTCATGCCATTGTAGAGGTTGCTGGAGGAGAGAGCGAAGTGAGCGAACGCGAACCGTGTAGATCAGTCGCTCAGAGATCAGCCCGAACACCGACCAGCTGGTAAAATTGGCCAGAAACTCGACGCAAGCGAGCATAAAGAAGAGCCCAGAAAATAGCAGGCCGCGGGATCTGATGAAGCTCGGTGTTCTGCAAGGCGAAAAGCTTCCTATCGTATTTCCGAAAATGGTACCGGACGCCGAATAAGTACCACCAACGATCAGGGCGGCGAAGAAGGCAAGGGCCAACAGGAGGAGATAAGGTCGGACTAGAGGAGCCATCGTCTTGAAGATGTAGTGTCCCATAATCTCCTTTTGGTCGTCCTTCGACTGGTCCACTGGAACCAGGGTGAGGTCTTTCGTCTTCTCAGAAATAATCGCATCTGTACGATCCTTGATAGCTTCGATATCATCGTCGTCATCACTCGTCCGAGAACTTGCCGAGTCATCTACGGATTTGACGGACTGCAGACGTACCATGTCGGCGTAATTTCCGTCCTGGCTCATCAATTCGGAGTGCGTGCCTTGTTCGAGAATGATTCCAGTCTTCATGACTACGATTCTGCTTGCGGTTCTGATAGTCGACAACCGGTGGGCGATTGAGATCACTGTGCGTCCCTTCGAGGCTTTCTCGATAGCGGTCTGGATGCGTTGCTCGCTAGCTGAGTCCAGTGCAGCAGTAGCCTCGTCGAGCACGAGTATTTTGGGGTCCCGCACAAGGGCGCGCGCTAGCGCGATCCTCTGCTTCTGCCCGCCGCTGATCAGACCACCACTTGCCCCAACCGTTGTTGCAAGCCCAAATTCGAGACGATTGACAAAGCTGGCGGCATCTGCAAGGTCGAGGGCCTTTTGGACCAAGCGCAAGATCTCGGCGACTTCAACTCCCTGGTCCTCTGCGCAATTAACAAGATCTTGTCCATTCCTGACAGCCGTGGAAACTCGTGATAACGCGTCCGACAACAGAACTTTCTCCAAGTGTTTGTGTACAGTGGAGTTGACGAGACCCAAGGCGACATTCTCTAGGATCGAGCGGTCCAAGAGTGACGGCTCTTGAGGTACGAGACTGATGTAACCTCGTAACGTCTTGACGTTCAACGTTTTGATGTCGTGGCCATCGAGGAGGACTGTCCCACTTGCTGGATCGTAGAACCGTGCAATTAGTGCAGCGACAGTCGACTTCCCACTGCCAGATAAGCCAACAATTGCGGTGACATTCCCAGCTTCACAATTGAACGAAACATCGTCAAGAACAGGATGGTCTGGTCTGGAAGGATAGGTGAATGAGACGTTCTGGAACTCGATTCCGCCATTGATAGCTGGGGGGCTGGTGCCCGAATCAGAAGTTCCATCGATGGTCGGGCGCTGGTCAATGTCTTTTTGAAGGCGATGGAAGGCAGCAATAGCCCCCCCAAAGATTGGCAAGAGGGGAGCAACCTGGCTGAGAACAATGGCGCCTGCGTATCGTTAGTCATGATTATTATGATTATGGTGCAGCATCACATACCGTCGACAAGGATGAAGATGACAGTGTAGATCTCGCCCACCGTCGTACCGCCTCCGCCGAATTCCACAGAGTCTGCGATCTTCCTACTTCCCTGCCAATACGCAAGCGCATTCGCCGAGAAAGCGATGAAGTAGAGCAGCCCAGCTTGGACAGCGGCAGCCACCGCTTTTTTGATTCCTTCTTGTTTGGCATCGCCGAGATAGTTGCGAAACTTTTCCTCTATTCGCTCATTCGCACCTAGAGCGTGTACGAGTCCAATGTTGCTGAGGCCTTCTGAGGCGATGGCGCTCGCCTTGGCAAAGTAGTCGGACACATTGCTCGAATGCTTCGAGACGTAGTGACCTCCGACTATAGCCATGAGGAGAAAGGCGGGAATCAGAGACACGAGCATGCCAGCCAGCTTACTGTCCTTGATGAAGGCCACAATATAGGCAGTGACACAAAATGAGATGCAGGTAAGGAAGACACCGACCTTTTCGGAGGTGCCAGTCTCGATAGCCTGTATGTCTCCATTGAGGCGCGAAGAGACTTCTCCTGCTTGCAGATTGTCGAAGAAAGCGATGTCCTGACGTAGCAAACTCCGCAAGTAGCGGTCCCGGACGCGCTGGGCCAGTCGCTGAGACGTAATGTTCCAGCAGACGATGTGCGTGTAAATCAACACGAACGTGGCAATGGCGATGTAGACGAGTAGTAGGACCTTGGAGTTGATGGAGGACTGTAGATCTTCGGTCGAGCCTGCCGCTTCTTCACTGCCGCATGTCGCGCTGTTGAGGTTGTCCACCAGCTGACCGAAGACGATTCCGATCAAGGGAAAGGGCACGCCGGCGGCAATGGCTGCGATGAAGCCGACGCCGATGAGGAGCTTGTCCAGCCATGTAGGGTCCGCGTAGAAAAGAAGATGAACGAAGGCGAAGAAGGGCTTCGGTGACGCCCGTGAGGGCTTTTGGATCTGCATTTGAGCACCTGGATCGATTCACTGAGACAGCGCAAGTATGCAAACACTTTGTTGCTGTGAAGTTTGGCAGTCAGGCAGGCATGAGGTGCAAGGGGGGCGGTACCAAGCCGCCATTGCAGGCTGGGATTAGCGGACGACATGATGCAGGAAAAGAGCCGGCCCAATTTGCAGCTGCAAGCGCTCTGCTTGGTCACGGGAGGATGTGCAATGGGACGGATGCACGGGCGACAAGGTGGAGTGGAGGAGGTGTCGGAACAAGGAAAAGGACATGGATCTGACTAGCGCGATCAGATAAAATTTGCATCAGATAATTACTACATAATTTAAATTCGCCAAGCTGCCGCCCCTGCCGCCCACCCACCATCTTCCCTCACATCCTTGCCGCGATCATCGCTCCATGATGCACGCCAGTTTCTTCGTTGACGGCCAGCGCACGCACAAGCTCGCCCGTCCGTTGCGCGATGTCTCTGGCCAACGAGCGCCCGCCCTCGGAGTGCGCCGACAGCAACCACATCCTGCAGTTCTCGCTGACGGCCCCGCGCTTGAACTGCACCTCCTCGAGGCTTTCGCCCTTTTGCCGGCATCCCAGCACCAGCGAGTCCAGGCTGTCGAAGAGGCCGCTGCTCGACAGCTGCTGGGCTACCTGCTCGCAAATGATGATGTCGGCTTGAGAGCAAGCCTCGGCCGTGTTCCCGCCAATAACGACGCGCAAGTGGTGTGCGCCCTTCGTAGCCACTTGCTTCTCGTAGCCACGGCCGTAGATGGTCTGGATGAGTTCTGAGGACTCGGTAACCGTCGACTTCTGCTTGCACGCGGGGCTCGCCCAGATGGAGCACAGTTGCGGTGGCGGAGGATCTGGGCCGTCACTCAGTATCCTCAGCGGCGCCAGGTACTCATTGTCCGTTGCCATCGTGATGTTACCGATCCGTGGGCAGGCCAGGAGGTCGGCTAGGATCTCGACCGTGTGTTGCCCAGAGCCCACGACGGCAATGTTGAGAGGAACCTCACGGCGCTCCCACAGTTCGTTTCTTTTTGATAGGTAGTCGGTCGTCGGAACGATGCGCTGGCCGGCGAGGAAGTCAACGCTGTTGAGTGCATGCGGCTTCTGCTCGCGTTTGCTGGACGGAGACGGGGCAGCGATGTTCCTTGCCCGCACCATACTGGTCTTTCCATTCCTGTCTTTGACGGCCACGGTCCAGCATCTCACCGTGTCCTCGCCTCCTGCTGGGGCTACACTGATGACTTCATGCCCGTAGCGCACTTGGTCTTTGAATTGCTCCGCACACCAGCGGAGGTAGTCCTCAAACTCCAACCTGAGCGGGTTCAGACGATCCGAATTGGCAAACTCGACGAGTCGGTCGCGGGCGAGAAGGTAATTGACATAGCTGAAGGCAGAGCGCGGATTCCTTATCGTGGCGAGGTCGTAGACGAAGGGCGTTTCCATGCGTGTCCGGACGAGGTGTTCCGAATGCCAGGAAAAGGTTGGCTTGCGCTCGAGGAAGAGCACATTGGACGACTTGCGCGATTCGCGGTTCGCAATGGCGGTGGCAATCTGTGCTGGTCCAAAGCCGACACAGACGAGATCATACAATGGTGAAGAGTCCGCCATTGAGCCTGGCATGATTTCAAGTTGGCTTGCGGATTGCTCTGAAGATGTTATATTTTGACGACGACTGATAGAGCTTGTTTTGGCGAGTGACGAGACCTCTCGGCAGTTTGTAGATCTTTGAGCTTTGGGCAGACTTTCCGTTAATTTCTCTGCAATTTTTGTTACGAGCCTAGGAGGTCCGAACCGCGAGGATGGTCTGATCTCGATCTCCAAATTTGCTTCACATGCCAGCACACTGCCGAAGCTGCGACCAGTCGGGCATGATGCCAGGTACGTCAGTATTCTTGTCTACGATTTGCCCAAGCGAGAATGCCACCGACGTGAACCTGCGTCCAGGATGCCGCATCGTCTGCACCATTCCCACATGGTGCAAGTTTGGAAGCTAGTCGAGCTGTCCGCGTCACCCCCCCTGTTGCCCCACTGCCATGGCCTAGCGAGGTATTATATCACGAAAACTAGCTATTATGGACTGCCATAGCTTCCGGTCTGCTAGCCGGTGACCTCGGCCTGCGCTATCCAATCCGACAAATATTGTTCATGGAACATGAACCAGCAACTCCGTGCCTTCAAGACTCTCCATCAACTTTTTAATTTCAAGCTTCGTTGACGGGTCGCAATGGCACAACAACCACAAGAGTCAGGCACAGTCAACGAGCCCTTCATTCTGCGATTACCGCATCCCTACCTTACTGCATACTCCATCACTAGCGATGTTCAACCGGGTCAATCGAAGAGCTACCGCATACAGCTGTCTACAGCTCATGCCATTGGCAACGGACTTCCCCCACCAACGCCGCTCCATCATGACGACGTATCATTCAGCGAGCTAGCGTACTTGCCCGCCGAGTCAATACCTCAACCGGGCGACAACAGCTCTTGGGCAAGGGCGCGAAGAACTCCATATGTGACAGTCTCATGGAGCGGAGATCGTCCTTCCATCCCGCAACTATGGCTCGTGGCATACGCCCTAGTATCGTTACACCCCCTAGCTGAGAGCATTCGAGTACTTTTTTCTGGCCACGATGCATCTTCCCTCGCATCAGAGCTTTACACCACCGGTCTCTTCCATCGTCACCCCCAGGGATCGAATCCATCGGCTGCACACGATGGCCATTTACTGCTACGAGGTGCTTTCTGGCAGGGGGCTGCATCGCCGTTCGGAGCCCGACCAGTGTGGGCGCCACACTTGGATGCAACGAATAAGCCCGTCAGCTCAGAGTACCCACCGTTTCCATTCCAGATCGCACCCAGTACGCAGTTTCCAGCGCTTCCACGTCATACAATGCATCCAGTGCGTCGACCTAAGCCAGTTCCCGGTTCCATCATCTACAGCCGATGGATCCCACACCTGCAGGAGCACTTTACAATGATCGCCCTAGACTACACCAATGACGAGCATCTCCATCTATTCAATTCCTGGCAGAATGATCCACGTGTTGCCGCCGGGTGGAATGAAACCGGGACACTGGAACAGCACCGCGAGTATCTCCGCAAGCTGCATGAAGATCCCCACGTGCTCACCATGTTCGCCGCGTTCGATGGTATTCTCTTTGCTTATTTTGAGGTATACTGGGCTATGGTATGTAGAAGATCTTATCCAAAGTTGTCGTCCATGCTGATTGATATGCAGGAGGACCACATGGGTGCACATTACCTCGCGTCGCAGTACGACCGCGGTAGGCACTCCCTAGTCGGTGACACCAGGTTCAGAGGCCCCTACCGTGTCTCAGCTTGGTGGTCTGGACTTATGCACTACATGTTCCTCGATGAGCCGCGGACTTGGAATCTAGTCGGCGAGCCATCTGTGGCAAGCAGTACGGTGCTCGCTTATGACTTCGCTCACGGTTTCCATGTGGAGAAGTTGATGGACCTGCCACATAAACGCAGTGCATTGATGATGGTCAACCGAGAGAAGTTTTTCGCCTTGAGTCCATTCGTATGGGACGGCGAGAAGAAGGTCCGTGCGAGCTTGGATGCTCTTGCGAAATTGTAGTAACTGGAGAGCATTGTTTTGAATCATAGGAAGACTATCATAAAGCATCGATTATAGCAGAATATCCCAGGCTTCCAATCAATCTTCGGCCACGTTTCTTAACGCTTCTAAACACTGTAAACTCGCCCGTCGGTATTCGGAACGACGGTCCCGCAATACTCTGTTTTCGCACCATACGACCCTGGTATTAAGCAAACTGCCCTAGCGTATACGTCATACCCACAAGCCACCAGATCCCGGACTGCGCATGCAGGGAACGGATCAGATAACCTTAATGAAGCCTTGCGCGCCGTCGCTGCATGTTTCGGCTCTTGTCATGCAAGAAGAAAATTCTTATCTGATCCGCCCCGCGCCCGGTCATGGGTCTACTACAGCGATCGTACGGTTCTTTTTCGAGGGGCGGACACGTATGTGGCGCTGATTGAATTCGTCCCAGTGGTTGAATTCATCCTAATGTGTGGGTGTAATTCGAGCCTGCTCGTTAGCCTCACGAAAGCATGCGGCAAGATGACACATCTGCTTTGACCTTGACCCCCCCGGCAGCGGCAAAGGTCCATGTGGAAATGCCTCACCTCACGCCCTGTTCGTATGAAAATTTTATCAGATCAAAGCACACGCTATGCAGGGATCGATGCGGGCGCTCGCCAAACGCGGATCTGATAACTTTACGCAACTTTTTCCAAGACCGTGGGGATCCTTCCCGTCCCTCGGCCAATTGCTAGGAGGATTCCCGTCTCTCGGCCAATTGCTGCCGTCGACACGTTCCATCTGATAAAAATTTGCGTCCGCCGATGTCGCACGAGCCGTTGAGGGTCGTCTCATCTTATCAGATGGTCGCATCATCCGAAATGAGGACAGTCTCACACTAACGGGTGGACCCAAGGATGCCGGAGACGTGCTCCCTGCATGATGATCATCAAGAGAACACGAATCGCTTTAATTCCCTGCAAAAGGTATACAGGCCGAAAATCTTCTGCTGATCAGCTGAGAGGTAGGGATAGTGATGTCGACGGCGTTGGCAATGCCGAGTCGACGGGCGAGATGGTGTCGCAGCAGTTCAACCCATGGATGTTATGAACTGCATTCGGAATGATGAGCCGTCCATGGTACGTACCTTACAGGCTAGTTGTACTGTGGGTGGGTTAGATCCGAGGCATCAGCGAGGTTCCAATGACGAAACGCTCTCGACTAGAGCGGGCCTTCCCTGGAGTGCGCGTACGCACTCGGCCTGTTGTGCGACACTCTTTGGTTGACCCGACATCTATTGAAGTACTGAACTGCGAAAGTTTCGGACAGTCTTGGTGTTCTGCGACGGTACCTTCATACCATTGAGTAGACGGTGCCGCAGGCAGTGGTGTGGATATGGCGGAGCTTTACGAACACAGCAGACACGGCGCTCTCCAGCGTCTCAACCAGACCCTCCTACAAATCGACCCATACATTCTCCCGCCATACCCCAACCTGTCGATCGTCAGCGGCCCTCTCGATCCACCTCTTCTACAAATCACTCTCTCGCAACTTCTCGCCCAACAGGCAGAGCTGTATTCAAATAGAGAGTGCCTAGTCATACCTTGGACAGGTGCGAGATGGACATATCAACACCTATTGGAGGAGTCGAATTCTCTCGCAAGGGCGTTGCTGAAATATGGCGTTCGGCCAAGAGATAGGGTCGGCATAATGAGTGGAAATTGCGAGAAGTACGTGGCGGTATTCTTTGCATGTTTGAGAGTTGGTGCCATATGTGTTACTCTGAACAACACATATACAGCAACTGAGGCGGAGTACGCGTTGAAGCACACGAGCGAGTATTGCCTCTGTTTTGTGAAAGGGAGAGAATCTAATGGGTTCAGAATGCCGGATGCTATTCACAAGCGAGCACATTGGACGCTTCGACAACGCGCCCCTACTCGAACGCCTGAGTGAAGAGGACATTGCTACCGAATTACCCGATTTGAAAACGGTGTGTCTGATAAGGGGAACCAACGATACTTTCATCCATTACGACGAATTCATTGGTGAAGCGGAACTGATACCAGAGCATATCCTTGACATCTTCGACAATATCATAAGCCCACACGACGTCGCGAATCTACAGTTCACCAGCGGCAGCACCGGAAATCCCAAAGCAGCAATGCTCACACATCAGTACGTACTGTGACACGATCTAATTCTCACTCCTCGCCCAGCTGGCTAACAACAGCCCAGCAACCTCGTGAACAACTCTCGCTTTATCGGCGACCGTATGTCTCTTACACTTGACGACATCCTTTGCTGTCCACCACCCCTCTTCCACTGCTTCGGTCTCACCCTTGGTCTCCTCGCTACCCTCACACACGGTGGCTGTGTTGTCTACCCTGCTGAATCTTTTGACCCTGTTGCTACACTTTACGCTATATCGGACGAACATTGCACTGCATTACACGGCGTGCCCGCCATGATGGAAGACATCATCAATGTCGAGAAGCCCGTAGGCTGGACCTCCGATCTCCGCACCGGCATCATCGCAGGCAGTCCGGTACCGAAGTGGCTCATGGAAAGAATGGTTCAGGAACTTGGCATGACAGACTTTACGTCTAGTTACGGACTTACCGAAGCGAGTCCTACAGTGTTCAATGCACACACCACCGATTCATTACACGCGAGGCTGACAACGGTTGGTGCGGTTATGCCGCATGCACGTGTCAAGATTGCCGATCACGAAGATCGTGCTGTTCCGATTGGCGTTAGAGGGGAGTTGTGTGTCGCGGGGTATCAAGTCTGTAGGGGTTACTGGGAGAATTTGGAGAAGACTGCCGAGTTGCTGGTGAGAGATGAACATGGAGAACTGTGGCTTCACACCGGCGACGAGGCGGTGCTGGATGTTGATGGGTACTGTACCATTACTGGACGTTTCAAGGACATTATTATACGAGGTAGGTCCCAGTCCCTTCCACCGCGTGCCCTCAAGTTCCAACTAATGTTTCTTGTGTAGGAGGCGAGAACATCTACCCTCTCGAGATCGAAGAACGTCTCGTCGCTCACCCCTCGATATCACGTGCTATTGTCGTTGGTCTCTCGCATCCCAAGTACATCGAGGTGCCTGTTGCCTTCCTTGAACTCGTTGATGGTACTGAGCAGCCTGCGCTTGACGGGGTGCAAAAGTGGGTGAGGAAGGTGCTAGGTAGACATAAGGCGCCGACTAAGGTCTTTTGGTTGGGCACAGACTTTGAGGGTGAGGTTCCGCTTACAGGGAGTGGGAAGATTAAGAAGTTTGAGCTGAAGGCATGGGCGGAAGCGGTGAGTGCGTGATATCCGATCGAGGCAGGGTGGGAGTTATGGGGGTTCTGAGGCAATAAGCTGCTGCTCAGAGGAGACACTGATTCTGCACTGCTGCTTATAATTAAATACCATGCAGAATTTGCTACATCGGTCTTCTCATTTGGACAACTTCTCTCGCTGGCCTCGCCGCCACCTCACACTGTATTGTCTGATTGATGATGAGCTCACTCAACCCGTTGTGTTCAAATCGACTCTTCTTCCAGCCATCTGTTGTACATACACTTCTCTACCAAGTGTCCCACCGCGCGGCGTTTGGGGGTCGGGGGAAGTTAGCCGCACGCAGGCATCATTTATTCTATTTCGAATGTCATTCTTATGAAATATGACGCACAGTAACGCCGTTTGCAGAACACGGTACATATATTCCAGAGCAATAGCAACCGTCGATAGGATCACGTGCATCTGGGATGGCGTAGTGTGCTCAGCGTTGGTCGTCAACGTCATTCCTTGACCGCATAGGCATATGCACACCGCTGCATTGCATAGCAATGTTCCGAAGAGACCACGCAACATTGCCGCTATTCACACACTCTCGCTCAAATATCTCGCGCTACGAACACCTTTCCGCTGCATCCGGCATCATGTTAACCACGCTGTCTACGAAACTTCGACCATGTGACACAGTGTGGCCTCCGGTACAATCTATATCAAGAACTATGCCAGTGAAAGTAAGGCGGAGGAATGTGCTCTTTGAAACGGCCTCAATCACCAGCGCTCGATTGCCTGGAACCCGGTGACGTAAATGGAGTCATCTCTTGCGCTCGTGCGTAACGAGCCTTTCGTCTGGCAGCAAGAGTAAAAGTATAGGAGATATGGAAGTTTCATTGTGCTTCCTTTTACTCCATGTGGGATGCAATGAGAAGACTCAAGGACGTCGTGGGGTGAAGCGTCACTGCGCTCGAACTATCTCAACGATTGCACCCAGAAAGCTCGACCTGCCACCTCCTACACTTTTCGAACAATACGAGGAGGAACCTGAGCGGTCATTGCGAGCTCGTTTCGCGGTGAATGAGTGGCTAAAAGCAAGGCTATTCGCTTCTGAAGTCGCTTTCACTCCCTCTCGCCCGCGCTTCTCCCGCCTCAATACGGAACAATACAACTACGACATTCACCCTCACCAGTTAACGCACGTACCGCTACGCCTACTCGAGCTTAAGAATAATACGCAGCTGTTGTACAATAGCAGCGCTCCCAGCCTTGCAAGTTTCTGGACAGTATAAAAGTTGCACTCTACGCCTCTCCCTTTCGCTCTAATTCACTCCACTTAGCACCAACCTTCTTCGACTATTCGCACAACTCAACAGCATCATTCGCCTGCTTCTACCTCTGGTTCGGCTTCTTTAATAACTACTACCACTTCTACTTTCTCGGCTACTTCCGCCGCTTCGCCTACGCGACGACACCTACTAATACAGCTTCGCTTCACAGCTCTTCTTTATCCTCAAACAGCTTTAGCTCCCTCCTCATCTTATCTCCAACATCTCTACGACTTCTTCAAGATGCAGATCGAAGCGTGCCATACCGAGACTTTCCCGGCTGCCATGGCTCATGTGGACAAGGACACCAGCACTCCCACCGCTATCATCGAGCAGGCCTCGAATCCTGAGCAGCTACCGGAGACGCCTGTTTGGCATGGACCACTTCCCGAATCTCCGTCCTGGCTTACTCCCCTCACTCCCATCTACCCACCGGTTTTGCCTTCCTTGGCCTCTTTGCCTTCACCCAGCTATATTCCCAATTCTCTTTCAATCAGCCCAACCTTTGGACCTAAGAGCATCGCTCATGCTGGTCGTCCGTTGTTTCCCGCTACTGGCAAGACGTACCCAGCCGCTCTCAATGGTTGCAACTCAGCTTTCGCTCAAGGCATTGCCGTTGGTCGCATCGACAGAAACGTCACTTCTCCCATCAAAGAACGCTCAGGCGTCAAGGTCTCCCGCAGATCGAAGTATACAAAGAAACCAGTCGATATCCCGGAGAGCAACACCAGCGTCGCTCCCAAGTCTATCTCGCCTGGGTCTGGCATCAAGCTCAAGATCAGCTTCAAGAAAAACTTCGAGCGTATCACCGTCATCCAGAATGGCCGTAACAACTCTGCTGCTACCACTAGCAATGGTCGCAAACAAAACGTCGTAGAGGTCACTACCGAAGAGTCAGACTTTACCGACTCAGATATTGAGCACATCACCGTCCAGAAGAACGGTCAGAATACCTTCGAGAAAGCCAGTACTGGTCGCAAGCGTAGTGCCGATGAAGTCATTGTCGACGACTCAGACTATACCGACTCAGACATTGACATCAACCCTGTCCCTCGCAAAAAGCGTGCGCTCACTCCAATCTTGCCGACAGTCAAGACTGAGGTCACGCTTATGCTGCCTAGTATGAAACGCAAGGATCGCATCGTCGACCCCAGCAACCCAAAAGACGCTGCGCTCATCGCCGCAGCTACCAAAGCCGGCGCCGAGATCTACGATTCAGATCTCGAAGATCTGCCCAACGCCGAGCTCAAGGGCGTGAAGAGGCGGCAGCTCTTCCGCAACGTCAACTGGGGCTCTGCCGCCACCGACTTCGCCAACGACGGCACTTTCTCGAAGAACCCCGCCTTCACCCAGTTCGTGCCGGGTCGCTGGGAGCGACAGCCAGATGGTACCGTCGCCGACCAGAAGTGCAAGCTTCTGGTCAAGCTGACTGACCTCAGCGGCGAGAAGCGCATCTTCGCGAACCCGCCGCCGGCCGACTGGGCCAGCCAGGAGGCCATCACCATCCTGAACAAGCGGACTGTTCAGCAGATTCGTCGGAACACGGAGACGCGCTTCCGCGAGGTTGTCGTGCCGTACGTGCTGGAGGAGCGGCGCTGGATCGTCGCAAACCTCCAGCACGGTAAGCCGGCCGGCCCTTGGGATGCGTTTGTGGTGGCCTTCAACAAGCAGTTTGAAGGCCGGGTAGTCGCTGGTTCTTCTGAGCCGCGACCGGCCCGTACAATATCGAGTCTCTGCAAGGAGGTTGAGCGCTTCGGCGCTCGGTATAGCAAGGGCTTGGTGCCGGCGATGGCGATGGCGAAGAAGGTGTGAGGTGTGATGGCTGTGGTGTTTTGCCGTGAGCTGGACTCCGGTGGGTAGTGGTAGTGATAGTCGGTAGCTTGAACCTGCTGGCAGATTCAATGCTGGGTAGCTAGATAAATGCACATATACACAGATACTCGCCCCATGTCACCGTCGAGCTACATCCGTGCCATCAACAACTTGCAATAATCAGCTTACCGGAGGATACCAGGATGAGCTTTACACGCCATCCTTTTTCCTACATTCAACTTACGACGTACTTTTGTACCTCTTACATACATGCTCTTAATGTAGTAAACTCCCTCAGTGTAAGTCAATAGCATCTTGGATCTAGTACATTGATACACGGAAAAATTCCATTCAAATATTCTTGAACCCAGTCGGGTCTTGATCTAAAGCAATGATGTAGCCACTAACGAACCGCAAATCAACCTTGGCCATAAGATTCGCCAAGGTAGCTATGTTGACCTGCCTCTGTGGTGAAGGCCGCGGCTTCTCGCTCAAGAAACTTATAGCCTCCCGGGGGCGATGTGTGCAGTATCGTTCAACGCGTTTTCAGCAATATCCATCATTTCTACACTAGATCAATATGATCGACATTTACTGTGGCATCGAAGTCAGCATGGCGAAACTTCAAATCATCTTCGATAACATAGTTCGGCACGTGCGCTGGCATTCCCGGACATAGCAGATCGTTGTCAGCCGTGTAAACCTCCAGCGCAAGAATGCTATGGATAAATAAGACTCCAAGACAGTTTTAGATCAGTTGACATAGTGCATTAGCCAACCGTGTCGCGCTGGGCGCGCCTTGTAAGACATCAAGCATGTATTGCTTATGCATATTCCAGTGAGTTGGGCCGAACATTTCGCGGATTAGGGGAAGGATGGTTGCCGCGGTAGTCCTGTTTGCGTGCCTCATGATTGCTCACGAGAGTAGTTGCGGAACTTTTTGTAATGATACAAGTGGTTTCGCGCGTGCATAGAGCTGTAGCTAGCCAGGCGCCTGATGTTCCGAGGTCCCGAGGTTAGCATGTACGTGCATGACCTTACCGCTTTCGGTCGAGAGGTCTAAGACGCCACGTTGCCACTAGGGTGTGCTTGGTGGGTTCTAGTCAGCTGACCATCTGTTTATTGGCTCGGTTACCCAGCATTCATCACGTGACTAATCTCCAGAGACGATCCCGGCCGGTGGTACGCCCCTGCCACATTCCACGACGCCCGGAAAATGTATCGCGAAATGAAAACCAAAGGAAACACTAAATACCACACGCCAGAAGGTGTAATGACGGTTTGGCGATAGTTGTTGAGAGCGTTTACCCCGCCCCACCTTATTGTTTAAGAAGCCTAACAGGTTAACCCCGATAAGAGACGACGAAATCCCGTGGCGGTGCATCACAGTCACCTCAGACCTCACCTCACCTCCTTTGTTGTCAATTGACGACCCGCGATTTGCAGGCGCAACCCCACTTTACACCTTTGCCGATCGAACCAGCGCCTAAATATTCCGTGTCACCTCTTTCATCGTCTACCCGTCGCCCGACATCACCATCCACCTTTTCATTGCCACGAGGATTCCACTTCGTGACTTTGCGGCCGAGCGACAATGACGAAACCCAGGCCCGAGCGCGTAATTTCGCGTTTTCCTCGCCATCACATCAAGAACATCGGAGCAGGCACAATCGGCACAATCTACCTGCACCGGAATTCGATAGGGGAGATCGAGCGCGCAGAAGCAAAGCTTGACGATGCGCCATTCCAGACCATGATGATCACATCTCCTCATCTGCTCCAGATATTCGGGGACCGTAGTGGTTCCATCAACTTTGACGTCCTGAACCATCCGGCACCCGAATTTCGACTGGTCGAAAGTGAGCCTGGAAATTTCGAAGTCGGCACGCTGGTAGCGGTTGAATATGTACGAACGAACGATCACAACGGCATAGTCTCGAAAGAGCGTGCATCCTCAACGCGCGTTTCCATCGTCGCATCAACGCCAACGGCAATTGCTACGTCGGTGAGATCGAAGTCGAGGAGCGAAAGAGGCGAAAGACCGACGGTACAGCCTACAAGAACATCTGGCCGAAACCATGGCGGTCCACTCGTAGAGATGTCGGAGCCAAATCCCACCAACACAGCCTCTCCGAGTCCGCAACCTCAACCCATCGAATCCTACCCATACGTCGCCACCGATCGAGCTCCACCTGGGGTCGACGTTGCAGCTACTACAGCTGGAATGGATGCCATCAGAGCTCAAGTACTTGATCACCTATCTGAAGAGGACCAGGAAAAGTACACGTACCTGTTAACGAGAGGGTGCAAAACAATGTCAAAAGCAGGACAAGCGGCGCGTGACAAGATGCGCATCAAACTCCGGGAACTGTTTGAAAATTGTGGGCACGAATATGGGACGGTGGCGGAGCTGCATAACGAATATGCGGATCTATTTCGAACGATCGAGACGAGGCTCACGCATCAGATTCCAAAGATTGAGACATCATAACATGAGCGCCAATTCGAAAAGCCCATGCAGCAGCGCTGAAAAGCGGAGCGGTTTATAGGTCGAATATCCGGACTTGTTACTCATGCAAAGATGGATAAGCTACATGGAGCTATATTTGCTCCCCGTGGCCAGTACATAGTCCGATACTACACAAATTTTAATTCTATTCTCATTAGCATTCAACACGAAAACAAAATTCCATGCGACCGTGTCGCGTGCACTCTGAGATGAGCTGTCGTTGTCGTTCTACCCTCCCGATCTTAGCATGCTCTGTCGTCTTGTGAAAATGTACAAGCACTGTTTCTATTTAAGCATCTTCTAAGCAGCGTTCAAAAAGTAGGCGGAGACAGAATGCAAGGCTGAATACGAACCAGGAGAGAGGAGCTCGACCACAGGCTATAGAACGATCCGAATACTCTTCACACGATTCGTCACGAGGCCATCTGAGCGACGTCTTTTGCGCCATCGAAAGAGAGGAGGTGGCGTAAAACGGTATCGGAAAAGGCTAACTAGTGGTCGAACAGAATAAGGGCAAGATAGAACTGGTTCTTTTTAGTATTGGAAACGCCCCTATGAGGTAGATCTGTAGCTTTCGGGAGTTCTTGGACCGCCTCAGGTAGTCCTTCGTATGTTGTAATCTCTGTTTCAGGATGGGAACATCGTTCCCAAGCAGGACAAGCTTCAAGCCTTCCTCGAAAAGTGGGATTGCCCGTGATAAATCCCAGATCAAGTCGCGGGCCGGGTTCAGGTAGGTCTTTCGCTCCCTAGCGTCTAATATGTGGCCGAGGGAGACATCGAGTTTGGCCAATACCATTTTACCATTCTAGGCACCGTTTGGACAGATTATGTCAGTAACGCGATGAAGGTTCGCCACGGGAAACCGGCGTTGGACTAGACCCGAGATCTATTCATTCCATCCTCATGTTTGACCCGTTCTTTTGCAACAAGCCTAGCGCTTGCCCGACGAGATGTGTGGAACCAATTATCAAGATCAGCACGCCATCTTGCGTGCTCTGTTCTTGTGCCATTACAAGAGCATCTGCCAAAGAGGTGAGGGAAGAAACGGAGGTCAACGCCTGAATCTCTTGCCAAAAGGCTGCATGCTCCTCAGCCGCTACATCGTGTACAGTCGATCCTGTATAAGGGTTAGCAAGGAATACGTAAGAGTGGGGAACAACATACCATAGCGCTCATACGGTGTCAAGATAATACGATCAAAAGTAAGGTCGTGATCCCTACTGTACCCAGCAATAAGCTCGATTAAGTCGAGCGAGTTACGCTTAGACTCATGGCCAAATATAAGAATTCGAGGACAACCTTTGTAACTCTGCTGAGCCTCGCACTCGAACCATTCCAACGCAACAGGAAGACTCAAGGAATTGTGCGCACAGTCCAAGAACCAACGGCAATTGTCTTGCTCTATGGTGTGAAGTCGCCCAGGCCAGTGGCATTGCGTTAGTCCGACGTGGATATCCCTTGCGCTTAGCTCATCCTCAGACCGGCTAAGAAACGTTTTGGCCAGCCGAATAGCTAGTGTGGCGTTCGTTTTCTGGGCATCAAGCCGTAGGTTGAAATGTTTGGGCAGGGTCTCGCACATCTGGACAAACTCAATAGGGCAACCTAGCTGCGCCGCCTCTTTCTCAAGCACATCCCTTGCAGCTGGCTCTTGGGACACTGAAAATGCAGGGACTGCTAGCTTCATGATACCGCTCTTATGCCAGGCGACATTTTTAAATGTTGGCCCGAGGAGGTCTGTGTGGTCTAGGCCGATAGTTGTAAAGCCGCACACAACAGTCTGATCGAACACGTTTGTCGCATCTTTTTTTCCACCTGCGTGTACCTCGTATATCGCCACATCTACCTTTTCGCGCTTGAACACGTGGATAGAGAGTAACGCAAGAAGCTGTAGATATCCTGGCATATCTTCCTCGTTAGGACTATGGCTCAGCAACGTGTTCCATATTTCGTAGAAGGATTCAGTGAGCACGCTTTCCGAAATAGGTTGAAAATTTGTCCGGATACGTTCTCGCTCGGTTATTAGATGTGGTGATGTGTACAAGCCAACTTTAACAGGCTTGCACAAATGCCGGTCATGTGCCCTGAGAAGTGACTCAGTAAAAGCAGCCGTACTACCTTTGCCCTTGGTATCAGTTATGTGGACGACGTTGAGGTCCTTGGTGCTCTAGTCGGTTAGAACATGCTGGCAAAACACGAGCGGCGTCCTTACCATATGCCCTAGCTGCTCGAACCATTCTCTCATTCGGAGGTTGTTGGGATGGTTCTTAGTCAGCCGCGCGAACAACTGCCGGGAGCGTGAGCGAATAATTCGAATTGCATCCTATACAGTCAGCAGTCATTAACACCGGCCGGATTGTGAGCACACTGCATAGGAACTGGACATGATAGAGCCGAAGGTACACTTCGAAGTGGATGTTTTGAACTGGGTGATGCTTTCGAGTGTTCGTTAGCCCGATAGCCCAGATAACGATAGTCATCTGACTGCCAAGAAAACAGGTTCAATATGACTTGGTGTACGAGGATCTTCGCCTCGCTTCGGTATCTCGCGCCCCGTCACACCGAACACACCACAACCACTGCACCAAACACTATGGTATCCCTGTACGCTGGCCTAGCACCCATCTATACATATGTGCAAATATGTCCTGAGTGACGATGAAGCTTTGTACCACGCGAAAATACGGGCGTTCCGCGCGTCCCTTCACTCGACCGACCACGCCGACAAGTTCCAAGTTTGCGTGGCTATGCGGGACGAGCTCCTCGAACAGCAGACAGAACTCGAGTGGCTGTTTGCATGCATTGAGGAAGTTATGCTACAAGAATGCCCACAATACAAGGAGACGAAGAGTTGCTCGCACAGTAGAGATGAAGATGCCAAGCAATGGGCACGTTTCGTTGACGTAGTCTGATGGGCAGCAGAGGGCGCTTTGTCTTGCTCCCTTCATCAAAACCGGCGCGTACTGGGGCTCCGATAAGGTTCAACACTACGGGTGGGCTTGTATGGGCTTGAAGTACTGCAAGAAGCTCGGTACAGCCGCAGCTCGCAATGCCATCTGGGAAGAGCCTGTGGTGAATTTGAACCGACTTCTGCTGGCTAGTATTGTCAACGGGAACCCTTTGAGGGTGTCGGAAAACCCCCTTACCCAGATTGACCTTCAGCATCTGTCCTCCTGGCAAGACACGGGCAGTTTTAAGAAAACGGGCAGAGACGGATGCACCCTTCCATACCAGCCGTTCTGTCATCTACCAGAAGGCTAGAAGTTTGATCAGTACGGGCTTATCGGTCTCCACAGCAGTTCCGCATCCACCTGAGCCGGCAGCAGGTATCCAGTCCTCAACGATCCGTTCCGAAGCATCAAACCCTCCTGTAGGTGGCGGTGTAGTAGCTACGAGCCCGCCTGCTAGTCCTTCAGTTGACAATTCATCCTCAGCCGCTTCACCAGGAACCACTGCTGCTTCCTTGCCGCTTTCGCCGATCGGAACGACACCGCCTGCCGACAACATCACACACTGTCTAGCACACCGGAGGCGTCGATACCATCCCAAGCCAAAGTTATCCCTGTTACATCTACAGTACGCAGATCGGATCGTGCACGACTAGTGTGTCAAAAATGGTCAAAATCTCAGAGATCCAGAACTCTGACACAACCTGACATTCATGACACAGCCATAGTATATAGTCAACCACGAAGGACCCTTATGGTCGTTCGTGTTCAATCTAAGTCACTCCTTAGTACCTAACACACAGACCAGTACATTGTTGCGCTCACTCCATTACACACCCGTGAACCAACCCAAGCCCTTACGTACGTCTCTACTTGTTCACGAGGACTCTCCGAGCGAATCACTTCAAGTAGAAGATCAAGGATCTTAACAGGTAAGCGCTTCCGATGCCTGTGTAAAGTTAGGCAGTAGCATTGTTACTAAGCAGTTCGCGCGTCCCCGCGTCGCCATAACCCCGACATTTCCCTCCAGCTCTCTACCTTCTCGTTAACTTTCTATACTATACTTCCTGTGTCGCCTAAGCTATGCCGCGATTCCTAGATTTTGTTCAATTTGATAACGCGCTGCACAACCAAGCCTTTCCCCTCCTCGATGCGCTCGCTGCAAACGATAATCTACGCGACCGTTCTCTTACCCGCTTTGAGCGCGACGATCCGCCTCCCTACGCCGAATCAACTGAGTCGGAAGAGCTTGAGGATGGACCGCTACCGCCGCTACGCCGCGAGCTGCTAGAAGAGCTTGACGATGCACCGCTACCGCCGCTATACCGTAAGCTGCCAGAAGAGCTGCAGTCCATTATGGACCAACCTATCTGCAGTAGCGAACTCGAAGGTTATGGCCTAGAAAAGACTTTACAACCCGGTAACGTCTACCATAAAGAGGCACGCCTCGATCAATCCCGCGTGCTTTCGTCTCGTTATCGAAGGATGGGCATGTTTAGCGGAACAGATGGCACGCAGCGAGAGGGTGTCCTCGTTCGTCACAATATTAAGCGCCGCTGGGAGCAACTCGGTGTCTGGAATCTAGAGTGGGGTTTTCCCGGGCGTTGCGTTCAGCCCAACGATGACGTTTCTAGATGGAAGTGGCCGTGGCAGCATCATGAGGTAGATGGCTACGCCCCTGGAGACCTATATACGCAGCAGCTTATTGTACGCGCCCTACACCTGCGTCAGAACCTACATCGCGGCGAAAGCTGCCCTGTAATTCCACGTTCGCACCTTAGAAAAGATGCACCTGCCTCGGAAGCCGAATCGTTTATCATCTCTAGGCCTTGGTTTATCTTTTGGGTTGAAGTAGTTGAAGAAAGGGTACGGTATCTTCGCCTCTCCGAGGAAGATCGACGGAGCTACCCATATTCAGCTCAAACGCAAGTCATCAAGTGGTGGAAGGAGCGTGGGGACTGGAGAAAAGACTTCGATGAAATTGGCCGGGTTACTTCCTGGAAGTGGCGACACGAGTCCCCTTCCCCAGAGCCGGAGGATTTTGAGCCTCCAAAGAGCCCGGAAGACATCCCAGTGGATATTGTCAACACCGACATCGATTTCACTCCTTCTGAGATTGGTGACCTAGACACTATTAGACTTCCGCGTTCTGAGCAACCCCCAGGTTTCTGGACCATCGAGGCTGGATCCTTAGGGCTCCAAACTTTCCCTGGACAAACCAAAGAAGTCGTTGAGGCCAGGAAAAGTGTTCAACAAATTCATTCACCCTCACCTTCTAACAGGGTTCGTCTTTTCCCGTTAGTTCCATCACCCTCACCTCCAAACTGGGTTTTTTTTGTGCCGTCAGATCCATCACTCTCAAGAGAACATGGAGATACGCCCCCAGAATCACCCAGACCGCACCCTCCACAGAACTCACAGCTCTCAAATCGGAACGCGGACAATTACCCACCACCGCGTCGCAGTGCTAGGATCGCAGGCTTGAAACGCCCCGCCGAGCCCCTCCCTTCGGAAACAGCACCAAACAAGAAACTCGAGGGTAGAGCAGCACCGAAGGCCGCAGTACCTATCACTCAGCACACCACACGGAAGACTCGCCGCACGAGGGCAGGACCTGTCCAGTTACCCCTCCCTTCGCAAACAGCGCCAAATAAGAAACTCAAGGGTAGAGCAGCACCGAAGGCCGGAGCACCGAGGGCCGCAGTACCTGTCACTCAGCGCACCACACGGCGACTCGCCACATGAGGGCAGGACCTGTTCATTCCCTTCACGTTAGGATAGGGAAGAAGACCAGGTTGAGCAAACCTTCTGCAAAGAATGCGGCGGATACTGGTCAACCCAAGGCAAGAACCAGCAGGAGGAAGGGTGGAAAGGATGGGGAGGCGCCCGCGGTAGGAATGTATGGAAAGCGTTACACAAAATGACAATGGATATGTTTGAATTAATGTTGTCGGACGAGATATAGACGTGTTTTCTAGGTGCTCAGATACAGGCGTCAGATGAGTTCACTGTTTTAATCTCATAATTTAGTAATATCTTCACCACTTTCGCGTAATTTGTGACGCGCCATGCCCCCCGACTTCCAACCCTTTTGAATTGGAACACTACAACTAAGCTAAATTGGGCAATGACTGGTACCCATACTGGTTCATGGCCAGTCGGATCGCGCGCATTTAGCAGAGGTGTAAAGGGTCTGGGGCATCAGCGTAGAACCCCCTCCTCGATCAGAAAAGAGTCGGCCCGCGATCTTGGCAAAACAGAAAGACATGCGGGTATAACACATACCTACGCGCAGGATTCTGTAGCTCTATGATCGACTTCGACGGAGTCATGGCTGCGCTGATTGAGGTCGTCGCCTAGCATCCGATCTTGACAGGGCTAGACCCAGAGCTACTGGAATACGTTGAGACTAGGCTCGGGCCAAGGCTTCAAGAACACAAAAGTATGATGGAAATCGCCGAAGCAGGGATCAGCAACGAAAGGACCCCATTGCGAACTTGTTGTTGTCAGATGCCGCGAGCATATTTCAGGGGCTTCTGCAATACAAAAGCCACCAAAAATTTGTGAACGACAAATGCATAGAGACATACTTGAAGCTTCTCCGTCGGTACAGCGGCTCCTTGGGCAGAAATACATGTCAGAAGGGCGACCTGCGAGTGACCAATCACACGTCCCACGCTGCAACTTTTTGTTCAGCAACAAAGCTAATGCCCTCATGAACATAGCTAACTTAATGGAAAATCTCGACCGCACCCTACAATACTGCTCCTCCACATTCTCGACCCAATCGCATCATGCTCATATTGTAGTCACGTTTGAGCTCGGGAAGTCGCGCTGGAGACGGCGCAGGGTCCGAGCTTCAGCATACCCCACGACCTCCAAACCAAGTCCTGTTCGCTACGAGCTGTTGTTACTGCTGGCTTGTCTTTATATGTGGCCTTCACTGTCTATGCACTCAAAAATTGCACAGGGAAACTTGTCCACCACGTTCAACCGCGTATAACGCCGGATAAGTCACAACGCTATATGCCTACAGAGAGCACATTCAGCCTCCGCCCGTCAAGAACCCTAGAGGCAACGCGTATGCCGCCTTAGCACATTACGTAGTGCTTCTAGGAGGGATGTGCAGCGCATGGTCAAGCTAGACACGATATAGAAATGCCATTACAATCTCCCCTAGAGCTGCCATGAAACGCTCGCCTTCCTACTCTATCTGGTCCTCCTTTTTAATGCATCCAAAGACGCTGTGTCACATCGTGCCCACCAACCAGGTCGCCTACGACTCCCTCTTGCACCTCAATAACGAGCTTTGTCTCCAGCCTCAACCATGGTCTTTTCGAGCCGCATTCATTAGTCGACGCTGAGTGATCGTTAGTATCTCTGTAGGGTAGAAGGAAGATAACCACTGACAGCATTTTTAAAGTCTTTCCACGCACTGGCAGAAGTACTTGCTTTCGCCATTTCTTCATAGATCTGATGATCTTTTGGTCCGTACCCTCTCCAATCCTCCACGCAAGTGAAAGGAGTTTGGATATTAGGCTGATATTTTTGTATGTCTTGAAGTTGGTTCAAGATGCGGCTTGAAAGTCCCTGGTCTGGGTATCCTAGTAGTTTATTTCCGTTTCGTTGGTGCAGTAACCGGAATACCTGGAGCTCCACGTTTTCGCCGCAGTCTAGCACTATGGTGATGCTGACACGGCTGTATGTTGTAGCGAAATGGCTAGGTTTCTTTGGACTAGAGATAGCAGCCTGTAGGCTTGCTATGACTGAGGTAAGAGCTCCGTCCAGATCAGGGCCGAGGCGCACCAGCGTTCCTGGTGCAATAATGTAGATAAGACGTGAAGGTCTAGTCGGGATGCATGAACTGTCTATCTCTATAGAAGATGCCATGACGCGCGACTGAGAGAGGAGAAGTAAAAACTTCAGCCAAGGTGACTCTGGAAGGCCACTTCATGCGATTTCTGGCCCCCAAACATACTCAGTGAGAATATTGCCAAGCTGTTCTGGATGCCTCCCTGCCTCGTGAGTACCCCACCAGAAAAGGCAACAATCATGCCAGCAATAAAGCGGGGTGCTCGCTTACGTCTGAGCACATTCCGGATGATTCTCGGATCAAGTGGGTCGGTCAGACCACGTGACTGGTGCTCGACGACTCGTCGTCACCTGAAATTGAAGCAAATACTTTTGCGTTACTACCATGAGGTCAAAGAGAACTTTCCAGATGCCCCGTTGTGAATCATGCTTAGTATTGCTTCTGACCACTGGTTTGCTTGATGGTGCAGAACCACTCAACAGCACACCACTCATCAGCACACTGCTCAAAAGCACACCACTCAACAGCACACCACTCAGTAAAGTCTTACCCCCATCCTCTATGGACTCTGGCGTTCCATACTCCTCATCGCAGCCGCATGACTAAGTTTGTGTGGTTGTGTTCCAAGTATTATTCGATGCAGATTCGGCGCAAGATGAACCTCTCTGCTGTGCAGCAGCACATTGGCCCACGAAAGCTGTGCGATCGGGATGCCCGCAACTGTACACATATCTATCCCAGCGACACACGGTGCTCTTCACATGTTAGCATGTAGTGCCAACTAGTCAATAAGATATACTCACAAGTGTAGAAGGTGAAAGTTGATCTGGATTCGATGATTTCCGTTTAGATGACTAGCTATAGAGCTTTCCCATGGGCGAAACGCCTGGGACAGGACAAGCAGCTCGCCGAGGAGCGCAAAAATAATAACTGCAGGAGCTGGAATGGGATGCATCGTAGCCACAGGATGTGGGTTGCAGGGTGCAGAACGTAGGACGCAGGCAAAGGGTATAGGACGTAAGACGCAGACAAAGGACTTGCGCACGAAGCGTAGCTCCGCTTCAATAGCTTCGGATGATCCTCTAACGTGTACGGTGTTAGCTGCGCGCCATACTCGCTTGTGACCTGACCTACCTGTCACAATTCCGACTCGGTGTCTGCGGCCCAGCCTTTTCCTTCTACGGGCGAAACTAGCCAGAAGTGGTTTTTATTATCGCAGGACGTCAGACCTCATCCCCGCAATCAAGGCAAACACCGCTCGCCTTATGTCCGAAGCTCGGCATCAATGCCGCTTCCACCTCCCGACGCATAATGGGGGCACCCGAATGCCAAACACAACCTCCTGAGCGGACGTACCGGACGGTCCCTATCGTGACGTTCTCCTCGAAGAGTTGCAACGTCTGCCTTCTCGTGCTTCAGTTCATCTCGTCGTCTGCCTCCCCGTCACCAGTTGCCCTCTTTCTTTTGCGTCAACACGATGTCGGACCTATCGCATAGGGGTTTCGTGTTTACGGTGGTTATCTCTGGGCTTATTGGTATGTATACGTACCTCCGGAATCGAATGTACGGCTTGTTGGAAAGCTTGAGCTATCTTTTCTAGGCCTGGTACTTGCTATCGTGCCATTTGCCATCTAGTAAGCATGCAAGAAGCGATCTTACCCTGCGTGTCGTCAATATGGTTACCCATTGGCACTGGCGGTGCCTTGGGTCTATGGGCTCAGCGTTGAGGTTTGTATTCATCCTCTTAAACATTATGCGAGGCCAAAACACCTTAGGCCTACATTTGCTGGTTGAGCTTCAATGTAGAATGGGTGGTATGGCGAAATACTCCTTGGTCCATCGTGGGCATCGCTCGGCTTGCTATCACACTTCAACTCTTAGGTCTCTTCGGCTTCTTCACGGCGAATGAACACACGCCTCCTCCTTTTGTCGGAAATTTCTTATTCCAATTATCGACAATCATTATTCCCGCCTTCCTTCTTGGAAATTGTCCGGTTCTTAGGTAATGGAGGTTCGTAGCTCGTCTGTGTTACTGGCTACTGCCGCTGAAATCGTAGATTCACCAACCACCGCTGCACTCGTGGAATCACCAACCGCCGCTGCACTCGTGGAATGGACAACCGCCGCTGGTGCCACTACAACCATCTTTCAACTCTGAGCAGCTTCGGCTTCCAGAGCCAGCACAGAATGCACGCTCCTCTTGGGCATCACACCGCCAGAAATCCTCAAAACCTTCAACGCAGGCCCGCGCTGCCAGCCAACCTGCTGAATTCATCTTCGTCAATTTCAACCCGTCGGACAGCACCGAAGTGGGAGCCAATCAAGTGGCGGCAGCTCATCGGTTCAAATGTTAGCTACGAATGGCGATCAGTCGGCGTATATGCGTACCGATATAGCGGATGAGACAAGTAGTGTATGATCTGACATATAGTTCGCACAGAATGGGTAGGTGTTTCTGATGTAAACCAATTCTATAAAAAGGAAAATTATCCGTGACTATCAGTTTGGTAAAGCAAATCCAAAAGTATAGACTGAATGAGTGAGTTGAATACGGAGAGTCGAAAGCAATGAGATCCTCTAGATCTATAGTCCGACCTTCAGAGTCCTGACCCAGCACGCCTGCTCCCATTGCTCCGGGGATCAAGCGTGCTCCCGGGATTCTTGGGATTACCTAGTCTTGGCGGAATCACGGTGCAAATGGGGCAGGGAAGGACGGACTAGTTAGATGCGCAAGGTTGAGAAATTGTTAGCCACGGTATCTCAAAACGTGTCGATGGACTAAGAGACGCCTGCCATTACAATTTGATTGGATAAGGGAACTCTACGATACATATGATTACTCAAGGGTAATGGTGCCAATTGATCGTTCGTACCTTCAAGCAATCGCCTAATACAACATCATCCGACCTCGGTTCTTAGCAAAGCCGGCGACACTGTAGTCGTCAAAGTTAGCACGATATGAACTATAATGCTAGACCGGCGGCTAAGGCGCATAAGAACACCAAGAATGCACAGCATTTGCCGTAGTGTGGAAGTGAAGAAGAGTACCGTGAAAATTAGCACAAGACAAGGCCCAAAACCAGGAATATCCGGATATATGCGATGTTAGTAAGGGCAGTGGCGATCGGCTGTAGGTTGATGATTGCGTCTTGAATAACGGTTTGGAATACATCCGGAAGGTCTTCCACAGCGCTAGGAAGCAGGTCCGATAGGTTTAGTGGCAATCCCTGGCAACTCACATCATCTATGAAGCCGACACAGAAACTTTGGGTCCCTAACGAAAGGTTTTGGGGAATAGTCCTCTCGATAGCTCTTAGAAAGCCTGTAGCAGCAGAGGTCGCAGCGCTTTTCACCTTCGTGGCGATTTCGGATGCCTCGCTTACGAATTGACTAGCTACAGGGCCGGCAGCAGACTTGATATCGCTAAGAAGGTTTTCTGTGCCAAAGTCTGGCGGCACAACAGTCGGTTCCCTTTTGGAAAAACCCTGGGCAAGGTTGTTGAACTGTATATTGTATTGGCTTGGCCCCGCTCACGCACGGACCGTCTTCCCATGTCGTTTCGGTCTCCGGCCGAGATGATGAGACGCCACACCACAGTAGGCATCACAAACGCAAGACTTCCCCATCGAACGCCATCAACTCTTCGCGCAGGCTACACCGGCATGATTGCGAAAGGAAGACCAGTCTGTACGCCCTGCGACAGCGCTCATGATCGTGCAGGGCGAGAGTCATGCTGAACACGTCCCAAAACACTACGGTGGCTGCGACCCTATCACCAGAGGGAATCTCTCCGATCATGTCCACGATGGCCTTCAAGGTGAGTGAAATGAATGGCACAACGCATGACGGTTGCTGACGATCCTTAGATCGCCATGTGGTCACTCTGTGTGTTCGCGACACTCTTCCTGACTTCCCGCATCGCTCTTCGTATTTCAATCAAAGGAAGACTTATGGCCCGCGACTATATCCTAGTTGCTTCACTCCCGATGCTGTTTACTGCTTCGGGGCTTTTACACTCCGTCCTCAGCGTGGTCTACTCGATTGATAACCCGGCGACCTACACCTTTTATGCGATCTCTGCCCAGGATATGGCCCCCCTTCGCCTCACTGCAGCTATGGAGATGCTCTGGATCGCGATATACTGCGTCAAGCTGTGCTTCTTAGTACAGTTCAAGTTCTACAAACCACCGTATGCATATGTCAATGTGCACCTGACTCGATATTATTGGGCTACGGTTTGCCTTTGTACCACAGGCTTTTTGTTCACCCTTAGTCAACCCATAGTACTTTGTCCGAGCTTAGGTTGGTGGGCCCATAGTTTTCTATCTTTGCCACGCTAATAGTAGTAGGGAAATGCCGTTACCTATCTCGGGCTGAGACGGTACGATGGGAGATGGCTGTCACGACTATCGACATTGTGACCGACCTACTTGGTCAGTATGCACGGTCTGCAGGCTAGAATGCGAGCTGACCGTTCTGGACGTAGTCTTAGTGATTCCTACGCTGCTTATACACATGGCGAATATGACTCGATCGTACACTATCATCAACTGCAGCTTCAAAAGCTTGTCGATTTTCACTGTGGTAGTCGCTGCTACGCGTCTAGCTCTACAATACAACGCTCAAACTCACCGGATTCAGTATGTTACACTGTTTCTCTTGCTGATCGTCGAAACTGCTGTGGCGATCATCATGGCGAGCGTATCCAGCTACCGAGTGGCGGTGCTCAACCATCTCGCCGGACGGGAGAGAAAAACGGATACATCTCCCCGGTCAAAGACCCTTCCGACATGGTGTGCAAGGCCGGATTACCGGGAACCGGATAGATCAGACTTGCGCCAGGCTGGCTCGTTCGCAAGCTTGCTTGTTATCGAACCTGCGCCGACTGCCTGAAGAATTTCGTCAACCTCCTACTTCATGCGCCGTCCACGCCGTCCACCATGTTCCTTGTATGGCTGAACCTAACAAGAGTTACATGTTGCGCCTAAGAGACCGGTATCGCAAACGAAGAAGCCGATGCCAGATTAGAATACGATCACGGCACCAAGCTCCTGAGGCACAGACGGTATTGTAAACTATGCAGTCTACAGACTTTTCAACGTCATCGCTGTCACAAATGGAAATAACAGCTAGTCCGCGGATTCTATCATCACGAGCTGCCTTCCTGGTACCGTCCATGCGATTGAGTTTTCGGCTTGACATTGAACGATTAAGCTTGTTTACACCCACCTGTTAGATCATCTTGGCACCTCCGCCAGAAGATTGATAGCAAGTCAAGTGCTCACCCAGAGCACAAGCCGTTGTACACGACAAGGACCTTTCTCGCTGGTGGTGGCAACCATTGCGACCCGGTTAACGGCAATGCTGTTGGGTATAGAGCCTTGCGCCACGATTACACCCACTACGATATCAACAGCACTCTTTGATGGCCTTTGGGCCCATTTCCGGCCCTCCCTTTCGGTTTCGCCGTGTTCCAAGTTGCCAATACCTAGTCTCTTGACGTTGCGAGTCAGTAGAAGCAGTATGCACATATGGACTTTGAGCGATCAGGGGCATCTGCGACAAGAACTGGTCGAATCGAGGGAGCATGCTCGTTGGAGCAAGATATTACGTGGCCCACAAGGAGCTAAGTGGAGGAGCAGCATACAGGCTAGTTTAAAAGCCGGTGCTCTGCTCTGCTTGAAGCTCACTACTCCGCCTCATATTTGTCATCTTGGCCTGCCTCGTGCTATATGTTCTGTTCGTGGACTTATTTCTCAGTAGTATGAGTGAATCGTGATGCCATCCGCGGAATCTCCACTACGATGGTGGATCTTAACTCCAAAATTCGTTGCATTGTCATGCACCTTCTCTATTAGGCCTAGTTTAGGGCGCTTATCTCCGACACGCTTCAAATGTTCCTCTTGCCATTTCAACTTTCCTCAACCTGCTCACCTCTACAAAGGCCGAGATGACGGAGAAGGAAGCCCTTCTTGGGGCACCAAAGACTCGAACTGCATCGAAATCTACGCCTTGGACTAAGATCACTCTGCTATTGTTGGCGATTGTATTGGTATTTCGCAATTACATCATCGACCGCACACACCCGCAATGGCATTCCCGAAGCCCCAAAGCCGTGGAATCACGTTGCCCGCAAGTCGAACCTCTGGTCCTAAAGTCGACGAAAGAGTTGGATCAAATGGACGACTATTTCAAGTCCGAGACCTTCCGCAACCAGTCGATTGAACGCTTGTCTGGTGCCGTCAAAATTCCTACACAGTCGTTTGATGACCTCGGTGCTGTGGGTGTAGACCCGCGCTGGGACATTTTCTACAGCTTTGCCGACTACCTAGCCAAAACTTTCCCGCTTACGCACTCTACGCTAAAGGTGGAGAAGGTTAATACGCATGCGTTGTTGTACACTTGGCCAGGTACCGATCCGACATTGAAGCCTACGGTTTTGATGGCGCATCAAGATGTTGTGCCGGTCCCAGACAGCACCGTGGAGCAGTGGACCCATCCTCCTTTCAGTGGGTTCTTTGACGGGAAGTTTGTTTGGGGACGAGGTGCCAGTGACTGCAAAAATCAGCTCATTGGTATTCTAGAGGCGGTCGAGGCACTCGTCGAAGCAAACTTCATGCCGCAACGCACCGTGGTCTTGTCATTTGGTTTTGATGAGGAGATCAGCGGGCAAGAAGGTGCACACCATCTTGGGCAATTCCTACAGAAAAGGTATGGGCACAATGGCGTGGCTGTTATCATCGACGAGGGTGCCGTGAATGTTGAAAGCTGGGGCAAGAACTGGGCCATCCCAGGCGTTGCCGAGAAGGGCTTTGTCGATGTCGACATCACGATACGCATGCCCGGCGGGCATTCCTCCATCCCGCCCACGCACAACGGTATCGGCGTAGCTAGCGAACTCATCACCCTCATCGAAGGCCATGCCTACGATCCAATTCTCGACGACGAGAATCCGTATCTATCTTGGCTTTACTGCGGCGCCGAGCACGCACCCGACTTTCCAAAGAAACTCAAACATCTTCTCCACAAGCGAAGCCACCAATCCTGCACTAGCTCTCAGAAGCACAAAAAGGACGTTCTCGCTCTGGAAGCCGCGAAAGCGGGACCTGACATCAAGTATCTGTTTACGACGAGTGTGGCTGTGGATATTATTTCTGGAGGTATCAAAACGAACGCGCTGCCTGAAAGGACGCAGTTTACAGTCAACCATCGAATCAACGTGGGGTCTAGCTCCAAGGCAGTTTTCGACCACATCATATCACTTGCGGGTCAGGTAGCAGATAAGCACTACCTCAAGCTTACGCCGTTTAACGGTACAGAAACTCCCTCCAGCATCACCCTTTCCGCACGCGACACAGTACTAGAGCCTGCACCGATTACTCCGACAAATATCCCCTCCAACCGTACCACCCCCTTTGCCGTCCTCGCCGGAACCACTAGAGCTCTGTACGGAGAGGCTTTGTTGGTTGCTCCAGGCATCATGACCGGTAACACCGACACGAGGTATTATTGGGACGTAAGCGAGCACATCTTCCGTTATGGTCCGGGCTGGGATAAGGAGCAGAAGGGTTTGGGCAACATTCATACAGTTGATGAGAGGGTGGGGGTGCAGGGCCATGTGGATACTGTGAAGTGGATGGCAGGGTTTTTGAGGGCGATGGATGTGGCGGAAGTATAAGATAGTTGTGCGATGAGATGAGCACAAGTGCACGAGCAGCACTTGGGGCAGATAGCATTTTCGGTGTGCATTGTTACGCGTGTGACGCAACACACGTATGCACTGAGAATTGGACTTCGTCCGGAACACACGTCTCGGGACTGCGACAATATGAAGGATCTTGTCGCTATTGAGTCAATTCCAGCCGATCAAGTCAACCGAGAGATCAAACAATGCATCATGACCGGTATTGAAGTCACCCAGATGAAGTCTTTCGTATAACGATACTAGCACATGAGCATGTATACTTACCTTTGGCCCAGTCTCGCATCCGAGAAGTGAGTGCTATACAAGTTACGAATATAAAGTGCGAGGATCAGCACTGGTGTTTCCCACTGACAATTAAAGCCATCAATCTGAATCTCTTCAGGTCGTTAATCTGTAAGACAGATAACCCTGGCCGTAATTCATGAGTACAAAGTACATACACAGCCTGGACGATCTAAAACAAAATGCATTGATATCCTTATGGATGAAAATTGCAGATTGCGAGTTCGCCGTCGTGGTTCTAAGGCAGCACGCCCCATAGCCTAACGCAATAGGCCTCGAAGCTTCTCTGGATGAGCTACGATAACTATGTACCCCACCCAGCCATTGGGCTTTATTTAACAAAGAAAGCCATGACATCTTAGTTACCTTCTCGACAGGGTGTATATTGCCAATAGAGAATTATCGTACCAAGATAGCAATGGCAAGAAGAGGGACTTTAATGTCGCCCACTGGCTGTCCTGAACTGCACAGCAGCACAGCAGGGGCAAGCGAGAGCATTTGTTGGGGTCGTTAAAGGCCGTCCTATTGGAGCGGGGTCGAGACTTTAAAAACTCAGGGTGGATGCGCTGAGCTAGAAGGAATGCAAACCGCCCGTGCCGGAAATTACATTCCAATCGGATACAGTGGGAGCTTTGCAACAACTACAGGTTCTTCGGTCGCTTTGACACTGGACTACCGACCTGAACTCATCCCACCCGTGCGAGAACCCGATAAGTCTCCCCCACCCACAGATTCACTACGTTGTGATGAACATGGCTGGAACACCAAAGATACGATCTGACCCTGATCTGACTCTGTTCTGACACTGATCTGTTTCCGATCTGACTCAGCCTACTCTCAAGAGTTTCCTCTCTGGTCTCACCAGAATTCGCCCTCCGAGCCTCATTCTCGAAAAGCGATGGAAGAAGTAAAACGAAGTTATGAATCTGGAGGAACTTCTAAACGTCGTCATATCTGGCCTTACCCGCGCATGCGATCGATACTGAGGATGTATATCCGAGGGATCAAACACCGGTACAGAATCCCGAGACTGACGAATATGATGACGTCTCGGCCGAGATCGAGATGGCTAATGCATTGGACTGATGTCTTTTCCTCAGAGTCAAATATGAGCATGAACCCATGCTACACAAAGTTGAATTTCGCTGCCTATGTAAGGTCCGTCTTCTCGTTAGAGACGCGCGTTGGGATCAAAGTGTGAGTGACAATCTGATGAATCAGCACGCGCTAGCCAATCAACGCGCGCTGCGTCATCACCCCGCATAACAACGCCCCCTTGCCTGCGTGCCAAGTCGCCCATGAAGCACACAAGAACTCCCAAGAGCACTGCCCCGAACCTCCACCACGTCTTATTTATCCAGTGATACCAACCCGCTCTTGACACAATCCCATTTTCTTCGAGTACGCGTCATTCAACAACATAGTCAGTCATGGCGTCATATTTCGACCTCCCGCCAGCACGCTCGAAAGCTGCAGCTGCACCGACAGCTGAGCTGAATGTCCCGGAAAACAGCGGCTTTGGGAGAATGAGCCTGTTGAGTCCGCAGGTTTCGGCGATCCTAGACGACCTCGAGCTAGGAGAAAAATCGAGCAGCGACGAGGAAAAAGCTAGCCACTCCCGGGACAGCAATCCCTTAAGCAACGCTAGCAGTGATCATAGATCCCGCCCGCACAAGTCTAACCTGGTACTGGGGCATGGCTCGCCGAAAGCCCAGGCCTCGTCTTTGCCCCAGCCTAGTAAAACAATCCATAAAGCAGCTTCTCCACGGCCGTCTGTCGGTGGTCACAAACATCCCCATCTTGCAAGATTCCATTCACTGCGGAGTATGTTGTTCCAGAGCAATATCGAAGCAAATCTGCACCATGCCAAGGAAAAGGGAGCGAAGGATGACCCGGAGGATCAGTGGAAAGCAGAACATGAAAAGCGACAAGGACTTAATCGACCCAAAACCCCTGACTCGCCGCCAAAACAAGGCTTTGCGCAGAAGCTCGGGAATAGTCTCCGGAGACTAACGAGCAAGGACGTACCAACGATGAATTCGATTAAGGAGGTTGCAGACGATAATGAGTCAACGGCAAGTGACGACGAGGAAGATGAGCAGAGGAGGGCGGCTGAAGACTCGGAGGACATCGATCATTCAGATATTGAAGACATCGTGCGGTGGGTTAGCCGTCGGGATCCGCCTAGTGACGGCGAGCGAGGCAAATCCGGGACCGGTGTGACAGAACCTGGAAAAGAAGACAGTGGTCACGAGAGTTTTGGAAATTCGGATGTCGACGACCTGGTGCGATGGATCAGTCGAAAGGACAACGGCCCAACGAAGGCCCTTGCAGCCAATCCAAAGCAAGAAGCCCAAATTATCAACAACGGAGAGAGTGATGCTTCCACACAGTCCGACTCTGAAGACGAGCCCATGGACGAAGACGAGGTGGACGACCTTGTACGTTGGGTATCACGGCGAGAAGGACCCAACGCGGGACCCATACGCGAAAAGAAGAGCACGGCTACCCGTCAAAGATCTGCCGAGACACCCAATGAGCATGACGAAGAGCTGGAGCGGTGGAAAACCCGCGAAGACGATGCGAGTGGCGAGTCAGACGTTCCCGACGAGTTTGCGCCGCAGACGAGCGAAGATGTCAGCCTTGCGAAGCACGCTAAGCGTGCTGAGGGAAGCAGTCTCAAGGCTGAGGTGCTAGCGCCCTCTGCACGGGAGAGCAACACAAAACTCGTGGAAGAGGACGTTGATGAGCTTGTGCAGTGGGCGTCAAAGAAGAAGTTAGCGCAAATTTAAGCCATGGACCGAATAGGGAGCAGGACGACAGCTGAATTGGCTCTTTGATCGAACGCGGAATATCCAAAATGTGTAGCGCTTCATGTACCGGGGCGTATGGGACTTCGGCTAGTGGGCTCAGGCGTTATAATTACAGTGTTGCCAGCTGTTGGGGTGAATATGGCCATGGCCCTGTTACTGGAATTTTTACTCCATAGTTGCAAATGTTCAAACTTTCAAGTACCACCGACGCAAGGGTTTGCCTTTCTCTATTCTCAATATTTTCGGGTCTTTGTACTGGTCTATCCTACCTTTCTTGTCTAACCGAGGAGCTGCCAAAACGGGCAGTGCCCACATCCATATAGCTCTGAACAAGAGCGTCTCATACGCAGGCCAGGAATGGGTATTGAACGACCATAGTTTCCAAACGCCTTGGCAAACGTGATTCCCCACGCATCCAAACAGGTCGCGCTTCGACAAACATTGACGTAAAGAAAGAGATCGTGGCCGATTCCCCCGTCTTGAAGATCTGAACCGATGAGCCGCCATGACCAATTCCGCATGCAAACCAAACAGGCCGCGTGTTAACAAGCAATAACAAGAAGGAAACCGTGAACATCATCCTTATCATGACCATTATGGCCAAATTATAAACCACCGTCGAATCCAGGCCAACTAAGCCGCAACACCTCGACCGCCAGGACGACCTGTACCAATGGCAGCTTGCTGGTTCACAAAGCGAGCAGGCAGACACGGCCCAGCTCCACGTCCCAGCTGCCTATTTGCCTCACTCAACATATGATCTAGAGGGCCTGCAGTATGATGTGTAGTAGGCTGAGGCTGAGGCTGGTAGCGGTTGCGGCCAAAACGAGCGGTAGCGGCATTGGGATGGGCGCCATGGGATCCGGGCATGGTGACTGGATGGTAGTTGCGAGAAACTGGAGAGCCGTTCGTGGGTTCATGGTTTGGAAAGTGTCTAGTAGGCTTGGGTTGGTTGTGTTTGTGCCGGTGTAGGCGTGCAGCAGCGTGCTGCTGGGAAGGCCGGTTCGGATAACCCAGGGGACCGAACGGGGGCTGGGCGGGTGCTACAGAGAGTTTTGAATGAGCCTGTTGCTGTCGCTGCTGTTGTCGTTGTTGCTGCTGTTGTTTCTGCTGCTCCTGCTCCTGCTTCTTCTCCTTACTACCATCATATGCAAACATCCCCCGAGCGCTACTGGCAAACCCAGGCGGCGTCGATGGCCCACAACCATACGCATCTACAGCCTTTTGGCTCTGGGCCTTGTAAGTGACAACAGAAGCCAACGCAGAGTATAGGTACCACTCCGTTAGCGTCATCGACCAATGCGACAAGCTACCATGTGTGTACGCCCGAGAAGCCTCGTTGGCCATCGCCACATCCGCAAAGGCCTCAATCTCAGTCTTGCCAGGCTGCAGAGGACCGAACTTCCTCTCATGCAGATTCTTGCGCTGCTCGGGCGCAGTGCACTGCCGAAGTGCGCAGTAGGCGTCGAACGAGCAGACGCTGTGGACCGCCATGCCGTGGATCCAGTAGGAGATGTAGTCTGGGGCTTCGGGGAATCCAGTGGATTCCCAAGATGAGGAGTGAGCGGTGCTGATTTGACGCTGCTGGTTGATGGAGGAGTATGTGGCTTGGTGGTAGAGGGTTGCGTCTGTGGTGGGTGAGAACTTGGGGATGGGTCCGTTTCCAGAAAGAGGTTTGAGCGGGATAGTCGTGGGGATTAGCTTTCCTTCGAGGCCGGTTCGCTGTACTTCCTTTGGGGGCATGGTGATCTTTGTGGGGCGTGGCTTGCGGTACTTATGAGCAGGAGCGATCGTCTGGACCGGAGCCTTCTCCTGAGCAGGAGCGAGCTTCTGAACAGCGGAGTTCTGCCGACCAGGACCAACTTTTTGAACCGGAGCGGTCTCCTGGATAATAGTGACCTTTTGAGCAGGATCAAGATCATAGGCGAACGCCTGAGCAGCAGCCAGAGTATCCTTCGTGAAGCGAGGTTCAACGACGATATTCAACTCCTCAAACTCAAGAGCAGGAAGACCCATTGGCGCAGGAACAGTCATATCGCAAGCAACATCTGTAATACCCATTCCATACCAAGGCAGTGCGAGACCCGGTGTGTGGATAGCGAAGCCAGCTTTCCTGAGCAACGCAACACCAGTGTACCATCGAAGCAGGAGGAGATGCGAACGAGGCGTACGGTGTTGGAAGTGCTGGTGGAGACGCTGAGTCAACGCTGTGCGGGCTTGGAGGTACTGGTCGAGCAGCTGCGTCAACACTGTGTCGTGGTCTTGTTCTTTGTAGTCTGCGATGTGTTTGTGCAGGGCTAGCGATGACTGGGCAGTCTTGTCGCTGCCGTTCTCACACCGAGTGCTGAACTGCAGGCCACAGCTAATACTACGCTCACTGCGGAACAGAAGGCCGCGTAGGCTCGCGAGACAACGAGCGACATACATGTTCTCTTTGAACTTGGCGAAAATAGCGTAGATGCGCTGTGCGCTGTTTCCATGTTTCTCCCCGTTTGCAGCCGCACACACCGCGATGGTACCGATGCCAACGGTTGCTGCAGCGCATACGGTAACCGGGAATAGTGTCTTGAACGCTGTGGCTACGCCTGGGAAGGCGGGAAGCTTGTTGGTTCGGTGCATTTTGTGGGTAGAATGCGAACAGAGGAGTGGTGATTCGGATTAGACTTGGGGGAGGTGATATCAGCTGCGCTACCTAAGGCCAGCGGACTGAGTGGAGGGCGTGCGGTTTAGACTGGATTATGTAGAGTGCGTTCTGGGTGTTGTGTGTGTAGAGAAGGGGCTCTGGGGAGGTGATGTCATGCTCATTAAGAGAGTGTGCGCATGGAAGGGGACAGTGATTGGAATGCTCGTTGCTGGAGTGCTGCACTGTTAAAGAATTGTGTTGCAACATCGTCATAGCGAGATCAACGATTTCACTGAAGAAGTGGGCGAAGAGGGGCCATAGCTCTTCGGTGACAGTAGCCAGAACCGTTGTCACAAACTACCATACCAATCGCAACTCGGACGTAACTTTCTCCCAGTCATGAAGTACACATGAGATCTTTCACGACGAGATTTCTGAGGATTTGGCCTCGTACACGGACCGTAACGTCTCACTTGTGGAAAATATACTACATTCGCAACTTTGCCAACAACGATGCGAAGGAATCGGCTAGAGCAAGAGAGGTCGAGTAGGTATCGTACAGCGTGACTGCATTCAGGAGGTATGATAGGATGATATTAATATCAGGCAATGAAACTGGAATACCTAGGTAGCAACAAGCGAGGTGCGTTTATCGTGTAGTCCGAAACCATAGACTACTGCACATGTGCGTCCTTACAACCTAGGGCCATCGCCATAATACATTTCTAAGGTTGCGATACTACATACCCTCTCAGCGGGTCAACCCCTTGTTCGGCGCGAAATAGCAACACACGAATACAAACATCACTGTAAAGCCAGACAGAAAATTGAAGTATATGCATCCATTCTATGACTACAACAAGGGCCTACTAACTCTACAGGAACCCTCATCTAAACCCACCCCCACTCTCCACATCTCATCCCCATCATGCCAGCTCCCCCGCCCCTTCATTCAATCTCAATCAGATAAGTAACAAGACCACAAGCCCTAAACAACCCATCGTACAAATGCCATGCAGAAAGGTAACAATAACTGTGATATCATCGAATAATAAAATCCAAGCATCCACCCAAAACCATATCCAACATCGAAATAGATCGAAGAAAGCAAGTAAAGGTCATCAACTAACTGAGCCAAATGACTCTCGTGCCCTTTTAACGGACTCTCCAAGCTATTGGGCACAACGAAACGGAAAAACAAGAACAATCATCCATACACAAAGGAGATTATATGCATCAGGGCATGTCAGGATACGTCTTCTTCCGCCAAAACTTTGCACTTCCTCGCTTGCCCTCGTCCTTACGGATAGTAGCACCTGGCGGCGGCGCAGAAGGCTCGGGCGGTCCCGAGTTGCGCAGAAAGTCGGCGAGATCATTCGTGGTAGATCGACTGCGAGTTTCGGTCGTAGCAGCTTCCCGGGCCTGGAGCCGCGGCTTGTGTGCACGCGGCGCGTTGGAAGTAACGGTAGAAGAGATGATAGCAGGCTGTGCGGAGGGTTCTTTGGCAAAGCGCGAGTTCGCGCCGACCCTCGGCGCAGGGCCAGATGGTGGGGCGCCAGGAGGTGGTTGTGTACCGTTTCTAGCGGCTCGCGCCTTCGCCGCAGCGACTGTCTCTGGACTGAGAAGGAAAGGTGTTGGGGCGCTGCTGCCTCCCCCGGATGGCTCCATGCTATTGAGGAAGTCCATCATGCTCTCTTCCCTGTGAGGCGGCTTCGCAGGACCTGGTAGGGCGGTCAAAAGATCGTCATCCTCGTCATCGGAATCGATTGCATATGGGTCCTTGACGCGCCGACGGGTGCGCGTAATAACAGGCTCACCGCCGTTGGAGAAGTTGCCGGAAAGACTCTGAGGCGTATTTGAATAGGCTGGTTGGACGACCGTCTGCTTGGGGATGAGACCTGTTCGCGAGTTCGCGGTTTGAGCGGACTGCTTCGAGACGGTGGACACTTGAGATCCATACGTTGACTCGACGGTCCCATTTTCGTCGAGCATACTGTCAAATTGATCAGAATCCACCGTCGTTCGGAACGGTGCGACCGTTCGAGGTATCCTAGGTTGATTGTTGGTGTTCGGAGGGCCTTGTCGGATGAAGTCAATCAGATCGTCGTTGCCGCTGCGCTGGCCGGCGGGACTTCGTGGTTCCATGTGAACACGAGACTTCGAAGACGGTCCCTCACCAGCGAGTGAGCTTGAGTGTGAGTGAGACGGGACTTGGACTTGTCTTGTGGACACCTTTCTACCTAGGCCACCAAGAGAAGGGTTGGACCCATTGCTCGGGCTGGGACTAGATTCCTTGAGCGACACAAAGGGCTGCACAATGCGTTGCTCGCTTGGATTGGGGCCAGTTGACCGGATGAAGTCGGCAAAGTCTCGCATGGATTCACTCTGAATTCGCGGCTCTCTCGCTTTGGGTTTTGAGATGCTCGAAGACGAATTCGACGAAGGAATGGGGCCTTTGGCTCTCGATGTTGTTCGGGAAGGCAAGTGTTTAGAGCCAAATTGGCTATCCACATCCGCATTTACGCGAGGGTAAATCGTGACTGAGGAGGCTGGCTTGTGAGAAGACGCCTTTACAGACGCGATAGGCTTGTGCGGCTCGACCCGCTGCATTACGGGCGATTCCTGACATAATTAGTATTGCATAGCTGGTACGGAAATGTATTCCTTACCTCGAGGTCGCGCACATTCTGAGGAGTGAGGGTATACTTGACAGTCTCCTCCCTCTTCACCAGGGAGTCAAACTCGCGCTGGCGATCTTCTTCCGACATACGACCGCTAATGCCCCGGGGACGGCCGTTGAGGCTCACATCGGAATCGTGGACGCTATTCAAGATAGACGTCGATGCCGATCTAGTTGTAGATGCAGATGAAGATACACGTTGGAGCGTTGACTTCTCAACGGGAGATTCGCCGCCGGTCCCAGATCGAACACGGGTTGCACCTTCGGCAGCTTTGTTCTTGACCGCGCGATCAGATACCGAAACAGGCGCATCACGGGAGCGTAGCGATGCGTTTTGTTTAGGGCTACCCTGAGGGGGGGTTCCTCGATAGGCGGACTTCTCAGGTACAATGGGCGACTTGGGCTTCGCCGTCCATGGCTCCGATTCTTGCAAAGACGTCAACGCAGTTCCGCGGGTTCTAGGAGGCGTAGTATCACGAGACCGCGGTGCTTGAACGGCGACCTCTTTGCGAGGGAGCTCCTTTCGCGATGGTTCGCTCCGGGGCTGCACTTCCTTTCTAGGTATGGAGCTTTCAACCGGAGTGTGTCGTCCCTCTGGTGTTGGTGTATCGCGAACCTGACGCGGAAGCACTTCAACATAACCGCCATGGGAAGGATGCCGTGCGTGGGTGGCGGCTTTTTCGCTGGGTGTTCGCTCCGTGATAGCCACCTCTCCTGATGGGGAAGGGGATGGAACCGGGACGTCAGAGGTATGCGCGACTCCAATGGCTTCGGGTCCGCTTGTGGCGTCGTCGGGATGACCATCGTCCAAGTATGACTTGAATTCATTCGAAGGGGTGGTCATACGAGGCGTGCCCGCTGGGGTAATACCTGGCGACTTCAAGCTCGAGCTGCGGGTGGAATAAGTACGGACGATGCCCGGTGGACCCGTCTTTTCGATGGACATCCTCTTCGACCTCAGCACTTGCGATTGAGCCTCGTAGGCAGTCTGCGTGGGGGTATCCACGTCATCTTCATCTTTGCCCAGCTCGCTTTGTTGGGTGGGAACAAGGGGACTCATGCCGAAGCCCATGCCGGTGGATGCCGCGAATGCAACCATGTCGGCGTCGTGTTCATGTTCCGCCTCGGACTCTTCTTCTATATAGTTCCCCTCTCGCGACTCTACAGGAGATATGTCTTCCTGGCGCTCATCATAAATGTAAGACTCGTCATCGGACAGCCTTTCCATAGGGGTCTCGAAAGGCATCTCCATAGGTGTTTCGAGCGGGTTGTGGCTCTCCAAGGACGTCGCGAAAGGTGGGTCCTCGGCTTCATCCTGCTGTTCGGGAACAACAAAGGGCGCTGCTGTGGGCGGCGGCATGGAGATTGGACGTTCCTTTGTGAGCCTCCGCCTGAACTCCTCTGCAGGCGCCAGTATGATGACGCTGCTCGGGCGCTGCGGCCGGGTGACGGGCGTCTGCATGCCACTGGTCTCTGCATCCTCGAAGGTTCGAGCCAGGCCAGGGACCTCGATTTCGTTCACGTCGTTATCGCCCATTGGCAGCGGAATGTTGGCGGCAATCTCCGTCTCAGTGGGCGCGTGTTCCGGAACCTCGGCGAGGCTGTCGCCATGGACGCTTTCGGCATCATGGCTTATCTGCCGGCGGTGCATGCTGGTAATGCTGCTCATGGATCGCACGCGAGGAAAGAGCGGTGCAATGGGCGTCCGCACCCGCTTCCGCCATGTTCGCCAGAGCCGACCGAGGGCCGAATTGAGCGCAAGCTTCTCCACGTCATAATCCTCCACGACGATGCGCTCGAGCACCTGGTTTTCGTCCATGTGATCATGCTGGGAGAGCTTCTTCATCTTCGCGGCGGCACGAGCATACGCCGCATGGCCGGACACCAACAGGGTCTGCTCGGCAATATACTCGACGACAGAAGTCAGGAAGATTGCAGACGCCCAAGAGACCAGTCCGGCATCTTCGTCATCGCTATCGTCCATGCTGAGCCCGCGCTCCTGCTGAACGTAGCGCTCCTCGTCCTCGTCCTCCAGCTCGCCCAGGCGCGTGTAGACCATTATCCGCAGGCGGGTCCTCTTCCACACGCGCTCCACGTCCCACGCCTGCGCATCTTGTCCAGATTGTAGGGGAAGATCCTCTTCGTCGTCGCCAGCAAGCAGGCCCTGCAGCTCTTCGTCGGCGGTAGCCATGGCCTCGCGAGCGAGGCGCGGCTTGAGCACCTCGGTGATGCTCGGGCGGATGGCGCTCAGGGTGGGCGAGCGGGCGGTAGAGAGGATGGCGAACAGGAGGTGGTCGAGGAAGGCATTGAGTAGACACAGGGCCTGCTCGGAGAAGAGGGCGTTGGCCAGAGGCACGGCGGTATCGGGATCGTCGTCGTCGTCGTCGGCGTCTTGGGACTCGCGCAGCTGGGCATTGTGATGGTTGGTGACGATTTCCGAGGCCACCGAGGCGGCGATGAAGGCAGGCGGCGGGCGCACAGTCGAGGGCATCTGGAAGGAGGCGGAGCCAGCCAGCGAGGGCCGGTCGCTGCTGAAGCTGGCGGCTCTGCTCGAGCGCGGGCTGGAGATGTCGCCAGCCTCGCTGCGGGAGCGGTGGTGCTGCAGCATCGTGGGGGGTGGGATGGGCGGCCGCAACGGCTGCGCGCAGCTCGGGGAGGTGAGGGCTCGACAGGGAGCGGAGAGCTGAGGAGTACGGGCGTGTTGCTGCAGCCGGTGAGCTTGGCCTGATGGCGCGGCGGTGCGATTGGGCCCCCGCGGCAGCAGAACACAGTTCGTGCAAACGAAGGGCGCAGAGAAGAGCAAAGAAATGGAGAGCGACGATGACTCCCTCAATGGGCCGCGGTGGAGGGGATCGGGAGACGGGAGACGGGATGGTCGACGCGGATAGGAGGTCACTGCAACACTCGGCCTCTACCGACGCGATCGCCGCCGGGATTGATTAAGATGCACCCCGGGCCAGGCGTTCGGCGGCACTCAGAAGTCAGCAAGCAGCGTCCACACAGCAGCGAGATCAAGACGCGTGAAACCGGAGGCTCGACGCCGACAGCAGCCTGCAGACGGAGGAGTTGCAATGAATGGCTTCTGGAGAAACATGTGGTGTACGGGTGCTACCGTGAGGCTGCTGCAGCCTGTGACACCTGCTAGCGGGTTCGCAAGTTGGCTTGCCAGCAACGCGAGGCTGCACTAGAAGGCTCCAATTGAAGGTGCGAGTCGCTGCGACTCGTCCTCTGTCATGGCCTCTGATCCCGAGCCTCTTTCCGTCTCGCGGTATTCACATGGAGCGCTCCGTGTGAAGACGGCTTCGCGCAGGACGTTGCACAACAGCGGCCGTGGCACAGGGCTGTCGAACGCCGATACCACGTTGCTGTCCCGAAATGCCGTGCAATCCATCACTTCCGATCCATCCCACACCTCCATCCTCGCGGCCCTGGAATGCATGTCTGTCCACCTCGTTCTCGACGCGCATTCCTTCCAGCGCCGTGGCCTAGGGCTCCGACACGCGCTACACTTTAGTTCTGATAAAAGTTTCCCCTCGGCTTGTAGGCGATCGCGTCTCGCTAATCTTAGGCCCCGCTTAGCGCCTCTGCCCGCCGTACCGTACCGTTCCGCCTGCACACATTGCACAATGTAGGGCGGGGCCTGATGATTTGCATTCTACCTTTTTGGCCTTGTTCTTCTCCTTAATCTCGTGCATGCGTCAAAAGTGTTCCCTTCAGCAAGTGGACAAATTCCATCTCCATGTTCTCGTCCAGAACGCCACTGATTCGTGATGCGAGCTACGCTCCAACCTTAGTGGCCCTACGATTCATTGCCGTCTCGTTAGCGATCATATCCAGAAACTAAGGTCCCTCATGAGTCGTCGTGTCAGGTCCGTGCTATATCTAAACGAGACGATGACATGTCAGTGCTACGGATAATATTTGACAAAGGAAGATGTCACTTTATGAAGCTCTGCACAAAGCACACAAGAAAGTTCCAAAGTTGCTGTTCAAAGTCGCTATTTACAAGCTCGTCCAGGAGGATTTTCTAAAGCAGAAGTCTCCTGTTGTAGAGATGACGACGCATTATCTACTCTAACCCTAGTAGTCCACAGAAGATCACAAGCTACTTCGAAGCCAGACTTCAACCCAACCTACCACACTCCTTCCTGTGGAACTCACATTGCATTATGACCGACCCCCACCCGCGTCCCCATAAGCATGTACCGACGCATCCCCATCTGCATGTACTCAACGCATCTCCACCCTAAGCCTACCAACATAGTCTATCCAAAGTAACTACACGGCTGAACAGTCCTCCGCTGCATCGCCGCCTTCCTCCTCCTCCAACAAAACCACACCACCACAAACAGAACTGCTGTGCTTGCCATTACAACCACCACAATAGCCCAAACCAGCAAACCGAGATGAGAATCTATGCAGGAAAGGCGACTTGGGCGGCGATGCGAATTCGGGCGGTACGGAGTCGCCTGGGTGGAATACGCAGGTACTTCTAGTGGCGAGGGCTTTCTGATACACGAGGGGCAGGTTGGCACCCTGTTGTGTTGTTAGGAGGATTAGTCAACGTAAGAAGGTGGGAGTGAGGGGGGAAGAGGTACCGGATTGATGACCCCGACCATTGATGACTTGTTGCAGGCATCGCCTACGGAGGAGTAGAAGAACACGGGTTCAGTGGTGACGACCTGGATTGGCTAATATTGCGCCTGGATCGCCTTGTCAGCTCGGACACCACGAGTTGAGTAGCATTGGTTGACGTACCACTCCTTCCGTTACCGAGAGATACCCAGAGCTAAATCCAGGTTTCTGCTCTTCGCCCGCTGGCTCAATTGGAACGCATGGGATTTCGTACTCGGCTCGGACCACATTGTGTGTGGTGTCGACGAAGCGAAAATGATTACCTGGATGGGTTTCTCTCAGCTTGTACAGTCGCATGCGATGGAGTACCGAGTAGAGGTTCCTACTTGTGAGTATCGGATAGAGAAACTCGAGACTTGCATCGCCAACCGCAGCTTGGATCGTGTCTGGAGTGGAACTGGGACCACCGGCACCGACATCGAGGGAGTAAGTAACAGTGAAGCATTGGTGGATGGGGCACCCTAGGAGAAGAGCAGGAAAGGACCGAACGTGGAGATAACGATACATGACGATACGCTGAAGTTTAAGAAGACATCCAAAGGACGTACGTTAACTGCCGTCTCGCGCCTCTTGTATGGACTGGAAGAGGGCTGGCACTCACCTTTATCATACCAGATACAGTTCAGTCGTACACACTTCCCCTGGATAAGTACCGCAAACTGTTACACTGTACACTTCCATAAAGGACCGCGAGCATCACGGCTGCATGAACTCAGCGCTTAGCTACGGGTATGTTGTTGGACGATGGGTAATTGTTCGGTCTCACTACTTGCGTGCGACTGACGGGTACGTACGTCGCATTAGCAGGCAGCAAGAGAACTACCATAGATCAATTAGGATTGTGAAACTACATGTATTTATTGATAACAGTGACACTATAGCAAAAATTGACTAGGAAGATTCGCGGACTGACTTCCACACCTAGGCTGTGCTTCTAAGTGGGCATCGGAGCACCACCCAAGGGAGTATTACACCAATGGACACTGTCCGACGCAGCTATCCTCAGCACCACCGGGCGCGCTCATAGCAAAGACACAAACATGAAACAGTCAAGTTCATGCCGTACGCGGCTTCTTTCTCCGCTCAAGAGCAAGGGTTCTCGGAGTCTACGGCTTGGTACGTTTGCAACCAGTTGCCCGCTCCATGGTCAACCAAAGAGCCTACTCACCTTCTAAGACACTGCTGATATGTGAGAAGAAGGACCCTAAATCAGAATGTGTTACAGTCAGACCCCGACTACCTTCCCTTCCCAGTGACTTGCCTTAGGTCTGTATTTACCACTCGCCCCCAAGCACAAGCCCTCCCGGCTGGTAACACCTCTGGCCTTAGCTGTTTGCATCTGCCAACAGCTACGGTGTGGTCTGTCCATATTGACGGGTTGACTGGTCTTGTGCTCTTCTATGCTCCACTAGACTCGACATGATCGCTACCCCCACAACCTAATGCAGCCAACCCACCGTGACCGATTCATCTTCATTGTTTGTCTGCTGGTCCTCCTCGCTCGGCCAAACATCGCAAAGACTATAACAATCCAAGTCGGCGCTCCTAAGCATCAGTTTGATTAACTGGTTGTCAATGCAGACGTCAACGATGTAAGTACGCGCCTTTGTGCTTGAGCGAAGCTGAGATCCTCGAGCAGCTTGCTGACACTGACACATTTATAGATCATCGAATTCAGGTTCATGGTCGCCACACATTCCGTTGTTAGAGCGCCGTACAAATATCTTTGTGCCCCATACCAGGGAAAGCATGCGTTTACCTCCGGAAATATCACGCCTCCTGCTGATGGTGGTAACGTATGTGGAACACAGTCTGGTTTGTTGGAGCCATAGCCAATGGATTCAGCAGTTACCCACCTGGAACATGACGATCGAGACTATCGAACCCATATTCTACTGCTGCTCCGCCTGAAGTCCTGCGACGTATAGCAGATGGTTGGTGTCATTAACTCGGTATGTTACTAAGCATTTTTCTTCACACACTTCACTGAGAAGTCAAAAGGGCGATAAGTCGTTCGCAGATCACAAAGCGCTTGCAAGGGGTGCAGTCTCCTGGAGTTGGAACCGCGAGCCATGTTCAAGAACTGGATCGTCTGGTAATAGGTCCGGGTGGTAGCTTAAGACTGGGCTATGAAGTGCGTTGTAATATCAAGACATCAGTATGGTCTAGTGTAAGACATTACATGCTGAGACCCCTCTGGACGAGCTTTACCGAAGTTATACCCTGACGTTAGGTACCGGGCTCTTAGGCTAGACTGTACACAGGTTCGTGGAGGATGAGGCCAGTAGCTGAATTGACATGCACAAGGAAATCCCATGTTGCTGTCTCATCGCATTTGAGGCAGCATTGATCATCGAAGATGTGCGGAGGTTGAAGTGCTCGAGCAATGAGAAGGAGCGATGCGGGTCTCATTAGTCACGCTGAAATCTGATTGGTTGAGAACCCCGACCCAAGCTTTCACTTCGATGCATGCTCTCCACCTGACCTGCGGCTTTCCAACCTCACCTCAATCGACATTGACGTCTTCGTCTTGCTACTTTCCATTCCCTCGTCTCTGAAAACTCCGATGCTGACGTCGACTCTCGAGGGGGTGCACTCTGGAGGACCCTGAATTTGGCCTCACTAACTTGACGCAGTGGCACCGCCCCTGCCAGGAAGAGGAGGACGTACCGTTCGGCAAAGAGCCCTCATGCCCTGTGGAGCATTTTTGAGCTTTTTCCAGCAGTGGAGTCCAGCCACCTTTGCTCACATCGTTTACCGGCGGGAAGGATGCTACACAATGCAATCACCATTGTGACGACAGTCTTCCCAAACACCACGACCGCAAGGCGATGAGACATTGACGGACGTCATTGGCTGCGGCCCACCGGACTGCCGTGATACAAACGACACTTCATCGGAGTTTCGTGCGGATGCGGACGGCATCGCCGGACGCGGAGGGATCTCAAGGCAGTCAAGCAACCTCGGAGCAACATGTTGTTGGAAAGAACGGCTGAGCCGGATACGGATCGTCTCCTCGTCGAAGAAGTATGCCGTTTCCTACCCGTCGAAACATTCACACCAGCCGGCTGAAGTACGCGGGATGGGCCGCGGATACTTCACATGCGGAGACCATGTTTGATGAGAATGGCGGGCGATAGGTCGAATATCCGTTGACGTCGATAAACAACGTCTTGGGACCGAATCGGCAACGATACGTGGACGATCTGGACGCCGTTGCCTTTGCCACAGTAGGCTCACGGCGACCGTCACGTGAGTGTACCGGACTGGCGGCAGGCTTGGTACAGAGGTGGAGGCACCGCTCCGAACGCTAGCTTTGCAGACGCTGGAGTACCTGCATCGACGACGGCTGCATCACCCACGCTCGTCAGCCCTGCCAAGGGGGTTGCATCGGAAGGTCCAGCCACTTGGAGCGCCGTTGGGATCGGAGGTGTTCGAACGCCTCCACACGCATCCGAAGTGTTCCGGGATGTAGGTGCGGGAGGCTCGCTACAGAGAGTGATCGGAGGGAGCTCATTGTGGCCCTTCCGATCAGCTGTGATGCAACGAGGCCGACTAACCGGTTTTCGAACGCGCACGTCGAGCGGATGACTGAGCGAGTACATCAAGCAATCTAGAGTCCGATAACGCTTCCCCAGATTTCCAGGCTGTTGGGCTCGTTTCTGGAGTACTTTAGTTCCCGGGCTTGCCCGGGCTTGCGGCGGTATAGATGTCCCTGCCACCTGCTCCAGTGACGGCCACATCCCGGGACTGATCTCTGCAGGTACCCGCCAGTCTTGCCACCCAAAGTCCCGACATCAACGTCACCAGCATATCACGACACGGCTGATAAGCAAACCTCTGGCACGTCGTGGCAGACACCGCTCGTGTGAGAGCCGCATGTGAGCGCTTGAAGGGAGCGACGGAGAACGAATGGGAACGTCAAGGCTTGACACCTTTTTCTCGGCGCTGGGGAAGACGAAAGGGCCTGTTGACTTCGTTCTGCTCCGTGTACATGGTCTGAGAGGTGAGTCGACCTGACCATGCTACATTGCCAATGTCGCACGGTCTGGGGCGAGCAGCGGCGGGTCTAGCATGTAGCAGAGTCTTGTCACCGTCAACCACAGGTCCGAGGCTCAGTGGCCCAGCCATTCGCCTGAGCTTTGATACGAAGGAAATATTGTATGAGCAAAAGAAGACCCCCATAGCAAGTGGGACGAATCGGCGCTTGTCCCAATGCAGACGGCGTGGCTGCCACGCCTGTCCATGCAGATCCCACAAAGATCCCACAAATTTTCAGCCTTTTTGTCGTCGTCTCCCCCCCGACTTGTGAACCATCGGTTGCATGTACAGCAATCGAGCGCTTGCACAATCAGCAATAAAACAATTGACGCATCGTTGACACGAAAGCACCACAAAGGCAGGAAGCCGCGGGCCGCGTTACGTTTGCACATCAATCATCGGCAGCCAATCAGATGCTTGTTGGGCCCTTATCTCTGCCACGCACTGCGGCGCACCAGAAGTGTGGGGCGAGACGCGAGATTTGCGGGGAGCAACCCACGGGTACGAACGCCTCGAACGTCCTAAGCCGACATCGCAACCATAGATCGTCGGGCAGGCCTGTCCACGCTGCGATGCAGAGGTTCCGGAAATGAAGTTTGAGGAACCAGACTGCAAACAAAATTACACTACCGTGGGGTCGGCAAGTGAAGTGCCTGCCGGGGAAGCATTGTAACGAGAATTGCGCGATTTGCGATTCGCTGCGCCACGGCTCGGGAGTTGAGGTTCTTTTCGGGAGAGCTCACGATGCCCGTTCAGAGCGGCTAGACATGGGCCCCGCGAGAGGAGCGAAAGGGGCGGCGTCGGTCCACGCTGCAGCCCGGACATGACCAATGGCGCGTCCCGCGAGTCGGCCTGGTCATGGGCACGAAGTCGACGCGCAATCTGAAGCGGATGCTCGTGTGAGGTGAGGTGAGGTGAGGTTGCGGTTCCGCCCCACGCCCGCATCGCGCTGCAGCATGCGGTGGAACCCACGGATGCGGCAATAAATGAAACGGGCCTTCTTGGCATCTGTTTTCGATACACGCATCTACATTTGCTGTTCTGCTAACCTTCTAGATCAGTCGGATCGTGTGTATTTGGGGATTCTTCTGACTACAAGAAACGATATTTTCAGCGCGTTGGGTGATGCTGGATGACGGCGCCGAGGGCCCGTGTCCCTGCGTCGTCTGCCGAGCGCCTTATCTTATCGCCACTAGGTCGCCTACAACCAACACTGCACCTGCGTCAGTCGCCTGGCAACGGTAGGCCTACGTTGTCCTGATACACACTTGCATGCAGCCGACATGGGCATGGCGGAGGAACATGCACGGCCGCGGCGGCGGTATGATACAGCCAGATACGGAAGCATTGCATTGCATTCCTACCATACACGCATGGCTCTCGACTGCGATGCGGCTTGAGTCACTGGCGTAGGACGAGTTGCGGTGAGGCCGTAGTGCTTTGGAGATCGCCGGGACCTCGCTGCTATCGCCGTGGTAAATTTAGCTGCTAGGGCGCCGCTTTCCTCTGGCAGAGCGGCCAAGAACGGAACAGAGAAGGCGGAGTCGCCGCTGAACCGGGCTGCTTTGTGCGGCTGGCAGCGCCGCCAGTGGGTGGGCCTGAGCCACGCTCACGCTCCCGCAAACAAAGCATAAGCAGTGCAATGCAGTCCACGAGAGGGCAATCGGCGGCGTCTGGATTGGTGAGGCACTTCCAGAGCGGCGGTTCAACAGCAGTAGTGTGCGCTAGCCCGAGCGGCCTTCACCCACGGCCATCGGAACCACCCCAGCGCTTTTAGAGTGCTTGCTCTGCATTGCTTCTTCATCCCACGGAACACTTCGGCGGCGCCTCTTGGTATCTGGTATTTTATCTATCGTAGCCCCGCCACTTGACCGAGACAGCAGCCCTAGCCTCCAGACTACTTAAGGCCCCGGCGCCCTTGTCCTTATCGCTCCCCTTCATTCATCCGTCCATTCTACTTAACCCTCGCCGTCTCCTCAAGCTCGTCTTCCTCTCTACACACCACCCGCACACCCCCCGCACACACCGCAGTCATGGCCGAATCAACAATCGTCTCCAACACTGCCAACGTGAGTAGTGCCCCTGCCGACGTGCACCTTGGCCCCGACCAACAAACATTTGCTGACGCGCATGGCAGCTCGAGAAGTACCTCAAGCTCCCGCAGAAGGGCAGGGTCATCGCCGAGTACGTGTGGATTGACGGCTCCAACGGTCTCCGCTCAAAATGCAAGGTGAGCAACGCCCGCTTCTACCCACACGCCCACCGGCAAGATTCGGTCAATTGGCGCGGCTGGTCCAAAATAGCGCATCCGCAAGATCTGCGCATACCCCGTATGGCCAGCATCATCGCATTGACGGCCCTGCTCGCATTGCCCTGCTAAGCTGTCCTGTGCTGTGCGGTGACCTCACGCGAGCCACAACAGCCGGGGGTGCAGCCCGCGGTGTATCTTTTGGCGTTCCTTATCGGCAGCCTCGCGATAAAGGCCGTGGAGGGGCAGCCGCACCCCGCCTTCTGCCGTCTTTTTGCCTTTCGCTTCCCAAGACAAGTTCTAACAGCTGCGCCTAGACCCTCTTCAAGAAGCCCGAAGCCATCTCTGATCTGCCCGAATGGAATTTCGACGGCTCCTCGACGGGCCAGGCTCCCGGCAACAACTCGGATGTCTACCTTCGCCCCGTCGCCATGTACCCTGACCCCTTCCGTCTGGGTGACAACGTCTTGGTCATGTGCGAGACGTACATGTCCGACGGCTCGCCCAACAAGTACAACTTCCGCCACGATGCCGCCATGATCATGAACAAGCACGAGGAGCACGGTTTCTGGTTCGGTCTGGAGCAAGAGTACACCCTCCTCGACGCTCAAGGCTGGCCGTATGGCTGGCCCAAGAACGGCTTCCCTGCCCCTCAAGGCCCATACTACTGCGGCGTGGGTACCGGCAAGGTCTTCTGCCGCGACATCGTCGAGGCTCACTACAAGGCGTGCATGTACGCCGACATCAACATCTCGGGAACCAACGCCGAGGTTATGCCCGCCCAGTGGGAATACCAAGTCGGCCCTTGCCCCGGCATTGAGTGTATGTCCCCTTCCGACGCTACCCGACTGACTCATGCTAATTACCTAATACAGTGGGTGACCAGCTCTGGATGTCCCGATTCCTGCTCCACCGCGTCGCTGAGGAGTTCGGCGCCAAGGTGACCTTCGCGCCTAAGCCCATTCCCGGTGACTGGAACGGTGCTGGTCTGCACAGCAACGTCTCCACCAACGAGACACGCGCCGAGGGCGGCATGAAGGCCATCGAGGCTGCCATGGAGAAGCTCGCCGCCCGCCAGAAGGAACACATGTCCGTCTACGGCGAGGACAACCAGCTCCGCATGACGGGTGCGCACGAGACATCGTCATACGACAAGTTCTCCTGGGGCGTCGCCAACCGCGGCTCCTCCGTCCGCATCCCGCGCCAGGTCGCCTCCGAGAACAAGGGCTACTTTGAGGACCGCCGGCCCGCATCCAACGCCGACCCATACCAGATCACCGGCATCATCGCCGAGACCATGTACGGCAAGGTGGACGGTGCCGACATTGCCAAGTTCGCAAAGGGCGCTCCCGGAGAGGAGTTGGAGATGATTGTCCCCATTGCGAAGCCGTAGACGCTTCCTGCTCGACCTCTCTTCTCGACCCCACACCTTCTCCTCATTAGACCACGACATCATGTATCTTTTTCTTGCGCGAGACGGCCTTTTCGGCTTCTTGCTTGGCGCTCATCATCATCCCGTAACCCATCACACTGGACAGTACCACACGTTGTGTACTGCCGTGACCACCACACCCATCATACCCCACCAAGTTTATACACAAAGAGGAGGGCACGACGAAGCGGCACGACTGCTATGTAATCTAGGATAATCTAAACAAACTTCAAACAAAGCTTTTCTTCTGCTGTGTATCAAATGTTGCTAACCTGTTGCTCTAACTTGTTGCTAACTTGTTGCTCTAACTTATCGATTCTGATTTCTCGCCTCAAGGGCTGCTGATACGACTTCGACAAAGCTCATCCTAAGGAGTCTCAATGCCTCTTGTCTTCAAGGCAAAAGGGACCGCTCGTACGAACACGACACAGCTTGTACCCTGGAGTAGCGAAGTAATACACTATTTTGATAGTCCTCGAGTTCGCTTCTTCCACCGTTTTACTGCTTGGACACTTTGGGCATAGACCAGTCTATATATACCGACACTCAAGTCTAGCCAAGCATCACTGCAAACGACACGTCACATCATGCCCCTGCAGTGGGAATCCAAATGGTATTGTAAGTTAGGTATCAGTTCGCACCGCCATGAGGGGTATCTATCTACAATTCGACTACGTGCTCACCACGCAACGCATCACTCATCCCGCACCACCTCCCGCCTAACCCACTCCGCCCAGACGCCCAAATCCCCACACACATCCAACGCCCGACTCACCCTCTTCACCCTCTCCAAGCCCTCCATATTCACATCCGCGCCCTCGGTCACCTTGCCCACCCCCGCCTGCGCTACGACATTCTGCTCGCCTATTGCGATCTCGGCGTTGGACCCGATGGTGAAGTCGAGCTTTAGCGGGGGATGTCGAGGCGACGTTGTGGTCGTGGAGAGGAGATGGGCGAGAAGATCTGTGGTGGATGTTGGGTTGGGCGAGGTGGAGCGAGGGTGTGACAGGGAGGGCTCGGCGGAGAGCGGGTGGGGGATGTGGAGGGTAAGGTTTGGCGCGGGGGGTGTGTAGGAGAGGGTTAGATCGAGGTAGAGGGGGGTTTGGTGTTTTGGTGTTGGGGGTGGCGAGGGCGGGGATGTTTGTGTTGGGGTTGGGATTGCTGGTGTGGGCGCGGAGTGCTTGTCGAAAGTGTTCTGGAGGAGGGATGTTGTAAAGGCGTAGGCGCGTAGTGTGGGGAGGATTTCCACGAGCTGCTTCGGGTGCTGGAATGGCAACGACTCCAGTGTGCGCGAGTACTCCAATCGTGGCACCATGAGTGCGTTCGCATGCGTCCGATACGTCTCTCGTCCCTCCTTGTCCACGACCAGGATCTTCTTCTCGCTACGCACTTCCGTTGTAGCGCCACCCGACCCAGGCGCGACCCACGGGTCCATTTCCCCCGGTCTCATCGCCAGTCCCACGAAACTCGTCGGCCGCAGCTCTTGCGGATTCCATTCCAATCCGACCTGCCTGAGGATATTCACATACTCCTGTATCGGCACCACGAGCGGAGGATTGAACTTGGCCACGAAGCGGACGTTGGGTAGACGTCCTGGCGCGTTGTCGAGATTCATAGCGTCGTGGTCGCTTGGCAGGGCCGAGGAGTCGAGGAAAGTGGATTTGGGGTCTAGCCAGTCGATTTGCGGTGTGTTGAGGAGGATGTTGTTGATGTCTGTGTCTGGGGCACCGGGCGGCTTTTCTATGGCGTCGGAGATCCAGGAGGTAGGGATGCGGATGGGGGTGTACATGGAGGAGGGCGAGGCTTCGCATTCGACGGTGAGGGAGTATATTTTGTGGGTGTCTGGGTCTGCGTCTTCGGGGTACGCATCGGCGACCTGAGGTTCGGTGCTCTCCATCTTCTCCTTGCCTTTTGGTGATGCTTGCGCCTGCGCTCGAGGCTTCTTCGTGATTATATGCCGTCGGTCCATCCAATACTCCAGACTCAGTCCCAAGCAGTATCCAGCATTTATCCTCGGCCTCCCACTTTTCTTACACATGACCTCCCTCTCCGCCTTGTACTCTGCATTCGGCGCATCCGCGTCCATAACGGCCAGCGCCATCTTCTTCTCATGCTCAAACAGCCTCTTCAAGCTCTCATAAACCTTGAAGACGGCCTTGTAGCACTGCACACCCCCGTTCTCCGCACTGAGCTTGTCCATGCGTAACAGCTTGTTCAGATTTTGGCCGAACATGTCCAAGGTGAGGTTTATCCTGTTCAGCCCCGGTCGCGGTGTGAGACTCCTGTACAAAATCTGGGAGCCAGATTCCCGAAAGACGCCATCGTCGTCCGAGGCAAGTTCTAGCTTAACGCTTTTCACGTCCCCATTGAAAATCTGTACATCGCAAATAGCTTCATTCCCAATGACCAATGTGAGAACCACACTTCCATCCGCCTCAACTGCTCTCTCACATTCCACACCCTCCTTATTGCACAGCGCAATGACGCCCTCCTCGCTCACCCTCCGTGGCTTCTCATTAAGCGCGGAAAGAATAGTCTGCAGCCGGCGCCGCCGCTCGTCTTCATCGGCGCGGCCTAGCTGCGATGCGCTGAGGCCCAATTGCGACATGCCCATGCCGCTCATGGAGATGCCCATGCCGACGCCACCTTCGCTGAGCATGTTGAGGACCGCGGGTGAGTCGAAGTTTATGGGGGGCACGCTGCGGGGTGCGGGGGAGGAGAGCGCGGCGAGGTGCTTTTGGGGCGTGTTGGTTGAGGGCGTGGGCGTTGCCATGGCTGCGGTCGTGGCGCCCGATGCGCGTGGTGAAAGAGGGACCGTGGGTGATAGTATTTGAGGTTATTGTCGCAAGGGGCAGTGCGTCATGGCTGAACACAAAGATGGGTGACTGGTGAAAGATCATCGGGAGGTCGTAACGCGAAGCTCGAAGCTTACGCCAAAATCTCTTGGCATCTTGACAGTTGAGATGGTAGATATTAGCAAGCCAGAACAATGAGTTGGAACCGAGATCGCACTAGTAAACACTTCTGTGTGTTGCTCCGCTAGGCCATAAGTCAAAAGTCGCTATCTAGGGTATCGTCGCAAACCTCGGTCGGTCAAGGAACCAAATTCCAAACGCCAGGACCTCATCCAAATGCGATGTCCGTATCCACGCCAACTCTTCAGTCAAGCTCGATGTACTCCTCATCGCCGTCAGCGTCCATAACCACAGTGCGCCCCTTTGCCCTTGTCGTCCGTCCTACAGCACCTTTCTTCCCCTTACCTCTGCCCGCCGCCTTTCCCTGACTACTACCCACGTCACCGACATGCCCCTCCAGCGTCAGCATGCCACGCTCAAGTCCCCGGGCTTGACCAGCTCCCCCATCTCCAATCCTATACTCAATCTCCCTCAGTCTCTTCTTCGGCCGAGCCGCAACTCCTTCCTCGCGCTCCTGTTTGTTTTTCGCCTCCTGTTCCCACCGCTTTCGTATTTCGTCTTCCTGCTTATTCTCCATGCTGTGAAAGGATGCGTGGTGCGCGCAGCCGTCGCATTCGTAGCTGGACGAGCTCTGTTTGAGGTTGAGTTTGAGTGCTGAGCATAGGCTACTCGGCACACTGTACCTTGAGGGGATGCAGCATGAAGCGTAGACAGGGGCATCTCGGGGTCATGATGGATGGCTTGTAGTTGCATTGGCCGCGTGGTGGCACGTATTGCATCGTGGACCAGATGCTGGGCGCGTTATGTGCCGCCATTGCAGATACGAAGACTGGGCGGTTGGCTCGGTGTTGGTTGCGTCGTAAGAACGGATGTCATTGACGTGGAGCGCGCATGGTGCTTTTCAGGTGCAGGGTTTCATCGAAGTGGTGGAAAGATGGAAGGCAGGTGAATGTTGGAGCGTACTTGCACACCATTAGCTAGTGCAAATACCTGGACGCGGGGAAGACCCGCGTTCACGTGTGCATCAACTTTCTAGATTTACGTCATAATCCCTGCTTGCAGGTCGCAGAGGCCTTGGTACTCATGTTGCCAAATCGCAGCGCGATCAAGCAATTGCACTAATATTAGCCTTTCTATCTAAGCAGAATGACGAGTTTCAGCACACACAAATCCGGAGTGATTTGGAATTGGACCTGCCAGATATCGAGTATCCAACGTAACGCCGGCGACCTCCCGCCATTTGCAGGGGTACAGACGTCTCAGAATAATCCGAACCGAAATGCAATCGATCGGAAGTGAGACGACGTGGGCGCGGAGTAGACCTAGCGCTCCTTTGCACCGCGTGAAGGCGGTTGTGGTGCCCGCCAAAGTCCCCGCCGCGGGGTAAAGGTATAAAGGACTGAAGAAGTAGCAGACCAACACCTCCACAACACATTGCCAACCCGTCTCTTACAGCTCCATCACCCATTCAAACGTTCATTTGAACTCTTTATCACTCCTCAATCGACATTATGGAAGGTGGTTGCTTCTGCGGCAAGGTGCGCTACAGCATGTCGGGAGAGCCTGTTGTGAAGGTGTGTGCAGAAGCATCTGGATCCTAATTGAGGCTGACGTGTGGAAGGCCCTCTGCCACTGCCTCGATTGCCGCAAGATCTCTGGCTCAGCCTACAGCACCAACGCCGTGATCCCGCAGGATGGTTTCAAGCTTATCTCCGGCACCCCGAAGAAGCATGAGGTCCAGTCTGGCTCCGGCCGAGCCATCACCAGCCACTTCTGGTACGTTGTGCGAGGGTATTAATTTTTCCATTCTGACAATCCCTCAGCGGCGATTGCGGTTCTACCATGTGGCGCGATGGATCCGCCTTCCCCGGCATGATGGTCATGAAGGTATGTTCCACCCGGTGCACTCAGCGCGCTGCGCACACTAATCGACAACGCAGGTTGGCACCTTCGACGACGTCAACGCCTTCGACACCTTCAAGCCGGCCGCTGAGCTCTTCACCCCCCGTCGTGTCTCATGGGTCCCGGCGATTAAGGACGCCGCGCAGAAGGTTGACATGTCAGGCTAAGCGTGTGATTCGTGGCTCTGGTCGACGATGTGGTGGAGGATAGCGGACCAAATAGCGAAAAGCAAACATGTAGCAAATAGATGTTCGTCGGCGACAGCTAGTCTTCGGCGTCGCTGACCTCCTTCTCTGGGTCCTTGAGACGTTCTTTCAACATCTGCGGGCGTTAGCTGCGACGGTAACGCAAATGCGTGAAGCACACCTGTTGCAGCCGTGCTTTCAGCGTGGCGACCTTGGTGTCTTTGACCAGCAGATGTTCCTCGTCTAGGTCCTCGATGATGAAGTCGTTCTGGTTCCTGCTGTCGATGTCGACTAGCATGGCTTTGATGGACGCGTCGCACTTCACGAGCGTGCCTGGGGGCTGTGAGCTATAGAGCAATACATGCTAAAAGGTACTTACCCTTTACTGCTTTGACCATGGTGAAGGGCGTGATGGGGTGAGGTAGGAAGTGTGGAGGGGTCGCCAACAAGGTCCTCAATTCCGTGATCACTGTCAGCGAGTGCCCAGTCAGCCTGGACCCTGATCAGCACCGATCACCGTGACATAATCCGCGCTAGCTTCCGCAGCAATCCGCACATGAAAGAACCCCCGCAAACGTCTTGGATGTTGCGATTGAATGACACTTTGAAATGATCGTTCTCCTCGCTCCGACTTTCGCAGCAGGCCGTGGCTGATGGTCCTGCCTTGTGTTGTGACCAGCCTCACCCTCGCAGTCCATGCTTCCCGCATCCTCTTTTCCGGTTACCGCGTTGGAGAGGCAAGCCGTTTGATGTCCCCTCCAAGAGTCGCGAAAGATGGGCCGTGGACATAGGGCAGGACCACGTAGTGGCCGAGCTGCCTCTTCGTCAATGCGGCTCCTCTGGCTTGTCGTACTACTTCCCATGAGCAACGCCCAGAGCGTCATAGATACCTCTTCCTCCGTTCTTAGTCTCGCATCGACACTGGCTACCGTATTCACGACGACGACGCAGGAGTCCGTTTCGAGCACCGATCCTCTGCTGATGAGCACCGCCTACGCCAGTACGCCATCGGTCAACTCCACTACGTCGAGCACGAGCACGAGCGCCAAACCCACAGATAGCCCGCCGGAGCTTTTCCCAGGCGCTACCAACACGAGCCCACAGCATGTCCACACCGATGGCGTCTTCAACTACTACTTTCTATTCCTCGCTCTTTTTGGCGTGCTTACGGCCGTGTTCTTGTGGTGGATACACAAGCGGCGGAAGCGGCGAAAGGAGCAGATGCGATTGAGCGGACACGATGCGCTGGCGAGGGACATGGCTGGCTGGATCAATACCCGTCGGTGGTTCCATGGGACCAGGAGGCACAACCAAACAGGCGCGTTTGTCCGCAGAGAGGAAGGGCTCAACGAGCACGGCGAGGCGCCTCCGCCGTATCAGCCAAAGAGCGAAGTCACAGCCATAAATGCCGCCGGTGAAGCGCGGGGCTCTAGGATCGGGGTGACGATACCCCTTCGAACGCTACCAAGAGACACAGTTGAGCAGAGTCGCCCGCCACAATACCAGAAAACCGTCGGCCATGAAGAGAGCCCGATCTTTCGACCAGGTACGGCCGACACACAATTGAGCCGACCCGATACCGCCATCACGCAAGTCGATTCTCGACGGGACAATTTGTGATCCCTAGATGGGTTACATGGCGGTCCGTGAAAGCCAGATAGCAGGGGGTTCAGCATCAGACATTACGTGCTGACAAAATTCTGGATGAGTTCTGCAGAGTGCGGTGTCGTTGTTGTACCCCGAGCTGACAAAGCGGAGCGCAACATTCAACGTTTTGGAAAGCAAGAAAAGGCTCGTCGGGAAGATTTTGTACGAAACCTTGGACTCGAGGCGTACAGCACCAAAGAGCAGCACCGCTAACGATCGAGAATATTAATCAACGGGGCTAGGGCTCTCGCCGGCAATCCACATATTCATTATAAACTCTTTGTATCATATTGAAGCGTGTACCTTTCATACCTTGTCTTCTAGGAAGGACCTGCATCGGATCGGCGCATCAAAGTTTGGCTGGTTATGTTGCTACGGATTTCTGAGGCGCCCTCTTCCTTTTAATTATTCTTTGCTAGCACCAGTCCATACATTACTAGGTTTCCGGGCTTGATGATTCGAATTGTTCTGTTGGCACTGGATGCCCCAAGAGTAAAAGCTACATTATGCACAGAATGCAATCTATTATAACAGTCAAAGGCTCAATCTCCCCTTACTCTTCTTCGCCCACAGTGAAACCCAAGTGGCCAAGTGCAACATCACGACCGCCACGACGATGCCGATACAATCCTCGTCCCTCCAAGAAGCCTATCTTGGCCGTATCGGCATTACTCATGTCACTCCGAGCCATCTCCCACCTGCCGACCGACGCAAAGCCGATGCCGAGACAAGGTACTTCAATATCCCTACGTCATGCATAGATATTCCAATTATTAAGTGGTGGGCTGCTTACGTTCTTGGAGACTGCTGCAAGCCGCTGCATTGGGCATGGCTGGCAAGAACGAGGCGTTCGGTTACTTCGGCGAGGGGGGTGGCATGCCGGTGAGCGGCTGCATGGCTTGCGGGCGGCATCCCCGAATCTTTGATTACTGTGCCGTTGGTAATAAGGGAAGCTGTAAGGGCAAATCCGAGGCACCTTCGGAGATGCATGGTTCGCAAGTAGGTGGCGGGGATCACGGACTGCCTAAATTGGTCTTTGTGTATGCGTGGAGGAGCGCATGCACCCGCGGAGCAAGGGCGCAAAGCAAAAACCTGGAGAAACATGCAGTGCAGAGAATACAATCATACGGGTCGAACGGCGTTAGATGGGAAAATGAGGGTGGCGGAAGTACCTCGTTGCTGATAAAGATCCGCTTCAAAGGGAGGCATCGAAAAGGTCCTCGGTGTGTTGTATTCACAAGGAACTGTTTGACATTTGGATCGCTCTTGCTACACGTCAGTAGCATATGAATGCGCTATCTTACCGTCGTATGCAAAGGCCGCTGCGTCTGCAGAGGCCGCTGCATATGCAGCGTACCAAACACTTCTCGAACATGCGGCCGAGAGACCGAATGTTTGCCAGCCAATCAGGTATTCCTAACGCCCTGCAGGTCTTCTTACGAGTCGTAAACGCACGATCTTCATCACCGCGCATGGAAAATTGTTGTGCAGGTTGGTACTCGGGTTCGCATTCTTGGAAGTGAAACGGGTTTGCTTGGATTTAAGAGGTCTGTGAGGTCGCTTCTAAGCACACGGCCGAATGAACTCCTTTAAATGCGGATTACTGAACGCTCTTCGTGGTATACTTGGCGGTTTTAAGGTTACTCTTTGATAGCTTAAAAGCTGCTGTGGTGTTTGGACGGCAGACATCTTGCGTATGCAGCTGCCGATAGGTGGTTGTACACGAGGTGCTACCGTCATCCTTCCTCGGCGCCGAGTTGTAGCATCGAGGGAGCCGACGGATGACCCAATATAGTGGTTCGGCGTTCGTACGAATCTTGATCTCGGTACAAGAGGGTAATGAGATCAAGCTGGGACTGTGAACCGGGACTCGGGACGAGGTTTGAAGCTTATCGCCGTGAGTGGGTTTAGTCAGTGAAATCTGCTCTTGGGTTCGGGGTTGGGGTAGGAAGGTTTGTATATAATGGACTGTGTAACCATGTTGACTGATCCGCAGATTGTAATAGTAATTGATATTGATCCAGCCAGCAGCCTACCTTCAAACGAATAACCCTGGCATACCAACATTTGACATATCAAACATGCCCTCAGGCAACCTTGTCATAAGTGAGCCTTTCTACAATCCCTTCTCCTCCTTCCCCTCTACTACCAAGATCCCTCGCAAGACCAAGAGAAGAGAGTAAACCAGCTAACTATCAACAGTCTCATGCAGCGAGTCCGATCCCCGTATCGATCCCTCTCGCTACATCAATCTCTCTGCAAACGGCAACAGCACCTCCGTCATCAAGACTGCCGGTGGACGTACCGAAGATGCTATCAACAACATCTATTACATCGACCAGTCCTCCCGCATTGGAATGATCGTTGTGGTGCAGCATACCAGTGAGTTCGGCTTCTGCAACTGTTGCAACAGCCCACTGACAGTGAAAGGCTGCGCTTGGGCACCAGGGGACAGCGAAGACAATATCCGGAACGACGTTGCTGCGTTGAAAAACTCCCCGTATGTGAGAAACGAGATTCCGGTTATTGGGTATGTGCTTAGTGTTGAGACGGGGGAGTTAAAGGAAGTGAAGTATGTAACCTCCCAGTCGTCCGCCATCATTATTTTCCCGCGCAACGATTGGGTAAAATGCGTCGTAAAGTGGAAAATAGGCAGCATCCACACTTAGAGATTGAACACTGAGACCCCCCTGGATAAGCTTAAAAGGATGCGAATTTGTACCCAACTTTTGGTTTGGTCGATCCTGTACTGACCACAGCAGTGTCCAACGCAACACCCCAGACGAGGCTACCCGCCGTGAAGTGCTCAGCAAGCTCGAGGATTTCGGTCCATTCTGGAGCTAAAATGCTCCCCTCTCTGCTAGCGTGGTGGGTAATTGGTACGGTGACGTAGTGACTTGTCGCGTTTTTTTGGACCACGATACCTCTTTCTCAAATTTTCTCGTTCGGTACCATAGTCAGTAGGTAAAAGCTAATGTGTAATACCACAACGTGTGCGTGTTTTCGCTGGGGAGTGGGGCGCGAGCGTTACTTGAGCTGCTGTACTGGAACTGGGGTGATGTCAGCTGATTTTTGGTGACTCCTCCCTCCGTTAAAGTTTGGTGTTGTTTGCCGCGGGATATTTAATTTTCGTGCGAACGTATATCAGTCACTCCACTCTATTTTATTATCCACTTATACCCGCACCATCCCCGCGGCACTCACACTACCCACGCTCTAAAATTCCCACCACGAAAAACATTTTTCGCACACGACAAATTACCATCACGGTACGACGCACAGAGCTACCATCACACTACCAACCAGCGAGGCATACACAACATCCCAAGTCACGCAAAATTTGCGACTGCCCACCGACCACAACAATTAAAATGTCGTTTTCTTCATCATCTACATCGACGCTCGACTCACCATCGTGTCCCTCATCCGCGCCATCCTCACCAACACCACCCCTGCGACCAGACTACAAAAGACTAGAATCGCTGCTCCTTTCACTAATAAATCTGGCACGGCGCACATACTCCTGCTTATCGCACAACAAAAGAAGAACCGCTGTAACCGAATTTCTCCATCTGCAGCCGCGGATAGCCAGATTTTTCACAAAATATCAGCAACACCGTTATGTTGGAGAGGGAACGTATGGTTATTGTCTGGAAATGAGCAAATTGATTCGACTGATTGAGATCGGGCTGCCTGTTAAGCATAGGGAAATTGAAGGCTTGGAGAGAGTTTTGAGGGAGGGGTCGTGGGAGATGGGGGATGAGGAGGATGCAAGATTGGAGAAAAAAGTATGTTTGGATGTGGAGCTTTTGGTGTTTGGCGCTATGGAGCTGGACTGTAAGCGTCTACCTTGGAATGGAGACCGGGGGCTTGATGCGAGCTGAGGTGATGCGCGAAGAAAATGAAGAGTCGAATATGGCGCGACGACACGCTAGCGTTCCCAAGTCAAGGATGTATAATCTCTACATTGTTGTGGAGGCGAGGATGTGGATATTGTCGAGAAGGTTTTGCTCGGAGGGTGGAATTCTCTTATAGCCTCCAGGTCATCACTGGGGTATAAAGTCACACTCAGCAAAGCTCATCCGGAGAGGTATCAGCGCGTATTATACGCAGTCTTGGGACTCTCGAATATTGTACAGTAAGGGTTTATATCTATCATGAAGTCAATTCCCACACCATGGCGCACGTCGCTGTCCCGTGTGTGGTACTACCAATCCATCATTCTATCCGATACGCCATCACTAGGTATCCGGGTTATTCCCGACCGTAACCGCCCTTAGTCGCGAACTCAACCTCAGACGATGTCTCCGAAGGCGGATCCGAGCGAGCGTCCTTCTTCATAATCTGCGGCTCCATCCCACTAGTAGCATCATGTCTAACCTCAATCTCGGTCGTCTTCTTAATCGTCTCCCGATCTTCCAATTCCTTCCAAGTATGCCTATCGAGTGATAAGCCCGTCGCCTTCATCCCTTTCCCATTCTTCCCCCTACTCTCAAGACTGATATCATTATCCCCAGAGCGGTATCCATACGCACCGCTATGACTCCCGTTGGAGTTCGACGGCTTGACCGAGTCGCGCAGCTGGTTCAGGATGGCGAATTCGACCTTGAGTTTGACTGAGTATCCGAAACCCTTGAAGCTGCACCACACGCCCCACAGGGCGCTGAACTCGAGCGTGAGGGTGATGACGTCCATGGCGATGATGACCACGTTTGCGAGAAAGAGCCTTTGAATGCGGCGGCGATTGCTTTCCTTTTGAACGAGTTCACCAACGCGCAATATTCGAACTGATTCCCAGAGGTAGACGGAGGAGATTATGAGTTCTTGAATGGTGAAAACGCTGATGGCAATCTTCTCGGTAATGTCGAAGGGTTTGAATTTTGGGTTCAGTTGGTTGTTTTTGATGGCCTGGAGGGCGGAATTAGCGCATGGGCAATGAGTCTTCCCTGGGCGTGGATGCTTACCGATAGCGAGAAGGCAGTTTGTGGGATGTGAAGACAGACGCCATTGAATATGATCATGTACAGGATTGCCTTTAGCTTCCATCTACTTCGACAGACGAGATGCAAGCGACTCCATAGCACGAGTGACTGGCCAGTCACCATGGCGGACCATCCCACATCGATGCAAGCGGTGATCGCATGAGCGTTCAGGTGGGGTGCGAACGTCTGCGCGAAGACGAAGACTTGATAGATGAGGACACCGGCAGAAGCTACAATCAGGCAGTAGAAGTACCGACCTGTCCAGCGCTTGAACGAGAGGAAGATGGTGAAGAGGAGTTCCACAGAATTGAACCATGCCTATGACAGACCATCAGTTAGTGAAGATTCGATCAGTATCAGTGGAGCTTGTAGCAATGGAGAACTTACCATGCCCGTGAAGGCAACAAAAGCCACCACCTCAAGCGTCGACTGCAGCGGCCCCATCTGCAACTGTGATGACGCCATGCTGTGCAATGTGCCCCAAGAAGAAAGAAACACTGACGATAAAAAGATGTACGAGCGTATACTTAGTCTCCTAAAAACCGTTGCAGAGGAGTTACAGATCCATATATCCCTATTCTTACGGGTGCCTACCCAAACCTGACCCAAGAAAGCATGCTTCTGCGTCGCAGAAAGATCAAGGATCTCGTCTCGGCACCTTGCATGAAACTATTCCGTTTAGGTATTTGACTTTTGCTGTCTACACGTGCGTTTAACCCTGTCTGCCAAAGCTGCCGAATCCAACAGTTTGCATTGGCGATGACATGCCATCGGTTGCAGCTCTTCATTGGTCTACTAATGAAAGATCTTCTCTGAAATGGCCTTCGAGTTCGATAGCCCTCGCCTTTGATTCCAGATCAACAGCTTGAGCATCCTCAGCGCTGTAACATCTCGTGAGATGGAACCCCCACGCTGTTACCGCATCGTCGCCTTCGTTCAGCATGACCTTGCTCCTCCGCGGAAGCGGCAGCGAACCAGCCGAGACGACCGTGTCACGCTGCAGTTGTTTCGGCGGAACAGGACAGAATAAGGAAGGGACCATCGTACTGGCTCCCACGCTTGGTAGCCTCATCTCACACTTCCTCTGATGGCTTTCGGCTTAGACTTCAATCGGGTTAGTGAATACCTATAACACAAACGGGGAAAAGGTCCATTAGGGAGGGGTCATGTTAAAATTGCCTAAGCCGCCCGCCAGTGCCGTCATACGGTTATCGAGCGGCTAGATCCGTGTACCACGATTCGCGTGTATGAACGGGTTCGGTGAATTCGATGCGGCAAGTGTGAGCTTTGGAGCTGTGTTGCCACATGCAGGCGGCGGCACTATCGTCCACACAAAACGCACCGCTTGTCGATTGCAGTATCTATCGCCACATCGTCGAAGTTCATGGTGGTCATGCTCATTTGAATGGCTCGTGTAAAAAGTGGAAGGAGTGGGATGGCGCTCGGATGGGGGCGAGTGTCGTACCCTCGGTTACAACTGTTCTAACCTCAGAAGGAACGGCCCGCGCAACAGCTAACTACATGCCGCTACGATCTCCACTTCTGGGCCTTGTACGTCGGAGAAAAAGCAACCAAGAGGTAGGGGAGTAGGGTTAGGCTGAGCTCCGCGTATCGTATTGGCGGACGGGTCCCGGGAACAAGTTTCCGCAATCGCGGACCGTGTCTTCAGTGGGCGCCATTGGTACCTTTCTCTCGAATCCTTTTCATGCACCAGGCCCAAAAACGCTCAGCGTTCTTGCACCTAGACTATTGTCGAGATCTAAACGCGAGTGGTTCCACGATGATTTGGTAGAAATTGCGAGTCTAGACGGAGACTGCTGCCGTTTTCGATCCCTAATGGTATGTAATAAGCCCTACTGCGCTGAGATCCTCGGTTCACCTCGTACAAAGTACTCACGCAGCTACGTTTGTGCACCCACCAAAACGGCACGATGCTCATTGGGAAAAGCTTCGCTGCGGGTGAGGAAAACCACGCGAGTCAAGTGGCGCTCTTGCCGCCGTGTCGGTAATCACGGCCATGCACCGGTCGCGTTCACAAACCCGAGCAACGTAGGAATAAATGTGCACTATGCCCTTGACCGCAGTGCTGAGACACACCCCGGACTACCTCTGCAGTGCCACTCCTTCCCTTTCGCTCGACGTCTGCAGGTTTCGTCCCATCCGCGTGTCACCGATCACTTCACATCATGCACCTTCTTCTTGCTTTTACAACTTGGCTGTCGCTCGGCCAAGCTCTTCCATCGGCAATTTTCACGCCTCGCGCAGGGCCTGAAAGTCTCACTGCCGCTTCTACGGATCTTAAGCCGGTGCTGTCGAAGAGTGCGAAGATTGTGCTACCTTCGGGAGTAGACTGGGCAGAGCTGCAGATCCGGGGCACTTCCCCACGCATCAGCCCCAACTACAACGTTGTGGTTGAGGTCGCGACCGAAGACGATGTCGTGAAGACGGTGCAGATTGCGAACAGATATGGCATTCCCTTCCTTGCTGTGTCTGGCACGCATGGCTGGACGAAGACGCTAAACAACTTGCCCTTCGGAATCCAGATCAACATGCGCAAGCTGAACACTGCGACTGTGGACAAAGGGGGCAAGACTGCGACCGTGGGTGGGGGCACGCTCCAATGGGAGGTCACCAGAGCACTTTATGCTGAGAACAAGCAAGCAGGTACCAGGAACCACTGTACATGCTTTGTAGTCGCCCGCTTACCTAACCGTGGTTATAGTCACCGGTCTTTGCGAGTGCGTTTCAGTAATTGGACCGCTCATGGGCGGAGGTCACAGCATGCTCCAAGCCAAGCATGGATTCTCCCTCGACAACATTGTATCTGCTCGCGTCATCCTTGCCAATGGCACTGCTGTAACGGCATCAAGCACCCAGAACAAGGACTTGTTTTGGGCCTTGAGGGGCGCCGGCCACAATTTTGGGATTGTATCAAGCATGGTTCTGAATGTCTATGATATCCAGAAGAACTGGACTGTGTACTCTCTCATCTTCACTCAAGACAAGATGGAGCAACTGTTCGCTCTCGTCAACGATGTCGATTCCAGGCCGACACGTCCTTCGAACATGTTCCTGACTGGTGTTGGTGTCCGGATCGCTGCCATCGACCAGAACGACGTAAGTCATTCTAGTCATTGAAGATCTTTACCAAGTGCTGATACTTTACCTTAGCCCGTCATTGCTTACACTGTTGGTTTTGAGGGCACAGAGACAGATGCCCAGCCTTGGGTCGCACTCTTCCAAGCTATCGGTCCCGCTGTTGTACAAGTAGATAGGGATGTAGATTACGTCTCCCTCTACACCGTCACACAGAACAACCTCGACAGCGTCGCCTGTCGCAGGAACCTGAACGCCATGGGCAGCGGAGCCTCCCTCCCGTCCTGGAACACCACCGCTCTCCGTAACGCTTACAAGGTCTTTAGCACTATGACCGCAGACCCGCGCTTCAACACATCCGTCCTGCTCATGGAGAACTACGGCATGCAGGGCGTAAAGGCGGTGGACGCTGCCTCCACGTCTCTCGCCCTCGAGGAGCGCCAGTACCCTGTCGTTGCGAACCCGACTATCTGGTGGGAGGGAACTGACAAGAAAACCACTGCTGATGGATACGCGTATGGTGAAAAGATTCGGAATTCGTTCTTTGCTGGCGTGGGCAAGGCAAAGAAACACACGTATGTCAACTATGCGATTGGAACGGAGAGCTTTGAGCAAATGTATGGGTATGAGGATTGGCGGGTCAAGAAGCTGAAGGGATTGAAGAAGACGCTGGACCCAAAGAATAAGTTTGGGTATTATAACCCCGTTCCTGCGGCGTAAAGGTGGGGGTTTCTTTTCTCCTACTATGATATAATATCGATACCCACATAGACGAGGGGTCGGAACTACGATGTGTCTTTCTGCTGTTCTAGTGGGTGACCGGTGTGCCCAAGACTGGAAGGGGGCACAATATGCGCCGTGAGAGAAAGACGAGGGGCAGAACCAGCTTGAGACACTAAGTGCTGAGAGCCCTTTAAACGAGCTTCGCGGAGTGCGAGCTTGTATCGCACCAGTTAAAGAGTCCTGAGACAGGAGTACAAAGGTGATAGAAGTTTCGCAGGATCCTTAGTACCTGTTGCTCTCTACTAGTGGGTACGCAGTCTCGCATTCAAACTAAATTCTTTGCTATCACTTTGAACTCTGATTACATTAACATTGTTAAACCAATCGCTTCCACAACGACCTGCTAATACCATCGCACTGCAATTTACCACTACAGCGTACATCTCCTGCCATTCAAGGCCCTCTGGTGGTCTGTATCGCGACTTTCTATCAAAGAAAGACCCTCTTCAGATCAACCTTCACACAGCCCGGCGTCTCCGGCTCCTCGTCTCCCAGACCCCAAACAACATTGCGATACTGATATCCAGTGAAGTAAGTGATACACACATACCACCTATAGTAGGCCACATTATCTCCCGCCTTCGGCGGATTCACACTGTAATCAACATAGCCCTGAATGTTAAACAGATCCTGCGCATCAACAGCCAGCGTCTGGCCACTATATCCAGGATAAAACATCGGCTGGGCGTAGTTGCTAGTAGGATCGACGTAGAGGTCGAGGGTGGAGGGGATTGGTGTAGTGCCCGTCGGTAGGTCGTAGCCCAGCACGCCTGGAGTGCTACCGGGTGAGGCGGGCTGCGTGTTGGTGGACGTGTTGAAGTAGAAGGTCGCGGGGGCGATTGGCGAGGGGTTTGATGGAGAGTTTCCGGTTGAGAGGCAAAGGCTCTCTATCGCGGCGCCAGAGTGGCAGGCGGAGATTGTGGTGCCATTTACGGCATCATCGTCGGAGAGGACGATGAGATGGAATGGTGGGGATTTGACGTCGTATTGGGCGATTGTCGAGGCCGCGAAGGCTAGAGCGAATGTTGGGTGCGACAGCTTCATGCTTCTAGACGGAGAGAAGTGATGGTAACGAATGAATGTTGTATGGATTGGATGATGAAGCTGTGGTGAGCGTTGTAGCAGGTTGAAACGCAACCATCCCTTCCTTTATACATTCGGCATATCGTTCATACTGCTACAGATCGGTTGGCCATCCGGTACAATTCATTGGAACTCAGGTCACGAGCCCTTACGTCGATCAACCTCCACCCTAGCCATGACGTTGGTACACAGCAAACCTCGTATTCAATCCCACGAATTCAGACAGTCCCACGCACATCCCTTCTCCGCACCCAGAGTAGGCCAATACTATCCCGAACAGGATGTTCATAACTTTCCACTATTGGAGTAGTGTGCGAAGCTTTCGTAGCACACCAAATCAAGCTTCCAACGGGCGCCACTCCCGCTGTTTCCCCATGGGCAGCGTTCGGGAGATTCGGCGCAGTAGCGTAGCTATTTTTGTGCGATTCGATAGTTATCGATAGGAAGATTTGGAGGGGCCAGAAGATAGGCTGGAGTGATGCAATATAGAGAGTATTGGAACCGTGTTCGGTAAGTGCTTACGAAGCGGCGTTTCCGGACGATTCGATAGATGTTTTGCTTCGCGCCTGACAATCTGTTGGCTGTCGTAGCATCATCATGTACCACTGTGATGAGACTGAGAGTTCGATTTTGACCGACTGAAGGGGAGCGCGATGATGATGCGTGAGGTGGCCGGCTTGGTGAGCCCTAGACTGTTTCTAGCTAGCCTCGCTTTGAGGCCAGCCGGCAACGTCACAAGATTCTACACCTCGTACACCTCGTACACCTCGCGCATCCAATGTTTCGCCATTTTAGTAACGGTGTACTATTACTACGCAGCGCGTAACCTGCGTCGACCTGTGATTTTCTTGAGCGCCACTTCGGCGATCGTGGTAAGGCAGCAGGAGCGTTCCAATCAAATGCGCGAGCCTTGCAATTGTTATAGCTCTACAGACGTCCTCCCATGCTGCTGATGCCAACCGCAGTCATCTCTTGGTTTCTCTAGCTACGACATCGCCACCGGGCATTCATACAACCGGGCATAGATCGTTCAGCCGACCTCTTGTTTCGTCCCCAGTCTTCACAACTCCGACTGAATTGTCTCAGCCTCTTCCTATCGTCGACGCATCCCGTCGCCTCCGTCTGCGCCCGAAGCAGCCGTTCCAGAAGCGTCGCCCACCCACTTGCTGCTTCCCTCGTCTTCACCAACGCTTAACGGCTCCTCCGCGCTCTGTCGTTGTACCCTCCACCAAGTAAACCACGATAGCCAACAAAAGATGGAGTCAAAGGCTACGCTGCTGACGGCCGGGTGCTCGAGCAGGGCTTGCCAGATACCCTGGACCCCGCTATAGCCGTATGCCATGCTCGTTATCTTTAGGAACAACAAGCCGCCTCCGAGGATTGTCGTACCCCAGAGGTACTTGTACACAGTCCCTGCGAACTCCACGTTCGAGTCGGTGAAATACTGTTGCGGCAGGATCGCGCGGGCGAAGGGAAGGACAAGCAGCGCAATGTGGGGCGTGAGCAACATTGGCAGGAAATCTGTCTGGTGGAACCAGTAATGCTCGTCGGCCAGCATGTAAGCTGGATATTGCACGAACAAAATCGTGAGCAGCTGGAGAACCCACGGTCCGAGCCATTTTCGCCTGTAGATGCCGGTCGATGATGGAGGTGTGGGTCGTGAAGGGGACACCAGTAGGTTGATGAGGAAGAGATTGGTAGCAAAGCTGATGCCGATGATCTGACCTAAGAGCATGAAAGCCCATGTGTGCTTAATACCGCGACGGATGCCTGAAGTCGTTAGCAGAGGCGCTCACGTCTTGTATGTGCTTGACCCACCCATCTGCTCCAAGCTCAGGGACAAGCCACAGGCGAAGAAGAATATCTGATGCGTCCACCAATACCGCGCATTTCCTACGATCGTCGTCATCCACGTCTCTTGGAACAACGACGTCTCCTTCAGCCATAAGCCCCAGTGCATCTCATCCGGGGTTAGGTCCCAGTAGGACCGCCACATCATCCATGTTCGATACGAGATATTGAAGCCCCGGTACTGGTAGTACCACGTGGTAACCAGACTACCTGCCGCCAGTATGACGAAGGCTCGTACATGATTCCTTGGTGGTAGTCGTGCGGTTGCGGACCTCTGGAGTTGCTGGTAACTCTTCACAATCTTGAAGACGACAAAGTTGGTCAAGAGTAGGCAAAGACCGAGGTAGGCGAAGAAAATGAGGTAAGCTCGACCGTTCGTGTCCACACCAGGTGGGGGAGGCTCTCTGTGTAATTGGCGTTCCCCGAATTGCTCGGTAGAGTAGCTCGGCGGGGCGAAACCTGGAGGCGCCATGAGGATGTAGATGATGGGCAAAGTACGAAAGCTGAGGTTGGTAGCATGACGACTGAGGCTTAAAAGCTGCGATGCGGGACGAGACGAAACGTGTTCACTACGGGCTAATGGGTGCTTCTTGACGCCGATATTGTGAATTGATTAATATGCCTATCCAGCAATCACTCAACCGTGAACCAATCAGCTTGCCGCAAGCTAGACCTCCCACGTGGGCCCCTCACGTGTGCGGCTACCATGGCACCATTCCTTGAAGGGTGTAGCGCACCCCACATTTCTACGTCGTCGATCTTGAAGGTTCCAGCATCATGTCTCCATGCCTTCAGGACCCGCCCTTTGCAGCCCAAGTTTTCGTGCATCCTCATTCCAATTCCCCAGTTCCGCTCACCACACCTCATCTTCATCCGTGATCTCCTCGCGGCGGAGGCGGCAAAGATACTCTTCAACGCGACAAACGCATTGATGATGTCAAGCTCACGGGCCACCTTCAAAGAGATTCTCTGAAACCCGCTATTGGCTCAGCTCCTCGAACTTTTCTACCTCGCCTTTCCTCGTTATAACCCCCCGTGCTCATCTGCAGCGCCTCTCAGCATCACTCTGTTGCGACAATGGATAACACACAGGCTCGCGCGTCCGAGGTTGACCTCGCGTCTGCAGAGGTTCTCTCCGATCACCTGGACCCTAGATACACCGCTGAATTTGACGGTTTAACGAGCGAAAACAACACCCCCGCAGACGGCACTTCTCCAAACGTCGACGATGATGCAACTGCAGAGTCGTCACTGCTCTTACCTGGAGGTGACATCCATCGAGATCTTTACCGCATGCACGCAAACACCAAGCGTGCCAAACTTCAACGAGCGGCAACCTTTTCGCATCCCACAGGATACGGCACCACTTCCGAAGCCGATCACGATGAAATCCCTGTTTCCGAGCAGCTTGCCCCAGGTGGCTTTAGACGGCAGTTTCTGGAACGAAACGCCAGGACCGTCAGCTACATTGCTGCGCCCGTGACAAGAAACTTCGTCTCCTTCCTGGAACTGTATGGGAACTTTGCAGGTGAAGATCTCGACGAGTCTGACTCTGAAGAATCTGAGGACGAAGAAGAGGTTGCCGCACCCTCTAGTGAGCAACGGCCGTTGCTTGGCCGAAGGAAGAGCTCCAAGAGAGTCCGCTCGCAGGGCGACGCATCGAACGTCAAGTCTTTTTTTACTTTGCTCAAGGCGTTTGTTGGTACCGGCATCATGTTCCTACCCAAAGCTTTCAAGAACGGTGGAATGCTTTTCTCGTCCATCACGCTTCTCACGGTAGCGGCGGTCACGATGGGTTGCTTCCAATTGCTGCTGCAATGCAGAGCACGGTACGGCGGCGGTTACGGAGAGCTCGGCGAAGCTATTGGAGGTCGAAGACTGCGGTCGCTCATCCTTACGTCTATCACCATCTCGCAAATCGGCTTCGTCTGTGCCGGTCTCATCTTCACCGCGGACAACTACAAATCCTTCCTCGCTGCTGTAACGCCCAGCACCAGCGTCCCACTTTCCACCAATGCTCTCATCTTAGTCCAGGTCGTCGCTTTAATCCCGATGTCTTTCATCCGAAACATTTCGAAACTTGGACCCGCCGCTATGCTAGCCGATGTCTTTATCCTTATTGGCCTGACGTACATTTACTGGTACGATATCTCCCATATCTCCAAGATGGGTGGCTTCCACGAATCGATCGAGCTCTTCAACCCTAACGACTGGACCTTGACCATCGGCTCGGCTATCTTCACATTCGAAGGTATCGGTCTCATCCTCCCCATTCAGTCCAGCATGAAGCATCCTGAAAGCTTCAATAAGCTCCTGGGCATAGTCATGCTGATCATCACCATCGTCTTCACCTCTGTCGGCGTCCTCTGCTACGGTACCTTTGGCGAGAACGTCGGCGTCGAAGTCATCAACAACTTCCCGCAAAGCAGCAAGTTCGTCAACGCTGTGCAATTCCTCTACGCCACCGCCGTCATGGTCGGCGAGCCGGTCCAGCTGTTCCCCGCCCTCCGCATCATTGAAGGCAAGATCTTCGGACACCGCTCTGGAAAGAAGGACAACATGACTAAGTGGAAGAAGAACGGCTTCCGCATGTCAATGGTAATCGCTGCAGGGTTGATCGCGGCCGTCGGCGCGAGCGACCTCGACAAGTTCGTGGCGTTGATTGGAAGCTTTGCTTGCGTGCCACTGGTGTACATCTACCCGGCATTCCTGCACTACAAAGGCGTGGCCGAAAGCAGAGCTGCCAAGATTGGAGATGTTGTTATGATGGTGTTTGGACTGTGCGCCATGGTGTACACTACTAGTGTCACGGTGGCGAGGTGGGCGGAGACGTGAAAGGGATGTAGAAGGGTGACACGGCTGTGTCGTGACCGGGGGTAGTAATGTTTCGATTGGAGATGAAGGGTGTTGGTTGATGTCTGCAATTACTGCATAGCGAATTCTGTTGCCTCGATGTTTGGAGGTTTTGGCCCGTTTTTTTCAGCTGCCGGTACACAAACAAAATGCATGCCTAATTGGTAATTCATGTATGTCTTTTCGTATACGTCGATATTCTATATACGTGTCCGTTGCACACGCATCACCCCAATCACACCTAACACTCCCACCAACGACAAGCCAACTCCGCGCTGTCACTTCGCCCATGCCAATACTCTGTCATGTCCAAATAACACGCGAAGTCTGCGATGGGCTGTCTCTAGTGTACCTACTCCCTTCCTCTGGTAGTACTGTATCGAAATGTCCTGGTTCTGCCTAGTCAAAAAGGATGGGGCACAACAACCCATCCGCTGCCTGCCACATATCAAGCCCAAACCAAATCGCCCGCTTTACCTCCACAAAGACGAATTCCTCACCCACGTATCTGATACCGTGCATACATCCTATACTCCGTCTCGCGATCTTACTTCAGCACCGTTTCAACCATCAGCTCCCGCGGAACGAGTCACTTTCTCTGTCACGGTCGCCATACAGCATGCATATCTGGCATTTCGCGCCAGCCAAGGCATGCGCTTACTCCAAACGTAGTATTTGCAAAGCTCGCGCAACGCAGTGCAATAGGCTTCTGCTCTAATAAGAGAGTGATGTTGATCCAACACGTATCATGAATGGCGATACCAATGCGACTCTGCCCTCATGCACGCAAATACTCCCAAGATCCAACTGCGCATCATGCCAACACATCCGTCCCACAATATCCGCATAGTATCTCCACTCAGCGCCGATCAGGCATCTGATGCTGTCTCCTCAAATGGCTCGCCTACGCACATATTAGCACCATGCACAAGCACGCAACAACAGTACAACTCACCTCATCCAAGACCATCAACAACCTCGCCTCCTCCTCCACCACCTTCCTCACCACCTCGCTGACTTCCCCTTTCAGCACAACCTCACACTTCCTAGGCAAGAATCGCAATATATGAAACGCTGTGGCATATACGCTCGTCCCCGCATTCACCAAAACCCTATCATCAGGAAACACGCCATCCAGCAAAATCGTAAACGTCTCGAGGCGCCAGCAGTACCGCAGCCCGAGGCGCACGAGGTCCGCGAAGCCGTCAAGGATGTCGTGGTGTGAGGGGACGGTCAGCGCGACGCTCTTGATGAGGGAGCGCGAGCGCTGATGGAGGTGGGAGAGCGTGGGGATGCCCGTGGGGAGGAGGAGCGTGAAGGTATTGTCGGCGTAGAGGACTTGGCGGGCTTCTTTGTAGATGAGCTTGCATGAGCGGAGGAGGGCCACGTCGATGAGGGATGTAGTAGGTGTATTGGTGGACTCGGGCGATGCTGGTGTGTCTTCGAGACAGCTCTTTGTGATCTCGAAGCGATCAGGTGCATCGTGCGAACAGCCGTCTTTTTCTTCGGCGCGGTCGAGATGGAGCAGTAGTGGTTCGTCCCGTTGCAGCGCCATGCGGTAGACATGCACCCTCAACTCAGCAGGGAGCTCGAGAAAAGGAAAAGTGGCACCCAGCGCAAGCGCTTCTTCGACATTTGAATGCGCTTTTCCGACATTGGAAGCTTGCGACTCGGCCAAGGAACTCGACGCTGGCGTGAGGAGACCGCGTCGTCTCGACGACCGCCTAACAGAAGGGGAAGGAACTCTTCTTGAGAAGGAGTTCCTCACCCTCTTCGTCGTGGTATTGTCTCGCGAGTCGTCGGTTGCGCGTGCGCGTTTGCGCATCGAATATCTTGATTGTATGGGTGAGTCCATGTTGAACCTGGACTGCGATACACACTCTCTCAAAAGTCTTGACGAACAATCCGGGTCCTCAGTAGCGTTCAGTCGATCAATGACTCCCGAAAGTATACTTCGCAACGTCCAACGCGTCGACTGGGCTCGCTCCGGGTCGTCTCGAGGCCAAACAAGTAGCGGCGCAACACAATCGCAGACAGCTTCGGCGACGATGGTTTCCAAGGTAAGTATAGCCCAAAAGTATATTCAACTGGCGCAATGCTGAATAACAAGGGCGTGAATGTCGACGCGTGCAACGGCAGGCTTCGCGGAGCAATGCAGATCGTGGGTGCGTGCTGGGGTGACGTTACGATCCACACTGCACTGGCGCTTCTGCGATCTAACGCAGCTCTTGGCGTTTCTATTCCCCACAGGGATGCACAACTGTTGATTCGTGCTACCACCTACTACCTCTGCAAAGCTCATCTAATGTGATCTCAGCACGCATTATCCTATAATATATCTAGGGCTATCTTAGTTTTTGATCGCAGCTTGTACGCTTCAGACATCGGCATCGAAAGTACTGTAGGGCCCTGTGTGTCCCCACACGGGGATTGATGATTCTCGACCTATGTGCAAGTAACAATAGAACGAACAGATATATGACATGACCAATTCCATTCCAACCACGCGTCGAAGCTATCCCATCGTCTATCAGCTATGCACCAATAGAGGCCATCAAAATACCACCTCGAGCTCGTTAATGCTCATTGAAGAGTAAAAGTATCCATCTCCTCGAAAGTAAAGATATAATACGCCTGATCAGTCGACAGGTGCATCAAGAAGGCACCTGCAAGCCCGTCCTCGCCCATAAAGCTTTTGGACAGCCGACCCAACGAACGTTCGAAGTAGATGAACCACGAAGCAAGCCCTCGTAACAGCAACGCTCTAAATATCAAACACAAAACAATGCGCTGCCTCAGTCTCAATTCAAGGTCGTCGTGCCGACCATCATAGGTCAATCAGGTTGTTACTTCCCGGTTGCCGTTGGTTCTGAGGGGTCGCCCCGAATGGGTTCGCGCTACCGTACGGGTTCGCACCAAACCCACTAGCAGGCCCTGTCTGAGCCGGCGCCATACGGTTCTGCTGCGGCATACCGGTGAACTGGGAGTTGAGGAATGGGTTGTTGCCTGTGGCGTTTGCATTGACTCTGTTTAGACCTGAGCCGGCCGAGTTGACAAACGTGCCCGGAGCAGTGTGCTGGGATGGAATGCGGAGATTGCCAACGTTTCCAAAAGTATCCTGACCGTCTCCACTGGCAAGGAGAGAGTTTAGTCGTGCCGCATGCGGGTCCATCTCTTTTTGCGGTTGGGCGGGCATGGGCGGCGCCATCGACACCGGGGGGTTGAAATTGGTGTTGTTGAACTGCGATTGCGTCTTTTGCTCGTGAAGTGTGTTGAGCGTTGTCTGCCTCTGCGGCTGTGCGGACTGCGGCCGTTGGAATGAGGATGCGAACGGGTTGTTCGACCCGGTAGGCTGCGGCATGATGGATTCCTGCTGCTTGTTGACCGCCCATGGGTTGTTACCTCCAGGCTGAAGGGTGCTCTGGTCTTGCTGCTGCTGTTGTTGCTGCTGATCAAAGCTGTTAAACTGGCCATAGGGGTTGTTCATATTGAACGAAGTCTGCTGTGGCTGTAAAGTCTGCTGCGGCTGCAGATATTGCTGCTGTTGCTGTTGCTGGCCAAATGCATCAAAGGCATTTGGTTGCGTGTTCTGTGGCTGCTGTTGGAGGCCGTTGTAGTTGCCATATCCGTTTTGGAATCCGGTCTGCTGGGTCTGCATACCTGTCGGCTGAGCATATGCGCTGTTGAGGAAGCCAGTATTTTGTGGCTGCTGCTGTTGGTTCTGATCAACGAGGTTGCCGAACCAGTCAACCGCACCCTGCTGCTGGTAGCCCTGATTGTTGCCCGTAGGCTGGTACGCAGCCGGTTGACTTGGAGTGTCGCCAAACAGGAGATCAGCGTTGCTCTGTTCCAGCTCCCTTCGTCGGAGCTCTTCCTCTTCCTTGCTAAGCTTGATAGCCTTGGCCAGGTCATCATCGTCACCCTCGGTGACTACGGCGCCTCCAGTGGTGCGCTCGCGACGTCTCCGTTCTTCCTCGGCCTCGTTCTTGCTCGCTTCGAGTGCCAGCTTCAATTCCAGATCCTCCTCATTTTCCCTGCGATGACGACCCTCATTTCGACGGCCTGGTCTCTCCGTCGACGGTCCACCGTGCTGCCCACTGTGTTGTGCGCCGCCCCCGTATTCCTCAATGCCCGTAACGCGCGACTTCCACGATTTGCGGTCGGCTCGTTCGGCGCGCAATCGCTCCTCGTCCATGATCAAAGCAGTGAGTTCTTTGGCCGCGATTCGGACTGCCCAGCCATTAGCGACATCCTACCAAGCTGCACAGGAAGACGTACTGTTCTGACCCACGTCTCGGCCGTCTTCATCAATGTACTGGAACTCGCGCAATGTCTTGATGATGTAGATGTTCTTCCGCGCCCATGTGACTACCAGTTCGGAGCCCTCGTGCAGGCAGTAGTCCAACACTTTGAGCGATTTCAGCACGTGGCGCCAGTTCTTGCCTTTGTCGTTGAGTCGCTTGTCGAGCATGTCCATGACCTGGTAGAAGTCGGTCGAGCTGTAGAGGGGTCAGCGCAAATACGACGAGCGGATCAAGAGCTCCATACTTGTTGAAGGTGATCTGTGCTATTTCCGCCATGTCGGAGCCCACCGGACCCCACGGATCGTTGCTGGTCGCTGTAACCGTCAATTCCAGTCTTGTGTATGCGCTGCAGCTTCTTACCATTGCGGACCTTGACCTCGACTGCCGAATAGCCCTTGGTGACATTCTTGACACTCCGTACAACCTTCGACATGGCTCTGGTGAGGAAGCAGCGATCTGCTGTGTTGCGCGGCACGCCGGTTTGAGAAGTATATGTCTAGGAGAGGAGAAGTCGAGCGCTCGGTTTCGTGCGGCGGGTGGGATGTGTGGTGTGGATGCTGCGGCGATGGGCACGGGGATAGTGCAAGCAATGCTTGGCGAAGTGAAGGTACTTGTGAAGCGTACGCGGCCGATGTAGCGATAGGTAGGACAACGATTTGTGCGGGTCTCGTGACTGCAGGTAGCTGTCGTGGACTGCGGAAGCGATGGGGCAGTGAAGTGGCGGTTCGTTGCGAGTAGAGAGATTCGGTGCCGTTCGTCACCGCGGTCTGAGCGAGGCTGGGCAGGCCCAAGCGCCCCTACAGCCGCCCCAACGTTCAGGAAAACTTTGGGTGCACGAGCGCGCTCTACCACATGCGCAATCTACTAGTTGTTCAAATGTAGTTACGCGCTCGAAGCGGCATAAGGCTGCTTCGTCACCATCAGGCTCCGTAGTCGAGTCGCTGGAGTGCTAAGATTCGTTGCCCAAGTCGTACTCTGTCCAGCTTATCCAGAGCACTCTCAGCATGTGTCGTCTTATAATAGGGCCCCCCCCCCTGTCTTGCTTCTTTACGATGCAGCTTGTACCCAAAGGACAACGGCCTTCGGAAATGCATCTTGCGTTGAGCTCACGCGTTGCGCTTGTCAACACAAGTCTCCAAGCACTTCACATTCGGCCCGAGTGTTTAAACGCAATTTGCGAATTATGTAGGCGCATCGCGCGCGTTTGTAGTAGTCTAAGGCGGATGTAAATCCTTCATTAAGTACCAGTCTAGGAAGATTGCCTGTGTGCATAGGAAACACCAAAAAAGAAAATCCCCACGAGCCGTAGACGCCCTTGCCATTCTTGAGAGGGACGCCCGACCCCGCCGGTCCCAAATGAAAAGTCTCCGGAAAGAGATGACACTCTCTCACCACCGAATGGACCAGATGAGGGGAATGCAACAAAAAGAGATACCCGGACAGTCAGTACAAAGGAGACGCCAGAAGAGATTGGACTGGTGTGACAAATGAGTCGACGAGACCCCGCAGAACCACGCAACCGCCATGCAGACGTCCACGACCGAGAAACACGCCAACGAGAGGAAGGAAATTTTGTTTAGAAAACAGGGGTATAAGTCCTGCCATGAACACCGGTGGAATGACCCGAGACTACGACTTCGACTCTGATAGTGATACAATCGTGCGGCGACGATTTACTGCACCGCCGGAGCCCACATGGGCTGTCCTTGGGCATTGGTGTAGTGATCCGGCTCCGTGCTGTTGGGGCGGCGGATGGTGTTATTCTGGTAGTACATTTGGTGCTGCGGGTTGGTATACTGGGGCTCGGGGTAGACGTAGCTGTTGTCGCCCGCACCTGGAGAGGGCAACGCCTGCTGCGAGGGAGACTGCCAACCGCCGGCCGTCATGTGCGGGCTACCATTGACGCTGTTGGCGCCCGACTGGTTGTGGTTGGCCGATGCTGGAGGCTCCAGAATCGGAGGCGGACCGTATCCACTCGGGTGCGAGGTGATGGTTGGGCGCGAGTTGCTCGCTGTTGTCGTGTACGACTGCGGAGTTAGTGCCGGGGACGCACGCGGGCTGGGCTGGGGCATCTCGTTGCGAAGATGAGGAGGCACGTTCATCTGGCCCATGTACGCGTAGTCGGACGCCTGACGATGCATTCCGGGAACAACACCAGCCGGCATGCCATTGGCCGGGGACAGGGAGATCGGTCGGTCATTCGGCGACGGTGTGTTCATCGGGGAATGCGTCTCGGAATAATCCTCGGCATCAGAACGGCCCGACCTGCTCGGAGCCGATGCACGGGATGCAAGAGCAGCAGCTGTGGCCGCAGCAGCCTCCTCCACCGTGCCAGTGTGATGGTTCTGGTGACGGGTGAGGGTAGTGCGACGCGTAAACGTCTTCTGGCAGTCGGCATATGGGCATTTGTAGGGGCGCTTGCCAGAGTGAATTCGGCGATGCCGGGCCAGGGAGCTTGAGTCACTGAAGGGCTACAAGACGCGTTAGACAGGACAACAAGGCAATGATAGCAGTAACATACCTTGCCGCAGCGCTCACACATGTGGGGCTTCTCGCCAGTGTGGACACGTTGGTGAACCGTCAGCGCCGACCGCTGGATGAACTGCTTGCCGCAGTTGGGGTAATCGCACACGTGCGGGCGGATACCACTGTGGATGCGTTCTATCACAGGTCAGTGCGGCTTCTTTGGTAGTGAGGTCCAAGCTCCATACCATGACGTGCAAGGTCACTGCGTCGCGCGAAGCCCTTGCCACAGGTCGAGCACGCGAACGCCTTGGGCGGGCCGTTTTCATTTACGGGGCGACCGCCAGCATGTGCCTGGTGTTGAGGCTCTTGCTGCTGCTGCTGCTGTTGTTGCTGCTGCTGCTGTTGGGCGTATGCGTGCTCGGGCGGGTTTGGGATGTAGCTACCGTTGTTCAACAGAGGCATGGGCGACTGCATCGCCGTGGGTGAGGGATATCGATGCATGCCGTTCATGTGCTGCTGGGGCATGGGCGGGTACGAAGGAAGCTGCTGGGGTGCTTGCGACGAGTATCGGGACGAGTCCGAGGGGTGCGGTGACACGCCGCGCTCGGAGCCGTTCTCCGACTTGATGCGGCCGTTGATGTAGGTCGGGGCACCGTAGTGCTGCTGCTGGAGCTCGTGCTGCATAGCGTGCTGCATGCCGAATGGCGAGCCTGGTCCTGCATGAGTTAATCGCGTGTTCAACATTGTGCCCAAGTCCATCGCTGGGAGAGAGACGCGCATGCTGCTGGCGGGTGGAGGCAGCAGGCCGAATAAAAGGACGGATTGGGAGCGCACCGAAGACTAGAGCGGCGTCTGGCGGTCAGCCGGGGGGTCAGCGACAAGGAGGTGAGGGCGGCTCGTCGCAGTGGTGCTGAGGTGGTGAGCGAGTCGAGGTGGCCCGTCCAGAGGTGTCGAGGTGTCGAAGAAATGGGTCGGACCGCGTGCAGGTCAATGCGGACGTGTAGCACTAGAAGTCGAGCGGTTAGCCAGAGTAACAACGGCGGTGCAGGAGACGGGCAGACGGGCTCTGCGGGCGGTTTCGCACCCGACAGACTCGCTGGCACCACGCCGCCGGCGAATAGGGGAGGCGAGCGGTGAGGGCGGGCGGCGGGCTCGCGGGCGGGCGCGGCGGGGAGCGAGGGAAAGCAGAACGTACCTGATGATGGCGCGCGCGTGTTGGAGGGCAGGGCAGTAAATGGCGGCGGTGGGGTGGGTGATGGGGTGTGGTGGTGAAAGGCGGAGAGTACTTCTTTCCTTCACGTTGCGCGTTGGTTGTGATTCCCGCCTAGGCCGGATGCGTGCTAGCGGCGAGTTGAGTCGTACAAGGCCTGACAAGAGGGGATGTGCAGGGCGCTCAGGCCAGGCTTTACGACGGCTCTGCCTGTTAATAAAAACCTTCCGCCGGACCTCCCTGCTGCCCTCTCGTTTGGCCGCTGT
>Ga0247733_1000040_pt1 | contig 227220 bp, 275 predicted proteins | sample UWRJL043104R2_FD_180932 | JGI IMG/M metagenome (GOLD analysis project Ga0247733, IMG submission 180932) | Plant litter microbial communities from Arlington Agricultural Research Station in Wisconsin, United States - UWRJ-L043-104R-2 | ecosystem: Environmental > Terrestrial > Plant litter >... | reverse complement strand
CAATTCTCGGGGATGCCTCAACTTCCGCAGTTCGCCGGAATGCCTCAGCTTCCGCCATTTCCTCAGATGCCGCAAATGCCAGACCCGTACGAGCTGCTGGAGCGCGTACAGAGGTCCTTTGATCATTATCTCAACCCCACCGGCGAAATCCCTAATGAGGATGTCCCAATTATTGATCTGGACGTGGACGATGAGCATCGCGAGATGCGCGCCACGGACGGCACGACGGTCCGGCTACCTTCACTCCCACAATACGTCCTCGAACGGTTTAATCAATCCTTGACGCCCCTTCGCAACTACCTGAACTCCCCTACTGAGCAGATTCCGGCACTAGATCTGTCCGAGGACCATGATGGCTTGAACTTTTGGGAAGAAGAAGGAGGGCGAGTCGACCGCTTCCTGTCTGGCGGAGAGGACAATGAGGGAGATGAAGACGAGAGCTCTAGCGAGGAAAGTGCTGAGGACGAGGAGGAAGAAGACGACGAGGAAGATGGCGAAGAGGACGAAAACGAGTTTGAGCTTCCCGGTCATCGGTGATACAATCGTCTTGGGCGTTCTAGGAAAAGCAATAGAAGGGAATCTGTGGTAAAAGCGCTTATGGTGTCGCTACGTGCGGAACTCATTGACTAAACGTATATACCCCTCTTAAGTAGCACAAACTATAAGCGTTGTGGCTTAGTGCTTTACCTATATGTAACTGTTTGGACCAGCATTCAAGGGTCTCGAGGTCCGATGTAGAGTCACGTGCGCACATGGTCCGAGCGCTTCGGTTAAATCTTGGCCAGCACACACGAGATCCGGGAAACTTTGCGAGACAGATACCACGACGCTGCACTCGACCCTTTCCTTCACGACTAATCTTCCAGCGAGGAATTCTTCAGTAAGGCCCTGCTCCTCGATCCATACCTACTTTGCCACATCTTGCGCCGTCCCGCAGTTTGTGGTGGATGCTGTTCCGACTTCGTTTGCGAGAGCGTCCGCTAACCTCATGTCCTCTTTAGCAATGGCCCCCTCAGCGAAAGCAAGCGGCAAGAAGCCAGCCGGCAAGACCCAGCGCAGCGCCATCGCCGACGTTGTCGCGCGCGAATACACGATCCACCTACACAAGCGAGTACGTTGAGTCCAGTTTTGTGAAGTCCATCGGATGGCCCAACGGACATCGCGGCGCACCGAGCGCTGCGGTGTGCGGTTCGGGTATTCGGACGGAAGACGTCTCTCAACCGCTTGTTAACACCTGGACTAGGTCCACGGCGCTGCATTCAAGAAGAAGGCTCCCAAGGCGATCAAGGAGATCAAGCACTTCGCTGAGAAGGCCATGGTACGTACAGTCTCTGTTCACAAGGTCAATTGTGTGCTGCATGTCTTTTTCAGCCTGCCCCATCGACCCATCGGGTCTACGAGACACAACAGATGCTGACAACCAAATCAGGGCACCAAGGACGTCCGCCTCGACCCCCAGCTCAACAAGAAGGTTTGGGAAGCCGGCATCAAGGGCGTTCCTTTCCGTCTGCGCGTCCGCATCTCCCGTAAGCGAAACGACGAGGAGGGCGCCAAGGAGAAGCTGTACTCGTACGTGCAGGCCGTCAACGTTAAGGACCCCAAGGGTCTGCAGACCACCGTCGTCGAGGACGCGTAAAGGGTTGGTGGTGCTAGCGATGAAAATATGGGATGAACGGGGTGCATGCAAAGCCGGCGTTTTGGCGGGATGCTGAGTAGTTTCCCTCGGTTTAGCGAAAGGCTTGAAATGATATCCAATCAAAGTTCATACCCGCCACTTCGGATGACTTCGGGGTTGATGGATGAGTATGAGGAGTATGAGGATGTATACGCATGTATATGATGGCTTCTCTCGCAATGACGTTTTATGTTGTGCTATCATTGATCGGTGCTTTAAGGCAATATATCTTAACCAAGGCTATCGTTTGCTCTCTCCCGTCTACGACTTATCGGGCATTTCATCCTTCTCCTTTTTCCTCTCCTTCAGCCCCTCTACACCTTTGCCCCACGCCCCAGCACGTTTCCCCCACTTCTCCATTCCCCATACATGCCTCGACCAAAGCTTTGGTGGTGCGTTGTCCACCGTGCGGAACGGACTCGCGCCATGGGGGAACATGGCATCCACTTCATCTGGGTGCGATGCATTGTCATTCGATGCTCTCGTACTAGGGGTATCCCGGACGGTGAAGCGCTCAACGTCACCACTACTCAGCTCCGGCAAACGCGAATGCTCCCAGTGCCGAGACTCCAACGGTAGGGGTCTCCACCAACCCGTCGACCCCACGTCTACCCCTTCTGGTACGGCCGCTCGATTCCACCACTTTCCCGAACACATCTCCCACAGCCGACTTTCCGCTCTTTTGACAGCAAACACCTCGTCTTCCCCTGTCAAGCCTCTTATGTTGGCGAAATCGAGCGCCTTACTCGTCCTGCGGTGGTCAGGGGAGGAAGATCCTGGGCGGCGTACCCGATTGGGGGGGCCATCTTCGAGGGCGTCGGTGGGAAGGTCGGAAGAGGGGGCATAGGATGATATGTTGGGGCGGAAGGGAAATGTGAGGTCTTGGTGAATTTCGGAATAAGTTTCCTGATAGACGGCGTCGACGGTCGACGGGTCTACCGTGGGTACACCGCTAGTCGTAGGTGCGGCAGGAAAGAATAGCGTGTCCGGACCTGCAGCTGCCGAGATGAGGAGCCGACATCGCGCTTCGTACAGAGCGTCGAGCAGGGTGATGAATCGTCTGGCTTCGTTCTTCTGTAGAAACCCTAGGACTGGGACGCATGTTATGATTACCGTATGGTAGGTGGAGGCGATGGTAATGTAATCTGCGGGGCCGAGGACGGCGCTGCAGATTTGGTCAAAGGTGAAGAGGGCGGTGCCGGCGTGTTGGGTAGGGATGGATAGTGGGCGTCCGTAGATTGTCAGGGTTGTTGGGTTCCAGGGCAGGGTTTGCGAGTGGGGTGTGGCGGTGATGGTGTGGAAGATCTCAGTGAGGGCGGACTCGTAGGAGAGGAGGTCTTCAGGGGGTGCAGTTGGCGGAGGGTTGATTAGGTAGTGCTTCGGTAGAGCCGTGTCTGTAGCCATGGAAGTTGGGGATTGCGTGTCTGATGAGCCTAGATCGTTGGTAGATATGCCAGTTGCAACATTATGCGATGACGATGTGCCCTTCATCGGCGCACTACGTACCCCATCCTCCTCTCCGGATTGCCTGCGATAATCTTTCTTCCCCTCCATCTCCCAAACCTCACACCTCGCCCTCAATACTTGCATGAACTCCCCATACTCACCCAGCTGCCCAGGTCCATTATCCCTACCCACGCCTCCTGCCATACCCAGGCCCCAACCCAACCGACTAAGTCTCGGCACCGGCCTATCAAATTCCATGCCAGCCGCTTTGGCAAGTTCTTCCGGCATACGATTGCTCGTGGCAATAAGTACGCCGCCCAACTGAAAAAAGCTCGTCATCAAATTGGAGAGTATCTTCGACGCCACACGGTCTGGGAGTTGGAACTCGTCGAGGAAGAGTATAGGGCTTTTCTCGATGAGATCGCGCGCAAGCCAGAAAAGACTGTATTCGTCTTGAGCGCCTGTACCTGATACTCCAATGCGTGCTTTGCGGAGTTGTTCGAGCCGGGAGGTTGTTTCGAGCATGAACGTGTTGAAGTGCCAGCGTCGCTTCTTTCGACTGGGAAGGCTGTCTGCGAATAGATCGACTAGCATTGATTTGCCGGTACCGACCTCGCCGTGAAGCATTAGTCCTTTGGGACTCTGGAGATTCAGTGCGGCTTCGTGGCTCGTTAGGACACGAGTCAGGGCAAGGGAGCTTCTTTTGTCCTTTTGGGCGAGGAGCGACTTCCATAGACCCCTCGTACCAACGATGGTCCGTTTAGCCGGTGATGGTGTTCCATCTCCATTGTCCTCGATAGCACGACTCAATTGTTTTAGTCGATCAGAGTACTCCAGACTAGGCTCATAGTCGATCAATCGCTCGTAGAGTTTCTGGAGGTGTAATGCTAGAGTAGAGTTAGTAGCGCTATGTCTTGGCGGGTCGAGAATGGTTGATGTCATGTACCGAGGCGATGCTGTGCTGGATCTGGCTGAATGCGATTTGTAGCTATGAGACTGCGGTATAGGACGAGAGGATTGGTAATCGTGAGACTGGATCCATTGGGAGGCATTAGGTCGTTTGCACGAGGTGAAGTGGGATGTGCATGTGGATGGGAGGGTTTGGAAGACTGATGGCGATCGTGGATCGAAGCTAGTCTAGATTGGGGAGTTAGCGTGTAGCGCACCCGTGTTGCACCAGGCGTTCGACTTATGCTTTCCAGGATAGTGGGAACCCAGCGTTCTGCTTTCGTGAACCTGATCGAACTTGGAGATGAATAGATTGAATCAGATAGCCTGGTCACCATAACGATGTCCCTGGATGTGAATAGCAGATGTGAAAGACGAGGCTCCTGATCGACACGGAGACGAAAGAGAATTAGTAGACGACACGTGAAGACTTATGAATTTGACTTTGCATTTATCGAACAGAGGTAAGAAATGGTCCGACGAACGCCTGCAATGCAGCAACGAGCCCGTTGCCGGCACAAACACAGGATAGCTGGAATCAGATGTTCGCGACTCCTGGCGCCCATGTGTCTCCTATCCTCTTGACCTCTTGCGTAAACTTCCGGCTGGTGATCTGTGTTGAGCCGATCCTTTGCTCGGCGTTTGCTGTGACGGGCGAGTGCTCATCCGGATTGTAGAAGGGATTCCGGAGCAGCATGATGTATGCTGTCTGCAGGGCTTTGAAGGCCTTGAAGGAAGCTGTCAGTGGGCAAGACGGAGAATGTCACAGGGAACAAGCTCGTACCGGCTTCATGTCAGCATCTCGCAGGCCGACGGCCGTCGAGGTTTTACTGTCTAGTGCCGTCGCTGGCCGTCCCTCCATATCGACGACGACGACGAGTTTGACGCCGGTGTTGGTCAGCCAGCCATACATGGCCAGTCGCTCGTCAACGGCTTGGAGAAGGCCAAAATCTTGGTCTGATGTCTTGTGCGGTAGGCGAGCTTCGAAGATGTCCAGACACGATGAGAGAAGGAACTGGAATTCCAGTGGCGCTCGCTCTTCTGCGGGGAACAGGGAAATGTGCAGAGGATTGTTCTGCGAAAGTGTGAGTCGACCATGGTCCTGATCTTGGGGATGTCCTCACGTGTCTACCGATGACGCCTATGCAGGCTATACTGGGCACCCTTCCGGTCATGTTGGGATTGAAACCCGCACCGGCCAGCAATCTCTAGATTATGCAGGTGGGCAATGCGCAGGGCGGACGGGGTGGTGTCGGCGAATCGGGGAATGCCCTTGTGTTGTCGTTGACGAGGTGGGTTTGCGCGAGGGCGCCGACCAACCAGAAGGCGTCGGATTGGGCCAACTAATCGAGCTCGATCTGCCAAGCCAGCTTGACTTTGACCTCACCACTCTGCCCTCGTCGCCCGCCACCACGACGCCCTCTGCTCTCCGCTCGCCGTTTCCTTTCCTTTGTGTGTGTCTCCCGCCAACATGCTGTCGACAACGCGGTCTGCCGCCTCAATGGCCCTCCGAGGTGCGTGCCCGCCGCCCCAGCACCTGCCCGCGCCCCCGAGCTAATAGTGCGATCAGCCAAACCCGCGACGGCCCTGCTGCCCTTCCGCGCTGCAGGCGCCGCCTTCATATCGTCCACCTCGTCCAACAATGCGACGCCCGCACAGCAGAGCCCGGCACTGGTCGCCGGTGCCCCCGGAACGCCGCCGCCGATGAAGCTGGCGCGGCGAGAAGTGCCATTGCCGAGCCAGGAGGGGAAGAAGGGAGCGATGCAGTATGCCCTGTACGTGATCCATCCCATCTCCAGACGGTGCCATGTTGCACATTGGGGGCTTTGGCGGCGTTCACAAGCGAAATGTTGGGCTAATTCGCCCTTTGCAGAACCACGCTCGATCAGATCGCCAACTGGGCGCGACAGAGCTCGCTCTGGCCCATGACCTTCGGACTCGCCTGCTGCGCCGTCGAAATGATGCATCTCTCCGCACCCCGCTACGACCAGGACCGACTGGGTATAATCTTCCGCGCTTCGCCTCGACAGTCCGACGTCATGATCGTGGCCGGCACCCTCACCAATAAGATGGCTCCGGCTCTGCGACAGGTCTACGATCAGATGCCCGACCCGCGCTGGGTCATCTCCATGGGTAGCTGCGCAAACGGTGGTGGTTACTACCATTACAGCTACTCGGTCACGCGAGGGTGCGACAGGATCGTGCCTGTAGACATCTACGTTCCGGGATGTCCGCCGACGTCGGAAGCGCTCATGTACGGCATCTTCCAGCTGCAGAAAAAGATGAGGCACACAAAGATCACAAGAATGTGGTACAGAAAGTAGACACTTTTCCTTCGTTACTGGCCGACTTTTTCTACAAGCTATTGCCCCTCGGCCGTTTGAGTTTTACTACTGTACAAATGGAACATTATGCGTAAACACGACGCGCAACTTAGTATCAAAAAGATCGTGAGACCAAATCACAAGTCCCTCTCCTATGACCACCTTAATTTGACCCATCGATCAGACCTACGCTCGTCCCACTGCATCGGCTCTCGTGGCTCTCGGGGTCGCTAGCAATGAAATTTGCGTTCTGCTCGCGTCGTGACATAACGTCCGACATTCATAACTAACATAAGCGTATTCCCGATCAAAGGGATATACTTGATCCTGGAGTCCTGCCATAATGGTGGTGTCGCGGCACTTGCTACGACTTTACCAGGCAATATTTTCTTAGGTACAGTGACGTCGAAGGACTCGGGAGTCATGGTGCTTGGGCATAGCATAGACTAGTCGATCGTCTCTCGTGGAAGAGATTTGAGAAGGCGAATATTTTGATGGTGTTCAAAGTAGATAGGGACACTGTAGATTCTCAGTACACCAGATTATATGATTTATGAGCTTCTCTTTTCACCCACTAATTCGACAGTATTGCCTCCGCTCCTATGTGATAATACAATGAGCCGAGCCCAGCCAGCAACCAAGTCCTCAATTATTTCTTCCAATCCACTCCTGCTTCCCGTACAGCGTCCATAACAAGGCGAAATATTACGGGTAGTTCGCTCTTCTCCTACGGAGGCTTAACTGCTAAACCAGCGGTATTGATGACGGCATCACAGTAGGTTCCCAAGATGGCTCTTTTTAATGTAATTGAATCCGTGGCTTGCCTTCCACGATGGTGATCTGGCTGTACGCAGATGCGGGAAACAGAGACTCAGTTTTATTCGAAGACCGGACGAGGGTAATAACGGTGTAGCCGTGTGTCAGGAGGGCTGCGACATGGCGAATGCCCGGGTTCTTTGCTCCGATTAGAAGGTCCCTTTCTAGATTTGATTGAGTATACGACAGATCTGAGATTTTCAAGTTCGACAGCATCAGGTTCACATGTCTTCGTGGCTTCGGTGTCGGGCTAACCGCGCCGGATCAGATAATCAACAAAATCAACGTTCTTCCGACTGCGTCGAAAAGACGACCACACGAGACCGTCGCATAAGCGGTTCCATGATTAGTATAAACGACGCGATGCTCCCGTACAAAGTTTTTGTCAGCAGGTATAACCGGAAATGGTATTACAGTCATTCTATGACATCTTGCTCTTAGTATATATATCGCTAGTCTTTTGCTCTTGTGGATTTTGATGACATTGGTTTTTGCTACTACTGGACCAGGCAGCATGTCTTCTCAATGGGCAGATGGGCCATATTCCCTCATCTCTACTGACCCCTTCTCAAAAGATGTACGTTATCGCTTCTCTACTGAGGTACTACATCCGTTGACTCGTTTGTAGTTATCCCATGCGGCATACTATGTCGCAACCCAGATGGCGCTTGCGCACAATGGCATTATTCGAGGCCTTAATTCCATCTACCTCCAAGCGCCCCACATACCAGACTCCGACCTACCCACGATCCGCGACTTCCTGACCTACTGCCAATGCTGGTGTGAATCCATGCACCACCACCACGATGCCGAAGAAACAGTGTTCTTCCCTAGCATCGAGCAGATCACAGGTGTTCAAGGCATCATGGAACAAAACATCGAGCAACACCGAGGATTCACACCCGGATTTGATCGGTTTCAGGAGTATGCTCAGACTTGTGCTTCCAATGACTATGATGGAATGAACATTAGGAGTCTCATCCAAGCATTCGCGGACCAGTTGATTCGACATCTGAACGAGGAGATTGAGACGCTGAGAAGACTTGATGTGTATGATAGCGAGCGCATTCGGCAAGCTTACAAGCTGTTCGAAAAGGAACTGATGGCTACAGACAATGTAAGCCACACTTGGACGCAGCAATGAATTCAGTTGCTTTACTGACTCTAACTTAGTATCGAATCGCGCCCCTCGTTTTCGGAACCTCAGATAAGAGTTTTGAAGGCGCCATGCACGACTTTCCATCCGTGCCGTTCTTTGTGCCATACATTATTCACTACTTGTATGGTCGGCGACATCGTGGAGCTTGGCGGTTTAATCCGTGTACCATGTGGAGGGATCGCAGAGAGTTGGCTTTTGGAGGTTAGTGCATGGTGCCTTAAGGGCATCCCACAGCTGTGGAGGTTTCTCGAGTAATGGCCAAGTGGATGAGCGAGCAATAGGTCATCAACCGGAAAAGATGAAATTGACAGAAGTTTCCAAGCAGTATCCCTCGCTTACATTGTTCTCACTCCGCGCTTGCTTTATGTGCTTCTCTTTCGCTCCCTGTGGGCATTGCCTTACTCGTGGTTCTGTTGTCAAGTGGCCCTACTTGACACCAAAACTGGCTTTCTCGACACCAGAAATGTCGACGTTTGATACTTCGCTCGAATGTTTCTCGGAGGATTAGGCTGGGAACGATCGAGGGTCGAAGCTTCGAAGGGCAATAAGCGAGACACGTGTGATAGAGCGACATGTGAAAATGGCAATAATTTTGATTGAGATCAAATTTCGCTTGCCTGCGCGGTAAGGCGATACAAGCATCTAGCAGAGTGTTCCACAGTACTGAACTGACAATGCACTACCACGTGCAAAAGGGTTGTTATTGGAACAGTTCTATGGTTTTGCGATCGAGGATGCACGGTTGATTGATGGTATAAGATGGCAAAAGATGCTTAAGACGAGGTGCGGTAAAATTGGTGGAGAGGCGCAGATTCGGGAGGGTAGAGGCGCGAAGTCTGGATTCAGTTATAAGCGCGGGCAATAAGCTCACTCATAATGCACACTCGACCAGCGGACTGCTAGGAACCGACCATGCTAAGTGCCTGCATTGGCATAATTCGGGTTTCGCAGCCTGACGTCTCTTGCATGCGTGGTCGTAGTTCCCAAAGGTCTTGCAGTAACAAAAGTTGTATCAGGCTAGCAAATGTGTCTGGAAATACGTGGCGGGTGAGTTCTGCCTGGAGGAATACACTAGCTTTTGTCTCGCTGCCCACTGTTACCCACGAGTCCTGCCAGTCCTGAATCCCAAAAACAATAGGTAATATTGACCTCTCTTCACACTGATTATTCGCTCTCACCGCGAAAACAAGCAGGCTTATACCTGCGTGCACATGTCCGCGCTATTATCAACGTCACGGCAAAGGGATCGAGACTGAATGTATGTTTCGTGTTACTTGGAGCTGCAGAAAGCCTACCCAGAGCTCGCGTGAAGGTTAAAAGAACAATCATAAGACCACTCCACCACTTTTACGAGACGCCACTGTATGGTTTTCCCGAACACCTTCCTGCGCCCGCCCAACCGCCAATGACCCGCCGAGGAACATGCAAAGAGTAAAAAGGAGAGCACCGTTCGCAATGCAGACAATGTACGAGTGACACAGCCGTAAAGCCGTTAGTTATTGCTAGATCCACCTTGAATTGGAACAGTTTGAGTGGTGCTGCCCATGTATGGTGAGGCAGGGTTGCTGAGTACTCGAGCACCTGGGGCGACGGCGTGTCCTGGTAGGTTGAACTTGGGAGCTTGCTGCTGCGTGGGAGGGGGTCTAGCTGGAAGATTTGATGGCGTCCCATATTTCGCTATACTGCTCTGGGCCGGGACGGAGGTGTTGTGCTGAGACAACCCCTGTGATGATGGCGTCGGATAAGAAGACGGCGAAGAGTTCGGGTTGACAGGCATGAGATTGTTACCCTGCATGATGTGAGAAGATCCGAACGTCTGCGTGTTGGCGGTTGACGGGCTTGGGAGCTGCATTGGGTGTGGCATTTGACTTGCAGCAGGCATAGGAAGACCACCGTACCCAGCCATCATCTGTTGAGGCCCTCCTCCCATGTTTGGGGACATTTGAAAAGGCATGTTGCGCCCGCCAGGAACAAATGCTTGGCTCTGCGGGTTGAATTGTTGACGCTGATAGCTGCCAGGAATGGGATGTTGGTTGCGGTTTACCTTTCCGTTAAAAGATGGCGGTGGAAACTGCCCGTAAGGATAGGTTCCCGGTACAGGTCCTTGCGCAGGTGCAGACATAGGTCGATTTCCAGATCCCGGCGACGGACCGTACGGGCCTTGTGACATGGGATATGCGGATTGTTGTGGCCAACCCGAGCTCATCGCAAGATTTGGTGGTGGCTGAGCATAGGGGTCTGAATAGCCAGCCATGGAAGCGTTGGCCATCTTAGGGGTCATCTGGTTAGACATGCCTGCGGACTGGAATGACTGCATGCCGCGCTGAAAATCTGCAGACATATCGTAGCCATTCTGCACGGCACCATAGCCTGGATACATCATAGGTCCATTGGATGGCTGGTACTGCTGACCCCAAGCATATTGAGACTGTGCGTCCTGCGTCATTATAGCCTGGTATCCGTTGCTATAGCTCGGCGGTGGGGATGCATTTGGTTGCATTGGCGCGAAATGCTGGGTTGGCATCGGCCCAGAAAAGCCACTGTAGTACACGGTCCCATCGCCAGTGTAGCCAGGTGCAGGGTACTGTCCGGGATAGTAGGCGTTATAGCGGGAACGCGCCTCGAATCCGTCATCGTCGTCAAGGTTGCGCTGCTTCTTCATCTTCTTTTTCCCGGAGGTAGAGCTTGACCTCGACGGGTCTTTCTCCTCTGTGGATGTGGCAAGTTCGGGTGCCTCGTTCTCGTCGCTCTGAGCGTTACCAAAAATGCGCTGGCGGGCCTCCCTATACCTGGCTTCGCGCTCTTCACGCGTCATTGCAGATTTGTCCTTCGACTTGCTTCCACCATCGCCGTCACTGCCATCAGCCTCGGACGTGGCTTTGGACGGGCTTTCGGAGTTTGCTGTTGTGTTAGTTCCTGACTTGGTCTCATCACCGCGGCGCATGATCTTGCGAGCAGGTAGGTCTACTGGCGGGGTGTTTGCGCTTTTCGTCGCATCTACCATCTGGGAGAGTGGAGGAGGACTGTATCGGGATGAGCGAAGCTCATGGTAAGCGCAAGGATCACTTACATTCTACAGTAAGGTGTTCTTGTAATTCGCACACCAGTCATGGTGGAGTCTACAACATGGCCGAGCAAATAGTAGTCTGCAAGGCGATGCGCAAGCATCCTGTAGAAGGTATTGCAGTTGGGTAAGCAGTACTCGTTTTCACTGACATGGTTAGAAAATTGGTACGAAGCAGAGATAGCCGGTTTCGACCTACCGGGAATCCTTGATGAAGTCAATAAAATCTTGTTCAATCTTCACGACAAACAGGCGATCCCGCGGCGACTGCAAGGCTTCGATGAGTTTCTCATCCGGGAGAGCCGGCATTGCCTGTGGCCCCGCGTCCGGAGGAACGCCATTGACGAGAGGCTGCGACATGGGGCCTCCAATGCCATTCGGAGGCTGGTTTGGGTCGTAGAGAGTTGGCGGGCCATTGGGATTATGGCTAGGGAAGCGCCCGGGCGGCACACCTCGCTGCGGTTGAGGACCCATGACGGCGATTTCATGCAACTGAGCGCGAAAGGCGCGGGCTTCGCTATCGGAGCCAACTCGTGACCCAGCAGCGTTGGACTCGGGAGGAGACGTCACGTCTTCTTCTTCAACGGCGCGCAGGCTCGCGCTGTCATCCGGGCGGATTGATTCCTTCTCGTCCAGAGCGAAAGTCGTAACGGAAGCGACACTCTTCCCATCGAGGCTCGCGGGTTTGGCGGAGCTGTTCGACGACGAAAGCTGCGTAGTACTGTCCTCCGCGGTCGAAAACTTGACAAGAGCGATAGACGGGCGCGGTTTTTCAGCCTCCTCTTCCTTGGACTCTGCTTGAGATACAACTTGTTCTCCAGCAGCCCATTGCCCAGTACGGGTGGCTGTGTTACCAGCAGTCTCCTTTACGGCGCCATCACCGCTCTTCGCAATGCGAACGGCTGGAGAATCGCCATTGGTCGGGGCAGAAGGCTGCGGGTTGCTCGAATGGCTGCTGGATTGTGGGATGGCGGCCAGGGACTTCACGCTAGGAGGCGCCGCCTCTATCGGATTTTGTGGTTTGTATGTGGGCGCCGCAACCTGGTAGAGTTAGCGCTCTGAGATATGCAAGAGTCCTCCGGCGGCACTGACCTTGGCAAAGGAGGGTCTCGCTCGGGCTTGCTCCGAGGGACAGGGAGCGGCAGACGCCATTTTAGGAGGTGTAGGGTAGGAAGGGCGCAGCGAGATTCGCGTGCGCTCAATTACGTCAGGCTGGCGTGTGTAGCCCGCAATGTGAAAGATGTAACTTTTAGAGGGGTGCTCGCGCCGGTGAGTTCCGACGCTATCTCGACAGGATGAGAGAAGGCCAAGCCCAACGCCGTAGAGCTGCACGCGGGTCGTCGCGACCGAAAGGAAGAAACCGAAGTGACAGACTGTGTCTCAGGAATTAGGGTGCTCAAGGAAAGTCGAAGCTGCCGTGGCCAGAAAGCTGGACATGTTGGACTGTCGACATTCGAGCCAGAATGGAGTGAGGGTAGAGGGATCAGGCGAGCGGAGTGGGTAGGTCTGGGATCCTGCGTTTGAGGGTGAATGCGGGAGGGCTGGTTGCGAGGACGGGGATTGCGGGTAGCAGTCACGCGCGCAGTGAGGCCGGTTCGCAGGGTGACTGTGGTAGCGTCGCAACGGGCGCAAGTCCGGAGCGAGGAGCGAGAGGGAGTGGAGAGGGTAGAGGTGGTGGGTATTACGATGATGGTAGTGGAGGTGGAGTTTCTGGCGTGGCCTGTGCACACCGAGTTATTTCTCCGATCCGAGCTTGGCACGGCGCGCTCGCTGGGCGGGCGCGCTGGAAAAGTTGCGCTTCCCAGTGTGCACTGCCGACAACAACAACAACTGAAACAGTCACTCAGAGTCACCATTCAAAGGTGCTGACTACCTACCTTTACCCTCTCGCCCCAACTACCGATACTCCCACCAACATCGCTGTCAGCTTCTCCTCTCTTACCTACCACCCGCGCAGAGTCCACAATGTTTCGCGGTCCGGGCTACAACGGCCGCTCCAAAGCCGCCCCCGACACGCTCTGCCAAAAGTGCCTGAAGCGGGGCCACTACAGCTACGAATGCAAGGCCTCGGCCCAGGAGCGACCCTACAAATCGCGACCCTCGCGCACGCAGCAGCTCCTCAACCCCCAGCTGAAGCCCAGACTGACGACCGAGGTACCCAACGACTTGCTGCGGAAGAAGGGCGTTGCCAACGAGATCCTGGCGAAGAAGGACAAGGAGCGTGGCAGGAAGTCAGGCCGTTGCTCTGCGCGCAAGCACTCGCGGTCTGTCTCATCATACTCGGACGACTCTGTATCCACCATCTCTACCAACCGCTCGCGGGTGCGATCACGGTCACGGTCACGGTCGTCTAAGCGCATTGAAGAGGAGCAGCCATCATTGCGAGCGAAAGATGAGGTGCGGAAGCGGGCAAGGCACTCTATGTCTTCGGCATCGGAACGCTCGCCGGATAGGGGAGACCGCAGCACGCGGAGGCGCATGAGCTCGTTCAGTCCAGCAGAGAGAGGACGACGGAGGACCAGATCGAGATCGAGCCGCATGGACCTATCGCCCGACGACAGGCCACGGCGCAAGGCTCGCAGGCACCAGTACCGCAGCAGGAGCAGGGAGCCCCGCAGCAAAGACGTGGGTCGCCTTTCGAAATCGCGTTCTGGGAGTCTAAATGGAATGGACACTTCAGAAAACCATGTCCCGAGGAGTCGCCACCAGCGAACGAGTCCCGGTCCTCGACGGAGAGAGGAGCCTTCGCCTGGAAGCCGTCGAGCGTCCAAGTCACGAACACGATCTCCACATCGCGGCGAGGATCCAAGTCCGTACAACAAGAGGCGTGCGCCGCGTTCACCAAGCCCGTACCAAGGTCGAAACGGCGGCGGGAACCGCACTGGGGGAACTAATCACTTTCGCACCGGAGGAAGTCACCACTCGGTCGAGCAACCTCCGCGGCTGGATGCTAGGAATGCACCACCACCTTCACAACCAGTACCACAGCGGGAGCGTAGTCTTAGTCCCTTCTCCAAACGAGTAGCTCTGACCAAGCAATTGCAAAATGGTCGTTGAGCATCAACACAAGTAGGTAGAGGTTTTGTTTTACCCGAGCAACAAGACTGCCACTGGCATGTCTCAAAGTCAATGCAACACCTCTCAAATCACACTTTGATTCTTAGTTGTATATTCCGCGAGCCAATTCTTTGGTTGGTCGGCCTCATCGCCTCATAGTAATAAGCCTTACCCCTTCCCTAGCACACATGGTTGGGTGTCAATTGACAAAATGCCGCCCGTATCGAAGCTCAAATATGGTTATCGGCATTTTTTGCCGGCGATCGGGATAGTATATCGTGCCGCGCTGCGGTATATTGGATTTCGATCTCTACTATAGTCGTCGCATTTTAGATTGCTGTCCAATTCAATAACGCCATCCACTCGGTAGCGACCCTATCCACCAGACCATCGTATATATACCCTGTTTTCTATATGATAGTATGTTATTTACTTTCAATCATCCCCCTTTGCTCCTCTCTTTCCATCTCATCTCGTCGCAGCGCCATCATGCACGTGTCTTCGCTCTTCGTAGCATCGCTAGTTTTCGCGGGTGCCAACGCGCACTCGTACATCTGGGTCCGTCCGTCCCACTCAGGATCTATCTTCTCCTGCTCTTACTTACAACTCCAGGGTGTTTTCGTTAATGGCGTAGACCAAGGTCTTTACAAGGGCATCCGCACCCCCGCATACAACGGCGCTCCCGGTGCAGGAGGATACGCAAACTCGCCCGTCAAAGATCTCGACTCCATAGATATACGCTGCAATGTGATGGGCGATATTCAAGCACCCGACACCATCAAAGTCAAACCGGGCGACAACTTGACCCTCGATTGGCACCATGACTACCGGAATGGTACAGATGATGTTATCGCTAGTAGTCATCATGGTGAGTTGAATGGCAGCCGTCATGAAGTAGTACGAGGAGATGGATACTAACGCGTCTGTGGTATGCAGGCCCGTCTCTCATCTATCTCACGCCCGATCCACCGACTGAGAGCTCCTTCGTGAAGATTTGGGAGGAGGGCTTATATGAGAGTCTGCCATTCCCCAAGCCGGGAAAGTGGTCTACGACGTCAAACATTCGGTCGAACTCTGGGCACATGAATATGCGCATTCCGGCAGACCTCAAAGCAGGCTTGTAAGTCGCCACCCATGCCATATGCCTTTGCCCCTCACCAACATATGGATTTAGCTATCTCATTCGTGCTGAGATGATTGCTTTCCATGAAGGCGAGGTTTCCTACCTGAAGAACCCAAGGCGAGGCGCACAATTCTACCCAAACTGCATACAGCTCGAAGTCGAGGGTGATGGTACAGTCGAGCTACCAAAGGGCGTTTCGTTCCCCGGCGCCTACTCCTACGAAGACCCTGGAGTGGTTTACGACGTAAATCCCTCTCTACCTCCTCTCTAAACCATCTCATAATACTAACACCCACAGGTCTACTGCTCAACTGAAACGAAGAAGACCCGTACTACGGCATGCACAACCACGTACCCTATTCCTGGCCCCACGGTCTGGTCTGGTGCCTGGACAGAGACCACCGCGGTTCCACTGAGCGCGGTAACGGGCCGCACAACAGCAGTGCCTTGGTCGACGTGGATCCAGAACTCTGTTGTCAGTTCGGCAAGTTTTTCAGACAAGAAGAGTATTACGATTTTGGGGACTAGTGTTTACAAGGCTGGGTGGTCTAGTACGTACCAGACGCCGGCGCCGACTACGAGGTGGTAGAGGAAGGATACTCTACCCATCGAACATGTGTTTGTTGATCGAGTCCAAATTTATGACCATGCGTCTAGAATTCGAGAGGAACACGTGAGGCTTATGCGATTTCTCGCAGTATTGTTGATTGTGCATGCTGTGGTAGCAGATACGCCAACATACTCAGATTGACAATCACGAAATTGGATTTTCTTCCACAAAAGAACGGCCAGAACTGCTTTGCAAGTCGCATAGTTCCCACCCCACTTTCCCTTACAGACAAGACACAGTCCACACATACTCCACGCCAACAATCCGCAGTAACCGCAACATCCATTATCTCCTCACCATTACTAGGAACATGCCGGGTAAGTCAGAATCGTACCCTACGCCCGGCGGAGCCGCCGACGTTGCCGACATAAAAAATCGACAAGATACATCCTACCCATTCTCCAGCCGCCAACACTTCAGCACCGCGGACCACCCTGCTGCATCTGTTGGAGCAAGGATTGTCACCGGATTGGGTCTTCCCAGATAAGATCTGGTCTTTCACTAATAAAGTAATTGCGGGGTTGCATTTATTCTGGCCCACAAGCGATGAGAGCGAGATAGAGTGTGTAGCTATATGGTAGCCATGGTGGCGTTTAATGGTCGACGGTGCAGGTTTGAGGGAGGATGGAGAGGATTTCGGAGGGCGTCCGTGGAGAAGAAAGTAAAGTCAAACATCTGGGGGATGTTATCACGCTATGAATTCAAATTCAATGCCATCGTTAAGAAGGGAGATATGTTTGACTGATGGAGAACGAATCCTGCAGAGCACTAAGTGAATGTGGTGCTTGTTTGCACAAATAGGCAGGGGATAAGGGGTGGACGTACAGGCTTGACAGGTAATGTATTAAGCTTGCTGTCACGCTAAAGAACGAAGAGTAAGATTACTATAAAAAGTGACATAGTTAAACAGCACTATTGTCTTTAGGTAGAGAAGCCTAAGATCTCCATAATCCTACTAATCTGGTTTAGAATGCGTGCGAGGAATCTGCGTAAACAAATGGATATTCTGTACAAGATTGGGGGAAGCTTACTCTATGATGCCCAACCATGTGGTTATCAGCGTCGTATGCGTTGTATCAGAGGGTTTGCTGTCTTCCAATTGCGATGCGTTCTGATTCTAGGCGAAGATAGCAGGGCAGGTATCACACAGTCGCCGTCACAGGTTCTCGGCGGACTGCGCTTCGATTTGAATCTTGACATTCGAGACTGTGTATCTTGGACTAAGAACTCGAACTTCGCTGCCCTGCGAGCATCTCCTTATCTTACACCAGAAACACGTTTCTTCCGTCTTTCATCCCTGCCAAGATATTTGCATCCACCCGCGCGAGTTCACTCACGACGTCGATCACTTCCACGCTTGGATGTGCTTAGAGCGGGACCTCTGGTTCCCTTACTCGGCCCCCTTCCTAGAACGTACATCAGACCCGGCTGTTGTATTCCTTCCTAGGTTTCGGATAGGGGTGATCCTGCATCAAACGAATCGTCCCCTTTTGCACCACTATATATCGATGTAAATGCGATCACCATACTCCAAATCGAATGTTCCCAACCGGCAGATGATAGATCTATCTCATAGCTGTCAGCTCAGCGTTCCGGCTTGCCCTTCTCCGGCCCACCAATCCGCGTCGAACGTCTGCCCACCACCATGCTGTACTGCTTCTTGATGCATGCCGTTTCCATGATCATACTGCGTGATATCTGAAGTATTATTGTAATTGTTGTTTGTTCCTCCGTCTCCATGATTGAAGTCTTCTGGATGGCCGCCGTTGTAAGATGGCACAGCGTCCTGTTGCCACGTCTCAGACATCTTGAATCCGTCTCGTGAGAATCTATCCCATTCGTTTACATTCCCGAGCATACTGTCCAGATCCATAGGGCTCAAATGGTAGTTTCGCGGAAGGATGGGAACACCCATACCAGGTACCGGTGTCCAGAATAACGTTTCGGCGGAGCCAGCTGGAGAAGGGCTTGGGACTGAAGTCGTCAAGCTTGGGGTCGTTGTCGTAGAAGGCAGGTACGGAGCGATAATGTTTGGTTGGGATTGCCGGTGCTGAAGCTGGGCAGAAGTAGCACCGCCAATTTGGGAAGGAGCCGTGTGCGAGGGAAGCGGTACGCTTTTACGACCAGGGCGCGCAAACATGCTCAGACTCTCTCTGCGCGAGGGTGGCGCAGGTGTCGGGATGGGATTGTACCCTACGCCGCCGCCCAGTCTGCTCGCAATGCTTGTTGTCGGCTGCTGAAGGAGAATGTTGTCACCAATGGGACTTGCGACGTCTGAACTGGACAATAACTTGCTGCCTTTCAACTCGTCGGGAAAGGGTAATTGCCATACTTGGGACAGCGCGTGGATAATCTTGAAGCTGCGTCGTCCAAAATAATGGCACGTACTGAGGTCCTCGAGCGCTTGTAACCCCTCAACGAGATTGCGGTAGGACACCGGGGACTCTGTAGAATAGAGGAGATGGACAACGCAGACGGAGAGTAGAACATGAGTGAGCACGAGCTGGCAGGCGCGCATTTTGAAGTGTTGGCGATATAAACGTAGCAACTTTGCGACCTGGTTTGCAGCGTCTACACAACTGTCTCGCGGACGGACATTGGAATGGATAAGGTCGACCTTGAGCATGGGGCGGAAGAGATGGACAACGGTCGTGTAGTACAGCATGCTGTGCGAATTAGCATGCATAGACCATCAATGTAGGGAGTCGACATACTGAAGCACAATGATATGGGGCTGCGGTTCACGAACGCCCTCTAGTTTTAGCTGCTGCGGTAGGTTCCTGTACCACTGCTGGTAGCGGTCGTAGCATTCGAGAAGCCGCCTGCTCGTGAAGCGCTCCTTAGGTGCGAAGAACATGTAATTGTTGTCGTTGATCAGCTCGGACAGCGTGCTAAACTCTTGGAGAAACATGCGGCTCGTTACGGGGCTGTGAACCGGCTGCCGGGGGCTTGCAAATGCATCTGGCTGCGGATCTGTTGACGACTCGTCGAGGATGGGCTTGTCGAGGGTGATGGCGGCACGGGGAAGCTGGGAGATGCGGCCCACGCATATGGACCACACCATGTCCACAGTGAAGCAGCCCCAGAAGGTGACTTTACGGACCTCGACCTCGGACGGCGTCAGCTGCATGGTGGGTGCGGCCGAGCTGTTGAGATGGAGCCCGAGCTCGATCGACATGCGCATGCAGCGTCCCATGTACATGAAGCCGGAGCTATCACGGCCCGCAGACGGCTCGCGCATGGCCATGACGCACAACGCCTGGGTGGTCGTAAGGGACGGCGTCTCATCCTGGTACAGTAGGCGGCGGGCCTCGTCGAAGAAGTGGTCGCCGGCGGAACGGGAGTTGTCCGGGTCGATGCGGGCGGCGGGTTCGTCGGTGAAGTGGCAGGCGTAGGCTAGGATGGCGTTAACTAGCAGGGGACTGCAGTACTTGTCACGGCCGCTGCGAAAGTCCTTGTAGAAGCACTCGCGGGAGAAGATGACGTAGAAGGTGTGCGACCAGCGGAAGTACAGATCGAGCAGGCGCTCCACGAAGGCCACATCGTTGGTGACGGCGGTCCAGGTGCCAGAGGTGCGCTCGTCGGCGGCGATGGGGGCCATGCGTGCATGGGGGTAGTGCTCGTCGTCGGGTATCAGCGACATGGCGCTCGTGTGGTCGAAGTAGCTGCCATCGCCCGCGGGCGTCATGGCGGGCTTGCCCAGCAGCATTGACAAGTCGCGGTCCAACGACTGCGGCTCGATGGGCGTCGTCGCGGCGAAGGCGGTGGCCTTGCGCCACGAAGTGGCCAGGCTCGCCGTGTCGAGACGGGCATTCTTGCGGATGTGCTGGACGAGCTCGTGGACGTCGGCGTCGGGCAGGCTGCGCAGCGCCGCGAGCAGAGACTCGGCGTCATCGCGGTCGTGGCCGTGGCTCGCAGGCGTTGTCGACACCACGGAGCCATCGCGTCTGGTGCCGGCCGCCTTGGTGCGGCTGTCGCTGTCGTAGGAGCATGGCGTTTTGTACACGGCGGTGCACGTCGCGCAGACGGGCAGGCCACCGTCACACTGGCATTGTCAGCGCCGAGTCCCAGTCCCAGTCCCAGTCCCAAGTCCCAGTCCCAGTCCCAGTGTCCATGTTTCTACGCATCCATCGTGACGACGCCCTCCGCGGAGAGGCCGCCCGGGGAAAGGGACCACACTCCATGCCGGCAGCCTGTCAGGATTGCCCACCTTGGACTTGCGCTTTCTGCAGGGCACACAGGCCGACTGCACGCAGCGTCGCTTGCTGGCCTTGGGCTCGCCCGCGGGGCCCGACTCGGCGTCCTCGTGCTTGACGATTGCGCCGCGGGCCATGGTATTGCTGGCCGGAGGAAGACGTGCGGGTTCACGCTGTCACCTCATGTCGCCGCGCGCTCGGTGGATGAAGGGGGGGAAGAGGTGGTGGCAGCATTGGCCACGGCACGCGAATTCGTTGCACGCACTGGTGACGTGAGGCGAACTACGCGCCTATGCTGCTCTGCACCAAAGGCGATGCCGAGGACACCGTATACGTATGCCGATGCCGATGGACAGGGAAGCGGCGATTGGGACCACCACACGACTCGCCTCCCGTCCAGATCGTTCCAATCTCGAGAGGGGGCGACTGCAGCTGGCGAGCCGAGACCGGGAACCACCTCCACTCTTGCTTAAGCCCGGGAATGCCATCACAGGGCTGAGTAATGCACCGCAATCATGAAGCCCATGCTCCTTGCGAAACGAAAAGAAAGGAAAAAAAAAAAATGGCGCTGTGTGTCTCGCGTCCCTGGATCCTCGAGACCTGGGGCAGACCGAGCCCTTCGAGATGACACAGGCTCCATCACATATTGACCATGCACACGGAATGCCGCCGAGCCCATCTCCGCACAAGGCAATTCGAAACGAGATTCGGAACTATATGACCGGCCGAGTCCATTCGGAGAGCCTCTCTAGTCTCTATCTCTATCCATTTCCTCGTCGTGTTTAGTTACGCCGCGCGCACGTCACCGCTCCACATGCCCGTAGACCTTACGCCCCCTCCGTCTCCCCCACGGGCACCACACCCTTCAGTGGGGGGAGCAAACTCCTCGCAGCCGACCGCGCATGCTGTGCCAACACGGCATCCATCATGACCAGTGCAGCCATTGCCTCCACGATTGGCACCGCGCGCGGCACCACGCAGGGATCATGTCTGCCCTTGGCCTCCAGCACGCCCTCTGCCGTATCATACATCGCTGTTTGTTGCGCCTGCCCGATGGTCGCTGGGGGCTTGAACGCCACGGTGAAGTAGATGGGCGCGCCGTTTGATATGCCACCCTGGACACCGCCTGAATTGTTCGTCTTCGTCGTGAGGCGCGGGCGCGGGACCGAAGGCCGGTCCGAGGTGCCTGCTGGGACGGCAGGCGCTTTGATGAAGGCATCGTTGTGGATGGATCCGGGCACTTGACATCCTCCGAACCCACTGCCAATCTCGAAGCCCTTCGTCGCAGGTATGCTCAACATGGCGTGTGCCAGCGTCGCCTCCAGCTTGTCAAAGCACGGCTCGCCCAGCCCGCTTGGGCAGTTTCTGACCACGCACGTTACCGTGCCGCCAATGCTGTCCTCTTTTTCCTTGTAGTCTGCAACCAACTGCTCCATGCGCTTTGTTACGCCCGCGTCGGGACATCGCACAGGAAGGAACTCGTCGACTTTATCGCGCGTTATGGCCTCGATGAGCTTGAGATATTCGGGGTTCGTTGCGCTCGTAGGGTGCGTGGGCGTGGGCGGAAAGAGGAACTCGTTTCCTATTGAATTGGTGAAGGCGACGATCTCGACGCCGTAGGCCTGTCGGAGGTACTTCTCAGCGATCGCGCCTGCAGCGACTCGTCCTGCTCTGCCGTCAGCCCACGCAAGTGTAAGTGTTTATGGACACGAGGCGTACCAATCGTCTCCCGCGCACTGCTCCTTCCACCGCCTGAGCTAGCCTTGACCCCGTACTTCTCCAAGTACGTCCAGTCGGCATGGCTCGGGCGGGGGTACATGTCCATGGTCTGGTTGCCGTAGTCTTGCTTCCGCTGATTTTCATTCATGACACGCATGCCAATGGGTGTGCCCAGCGTAATTCCAAACTCTGTGCCAGACTGGATCTCGACGCGGTCCTTTTCGTCGCGCGGCGTCGTGATGGCCGATTGTCCAGGCCGGCGCCTTGTCATCTGAGGCTGAATGTCGGCTTCTGTGAGGGCCATGCCTGGCGGGCAGCCGTCGACGATGCATCCCACCGAGAGGCAGTGCGATTCGCCATAGCTGCGCGTACAATTAGCCGGCTACGCAGAGTGTGCATGGGAAGAAAGGAGCGCACGTGGTGACGCGAAAATGCTGGCCAAAAGTCGACATGTTTGCGATGGGTGGTGTCGTGTTAAAAGATCAACGAGTCATCGGCGAAATTATTTGTTCGAGTTGCTCCTCACCGTCATCGGAGCCGAGATCTGCAGGCCCCTGTCCACCACTAGTGGAGGCGGGGCGCGCGTGGGGTCCGTTGCAACCCTTGGCATCTTCCCAAATTCAAGAACCTCGCATCTGCTAATTATTTGTAGAAAATCGCATCGCACACGTTGCCAAACATTACATCTTGTATACTGCCACACTGAGGGTATCCTGTAAGAAATAGTCCAAGGAATTCTAGCACTTCTTCCTACCCGCTTCCACCAGCACACTGGCCGTCCCCGCTCTTTCTTCGTACAACCTCCGTAGATCGTCGACGGACTTCTTTTTCACATTCAATCGGTGAGACATGACAGGTGGCGCGAGATTTTTATCTTTCTGCGACTGCTCAAAGGAAGGCATCTTTTGCAATAGCGCCGGTGACGGTGCACGGGGTTTAGGACCAGGCACGGGGAGAGACGTCGATTTAGAGGGCGGACGACCTGTCACCGGGCTCAGAGTTGGATACATTGGTCGGGCGAGCGATGTAATGTTAGGCTCTCGATTCGCAGACGCAGGTAGACTCGGGCGGCGAAACTCGCTTATGATAGCCGCGGCGGCAATGACGGTCGGCGAAACGCCTCCAGTGTCTGGAGATGTTTGGGTTGGAGAGGCGGTCTGGTCCGCCGCAAATGTTCCTGATGGAATGGCCTTCCGCTTCACTGGCGGGGTATTTGATGGTTTCTGTGGTTGCAGATCCGCAAGCCCTGGCAAGGCCAGTCCTAGTCCCCTCAGCTCCAAAGGCTGCGGTGCCTTTGGCACGTCTTGCACTTCCGTCTCCAACACCTGCGACGCCCTGCGCGCCTGTACTAGCACTTCACCGTGCTCAGCGTTGTCAATCTGCGCTGCTGTCAGGGCTTTCCTCTTAGGAAGAATGATTGGAAGAGGCGTAGAAAAATCGATCAAGTTCGTACCAGCCTTTTTGTCGTCCGGATACTGCGAAGCGGGATTGTGCTCTTCGTGACGTGGCGCAAAGCCGTCTGTCGTTGCGGCGTACGTGAGGGGCGATTCTGTAGAATCCAATGGATCGTCTGTTATTATGGTGGAATATCGCGGGGGTACTTGAAGGGGAGGGGCCGGTTTCCGCTTGGTGACGGAATCACTTGAAGAGCGACCTGATGCCGCTCGAAAGCGAGGAGGTAGAGGAGGGTTGCAGTACGTGGCGCTCTCTGCCGCCGTAGAAGCGCTCTCGTTGTCCTGCAGAATGATGCCGGTTGACTGGTTCTCATCCCAAGATCTACGCTCCTCCACCCTCTCCCCTTCGAGCGGATCTTCCCAATCGCTCTCGTCTTGGGGAAGTCTCAGCTCTTCTTCGAAGACCGCTTCAGTCTGCCCACAAGCCTCTCTGAGCCCTTGCGACCACAGCTCGATTGCTTCGGTCAATATCCTCCTCACGATCGATGACATCTTGGCATCTTCAAGTTGGTCTGGGCCACGTAACAGAGCAGGAGCAATGCACACGGCGAGGTTCTCAGCGGTCATCTTGTTCTGTCCTTCGTGGAGCGAAACCGCGCTCATTAGAGGAAGTAGGTGTCTGACGAGGATATCTCGCGACACTGCCGGGAGGAACGACCACTCTGAGGACGGAGAGAACAGTTCGGCAAGGCGAAGTACATCGGGGACATCGTCTGGGTCGCCATACAAGCGCTTCAGGTCGCGATAGGACGCCGTAGTGAAGATAGACTGGCGCAGGTTGGCATACCATGCCTTGACGAGTGCAGCAGCCATGAAGATGCTGTAAGCATCCTTAGGGTCGATTTCGGCAATAATTTCATCTTGGTGCTCGGCGTACGGATAAGGAGGGAGCGGCAGCACGGCGCCGTTGTCCTTCCACACTATGTATTTTTGGCCGCGGTCGTATGCCTCCTTGAGCACGTCGCGCAGCTTCGAATGAGGAGGCACTCGAAACAGGCCTTCCGCCTTGATGTTGTCAGGCATGAGGACGAAGCTCGTGGTTTCTCGCAGCACACGTGGGAAGCGTGTCTTGCCGCTGCTACTCAGGGGAAATGGCTGGCGGGCGCCGAATGCGCGACGGCCGCTGGCACACGGCGAGTATATGTCGTCGGACAGGCGCCGGTCGTAAAGATACGTCGAGGGCGGGATGAGGAGGTTCTCGATGGGGATGTGCAGAGCCAGATCGCTCAGCGTCGACGTGTGGTAGATTTTCCTGCGGAACTTGGGGCTGACGATGGTGGAGAAGACTTCGGCGAGGATCCTAACCCACGCCTTTTCATGCACGATGTACAGCTTCTGGAGCCTCTTGCGCATGGCCCGCGAGAGCACATGATACGCCTGGAGGAACCAACCCCAGCCCGGCCTATTGCGCTTCGTCGTCGTGGAGCCATCCGAGTCGCCGGCGAAGAAGACGACCTCGTACTCGAAGCCCCGCACCAGCTCGTCCTCTTCGGGCAGTCGTGCGAGCACATATGGTAGCAGCGAGTCGAAATTCTCCTCGCGTGAGTCCGGAAGCGCCGCAGCGTTGAGGATGTAGACGGGTCGATTTTCCTTGGACGGGATAGGCGATTGGAAGAGGATGCTTGTGGCGTGGCGTGCCAGCTCCGGTGAATAGTCCTTCGACTCGGGGCGTGGGGGAACGGCGGAGAGCGACGAGCTGCGCAGACGGCCGGCGATGTGCGCGCGTATGCCGCTCATATCGTGGAAGCTGCTGAGCAAAGGTTGCACTCGAGTGCTTTGGGGTATTCAGGAGGCACGAGAGGGTCTTGGGGGCAGCTGAAGTGCGTGCACAGGAACCGGGCCACAGACAAGACCGACGTCAGTCACAAACAGGGGTGCGGGCAAACGGCGCACGCGGCCGCTAACGACTGGCCGCTGGTGTCTTTGCTTGCTGGCGCTGCTGTCCAATGAGCGTGCGCAGTGGCCCGCGAATTCCGTGCAACAGTGCTTGTCTAGATTCTAGCACGCGCTCTACAAGTAGAAACTGCAGCATTATACACCGAAATGTCTTCATAGTGGCATTCATGACGTCCTCAGCCCGGCCCTGCAAGAATCCGTTGCCCTTGACTGAGGCAGCTCTGGCCCCCAAAATACGTCGTCAAAGGCAGACGGCGGGCGGTCCAGCATACAAACAATACGTACTGAGACATCTCTGGACACGCTTTGCTTCGTACTATCGGCAACAAACGACTGCACCCTGGTGTCGGTGTAAAATGATCACCTCAGCCGTCGGATTCTGCTTCCGAGTCCCCGTCTCGCTCGTCTCCCCGGAACACGACCTCCACGCCCAGTTGCTGTAGTCTCGGCCTTATTTGCTGCACGCGCTCCGTGTTCCGCCTGAACTCCTGGTACGAGGTACCAGCCTCATCCAATACACGTAAGAGTTCCTCTTCTGTTGCGTTTTCCAGATTCATATGCTGGGTCAGATTGACGTTCGAAAAGTACTGCCGCAACTGCTCGAGCTCCACGAGCAGCTGAGTCTGATTCGTACCCGTATTCTGCATGCCCTGGTTACCAGATGCTGTGCTGTACGAAACGATGCTGTCTTCAGGTGGCAGCGGATCGGATGTCGACGTATACTTGGCCTTCACGTGCGGGTCTAAGAGGGCGATGAGAGCACGGTCGTCGGAGAGGAGGATATGCCGGGCAAGATCAAGCTCGTCTATATCTGCGAGCCAGTACGGATCGTCACCTGCGCCCAGGGGCTCTTCTATAGAGTAACAGACCTCCACCAGTAGTGACGTTGCCTCGGTAGTGTCCCATAAGTCCTTAACGTGAGGCACGTACAGCTGGCAGAGTAGCTCCTGATTATCTCCATTCGGCTCCTTTCCCCACACCGATTTTGGTATCGGCGCGATCTCGAGCTCCTTGCAAATACGCGTCGCTATCCAAGGATACTCTTTGATGGCGAGCCGCAGCGCCTTTCGTGCCCTGTCAGGCTGCTTGAGACGGTCATGTGCGAGAGCTACTGAGTACGCGAGGTTCGGTGGTATCTTCCACGCCCGCTGAAGATGATCTGATTCTACCATGTCGACTAGCGCTTGAGGCTCACGGCCTCGGAGTGCGAGTTGGTCGACGAGCAGTCGCATACAATAGGGGTCATCCTCTGGAGAAAGACTGATGAGTAGCTTCCCCCATTCGAACGCCGTGCGCCATGTCGCGCGAGCGCCGAGTGTGGTTATGTAGCGGGAGACTGCAAGCCAGAATTCGCGATTCTCGGGGCGGCGAAAGTCGAGCCGTGCTTTGCCTAAAGGTTGGAGTACAAAGTCAGCAAATCTTATCGACAGAAGTATCAGTACCTATTGTCTAAGACTAGGAGCTGCGCTGTCTTGAGTTTACGACGCAGTTTGAACTTGGAGTTACGTACCTAGAGTGAGATTGGTGGCGAAGGTAGAGTGGACTGCGCGGCCAAAGGTGAAGAGTGCACGCTCAAGGAGCTCGCCAGACGTCGCATTGTCGCGCTGTTGTTTGGCAATCTCGGAGACTTGGAGGAGGGTGGAAATGTGATAGGGGTTGAAATGGAGCAGCTGGACCATACGCTCTGGATCCATGGCGGCAACACAAGTCTCGAACTGTTGCTGGATGGACTGGTAGGCGGTCGTGTGAACGAAGCGATACTCCACTGTGCCATCGTTGCGCTTGCCCACTATCTCCATGCCCAATCCGCCGGATGTCGCGCGTGGCCACTCCTCCTTGCCTTGGATGAAGATATTGCGCCGCAGCCCAAGCGAAGCCAAGTTCCTTCCTGGGGCATTGCGGCCCGCGACTGCTCCCGCCAGAGCAACTTGCTGGCCTCGCCGTGGTCTTGCTGCAGGCTCGTCGTCGTTAGCACCCTGCACTGCAGCACGACCGAAGAGCTTGCGCATCTCATTGGCAGCATGTAGATGCTGGGTGTCGACGCTCAGGGCAGAGGTCAGCTGCTTCATCTCCTCGGTCACTGCTGGAGCTGATGATGTTGCGGCGCTGCCTTCCTTGTTGCTAGAGGTGAGGTTGAGCGCCAGCAGCGCTTGGTCGATCTCATCGAGGCCAGCCTGGGGGTTTGCGGGTGCCTTTTCTTCTTCTGAAGGTTTGGCCCTGCCCTTGCCTTTTTTCCTCTTTTTCTTGCTCTTCTTAGAGGCTTTGGGTGCGGGATCTGAGGCTCCCGCATCCTCTTCCACCTCTTTGTCTTCCACTTCCTCATCCTCCTCTTCGTCTTCAACATCCCCCAGCATAGCAAATAAGCTGGGTTTCGGTTTTGATATCGCTGCCGGCACCGGCTCCGCTTCTACTTCATCATCACCATTACCTGCTTCTTCTTTTTCTTCTTCTTCAACGTCTGCCACTTCTTGGGCCAGCTGTTCGAGCTGCTGCCTTTCCTCGAGCTCGCGCTGGACGCGTCTGAGTGCTCGCGACGACATTTGTTTTCGAAATTTGGTGGTTGTGTGCCTTGGTCGTGACGCAGTGGTTGCGGTCGTGGCGGAATTATATCCTAGTAGTCAGTCTAGAGCAGCCACGCAGCCACACCAGGCGGTGATTGGCACGCGCAAAGCTCGGAGTATCTCGGGACATCAGCTTGCAATGGCCTGCGCACCCTGACGTTGCGATTAGCTCCGCTCTCTCCTCTCTCCGTTCCCATCGCTCGTCGTGTCCTTCAAATGTGTCGGGCGTCCCTCCAAGCCCTTCGCTGCGCCCGTCGTCCGTGCCTGCGCAAGTTCGCTCGCAGTCGCACCGTTGTCTTCTTCTCCAGTAATGGCCTAGGACCGCGACACCTCACCCGCCCGCGAGCCCCCTCGGTCGCCTTAACATCGTCGATGCAATTCCGCGCAGTCACAGGTGCTGTCCTCGCCGGCGCCGTCGCCTCGGGCGCCTACTACGCCTACCGCGGTGGTGGCCAGTCCTCCGCGACCGACCAGCACCGCAGTGCCAGCACCGACGCCGCTGAGCCCACGCGCCGCGCGCTGGTGGTGGATCAGCTGGGATCGTTGTACACAGGAACCATTTCAGGCAGCGCCCCGGTATCTAAAGAGACGGATGATCTTGGCCGCAAGGTGCTCGAAATGCTCACGCCAGAGCAAACAACAGCGAAGCTAAGGAACAACGAGGAGGGTAGGTGAGGTGGTAGGAAGAGTGGTTAACAGGGCTTTGCTAACGTTTCTCGTAGTAAGATGCTCTTATCACATGCTTCGAGCTGCTCGCATGTGAACCCTGACTTTCTTCTCTTGCCTTCTACTCCTAGCGCTAACTTGGGCAGTCGTGGTTTGTTGGGCGTGGTCATGGCGTGGTGCGTTACGACGTCGTCCAGATTCCTTCGAATTATCCCATTGAGGACGACCACGCCGAGAAGATCATTGAGATTCCGCAGAGCCTGGCCGCCGCCGACAAGGGCGCCCCCTCAAGCGACTGGATGTTCTGGGGCGTCTTCGACGGTCACAGCGGCTGGGTAACTTCGGCCAAACTCCGCCAGACGCTAATTTCCTTCGTCGCCCGCGAGCTCAACTCGACGTACAAGTCAGCCCTCGAGGACCCCACCCTACGCCTCCCGTCGCCTGAGGCAATCGATGCCGCCATCAAAGCAGGTTTTGTGCGTCTGGACAACGAGATTGTGCACGAGTCGGTTAAGAAGGTGCAGAAGGCACAGTCCAAGGTTGCCGCGGCCGAGCTACTGGCGCCCGCTTTGTCTGGATCCTGCGCTCTGCTCTCCTTTTACGACAGCAGGTCGAAGCTGCTCAGAGTGGCTTGCACCGGCGACTCACGGGCCGTGCTAGGTCGACGAGGAGCGAACGGCAAGTGGACAGCCACGCCTCTTTCTGAGGACCAAACGGGAGGCACCACTAGCGAAGCGGAGCGCTTGCGCAAAGAGCACCCCGGTGAGCCCAACGTGGTGAGGAACGGCCGCATTCTAGGCGGTCTCGAGCCGTCGCGTGCCTTTGGTGACGCTTCCTACAAGTGGTCATTGAAGACGATCCAGGAGCTGAAAAAGTTTTACTTTGCCCGGACGCCATCATCACTATTAAAGACTCCTCCCTACGTCACCGCCGAGCCCATCGTCACCACGACCAAGGTCGAGCCGGAGAAGGGCGACTTTGTGGTCATGGCCACAGACGGACTGTGGGAGATGCTCACTAACGAAGAAGTCGTAGGACTGGTCGGGCAGTGGCTTGATGCCGAAGGAGGCGCGAATGGCCAGAAAGCTCAGACACAGTCGTGGCTCAACAGCTGGTTCTCTACGCAGAAGCAGCTGCCGGTTGAACAGAAAGCATCTTCAGATGAAGCCGGTCAACGCGCTCCTATTCGCCAGCAACAGTGGGGCACAAAAACGTCTATAAACGAGCGTTTCGTCGTCGCGGATAAGAACGCTGCAACCCATCTAGTTCGCAATGCGCTCGGTGGCAAGGATCAAGACCAGCTATCGGCTCTCCTCACCCTACCAAGTCCCTTTTCCCGGAGATACAGGTCAGTCATTATTGCATCGTAGATGATTGCTCAAGTTGACAACCCGCAGGGACGATCTGACCGTCGAGGTAATTTTCTTCGGCGACAGTCCCTCTACCGGCAATGTCACGATGAACAAGGACGCAAGCGCACCTGAGCCAGAAACTAAGGCTAAGCTGTAGTTTTCAAACGTGCGATCGATACCTAATTGTCAAATTCTAACTCGTGCGGCGTTGTCGGTTCCTCCACACCTCCATTATGCTGGTGTTAAGCCGGTTGGGACGCTCCAGGCGGTGGTGCATGTCCATAAAACAGGCCACAGGAACGCGTTGCAATATCAAAACAGCGCGGAAGACAGCGCGGAAGACAGCGCGGGATTTGGTATCACACAATACCTATCTAGGCGCTTACCTTTACTGATTTCATACTACAAGCCTACGCTTCACTTATCTGTATCTTTCTCATTTTGGTGTTGCCATAGGCAATGGAATCTGCTAGATCTGAGCAACTCTGTCCAACCATATGTACGGAAAGTCCACTTGTTGCGGCCAGGCACGTTCCACACTTGATTTCCGCTACTACATGGTGCCCCTGTCGCCCAACACCAGTATGGCGGGCTGCAACCTGATAGCGTCTACAGCACCTTTATTGCTATCTAACCAATAGTATTGCGCCTTTGCCTGGTACCCAAAGCAACTTTCGCTTGCACTTTCACTCCCAATATGGGTCATGTACCCCAATTTCGCTCTTCAAATTCTCCGTCCACTGCCGGGCTCCACAAATGCCGATATCGTTAGCATAATATGGTGAACTTCTGTCGCTGTTATATTGCTATGTGCCTTCATCCCTTATACCTGATGTTATCTTTCATATGGAGTGTCACCGCCGCAGATGTTCGCTATCTGAAGTATCATCTTCGAAATGCTGCTCCCGATCACGGTTGTTCTCTACTTAGCCCAACATGCGCTCATCGTCTCTGCACTCCCACCGACGCGCCGCCAGGTTACAGCACCCGCACAATATACTGCAAATCCGAAAATAGGTGGTGGCGGCACTACTTACAGAGAGAGTGCTCACTTCCGCGTCTACGGTGCTACTTCTACTAGCATTGCCGATTCGACGCTCAAGATCCTCGAGGCAGCGCATCAGTGTTTCGTAGAAGGTCCGGGATGGCGCACACCCGGCCTGAGCATCAAAACTGGAGGGGTCGGGAAAGAGGTAGGACCATGGTACAAAACAAATGTATACGCTGTGCCGGCGAGCTTTATGCCTGGTTCCGCGGGTCAACAGGGGACTGATACCAATGCGGGGTTGCCGTATCTGAATGTTGTGCATGAGTATGTCAACAACGCAGCGGTTGTTGTCCATGAGTTTGGGCACTGCATGCACTACAGTGAGAAAAACTGGGTCAACCAGGGGAGGTATGTTAATCCCATCCGCTTGAGACTCGCAGTTCTAATACAACGTCAACAGAACCGGTGCATGGTGGGAACCCATCGCAAACTTCATCGCGGACCTTTACGTCGCCACGCCCACCTGCGACAAGGCCAAGTCAGCAGCTGGTCTCCCTACGAACGGCAACACCGACATCAACCTACAAAAAGTCATTGGCGATAGCTACCAGGTCATCGTAGACGGCATGGGTAGCAAATCCAATCACTACCAATCGTGGCCCTTTCTCTCGTACATTACGAACAATCTTGACAATTACGGTGGATTGGGTAAAAATGCTCTTCTGGATATGATACGCAAGTACAGAATCAACAGCAACGATACTCCTCTCCATGCGCTGTCGAACCTGCTAACCGGCGGTACTACCATCCAGAAGGTTGTTGGCCGGTATTGGGCGAGGATGGCGTATGTGGACATTGGGCATGTAAAGGCTGCCGCAGCTTATACCGCGCAGCGCAAGAACTTGAACTACGCGAATCTCGACAACAATGGGAACGGGAAATACACAGTGAAATCGACAAGGGCGCCAAGATACATGGGAGCTTCGATAATTCCCTTGAAAGCTACAGGGTCGGCGGTTGGTGTTACTATTACGACGGGCGGACAATACACAGCTACTTTGGCTGTGAAGGGTGGATCGAGCACAAGGTATGTGGATGTTGAGGGTGGGAAGGGCAGTGTCACCTTAGCTGGTGGTGAGGAGACTACTTTGGTAATTGCGAATACACCGGCGCTCGTGCAGTACGATCCATTTGCGATTCCGGCAGACTTGGACCGCGGCATGAGCTTTTCGATCCAGCTAACTGGCGCGACGGCTTAAACTTGGTATAGTTGGTTGTGAGCGCTGCGATTGTGGAATCTGGAGAGCCTGGCGAGAATGTTGCGAATGGTTCTCTGCTTGCTTTCGAACTACGCGGACATGCGATGATAACATACCTAAATAGCTTGACAAAGGATTGGCAAATCCTAGATCTAGAATAACCCTATAATTATCAGGTCCTAGATACAACGGTTACGACACGCTCAAGCCAGACGGGCGCCTGACTTGATTCAGTAGTCAAGTTTTTCCGTGCAGCCTGATCAGACCCACAACGTAGCGTCCTGGTAAGAACATGCTTGTACATCGTCAGCACTTCTAATGCTTCGCCCCTTACCCCGGAAAATCTTTCCCCAACTCCCCGCACTGAATGTCGCCTCACTTTCCTCCGCCGGCTGCTCTGCTCGGCAAACTTGCCTCCACCTCCAACGTTCACTTCCGATCCCTTGTAAGACTAAGCCCAAATAAGTAAGCCGGGCGTAGTCCACAACTCACGAGTAAGGAATTGCCAATCACGCGCTGCATAGTCTTACAAGCTTTCCAGAATAAGGAAAAATCGGAGCGAGCTCGAGACGAATCATGCGCTAGCTGGCAGAATGTGTGGGCGGCTCCGGGATTGCTATAGCGATATGGGTACGCGGTAAAGGTAAACTTGGGCAGGATCGGAATCTTTGCTCACGGGAGTGCTTTGAAGCTGAGGTACCTGAGGTCATCGTCTGCGATGGGTATAAAGAGTGGATATCCTCTGGGTAAAACTAAAGCCGGCGCAAACCATCCCATAGTACGATTCGAACGGCTCGGAGCTGTTATCTTCTCTACATCAACGTGTTTTCTCTATCAATATTCCCGACATCTCCCGCAGTTTGACAATTTTTATTTCCACATTATTCTAGCATCGAAATCATGGCCCGCAGATATCTCGGTGGGTCTGGCGAGAGACTCACGGTGTGGATATCGATCGCGGCGAGCACCGTTCTGATGTAAGTGCGCTCTCGAAGTGTCGACCATCAGATGCCACATTTGCTCAACGGTCGATTTCACAGATTCTATGGTTATGACCAAGGTGTCTTTGGAAATGTCATCATAAGCGAAAACTTCCTCGAGACGTTTGGATATCCATCCGCCAATATGCAGGTAAGTAGAGCGTGCAGTACACTTCCAACAGAGCCACTCGACTTTTCTACTAAAAACTGCCTACTACACATCTCGATAATCTTCAAGGGGATTCTCGAAAAGGCGGCCGTAGAGCTCATGTAACGTGGGCGATGCTAACACAATTACAGGGCGTCATGACCTCCATTTATAACATCGGCTGCTTCATCGGGGCCATGTCTACCATCTGGACTGGAGACATACTGGGTCGTCCTAGACAAATTATGCTCGGCTCAACCATCATCGGCATCGGAGCTATTATACAAACCGCTAGCTACGGCGTTGCGCAAAGTATGTATCTCCGCGCCACGACCTGCGTCGCATCTTCAAAACCGCACAACTTCCCTCCTTCACGACACTGTCCATCAAAACACCTTTGGATGAGGTTTGCTGACTTCTCCCGATGTTTAGTGATGGTTGGCAGAATTGTAGCCGGGCTAGGAACGGGCATGAATACGGCAACTGCCGGCGTTTGGCAAGCAGAGACGAGCAAGATGAGTAGCAGAGGAAAGCTCGTCATCATACAGATGGGTAATTGCCTCTTTCCACGCGTGTTAGCCAAAATCTAATAAGACGGAACAGCGAACTGCATCACTGGATTTTCCATCTCGAATTGGCTCACCCTGGCCTTTTCGTTTGCGCCGAAAAGCGTAGCCTGGCGCTTCCCCCTGGCTTTCCAACTCTTTTTCACATTCTGCATCTACGCCATGTGCCCGTTCCTTCCGGACTCTCCCCGACTCCTCATCCGCAAGGGAAAAAACGAGGAGGCCCTTGAAGTCCTCGCTGCTCTCGAAGGGCACGGTGCCACGCCCGAATCCACCTCTGTACGTACGCAGTACAAGATCATCAAAGACATTCTAGATCGTGAGCACCTGAACACATACACGTGGTGGCAGCTTCTTTCCGGTAATGGGCCGAGTGGAGTACTCAGGCGCATGTTGCTCGGCGCCCTCATGCAGGTTATGAACCAGGTCAGTGGATTCAATGTATATTGAACAGATGAAATGCATTCCTAATTTCTTTTTATGAACTAGGTCAGTGGAATCAATGTAACGAGCTACTATATGAGTTACATCTTTATCAATGCTCTTGGCATCTCAGAGCTCTTGAGTCGGATCCTGGCGGCGGCTGGGTCTGTCGATTACTTGATCTTTGCATGTCTAGCATATTTCGTCATTGAACGATACGGGCGACGAAAGGTATCGTTTTCCTACCCCCTACAATGACCCAGTCTGATCAAATATAGGTGATGATGGCTTCCGCCTGTGCATGCTCACTTTGCTGGGTCATGATTGCCATCGCGCTCGGCCTTTCTGCTAACGGAGGCAATGAATACAAGCTCGGCATCGTCGCGGTCTCATTCTTCTTTGTTTTCTTCGCCAGTTTTGGAATGGGCGTGCTCGGCGTCCCATGGCTGTATCCAACCGAGTCAGTGTTAACACTTTTAGTTCCAACGATTAGCATCTATTGAATCTAACCGAGATAGAATCAACGCTCTCGAAATGAGAACCAAGGGCGCTTCGCTAGCTATGGCGTCAAACTGGATATGTACGTAATTTCGGTGTACAAAGCGCTGTAATTTGTGTAACAGTGCGATACTTACCCAAGTTGTCATGCCCCAAAACACTTCTAGATGGGTTTTACTGACTCGTATCTCGATGTTTAGGTAACTACGCTGTCGTACAGGTGACTCTCCCAGGGATTCAAAATATTGGTTGGAAATTCTGGATCATCTGGGCCGTGATATGCGCCAGCTTCATTCCGATCACATATTTTTTCTATCCAGAAACTGCGAATCGGTAAGCTCTCCCATTTGAGTATGTTACTCGTTCGTGTTAACATGTTGAAGTACACTTGAGGACATTGATCGGTTCTTCGAGACTGTTCCTGATATCCTTGTACATCGGAACGCATTAGCGGTACAACTGCATAGACCCGCTGAGTTTATCGAGGCAGATGATCGAATTGCGAGATCGGAAGCCGAGGGTGGGAAGGATGGTAGCGTAAAGAGTGGGGTCGTGGAGATCAAGGAGGCAGTCTAGACGACGGATAAGATTAAACTCAGTAAAGCTGACCCACAGGCTTGTGAGTACCTCCTGTTTAGACTAGAAGACGCGCTAGCTCGCAGTCACGACGCAACTTGCCCCCCAGAAATTGGTTGTGCACTCCCCACATGGAGATTGTGGGGCACTAGATTCTACTCCAAACCCCGCACCCTCGATCGACTACCTACGGTATCCACAAGAACTGTATATACCAATAATATAAGTGCCATGGTTAATTCACCACGATGCCTGAAGTTGGGGTCAATTCATGCAGCAGAGTTCAACGATAGATCTGTCGGAAGCTAGCTACTATTATATATCCCCCGTCGCACTTTGACGAGGTTCAACGTAACCTCGAGTATATTTGAGCAGCCATGGATCCAGCCGAGTTCGGATACTCCACAACGGAGTTGAAACATGCCCCGTATGGCCCAATCACACCGGAGGCACTAAAAGAGAAGAACACCGGCAAGGTCGTATTAGTGACGGGAGCTGGACAGGGCATTGGGGCCGCGATTGCGGAGTCGCTGGCGAAGTCGGGCGCAAGTGTTGCGATACTTGATCTAACCCGCGACAAGCTGAAGACGACGAAGGAGGCGTGCGAGAAACAGGGAGGAAAGGTGCAAGCATACACGTGTGATGTTACAGACGAGGCAAGAGTCAAGGAGGTGTTTGATATGGTCGAGAAAGAGCTGGGGAACATTGATGTACTAGTCAATAATGCGGGAGTATTTGAGCAGAGACCTTTCATCATGTCCGATTTCAATTCTTTCTGGCGACAGATTGAAGTCAATTTCAAAGCCGTATGTATTCTTCCCTCTTTCTCTCCCAGCAGCATGTTGGTCCAGCCAAAGTATCGACTCTATTGCTCACCGCCCCCAGCCGCTCATTACGATTCACACGATGCTTCCACGCTTCCGTGATCGTGGCGCCGGATGCGTCATCAATATCGCCTCCCGGAGCGCAACTGTCGATGTGCCCATGACACTCGGATACGTTACTTCCAAAGCGGCGCTGGCACGGGCAACACATACGCTGCAGAGGGAGATGGCGCTCGATAATTTGGACCCAGCAGTGCATTTTTATGCGCTTCATCCAGGTGGAGTGGTCACTGGGATGGGAGGAGGTAAGTCATCCACCATCTCTTGGTTCCCACCCTAGTAGCTGGAATCTTTGTACGCTCTAGCTTATTGAGGCGAACATATTGACGGATTCTGGTCCAAGGATAGTACTCTAAGAAGTGCTAATGGTCAAATAGCGGGTGCAAGTCAAGATGTGCTGGATAAGTACGGCGATGTCCGCGACGAACAATTTTTTAAGGATCTGTTCAAAGATGGGCCGGAGCTATGTGGGCAGACGTGCGCATGGCTGGCGACTGGACAGGGCAAGGAATTGAGAGGGCTATATCTGGGCAAGTAATTGATCACTAGAAACGGGTATATGCTAATGCGCTGGTAGATTGCCGGCAGGACGTGGAAAGGCTGCTGGGTGTGGGAAGACAAACTTTACTGAAGGAGAAGAGGAACGTGTTGACTGTAAACTTTGTGGACGGGTATACTAACGAGCCTTGAGTTGTTACCGTAAGAAGGCGCAAGCATATGTATGGTAGCTAGATAGTCAGGTACGATCCCGATGCCTTCCAAGGTTGAGAAGTGAGTCAATTGCGCACCTACACGTATCCCACCGCTCAATGTCGCCGATCGTGGTGATAGAGGGGTGTCTGGTCCGTCTATAGCTGTTCTCGTCTAGAATCTGAGACGTAGCGACTCGTGTATGTGAGCCCTTCTGCAGTCATTTGAGGAACGTACTATGAAATTTCGCAACCGATGAGGGCCTGGTGAAGGCATTGGCTACAGTTGAAGTGAAATCATTGGATTGACTGCAGACGAAACCAGGTAGTGAATCTGAGCTGGGCATCATTGGATTGACTGCAGACGAAACCAGGTAGTGAATCTGAGCTGGGCATCATGAACAGTGAGTTATAGATTCTGATGGGAAACATGCGGCTGACTAGTGACAACAGTATGGCAAATGAGCGGCAAGACCTGGGCAGAGAATAGGTTACCACACGTCTATCAGATGACTGCCCAATATTTGCAGCGCTTGCAGCAAACGTAATGAGGGAACACTTCGATATCTTTCTGGGTACTTATACATACCATATATGGTTAATTGGCGACTGGGGTACACAACGCCGCAAAGCAGCCACACGTCGTCCGCGAATTCGCCATGCCTCACGACGACGATCGGCGATTGAGACGCCTCCCTCGCTACCGCAACCTGTACGCAGTGGCGGCACGCAACGTTGCATTACCAACACCAATCGTGCATCGCAATTTCATAAAGATCCCTTGCTGGGTAAGAAGGAGCGCAAGTGTTGATTGCTGCGCCTGTTCCACGGTTCGAGACGTTGCGGGCGGTATGCAGGATAACAGCGTTTAAGGATGATGCGGGTGCTGCGGAAGTGGGTTTGGCCCACGTCAGCTTTCGCTCTCAACGCTCTCCTAAAACTCCACTGCCTGAAATTAATGACATCTCTACAAGATCTACCTTTGGAGCTCGTAGAAAACATTTTCTCGGCATAGACACTACGGGCGTACAGCTGCCTCGGCTCGAAATAATGTATGAAGGCTACACCCACGATGCCATAATTGGCCTGCTGATGCATTGTCACCGCCTCGAGGTTTTCAGGTACGCGCACGAGGCAAGTACGCGCACGAGGAAAAACATATGGCGCAAATATTAGACGCGAAGGAATTTGTTAATATTGTTGGGTTGTGGGTAGGTGGGACACTGGAAGAGCTTGAGCTTGATGTTAGGCTTTTCAACGACTATTGGCAGCTGGACCGCTGTCGGGCATGCTGCCTCTAAGTGTTCGCAACGTTCTCCTTAACCTTGACAATCAGCCATCGCTACTACCTAAATTGAGGTAGTTGCTTGAGGCCTTGACGCAGACCCGTCACACGGATCTCCCGAAGCTCGAGAGTATTTCAGTTCGTGCATAGGAAAGCGTGGGGATGAGCAGCCACGTAAGGTTCGGCTGTTCGCCGAAGAGCAAGGCGTGGAATGGGAGATTCCTAAGCTGGATTCTTGTAAGTGGCATCGGATCGGGTGGGTGGAGAATTTTCGCAACCGATTTGATAGTATGTAGTAGTATGGCTAGGATACAGCACATGGGCGTCCAGTGTTGTCGTCGTCGTCGTTGATGCAAAGCGGATTTGTTTTTGTGCTAGACTATGGCGCCATTATACACAGTCATCCACCGCGACATGCAGTTTTTCGAGGGTACACGCCGGCCATGTCTCCTCAGAAACTTTGGATTAGACATGTTACTCGGACGTCTTAACTTGAGCCCCTCCGCTCTTCCCATAGATCGCCTCCAGTTCCACACAAACAGCATCGGTCACTTCCTTAGTCCCGGCGTGCCCACCCAGATCCTTAGTCCGGATGCCACGCTCAGTCACGGCTTCGACGGCTTCCATCATCTTGACCGCAGCTTTTTCCTCGCCCAGCCAGGCGAGCATCTCCGAGGCGCTCCAAAAGGTGCCGACTGGGTTGGCGACGCCTTTGCCGGTTATATCGAAAGCAGAGCCGTGGATGGGCTCGAACATGGACGGATTCTGGGAGAATAATTAGTCAATGATGCGAAGGGGGCGGCGCTTGGTACCTGTCGGGTCGGGTCGAGGTTGGAGGTTGGAGCTATGCCTATAGAACCTGCGAGGGCGGCTGCGAGGTCCGAAAGGATATCCGCATGCTGGGTAGCAGTCAGCGCTTGCAGCGTCCTGTGTATCTGCACGAGCTAAAGGAGACGGTACTAAGTTGGTCGCCACGATGGTGTCAAGCGATTGCGGCTCCAGCACCATGCGGCAGGTCTGCAATTGGGAGTACAAGATTAGCAAATGTCCGAAGATTTTAGGGATCAAAAGCTTGTACGTCGAAGATGCATACCATTGCATCTACCAACATCTTGTCCCACTTCACATCGGGGAATTGTGCGGCCACCTCGGCGGCCACCTCATCCCACAGCACCATGCCATTGCGCTGCGCATTACTCTTAGTCACCACGGTCAGAAACTTCCTAGGCCGCTTCTGCGCAGCCTCAAAGGCAAACCGCATGATGCGCTCCACACCATGACGCGAGAATATGGATACTTCGGTGGCCATCTCCCATGGCTGGCCGTGGTGGGAGCGGCCGCCCTGGCCTGCATACTCGCCTTCAGAGTTTTCGCGGACGATGACCCAGTCCAGGGCGCCGTGGGAGGCGTTGCGCAGGGGTGACTGGGTACCGCGGAAGATCTTGGTGGGCCGCACGTTGGCGTATTGCTGGAACCCCTGGCAGATGGCGAGCCTCAAGCCCCAAAGTGAGATGTGGTCGGGCACGTCTGGCGCGCCGACTGCGCCGAACAGGATGGCATGGTGCTTCTTCAGCTCGTCGAGCCCGCCATGGGGAATGTACTTGCCCGTACGCTTGTACGTCTCAGAGCTCCAGTCGAAGTCTGTAAAGTCGAGCCCAAAAGAGCCGTCGAGCTGGGCGACCTTGTTGAGCACCTGAACGCCGGCTTGCACGACTTCGGGGCCGATGCCATCGGCGCCTATGGTTGCGATGGAGTGCGTTCTCGAGACGGCGATGGGCGACATGGTGGGTGCCTCTCTACGTGATGTGACGCCAGTCACCCTCGTGGGCTTTCACCTCGGAATATACATACCATATGCACATGATTTGATGGCGTGGAACCATCGGGACAAGTGGCGGCGGGGAAGCACAGCGCGAGTATAGCGTGCTGCCGGCTACGCCTGCCGACGGAAGCCGCCCCGGGCACGCTAGCCGACGTTCGCTCCAATATCTATCAGACGAACCGATTGCGGCAGATGGCAGCTGCATCGTGAACACAGCGGACATGGCCACCATCGAGTCCAACGTCGGCCGCGTCCTGGACCTTCTGCTGCCCAAGATCCTCGCCGCCCGCGACAGCTCGGCCCGGCCAGTCGTGCTCGGCATCACTGGGCTTCAAGGGTCTGGCAAGTCCACATGGGCTTCCATCCTCGTGCGCCTTCTCACATCTGAGCACAACCTCCGCTCCATCACCGTCTCTCTGGACGACTTCTACAAGACCCATAGCCATCTGCTGGCGCGAAGAGAACAGGATCCGGAGAACAAGCTGTACCGCACGAGGGGCCAGCCCGGGACGCACGATGAGCAACTTGCCGCACACTTCTTCCAGGACCTGGAAGACTACCGGGGCGACGGTGAACTGAAGATACCGAGTTTCGACAAAGGTAGCTTCAACGGTGAGGGTGACCGTGCCCCACATCTGGAATGGCCAAGTATAACAACCAAACCCGACGTTGTGATCTTCGAAGGCTGGTGTGTGGGCTTCCAGCCTCTCTCTCGTTCCCAAGTCCAGCATGTACATGAGCTCGCTGTCGCCGGTCAGCTGCTGATCAACGCGCCTGCCAATCACGAACTCGAGCACCTTCTGGAAGTCAACGCGTGCTTGGAGAGATACTGTAACACCTTCATGGGTCCGCGCCACTTCGACTTCATGGTCCACATCGACACGGACGACTTGCGCAACGTGTACACCTGGAGGCTAGAGCAAGAGCACAGGATGATTGCCGCGAAAGGGACTGGGATGAAGGATGAGCAAGTGAGGGCATTCATTGACGGGTATATGCCAAGCTACGAGCTTTACCTGGATCAGCTAAGAAGTGGCCTTTTTGGTGCAGAGAAAGGGAAGCAGGTCAGAGTCGTTCTGGACAGTAAGAGAGGTGTGGAGAGAATCGAAAAGCTATGATACCCAGCTCGGTACCTTGCTACGGTTGCGGACATAGCATCCACTGCCTGGATTAGGTGAAACGTATGTCTCTGCGCTACTATTGTTGGCGTGAAGCAAAGGGTGCCTTGGCTTCCCTTATTACACCTGCTGGTCTATTGTCGCTTTTGTAGCCAGTGTATCTGTTGGACAATAGCATTGCTAGCTTCCTATTCCTTCAGCCTGCGCGTATATGTAACATAGCCCGTCTCCAATTCTCGACTTCTCAGACTCTAGTCTGCCTCTCGTATCAGCATGTCGACCCGGACATTGCGCAGTCATAACGGACTCGGAGAGCTGCCCGCAGCGAAATTTTCAACGAGTTCCAATTTCGACGTCGTACTCAGGTCGATACGGGGCGTGCTCAAGCTCGACTGGTGCTTCTACGAGGAGGCCCTTGAGGGCGTTGTGCGGGCGGGTGCACACGGCGGCGACGTGACCCCGTGGTTAGTCGAACCCTGTAGAACAGTCGTTGTCGACCAACTGATAGTCTTAGGCTTTCCCAGATGCAACAGCTTGCGGACAGCAAACCCGAAATAGCGATAAGTCATGCCGGTGTGCTCTGTCTGCTTCAGGACATGGGCGTGAAGTTGCTGCGGCCGCGTCATGGTGGTGGCCATGGCAACAGTGAAAAACCGCGCGCTGGTGCTAGACAATGCAAACAGACTCCACCAGTGTGCCAGAGGATGCTTGAAACTTTCGCGAGGACTCCTGTTTCTTCTCGACCTGTTCTATCCCCCAAAGTCATGCCCATGGCGCCGCCACCACTACCCGTTCATTCCACGCGACCCGAGCACTCTGTCCAGATTCAACGACGACCAGCCGCCAGAGATCTCACCGACCCTGCGGGACCGGTCTTCTTCACGGATCCCCACCTTTATAACGATGTTAGGAGTTACATGGTGTTTGGCCACACACAACCACCTCGCACATCGGCAACCTCCGCTGGATCCCCGCCATACAAGCCTTCCGAGGACGACTTTCTAGTCTGGAAGCAGAAGTATCAGGCTCAGTAGATGAACAGCGCACATTGAAAGATGTGTGGAAAGAATAGCAACGTAACGGTGGAAAAGAACGTGGATAGCAAGAGCAACGAGAAGTGGAGTATGGGATATACATGACCTGGGCAACGACACGACTCGGGAGGAAAGGTGGTGGGTCAACGCTACGATATCTACCTTTGGCACACATGCAAAAGTGTCACGGCGGTGTACAGCAAGGAGAGTCAGAAGTCCAAGAGAAACGAATAACATTGGGCACGGTTGTGAGCTGTTGCTCATCTCTCGAAAGAATTGAATACAAAGGAAAACACAAATAAGCACAAACTGGTAAACCATTCTGTTCCGCTCCAAACTCTGCAACAGCCGCTTAGCACTGCCCACCAAGGGTATCCAGGAATTGATCAGAGTTCTTCAACACTGTCGACAGGTTAACACCCTTCGGATCCGAGCAGTCCTTGTTGTTATATTCGATGTTGAACACGGCCAAGTTCGCCGTGGTTAGAGGCTTATAGAGGGCGCAGTCCCCCTCATTCTCGTGGCACTGCTCGTTCACAGCGAACTGGATCACGCTGATGACATCGGGAATGATGGCCTGGGAATTCTTGAGGCCAATAGCGAGGTTATTTGTCCGAGCTACACTGGCGAGGTATTTGACATAGTCGGCGTAAACGGATTTGTCGTACGTGAAGCCGTCTTGGTGGGGAAGGTCGTCGTTACCTTCGCTCTACATTGGTCAGCCATCTGATATCGCTGCCAGCTCTTGCTGCTGGATACATTCAACTCACATAGCCATCCACATTGTCCGGATCAACAGCGTGACACCCTGCCTTCGCCGCCGCCTCGATTCTCTCGCGCATGATTTTCCGCACATTGGTGCTCTTCACATCCAGCCACCACTCATCAGGCCATTCTGGGCCCATCGGCTGTCCATAATCTGCAGGCGTGAACTTGGAATCATCGTCACGCCAACTCTCACGCGTTCCAGCGCTGAAGTAGCAAATAACCTTCTTTGTCTTGGCAAGCTCCTTGATGGTCGTCAGGCTACCGCCTTTCCAGTTGTCCTCGAGGTCAATGTCAATGACGGATCCAGGCGCCGCCTTCTTGGCGGCAAGGTCAGTCTTGGAGCCATCGAGGACTATGTCCCATATTGTGCCGGCTGGGAAAGCGGTAATATCGCGGCGAGCAAGAGGAGTGCCGGTACTGAGGGCGCAGAGGGCGGTCAGAGCAAGGCCGTGGGCCTTGGAGAAGTGCATTTTGAATTGGCCCCGATTATCTGTAGATTGGAAAAGTGTGCTAAATTGAAGCGAGTGTGTAGAGGTCCTTCGAAGCAGATAGAGGAATGATGATCGCAACCAGCAGCGTGTGTCGACTGACTTTATAGGCGACTTTTATCTGTTCCCGTCATGCTCTTGTGGCTCATCCATCGCTATCAGCACGGGGACTTCCATCACTAAGGAAACCTAGCATATACTGGAGTTCGCATGGTAGTCTGTTGGAAGCTTCCAGGATTGAACGTTCCTGCTCCTGATTCCTGAAGATGAAGAGGCCCAAGTACCTCGAAGAACGAGCTTCTCACAACCAGGTGTTCCACGTTTTACGTCGTACTATTGGGCGAGAAATTTGAGTCGGCCGTTTTGATTGGTGGCGAGGTGGTCAGTCTGCCGTAAGCGCACGTTCCGTTAGGTTTGGTGGAAATTTGTTTCGAGTCGTGGAGCGAGATTGCTACGCACAACTGAATTTTTGCAAGAGGCGTGGCTGCTTATAAGGATGAGTGAGATTCGCTCGTGCCTCGCTTGGTCTTATGCGTTGACGACTCGAACCTCTCTTGCGGTTGTAAGATTGTGGGTACGTTTCGGCGGCGGTCGAGCGGGTGAGTCTTAGGACCAACCGTGCCAGTCAGAGCAACGAGCCGGCATGTGACTTCTAATGTAGCTTCAGTCCCGAAGGTAACATCTGTAGAGATCTTATGGCCGTTCGGAGGTTTGAGATGCAGTCGCATGATGCGCTTTCTTCGTCGCACTGCAACTGAATGGCCGTGGAAGAACGATTCATTCGCTCCAATTCCACCAGTTGAAGAGTACGTGATCAAACTTGGACACAAGAAGGCCCCGAAGGCAAGACGTCCTTGTCAACAAAGGTAAGACACCAACGATCCGCATAAGGTCTTTCGCCACGACGATGTCCGCATGTAATCCCGACGAAGCCGCTGGGCGACCCCAAAGAATACACGTGCGGATGCGGTGAGAACAAGGACATACACGTTAAGGATACGGTAGTGGGGAATTTCCTGTCTCCCCTCATCCTACGCTGAAGGATGCGACAGTCCGTGCAAATTGCGTCTCGGAAAAGACTAGTGTCAAACGCCGTGTAAGCCTCGTTGCTGAAAGATGTCGAGGTGAACATACACAGCAGGGCTATGTTGAGTGCGGACTGTATGACCGTGAAATCACGTATTGTTTCTCCTGATGTTATTGTGCATAGATCCTACATCGTACGCACAGTGCGAAAGGAAAATATATGTCAGCTTACAATAACACCATGTGGGTTCGTCCCACGGAACAGCTAGAATTCTGAATTGTTCGGAGCAATGCATACCTATCTACATGCAGATAAAAATACAATAATGGACGTTTCGTCGGATGCGACTACACGCAATACTGAAGACCGACGAAAAAGCCACAGCTTATACGGCCGCACCACATTCGAAGCTATCAGTTTCGTACCAGGGTGATATTCCATATCTATCAGCTTACGCCAGAATGGTAGGCTATGCCTGCTATGGTACCCGTCCTGTCTAAAATAATCCGTACCTGACGGTTTGAAAGGGGGCATATCGAGAGTGCTAGAGAGGATGTGCTGGCTTCAAAGGCACTCCTTAGGCTTCCCTTCCAGATTCCACCTGGTTCATTTCGAACCGTCCGCAAAGCTCGACGTTCCCGACCACTCTAGTGTTGCGTCAATTTATAAGGATGCAGTGGTTCTGCAAGCGATGTCCGAAGGCGTTTATGCAGAGTGTAGAGCTCGCTGTGGAGTTTGCGCCTGACCTTCTAACGCTTCCAACATTACGCCTGTACATTATCTACATACTTAAGAGCCCGTGTTTGTACCTCGCTGGGGCTCTGTATGCGGCGGATGCGGCGGATGCGGCGGTGCGCTCACCAGGGAGATGATGGTCCGCAGCAGAACGCCGAACCCAATAAGCTACGTCCAGCATCGTCAGTATTGCTATTTTTAAAATCCGTTGAAGTGCGTCTGAATTTGACGCTTGTGCGTAGCATTGAGTGTATATTGTTGGCGGCATATATTAAGGTCCTGCGTCAGACGCATTGATATAGTAGACCCTTTGGCAGACAGTGTATACGGCTAGGGCTTTCTAGCCCCTACTGTTACCGCCTGTTACTGAAGGACCGGTCAGACTCCTTATGACTGGTCCATTTCCTTCATACCGCTACGGGGTTCAGCCCAGCGCGCGCAGACTGGCAGCGGGTTGGCTGCGCCGTAGAGAATCACGTGGTGCGCTCGACCTGCTCGACTCGAGCAGATCGAGCGTCGGAAGTATATAATTAACGGCAGATACTTTCTTATATACTTCGTAGTCAAAACTCAAGACAGATTGTACCTTTTGGAATCATTGCCAGAACACACAGTCCTGTTAGTCATTCACTGAACGGGGTTGCGTGAATTGGTGAACATCACAGTCAACACGAAGGCAGTTGACTCCTTCGCTCGATCCAATTAAATACTACCTCGGCTCCTTGTACCAAACTGTCCTACCTTCACCAGGATCAGGCTCAGTCAGAAGTGACCCGTAACATTTAAGCACACATAACATGCTTAAAGCGCTTAACTTCAGTAGTTTAAGCGTTAGAAGTATATATTTGATAGTAGATACTTTCTTATATACTTTTTAGTTAAAACTTAATGTAGATTATACTGTCAGACACTGTCACAGATTGGTACAAATGGGCAACGTGGAGATCGAATTCGTAGTGATAGGTAGGGTGTCATTGACGGTGAGACGAATCGCTACCCCGCAGGGATAGCGCTACGTAACTATGTATACTTCATATCAGGTGACTCGCCCTATCAAGGACGGTCAACAATTGGCCCACTGGGGGGCGGTTGCTGACGGTTTAAATGAAAGCGTTACGTGGCTAAGGATCAGTTTAGACAAGAATTACACATGCGTTGCAAGTGACCCATCCAAGCACTCTTTGCATCATCTCGCTATCCACTCTTTCCAGGTCTGCGAAAAGCTTCCGCGGGCAGACTCCCCTCCACCGCCCCCCGTGCTGTCCACAAAAGCAACATCCATAGAATCGTTGCTTCTCATAGCCCCCAGGTCCACCAAAGGCACCATACTCGGCCGCCCATGCGCACACATGAAGGGAAAGACGCACCTAGACAACTTCCTCACTAGCTCCTTACAGTCATCCAAGCTCAGATAATCGTTGAACATGATCGCAGAGCGGCAAGCGCGGGAATTGACCAGGTCGATGAGGCCTTCTGGAAGAGTGGAGAGACGTCTAACCCACAAGGCTTGATTCTCATCTGATTGTGTTGTTTCGATAACAGGAGGATGTGTGTTTGTAGCATCGGCGTATCTCCAGACAGCGGAGCGGAGCAACGTGATAAGAACCCGGGGATCAGTTTTACATCGTTCAGATACAACAGGGGGCAATGTCGTGACAGATAGTATCAATTGTTGTCTTGCTGAGGCGCTGGCTGGGGAGTCTGCGTCGAAGAGGATGCCCCAGGCAGCGAAGCGAGCAGCATGCGTGATGAAGAGTGCGTGCTCCCGACCGGATATGCCGAATTGTACCGGCTTCTCCAACATGGTGAAGTAGACGTGTGACCGATGTCCAAGCTTCGAGCGATATCCTGAATAAGCATGAGATTCAGGTAAAGGCCTGCAAAGTTCGGCAAGGAGTGCTTCAACCTGCACGCGTTCGTCTGCGGCGTGTTGGTCTATCAGCACTAGTACCTCAGATGTCGACCCGATTCCGGAGGTAGTATTCCGAATCTTGGCAAAGATGAACTTCTTATCCAATTGTGCCAGTATGTGCGCATTTTGAAGACCCTTTGTGGACAGTTTGCTACTTCTAGAAGTTCTGTTTAAAGCCTGCTTAAGTTCGTCAAACTGATGGTCATAGTCACACGCTTGCTGAATCCCATTTTGAACAGGCTTGAAAACGGGGTTATCCCAGGTTTCCAAGACACTACTCAGCCAACCGGTCGACAACTTGTCCGATGTAGCTGGCTTTCGGGGAAGTCGAATTGATTTGTTGCTTTGTAGTGGAAGGATGGTGGAATCTGTGAGGAATTTTGGCGGGTGGCGAGGAAGGACACAACCGGTACGTGCGTTTAGCAAGAAGGTCCGTTTGGTTGAAGGATCCATCCAGATCATCGTCTCATTTTCACTACATTCCTCAGAGTGCGGTGGCTCATCAGTAGATTCACGCAAACCAGCAACGCCGTTCAAAGACCCGGCCGGCATGGGTTTGACATCGAATTTGTTGCAGTTGTTGTGAGACCAGGAACGAGCGCTGGACGGCGATGCTACGGGATCGCTCTGCGGCCTCATTGGATCTGGGATTCTCCCATTATTAGTGCTAGTGGTCGGGTTGTCAAATAATTTGGCCTTTCCACTCTTGATACGTGACCACTCAGCGAAGGCTCGATGCTGTGTTCGCTCGAGAGTCTGCCCTACTGTAGGAGGCTTGGATCGTTGCTTTTTACGACCATGAGGTTCGGATGAGCGGAAGTTGGTGTCGTCCACTTCGGAATGTCCTTGGCGCGTTTTTACCTCGGGTTCAATTGTACTCTCCGCATCCGAGGCCTCAACGGGTTTGGAGGGTGAGCCTTCGGCGTTTGGGTTGATTCGTAGTTTGCGAGGGCGGAAGTGATGGAATGACAGCCATTGTGTGATCATCGCCCCCAGCACCTCCATCACCGCCTGGAGGTTTGATCCCTCCCCCAGGAAGTGCTCCGCCCTTGGCTGCGTGGGCAGTAGACTGCTCTTCAATGAGAAGCGCAGATGAAACATTGGGTAACGATCGACCCCTTTTCGTGCTGTGAGCTGCCTGTTTGTATATCCATCGCTCTTGAATCGCTTGTCGCCTTGTCGTCGAACCTTCTCGTTCTCATCAGCGCCTGTATCGTCTTCAACAATGCCAAAGCTAGACTGAGAAAAGATGCGGTTCACTTCATCATACAGCTCGTTGTTTCCAAACTCTGAAGACATCGGTCCAACACCAAACGAAAGAAATTGCACGTGCTTGCTGGGGGCTGGGTCGAGCGAAATCGCGCCTTTGATGGAAATGGCTGAAGTGGATGCCGATGTAGGAATCCAGGACGACCAATCATCAAAGGAGATGTAGTCGGCTTGCGTCAAGACCTGGAGTGTGGGAGCGAGTCCAGACGAGCGGGGTATAGCCGTGTCGGAGGCACGAGACATATTGGAGAAGCTGAAGGATGTTCTACCATCTGCATCGCGGACTCTCAACGACACTTGGCCGCACCAGCTGAGCAGGAGACCTGTGACTTCCTTCTTCAGTGTCTCCCACAAGCGGTCATACTCTGGTTTCTGTTCCGCCAGAAGGGCTCGCTGTTTGACTCTGACGGGCAGATTGCCAAATAAGTTCCGCACTGTTACCCGCGTGCCATGTTTCTCGTGCATGTCGTGCTGTGGCGGGGCTGGCAGCTGCCGGTCTATCGAGTTGGAGTGATGGAATGTCACCATGTTGTGCGATGGATGCTCATGGTGGCGGGAGACAATGGTCAATAGCGACATGGCGGCAAGAGAGGCAAGGAAAGTGCCGTTGCGGCCAAGAGAGGCCTCATCAAGACGGTATTTGGAAGTGCCTAAGCCATGTGAGCAATGGCGATGGTTGTGCAGATATGAAGACGGACAGTAGAGTTTGCCCAAGCCTCCGTCTTGTCTGAGTTCGGCGGGAGCTATGCCCAGGCCGTTGTCTTGAACAATACATCCACCGCGGGCGAAGTCAACGGTAGCCTCGATCTTGGTTGCCTTGGCGTCCAGCGAGTTCTCCAGCAGCCCCAGAACGACGCCGTGAAGGGACGCTATGGCAGTCGAAGACTTGATCTGGGCGACGACGTCGTCCGGTAGAGGCAGAATGCTCCTCCGGGATGGTGCTTCCGGCTCGCGACGCGCCATAGGCGAGTCTACCCCCCTGCTATGCGGGCTGTACGGGGGACCGAAGTAGAAGAGGCCATATCACGGGGTACGTGCGTGCGTACGCTGGTGAATGGCGGCTGCTGGAGGCAAGGCCGACGACACCGATGTACATGACCGTGGCACGGACCGCCGCTGCCCGCTGCCCGCTGCCCGCTGCCACTTCCGGATACTAGGAGACGGTCGATACATTACCCTCACCCCCTCTCCCTCCCCCCCAGCATGCCAAACACGCACCGCGCACCGCCTGCGAAACAATCACCGAGGCCGTCCTGTCCGCCGCATTCTTAGTGTCGTCGTACTCGTGCCCGGCTACCTTCACCGCGCCCACGACTCCACCATCCGCCACCGCCAGCCTCGCCTCGTCGTCGCCCAACATAGATTCCACGTGTCTCGAATCTACACGGCGGCGAACATTCTAGCACTGGACCATGGCCACCGCCGAAGCCGCCTCAAGACCCCATGGTGAGCTTCCTCCTCCACAGCTATTTCCCTCCAGACAGTGCTGATGGACATGCTCAAAGACCGACACACGCGCAAGCGCCCCTTTGCCGGGTGGATGAAGCGTCTCGCCAACCTCAAATCTTCCGCCTCCGACTCCCCCAAGAACCAAAGCGCCGCGCCGCCAAAGTCCAAGAAGACGGCCGCGAAGAACAACCCCTACCCCGAGTCCGGCCTCATCAACGGCAACGGCAACAGCAATGGCAACGGCGCCGACCAGCTCTCCATCTCTAGCCCGCTCACCCCCCGGTCCACGGAGAGCTTTACATCAGTCGAGGATACGGGCAATTCGGGCCAGCATCGTGCGCTAGCAAAGAGCAACAAGTCCACCGCGCCGACCGTGGCCACGAATGCCGGCACAATCTATTCGGGAAGGTCCAAAGCGGACACGGGCATGAGCAACACAATTGGCGGCAACAGCACGTTTTCGTCTCCAAGCCAGTCCGAGCGCTCTCTGACAACCACCTTGACCACCATACAATCCACGGCTCCGTCCAATGTGTTGGGCGCAGCCCCGGCTCAAAACCCGCAGGCTTCCACTGCGCCGCCCGTCCATTTCTCGCATCAATTCCCGACTTCTCCTCCCCCGTCAGCTATACCTCAGCACCTAGCCCCGTCGTCGAACCCTCAAACCTACTCGGCCGCGACCGCGAATAACATGCTTACGGACAACGCCTCCATTTTGACCCTGGCCTCGTCCTCGAGGAACCACCGCAGGAACTCCCTTGACACGAATGCCTCCGTCCGTGCTCTGGCGCCATCGTCGGTCTTTGGCGGCAGCCGAGAGTCACTTCCACTCAGCGTTCTATCAGGGACCGCCGACACCATCTACAGTCCGCAGAACAGGCCAGGCGGGGTAAGTGGATTTGCGAATGCAGAACGCGCCAGCGTCTACTCCTCTTCCGGGGTTACTGTCCCTATTCTCAGTAGCGAGCGGAATAGTTACTACGCTAGCAAGCAGAATGCGGATGGTCTGAGTGTGCGCAGTGGATTACTAGGCCATGGCCGGACCGATAGTATCAACGGCAGCATTGGACCCGTTCCTACCAGCCCGCTTGCGAGTCCCAGGGATCCCAGAACGACTCGACGAAGCTCAGAATGGAGAGCGACAGAAGAAGACGTCGAGACTGGGGATGACGGTGATGCTTTTGCGAGATCTATAGGGACCGACATTGAAGCCAAAGGGAAGGCCAAGGCGGTGTGATGAAGACAAGAAGGCTGATGGGTACTCTTGTGCTTGTTTGACAAGATGACGAGCTAGATGACTGCATGTAAGAATATGACTTGAGCTGCGGTTCGGACTTTGGGAATTGGTGCATGAGGATTTCATCGGCACGGCGTGAGGTCAGGAGATTCTCAGGAGTACGGTTGCCTGGATTGCAGGATTATACCCTGAGTTTATTAGACGTACTTGTCCGCCGCAGTGGTGGTTTGTTTGCTTTTGACGCTGCCACAACTTGGAGATCGACTCTTTCACGTCATTGGACACTGGGATGCTTCTGGATGAGGCCAAGATAAGAGTTGGCTTCCCGCCGTTTCTTTTCATTGTGCAATCCACTGTCAATCCCATCACGTTATGGCCAGGTGTTCTTCTCTGCCTTACCCACTGTCCATTCTCCTGATTGTTCTCGTTCCGCGTGATACTAGGTAGTGTAGGATGTGGTAGCGCTGGGTCCATTGATGTGATCAGGAGTGAAGCACGTGCCGGAAGTCGTGACTCCACTCGAAGCCATTCAACGTCGAATTCACCCTTCCAGTCTCTCCGACCGCCTGATCATCTGCATTCTCATTCGTCCTCCCAATGATCGCTTGTGATCTCAGTGTTACTGCTCCGGGAGAGTCCAGCTGCGTCGTGCCTTCTTTTACGCGCAAGCCTACTGCAACCCTCCCCTACCGCACTTCACTCGCATCCTCGAACGAGCATCACAACGCGCGATCCCCGCAGTGTCGCCAAAATGGACGCCCCGAACAATGCCGCGGCGACCAAAGTTGCCGGCGCTCCTCTCCAGATCACTATCGCCGCAGATGGCGACTTCACGATCCAGCTGACTCCGGCCGCAAAGCCTCTCGCTGAAAAGGCCACCTACCCGCAGCCCAAGCGCGCGCGGGCCGTGCAGTTCCGTTGCTCTCGATTCGTCTTGAACGAGCACTCCAGCTTTCTCGCGGGTTTCTTCCGCCGCCGTCCTGACTTGGTGAGTGTCCTCCAGGCCCTCGCAGGCTACCTTACCCGGCCATTGAATACCTAGAGATGTACGGTTGCTTGGAACAAGTCTGGAAACGCTTTGTAATGAAATGCAGTCAACAGAGCTGTGCTAAACACGTTGTAGACCGTAGTCAACTTCGAGAATCAGGGCACTGGCTTTGGCTACGCTTTAGAGGTCTGGCTGCGCGCCATCCACAATGGAGCAAACACGCTCCCCGCTAATCTCAAGGCCACTCACACCGAGCGCGCCTGGGTCGCTATCGGCATTGGCGAGCAATTCGGATTTGCTCCGCAACACATCAACAAGGTACGTGGCCTGTAGTACTACCTATCGATAGGTACATCGACTGACCGCATTCCCAACACATAGATTAAGCCATGGTTCATCGAATGTTATAACCATGCGCTGAACCACGCCAACGGTCTCACCCCGATGACAGCCTGTTCCCTCGCCTTCCCTTGCAGCGTGTTCGACCACCCGGAAGGCTTCATGAAGCTCACTAAATACCTCGCTTACCACACCAACGGCAACATCTTCACTCACAACCCAAGCAGATTTCAAGCTCTGAATCAAGACGCTCGTATTCTCGATGGTATGTAACCTCAATTCAATCTTTCCAGGGATGCTGGTTTTGGATTCGCCCGACGTTCAGCGAACCGCGGTGACAAGTCCGATACTAACGCTTCCAGGTCCACTTACGACCGCTCGTGCCTATATACAGTCGATCCTTGACAAAGAACTGTATTTTCCTGTGGAGAAGCTCCACCGGGCCACCTGCGCCTGCCGCAAAGAGTAAGCAATCCCGGTGTATCATCTTTGAGACACATTTTAACAGTACTCTCTATTAGGACTGCTTTTGACTACCAAGATGCCCTCATGGCCCTCGAATGCTGGCCCGTCGATAAGGCTGTCAAGAAGTATCCGCTTGCCGAGATCATTGATGAGCTCGAGAAGTTCGACTTCGTCCCCAAGTCCACGACTTGCGATTCCGGTGCCTGCCAACATAACTTCAAGAACTCTGTCAACATTGCTATCCGAAAAGCGAGATCCGCTTTCGATGGTCTGTGCTTAGACTGCATGGAACGCAGCCAGGCCAGCGACAATCCACGCAAGGAGTTCCTGGAGAAGAATGCCCCTTACAAAAATTGCTGGGACATGGAGTGTCGTTTCGGCCACGGACGTGCTTCTTGGTAAGTCTATCCTACATCATCCATGACCACCACTAAACGTTTCATCAAGGTACTACTCTTGGATGGGATCTTCCTCTGTTCGTCGTGACATTCTCAGCCATTACCACCAAGAGCAAGTCCAGCAAGGTCTCACCACCCGGGGTAGGAGGGGTCGACGAGGCCGGCGAAGCCCCAAGGAAGCTGATTCCTACCGCAGCCCTACTGTAGCGCCGACTCACTTCCGGGTCGTCCCCCACACGACCGACAACGAAAGCAAGAAGAAGAACACTTACATCAAGCATGAGGACCACGAGGCCGACGATGACGACGAGTTCTTCGACGCTGAGGACGTAAATATTGATGAGATGGATTGAATGACTCCGAGGCAGGCTCTGCATAACGTATTTGCACGCAAGTTTGCTCTCATCTACGACGCAAATCCGAGCGATTAAGCTTTTTACTCGCTTCTTTGCTCTTTACAACATTTGGCTGTCCTATATCACAGCTTCCTCTGAATAGGCGACCTTGCAATTGTGAAGAAGCGGCTGAGGAAGGGCTCGCAGCCTTTGCACGTACATATGGAGCCTATTGATATTAGTGAAAATAATCCTTGAGATGGAATCGAACCAATTTGCTTCACTCGCGAAGTCGTGTCCGGCGGTAGTCGCGTTTTAAATATAGATGCTTTGCATGCTATTTCCATTGCCTCGTATCAAAGCGATATCCAGGTTTAGATTCCCTGAGATCTGTGACATCTAGCTCTTCACTCGGAGCTATAGATAGCATTGCAAATGCTACATACACTCCCCTCAAGTGCAGTGTGGGGCAATGCATATGGATGAGCCTTCGAAGCTCACTCGACTTATAGTACTCGTGCCGCTCATACTACTCATACATCTTTACCACTCAGATGAATCGATGTTTCCAGGACTTTCGGTGTTCAATCACGCACGTGCTTTCCCATCCCGTTCATGGCTCCTTCTCAGGTTCTTCCAGCTGACACTACCGCAACCACATGGTCTCAACCACTTTGACCACTACGGTCCTGGCTTTCACAACCATAAATACTGTACTATCCTGTACCTCTCGCTATTCCGACATATTGCAATCTCACTCCTTTTCTCGTTTAACCATATTACTGCCCATCTTGAGCTCTCGTGTATCCTGGCACGCACGACCGGAAAGCCGCACCAAGATTTACGGCGCTCGTAGACACTCCTGTCAATATCAATGATGTTGAATTGACGGCGTCGCACCGCCAGTGTTGCGGAAGAGAAATTATACACTTTCGCAACGCCTGGGTCGACCAGCTTGAAAGCTAATGCGGTTATAGGCAGACCAGCTATGCAGACCTCCGCGATAACAGTCAGCATAGAATGATCAAAAGCATCTGAAGAAGAGGGTCATGTTATCCACGAAAAGCAAAGGTACTAGTACGTTCGGAATTTTCCGGTTGCCAAAGGTACGGCGAAGGGATCCAAAGAGAAGTTGCCCACAAAGGCTACGGTCGTTGTCATCAATCACGAGGAAGAGGAAGAGGAGGAGGAGGAAGTAAAAGATGAACCAGCGGACCGAGTACTACCAGTCCCAAAAGCAAAAGCGAAGCCCACGCCCACGCCCACGCCCACGCCCACGTCTACGTCCACGTCCACGTCCAAGCCCTAGCCAAAGAAAGGCGAGGTGCCGAAATAAGTGCATCGACAGGGACAGTGTGCTGGAGTATAAAAAACGTGATTGGGAAGAGAATGAGAGCCTTAAGTTGCATGCAGACTTGAACCCTTGAGACGAAAGGAACTGACATGGATCTCTTCCAGCTCGTAGACGAACCATCGCAAAAATCCCGCAGCAATCTCGCTCGCGCTCTCTTCGACTCGGCTCCATTTGACGGATCGGGAGCGCTACAACATGTATGAGGCACCGCGCGAGACATTGACTATTGCGGGAACTTCATTCACAAATTGTATGTGTTGACATCATCCCTTCTCACTTTCTTTTTCCTATCCCGCTGATCATGAATCTATACATAGTCTCCGCTACGTGCCGACATGTACCTGCGCGGACTTCTCCTACCGCTGTATCCCCTGCAAGCACCTCATCTACACCATGGCCAAGGTCCTCAAAATAACCCCCCTCCTCCCCTCTGCTTCATCAATATGCTCTGACGTCCACAGAGCTGCAACCATTCTCCACAATGCCCCTGCAGTACCAAATATCTATATTCCTTCCTCCGCGGTTGACGAAGAAGAAAAAGGGTCTAGCCCGTAAACTGGTCGAGGGCGACTGTGCCATCTATTTCATGGATCTCGGAGAGAGCGGACAGAAGGTTACGTGGTGTAAATCTTCTGTGTGGAAAAAGCGTGTAGGGGGAAGCGGACGGAAGGGTGAGGGAGGGGTGGCGTGAATCGCGAGTGTCCGTTGCAAGGCACATGTATCTATGCCCCTAGACCTACCAAAGTAGGGTTTAGATAGTTCAATTCAATGCATCAATAGCTTCTATCTCGTTGGTGAGATGGATGCGAGTGTCGTGTTTGAAGGATAAAATGGGACGGGCTGGAAAACGGCTTCCCCACATTGCAGCACGGACCCTTCGCAGCCCGCTTCGCTTCCGCCCCGTTCCAGTTTTTGTTGCAGCAGACGCTTTGTAAAGCCGCAGCAAAAGCTTCCAGAATTATTCATATTGTCCTTGTCCACCTCCATGTGGCGCAATGGGGACTTGAGCAATGTGAAGCCATTTGCCCAAGGGGATGCCGCCAAAGGACAAAGAGCCGCGGGCTCGTCGGACAATCAAGGCCTGCGTCATATGCCACAAAAAAAAGGTGCGATGCGATATTGATGAAGTAGACGCGGGTATCTGCACACCTTGCTCACGAGATGGATACACCTGCATACTTCGGGAGCGAAAACGAAAACGATTCACCTTCAGCCCGTCGCCGCCGACCGAGCGACGCTTCAAAGCCCATTCCGACGATCTCTCGCTATCTGAAGACCACCAGGATGCGTTTCCCGGCGCACACGCGAGCTTTGGGACTTGCGCCGAGACCGTTAACGGTAGCGGGCAGAGTAGTCGAGAACCAATTTCGATGTCAGAGGGTGAGCTGGAAAGACCAGTTTCTAGCACGGCGAGCTTGCAGGAGCATCAAGAGCACCTGTCAGCCAAGAGGGATTCATCATACCAGCCATCGCCCAACGTCGTCAGTTATCTGGGTCGACTAGAGTATCTACGGAACGATGTACCTGTCGATGATGATGCCGGCCTACCGCACAAGGTTCCTCGTCGGCTGTCTGACACAGATATCGAAATCCTGAGAGCGCAGCGCGTGGACGAGCTCCCACCTAGGCCGGTGCGAGACTCGCTAATGGATGCTTTTTGGGCCCGCTGCTACCCATGGACGCCTGTCGTAGAACGTAGCTGGATCGATGATCGAAGCCCCAATCAGGTATCGCTTCTGCTTCAACACGCCATGCTCCTTGCTGGTAGCAGAGTTAGCGTTTCTCTGCCTGATCACCAGCCTGAACAATTCTACAAGAAAGCCCGCGTTCTCTTCTGGATGAACGCCGAGGAAGACCCCATCATCATCACTGCTGCGACTTTACTTTTACATTGGTGGAATCCGGATGGGCCGGAAAGAGTCTCCCTCGATACTAGCGGCTTTTGGCTTCGAATTTGCACGGGTTTGGCCTACCAGGTCGGCTTGCATCGGGAGCCGACCGGAAGGGCTGATGCAGGCCTCAGGAGGAGAATATGGTGGTCTCTCGTAGTCAGAGACTGCCTGATCAATGCCGGGCACGGTAGACCTCGAGCCATCGATCTGAAGCTCGCAGATGTATTGCCAATATCTGCAGTCGACTTTGAAGGCGCAACGGCACCGGCTAACTTATTTTCATCATATGCAGGGATATCCTGCATCTTAGGTGAGTTTTGTTTGCGCCTCCTTCATCTCCTCAAGTGCTGAAAATTCTAGGGGACCTGACGCAGAGCTATCTACGCAAACACGGACTGCAGGAGCAGAAGAAATCGCTCGAGGACCGTCTGTTTCGGTGGCTCAAGACACTTCCCGAAGACCTGCAGCTTTGTCGGACCATCGCGGGACGGCCGCTGAGGCCGTACAGTTTCGAGGTCCGCCAACTTCACATCCAATATTTCGCTGTGCTCGTCATCCTCAATAGACCTACTGATTCGAAGATGGCCCCTTCGACCTCTTCTTTACTCGCATCTTCGTTCATTGCAGGAATATTTGAAGACTTCATGGCCCGCGACGAGCTGCGATATCTAGGCCCAATATTCACTTTCTATTGCCTAACGGCGGGCATGGCCCAGTTGTCATGCTATCGCTACTCTGGACTGGTCGGTATCGCTGAAGAAAACCTGGCCATCATAGCACGGGCTCTCGACGACTTGAGTAAGAGGTGGGCAAGTGCTGTGGGCAGTCTGAAGCATCTTATGGATGTTCGCGAGAAGATTATGCAGCGACCTTTGCTCGGCGTTTATCCAGACATGAACTTGCCTCATACCACAGCCCAATTCTTCAAGGATTTCGGACCCGACTTGTGTCGGATGTGGCATTCCATTTACCAGCGACAGCCTCAAACCACCAACATAGCCGAGTGGGAAACGGCTGGTATACTTCAATGCTTGCGTGCTCCCGCGAATCAGCATATCGATATGGACATGGCTACCAACGCCGCTATTCAGCAGCAGATGATGAACAATCAGGCCCCTGCGGCAGGGGCCAATCTGGAGCCTACGCTTCTGCAGCCGCAAGAATGGATTGGTCCTTATGGCGGCATTGGGAACTGGCTCATGGTTGACTGGGATCAAGGGTTTGGTTGGTGAGGATGCTACTCTATAATGCTGCCAGCGGCTTCCTGCGTTCGGATCTCGCACGGGCAATTTGGTGTCTGAGGCTGGCGACAAGTCTTATCTGGCAATCTTCCTAAGAGTCAGCATGCACCTTCTCAACACTGCTTGTCTGCCGAGGACCTGAATGCGACCTGCGAGTCAGTCCCGCAGGGTGCGGGGTAGTGGAATGCATGAATTCCCGAAGACCGCCGGTCACGCTAAACCTGTCAAAGCATCCCCACGTCGGACCAGAGCTTACCCACGTTGAATGAAGCTCCTTCCTTGCGTGCCGAGGCGTCAGAAATGCTTCGGGCAATTCGAGCTCATAGTCTTGCAACCTGCAGTCGATTCACAGTTGCAATAGCTAAAGGGTTGTGCCAAGGTACCCAACATTGCCGATATACCTATCTACTACGGCTATCCGCGAACTACACCTCTGCTCTTCGCAATGGGTTTAGGACTGTATTGTAACCTTCACGTCGACCAGTATGACCGCGTCTTTGTTATTACGATGCAAAAAGCTCCCGAGAATCGAATCAACGTCGAATTTGCTCAGGAAATCATTAGAGCCCTACGCGATATTGAGCGCGAGCTGGGTCCTGATTCGGAAGGATGTGTGATAACAAAAGGAAACGATGAGAAGTTCTGGTGTACAGGCTTAGAGCTCGATGAGGTGGATAAAAACCCTTTTGCAAACAATGACGGCTTCTTTCCGGTACGTTTGCATCTTGGAATTTCTTACATTGAGGGTGCACCTCAAGGCTAATGACGAAACAGCTCTTAGCAACACTCCTCGACTACCCCTTCCCCACCATCGCCCTCCTGACCGGCCACACCTTCGGCGGCGCCTGCCCCTTCTCTCTCGCCCACGACTACCGCATCATGAATTCCTCTCGAGGATTCTTCTCTATGCCGCCTGTAAATCTCGGCCTGCACTTCCCTGGCATAGGCTTTCTTCCACGCCTAAAGCTACGCCCGCAGGTTGCTCGCAGAATGCTTCTAGAAGCTCATCGTTGGACGGGAAAGGAGGCTCTAGAGGACGGTATCGTGGATGAGGTTGCCGCACCGAAGGAGATATTGGAGGTGGGGTTGAAGAAGGCGAGGGAGGTGCAGGGGAGGGCTAAGATGGGAGTTTACAGTTTGTTGCGGAATGAGCTTTGGGGGGAGGCGGCAGCGAGTTTGAGGTCGATCAGTTATGTGCATGGGAGAATGGTTAGTGCGCCTGCTAAGTCGAGAATATAGGGCGATTTGGTGCAAGCAAGCTCTCTGAGCAAGAAAGTCCAGGTCGGAGTTTTAGGTCAGCTTTGTTCAACTGTTCAGCATGTTTGGTACGAATATTGAGACCAATCGATACTCCTACCCTTCTCACTTTTTTTATACTAGTTATGGCACCCTATGAGCCTAGAAGTCTTTCCAAGTACTGATCAGATTTACGCATCATTTGTTCTCTTCGCGTCTGTGTGCTATCAAATGATTGAGTACTAAGGTCCGTGCGCACATCAACCTCCTCGCGGCAAACATAACGCCCCCTTCCTACACTTGTTTCGTCGCACTTCTGCATTGCCGCCGACTTGTGACAACGTACCTTAATAAAATCGCGCTCAACTATACGAAGCGACCGAAAGAAGCGAGGATATGCAGTGTCTTGAAACGACAATCGCCTCTTCGGTCACAAACTCATGTATCAGAAAGCGCCAAAGCTTCGGCGACCGGTCCGGTAGTCTTCTAGAAGGGCTTGGCCTGGAGCCTCATTCTTATTACGACGGGTGGACGGCTTGTCGGCGCTGACACCCATCGATCAATCTTGCATAGACGTTTCAAGGCTAAATGGATTCAATCTATCTAGCTCAGCCCCATCAATCTAGGGCGCGCAAAGCCGTGGCCATGCCCAACCCTTCAACTCGCCATTGTGGGCTTACCGCGTCCAGTGTCAATCAAAGCATATTACATGCCTTCATCCAGGAAGCGTTCCTCGCGGCCACTGGAACGGGACTTTGCCAACAGCTCTCCCTCTGGTCCGCCTCGTGCCTTGACAAGAGGCTCAACATCTAGATCCCGGGATTTCGCCATTGTAGCGGCGCCATGGCCTTTGAGCGATGTCTTGGTATTATCAGACCACGGTCGTTCGATGTTATTTCCGCCTCTGCAGTAGACCGAAGATGAGGAACCACGAGAGGCTCGAAGCTGAGCAGCCTATCCTATATCCACGGCAGAAGGAATGAACCCCACATTCGAAAATGCCGATGTGGGATGTTTCTGCACAGCTATCCACTGTCCCATTCGGTTCCGATCGTCTGAGAAAACTTCCTATCTCACACCAAACGTCATAGTCCCAAGCTAATTCGCCGAGATGATAATCATCGTGGCCAGGATTGGGTACCAGAGTGCATGCTCCCCTGTCTCTCTTAGCCGTGGCATGATTGTTACTACATGTCACTAATTAATATTTCGTAGACAGAGTGCTAGGGGCTTATTCATTTTGTCGCTACGCGCTGATAAAACCACTGCAACCTGCCATTGGGATGTACCACTTGTAGAACAATTCTACAGATTCAATCGCTATGAAGTTCAGTCGCTCGGCTACGGGGTGCATTGCTCTCACTGGCTCAGGTAAGTAGCTCAGCCACGCTGCTTCAAAGTTTTAAGCTGATTGTTGTAGCACTCGGCCAAACATCGAAGAAGTACTGCGACGTATCTACATCGATATGCTACTCGGGGTGGACCGGCGGCAATGGGGTCACAATTGGTGTCGCTCTTCCAGATACCACTGTCGCGCCTTTCGACACGGTCCTGCAGATTGTTTCACCCATAAAGAATGGCTGGGTGGGGTTCTCGTGGGGTGGCACCATGCCCTATGTACCACTCACACTAGGCTGGGTGAACAATGCCACAAACACAGTAATCTACTCTTCGAGGATGGCTTTGTAAGCTATGGATTTATGCAGACCTCGCGCCTGAGCTAACATCTGGCAGTGGCTTGAGTCTGCCACAGCCGTACGCCGACGCCGAATATTCTTATCTCAAGGGGACAGGGTACAACACGACACATTGGACCTTGAATGTAAGATGTAAGGGGTGCTCTCAATGGCTAGACACGGAAGGAAAGACGGTGTCGCTCGATACTACGAACCCGGAATTACCATTTGCCCATGGTCTTGCGAGTAAACTTCCGAAGGAGCCGGCGAACAACCGATCCACATTCAACGTTCACTCCGGTTTCGGGCACTGGAGCCTCGATCTGTCTCAAGGAAAGAATGCAAACTTCGATCGGCTGGTAGCGAGCAACTTGATTCCCGATGGGCCGATCAAAACTCCCCTTCCAAGTTCAACGCCGACCGTTACGCCGATACTATCAAGCACCTTGAAAACAAGTGTACTCCCATCATCGACACCAGGACCGATCCAGTCAGGGATACCCGCCTCCTGCGCTGGTGTGAAAGATTTCCACACTCCCGTACGGACTGCGAAGGGTTGGAAAGCAGTGAAGGTCGCCGGGGATTTGACGCAGCCACGAGGCATCATTTTCGATGCGGCAGGTAATCTCCTCGTCGTTCAAAATGGACTGGGCATCACGGCGCACACCATAGATTCCAATGGATGTCTTTCCTCGCAAACGACCGTTATTTCCCAGCGGAATCTCAACCACGGAATCGTCCTCAGCGCTGACGGTAAGACTTTGTACGCTAGCTCAGCAACGCAGGTGTACGCTTGGGACTACAACGCGGCGACTAAGAGCGTTGGCACATCGTCCAGGATCGTGATTGGCGGAATGGATAATAGAGGCCATGTCACTCGTACTTTGGCTATAACGCCGAAACATCCGAATTTGCTTCTGGTGTCGCATGGATCGAACGACAATTTCGACTATGAATCGGGTAATATGGCTACAAGCCGCTCTTGCATCAAGGTCTTCGATACTACAAAGATACCAACAGACGGCTACAACTACGTAACTGGAGGTTACCAAATGGGCTATGGTCTACGCAACGGCGTAGGCCTCGCTTTCGATGCCGATGGAATGTACGTGGCCAGCCCCCTCACCCCGCCTCCTCTCCCACAAAACACCTCGCACAAACACTAATCCTCCTCAAACAGGCTCTGGGAAGTAGAAAACTCATCAGACGAAATCCACCGCACAATAGACGCCATTCCAACTGACATCCACACCGACAACCCCTCGGAAGAACTCAACTACCTCGGCGACCCATCGCTCCAAAATACAAAGTGGTACGGCTACCCAACCTGTTACACCGTCTGGTCCCCTTCTGTCTTCACCGACGCCGCCTTCGCTATTGGCGACCAATTCGTACTCACGCCAAACGAGACTTTTACGGATGCTCAGTGCTCCGCAAAATCCGTGCCAGCTAAATTGGCGTTTGCTGCGCACTCGGCGCCGCTCGATGCGAAGTTCGGTAACGACTACTCGAGTCTATATGTTACGTTCCATGGGAGTTGGAATCGCAATCCGGCCACGGGGTACAAGATTGTGGAGGTGCCGTTTGGGAAAGGGGTGGATGGGGCGTTTGCGCCCAAGAGTGCGATTGCGCAGAGTAATATCACGGGGTATAGTAGTGTGTTGTATAGTGAGGATGAGGGGCATTGCTCGACGACGCAGTGTTTTCGGCCGGTTAGTATTGCCAGGGATAGGTTTGATAGGATGTATGTTACGAGCGATAGTGGGGCCGAGGGAGAGATTCTGCTGCTGGGGAGAGGGTGAGTCTTGGAGGCTGAGGAAACGCGTGGTATGGGCTAGATTGTACACTTTGGGATTACGGGATGTTAGAAGGTTGCAATTGGATCTTAGTGGTATTTGCTTTCGCGGCACAAACTCGCATTCATTCATACCGATACATGCAGGTAGTATACCTAGCTGCCTCACTCCAAGCGACCCAAAGCCATCCTAAATCGCCACACTCTCAAATTGGAGTCCTTTACTCAAATCTGCGCGCTCCGCCGCCCACCGATCCTGTAAATAATTGCTCCTTGGCACCCATGGCCCCGAAGTCCCACACTTGGGTGTATAATTCGCGGCCTTGTTTAGATACGTCGAACTCAACCCCAATGGACTCTTTGGATTCTGCATCTCCTTTTGGCTAATACGCGGCGTAGCGCTCGAATACCCATTATCGTTCATGATCCTGAAGAGACGCGTGAGCAGGCGAGCCGCAGAATCAGATCCTAGTGTCCACGAAGCATTGACATAGCCAATCATAATGCCAAGGTTGGGCACGCCGGTTATCATGGCTGTGCGCCAGAGGAAGCGGTCCGGGAGGGTAATTGGTTCTTTGTCGACGGTCAGGGGGATTTTTCCGCAGAAGGCGAGTTTGAGGCCAGTTGCTGTGACGATGATATCTGCGTCTATCTTGTCGCCGGTGTCGAGGATGATACCGTCTTCGACTACGGATTTTATAGTCGCGGTGACGATGTTCGCGCGGCCGGACTCAAAGCACCTGAAGAAGTCGGCGTCGGGACAGAGACAGAGACGTTGGTCCCAGGGATTGTATGCAGGCTTGAAGTGTGGGTCCATGGCGAAGTCCTTGGGAAGATGGGACTTCGCTTCTCTGCGGAGGAAGGCGCTGGCCACGGTGGGGAACGCACGGCAAAGGCGGAACAGGAGGTAGGATACGACGATGAACTGGAAGCGTAGGATGCGGAGGGCGAGCCAGCGGGGCAGTATACGCTCCAGCAGTGGTGGACCGTCGCCTGGTTTGGACTGCGGTACGCTCATTATGTAGGAGGGCGAGCGTTGTAGCATTGTGACGTAGCCGACGCCCGTGTCGACCACGGCGGGGAGGATGGTGATGGCGGTTGCGCCGGAGCCTATGACGACCATTTTCTTGCCCTTGTAGTCCAGATCTTGGGGCCAGAATTGCGGGTGGACTTTGTGGCCTTGAAAGGCTTCCAGACCGGGAATGTGTGCTTCCAGCGGCGTCTCGTAGTCGTAGTATCCCGTCCCCATGATGACGAACTTGGCATTGTATATCTTCCTCGCGCCATCGTGTTGGACTTGGACCCGCCATCTCTGCGCATCGGAGCTCCAGTCGGCTCGCTCAACCTTGTGTCGGTACGCAATATGCCTGTCGATGCCAAACTTGCTCGCCGTTGCGTTCAAGTACTCGACGATACTCGCGCCTGTGGCCAGCGAGTTCGGTTTGTTCCACGGATTGAAAGAGAAGCCGAAGGTGTGGAGGTCCGAGTCGGAGCGTACGCCGGGGTACTTGAAGAGGCTCCATGTGCCGCCGAGCTCGGCGCGGCCCTCGAGGATGGCGTAGGTGGCATTGGGGAGGTTGGTTTGGATGCGGTAGCCGGCGTTGATGCCTGAGATGCCGGCGCCGACGACGACAATGTCGACATGGTGGGTGGAGGCGGTGGTGGAGGCGGTGCCGTTGGCGTGGCCGTTCATTGCGGTGGTGTTTGGCCGTTCATTGCGGTGGTGCTCCGAGGAAGGCAGGAACCAGGAACCAGGAACGCGGGGATCCGGCTGTGGCGTTTCCCCCCATCGTGTGTGGCGCAGCTGCTCATGACGCCTGACGCCCTGGGCCTCATCTCGCACCGGTGGCGCCGCGTGAAGCCAGACGCGTGGGCATTGCGCGCGGCCGTTGTTGAGGAGGGAGGGAGGGAGGCACGGAGGCCATTGTCGAGGAGGGATGGGGGCCATGGTAAGCCGCATAGGCCACATTCGGTCTAGCTGGCCTCCGTACATACAACATGTAGTCGTGGTATACCGTGGACAAGTCGAGTGCCTCGGACATGTCCCACCGCATGATTTCATCTCTCCAACCCCTTCTCGACATGTCTAGCGTTCACAGGCAATCCACGTCAACATCCTCTCATCATGGTCCTCTGAACCCACGTGTTCGCGCCAATCGCCATCCATCCTAGTCCTCAACCCCAATCGGGCAACATCTCCAATCCTCATCTCCGGCCGAGCCCTCGAAAGAGACGACTGCACATGTTTCCAACCATTACTCCAAATGTATTTAACCACGCCGTGTCTTTCTCTTTTTCAGCGTCTGTAGGAATACCAACACTCCCCCCTGAACATGCATTCCTTCCCCAACTTGGCCGTTACGACCCTGGTCCTCGGTATCGCTACTGGTGCCGGTGCGTCGGGCTCCCAGTTTGATGTCCTGCAGCATCTTGGAGGGAACGGCCAATGGTTCCCTGGTGAGCGCCATCTACCCCATCTACCCCATCTACCCCCACCGGTCTCCTCACTCCTCACTCCCCACACTTCACATCTCACACACCATCAATCTAATCACCACGCAGGGCCCGAAATAACCGGTATATCCTCCGATATCCCAGCCGGCTGCACAGTCGACCTCTTCGCCTCCTTCTCCCGTCACGGCTCGCGCTACCCGGACCGTGGCGCCTACGAGCAATGGGCCAACCTATCCTCCCGCATCCAGAAAGATGGACGCCTGACCATCAAGGACGCCAAGCTCGACTTCCTATCCTCATGGAAACCGGTGCTCACCAATCCCGACGCGCAGATCGCGCAGATCAGTACCACGGGGTACAAAGAGCTCTACGACATGGGAACTGACTACCGTCTTCGCTACCCCCAGTTGTACGACTACAACACGGATTTCACGCTGTGGGCCAACTACTACAGTGGCAGTCCCCGAGTCCGCGATTCCGCACGCCTCTTTGCCCGAGGCTTTCTGGGCCCAAATGCCACAGACCTAGGCACCATCTACGCCCTTAACGCCTCCGCCCCCCAATCCTTCATGAACTCCCTCGCGCCCAGCGATCTCTGCCCCGCCTACGCCGACAATGGCGGCTCCCCTTACTCCGACACCTGGGCCAACATCTACCTGCCCCCTATCGTCCGACGCCTGAACGCACAAATTCGTGGCTCCTTCAAATTCACCCAGTCAGACGTCAGCATCATTCCGTACCTCTGCGGTTTCGAGACCCAGATTACAGGCCACAAGAGTCCATGGTGTAACATTTTCAGTGAAGCCGAGATTCTGCAGTATGAGTATGCACAGGATTTGCGCTATTGGTATGGCACCGGGTTGGGAACTGATGTGGAGAAGTATCTCATGCTGCCCGTGTTGGATGGGGTTGTGAAGCGGTTTGTTGATGGGCCGCAGGCGTCGTACAAGGGTGCGGATGGGAAGACCTTCACGCCCCCCAAGGTCACGGTGGGATTTTCGAATGATGGTCAGATCAACCAATTGCTTGCTGCCATTGGCGTCTTCGACAAGCAGAAGGCACTACCCGCGACAAAGATGCCATCGGACCGTCTCTTTCGCGCGAGTAACTTTGTGCGTATGCGAGGTACTGTTGCTTTCGAGCGACTGTCCTGCGCTGCACCGAGTCAAGGTTATGGCCAGAAACCCCGTTCCAGCACGTACATGCGTATCCGGCTCAACGACGTCGTGTATCCCGTTGTAGGGTGCAAGAACGGCCCCGGCTCATCTTGTCCGCTCAGCCAATACCAAGAGATTGTGACGAAGAAATTGGGCGAGGCGGGGGATTTCAGGAAGCTATGTAATGTCACGGATCCAGCGGTCCCTAAGGGTCGCAAGAGTGTGACGTTCTTTAGAACCGCCGGCACTGAGTTGCCGTTTGCGACGGTATTGAAGCCGTAGTTGGTTGTGGAAGGTGCTTCTTCATGACGGTTGACGTTGTGCATAATTCTTCGCTTCAATGTACATATTATCTTGGCTGAGTCAAATCGCTCGTTCCTCTCTTTACAGGCCGAGAGTAATAGCGTCACCCATCGCAGCGAGCACATTGACAGCAAATCAAGGCGAGAGCTCATTGCCCGCACCTGTAGCCTCCTCGGGCCCTGGACTGGTAATGTGTGAAGGATTTTCACTTCCACTTCCACTTCCACTTCCACCTCCACTTCCACTGCTACTCTCCCGGTACTTGTGCTGTTGCCGTAGACAAAGAATCTCAACGAGGCGACCGTCGACACAGTGATCGTCTCTATCGTGCTGCTATCGATGATTTGAACTGCGGTGGAGCCCCCCTGTACCGTCGTGAGAACAAGTGTCTCGCCCAGATACGTGACCATGGACTCAGGAAGAAGAGCATCTCCGTTAGGAAGAATCACGCCACCGCTTGGGGTGGGTACTGCGTTAATAGACAACACACTCGTAGAAGTCCCTTTGCCCATGGTAATTGGAACCACGGAAACGGGGACGCCGGTTGGTGCGAGCGTAGCAGTCGTCCCATCAACGACAACCACAGGTGGTGCTTGGACGGTCACTAAAGGCGCGTCCGTAGGAATGGAGACCGTGCGGTCTGAGATCGTGGTGAGTGTTCCTGCGAGAAGGGTTTTGCCAGTAGGGAGGATGACGTCGGGTGGGCTGGTGGGTTGAGTGGCTGGAGGAGCACCTGCAGTTGTAGTGTTGAGTCACAGTCTATGCCACTTGATCCTTCTGTCCACGTTCAATAGTGCATCCAAATGAGTACAACTCTAACAAAGGGTGCGGGTGAGGCACTTGCATCATGATCAGCACCAGTCCGCCTATCAGTGAATTGAGCATCGCTTACATGGCCGTGTTCGGCAGCGAAATCTCCGTTGATATTTCAATGATAGTAGCGCTGTATATGAAGACAACTGGAATGATGCTAGCAGGAGCAGTCGCATCATCAGCCGAAACGTTTGCGGAAATCGTTGTTGTGCTCGTTATTGCCGTGTTGTTGTATTGGTAGACTTGGGTAATGAGAGTTGCGACGGTCTGGGTGAGCGTCGAGTTCCACCCGAAGATCAAACCAACATTGATAGTACAACGATACAACATGATCCTCCAGTTGGCACGGTAGGTCCGGCCGATAAGGTCTCTCTAACGGAGAGAAGTTTCCATTAGGTGTTGATGCTAGAAATTATTTATAATGAAGATACGGGAAATCAGAGATCGAAAACGTACAGGCAAGCTGTGCGTTTGAAATACGAACAGCAAGCAAAATGCTCAATCCAGCTTTGAATACCCAAGTCGCCATGATACCGAAGGCCTCCGGTATCGAACGAGAGAAGTGTTGAACGCGAGAAGCGGTCGAACGAACGCAGCCTTTCAAGGCCGAACTCAGGTACAAGTACACGTCGGGGAAAGCTTATGGTCCATACTTGGTAACATTGTGCAATGTCGCATGGTTTGTACCTTGCTTAAGTCACGCCAACTAGATCACGTGCATCGCCACAGCGCGTTAGCTCTGGATATGGTTAGTGCTAACTCAATTGCACTAAGATCCACGCATATTCTCCCGGGCCCTAATAAACATTTACCAAACATTCTTTCCTGAATAGACAGGCATCAACTTTCTGACAAGGAGCGACGCACGAAGGTAAGAAACCATCTAAGCCACCGAATACTACCCTACTCAGCCTCGATGCCCAGCATGAACCCTGTCTCGCAATGCGTAGACGCCCTCGGCAGCCGTTGGGGGCCTAAAACGAAACGCGCATGCCCAATGACTGGCGGTTTTTAATTGGGTGGCGCGAGATTGGCAGGGTTATTATTGTTCCAGCCGCATAGGGTACCAGCCGCATAGGGTATAAGGTGTACAGGGGAGTTCAGGGAGGTCGTTAAAATCTTACGGGACTCTCGCGCCTGTCCCACCATCCCTTTGCTTCAAGGTTCTTCGGTCCTTCACCCCACAACCATCGCGCCGCGCAGCAAAGCATGGGAGATGTGAACAGCAGCGCGCCCGAGCCCTTCGTTTTCTCGCCCTCGCAGGTTTGGGATGGGAACGATGGGCGGTGGTCATCTTTCATCGTGCGCGTAGGGACGCCAGAACAGACTTTCCGCGTCTTTCCCGCGACCTCAGGACACGAAACTTTTCTTCCGGTTCCAGAAGGCTGCATCGAGACGGATCCATCGAATTGCGGAAGTCTAAGAGGAGCGTATCCTTTCAACGGGAAGGAGAGCAATGGTTACGCCGTCAACGCTTCGTCCACCTGGAAGGACATTGGTCTCTACAACCTGGCATTCGGCGACAACCTCGGTATGAGCGACAACGGCATGTACGGCTTCGACACGCTTGGTTTGACACTTCAGAATTCCGGCGGATTGACGCTCGACGGTCAGGTCGTAGCTGGAATCGCGACGAAGAACTTCTATTTGGGACTTTTCGGCCTCGGACCGAAGCCATCCAACTTTTCCGACTTTGAATACCCACAAGCAACTTTTATGAAGAACCTGAAGGATCAAAACAAAATCCCGTCATTCTCGTTTGCTTACACAGCGGGGGCAGCATACCGAATACCCAAGCTTTTTGGCAGTCTTACACTCGGCGGTCACGATGCTGCGAGATACACCGCCAACGAGCAAACTTTTCCCTTTTCCGACGATGATTCCAAAGTCCTTAGTCTCGGCGTCCAACGAATTACGGCGCTGAACACACTTTCAGGATCACGAAGCTTCTTAGATACCCCGATCTTTTCTTTGATCGACTCTTCCTTTCCACACATCTGGCTCCCGAGAGCGACTTGCGACGCGTTTGAGGAAGCATTCGGGTTGACCTACGATGTAGATACCGACCTCTATCTCATCAACGATACCATGCGTGGGAAGCTTCAGGACCTTAAACCGACCATTACCTTTTCCCTTGGCAATGAGAACGACGCGTCCAAACTGGTTTCCATCCAGCTACCGTATGGTGCCTTCGACCTGCAAGCATCTGCACCTATCTTTGAGAACGAGACCAACTACTTTCCCATACGACGAGCGGCAAACGACACCCAGTACCTCCTCGGCCGCACCTTTCTTCAAGAAGCCTATGTGATCGCCGACTACGAACGCTCCAATTTCTCGGTCCACCAGGCACTATTTAAAAGCCCAATGCCAGAACAGAGCATTGTCACAATCACAACACCGCTCACGGAGACCAAGAACGAAACCACTAGCAACGAAGGCCCAACGCAGGGGTCATCTGGCTTGCCTACCGGTGCCAAAATCGGCATAGCTGTCGGCGCCGTCGTTCTGGTGCTCATCCTCGCCTTTGCCGGCGTCTTCTTTTGGCGGCGGCGGAGGCATCCAAACCGGGCGGAGCTGGCGCAGCCGGACGCGCCTTCGACCCCGCAAGCCGAGATGCCCGAGGCGGAAAAGTACGAGATGTATCAAGCGCATCCCGAGTTGAACGGCTCGCATGGCGGGGCGGAGCTTGATGGCGGGAGGGACATTAAACTGCTGTCCGACGATGGGGCATACCGGGCGGCGGAGTTGTGGGGTGCGAATGTGAGCCATGAGATGCCGGCGGACGAAGGAAAGTTGACGGGGAGGCATGAGATGGCAGCGGACGAGGGAAAGACGAGGGGGACGCATGAGATGGACGGCTACGGAGTGGTCAGGAAGTAGAAGAAGAGACTAGGCGGCTGGCGCTCGGAGTGGAGAGGGCAAAGACGCATCCTCGTGGCTTGTATGTTCTCTGTAGACTATATACATGTATTTTTTTAATTCAAGGCATAGGCATCTGCACGTGCATGTGCATTCATCTCTGTTGTCAATCGTCTGACAAGAGACACGACGGCGGCGCCCAGGCGATTGGACGTGGCGATAGCGCGCGAGAGGCGTGCTGTACATGCCTCGTGGGGACTAGCGTGCAGGCGACATGCAGGGACCTGTTTTTCTTCGGCTCGCTCGCCTTGACCGACTTTCTCCTCGATTCTGGCCCATCTCACACTAGAGGAAACACCGTCCGTCACATATGTCCATCGCGCAACGAGACGTGACCATGTCCTTGTAACGCAGCGCGCCGTCTCCGCCCTGCTGCTCCGCGCCGACCGGACGCCTCTGCGGCGCCATCTCGCTAAGCACTGCACCCAACCCGACTACTACCCCGCCCTGGACATCGGGAGCTCGGGACCGCTATGACCCTCGAGCGCATCGACAGCGCAAACCCCGTGGGCCACGCCTTCTACATCCACGGCCAGGTGGTGATCAAGCCACTGCCCGGCTTCGAGCATCTCTTTTCCACGACGGTGCTGCCGCAAGAGCCCTCGCCGTCTCCAAGCCACTCGCCGCCAGAGGGGGACCATGAGCCCGAAACCCAAGTCAAGACCGAAGCCGAGCACGTGTCCCTCGTCCAAGTGACGCCGGGGCCGTCTGGGTCGCGAAAGAGGTCGCCCTCGCAGTCGTCCCTCCAGGACCACGACCAGGATCACGATCCAGACCAGCCCAAGAAGCGCCGTACGTATGAACGCAGAAAGACGGACAAGGCCGTCTACACGCTCCACATCGGCCACGAGGAAACCACCAAGCACTTTTACCGCACCCGTCTGCGCGAGATAGGCCTCAAAGCCTTGCGTCAGATTGTCACCGAATGGGTCAAAATCATCGAGCCCAACCGTCTTCGGCTATATGGGCCGTATCACAAGAAATCTCCTTCCAAATCCGACCCCGCACGCTCGCCCCCGTGGTGGTCGAAAGATGTCCCTTACGAAGAGCCAGCCCACTTGCAAGTAAAATGTACGTACCGGCATTGCTCCCGTGTCACCTTGTACCGTTCGACTGACTCGCCGACCAGGCCTCGAAGTACTTGGCGCCGACATGTTGGTTTACAACTCTACCCGTGATCTGCAGGACAGTGTAGGCATCGCCCAAGAAAGCTGGACGAACCGCCTCGAGAACGCAGCCATGTACTTTGTCTCTTCCATTCCGGTTCAGGAGTACTCCATGTCGATTGACTTGAAGTACAATGCCGAGGTGAAGGATCGTACCCTTCATGAGGTCTTACCCGAGATCTTTATGATTGTGTCGGAGCACGAAGGGTGGGCCGCCGAGCACGCCGACGGCCTGAGAAAGGCCGATGCCAAGGGGCCCGCGTTCACCTGGGGCCCGCTCGCAAAACCGCCCGCCTACGGGAAGATGAAATCGCGCAAAGAAGACCCAGAGTTTCAGCGGAAGAGAGACCAGCTGACAGGTCGAAAACGTCTGAAACCGTTATACAAGGATGATAATGGTTCGCCCAAGCCAGGAGCTATCAGGAAGAGTTCCATAACAGCTCCCAGTCCCGGCACCGATCCGGCAACGGGCCAGTCTATGGCCATTCGAAATATACTGAATGTTTAACGCGTCGTTCAATGTCGATGTTCCAATCGGTCACATTCGTCAGCTGGAGTCATCGTGGCATGCTATGACCTTTCGACGGCGCTTCGTGTCGCCTTTCGTCTACTACATCCCTTCTCTAATTTCTATCATCACAACGCGATCCATCAAGCGCCAGTGAAAAGTCGGCGACATTACACTTCATCTCGCAACTCGAACGCGCGATTGGTGCCGGCGCCGCTGGGCTGTTCTGCAGGATGACCACGTTCAATCTGTCATCGTATGTGAAGAAGACTATGCGACGTTAGCCCAGCCACACCAGATGTAGCATCAGGCAGGTGAAAGGAGATCTAGTTCTTCGTGTCTGAGCAAAGAACCGGATACATAACAAGAGCAGCAATTTTTTTCCATACCCTGGGAAGTACTGTAGGCTCTCGGGAATGAAAGGCGGCGTAGATCGCGAGTTGTGATGCCGTGGTCGTCAATGAGCCTCATGATGAACGATCCCTTTTCACTTAGACGGCGATGACATATGTTAGAGAGCCGCTTACACAGCCGGCCAATGAGGTTTTGACCGAGTCTGCGTCTTCTCGAACGCTATCCAGGTCTTGGATAGATCCCAGGAGGGGCCAGGTTTACAGCGAGTTTAAAGGCCTGGCGGGTACTGACGTGGTGGTATGTGTGGAAGCCCAAGCCTTCGGGCTCGTTAACAACGCGCGTTTGACTGTATATACAACACCTGAGCACACCGTCACGGGTGTCGAAAACCATCTTTACGACCAATGGCAGTAGACAGGCTGATTACCGTGTTTCAGCTATACAATTCTTCGCTTCTTCAATTTCGTACCCAAGCTACCCCGCGCAGCGTTGTCCACGCCAATTTCCCCGGATCCCCGCGAAAAATACGGGGAACCGGAATTCCACCACTCAACAGAAAGCAACGCAAATGAACACCATTGTCGTCACTTGATTAAGCTCCAGCAACAATGCACTTATGTACTACAAGCATGGCAGCTGCTGTGTAACCATGGCACCTCATCTAGACCTTGTCAGTTCACGTCGGTACAGATCCCGTTTCCTGGAAAATTACACTGATCGCCAGGATTGACAACCGGGATGCTGGGAGATGTTTTTTCTTTTCCACATCATGGGTTGGTATAAGTATACTCGTGGTACCGGGTGGTGCTGCTATGTCAAGCTGCAGCTATCCCTCTAACCTTCAGTGCGAAAATGAAACTCACCAGTTTCTGCTCGTTCGCGGCTTTACTGCTACCTGCCTCGACAAAACCCATAGGCACAGATAGCGATTATGGCCTCATAGGCTTCGCCAAAGACAACCTCATCGGCACCACAACCGGCGGCTCAGAAGGCGAAACCATCACTGTCACCACACCCTCTGCTCTCGCCTCCGCGGTCAAAGGCGACACTCCCCTCACGATCCACATCACCGGCACCTTCAATTTGACCTCGCGCCTCCGCATCGGTAGCAACAAATCTTTGATCGGCACGGGTGCGGGCGCCAACATCCTGCACTCAGGCCTCACCATCATCAACGCATCCAATGTCATTGTGCGAAACCTTGGCATCAGGTTCGTCTTGGGGGATGATGGGATTACGATTCAGAATAGCACGAGGGTTTGGATCGATCATAATGAGTTTGAGAGCGATCTTGAGGGTGGCCCGGATAAGTATGACGGGCAGTGTGATATTGTGAAGGGGAGTGATTGGGTGACGGTCAGTTGGAATTATTTCCATGATCATTGGAAGAGTAGTCTGGTTGGGAATAGTGATGCGTCGAGGGAGGTTGACCAGGGCAAGCTACACATTACGTATCAGTATGTTGATGTCGTTCCCAGAATATCCTACCCTCACTCCCTATTCCTCTACGCATACATACTAACCACATCTCAGCCACAACCATTGGCGCAACGAAGGTACGCGCGGCCCCGCCGGCCGCTTCGGCCACCAACACGTCTTCAACAATCTATATGAAGACTTCCACTACCAAGCAATCCATAGCCGCAGCGACAACCAAGTGCTAGTCGAAGGCAATGTATTTCGTGGGAATACGACTGAGGCGTTGTCGACCTATGGACTTGTCATTCCGGCGGATAGTCCGAACACAAGTCCGGATGGGGACTATGAGATTGATGGGTTTGCGAATTTGGGGGCGAGTAAGTTCATCCGATGAGTTCGTGTGGGAAAAGCGTTGGATGATATGCTAATATGTCGTAGAGAACGATTGGGGCCCGGCGAAGATAAATGTTACGCAGGTTGGGAACTTTACGAAGGCGCCTTACGAATACACACTGACACCGTTGAAAGACGTACAGGAAGTGGTCAAGGCTGGTGCGGGCTTGGGCAAGATCTAGGTTCACGCCAGTTTTAGCTGTCTTCTTTTTGAGAAGTCGACAGCGACTATTGTCTAGATGTAAATCCGTTCCTCGACGTAATAGCGATTAATCTGCTGCGCCATTCCGTGTAGGTGGAGTGCTTCCACTTTGACTTATAGTTTACACATGTGCAAGCGCACGAGGCAATATTCTTGCTACCTTCCACCTTTCCTCTCCTCTCCTGTGAAAACGCCCACACGCCTCACGCCATGGAAAGCGTCCTGTCGATAAATCAGATATCTCTTTAATATCGTATACCAATGAGGGTTTCCTAACTACGATGAAGTCTAGCCCGGGACGGAATGCGGCGGTCGCGGTTGGGTCCCGACGCGAGGTCGTCAGCTACTACGCTCGACCCACGTGCACGCACGTCCGCCTCGCATGAGGGTGCCGCCTACAAGTGCACGTCCGCTTCTATCGGCGCTAAGTATTCGAAGACTTCTATCTTGGTTTGCAAGGTGGCCTCCGGAACTCACTGACCAAAACGATCACTTCTACCATGCTCCGAACGGCATGCTATGTGGGCTCCAAATGGTATTCTTTCCTGCCCAACGAGGAAGAGATGGACATGTGGTGATGAAGAGGCACGGCCAAGTTCGCAATCTAGCCTTGCACGAGTGTGTTCGTTGAGCATCTGTTCACGATTCATCACGAAAGATATCAAAAGAGCTGTGTGTCTATGCTGATATCAGACTACAGCGCTATCTTCAAATCGCAGCAGCCCAAATGCTAAACGGGAACAGCTCATAGACTGCATCTTTGCCTGTCCCGATGTGGACGCTGCGCAGCCCATCCCGTGTGAGGCGCCGGGACCCTGGCCACGTCAATCGCATGCTTAACATAGCCTTTATGTCGCACCATTCTGAAGCAAGTGGAGGTAGAACTTTGCCTGCGAGAGGTGCTACGCATCGAAAGAGCGAAAAGCGACAAATTTACACTCTATTGAGGAGGCCGTTTTCTTTCACGAAAGAACTTTGTGACGAAAGCCCGAATTGGCTGCGTTCTTCTCGAGAACCTAGATGTCTCTCCAACTAGCACGATTCTTTTGCAACGAGTATTGCTATGTTATACTTAGGGAAGGCTGAATGACTCGGCGAGATGACTCGGCCCACGCCTGCGGCACAACTCATGATCTGAGCAATGGGCCGAGTCATAACTCATGTCCAAGAATCCATCTGGCGGGATCGAGATGCTGATGTCACAGTGATTGAGTTTAGACAATTGTACAGATTTGACAAGGCGCCATGTGGAAGGACAAAGCGAACTATTAGAGGTGAGCCGCTACATGATTCAGAAATCGGCAAACAGCAAATCTAAAGTCTATCTTCAGCGAACGCGAATTCAAACAGTTTGCAACTTTGCTGAAGCTACATCCCAAGCTATCGTTGAGCTGCCGGATAGAAGACAATGACATTAACACTGGCAGTGCGGGGATTGGGGTAGGAAGTCTTAGTCTTGGTTGATCCTGCCTTGTTGAACGGTAGAAATGGAATCGAGCGTACAATAGGGGAGTCTCTTGGTACCCCTGCGCTCGTTGGCCACGTTGCACAGTCATAGCTCCGTCCCCTGTCCAGATGCAAGCATCAACTGTGATTTCCTCGTCTTCATACAAACGGCCAAAAGGTATTTTCACCTTCGCAGAAGGAACTACGCGCCCGACGAGCTCGACGAGACGATTCACCAAACTCGATCCCATCATCATTAAATGCTAGATGCAGTCGCAAAAGTGTCACACGCACATCGCCATGAGCGCCATCTTCAAGGAATATAGTACCAACCGTTTGCCCAGCGCAGAACCTGTACCCAATGTCGTCTCGTAAAAGTCATCACCACTGTTGGACTTGGAGTTGCTGGTTATTTGTCGGTTCCGTACCACAACCCCCCATATCAACGGGTATTGTATTCCAATCGGTCAGTTATACGGCTTCGAGGGCTATTATCTCCAGCGGGTACAGATGCGTTGACACGTATTGTTGATGGAATAATCCGGCTGTGGAAGCCGATCGGTACAGCGAGCTCACGCGGCACAGGAAAGTCCGTGGGAGCTTCACTAAATGGCCTGTTCCTAGTGATCAACGACAGCCTCACAACCGCCGAATTGGCAGAAATCCTCAATATTCAGCATCCCATAGCGACCGGCGCGGCGGTGGATTTGTGTCGTCAGCGGCACACAGATCCTGTTGTATCGGATCCTTCGCGTTGCATTTGTTCACGACTCGCAAGGCTACTAGATCCTAAACGAGGCGTTCGGAGCGTTCGACGCGCACCCACAACTTTAAACTTTGACATGGGAGATGACGTCCCGTTATGCACATCACGAACTGTCATCACCCTCATACGGCGCGGCGGATCCTTCCCCTCCTTTTATTTGTATCACATCAAGGTGGCGCACGGAGATCACCACCACCCTGAGATACGGCCGCCAACCTTCGTCCCCGCAAAACCATGAATGGGATTGTTTATTACCTTCTGCGCGAGGCTGCACCACCTTGTTCATCCGATAAGGTTTACCGCCCCTCTCGCTAGTACACCAAAACCAGCCTCTGCTCCGGATAGCATGTGGACACTGACTAGGTGGTAGCCTTGTCGGGATCGCCAATAAGAACAGCCCGCCATAGTTTTGTCATGAATCAGGCAGTATTGACCACATGGTGGTCCCTGAACAAAGCCATGATGCATGTTAACGGCCACGAACCGATTCTGAAGGGCTGGAATTATTTGTTAAATTCTAGCAGTGTTTTCATAGAGCAATACAGCGCGAAGAAACCCAACGTTTGCGATGTGCAGATACCAACGAAAAGTACCCAACGATCCAAGGCAGCAAGTCCAGCGATAAATTTTCTGCGGGTCAGGTTTCATGCTCCTTAGGATGTGATGCTATGCATCTCTGACCCTTGAGGGTCTCTCCACACAAAGGCGCACATCAAATGCCCTTCCGAGGCGAGCACGTTCTTCGCAAACGTACGATGCGACGCGGTAAACTACTTGTCACACCAATCAGTACCTATCTTGCGATTCATGAACTGGCGAGCCCCCTGCCAAATGCCCACCCGGCATTTGTGACATCCTGGCGGCCGCTGTCAACAGGTGTGTGGCCCGCTCGCTAATCGCTAGTCCGTTGCTCCATCGTTTCTCCCCCTGCTACGCACGTTCTCTAGCCCGACTATAGAGGCTGCAGTCTCCCGCTTTGTCGGCTATCATGCTTTATACGAGCGACCGCCGTGCCCTATGCTTATGTGGTTGGTGACTCTTTTCGCTCCCCCAAGATAATTTAAAAAAAAGACGTAGCCTCGCAGGCTACGACGCGCATAGGAAACATGTCAGCTTCTGAGCTGTTCTTGCGGATATTCGCCCACACACCCGATCCGAATGAGCCACTTCCCATCTCAAATCGGCCAGAAACCATCTATGGCGCAGTCGTACCCTTTCTAATCATATCATGGTTCGCAATCGGGATGCGAATATGGGTTCGTTTTCGCGTTATGCAAGACATTGGTTGGGATGATTTCTTCGTCGTATTAGCTGGGTGTTCGAACACTGCTGCGAGCGCCTTAGTACTAATTTGTAGGTATTGTGACCAACCGATATAGACAATTGCTTACTTCTTACGTGCAGCAATAAAATACGGACTAGGTCAGCACTACCTCTACATTGGAAGAGCCAACATGGTTACATACCAACAAGTATGTCTCCTTCCTCATGCATCGCCTCCATAACTTACAGTTAGCAGTATTTCTACGCGGAAAACGCCCTTTACTGCACCCAAACTGCCATCATTAAGATCTCTCTTCTTTTGCAATATCTACGCATATTCAAGGCCGGGACCATGCGCTGGGTCTGCATCGGTCTCCTCGCCATCATCTCCATGTGGGGCATTGCGTTTTCACTACTCTCATGGATACCGTGCTATCCAGTACAACGCTTCTGGGACCGTTTTGACTATCCGGACGCGAAGTGCTGGGCCTTCGGGTTTGCCGACTTGGAAGGCTTCGTCGCCGTGTTCATAAGTCATACCGCCATGAACATGGTCTTCGATTTCATCGTGTTTTTGGTTCCGATGGTGCTTTTCAGCCAGCCGAACCTGAGGATGAAGAATGTTGTTGCTATGGCGGGAATATTTGTAATTGGTGCGGTGTAAGTATACTTCCTCTTTCGTACTTCTTCTATCGTCCTCTATGCTCTGTCATGGCCCGGAGCACTAGTCTTCCGTGGAAATCTCTGTTCCGTCTGAAAGGCTATCCTATGACTTTCTGATCTCTGGCGGCGACTCATCAAGCGAAGAGAAGCATTACTCAGAGCACACAACTAACACTCACTAGCGTCGTATTCACATCTGTCTGGCGCCTCCACTCTATCGTCACAACCCGCGCCGCAACAAAACCCTACGTCGACTTCACCTGGTGGGCGCCAATGTCAATCCTCCTCTCCTGTCTTGAGATCAATCTGGCCATCATCTGCGCCTCAATGCCCGTGTTCTGGCCCGTCCTTGAAAAGTCAGTCTCCGCCATCTTCGTCACACACGAAGTGCACGTTACCGAGCACCGCCGCCTCGACGACACGGATGACAATGACAACGACAACTACGAGCTCGTGCAGTCGCGCAGTCTGGGGCGTACGCCGAGCACCAAGAGCGAGGGCGGAAATTCAAGGGAGACGTTGCATAGAAAACAGGGCTCTGACAAGGCGGGGTATTATAAGGATGCGTATGTAGCGGCGCATGTGGCGCCGATGGATCAGGAGCTGGGAAATGGACAGATGGGTTTGGAGACTAATGTGGATAGTCGGCCGGATAAGCCGCCGAACTGGAATTTCTGAACAATGGGTTGCGGTTACACTTTGATGGAGCTCGAGTCCTAGTTTCTTTGGCTAGGGTGATTGGCGGGTGGCAATATTTAAAAGGCTTGCGGATACCCTGGAAGCTCAATCACTAGCTTTCGTTACATTCTCTCACGATACTGATCATATCGCCAAATGTGCAGGACCTTGCTATGATAGGGGCTAGGCATGGTGCAGCTTTCGTGCAACCTCTGTGTTGTGAGAGAAGGATACGTTACGAATAGTCTCGTCCTATCATCCCTTGTGTACAGTACACTCGGTGTCCATATCATCGTACAACCGCCACCCGCTCCACTGGAAAGAATGCTCCATTAGCCACAAAACCACATCAAACGCTCCAAAGAGAACATATCGCAGCGTCCAAACCCGCTCGTCAGCATTGCCCATCAGAAAGTTCACCCTTGGGCGTATAATTGACCTTCTCGTATGTACTATACGTCACGAAAGATGAATGCAATAACCGCAAGCCAGACTCGGGACGATCATTTCGCGGTCTCCGTGGTGAATGGTAGTCTTATCGGAAAGCACGCCAAAAAGCAATGAAGCTGCAGTGGAAACAGGCGAACAATTTAACAGGAGGTTTGAAGCGATCAAAGTGCTGGCTAGAAAGTAGTGCTGGAGAGACGGTGGTATATCAGGGACCCGGCGGCGAGCATATACGTTGACAGCATCGCAATGAAGCAAATGTAAGTTAGGATTCCGAAAGAGAGCGTGGTTTTTAGATTGGTAAGGCGAGCATTACGACACCGAAGAGTGTCAAGTAAAGCGCGTGGACAGACACACTTCGATCTCTGTTCGTGATCTTGACCGCTTTGCTACCGTAGAAGACTTTGTATCTAGCGACTTGGCGGGTTGCTGTTGCCCATGGAACTGCCGTCTGACACTGTAACGGCGCGAGATTAAACTAGGCGAGCATGCATGATAATCAAGCCGCGGACAAAGGTCAAAGAGCCGTAGACTACGGCTGGACGACCGCGTCGGATGAATGCATCTGTTTCGTCGGAGACTTCGGCATACCTCGACAGCATCGCAGATTTGGCACGCGGAAGTGATCGAATAACAAGCAACTAGTCCATACTCGCATAGCCGATCTTCGCGCCAATATCACCCACGGCGATGCCTTGCATCGGCTGGTGCGTGATCTGATCGCGGATTTGTAGAACAAAGGTTTGCGGGCCGCGATTTTCGTATTCCGCCTTGGAAGAGTCTTTCGGCTTGCCGGGTGTTGGCACTAACAGCTGTGCCACCACAATCTGCAGCTCAGTTAGATTATGCGTTTCAGCCTTATTGAGTTTGCACATTACACGTGGCTTGGTCCAAGGGGAGAGGTGATCTGAAGTGACGTACGGCATGTGTTGCCGTGCGGCCGAGCGACCCAATCCACCACTTGCTTGCTGTCAGACAAGGGCTGTAAATCTCGAATTCTTTCTTCGCCGGATCCCATGTGGCAGCCATTTAAAGTCCGCGCACGTTGCTACCGTGTCAGCTCGCTTTGAGCGTAGCAACCGATGATGTCGTAGTCAAGAGCCTGAGGCATCCAGTATTGCTTTTGCTGCTCTGACCCTTGCTCGAGAATCGTAGTAACTAATCAGGAGTGTAGACATGTCAGCTGCGTTGCGCCTCGATCATCATGCAGGGATGAATGAAGCCACTTGCAGAATTTACGAAACATGGTCATGTGTAGATGGTAATGGCTCATCTCGTCGTTGAGATACTCCGCCATTATATAGTGGACGCATGATCCCAGCCTTCCCGTCTGACAGTCCTCTGAATTGCCTTTGTGCGCGCAAGTCCAAGATGGTATCGCTTTGGATGCGAGAGATTCATTTGTTGATCCTTGTTGAACAACAGTTCCTTTTGCAACACTCTTAATACCTTCTCTTGGCGCTCTAGGAAGTCATCTCACGATAGGTGTTTGGATAGTTCGTTCACATGGATGCCTGAGCCGTTGCGCTCGGCTTGTAACGTTGCCGCCCCATCGTACCGGGGCTTGAGGTGATCGGCAAAGTCTGACATGTCGCATTGAGGATGTGAACAAGTAAAGACTAGGTGAGCTGTAGTATCGTTCGCATTTTGATAACAAAGACCCAGCCATGATTGAGAGGTTCATATGCGAAGCTGTGGTAGCCTCAGTAGATGCAGTCGTCTAGTCTACCGCTGCTGCTAGTTGAACCGGTACTGCTCTAACGTCATTTACCACCCCGCGTTACCCCGGTAATTCTCGGCATGCTGAGCCATTGCGTATCACAAGATGTGACGAGCTAACAAGTGACTTACCCGTGAAGAGTGATAACTGCCAACGGAACCGCAATGCGCTGATGCGGCGCGGGGAGAAAGTATGAGGGTCCGCGAGAGGCGGGTGGTGATGGTGGCGGAAATCAACAAGGATATCAGTGGTAAGCATGGTCTGCGCAGAATATATGTCTACGAAGGGCCAACGTGAGATGCTAGACTCCATTAGGTACATGTGCGAATGTGGCCTTATCGTGACTCGAAAGCATCTTGAATTAAACAATCAAGGGAATCCACCAAAGACTTACATCGACATAGTTATACAGAGTATCAGATGTCCAAGCCCAAAATGCAGAAGAAGCCCATTTCCATACAAGATGCATGTGCACCTAGATAATGCTCAAGGATGTCGTGTAGCCACATGAAGAGAATACGCGCTTGGTCTAGTTCATGTACATGGTCCAGGGATTCCTGGGCAAATGTATGCACGCAAGTCCAGGGGATATCCATATCCTTCCGACCGCTTCGGCGGCGTTGCAACCGTCGTATCCGCCGACGGTCTAGACAATACGCTCGCACCAATCGTACAGACCCCCCTCTTCTTTCTTCAACGTCTCCAAGTCCACTGCTGCAAGGCGGATCAAGATCTCGTATGGCGCCTCCTTGCCGTTAACGAGAGTACGACGCCGTGGCATGATCATCATGCCGCCATCTGAGGCGTTGTGCCACCTTCGTATGAACTCAGCACGACCATCTAGAGAGTGCTTGTTCAGGTCGGTGCCGGGAATGTTCCATTGAAGGTCTGCAGAGAAGTTCATCCAAGACGTGACGTAGATGTCACGACCAAAACGAAAGCCGAGGGCGCATTCAGTGTCCCCAATTTGCTCGATCGACTTGAAGAATGCGAGTTGATTATTGACCCATTCAGGGTTGGCTCGGTGGATAGCTTGCCGGATCTCACTAACGACGGCAACAACAGTCTTTTCCGTAATGCTGTGGGGTATGTTAGTCGTGCTTAACCTAAGGCATCGCAGAAGGTATCAAACAAATTTCGGCGCTGAGCAAGAACAATGATTGCTATTGGAGGTGAGAGAGAAATGTTACTCACCGTTCTTCAGCTGTGATGTCTGCAATGGACAGTGTGCCTTTGGAGAACAACGCCCCATTGCCCATGTACTCTGAGGTCATCTCCGGTTTCCGTCTCTTGCGCAGGTCTGTAGCAATACCTATATTTGTCGTCTTGTGCTTGCAGTCTGTTGGTTCAGATTTCGCGCCATCTCCATCGTTTGCTGCAGTACAACCACAGTCGCCTATCCTCGAAGCTCGCGCTCGTGTCACATGAATCCACAACAAAGCGGCTATGACATTGCAGATTGAGGGTGGTGAGTCTTCGGGGAAATGTGCCTTCAGACGGCTGCGGTAAGCTCGGACTTTCGCCGCTGGAATGACAAGGTGCTTTGCTGTGACAGGAGCGTCGTCGGCGAGTGTTTTGTCATAGATGTACGTTTCTAGTATGTATGCGTCTGCATTGGGGCGCTGATCCGGTGTAGAACATGGTGCGAACTTGTCGAAGTCTTGCCGCAATTGCGACTGATCTGGGGGCATGTTTGCAACTAATAGTTAGCGAGATTACATAAATCAACGAAGATCAAAAGACCAACTTGGTACTGGTATTCTTTTATCCCGTACGACGCAAGACTCCATTGAAATCTCCTTTGCAAGGTAAGTCCAAAAGTTGCTGATCCCGGAGCAGTCCATTACGGTGTGGTGAAAGCACATGAACAGGACAAGTCCACCAGGAATGAAGCTTGCCTGGGACCTGAAGACAGGGGCGCTACTCCTCTCGAAGTCTACCATCCCCTCGCCGTTGGGTGTAATTCCGCGATAGTTGAGAAGATCATCGGGGCGAAACAAGCCCGGAGTGAAAACGTCCGAAGGCATTCCGTCTGCCTTCAATTGCTCGTACGTGTAGCTAAACTCGTCCGAAGGGATGAATTTGGAACCGAAAAGGCACGACTTTTGTAAGTCTGGGACCTCGCTTGGATAAGCTAGCGTCAACTTTCCCGATCCATCGTCATCAAGGCTCAGGGTGCCTGCAAGGAAAGGGAATTTCTTTAGCGTCTTGCGAAGACCATCGGTAAGGGCGAGAATAGCGTGCTCAGCTTGATTCCCATCGGGGAAAGGAAATATAAGTAGCGTCTGCCTAGAATATAGAAATAAGCCGACATCCTCAAAAGATTTGATATCTCGCCTGTAGGCTGCGTACGTATATACTCGGGGCGTACGTTGATCGACAATGGACAGGTGCAATGTTTTCGTCTCCATGCGAGGTGTGGGGCTTTTGTAAATCATCAACGAGTTCGAGAATCGTCGTAGGCTTGCAGCAAAGATACTCGGAAAGGGGAGGGGCGGGGCTCTGTAGGTACCCTTGAGGGGTCTATATGTACCCAAACCAAGAACAGTCACACATACCAGGGATTCGGGTGAGCAAAACCGTAGCCTCTGAACAACGAGGAGGTGTCATTTTCAACCTTTCACCGCCATCGCCGTTGTGTTGTGTCACGTCCAGGGACGACGCACAGGCTCCGTGGCGCTGGTGCCCAAGATTGGGTTAGATCGTCTGCACTCTGACAGGCGCGGGAACGTCAGCCCGCTTCCCCGTCTTCAAGCTTTCCATCTTGGTGGCACCCGTCATGCGCGCAAGGCCCTTGAGGAACAAGGTAGCGTTCGTCGGGGGTACGGGAGACCAGCGTCGGCGCACATGGGCCTTCGGTTGCAGCCGTCGCCTGGCGACATTGAGCGGCTTCCCGCAACCTGGAATGTACCAGTTCCATCTGCGCCGCAAGAGCCAGCAACACACGATGCGCCTGAATCAGGAGTCAGCGTGGGCACGGAGATTCGATTGGTTCTCGTGCTATCGAAAAGGGAGGATTGCGAGAAGGAGGCGGTCCGGACCTGTTTGCTTCTCGGCAGTCCTTGGGATCAACCCGGATGAGCCGAACATTGCGCCTATATCCATCTCTATGCATGACAGAGCGCAGAGCGCGGAACATGATTGCTCGAGACAAAAGGCAACCGCACCCTGGAACACGAAGCCATTTCTAGCCTCGTGGCTATCCTCATGTGTGGTGCGCACAATGCCGACATGTTGCGTGGCCATGGTAAAGTGGTTGTAGAGAGCTGGCGCTTCCATTGTCCAGGTATTTGGATGCGCGGGCCTGAAACACCCTAGAGCCGTGCGTAAGCGCTTCTAGGAATTTGATCTCAAAAAAAAAATAGAGCTCTTCTCTCTAACACGCACGTGAGGCAAAGCGACACGTAGCGAGCATGCAGGTCAAGACAGCGCAGCAGGCCCTGTGACCCCGGTCTAAGTGAATCCACAAATTAGGAATACGATGTCTCGTACTGTGCCGCTTAATTGCAAATGCGTTTTCACGTCTCTCGCCGATGTGACGCGCAGGTATAGCAGGGATGCCTGGAGGCTCACCATCTTTGAATGGCCTGCACCGAGGCGCTTGTCGTCGTTGAACTTGGCCCGAAGTACCCAAGCCGACGTTCTTCGCTAGTCGCTGTGTTGAGATGGTGCTTCAACAAGATCCTGCAGATGTAGATATATCTCCGCAAACCTAGTTGTACCGCATCTATTATTGGACACTTCATTCAGCGGAGAGGTGCAATTTCAGGCTTAAGGCATGCGGTGCCACCAAAAATGTGTCACCATGAGACTCAACGGCCATTCAGAATTCGCGGAGTAGGTATCCCAATACACAGATGTGTGTCCGAGACCATGTCTCTACTTGCTCATGTGGAAACCAAGCAAAAGAGGACCGAGGTGAACCTTTGCGCAATGATCCTGAATTTGGGACCGTGCCGTAGGCTTAGTGTATGGTGCCAATCGGGGATATCACGGTCGGCTACGCAATGGCGTTGATCTGAAGGTGCCTCTATACCAGATGTTGAAGAAGCCGACTCTCCGTAGGTTTTTGTATATAACCAATGTTACCAGTTTCGCAACTCTGTAAGATGCTAACAATCTGTCAATCTTCTAGAGAGGCTTCTTGATCCTATGGCTCGTGATCAGCGTTGGTGTCTCGTAGATGTCATCAACTGAAAGAATACGCTGCAAAGTCTTCGATTCGCACTGTGTGCGGCAGGAACGGTTCCGCTCGATAGTGGCACGTTGATCATTGAGCGGGGCAAGTCTTGATATGTTGCATTCGAGCGAGATCGAGGTCGAATGCTGCTACTTCGTGTCAGTGAATTCTCCTTGAAGACGTCCGAAAATAAGATTTTTTATGTACCCCGCACATGCGACCTGTGTGTTCGACGCGATAACAGAGTTGTAGGTTCCCAGTTCTTGCTGCGGGGCAGGCGTACCTCAGATTAACGAGATGCCGACAAGTCCCGGACATATCATGACACGCGCCAGTGACTCATTAACCTCAACTACCAAGTCCTCAGGTCCCCCAAAAATGTCCGAAAACGAGGACAGGAGAGGCATGAGGCTCTTCTTGTATTTTTTTTCTTAAAGTTTGTGTAACCATAGAATGGGTACGTATTCAAAGGGAGCAGGTTCTTGAAATCTGCTGCCACTACGTGTCCTGGGGAAGCCTTTTGCACCGCCTAAGACATTGTGTCCAATTTCCCTGAACTAATCGAACATTTGCTGATCTTGTACACCCAATCAAAGAAGACAGCACATTCATGGTACCGAGACATGCAGGGTGCAACATCCTGCCCAACACGGCAAGCACATCCACTCCATGGAATAATCAAGTCTAGTAATTAATACGTAGCAGCCTCTTTTTAGTCGTCTGCTTAGCTTTGCAAGTCGGAATTTTGCATGGTTGGCTATCGATGATGCGCGGTTGGATTATCAACGGACACATTTAGAGCTGCTCTCCGACATGTTAGCCCTACGGGATACCATCTTGAATAGACTAAACCTGATTGAGGTTAGAGCGCTGGACTGGACAGAAGAGATTAAAAAGACATTGTAGTAGCCGGTGGTTACGGGTACATGGTCGCTATGCTCGCCGTGCTGGCGCTGGGGGTAGTCGCTGTCCCCATAGCACCTACAATGCTTGTGCAGGAAGCAGCGTGTTTGGTTGCAAAGTCGCAAGCGGCCTGGGTTCTCGTAAGCTCGTTCGATCTAGAACAGTGCCGCAGGCCGGTGAAGCATGTAGCAACCACGATTAACGAGCGCTTCCGCGGCGTGCCCATCGGGCCCTGTACCTTTATCCCCACGCTCAAGCCCAGCGATATTCTTATTTCGTCGGATCGTGCGTTGGACGAAAACGCGCCCATCTTTTTCATCTTAACTTCGGATACTACAGGATCGCTGAAGAGTGCTGTTTTGCGGAGGTCGTTACGTATTCGATTGCGCTCTGGCTGTAGCCGACCACTACCAGTTCCGTGAGGACGATGTGATGCTGCACGTCCTGCCCGTGCACCATATGACTGGTGTTGGTATCAAGTTGTTCCCCATTCTCGTAACGGGGGGTTGCATAGAGTTCCGTAGCGGAGTGTTCGACGAGAAGTGGATGTGGGAGAGGTGGAAAGAGGCCGGGTTCAACGGTCGCCGGCGGCTGACCTTCTTCTCCGGCGTCCCAACCATATATATGCGGATGAGGCGCCATTATCAGCGGAATCTGGTCAAGTTGCCGCCTCCGGGGCTCGAAAAATACATTGCGAAGGCGAGGCAGTTCTGAGCTTGTCTCTGTGGGACATCGGCACTGGCTAAACCCTTAAATGACTTTTGGAAGATGCTCATGCAGAAAGCACAAAGGTATGGCGCCACGGAGTTCAGTGCTATCATCGCGGTCGCTCTGGATGACAAGAAGGCTTCCGATGGTTCGGTCGGCGAAGTAATCCCGGGGGTAGACCTCAAGCTGTCAGAGGGCGATGATGGGAAATTCTTGTTGAGAGTCCGGTAAGTAATGGCTACATCTCCACGGAGAGCGGATCCTGCTGACTGATGACTAGCAAACGTTCTCGAGATATTTACATGACCTGTAAGCCAAAATCCGAGCACACAACGAGGAAGACTACTTCCGGACCGGTGACATTGCACGTTGAGAGGGAAGATACTACTATATTGTTGGTCGAGCATCGTTTGATATTATCAAGACGGGTGGTTACAAGATATATGCCCTAGATATCGAGAAGGAGTTGTTGACCTTGCCATATGTTGCTGAGGCCATGGTAGTTGGGGTGGCCGATAAAGAGTTTGGCCAACGGGTGGCGGCGCTGATCTTCCTGCATGATGAGGAACTGAGTGATGATTTTCTTGAGACATATGGCAACACTGAATACATGTTGACCCGGGCGGATGTGCGAAAGGACCTTCGGGGTAGGCTTGCGGGTTTCAGGCTCCCGACCCTTCTCCGCATCGTGGACGGGGAGCTGCCAAAATCTACAACAGGTAAGTTCCAGAAGAAGCTGCTGGGCCCGCAGTTCTTTCTGGACGACTACCAGAGAGTCCCAGAGGTCCAGTAGTGGATGAGGACCGTGACAGTGCTTGCGAAGCTATGAGTTGATGACCGTGTCAATCCTTTGGCAGTGGGCGAGAAGAGTGATTCAACGGAGTAACTTAAGTAGACGGGAAAGTTGTTATTACAAACAGACTATAACAAAAGATGCAAAGCAAACCCTGAAGTCCGAGGCGTACGAAGATTGGAGCGAGCACGAGCGCGTGAAGCAAAATCTGGAGTGGACGCTTTCTGGGGACGAAGGCGTGCCAGACTCTGAGCCGAGCTGCCTCCGAACAGGGGCTAGCGGCACCCCATTCAGAGTACACATACAATCGTTATTTTTTAGTGTTTGTGTGAATCGCGGAAGTTTAGTGACAGAATGGCGAGGAGGACAGCGAGTCCGGAGCCGATGAGGGAGACGATGAGGAAGGCCAAGAGGGCGCGGCAGATTGTGTTGAGAATGCTGAGTAGAGAAGTGGCCGATTGTGTTAGCTCGGCGACGAGGGGAATGGATGTATCAGTCCGGCCGATCACGCGTAAGGGTTGGAAGTTCAAGACTGTCCCATACAGTGCTGTACAAATATGAGTAAAAGCAAAGTTTGACCGCGGATAAGGGACACGTACCAATAGCGTCAGAATACTTTAAGCACTTCTCTACTACAGCACTAGCCGCCTCACTGTCCTCCTTCCGCTCACAAACTCCATCCAGCTATAGTGTATAGATGCCCTTTATTCCAGCTTCATCTACCAAACCATCCACAGCCTGATCAATAATATTTTCAAGTCCATCGTTGAGACTGTCCAGAAGCTAATTTGATGGTGCCTGCATTGACTCGATCACGCAAAACCCAACAGAGACCACAAGGGTCAGAAAGAGGTCAGCCCTGTAAAGACGATCAAAGAGCAGGTAAAAGTTATGTAGATTGGGTATCGAATGAGCCCCTTAATGTACAGATACACTACAAAATTCCGTGATATAACCGTGCTGAACCATCAGATGCCGGACTAGCCATAATATGGAGCCTGAAGATCCGACTCGAACGTCGGCATTGAGTATTCGGAAGGAATGGTACCCTTTCATGCGAGATTAGCAACGACCGCAACCATCTAGATCGTACTCACCCAATCAAAGCCACCGAAATCTAGAGGGATGTCGGCCATAGGGAACGGCATCGAGAGTTGTGAGGTGTCGAGGTCGAAGAATTTGGCATTAGCGCCACCATCCGTAGCGAATTCTGACGCTTGTTCCTGCGCAAACATTGCAAAAGCTTCGATCGGGGAGCCGTTTGGCGCAGGTGCTGTAATCAAGGACTTAGCAACGTCCGCATCTGGCGTAGTGGTGTTTAAGATAGCGAGCAACTTACTTCCTGATTGAACATCGATTGCGTCGACCTTGCGAAGCATAAGCTTAATAGCCGTCACTACTCTGATAGCTTCGCTAGAATTGTCGCATGCTACAGTCCATATAGCATATGTGCCTCTTAAGGCTTCAACGATCTCAGCCCGGGTTGGCTGGCCGCTCTTGAACCGGACGCGAGGAATATCGCTTGGGGTTGGGGGCATGGGAGAAGCAAGATCTTTGTCGAGATCTGACAACAACACTGTTGTGGCTAAAAGGAAGTCGTAATTGACCAAAGATGACCGACGCCAGCTCGAAGTCCATAGTTGCCATCTAGACGACCAACTACTTGCCGCCGTGCGAGACTCTTTATCGAGCAGCGCTTGAAAATCGAGAATCTCTAGCGCAGCATCAAGACACGCCATTCGAGAATATTCATACCTGGGGTCAGTTCGTCCGAGGAGCATGTAAGGCCGATGTAGCATCAGCGAGGCCTTGAGAAAGGTGACACCCAAATACATCTTGCGCATGGCAACATCTGATTCGGCGTTGAAGGTAGTGGCGGTGACGCCCTTAAGTGAGCTGGGAATCGTGTTGTGATACTCCTGTAATGCTGTGTCAAGCTCCAGTGTTTCGCGATAAGGAATCGTTTGCCCAGTGTTGGACAAATCCACAATGCGCGCCATAATCTGCAGCCCCCGAATTCGAACAACGGCGTACAGCATCACGGTTGACTCAGAATCAGGCCGGGATGGTGGAAGCTCGACCATGTCTTCGTCCAGATCGGCATCCGTCAAATTCCGTGGTTCCATAACGTCGTACATATACGGCTGGATCATCCGAGGTAGACCATTCTGCATGGAAGTCATGAGATCGAGTGAAACAATCATGGTCCATATCCGACGTCGCATTTCGGCTTGAAAAGGGGTAATGTTAGGAAATCTCGAGGGTTCTCTGTGGTAGCCCATCCGGAGCGCTATGCGAACGAGAGTACCACAAAGAAGCCATATACCAAATTGGGTATCCCTGGAACGTAGATATTCCATGATGAAATAGGAGAGGAAGAGTTCTAAGGTGTATGGTGGGCACTTGGTGTAATCCCCTAGGATCAGACACTGGACAACCTTCTCGCGATAGAAAGCTATGCGAGCTGAAACGCCCTCGATCTTCGATGGGTTGGGAACTTGGTCCTGATACTCTTCCACGTTGCCGTGAAACCGAGTGGCGATCGCAAACACCGAGAACAAAAGCCCGAGCCACATGACAGGTACTTGTGAGGGGTTTTCCCAGAAATCCTCGTATTCTCGAAGAAACGTCGGCTTGTGCAGGAGAGCTATATCATTAGGGTAGTTCAAGGAACTAGGGTGATTGACTTACTTGGAGCCATGTCCAAGTATACGTAATACTTTACCACGAGTTGATCAGCCTCCGATTTCGATGGAAGGGCAGACAAGATCTCCTGGAGCGTGGCATGCTTATGTCGACTGAATAGGAGGTCAGGCCCGGTCAACTCGTCCTCTGGGTCACGGGACTGTGGTGCGGTTGGTATCTCATCGAGCGTCTCTTTCAACTCGGCAATCTAGTCGATTATCAGCGCATAAGCACAAAGGCAATCTCTATGCCAGAAGGCAGGATGACGCAACCGCGCAAGCGCGGGCGCCATGTTCGCGTAGACCGTATACTTACACCGTCTAGTATACTCGTCCAGTGACCGCTGTTCGTGTAACTTGTCTCGTTGGTTTCGAGTTTAACGCGATCAGGCGTCCCCGGTACGTCGGTATCTGTGTCACCGACGTGGATTCTGGGACTATAAGAAGCCATCGGGCTTGGGGTTTCCTGAGTCCCGTTTCGCTTCTCATTCATAAGGCTAGTGACGAGCTTCTCGAGTTGATCGATGCGGTCATGGACATTGTGAGTTGCCTTGGTCTCTGGTGTTGATGGTGCTTGGGGGTGTCTCGAAAATGTGCACGAGAGAGACAGGCCGCGGTCTACACATGCCTTGCATGGTTGCTGTCGGTCGCATTTCAGTCTCGGAGAAGTCATCAGCACGTTTTCAGAGGCGGTGAGGGGCTTGCTCACTTTCGGCGGCGACAGAGACTGCATGAAAGGATGGGTTTGTCTCTGCGGCGGCTCGCCGGAATGTAGCGTTGCTGTGGTGGTTGTGCGTCATAATTCATCGTGGCAGCCGGCTGTTCATCGGATGGTCCGCAGTCATTAGAACAAGCGGCCTGATATGAGGGTGAGTGTTGGATGCTGCCTGGCGCGCAAGATGACGCAGCACGAAGCGAGCGTGAGCCGAATTGGGCTTAGCCTTCAGCTCACCCACGATGCCTCTAGTGATCCTGCGCGTCCCACTATCCTCCTCCACAGACCGACTATCAACCCAGGCGTATGCAAATCTCATCAACGAACAATTCCTGTCGCGAGTGCCCATCCATGATTTGCACGTCATACGCTCTGTTGCACCCTCAAGCCCGTGCCTCAGACCCACTCCCTCTATTGCTTGCCGGAGGGTCCTCGTCGGATGGTCGGACTAGTCTTTCTTCATGATTGGCAGAACATGCTTCACTCATCTACCTCACTCGCATCTGTTCCTCGGGTAAACACCGCTTTTGCATATACCGGGGGAGGGGGAGAAGGCCACCCAACCCCTGGGAAACGTACACATGGACTCGACATTTGATTACAAGATTTACTTAAAGCTTCAGCGCACTCCAAGTTATAGACAGCCACCTTAGCAGCCACTGTCGGAGTCTAGGGCTTGCCCTTCCCACGTCAATTTCACTAAGCAGTTGCATAAATGGCGGAACGAGACGTGGACACCATCTCGTGCACGAACCTCGTCGCTCCAACGAAGCCCAACGTTAACATTGTCAACTGGAAGGGACCATTTACAAGCAGGAGAAAAGAAGCCACACACAGTACTCGTCAGTATGATTGCGTTGTTAGTGTAAGTGCTAAAGTCTTTCGCGTGTGCACTCTCACTGATAGCTACAAGCAATCTCGCCTCAACCATGTTTGTTCCTGCAGCTCCGTTGCTTCAAACTTCTTGTACCTTGCTTTCACTCTGGGCTGTGCCTTGAGCGCAACTACGAGCATGCCTCTCGTCTTCCTCTTCATTGTTGGATGCGTGGGCTCAGCACAAATGACTATTGCCGGCGGCACGGTGGCGGGATCTATTCGCACAAGAGCAACGCGGCACGATGATAGGCATGGTCGCGCTCGGGCCTATCGTGGGGCCTATTGCTGGCTGTTACATCGGGCAAGAGACTGGATGGAGATGGACTTTCTGGATTATCCTCATCTGCGTACGTGTAGCCCATCTGTATTTATGGAAGACCTGTTCAGTCTGGCGTTGTAAACGTTCTTGCGCTTGTAGTACTGCATGAAACGTATGCCCCAGTCATCCTCACTATCCGCCTTCAGAAAGCCTCTGACAATCTCGCTTTACGCTCAAAGCTCGATAGAGGCATATCCTTGTCAATTCAGAGACCATTGAAGCTTCTCATGTTCTCCTCTATCGTTCTACTTCTCAGTCTTTACGTCGCTTTCGCCTTCGGTCTGAACTTTCTCCTTCGGTCAAATCCTTCTGTTTGTAGCACTGAGCGACAAGATAGTCAAACAGCCCTTCCAATTTCCTTTGACACCCTTTACCTACTTAGAAACCCCATAATACATTGAGCGGTACCGCAGAAACTCAGATAAATGGCCCAAGCTAAGCTTAGTACAGCAGCACCTTGCGTAGACTTGTAGGCAGGTTGCTTATTGGTACTTTCGTCCTATGTGGGTCAGGTTAGATCGAGCTTGCCCTTACCAAGGTAAAACATCGACCTTTCAAGACGAAAGAACCCAAACCTACGCCCACTTTTGCCTTTACTATGATGCTCTTGTATTAAGCCTTACATCTTGTGATATAGATATTGACTATCTCTAAGGTAGATGGAAAAGGGTGATTGCCTCTTTAAGCCTAGCCTGGGCCATTTACTCAAGTTCATGCGGTACGTCTCCAACGCCGAGGTGTTTCTCGAGTCACGCTTGTGAGTCTCGCGCCGATCCGAGAGGATCGTTAGATGATGTTACACGTATATCGCAATTTTGCTGGGCAGTGAAATGAGGCATTGATCTCGAAATGCCGGCAATCACGTGAACGATTAGTAATTATGTGGGCGCGGGGAACTTTCACGATCATGGCCTGCTGCCGATCGCGAGGGACACTCCTTAGCAGCTCCCAAATATATCGAGCTAAGAAGCTGTTGTCCAGCAAGCGCATTGTAATATCATGCAGGACCCAAAGGAGAAGATCGCTATAATATCCTGCACAGAGTGCCAGCGTCGGAAACAAAAGGTGAGTCCGATAATGGTCGGACTCTGGGCGTGCTATCCTCGTGGCTAATCGGATGACAAGTGCTCGCGGAAATGGCCGTGCAATCACTGCCAGGCTCGAAAAGTGCCCCATCTGTGCCAGTTTGGACAGAAAAAAAGTCAACAGGCGTTGCCTTCTGAAAATTCTTGGTATGCCGGATTTACAGTGCCACGAGTTGCTGGGAGGCAACGATGAGGGCGTCAAGTTAATTTCGGAGTTGTCTAGGGAGCGCCAAAGTGAGTCGAGGGGTCCGAAGAGGAGTTTCCCCGAGATTGCAGTGGCTTCTTCGTTGCTACAGGACAGCGGGCAGGAAGAACCTGAAGATGGATTGAAGATGTGGGGGTACATGCCTGGGCATGTGCATTACAACTTGAGTCTTGCAGATGGCGATGTAAGTCGCGAATCATCGATACTTTTATTCCACTTACTCTATTCTAGAATCCGCGGCAAAATAAATCGTCCTGCAAGTCGGACAAGGGGGACGATGTTGAGAAAGTGCTGCATGCAATACCTCCACGGTCCATCACGGGTAAACCAGCCTCCGTCTCCAAAATAACTTGCTGATTCTCAGTAGATGCATTTGTCAATCACTTCCTTGCTATTGTCAACTACCGATACAATGCTATCTACGCCCCGACCTTCACCGATCAATACGTGCAATGGTGGGCCGACCGTGCGAGCGGCCATCGGCTCTCGCCAGAGTTCACGTGTCTTCTACTAAGAGTGCTGTCATACTCCGTCCAGTATCTCACGCCCTCGTTGCGCAAGATGATGGAGTTCGAGCTGGCCTGTACTTCGCAAGCACTGACGGATCGCTTTTCTGATGCAGCGGAACAGCTGAGCGAGAGCTTTTCTGCGTCGGATACTTGTCTGGAAAGGGTGCAAGAGCGATTTCTGAAATGCGCTTGGTTGAAGTCGGAGAGTAGGATTGTGGAGTCGTGGCATACGTTGGGTTGCACTATTCGAGAGGCGCAGGAACTGGGTATAGCTGCTTTCTCGAAGTTTATTGGTGTACGCTTTCTAAGATCGTTGCAGGGATCGACAAAGACACCGGTACCGAGGGTCTGACAGAGTTTGATATCGAGATTCGAAGAAGATTGTGGGCGCTGCTCTTCATTTGGGACTGGTACGTGACCACTCTTCTCACAAAATCAAGCTCATCAGTTACAGGCAGATGTCCGCATGGCTCGGTCGACCGCACCTAATCGATCAAAGAGATCTCAGTTTTGTCTTTCCGAACTTACGCCTTGACCAATACGCCGATGAACCGAATCATCTCTCCCCATTCGCCCACATGGCGCTCGCAGCCCAGCTCGCCCGCCGGCTCGCATCCCACTTGAACGGCGTCCAAACTGCCAGAAATCTTTCAGCTAATCAGGTCTCGGTGGTACTTGGCGAGATTAACAATTTTATCGATGAGCTACCACCGGTGTTCAGAATCGACAAACCAGATCTTTCATTGGATGCCCGATATCCCTACTATGTATTTCAACGTCACCAGCTACACGTAATGGTCTACATGACAATGCTCGACTTCCTAAAACCCTACTTAGCTGGAGATCCGCGGAAGCCAAGGGACTGCAAAGACGCCGAGCTTAGGAACGTTGGTGTAGATCTCGCCTTGAAGCTCCTCGGCGAAGCGCGCCTCCTCTTCGACCACGAATTCCCCGCCAATGCAAAATTTCACATGCTCGTGTTTTTCATCTTCGACACCGCAACCATTCTCTGCTCCGCCATCATTCATGACACCGACTATTTCCTCCCTCATCGCGAACAAGCAGTCGACGCCGTAGGAAGTGCGTTAGAAATGCTGCACCAACTCAGCCTTAGCACAAAAATAGGAGCGTCATCCTATCACTTCCTCTTCAGACTGGTGCAAGCTGCACCTGTCTTAGAACAGTACAAGCCCATTGGCAAACGGCAGAGAATGGATTTGAGGAGCCTGTCTACAATCGACATTGCAACGCCTAAATCTGCCGTCAAAGCTTTATCTGTGGATGTAGGGCCGGTGATTGATCCAGGGATGAAGGAAGCGGCAGCGGTGCTAAATCCGGTGACCGTTTCAGATACAACGACGACAGACGATTTAACGCTTGATTTTGATCTGTTCCTGGCGCAGAACCCGTTCGAGGCGTCGGATCAGATGGACATGGGCGACATAGAGGCTATATGGGACTGGGAAGGTCTAAACTTGGCTGGCTTTGTTCCAATGCATCCGAATCCGTATTCAAGTGGAAATGGAGGCTACTAGTCGGGCCTTTATATCTCACCATGACACTACCGTTACACCAGTGTGGCCTACGACACATCTCCGGTCGATTCTTGTAAAACAACTCACCTTTGCTCCACTATACGCTAGCATTCGACGTGATCATCAATTCCAACACTGACCCAAAGAGCAGAATTCGGAGTCTCAAGAACTTGTGAAACTTCCCCAAGCACTTCGACGCAAACTTTTGAAAGTGTGGAAGCGATGGACTGCTCGGAGGCGATATGGATCGAAAAAATTCAATTGTCCCGAACATTTTGAAGCTTGACAAGACAGATTATGGAAGGGCAAGAGGAACGGCGGATATTAATACCATGTAACACAGCGAGCTACAGTGCTGGAGCTAGTTTTCCGCGTTTGGTCTAATATTCCCAGGGGCACTAAATCTGCGGAACTGTGGCACATCGAAGGGTTCGAGGTCAATTGTAGGTGTCGAGCTCTTCCTATTTTAATAACACGCAATCTTCTGTTTTTGAGGTCCGGAAGGAGACTGCGAAAACCTACACGTGGGCTCGACGCACCATGTGTATTAACGTGTGTACTGGACTATAGCTTCAGAGGGGACCTTACACCTTTTCCGGGGTAATTTGTTGGAAACGTAGCGATGGTCATCACGAAAGTCGGCGCTAATGTGCATGCAGTTAGCATAAATGTTCCCAAATGCCAAGACAGGAACACATGTCATCTCCAACACGCGCATGCCACACGTATTCCACAACTTTATTCGACACCTCAAAGGAAGAGTTTCACCACCAAAAGGCTCCATGCTCTCCTCACCGCCTCCACTATGTTCAACTGGCAAAATGGCGTGCTACTCCTCATTTCCTACGTGGTGATACCGCGCCTCACCTTTCTGCCCAGCAATGTACACTCGCTCCTTATAGTCTTCGGACCCTTCCTCCTGAACCGGCTTGTGTACATGTTCAACACCTCCCGCGCAGTCTCGAGAAGCGTCCCTGTGCGACCACCGCCTCCGAAAGTCACAAGAGCGCTGAATCTACTTTTTGTGAGCACCGTCGTGTGCCTCGCACTCAGCTTACCCCAATTTGCGCCCGAGAATGTGTTCAAGCGCACCGAAAGCCGCCTCCAGATCGAGCCCAGGGTACTCTTTGCGCGTCTTCGTCTCTTGCGCCCGATTGCGGACGAGGACCAGTTGCTACTGGACAAGTTCTCGACGAACCCGACGAACAAGCTATTGTACCTAGTTTTTGGGCCAGACACGTTGCTGAAATGCATATGGTGCGCAACAAACGGCGGTACAAAGGATACGATGAACTACTTCCTCTACAGCGTTCCCAAAATCCTCGCACCGCACCTCGCGCATCTCGCCATCCTCGGTCTCGCCACGTCCTCGCTCGTGGGTCCAGAGGGCAGCCGGTTTCGCATACACGCTACAATCGCTGGGTTGGTGCTTACGGTGGCGGAATTGTGGTATTTAGGGACATACGATGTTACGCAGAACAAGCGGGCAAAGACCTTGGGGGACATGGAGTTCGTGCATTGGCGGGTGCACACAGCGCGCTACGTTGTATTCGCGGCGGTGGATGTGGTGCTTGGAGCGGTGCTTTGGCTTACCAGCACGAACCGCTGGCTTGCGAAACCGCCCTCGATGGCACAGCGGCTGGAGAGCACTACAAAGCAGGCGGAGGAGGTTGTGCACAAACTGCGCGCGTTGGGTTTGCTCAGCAATTCGATCAACAGACAGTCTGCGCTTCGTGGCGTGAGGGAGGAATACTGGCGCACTGAGGGTCAATTCATGGCAGAAACGGTACAGGAGGAGGAGGTTTCGACGCAAATCAACAAAGCGCTGACGACGCTGGACCTGAAGACGATAGAGGATCGGACGGGAGAGGTAGCGGATGGCATCATGAGCGCGATTGACGGCCTTCGCACATCTCAGGTGCTGTCAGGGAACAGTATCCTGGAGCCGTTGTCGTCATCGGGGTAGGGACGCGCCTTTTGACTTTGACATGCTGCATGGATGGTGCTGGGCGTACGATAACGGATATAGATGGCATGGCAATCTACGGCAGGCGATACCGAGGGTGCATGGCGACGGCGTTCCCGGTGTGTAGACTTCTTCTAGCGTGTCTTCTCGAAGACAATTCGCGCGATTCTCTGCAAAATCTCTGCACTTGTTCGAGCTTGGGGCCGTGTTTGGGGTCACTTGACGACGCGTTTTTCCTCCGCGCCTTTGTATCTTTGTTTCTCTTGGGCCGCCGCTTTCCGCAGTGGCGAACCCCTCAATGTTGTGCAGACCACGACAGTAGAGTGCCCACAGCATACTGCCGATATCGCCGTTCGTGCATCGCTGTGTCCATGGGTCCGTCCGTATAATCAGGGCATGTGGGCATGCATTGCAAATATTTGGCTCGGAATGTTGCCAATGCCAGATGAGCAATTGCGCAATCGGAGGCGTTTCGCAACGGATATGAGCGGCCTGGCGGGATAGACAAGGCGTGCAAATATGGCCAGGGCGCGCCCTATGCATGTCGCGAGCGGTGATGTATGCTGTGTTCAGGGATCGCGTCCGACGAATCCGAAGATGGAAATTGGGCAATTGAGGTATAAGATGGGCTGTTTTGGTGCGGTTTGAAGTCTTATCATCTTCGCATACGAGTCACAATTCATCTTGAAGAATTGCACTTGCGGAACAGGTTAGCGTCAGGTACATATACCGATTCCGCAACAGACGGACGAGACATTGGCGAGTAGAAAGGCTAGTTTACGACAGACCCGCGTCATCGGAGAGAGTGTGACTCCTAGGCAGACAGTGAAGGTGTGTATAAAGACCCACAAGCCATCTCGCCCGCTTTGTCTCATCCTATTCTCTTCCACACCCACCCTAACACCCTCCAGCCGAAATGTCTCCCGCTGCCATAACTCCGCCCTCGGAAATCGACACCGTCTCCGACCTCACCGCCCATGGCATTGAGCACGCCCTCAAGAAGTCCGCACCTTCCCAGTTGGAATCCGTCGGTCTGAACAAAAATATCACCGACCCTCGAGCTACCCCATCCCCGTCGTCGAAAAGCGGCACAGCTACGCCGATTCCGGAACTCGATGCTTCGCTCCTCCAATGCACTTACACGACGTCTCCGCGCCCCGTACCCGCTGCAGGCTCCGCAGAGCAGAAGTCTCTGAGAGTATGCACCGACCACATGATCCAGGCCCAGTGGACCTCAACGACGGGCTGGAACGCGCCAACGCTGCAACCCTACGGTCCGCTGTCGCTGATGCCGACGGCAAGCTGCCTGCACTACGCCACCGAGTGCTTCGAAGGCATGAAGCTGTACCGCGGCTTCGACGGCAAATTACGCCTCTTCCGCCCCCAGCTAAACTGCAACCGCATGCTCATCTCCTCAACCCGCATCGCCCTCCCCGGCTTCCCACCCGACGAGCTCCTCAAGCTCATCACTAAGCTTTGCGCCACCGACGGTGCGAAGTGGCTTCCAAAAGATCAGCCGGGGAACTTTCTCTACATACGCCCCACAATGATCGCATCGGATCCTGCGCTCGGCGTGCAGCGACCTAGCGAAGCCTTACTTTTCGTCGTTCTGTCGTGCTTTCCGGCCATGGATGCGGTAAAGGGCGGTGTCAAGCTGCTCGCTAGTCAGGACGATATGTGTCGTGCGTGGCCTGGAGGCTTCGGGTATGCGAAAGTAGGCGCAAACTACGGACCGAGTCTTGTGGCGCAGGGCGAGGCGCGAGCGAAGGGGTACGATCAGATTCTTTGGCTGTTTGGGGATGATGGTGTTGTGACGGAGGCGGGTGCTAGCAATTTCTTCGTTGTGTGGCGAACGAGAGATGGAGCACTTCAGCTTGTCACAGCGGATTTGGAGGAGCGGATCGTTTTGGATGGGATTACGCGGCGTTCAGTGCTGGAGCTTGCACGCTCAAAACTCTGCGCCAACGCCAGTTCCGAGGATCTGGAGCCGCTCGAAATCGTAGAACGCAAATTCACAATGGCGGAAATTGAAGAGGCTGCTGCTGAAGGAAGGTTGGTGGAAGCGTTCGCGTCGGGGACAGCGTGGTTTGTGGCCCCTATTGCGCGTATACATTACAAGGGGAAGGATATCGAGGTGCCGATGGGTGAGGGAGAAATGGGGAGGTATACGACACTGCTGAAAGGGTGGTTGAAGGGAATCATGTGGGGAATGGAGGGTTTCGAAGGGCATGAGTGGGGCTATGTTGTTGACGAGTAGACACATATTTGAGATGACTGAGAGGTGGCTGACGATTTCGTTGTTTCTTAGGTGGTAAGGCTTACACGGCGTTTCTGGGGTCTGGGCATTCTCTCAAGTAGCGACGAGCGCAACGTTTTCGGGGCAGAGCGATTTAGATAGATCCCTCGTAGATCTTTAATAGGTTGCAAACAAAACTCACTCGTTGAATCGCTCCTCGACAACCTAAGTATATCTATTACATCCTTTTGCGAGAACGGAAATGTGATGTAGCGAGTTAATTATAAGCAAAATAAGTCCACCACAAGCAGCCCTCGCACTCCTCATCTGAAGGCTGCTTCGCGGGTGGAGGTCCGACAACCTGGAGCAGGTTCCCAATCTATGGCAAGCCAAGCGGACTGAGGATTGGGGTCGTCATTGCGGTCGTTATGGGGTTCGTGTGCAGTGCTACGCAAATCCACAAGGCTAGAGATCAGGTAGACATTAGACAATACTTCCGACATATCAGGGGGAAACGATATTCGTGTCGAAATTTAAAGTGCCTGGAAAAGACAACACATAAATGCTAAAGCGGCTATACTCGATGCAAACGTCGTACAGTCTCACACACGTGGCGCTGTGAGCTCGGGAAGGTACCTGCGAGAAAAACGAAAACAAAGGTATAGTCGTCTGATAAATATAGAGAGGCTGTTTCAAGGTAGGATCTAGCCAAGTGCTGACTATACGGGGTCCTCCGTGCCGTGCCGTCAGAAATTGAGGTGTTCATTGTACCGTGAGGTGTGCACGATCTCAACCGCTTCCAGAGCGTCTCGAGCTAGGGATAATTGTGGCCCTGTCGTTCGATATGGAGCGGAGTGGCAGCGTAAGACGTGTAATTGCATCGCTAGGTCTCGAATATTGTTTAAGGAGAATTGACACAACGATTGTAGCCGCACAGTGAAGGGTTAGCGTTGCCCAGCCCGACTTGCTTCAGATAGGACGCTTTAGCGACACCAGAGGTTCCTTATAAGCACCACCAACAACCACCCATCAACCCATTGTATCCGCAGCCATGCATCGCCAGGTGTGGCTCTATTGAGGCGGGAGAGGCTTTCAGTGCAATGCACTATTTGGATTGACTTTGTTCAACGACACGCCGAAACAGTGTACAAACATCCCCGATGAGTTTAATGTTACACCAGGCGACAAATGTTTACGCCTATTGGAGATTCTGAACTGGATGTTCAGGCTACCAGAGCCGCCCCGGCGTAGTGGTCATGCTCAGGTTGTCTCTACCAGCGAATTTACAATACCAGCACCCGGTACACTTGACCATGTCCAGTTGCAAATACATCAGTCCTTCGCAACAATACATCTGGTCAGCATAATTGAGAAGAGCTGCTCTGCGGTGATAGGAAATCTTGTAGTTCCGAATTACGGCAAGTCCAATCAAGACGTGATGGGCATAAGAGGCTTCATACTGCAATGGTCGCTTGATGTCATGGATGCTGTGCTCAAGGCAGGCCCCGTACCAGATATTGGAGCCCCTCTCACTTCGCCCAAAAGTAACGAGGCCTCGTCCCGGTCGTCTCTCGATTCTGTATTCAGCTTACAGGCACCTCACCAGCGGTCTTCTGCATGCCTGCACAAAACACTTGTGTGTTGCATCGTAACCCATCGGTCCATGGCCCACCGACAGTATCAGCGACGCCCGCTCACGTCACACCACGACAGCTTGTTAAGACATTTTCAACAGGACCATCACCAAAAACGTCTGGCTTGCTAGGCCAGATATTCGACAGCTCGCCACATCATCCTTTCGATAGGCCCGTTGACCTCTCTGCCCTCAACTTCACCATCACTAAACCGGCGCAGATTAACGTTGCCGCCCGACGGGAATGGCTCAATCGCCTGCTTTACTATATTGGTACAGAGCTGGGCATCACGGAAGCCAGGGCGGTGCCGGCGAGCGAGGGCTACCTGGAAACGTGCAAGATTCAAGCGGAGGCGCTGTTCGCCCATTGAGCTCCGGCGGCCTGGAAACTCTTTCTAAAAGAGCTAAGCGGGGCTCTACCGACAGTGTGTTGGTTCAAGATGCTCGTTAGCATCGATTTACTTCTATCTCGCTCATCTTAATGTTCACACATCTTTTGAACGCGTGTGTGTACAATACTTTTCTGCCTAGCTGTCCTCCTCGGAAGTTGATAGACTCATGTGAACAGTATCATAACTACTCCGTGCATTATGATTGTATTAATACTCGAATGTGTGAACGAGCTTTTCATGTTCTGCTACTACGAACAAGTGACAGCATGGGACGATGAAATTTCAGTCATTGTAGTAATACAATCACAACACTTAGCCATTTCGTATGGAAACTTGATGAACCGTTCATTAGAAAATCGCAGTCCGGAGTAAATTGGTAAAGAAGGAAACGGTGCCACTATCTGGCAGCCGGAACATACCCACCTCCCATTGGCCTGTACCCCCACTTACATAAGCACCATCGACCTCGAACCGCACGAGCTACTTTCCCAAACCTCAACACCATCGCCCGAAATTCCCGCCTCACTGCGCTCCGCACCAATACCAGGCCGACCAAACTCCGAACACCTGAAATTTACCAAAAAGACTCAATTCAACTCCTCGGAGCCCTCAAAGAGCTAGGAACAGCGAAACCACCACCGGAACCGAGTGAGAATGGACATCCGCGTGCTCAGGCCGGAGGACATTCCGCATGTGCAGTTGGCGAATATCACAAATCTTCCAGAAAACTACTTTTGCAAGTACTACTTGTACCATGCGATGAGTTGGCCGCAATTGAGCTATGTTGCTGTTGATGTAAGTCTTGATATCCTCTTTTTATACACTCCGGTCCGCGGCTATGTGGGCCCTTGCTGTCGAGGACGGAGAAAGATATGTATCGAGCGACGAGCGCGAAGGGTGGAAGCGAAGGGTTCGGGTTCAAGCGGATGGACGGTCCAGATTAAAGATCACCAACCGAGCACATCCCACAAGACGACGAAGCCCCACGTGACATTCACTTTTCCACTCCTTTGGAAGCCACATCCAAAGTAGCGCTCAACTTTACTCAGCCCAGCTAACACCTCGAACAGGTCTCCCGACCCCCCAAAACCCCCTACAGTCCCCCAAAAATAGTAGGCTACGTCCTCGCCAAAATGGAAGAAGAACCCGCCGATGGCATCCCCCACGGCCACATAACCTCACTCTCCGTAATGCGAACCCACCGACGTCTCGGTCTCGCCGAAAAACTAATGCGCCAATCCCAACGCGCAATGGCCGAAACCTTCAACGCGCACTACGTCTCCCTACACGTTCGCATGAGCAATGTGGCCGCCCTGCATCTGTATCGCGACACGTTGGGCTTCAAGGTGGACAAGATCGAGGCGAAGTATTATGCGGATGGCGAGGATGCGTATAGTATGAAGATGGAGTTGGAGGGGTTAAAGGCGAAGATGAGGGATGGGGAGGAGGGGGATGTGGAGATGATGGATGTTGGTGAGGGTGATGAGGGGGAGGCGGTGGGTAGTGAGGGGCAAGAGAAAGAGAGACTGCGGAAAGTCAAAGTGGGAAGGCAATTGGGGGTGGGGGATTTGGTGGAGAGGAATGAGGCGGGTGAAGTCAAGGTGTAGGGATTAGGAGCAGGCAAGATGGCGAATATTGTTTAGATAAAGATATCATGTCTTATCAAGTGGTATCAAAAGTCCGTCTATGATCCGGAGAATTCAACCAAACGCCAGAGCCTATGCATCCTCCCCATGCTATGTGGAAATCATATCGTCGTCATCCTCAGCACCCTTGGTGCCTCGATTACATCAAGCCCCCAAGCACGACTTTACCAACACCGCCGACTTCGGCTTTTACGCCCTGCCGACACGACTGTTCAAATTCGCTCACCACACTCGCCAGTATGATCTTCCGTACTTTCGCATCTGCTTTGTTGAAGAGATCCCCCACCGTACTCGGCACACCATTGCCCGCAGAAACTATACTCTCCGGTGTAGCGAGGAGAGAGAGCATCTTGGTATAGCAGTCAATGAGCACGTCGCATAGCGTCGCAAAGGTGCTGAAGAAGTCCGGGTCAAAGGGCAGTGATGGCGTTTGGAGGTACAAATAGGACTCGTTTGGAAGCAGGTTATCCTCACTCCCAGGCCCATCCATGGCGCTCGTCGGCTCCCCAAGGCCGAATCCACCCTGTCCTATTCCCATCATCAGGCCGTCGGCGGCACTACTGCTCCGCCTCCCCTTGCCAGTTTTAACCCTGTTGAACATCTGCATGCCCGGTATCCTGCCCCTACCTAGACTGCTCGGTGCACTTCCGTCTGCGGGATGCATGCTTGTGTATTGTTCGAACTCGACGAGGAGGGCGTTGAGGGCTTTGAGGTAGTCGGTTGGTGAGTTGGAGTTGAGGTCGAGAATTGTGGGGAGCGAGAAGCCGAGGAGCAGGTAGTGGGTCGCACGGCGGGCGAGATTCCGAGGTGTGAAGGAGGGAAGACGGGTGAGATCGTTCTTGGAGAAGAGGAGCGTGTTGAACCAGTAGATACGGCCCTCGTGACTGAGGTGGTTAGCTAAGAAAAGGTCATTCGAAGAGGAGAAAACTCACGCCTTGCGGAGATAGTCCAGGGTGGATATCCGCTTCGATGCCAGTTCTTGTATGTGCTGGAAAATGACATGCGGGTTTGCGCCGTTTGGCATTGATATTGGGGCTGGCGGTCCCAGACCGCCGTTATAGCTCAGGGATGAATCTTGTCTCCGCGCCTGTTGGATTTCCTTCTGTGTCGGCGGATGGCGCAGCGGGACAGCCATGGCGAAGGTGCCCTTTTGGTTCTCGACGGCGCTCAAGGGCGTCTTCTCGTATACCTGCTTCACACCGCTGTCGGCAGGCCTTACGTTCTCGGCGCTCTTCTGCTTGGCGTTGCGTGAAAAGGTGGATATGGAGAGGGCAGGCCGCGCGGGGGCCGAAGGAGCATTGGCCTGGGGGCCGTTCTTCTCGGGGGAGAGGGAGAGCGCCAGGGTCGCCGAGGGGGTCCTCCGGTGCGAGGACGAGGTATTGCTCGTGTTGCCGCTCGAGTCGTTGGTGCGAAGGGAGGCGCTGCGCGAGCGGTGCAGCTGGGAGCCAATGTCGCCAATTGTGGATGAGATGCTGTGGCGGGAGACGTGCTTGTTGCGCGGCGGGGTGGTGAGGACTTTGGGCGGGAAGTGGAATTCGTGCGGCGCGTTGGCGGGAGGATGGCTAGCGGAGGGGGACGCGGGCGGGAAATTGATTGTCGGAGGGACTGCCGACGAGCTGCGGGGAAGGGCTGTGGGCGTCTTGGGCGAGCGGTGTCGTCCGCCGAAGAAGGATGGCCGTCGCGAGAAGATGCTCTGGCTGGGGGGAGTGGAGTCTTGATCCATAGTGCCGTGCGCTGCCCTTCGCAGCGGGACCCAGTATGGCGGCTCAGGGGCCGATCGCTGCTTCAGACGATGGCGGACGGGAGGCGTGGCGCATTGCCGACGAGCCGCAATTGACACAGCAGAGGCAGCAGCAGAGGCAGAGACAGAGGCAGAGGCGGAGGCGGAATGGGCGGAAACGCGCAAGGGACGGATCGTGATGCGATGCGCTGCGCGGCGCTGTGCTGCGACGCGACCGCTGGGTATATGGGGACGGGCCTATACCCCGTTTCGAGCACGACCAGCCGGACGGAGACTTTGACGGCCACCGTGTTCGACGCCAGCCTCACGAGCAGCGCGCGCGACTGCTGCTGCCGCCCGCTGCCACCAGATCCCGGCGACCGACGCAGGGTCAGCACCGCAGGGGCTACTAAACGGCCACAGGGGGGGAAGGGAGGAGGGGAGAGGGTGAGCCGTCTGGTCTCGCGCTGGACGACGCCGCAGACGCAAGCCCCGCGCCCCGCGCCGCGTTGGGCACCCCTGTCCATTCACCGCCGCCGCAAGACATCATGCATCACATGCCACATGTATCTTGCACACACCCGTGTCCACGTGCTGCATCGAGACACAATTGACACCTTCTAATTAACGGCCGTCACCTCCATCCAGCATCCATTGACGGACGCATTGCTACACCGCTGCCATGCCCGAGTCCCACCCCACCATGGTTCGCAGACAGAGCGCAAAGGTAGACCTCGAGCTCGACCACTTCACCCTTCCCCCATCTAACGACGCGCTGCAGGGCGAATGGATCCCCATCGAAGGCGACTGGCCAGTGGGGCCCCAGGAGGATGTCGAAGTCGACAAAGAGTGCATCTGGATCGACGGCTGCTTCGACTTTAGCCATCACGGTATGCTTTGCCTTCCTTCTGGAGAAGACGTCTGATGTTGGGCCTTGCAGGACACGCCGGCGCGATGCTCCAGGCCCGCCAGCTGGGCAAGAGGCTGCTGGTTGGCGTGCACTCGGACGAAGCCATCCTCGAGAACAAAGGCCCGACGGTGATGCGCCTGGACGAGCGGTGCGCTATACCCCGATGAATTGTCATCGAGGTGCTGATGGTGCACAGGGTCATGGCTGTCGAGGCCTGCCGCTGGGCCACGCGCGCCATTCCCAAAGCCCCCTATGTCACGTCGCTGCCCTGGATAACACACTATGGCTGCTGGTATGTGGTGCACGGAGACGACATCACATCCGACAGCAGTGGCCAGGACTGCTATCGCTACGTCAAAGCCGCGGAAAGATTCAAGGTGGTGAAACGAACCCCGGGCATCTCGACGACCGACCTCGTAGGCCGCATGCTGCTATGCACCAAGACGCACTTCATAACCTCCCTGGAGAAGAGACTGTCCGGCGACGAAGGCCCAGGCGGCGGGGCTGAGCGCAAAGAGACTGGAGCGGCCATGCTGCAGCGCATCCAGGACTACGCCACCGACTCCACAGGGCTCGCCCCGGGCTGTGACGTGTGGTATTGGCATGCATCCCGGCCTGCCAAACTGCGCAGGACGACGACAACCCAAAGCACGGTGGGAGAGCGACGACCAAGCGCACACGGTCGCCAAGAGTCATCCGCCACGCAGCACGCAGTCAAGGAGGAGAAGGGTAAATTCCACAAACTAGTCGAGGGAAAGGGAGTCAAGCCCGGACAGGTTGTGGCGTACGCGGACGGCGGGTGGGATTTGTTCTCATCAGGGCATATTGAGTTCTTGCGACTTGTCATTCAGACGGAAGAGAATGCTGCAAAAGAAAGAGGGTGGTACACCGACGAGGCCACCAAGGAGCGGATAGAAAAGACTGGTGAAGACTATAGCCCAGTCTTCTTGGTTGCCGGCATTCACGACGACGAGGTGATCAATCACTGGAAGGGCATCAACTTCCCCATTATGAATATATTCGAGCGCGGCCTCTGCGTGCTGCAATGCAAGGTAAGCTTCCGCGAGTGCGCTCCTCGACCACACTGACCCTCCTTAGTACATCGACGCCGTTGTCTTCGGCTCCCCGTTCTCTCTCTCAAAAGCCTTCTTCCACACCCTTCCCTACGGAACGCCCTCGGCCGTTTACCACGGCACCACGTCCTTTATGCCTCTTACGTACGACCCTTATGCGTGCGCCAAGGCTCTGAATATCTACCGCGAAGTTGCGAACCACAATTGGCAGAATGTCAACGCTGGGGAGATTGTGAACAGGATCATGAAGGGCAGGGCGGCATATGAGGAGAGGCAGCGGATCAAGGGAGAGAAGGGTGTGAGCGAAGAGGTGGAGAAGAGGCGGCAAGATCTGCAGAGAAAGCAGAGTATCAGAGAGGTGGAGGGGCAGTTTGGACTGTAAATATTTGATAGAGTTGATGCTTTCGGTAATTAGATTAGCGCGCTCTTAACTCCGAATGCGAATATATTATCTTGGCGCGTCACGTCGACCTTCTCACGTCCCGCAACGATTCCCCAGGTCCCAGCTTCGAACTTAGAAATCTCTCACGTCGACACCTTTTCACCGTCACTGTCTCCGCGACCGCCCTTAGCATCTGTCCCACCAAACATTACACCTAACACGATCGATCCGCGCATCTACTTTGAGGCGGCCCATGCAGCCACGATGAGCTCATCCGCGCCAGTCGTCGCGTCTTCTGGTACAGGGGAAGGGGATACCACGCTCGCGCTCGTGACCATGGTTCCCTATTCCAGCGACGGTCCTACACTACCGCTCATCGGTAACGCGAGTACGGTGGATAAAACTGCAAGTCGAGCAATAGCGTCGAGCGGGAACCAAAATGCACGGGAAAGCCACGGCGGTGAATCGAGAGCAGCACACGAGAACAACAAAAACCCGAAAAATGGCGTTTCGAAAGACATATCCGCACCGTCCAAGCCCACACCAAAGCCGACAGTGGATCTCACCCCACTATACGAGCCCTGGGGACTCCTCCCACCAGAGATACTACACACGATTGGGACCAGATGCGGGGGTGCCCAGTGGTGGGAGGCGCATTGCGTACCCGTGGTTTTTACGCGCAATCAGAATGTCAGGTCGGGGATTAATCGTTTGAGGTCGTATTTGGGGTATGAGCGGAGTGTGGATATGGCGAAGGGGGTGCTGGAAAAGTTGGGAAAGGAGGAGGTGGTGGTTGCAGTGTCGGCGCAGGGGGAGGCAACGACCAAGTTGGTGGGGATTGTGGAGATGGTTAGGAGGGTGCTTGGGGGCGAGACACAGAGTGACAAGGGTGGTGGAGGAGGAAGAGATGGAGACACGGAGACGTGGTATTTGTATACCAGTCTTTCTAGCTGGTTTGTGGAGAGGGCAGTCAAGGGGGCAGCTATGGTCAAGGGCCTGAGCAAGAAAGAAGGGGGAAATGGCGAGGAGGCGAACAATGCAGACTTTGAGATGAAGGATGTGGACGATGGTCCTCAACAGGACGAGGGCAAAACTAAGAAGACACCGATACTCACGGCATGGATGAGCAAGCGGCGTATTCCGGAGTTCAAGAAGGCATTCGGAGAGCAGACATTCGAAGTGCGGAGACCCCCAGGAGAAGCATGAGGGTTTATTTTACGCTATCGTCCTACAGCGTCACATGGCCACCGTTCCGCCGAAAGTGCCTTTTCTTGCGAAGTTCTTCATCACAGTACAGTATATCTGGGAAGGTCTCAAGGCACTGTACGCCGCGCGTCTCCCGCACCAACCCTAGTGCCAGACGCGCTTCAAGATACGATGCGTCGGGCTTATATTGCGCCAATCCTACTGCCGCAGTTGCCTGCAAGACTCTTCCCCTCACTCTCCATCGTCTCTTGTACAGTGGAAACTCGTCTTTGCTGCAAGTCTGTTGATCCGAGAGCGCATCCAAAGGTTCTCCAAAGCAATATACGCCTGCTATCTACTCCCAAATTGCTGTCACGACGATCTCAAAATCCAATATGCGGTGCGGCTACGACATGAAAGCAGAGCCACACTCTTCTCAAGGGAATCAATAGCAAAGGCAATAACGGTTTAGCGCACGGCTTAGTCCAAAGGGAAGGCTGGACGCCATAAACGTCTGAAGTACCCCTCCTGCGTCTCCTCTTCCTCTGCTGCGCCTCAGAAACCCGAATTCTGCTTCACTTCGTATCTGATGGGATTGTGGTTTGCTCCAGGCAGTGCTTGGTTGCGGAAGACTGCACGTGTATTTTACCCGGAGAAACTCGGGTTACAATTCACAAGGATGAAACTTCCTGCCTATAGATGTCTTCACGGAATCTCACCTCCTGCACTCAGCTCCTATCAGTCCCCACACCCATTACAGCTCATTCATCTCTAGTCCTCTTCCCCAAACCCTCATAGACCGGCTCATACGTCATCTCCACACTCTCAACCCAATAGACATGCTTGACAACCGTTCCATCCTTCCTCTCCGGCTCCTTTAACACCACCCAATCCACCATGTTCCTCGGCGCAATCCCCGTCGTGCTCATACCCTTAACGACCGTGCATCCAGGTTGCGCGTTTTGCTTGAGTTGCAGTTGGCGGTGGGCGATGGCGGCGTCGGGGTAGGCGATTAGCGCGTTGGATCGGAGGCGCGGGGGTGTGGGCGTTGTGAAGGTGAGGTGGAAGAGGATGTAGATTGAGGGGAACAGTAGGGTGTTTCGGATTTGGACGCCGGAAGAGCGCGAATTCGATGGTGGATGAGGCGGTGGAGATGGTGGTAGTTGTGGGGATGGATTAGGGGTTGAGGTTTGGAGGTCTTTCTCTTCGTCGTGGTTTGATTCATCGTCGTAGTCTCGTTCATCGTCATAGTCAATTTCTTCCTCGTCATGTACATCTTCGCCGTCGGGCAGGTATCCTCGATTCATCTCCCGGTTGTGTTTGAAGTCAAAGGGGGCCAGTGTACCGAGATTTGGGAGTTTCGAGTGCAAAAGATATTCCGTGAATTGGTGCGTGGTTATAGGCTTTTGTGTCCTGCTCGATTTTGTGTTGGGTGAGTTTGGGGTTTCTGGTTTGTGGTTGATGTCATGCGGTCGGAATTGGAAGGTAAGTGCTCACTGAATACGCATGACTAACGTAGAAGTAGTCAAGCACAATTGTACCCATAGGCGCAAAAATCCTCATGTTCACTCGTCACGTCAGCCGCTAAATCTAGTCGCGAGATATGGTCTCGCGACTAGCTTGGTAGCAAGCAAACACCTTCGACGAGAGCTCTCAGACTCTGTTGAGAAGTCTACACAAAAATGCCGCTGATAATTGCTATGACCGCCATCGAATATGCGCTGTCCAACTCACTCAAAGTGCAATACGCCTAGTATGTCCTACACATCAACAACACCAATTCTATGGCGACAATCGTAACCTACCTCTCCCTCTCTCAGGCCATAACACATCTGGTGTACTCCAAAGCGACTTGAAAAATCCAACTTACTATCTACCATACCAGCAGGAAGTCTAAGATGCCGTGGAACTGATGAGATACAAAAAGCATATCTAAGAAGAACGGGGTAGAAAAGCTAAAGAGCAGTTTGAGGAAGAGTGGTAGACTCAAGAGGTACCAGAGGTGTATTCGAAGAATTATGTTGGCCATAGTGGAGCTTAGACTGCTTTATAAAAAACAGTGTCGTGGGGGGCCAGTGAGATCTATCCCTCTACCTTGAAGCTAAATTCTCCACCAATCCAGACGATCCCTGCTGTTTCAACGTCGTCCACATACTCCTCTTGCTCCTCTGTTTCGTTTGCCACCTCCATTTCTTCTGCATTGCTCACATTTCCACCTCCTACTAGCCCATCCTGCTTATACGACGTCTCTTCCTGGTCCACAATAGCCATTTGCTCCAGCTGCACGTCCGTCTTCTCTCCCCCCTCATCCTCCATCTTCAACCTCTCTCTATCCTTCATTATTACCTCCCACCTATCAATCATCTCATTCTCTTTATTCATCTCCTCGCCTTCAGCCCTCCACAGCTCCTCATCAAGCTTGTCCTGATCCACCCCACCAATCTCCTCCACAGCCATCCGTCCCATCTTCACCTCTTTGATCCAAAATACCGCCTTCTTATCAAAATTTGCATCCAGTACTTGAACGCTCTCGAGCTCGTTCGTGAACAGTTCGGTTGTTTTCGTAACTTGAAGTGTGCAGCCTCCCTCTAACGCGCGCTGGGTTATCTCTGCTCGGAATTCATCGCGAATGGCCAGAAGTTGGGATTTTGCTATGCGGAGGGTGGTGTAGTAGCGCCAAGGTTGGCCGATGAAGAGTGGGAGCGGGGATCCTGGGGAGGTGGTGAGGTCGCGGCGCATTAGGATGTAGAGGGGCATTTTCAGTGTAGGTGGGGTTGCTGGTACGAAGCTAAAATTGGCTTAAAAAGAGAGAAGATAATGTTTATCTGTTGAAGCAGGCAGGTGAGAACAGTGAAGTGGATGTTGTTGCCTCCGTTAGCTCGGCAGTCTATCGATTTGGAACTGGGAGTCGAAGTGTAACCAACCTTCCTTGCTGCGTTCGACTAGCTATGTTTTCGATTATTGACAACTATATCTTGATTTAAATACCTACTTCTAGTTTGCTTCACGCGCGCCCAGAGAAGTTTGTTCGGCCCAAAACGTTCACGGGAGGGACCACGCGTGCATTCTAGCCTGAACGTAACAAGTCATGTGTGAGGTCATGACATTTGCTGCACTGTTGGGTGCCAGCATCTCATAGCAAATTAGCGCTGTTTAGTATGCTTGGGAGGGTGGGCTTGGAAAAGAAAGTTGAATTGATCGTACGAACGCGACAATCTGAATGTGTTGCGAGCCTGCAGATTTAATCATTGAAGACATGCTGGTCGTTCTGGTAGCTCTGAGCTCCTCTCATGTTTCGTGAAACTCTCCTGTTTCGCATTTCGATGTCTGAATTGCCCGAGTAACCTCAATGAAATTCTCTAAAAAGCTCTCCTTGAGCTGCAGGCGAGCGTAGATCTTCCCTCAATGAAGATCATCCATACCGACCCCGTAGCTGGTGTGCGAAGAGAACGTCGCTAATAAGTTTCGTAGACGTTAAGGTTGCGGTTGCTAGTAGTTCACTATTTAGAATTTATTCTACTCCTTATAGGACGTGGGTTGAATTGATAGACGTCGAAAATGTCCTAGACAACGAACTAGTTTAGCTTACTTTCGTAAGGGAGGCGTATGCTGCCCGCTTTGGCCTATATACTAATAGAGTCGACATACTCGATGAAAGCGATAATAATAATAAAACGCTTACATATACACTACGATATAGTAACGAGTCTATAAGGGTATAAGTAGTGCAACAGCGCCAGCGCTATCGCTATTAATAGATATTAGGTGCTATATATAGGGTAACTGCCTATACTTACGCGGTCCGCGAACCATTATCGTCTTCTCTATTAATAAGTTAGGCGGGATCCTTCATTCTATAGCACGATACTAGTTGGCAAAACACCCCGAGAACTACCACGAGAACATCATCGGGGATACTATAAACTGGTCGCAACTGCCTGCAGACATGGAGACTTATGTCACACTCTCAGGTAACAAATTGCGACAACTGAGGACTCGTTCGCTTTTGGAGGAGGTCCCTACCGTGCTGCAGATACTAGACCGCACTCAGGCTACATCTTTTAGGCGCAAATTTCTCTCACAAACATCTCCAGCTACTACTCTAGCAACCCCGCCATCCTGGACTCCGATCTGGCGGAAATGCTTTGTTTTCATTGCGCGCAAGAGTGGAGGCACATCTTCGCTTGAAGAAGGCAAGAAGGCTTCACAACGGGTAGAAGAGCTTAGGGATGCGTTTATCAGAGACATCAACGTCACTCTACCAGTGTACGACATACCGACAGTGGACGATATTATGAACGATCACGATTTACTCAGCTCAGCTCCTATTAGCACAGCTTCTACAGTTCTACTAAACTGGCCAAGTTCACGCAATATCTTTGAAGGGTCTTTGCGCACTCTCATCGTCTACATGTCTGAATACAGCCCAGTGGAGCTTGTTCTAGTAGAATATGGGTTGGGTGGTATCACCACCGACCTAGAGCACAGCCTACTAAATCAACCTCTTTCTAGGTTCGATCTACAGCTGAAGTATGCCTTCGCACTAGATCCTACGTGTCTACCAACAGACTTGACAGACCTTCCCCCCTCTAGTTATTAATAAAAGTAGTGTTCGACAACTATTGCGTAATAGCCTCGGTTATACTTCGCAAAGATTGCTGCTAGCTGGTCGTATGCATCTCAGGGTAGCTTAGACTACACGTAATTTCCCTAACAATAGACTGTGCTAGGTGAGCGAGTGTTAAAGCGCTTGACGTATTTCGCAAGAGCATGGTTCCGATAAGGAGTAGACGCTTTGGTATATGAGATGGCTATGTCAAGCGCCTAAAAGCTCACCCCGGTACACCCCAACTTGAACCATTTCCTCCCGTCCCAAAAAGTCTCCCCAAACCTCGCACTACTCTGTCCCACGCCCTGGCCCAGAATCTCAAAGCGCTTCGGACCCCCCAACACCCTTGCCAGCTCAAATTCTGGGCACTGCAGCGGAATATTGTCTAGCTTGTCCTGCTCTTCATACTTCCGGTGCACTTCTTTCGGCGCGGCCTTGCTGAATATGTAGTGCGTCGCAACGGACTGTGCCTTCGACGGAATGTGGAATGGTGGCACAGGGCTGACGTCGTAGCCGAAGTTGAAGTGGAGCGGGAGTAAGGTCGTTGCACCTGCTTTGAGCGTGAGGGAGAGAGTGTGGTAAGTGTTGGTGTGTGGGACGTGGAGGGTCGCGTAGTGGTAGAGGGAGCTGATGGATGTGACGTCGCGATCAGTGGGGGTCTCCTCGACCTTCAAATGGACGTCGGGAGTGCTGTGGATTGGCTTGACCCATGTGGGGTCTGGCTCAAGTTTAATGGCAATATTGATGTTCGGACTCGTCCGACCCCCCTTTTCGACCACCGAGTTGTCTACTACGAAGTACTTTTTTGAAATGGTGATAGTGAGCTCCCAGCCGCCACGGGTGTTGATGTTTATGGTGTTGTCGCGGCGGGGGTGGGGCGTACGTTGTCCGATCATATTCTCCTCCTGAGCTTCATCTACCTTCCGGGGCGAGAGGTAAGAAGGCCTAGGTGGCATTGTGTAGCCAGGTGGCAGGGTCGGCTTGCTAGTGTTGCGCTTGCGGGATTGAGGGTCGACCTGATTCGGTGTGTGCTGGTCTGGTCGAGGGCCGACCTGATCATACGTGGGCTGATACGTCTGAGGGCCAAACTGATCGTTTGCGTGTGGATTTGGCTGAGGTCTTAATTGATCGTGTGCGAATGGATCGGGCCGAGGAATATGTTGATAGTATGTTTCCCGCTCAGGCTGGGGCTGAGACTGAGGGACGAATTGGTCGCATGTTTCCTGCTTGGGCTGGGGTTGAGGCCGAGGATTGAGTTGATCATACCCCTGGTAGGTTTGAGGGGACATTCTGTCGTTTGCGGACCGATGAGGTTTATGATGTCCCTGGAAATTGTCCTGTGCGAGATTTTGGTAGTATGCTTGGTACGCCTGCGCAAAACCTCGAGCTGGTACTTCTGTGTACATGCGACGAGTCGGCTGGGGCGGAGGTCGCGACTGACGCATCGATGGAAGCCACCATGTGGCCTGCTCGAACGTTTCTGGGGATTGCCGCTGGTCCATCGATGGAACCCACGATCCGTCCGTGTCGTCTGGTCCCGGAGTAGAAGCCATTTCGAAGGGTTGTGGAGATACCGTCTGAGCCATCTCCTCACGCCTTCGTTGCCTCTCCAGCTGTTCCAACTTCAGCAACTCTATATCATACTCCCTCTTCCTCTGGACATCGCGCAAGCACTCCCATGCATTGTTGACTTGCTTAGCCAGCGTTTCTCGGTTCGCGCGCTCATCTTTCGGAAGATGGTGTGTCTTGTCTGGGTGGTTTGCGAGCATCAAGTCTCTGACTGCTCTCTTGATTTCGTCCGAATCCGCGGTCGGCCGGACACCAAGGAGTGCGTAGTAGGTAGACATTGCAGCGTTCGGGTTGGGCGTGAGGCCAATCTAGAGTCGTTGGAGTATGTGTCAAGAAGGATACCGCTCGATTTTGGGGTTTATATAATCAGGAGGACATCGTGAGGAACCCCGGTGAAGGTAAATTCGGTTGTTGAGGTAACAGCAAGTAGTGAGAGTGAACGTATGGGAGTAAACAACTCTGCGCGTCGTTGATTGACCCATTCTGAATCGTGGTTGACAAGCATATTTATTTCGTGTCGTTACATTCGAAAGGGTAGCTGCGCAACGGTCGATTATGGTCATGAGTTCGCTAGGCAACGTGGCAAAGAAAGGACGAACAGTGGACCAAAACTCGTTCACCCACCCCTTGCAAAGCTCATCCAGAGGCATTTCGGCACATGTTCTCTTCTACTTGCAGCCATGTTGCCCACTACACCATCATGATGCCATTCGTACCCTCGGCTTGCGCGTATCTTTTCACTGACAGCGGCGCGATTGGGCCTCTACTTCAAAATAAATGTCATCGTAGATTTTATGAGGTTGTGTCATGCATGTTAGGAGTATGAGCAATCTTCAGCGAACCGGAATTTGCGAGTGGACTGTCCAGAGTCTTCAAAGTAGCGAAATCCGCGTGCGTGTTTCGAGCAATGGGTAGGCCCAATGTAGAGGAGAGCATAGCATTGATCGACTGTGGCCGTATTGGCACAAGAATACATAGAATCTCCGCCATCTCCTACACAGGATGATGATTGATAAAGATTGAGCTGAGCGTCGAAGTCGCGTGTCCCGCAACGCGACGTTAAAGACATAGCCAGTCTTACCCCATCTGGTTAGAAGCCGATCAGATCAACTCAATTCACCCGTCGGAAGATTTACCCCGCGCTGTTAACGACCTCCAAGAGCCGCTTTCCACTTTCACGTCTGTGCTCCGAGGTCAATTCGGCCCGGATCTGCAAACAGAGAGCGCGAGTTGTAGTTTCGGTGTTCACTGACGCGAGAATGAAGCGACAAGGAGCCATATAGGTACCTTGGGTGGTGCTGAGTTGATGCATCCATTCCAGGTCACACATTTGGTCCATCCCTACCGCGCAAATGGCCACACGTATCGTTACGTTACTTTCTACCTTTGCTTGGCTCAGCACGGCGAAGACGGTGCGCTCACCGACGCCGCCCATGGGATGGAACTCGTACAATTCGTACAATTGCTTCCCGTCCGAGGATAAGATTAAGGCTAGTGCGCAGAGCCTCGTTGAACTTGGACTGGTTGAACTCGGGTACAATTTCGCGACTGTCGACTGCGGGTGGCCATCGCGCGACCGGGACGCGGAAGGAAGGCTGCAATGGAACGAGACACTCTTCCCCTCGGGAGGCAAAGCATTGGGTGACTACTTGCATGGCCTAGGGCTGGGTTTTGGACTGTACTCTGGGGCTGGGTATCTGCAATGCGGTAGTACGGATCTGCCTGCAAGTCTTGGTGAGAGAGAAGATCTACAAAGCCCATGGTCGAAATAAGATATCTGACATAGTTCAAGGTTTCGAAGAGGTTGACGCAGAGAGCTTTGCCGAATGGGGCGGAGACAGTCTGAAGTGAGATACCCGATGCTTCCCTAGGGAACGCCAGCTGACGTGACCGAGATACGACAACTGTTACTCCACATCCAACACTACCATGGTCGACAGCAGTTCGGAAGAAGCGCAGTCAGCCGCGCGATTCCAGCACATGGCTCGTGTCCTAGACTCGGTAGACCATGATATCCAGTATTTTGTATGTCAATGGGGCATCGGCACCGACGTGGGCGCATGGGCGTCGGACATTGGGAACACCTGGAGGATCAGCAACGACATCTACAATGCATGGCGTAGTATCTGGCGCATCACAAACCAGGTAGTGCCGTACTACAAACACACGACAGTCGGTTCCTTTGCGGACATGGACATGCTCATCGTAGGCCTCGACGCACTTTCCATCGAAGAAGAGCGCTTCCATTTTGGCATGTGGGCCATCAACAAGTCTCCACTCATCATCGGTGCGGTGTTGAATTCTCCCACCCTTTCCGCTGCTTCGGTCGAGATTCTGTCCAACAAGGAGGTCATCGCAATCAATCAAGATTCTTTGGCCAAGCAAGCGCAACTGGTTCAGAGGTATACCGAGGAGGAATGGGACGTTTGGCTGGGCGATCTGTCCGGTGACCGCAAAGTGTTGGCGATTGCGAATTGGAGGAACGAGTCCCAGAGCGTGACGGTGGATTTGGCAAGGCTTGGGATCGCTTTGGCGCACGCAAGGGATGTGTGGGCAGCGACCGATGTCGGGTCCGTCCACGGCGTGCAGAACATGACGTTGGCAGGCCATGAGTTGAAGCTGTGGATCCTTTCCGACATGTCTCCCACCACTTCTCGATCAGCCGGCTACTACTCGGTGGCCAACGCAACCCTTGGCGGAACGGCACGCCTCGTCCGATGTGCCGCTCAGCAATGCCAACCAAGCGGTCAAAAGGTGACAAGCATAGGGGCCAACTCGAGTGCGAGTTTCGGTGCTGTGCAGGTCGAGGCGGCCGGGAAAAAGCTTGTCGGCGTTGACTTTATCAATTACGACTATGCATTCGAGACTGCGTGGGACCTGGGCTCGAATGTCCTAAACATGACCATCTCCGTGAATGGTGGCAAGGAGAAGAGATGGGCGTTTCCGTTATCGGGTGGGGATTGGTGGGAGAGCGAGCGTGTGCTGGTCGAGGTGGACGGGTTTGTTGCTGGTGGTGGGAACCGTGTCACGTTTAGATCTCATGCGGCGGACACTTGGGCGCCGGACTTGGTTGGGTTTGAGATTTTCGACTAACTGTTGGATATGCGATACGCGGCGAGTGGACGGACAGGCAGACGGGTAGCGGCCACGTGTGTTGGGAATATGGGCTTACTGGCAGGGCAGTGCGACTCGTATAACGTTACCTCCTCGAGACCAGCAAGCTGACATGAGATGGCTTGGAAAAGCAAGTCTCGAGATGCGTTGTAGTCAAAAGGCTGGGCTTAGGTCAGAGACTGAAGAGCATGTTCGATGCAAGTGCTGTGGTCGATACGATGCAAAGTGTGGTCGATGCCATGTGCCGTGCATGTAGCAGTGCCGAGCTAGCGGCAGATTTGGCGGGTACTGTAGACGTCGGTGGCTCTGTGGGACCACTGCAGGTGGCGTAACGAATGCTCCATCAGCATTCGAGGCCGTGGATCAGCCCATGATTCCACTTTGGCAAGCCGACCAGTGCGGACGGTTGGCTAGTTTCATTAGCTCGACACGTCATGTTGAAGCTGGGTGAAGCGGGAGGAGGTCCGCTTGGTGGTCGCGTTGGATGGACCCTGAGCATCCCGAGCAAAGGACTGGCCAGGATCAGGCGCGTTGGCCGAGTCGCAATTCCTGGCGCGCGGGACTCGTTGGAGATGATAGATGATAGATGATAGTATGAGCACGACCCCCAGTCGAAGCAAGCTTTTTTCCAAGAGGTGCCCAAGATAGGGGCGCAGGCCGGGCGTCTTCTGTGCCGTCGTGAAGGCACCGCCAGCCCACGTTGTTGCATGTCGCCCGCTGATTGGTCCTGGCGACGACCTTCTTCCCCCCAAAACCCCCGAAACTGTCACCCCTCCCTGGCACCCTTCTCGCCCCCCCCGCACGGCTTCGACCAGCCTCTTCGAGAAGCGGAGCGCTCCAGCGGACACTCAAGCGCACGCTCAAGGCGCGAAATCTTCACGGCAGCGCGGCGTGCGGCATCGCGGGCCTCTTATTCGCTCCCTGCGCTCTCGCCAGCCTTGCGCCGTGGGCGTGCAATATATAAGCTCGAGTGCCAACCCATTCCTGGGTCCTTGGCTCAGCTCTTCAAAACTCTTGTCTTCTCTTGACTGCCTCAAGCGCTGCAGGCCAAGCATCGGCAAAGCTTCGTCATGGCCACCAAGACAGCCGGCGGGAACAACGCCTTCCACAACTTCCACAATGACTTTGCTCACATCGAGGACCCCAACGAGCGCCGCCGCCTGGCCCTCGCCGAGATCGACAAGGCCCCCTTTGGATGGTACCACGTCCGCGCCATTCTGGTCGCCGGCACTGGCTTCTTCACCGACAGCTATGACATCTTCTGCGTGTCGCTGTTGACCATCATGCTGGGCATCGTCTACAAGCACGACAACAAGGGCGTGCTGCTGACTACCCAAGACACGGCCATCAAGCTGTCCACCTCGGCCGGAACCGTCATTGGCCAGGTCGGCTTCGGCGCCCTCGCAGACATCGTCGGCCGCAAGAAGATGTACGGGCTCGAGCTCATCCTCATCATCATCGCAACCCTCGCCCAGTCGCTCGTTGGCCCCGGCCCGGGCACCTCCATTGTCGGCCTCATCATCTTCTGGCGCGTCTTGATGGGCATCGGTACGTCCTAGCTTTTAGTTCAACGCCCACCCACGCCCCGCCGCTGCGCTAAACCACACGCTAACCCAACCAAACCAGGCATTGGCGGTGACTACCCGCTCTCGAGTATCATCACGTCCGAATTCGCCACCACCAAATGGCGCGGTGCCATGATGGGTGCTGTCTTCTCCATGCAAGGCTTTGGCCAGCTCGGAGGAGCCCTGGTCATGTTGTGTCTCACGGCGGGGTTCAAAGAACAACTCCAAACGGCTGTCGTCGTTGCCCCCAACGGCAACGGCTACGACGCCTGCACTGGCTCTTGCCAAGTGGCTGTCGACAAGATGTGGAGGGCTCTGATCGGTTAGTGTGGCATCTTCTGCCATTCTTGACTTACTGCTAACTCGACCAGGCATCGGTATCGTCCCCGCTTGCATTGCTTTGTACTACCGTTTGACCATTCCCGAGACGCCCCGCTACACCTTTGATGTCGAGAGGAACGTCGAAAAGGCCAACGCCGACGTCAACACGTACATCTCCGGCAAGAAGGGTGAGGGCCACCCAGACGAGATCGCCGTTGCCAACTCCAAGAGCTCTGCGGCTCCGGCTCTCGATGTGCCCAAGGCCTCTTTCTCCGACTTCTTCAGATTCTACGGCAAGCTCAGGAACGGCAAGATCCTCTTCGGTACAGCCATGTCCTGGTTGTTGCTTGATGTGGCTTTTTACGGTCTGGGCTTGAACTCGTCGACCGTTCTTGCCGCCATCGGTTACGGAACGGGCCCCAACTTGTATGAGATCTTGTTCAACTTGGCCGCGGGTAACTGCATTCTTGTGTGCGCGGGTGCCATTCCTGGATACTGGCTTGCTGTCGCCACCCTCGACACCGTCGGACGTAGACCCCTCCAGCTCATCGGTTTCTGCCTCCTCACGCTGCTCTTCTGGGTCTGGGGCTTCGCCTTCCACAAGATCAGCGCACACGGTCAGCTCGGTATCTACGTCCTTATCCAACTCTTCTTCAACTGGGGCCCCAACACAACCACCTTCATTGTCCCCGGCGAGTGCTTCCCCACTCGCTACCGTTCCACCTCCCACGGCATCTCCGCCGGGTTTGGCAAGATCGGTTCCATCATCGCTCAGGGCGGCATCGCTCCCCTCCGCACGCGCGGTGCTACCAAGGGACACCCAAGTCCATGGCTCAACCACGTCATGCAAATCTTCGGTGCATTCATGTTCTGCGGTATCTTCACTACTTTGTTGATTCCCGAAACGAAGCGCAGGACTCTTGAGGACCTTGCTCAGGACTGGGACATGGGTGACGAGAGCATCACTGGCGCGCCTATCCAACAAAAGGCGAGTGAGCATGGCAGTGATGAGATTGTGCAGGAACGCAAGTAACGTGGAAACATTGGCGGCAACGATTCGCACCATTTTCTATATTGGTGAGCGGAAAACGGTGTCTTCCCTATGTACTATAGACCAAACCTTGCGGTAATAAACACATAATCACGGTTCTTTCCCTGAAAACCATCGCTCCTATGCAAAGGCGTGTTGTGTTGACTCGTGATGATCTCACTTTAGGGTTGTAACTGATCATGCGTGATTCAGTGAGTAGGTTGCACCACACCGGAAATCCACATACCGAACAGTTGAGACTCCCAGCTCCAACACTACCACGGCATACATACATCGAACTTCCCTCTTCTCTCTCGCTTCTTGTCCATCTCCTCACCCTCCTACATACCACACCCCATCTACATGCATCGGCTAGCGATCAGCGCATTCCTCCACTCGTCTCGTCACACTTTCGCCACTGCAAAAAGTACTTTTGTTCAAACTTGGCGTCGGCCGTACCAACGGTGAGCAAATTAACTTTTTTAGCCGCCTTCATAGGCGAAATGCGCACTTGCGACTTGACGTTCAAGGTGCGGTACCCGCCGCAAGGCGACCATACCGTGGATCCGGCCTCGACATGCCTAAGGTAGTTGCCTTCGAGCGGGCCTTTGAAGGTTGTGCTGAGGATGGTCTGGGGCGTAGGTGTTAGTTGGTGGGGCTTGGGAGAAGGGATAAAGTGATGGTGATGGTGAGGTTAGGTGGGTTGAGTAACGAGACGACGAACCTCATTCAACAGCCCCCCGAAATAGCAATTACTCAGCGCCAGCCCTGTACCGCCCTCCTCCAAACCAGCATACCCCCTATAGTCCACCCCAGACACACTGTACTGAAGATCATTCGGATATGCGAAAGCTAACTGCAGTTCGCAGGACTTGCGGTTCTCGGTAGAAGGGATGCCGGGCCCGTATTGCGCCGTGTATTGGTCAAAGTAGATGGTGCTGGTGCTGCGGTCGTCGGAGTAAACACTGTAGACAGAGCCTTGGGGGCAGCCTGTGCCAATGTAGAATACTCCGGGCCTCTCAATTGGGTCAGGTGGGTCTTGCAGGAGAGGGGTGGCGGTGGCGAGGGTGAAGAGGAGGCGGAGGATGGAGAAGATTGTGGGTTTCATGTCGGGCGTTGGAGTTGGGGATTTGGGAAGGTATCGGAGATTGAGCAAGGGTTGAACTGATGTTGTCAATATCGATGATGCATCTGCAGGTTCCGATCGTCTTCTTTTAACTTCATCCCAGGGATGTTCAGTCTCCTGAGGATCCTCCGATACGAAATATAATGTTAGCGGATTCAATGCCACAGCATCGAGGTTTATTGCGACCGGTCAATACGACCTGAACATGATCCCGATATTGGCGCATAGTTCTTGCATATGAAGTTTACCTGACTAATGGCCTCTTCCGGCTTGACCTGGGATGCGCTCGGGACTTTGGGTCTGGAATATAGAAGCCCCAGGCGATACGAGACAAGGAAAGAAGGGCATAGTGGTAAGGGACCCCGAGCCTTGGCCGTACGTATTACTTGATTGAGTGCAAGCAAATGCTTATAAAGTCCCGCGCGCCATGGTGCTGGGATGCAGTGTACCTCAAGTAGTGCTTTGAATCATACCAATCGCAGCACATGGACTTCCTGAGAACATGGTGTTATATTCTCAGAAATCGTTGAGAACGTTATGTACCAAAAGATTGGCGAATGAAACTCCGCCTAGTATGTCGTCGAAGTTCCGCTCCTCGCACCTCGAGATTAATTCCTATTCTTAGCACTCTCAGAACCTGGGACCCGAGTTGACGTCCTGGCATTCGGATCCTCCATCGCCAACTTCGATAATTCTTTTGCATACCGCGCTCCACCAAATTCGGTAGCGAGCCATCTAGAAGTGGCGTTTTCTCGTATGCAATTTGCGAAAACGTTGCATTTCACCGAAACGACCAGACCTCGATCAAGCTAATATACGCGACGGAGTGGGGTGGGGTAAATTCAGGTGATGCGACGCAATGTTGTTACTATCCCGGATATTATTTCGCGACTCGGTGCAGACCAGGGCACAAGTCCCTACGGTTCGACCAGCGTTGCAGGTCCGCGGGCAGTGATGTAAATGCTCCGGAACTTGTTTTGATGGCTCGTAAACGTCGTGGCGGATATTGCGGGTCGTTCATTGCGGTTGCGTGGAGGCTCTGGACGCTTCGCAGTCGCGACACATTCATAGCACTACCATGTGCGAGCTATCTCCATAGACGGATGTGTAGCGCTTGATTGGTTGATGGCAAGTTTGCCACTTTCGAAGGTGGGAGAGGATGAGCTTCTGCAGCGCGGTATTGGGCCAGCTCGTGGACGTCCTCGTTGGACCTGTACTGATAGCAAAACTGTGTCTGCGAACGAGTAGTGTACCCAACGTAACATAATTTCCACGTATGAAGGCCTTCTAGCTAAAAGCTGTAGCGATGAAGCAGTGTTCCAAGTAGACTCGCCACATTTCGCATCATGAGTTTCCGCGGTGGCCACTTTCGATAAAAAGTAACTTACGGCGAACCGAGATCCACAATATGTTTCCAGTTCAAACCAATTTAGTAATGCCATCTTCGGACGATGACAATGACTGATTTCCTCAGCACATGAATGGACTACTACCCCGATTGACTACTACCGGTCATCAATAGCTACACGTGGTCTATTGATCTTCCATTGGCATTGTAGGACGTTGGGGGAGTACGACGCGTACGCAGCGTACATATGGCTACTTCTCGATTTGAAGAGAGGACTGTTGCTAAGGGCTTTTGAGCAAATCCACTACTTCTGTCTCAAGCCTACGGCTATGCCAAAGGATAACTGAGGTTTGCCACCTCACTCCACGGACCAATTTACCTGGTCGGTCCAACTGAAACCTGATTGGGGTGCTCAAACGCACTTTCCTCGACAACCCATGTCCGTGTAGCACTTACAGGCGATGTTCGCTTATTATCGATTACAGCATGCCACCGGAACGACCCTACTCTCTTGAGCTTGCACGGATGTGGGACAGAAGGAACACCCACTACACTGATTTCACTTCTTCTGGCTCTGAACACCCAACCTCACACCAGCCCGATCGTCGCTCATAGTCACATCATCTATCGTTACTACACATCACTACTTTCGTACAAGACCCAAATTGACTCGCCGCAGACATGCCTCAGCAAGGCGGCCTGCTCAAAATGCTTGATACTAGTATGTACCAACCTACATTGGATGCAAAGTCTGCGAAGCCCATCAAGAGGGTCACACCCATTATCTCGAAGCACAGGCCATCCGCGCTTACCGGCTCTCGGAAGTCACGCGGCGTTGATACTTATACGATCTCCAGAAATCAAACTCGTCACCACCACGCCGACTCCCGCGGGGACACTGAAGACGGTATATGCCATACCACTTCTGCCCCTCTTTGCCTCGTCGATGCTTGTGCGGATTGGTCTCATTCTTGGCTTTTGCATCTACCATGGATACCTTCCGGTCTGCCTCGAAATAGCTAAGGCCATCGGTCGAGAGGTCAGTGAGTGGTATCCCTTTCTAAATTTACCCGTTGAAGAAGCTCAACGTGTTTCCTCGTGAGTGAGCTTGACTTATGTCTTTTGATAGGCATGTACCCTCCACCGCGCCCTGATGCTGGCGGTCCTGTCACTCATCCAGTATTCCACATCCCGTACGGCTGCGGCGCAACATCGTACCTCGGTCACATTGTGGACGTGATTTGGATCTGGATCAACCTTACGCTTTTGCTCCTTATCAAATACGCCCCCGCAAGAGGTCTTTTCACCCTGCGTCAAAAGAAGAGACAGACCCGACACTGGATATCCACTCGGTACGGCAACATCACGGCGCTCGGTTCGGACGAGGAAGACGAGGCCTGGCTCCGGCGCACAAACAAGGCGCTTATGGATGACCTCGTGGTGTTCAATCGCAATCACATCTACTCGCTTACGAATGATGCGAATACGTTTGTTCATGTGCCTTGTTTGCCGGAGTTCGCGGTCGATGAGTGTGGCGGACGTGGTCGGAACGGCGATGCTGCGGGGGAGGACCAGGAAGAGGATGCTGAGAACCGGGCTATTGAGTGGGGAGGAGATGAGGATGCTCATGACGAGGAACAAGGCCATGATGAGGCGGAAATCGATGCAAGGGCTGCCCTGGCACTTGACCCCAGGGCAGGCGTTGACGATGGGGTAGATGCTGATGAGTGGGAAAGCATGGATGAAGATTAAGCATTGACAACGAGGAGAGCGTTGGCGACGGGATGAGCGCCGGTGGATCTGATGTTGATGAGCACGCCTAGTATGGCGGTGTCATAGTTTGCAGACAAGTAATGAGATTGGATATGTATGTTCCCACCAGGTTGTTACTGGCCCGGTCTCGCGTCAAACCGACTGCTAGATGTTCCCAAACCCATCATCTTCATTGGCCCAGTCCCTCGTTTTCGACGACGCACACTCAGGCTAGCTAGGCCACAGAAAGCAACTCGGCGTAACCACTCTGGTCACATCCTCTCTCTCACTCTCCACACTCCACGTCAACACGCCGCAGGCTTCCGCTACGACTTTGATGTCCAAATACTGCGCGCACGCAGCGACGATCACGTTCATCTCATCCATGAGTTGTTCGTGTCAATTCGACCAATGGTGCTATTCTCGCTCCGTCTCTCCTGTGTATACGTAGTAGCGTGGCTGCCACCCCGTATGCACGTCCGTGCCCACCAGTCGTACGAGGTCCCGGAACTTGTAGGCTCCGCGCCTATTGACCACATAACTCCAGTCGCTAAAGAAGTGGTCGAGATGAAAGGTTGCATGGCGCCTTTTGCCGGGCCAGCAGACGGCGAGTAGCGGCGAGCAGCGGTAAATACGGTGAGACTTGGCGGAGACGGCCATGGGTATAGGCGCTCTCTAAGTCGATAAAGGGTTCTGGGTTTTTGGATGGGAGAGGTGGTTTGGCGTAGTTGATGTGCAGATGGACGTGGACGTTGACGTAGGTGGTGAGCGCAGAGAAAAAGGTGCCATCGACAGGTGCAACGGATGCCGGGCCGTAGGTTACTATCCGCTTGACGAACGTCGTACATGATGGTACTCATCACAGTACAAACAGACTAATTTATTGCTCGTTTGTACATTGGCAGGCCGTCTTGATGGGCTCGGCGAGCTCTTCCCGTGCGCCACACTTCCAATGGTTTGCGAGATCGATGATATCACCGAGATCATTCGCGGCCGTGCAATCCGACGTTGCGTGGAGTCTACCGTCGACCTCTTCTTACCAGGTATCGTCCTAGTTCATCGAGCAATCCACCTTTTGAAATCTTCTTTCCCAATCCGAAGACCGGACCAGCCCCTCTTCCTCACTGATCTCTACTTTCCAACTGTGGTTCCAAGCGCAACAAGGGTCGCGAGCTTCTTTTCCGCGCCAAAGCTCTGGTCCTCACAAAATTGCATGCAAATGCCCACTTCACTAACTACGCAGGCCCCTGCCCCAACTTCTTCCTCAAAGACGTCCAAAAAATAAGCACACTCCACGAGAGGCACAAAGAAAAGAAAACTGCTCCAGTCAACCAATAATGATCCGAAACCATATGCAAGCTTGGCACAAAAGATTTCTGCTTCTTCCCCGTCACCGTATCAACAACAAAACGCACAATCTCGTCGCTATACTGTGTCAGGTACGTGAGATGAAACTTGATGTCGGGATTTTTGTCGTGCGAGGCGCAGATGTAGTCGTTCTCGTTGCAGTAGTCGCGGAGCACCTTCGAATACGGCTCCAGTCCTTTGCACTCTTCGTCACTGCGCGTGCCGGAGCCTGCGACCTTTCGGCCCCCTTTGACGGCGTAGGATGCACCGGGACACTTTCTTACACTGCCGAAGGTGACAGCTGCGGCGACTGGACACGTGGTTAGCATGATCGGCGTTTCTGCTATCATGAAAACGTACTGTTCGCACCCGGAGCCTCCGTCCTCTTGAACCCCTCATTCGCCGACTGGTTACACTTAAACACCGGCCCACCTCCACCCCCCATAACATCCAAAACAATCGATCCCCCCTGCGAATACCCCAACAAAATCATTTTCGTATCGGGACACTTCTCGACATACTCCTGAACCTGCTTCTGCCCATTCTTGGCCCCCAAATCCGCACTTCGACACCACTCGGTATCTGACATGAATCTATTGGTAGCCGGATACTCTAAATTTTCCCAACCGCATTTTTCAGAGCCGCCGAGTTGATCGCAGATCATTTTGGTGATGTTTCCTTGGCGGCCGGGTGGTTTTTCGTCGGTACCCCGAGCAATGAGGATGTGGTAGGATTGGCATTCTTTGGTTTGAAGTGCCATTATTTCGGGGTGGTCGGCGCAGGGAGTTTTGTAGCCTGCGCCGTCGCAGCGGTTTTCGAAGTCTTCTTGGGCTACTACTACGGCAGCGACCAGGCTGAATAGCACAAATGGGATGCGCATGACGTCGATGCGCTAGTCGACGGTAAAAAGTGTATATTACCTCGATTAAGTGGAATCGCTAAATAGAGCACGCAGACGCTACAAGATGCAATGCAAGTAATGGGTATCAAAATGCAGGTGATGCGAAAGAGATGGAAAGAATGCGGATGCGAAGAAAAGGAGAGATAGACCACGGACGGAGAGGGCAGTTTCGGCGTAGACGCCACGCGCTAACCTGATGAGGCGTGGTTAGGTCTGTGGCCAAGCGAGCTGGTGAAACGGGGATGCCCAGACGGATATCGGATCGCTCGGCTTATCAACGAGCAACAACATCGCGGATTCTGACAATGGTGGCTGCTTACGCTCAGTCTCTACCAAAACGGATGCTTTCGGGCGTCGTACACAGTAATATCTGCCGTCGACGACGCACGACGCTTAGTCTCGAGTGTAGGCTATGAAATAGACTTTGGGAGATAGGCAAGGCAGATCTGTAATCGTTGCGAACGAAGTAGTCCATGACAGACTCTGGCACCGCTTAAACAAACCCACCACCAACACTGCGGTGAAGGGCGACGCTCATAAGATGTTGTAAATAATAGCATCAATCCCCTTTCATCCCAGCAAGCTCAGCCTCTCAAAGCCCTTCACAACAGGCGCCTCCCTCTTCCTACCCACCTCTACCAAACTATCCCAAAGCGTTTTATCTCCACCACTCGGCCTCAACCCCTCCTCCCCCCCATCCACCACATTCACGCCACCCTGTGTTTCACCTCCCTCAGTCTGCTCCGCATACACCTCCTTAACCGCCTCTCTACACTGCTCTGTAACCTCCGTAACAGCCCTCTCCACCGCATCCGCTCTTTCCCTCATCCCCCTTCTGACCAAGCCTTCGATCAGTCGCTGGATCTCGTCTTGCATGCTGTTAAGCCGTTCGATGAGCCGCTCAAGGGAGTTGACCAGGTACTCTTCTTCGTAGACGGTCCCCTTCTTGCCGCGGGCGCGCTTGCGTTCTTCGCGCCGCTTATTTTTGGAGGTTTTGCGGGTTGTTTGTGTATTGACTGTGCCGGTCTGATTCGTGTACCGTGTCATGAATGTGCCTCCAGAAGTGGTGTCGGTGGGTGCAAGCGAAATATTATCGGGGATGTTAGCATCTTCTACGCCCTCATAAAATGCCAGGGGATCTTCAGACTTCTTAGCACGGAGATCAGCGAGGCGCGGAATTTGAGCAATGAGCTGATTCTTCATGTCGGCGAGGAACTCGGTCATGTCCCCGCTGCGGTCGATCAGGCCGGGATCGACCACGGATTCGATGAGGGCAGGTTGGTTACGAAGTGTGATAATGCGCGTGGCCTCGGCGAAATGGCAACCTTTGCAGAGGAGACGGGCTGCATCGGGGAGGTCGAAGAGGTAATCGAGGGTGATAGTTGCGGCGGCGAGGTAATCCTTGGACTCTGTGAGGTTCTCAGCGAGGGAAGTGGCGAGCGATTGCATCGTAGTAGATGATGCGCTGGCGAGCGTCGCGGATGATAGTGCTTCGCGCCAAAGATTTGCGGCGCGGTAACTAGGCCATGCCAATGTGTGGTCATTCAGATACTCGTAAGCCAAAGCTGCTTCCCGATGTTGGCTGTTACTGCTTAAATAATCTGCGTAGAGCCTCATAATGTCTTTGAGGCGGGCGGCATCATATTGGTATAAGCCAAGCGCTTCTGGATACAGCGCGTGCTCTTGGACATAGTCCTGAACCTCGTCGAAAGCCTCCAATTCTTGAAGATGACCGAGAGCTTTGGTCCGTCGGCCTAGCTTACTATCAATGTTAAACTTGCGACGGAGGATCGGAACATCGTGGAGCGATTGGAGGTGGGGGAGGTATTCTCGTGGATCCTTCTGAGACTGTTGTGCAACGAGAAGCGCGAGTTCGAGATTGTATATACCGAGCGCGGTATCATAGAGCTGATTGACATCCGCAAGAAAGCAAATATGCTCGGCGGCTCTATCGGTAAGCGGATCTTGGGAGACTAGATTTTGTCAATTGTCACTCAGTCAAACTATAGGCGTTACCTTTACCTTGAAGTCGCCCTATCATTTCCAAACCAGACTCAAGATCTGCAGGCACCTTGCACACGTGGGCGGTGATAAGATTTTGGAAATGATGCTTCTTGTACTGTGACTGCTCTAGAGTAGCCAAGAAAGCATCGCAGATCCGGTTGACTTTGGACTCCACTTGTGCCGTGGACACCTTAGCCCTCGTGGTGAGATCTTTGGCTTTCAGTGTCTCCTTGTACATTGTTTCCGAGACGTCCTCATTCCTGCGTCTATTAGACTATAAGTTTAAACACAAGGATCGAGTTACTCACCTTAGCTGTGAGAGAAACAAATCGATGTGCTCGACCTTCTTGATCTGGGCTATAACTTTGGGGACGCTCGCTAGGAATCGTTCTGGGTCGTGATCGTGCAAAATGTTCATATCCACGCGCTGATTCCGGCATGCGAGGAAAGCTTCATCGTAACGCTCGTCTTCGATACTTCGCCGTATGGCCGCAACTACCAAGGCTCGGGGATAGATGGTCTCAAGGTTTCCTCTCGGCATCTGCAGCACCACGGAGTAGATAGTAGGCATAACTGTTACGAGCTTCGCGCCGCGCTCTATACTCCTGCACCTCTCGTCCTTTTGTGGCTCGTCCGCGGGTATTTCGAGCTCTACTTCTATTAGCCCAACCTAGGTAACGAAGATATGGACGTACCATCTAGAGAAGTCAGGTGAACAAACTTGAGAAGATGTTGGGTAGTCGTAAAGATCAAATGCGCGGGCGTGACAACGAACGATGTACAATTGCGTACAAGCATTCGTTCATTCGCATATAGCACACCGCTCCTGGTCAAGCCACAGGTAACAGACTGGTACATGTCAGCTCTGGCTTTCTCGATAGCGATATACGTACGGTTCCATTCAACTGAATGACTTTTGATTCAGGTGCGAACAAGGGCAAGCTCATCTCCAGCGAAGTCTGCAATGTGGAGTTGCTAGACTGTTGGGCGGCTAGCACCTCGTGTACACTACCGTCCTGGAAGTGCAAGTAAACCTTCTCGAAATCCACACTTGACGTGATCGCAGAGACCTTGGCAGCCTCTAAGATCGGGCCTCTGGGGAAAAGCTCTTCGCCCTCACTTGTCCACATCGAGCTTTCGTCCTCATCCCAGGCGTCAGTAAGGACACAGACTTGATCGTCGCCGCGGAAAGCTACATGTCGTGGACAAACTTCCACAAACAGTTTACTTCGCCAGAGTAGGGTTGGAAGAAGAACTGGTCGTTGCTTGAGATTGAGTGCATACACTGCGACATCTGCATCGGAGAGTATTGCAAGCCGGGTGCCGGACATCGAGAACGCGACGTCTACTGCCTTGTGAGTCAAAGCAAGCGTATGCAAGGACATGGGTGGAGGAATGTTCGCTATTCTTAGAGGTGTAATTTTGAGAGATACTGTAACACTTAGTGACTGGGCATTGCTATGTGGTTCAGGTTAACTTACATCCGTCGATGGAAGCAACTAGCCCATAGTCGTTGGGAGGTGCAACGGACCCAGGCGCAACCGAAGAGACGTAGTCAAGGATCTGTAGCGCACCTGTTCAAGCGTCAGCTCCTGGAATTGATACGCACTGACTCATCTCCTACCAGGAGTTGACATCGCTATCGCCAACGGTCGCTCAGGATGCCAGCTACACTGCACAAGTGATTCGGAAATTTCTGGAAAGCCTAGTTCCTGCTTTAGATAGTAATGGTAATTGCTCATCGTCCAAAGTTGAACCTTGTCCGGATAAGACACGGCGAGGACGTTGGAGTCACTGTTCCACTTTAAGGTCAACGGCCTCTCCATACTCTGTAGCTCTTCGGGAGTACATCGCAAATCAAAATGTCCATGACGAAGGCCGTTACGCTCAAAGAAGACCACCTCTATACAATCGCTCGAGCGTCGTATGCCAGCAATGAGGTTTCCAGAGGGGCGCCAACTGAGGGCACCTTCCAGCCCGTCGATGGGTTCGCTGACGCTGTCGAGCTGGCCTTCGCGAGAATAAACGCGAATCATCCTCCGGTGACCTTGCTCGACGGTGTTTACGGCAAGATATGCGCCATCACCACGCCAGCTGATAGTCACTGAAGCATCATCGAAAGGGCTGATGACACCCTCGTCGACGGTCTCGGGCATGGTAGGGTCTTGCAGGGCTCGCGCTCGTTTGCCTTTGAACTGAGTTTCCTTCTTTCCCCAACCCACGGACACATGGCTCGACACATTGACATCTTCGGCGGAAAGCGTGGTGCTGGTAATTTCGTCGATGTCCCGGCTCATGAGTGACAAGGTGCCTTCTTGGGTTGCGATGGCGAGCAGCTCCTCGTCGGGCGACCAAGCTGCGGCCGAAATGCCCGTTTCCACACACCCCACGCTTTCCACCAGGTCTTCGCCATGCTGGGGATCCTCCCTGACCAGGATGATATCTCCCCCAGCCAGCACCAAACATGTCTTTGATGAATCGGAAAAGTGTTGCAGACTCAATATCGAGTCATGGGTAAGCGAGGGCAGCGGACACGGCGCGTCCCACTCGGCAATGCTTTCGAGTCGGTCTTCGGCGCCGCTGCGATCATAGTACAGCCTCTTGAGCTCGATAACTGCACGTGATTCCGACGGGCCAAAGGCGCATATGAGTGCATTCGAGGCGGCGTCCCAGGCCGTCGCGGTGAGGGGCAGCGGGTCTTCGCCGGAGAAACGCAGGAGCGACCTCGCGACGATTCTCAGATTGCGCATTTGGGATGTCAAGTAGGGCGTCGTGGGTTTTGCATGGGCGGCGTTGTCATTTCTGCGATCAGTTTAGGTCGGCTATCACTGGTCGAATTTTTGCTGCGAGGTCGCACAGGCCGAGCTTTCCCCGAGCACACCTCACACCTCATCGTCTGATTCACCTCGAAACGGTCGACGTGCACATTGGGCAAGCAATAGCACTCATTGATGGACACTGTAATGAAATTGATGCTGTCGTGGTGGAGTACAGTTGTTCGCGGAAACGTCCTTTATTCTACAAGTTGCATGGCATGCCCGCAGTCCCCAGTATTCCGTCCTCCCGTCCTTTGCGAGCCGCTTATTTGTTCTTCTTCGTCTGCCAGACTGTGATGCATAAGTTAGAGACGCGTGGAGGGGTGTTCCGGTCGTTGGCTTACCGGCGAGACCAAAGGGTAGCATGAAGCCGGTGCCTGCGCATGTTAGCTCCCTCCTGCCATTGAAGACGCACAGAGCTTACCCAGGAAGCCCCAGTACTTGAAGGCGAAGCCCTTCTTGAGCGGGTCAAAAGGCAAGTTGCTGCGCGGGCCCTCGGGGTAGTGGTAGGGGCTGGCGAGCTGGGCGCGGGTCGACTGGAAGCCGCGGCGGGCAACGAGCGTTGGGGACGCGGACGCGCGGAAAGCGGCGCGGGCGAGCATAGTGGGTGGTGCGCGGGTGAATTGGCAGCGGTGTGCGGTGAATTGGACGTGTTTTGGGGGCGTCGTGCGTGGAGAGGGAGAGGTTGCGGTCGGTCGGGAGCTTCCATGATCGAACGACCTGCAATAGCGAAAGAACACTAAGCTGCATGTGGTATGGTCATATTAGCTAAGCGGCGGTATGCAAGCTCGGACCAGTGTGAACTTTCTCTTTTGAACTTTTGGACATCGTTGCGCCAGCCGTTTCTTCGCTCGCCTTCAATCACCCACGCCCGCTCCGTCCGGAACAGAAAGGCGCCGCCGTTGTCTAACCCGGCGCAAATACCTGATCTGCTCCACCATGGACGACCTCTTCGATGCCTTCGATAGCGCCCCGGCGAGTGCACCCGCACCCAAGAAGAGCAAGAAACGCCAGGCCGACGGCCACGTCAAATCGCCCGTTGAGGATACGCCCATGCAAGATGCACCCGCACCTGCACCTGCGCCCACCAACGGTGCCACTATGAAGCGCCCGAAGCGCGATGCCGAAGCAGATCCCGTAGTGACGGACGCCTTTGAGACGGAGCAGTCGCGCGAAATCGCCGCCGCCGCCGGACTGCAAGCGCAGCAAGATGGCCAGGCTGTCGTGCTCTCACATCAAGTCCGCCACCAGGTCGCGCTGCCGCCAGACTACGACTACGTGCCCATCTCGGAGCATCGCGCACCCGACGACCCCGCCAAGACTTATCCCTTCACCCTCGATCCTTTCCAGCAGGTCTCCATTGCCTCGATCCAACGCAATGAGAGTGTGCTAGTGTCGGCACATACGTCCGCTGGAAAGACGGTCGTGGCCGAGTATGCCATTGCCCAGTGTCTGAAGAACAACCAGCGCGTTATCTACACGAGTCCCATCAAAGCGCTGAGCAACCAAAAATACCGCGAATTCATGGCCGAGTTCGGCGACGTGGGTCTCATGACGGGCGACGTGACCATCAACCCTACGGCGACTTGTCTGGTGATGACGACCGAGATTCTGCGCTCTATGTTGTACCGCGGCTCCGAGATCATGCGCGAGGTGGCCTGGGTCGTGTTCGACGAGGTGCATTATCTGCGCGATAAGTCTCGTGGCGTCGTGTGGGAGGAGACTATCATTCTGCTTCCGGACAAGGTTCGCTACGTGTTCCTGTCCGCCACTATCCCCAACGCGATGCAGTTCGCCGAGTGGATCGTCAAGACGCATAGTCAGCCCTGTCACGTCGTTTACACAGACTTTCGCCCCACGCCCCTGCAGCATTACTTCTTCCCCGCCGGCGCCGACGGTATCCACTTGGTTGTTGACGAAAAGGGCGTGTTCCGCGAGGAAAACTTCCAAAAGGCCATGACGTCCATCTCCGACAAGGCCGGCAGCGACCCCGCCGACTTTCTGGCCAAGAGGAAAGGCAAGGGAAAGGACAAGAAGACCAACACTGGCGGCAACAAGGACGGCTCCGATATCTACAAGATCGTAAAGATGATCATGGTAAAGAGCTACAACCCGGTCATCGTCTTCAGCTTCAGCAAGCGAGAGTGCGAGAACTATGCCCTAGCCATGAGCCAGCTTGTGTTCAACGACGACTCGGAGAAGGCTATGGTGTCCAAGGTCTTCAGCAGCGCCATTGAGATGCTCTCGGAAGAGGACCAGGCGCTGCCTCAAATTCAGCACATCCTCCCTCTTCTGCGACGAGGCATCGGTGTCCATCACTCCGGCCTTCTGCCCATTCTCAAGGAGACCATTGAGATTCTGTTCCAAGAGGGCTTGATCAAGGTCCTGTTTGCGACCGAAACCTTCTCCATCGGCTTAAACATGCCCGCCAAGACGGTCGTCTTCACCAGCGTCCGCAAATTCGACGGTGTCTCCCAGCGATGGGTTACACCTTCCGAGTTTATTCAAATGTCAGGTCGTGCGGGTCGTCGTGGGCTCGACGAGCGCGGAATCGTCATCATGATGATTGATCAGCAGATGGAGCCAGCCATAGCCAAGGAGATTGTGCGTGGCCAGCAGGACAACTTGAACTCGGCCTTCCACCTTGGCTACAATATGATTTTGAACCTGATGCGAGTGGAGGGCATTTCTCCCGAGTTCATGTTGGAGCACTGCTTCTTCCAGTTTCAAAACACTGCGAGCGTCTCCACCCTCGAGAAGCGTAAGTGCAATTCATAATACTATTCGACAACGTAACTAACATCGCTGTAGAACTGCAAGAGCTGGAGCACGAGCGAACCAACATGACCATCACTGACGAGCCAACGGTCAAAGACTACCACACGCTACGACAGCAATTGGACAGCCACACCAAAGACATGCGGGACGTAATTATGCACCCGAACTACTGTATGCAGTACTTGCAGGCAGGTCGCGTGGTCAAGGTCAAATTCAAGGACCACGATTTTGGCTGGGGCGCTATAGTCAATGTCATCCCCCGCGCAGCCGACAGGGGTGAGGTACTAGCTCCCCAGCATTCGTACATTGCGCAGGTCCTTCTTGTGGTCTCGAGCGATACCGGCTTTGTCCCGCAGACGAATGATGGCCTCCCCCCAGGTGTGCGCCCACCCAGGCTTGGAGAGAAGGGCAAGATGGAAGTCGTGCCGGTGCTCCTTTCATCCATCGAATCGATCGGTCACCTCCGTATTTTCTTGCCGAAAGAAGTGAAAAGTTCGGAGGCGAAGAGTACCGTGCGCAAGTCGTTGGAGGAGGTTAAGAGGCGCTTTCCCGACGGCATCGCCATCTTAGACCCCATCGAGAATATGAAGATAACCGACGACAGCTTCAAGAAACTGCTCAGGGTCAGTCCAGTTCAACGAACGGCGCCGACACAGCTAACACAGACAGAAAATCGAAGTTCTCGAATCACGACTCCTCTCCAATCCCTTGCACAATTCCCCAAGGTTGCCCGACCTCTACAGCCAGTATGCCAAGAAAGTAGCGCTCGGCGACAAGATCAAGAGCATTAGAAAGGATATCCAGACTGCACTTTCAGTCATACAACTCGATGAATTGAAGAGCCGCAAGCGAGTCTTGCGTCGACTTGGGTTCATCGACGAGGCTGATGTGGTGCAAATGAAGGCCCGCGTCGCGTGTGAGATTAGCACAGGCGACGAGCTAGTACTCAGCGAGCTGCTGTTTAACCGTTTCTTCAACGAGCTGACACCCGAACAATGCGCAGCATGTCTGAGCTGCTTCATTTTCGAGGAGAAGTGCACTGAGGTGCCGCCGCTTAAGGAAGAGCTTGCCAAGCCGTACCGCGAGATCCAGGCACAGGCGAGGGTGGTTGCCAAGATCTCGCAGGAGAGCAAGCTGGCCGTCAACGAGGATGACTACCTGAAATCATTCAAGTTCGAGCTGATGGACGTCGTCTATGCCTGGTCCAAGGGCGCGTCGTTTGCCGAGATTTGGTCAGTAGCGTTTCGTAGCGCTGATATTGGCTAACGCGATGCAGCAAAATGACGGATGTCTACGAGGGCAGCCTCATCCGGCTGTTCAGACGGCTGGAAGAGCTGCTGCGACAAATCGCCCAGGCCTCCAAGGTTATGGGCAGCGAGGAGCTCGAGCAAAAGTTTACAGCGGCGCTCGAACTCGTACGGAGGGACTTGGTAAGCGCTTTGGGGAACCTACACATGCGATGCTCTTTGCTAACTTGGCTCGCAGGTGGCTGCCCAATCGCTGTATCTCTAAGCGAGGTAACGGGACATCAGCATGTGTACAATATTGGCAATGGCATAGACTGTGGCTGCACATTTGCGGCATCAGGTAAGTGTTGGCGCCCCGCCCTGTGCAGTCCAGACGACGGGCTGTTGCAGGAAAAGGAAGCGCCGATGATGCGTACTGGATAGTAATTCACTAGATCTGCCGCTGCGGTGTGGTGGTGGCATGCGGCAGATCCCCACGGCGATGCTCCCATTCTCTTTCTGCGTGATGCTCAGTGCATAGTGCAGTTGTAATGTATCCAGTCAAGCTGGTCCAGGCCCGTGGGAAGTGCCGTTGTCTTGTCACCGTTGTCTTAGTACCGTTGTCTTAGTACCGTTGTCTTAGTACTGTTGTCTTAGTACCGTTGTCTTGGACTGTAGATAACTTACGGTTGCTGTGACGGCATTGGGCAGATCCGGCGTGACAGTAGCCAAGCGGTCCGTGCCTGCCGAACAAGCGGCCGCTAGCGCTCCAGCTTCTCCTCACCACACAACAACGACGCAACCACAACCACCACAACAACCCAGGCCGGAACCTGCACCCACACAACAAACGCTTGAAGGCCGGCTTACATCTTCACCCCGGCGTCAACCGCCCTCGCCAGCATGAACGTCATCAACAACTTCAGCCACGCACAACCCCCCCATCTGCTCCCTAACCAACGTCGCTCTCCACAACGCAACCGTATGTGCACCTACAGTACAGCGTCTTCCGCATGTACCGTCGCTAACTTGATCCTTCCCACAGTCTTCTCACCCTCCCCCATGGCTAGTCGCAAGCGAAAAGCCGAAGACGATGGAAGCGGCGGCGATGATGACCGCATGTCTGCATCGCCCTCAGGCTCCCCCTCCGTGCAGAATCGCGCGCTGCCCCGCAATACGACAAAGCGGATGCGGACCAATATCTCAGGCCGGCCGCTACCCCTGCCACGGTTGCTGGAGACGCTGAGTGCCGATGAGATGCGCAGTGTGCTGCAGTCCATCTGCGACCGCCACCCGGACATCGGCAACGAGGTTGTCACCACGGCGCCGCGCCCGAGCGTGCAGTCTACCATCGAGGTGCTTCTGAAATACGAGCGGTCGTTCCAGGCGGCGTTCCCTTTTGGCGGACGGCCATCATCGGATTACGCCTACAACCGCGTACGGCAGCACCTGGTGCAGCTACTCGAGTCGCTGAAAGACTTCACCCCTCACTTCCTACCACCCAACGAAACGCAGCCCGCCACATCACTCGCCTACCTCGACGGCGCCACCGACGTGATCCACCGGCTACCCGACTGGGACTCGTTCCAACACAATCGACACAAGCAGGAGGCGTACGAGGAGATGGCCAAGGCATGGGCTGCCGTGATTCAGGAGGCGGCCAAGAAGGCAGGAGGCATACAACTACAGTATGGCGGCTGGGACCAGAAGATTGCAAAGCACAATGAGATTTCCGGAAATCGTATGCAGGAGGCGGTCAATGCACTGCGTGTAAGCCTGGGATGGATGGGCAACGACGGGCAACAACCACAACAGCAACAACAACAACAACAGCCCTCTGCGGGTAACGTCTCTGTCAGGGATCAGCTTCTTAGCGGTACCTACGGCATGGAGTCCGCTCGGGTCGGTGCATGGTAAACGAGGAACATCTGGATATTTGGTGCTCTCACGATCATGACTTGCCATTCACTGCATAGCGTCACATCGGCTTTCTTTTCCCATATAGACATTGGTGGGGTTTTGGTCTTTTTCCCGGAGTCATCGGTTGGCGTCTGATCTGTTTTGGGGCCTTCGTGCCCTTTTTTCACGACTCGCCACATTGGCGTAATGTCTTCATTTTTAGTCGATAGGCGGTGTGTTATTCGCACCTAGCGTAGCGTGCAGGCGAGTCACGCGCTTTGTACATAGATATTGGCATGATGGCAAATTGACCACTCCAAGGTGCTTGTTGCCCAGCATATTGGCGATATTTGTTTTCGACACAGAGCTGACCCCAGGAAATCACGTGATGAGGCGTTCTCGTTGCACGTCAATTCGAGGCTGGCAGCCGCGACCTGTCACATGCTCTCAACACCTTCACCTCCGCCCCTACACTCTTGACATCCACTCTCATTCTCATCGGGCGAAGCGCCAGCGCTACCTTCCTCGAGGTTCGACTCGAGTGGTCTCTTAGCAAGGCACCCAGCCGCTCCTCACAAGGCTACGCCGAACACTGAACGGCGCCATGGCCATTGTCAAATCACACCCACGCATTAGTGTTGAAATATACAGCAACAGCGCGCCGCTCCAGGAGTACGTCAATGACGAAGAGGAAGATGCGCCCAACGCTGTGACCAAGTACATCGAGGCCGCATCTGGCGCCGAATTTGAGGTCCGCTGCACTCTGACGAGGGATTTCCCAGAGACTACCCTCATGTGTCAGGTATACTTGGATGGAAAACGGGCCGCTGGAATGTTCTGCGAGCAGTCATTCTATGTGGGCGAGTCAGCTCGCTTGAAACTTCGGGGCGTGAGCCACTCCGACGGGAGTGGGTCATTCGTGAGCAACTTCTGCTTTTCAAGCCTAGCAATCGGTACGTGCGAGCTTCTCTCGGTATATATGTAATGTTCACGTATTACTCAGATGATTCCGATCTCAGCTCAGCCGGTGATGAACTGCTCCAGACGCTGAAGAAGATGGGCGAGATCTCCGTAAAGGTGTACAGGGTTGAGAACCTGAGAGGACGTGAAAGCGAGAATTACCACCGAAAGGAGCTTTCTACGGTGGGAACAATCCCAGAGAAAGCGTTGAAGGGTCGTGCTCTCACTCACTCTGTTGGGTATGTCGTGTAAACCCTGCGAAGGCCTTGCAACGCTCATGTAGTCTTTCTAGTCTGCGCGCACCACAGCCGGCTACCAAGCGGACGATTATGGACTGCGATTACATTGATCGCTCCGATCAACCGCTCTTGACTTTCAACTTTCGCTATCGCTCTCGGGGTAGCTTACCTTGACCTCCTTTGATCGCCCACTTTACTGACCAGACCCAGAGGCACTAAAGGCTCTTCTGATCATCCCACGCAGCCCTAGTCCGCTTCCCCTCGAACAACGAGACGTCGACACTCTGACCCCAGAGGAGATGAGGGAACTCCTAAAACGCCAGAGGGTACATTTCCCTCCTTTCAATACTTACGTCAGCTAATCTGTGACAGGAGCGACAGGAAGCCGCTGGAAAGGTCAAAGTCGAGGGCATCAAGCGAGAACGCGCGAGGGTCAGCAGTCCGATTATACAAGGTGACAACGAGGATGTATCCTTTGTCTCTGAGAAGCGCCGAAAGCTCAACATCAGCATCGACGAATTCGGGTCCGAAACGATCGACCTGACCTGACCTGACCTGACATGATAGCCACGACTTTTTATCGTACAATGCTTCAAAGAGGGCTACAACCTATTCTGAGCTGTAGATGTGCTCATATTTCCACTACTTTTGCTTGCGCGCTTCCCCGGGGCATTCGATCTTTGGTTTCGAAGCGTTGCCTCGACTACGAGAAATAACTATTGAAAGGCTCAATGCTCCGGACCATCCTGAAAAGACACGTTGGCGATTTCTCGGAGCTTTAATTCGAATTACGAGGTCAGGTTTCAGCTTGCGCATTTGGAAGCAGCATACATGGGTTTAGCGTCTCATTTATTGTATCAAAGGTAGTTCCGATCGACCAATAGCCACTTCCCTTTACATATAAATATCAAACAGATGGCATACGGGATGAATGGATGCCACTGCTACTCTCAAAACATCTACGTTTGGCCCTCTGCTCCTGCCTCGTGACTCACCTCCGGTTTGATCCGCCCTGTCAGTCCGCCCGGTTCCTCACTTATCGTGTTTCTCCTATACCTCTCACCATTGGTCTCTCGCTGACGCTATAACCAGAGACTTCGAACGTCCTTCGAATCAATGCCTTTCTCTTTGTTGACCTCCTACATCTCTCATCTGCAATACAACATCTTCAGCAACTCTCCATATGGCGATTACGACAGACCACCCTGGATTCGAGGTGACGATAGAGGTACGTCTGCGGAGGTTCAGCGTATTTATGAAGCTGCGCTGACAATATATAATATGATGTAGGTCGACGGAATCCCGCTCCCTGAGTATTAATACGTGCAGCTCGAGCCTAAGGTTAAGGCAAACGAGCCTTCGATTGAGCTGAACGTGCCTGACGTCGAGCCAAATAAAGCGGATCCACCTTCCAACTCTCCAGCCAAGTTCAAGCCTGTTATCAAGTGGATTGAGACACCAGATGACGCCATCTTTGTAATTCGTTGGATGTGCCGAGCACCGTTCAAAACCTCTCTTGTCTTGAATTGTACGCTAACATAGGAGCAGATGAAGATCATAGCCCGGTCGGCACGGAGCAGCTGCAGCAAGTGCTAGACTGGAGAGAAATTACGGTTAGCTTCCGTTTCGTGACGGATGTAGAGCGTATACAGGCGCCCGCGATGCCGCTGATCACTTACAACGAGCCAATGGATTCAGTGAGAAGGCGGTGCACAAAACTAAGATGGGAGGAGATACTCCCAGTCAGGATGCGGGTCTATCTGCGAAGGAGATGACGAATGGCACAGTCAGTCAGGTCAGAACTATCGGGCCCGGCCCTTTCGCCTCGTTTGTCTCCAAGTACCGTTCAACGAGTGAGTTTCCGCCGCAACTTACAGTAGACCCATCACTAATCAAGGCTCCTTTACCAGAGGACCATCAAGATCTGGGCATCAATTCGTGTACACCGGCTCCGACGCCTCCTCGCTCGCCGACGCTGCTGCACGCTCGTGACCCCAGGGAAATGTCAGACGAGGAGTGCATCCAAGCACTTCTACACTTCCAACAGACACAGCAAATGTTGGAGACGCGTAGGCATCGGCCTTTGCGGGCATCTTTCTTGTATTTGCTGGCAGATTTATGCCTTTTTGTTGCTTTTGGTGCAGCAATTTTCTATATTGCAGCGGTAGTCTTGGATTTAGCTCTTGAGTTGGCAGCATCGGTATCCTGGGGAACAGCGTTTGAATTGGTGGCAGGAGTGGGGTTCACACGCGGCAGCTGATCGCCTTTGGGTGGTGCCATGTGTTCGGTATTAGTTGAGGAATTGACTTGAAAAACAACATCTGCAAGGTAATAATATTTGAGACACGGCAGGGTACATGGACGTTCTCTCATTTCTTTACTATCGGATTGCGAACTGAGGACTCTGATGTACGGGGCCCACATCGCGGTAACTTCATTTCCAATGACGTTACGCGTCCACGGGGGAAGCGATAGCGGAGAAGTAGTAGCAAGTTGGCACCACGCGCGAGGTCACGCTACCAAGACTGTGCTGGAAGAAGTCGTAAAGTATCAGATTGCCACCGATATATCTACAAGCAACTTACCCGCTGGTATGTCGTACACATCCCCTCTATCTAATGCTATCTTACCCTCTATGCCTTGTACCCAACTTCGCCCAGCGACTCCTTCAACGACTCAATAGCCTTAGTGATATCAGGTCTGTTCGGATCCGTAACGCTAACACCCATATGTCCAAAGCGAATGTACTTGGTCGCAATCTCCTTGTGCAGACCGCCAGCGAAGATGACGCCCTTCTTCAACAGACTTGGAATGACATCGGGAGGTGTGATGCCTTCGGGTAGATATATAGCCGTCATACCGTTGGCTTGGTTTTCGGGCTTGGAGGCCAGCTGCTTGAGACCGAAGTCGGCAACAGCCTTCTTGACTTTCTGCGATGCGGCCTTGTGTGCTGCAAAGTACTCGTCGATGGGTCGGGAGAGGATCTGCTTGAGGGAAGTATCGAGGGCGCGGACGAGTTGGGGTGAGGGTGTGGCGAAGTACGAGGGTTTCTTTGCTTCGTAGTTTTGCATGACTGTAGGATAGTTAGCACGGTGACTTGTGAAAATGGGGCTGCACATGCTTGGTAGCCAGTTCTTCCACGACCCAAAGTAGGATGTGGGCCTAGTCTTCCTCGCCTTGAATGTCTCGATGGCGCGACCTGAAACCATGAGAATACTCAAACCCGCCGGGCAACCGATACCCTTCTGTGAGGCGGTGAGAACAACGTCGAGCTTCCAGTCGTCAAAGCGGATCTCCTCAGATCCAACACTGCAGACACCATCCACAACGACCAACGTCTCCGGGCTGACCCTGTGCACCAGCTCACTGAGCGCCTTGATCTCGCTAAGCACACCGGTGCTGGTATCCACATGTGTAACGGTCAAGATCTTGTACTTGTTCTCTTTCAACGCAGCCTCGACCTGGTCCAGCTGCGGGCGGTCGCCAATGGGGGCCTTGAGCTGCGTGGCCTTCACACCATATGTCTCGAAGCAGTCGGCAAACGAGTCGGCAAAGTATCCGGTGTGCAGCACGAGCACTTGGTCGCCGGGCTCAGCCAGATTCGCAGCAACCTGGTCCCATCCCAATGTACCGGAGCCAGAGATGACGAAGGGTTGGGAGGCGGGATCGGTGGTCTGGAAGAGCTTGCGCAGGTTGGACAGCACCTCGCCGAATACGTTGACGAACGGCTGGCCGACGTGGGACTCGCTGCGAAGGTTAGAGTCGACGTCATCCATGTTCAGTAATCTTGAGTGCATACCTGAAGTGGCTCATGGACTGCAGGACCTCATCGTCGAATTCAATGGGGCCTGGGATCAGCAGCGCGGGGTGAGCAGCTTGCTTGGACATTGCGGCGGGCGGCTCTGGTTCAATTGCTTTCTCTGGTCTTGGTGTAGGCTGTGGAGGTTTCCGAGGCTTGGTGATGTTTCCCTGTTCGTCTACAAGGCGTGCGCTCCGTTCGGTAGAGAATGGCGTGTTTAGCTCGAGGAAAGGCTTTGGTTCGAGATGTCTCGAGAAGAGGTCGAGGCGCGAGGTTGCTCTTGAGGGCGCCATGACGAAAGCGGAGGGGAACGAGGGGTAGCGGCGGCAATTGAAGGCCGCGAAGAGTCGGCGCGGGGCAGCCAGCTTGTGGACCTGGGACACGACAATCGGCCGGAAGCGATTGGGCAATGGATGAGGGGTGGGGGGATGGAATGTGCGTGTGTTGCGTGTTGTGGGATTTCTCGGGCACGAGAGGTAGTGAAGATGTTAGTCAATTGAGGATCCTCACGGCGTCTGCTCAGCTAAGGTATACGAGTAATTTCTTTTCACGCCGTCTTCCTGCTTTTCCGGCCACAAATTTTGCGATGGCTAGTCAGCGATCCAAATGCCGGCGGGGGTCTCCGCAAGGTCGCCGCAGACCTCCGAAACCACATGTCGCCAGGGTGACCTTGGAAGAGCACGTGATGTCTGCAACAGCCAATCAAACGCCGTGTTGTGACCAAAACACACGACGCATAAACACCCACCCCAAACACAGCGCCTGTCCCTCTATGCGTGCTATCGCAACACCGTTGCCGCTGCACAGCTACCGTAGAACACTCTAGCATCTACCGCCTTTGCGAACATGCGCCTCACACGTGCAGCATTGCGCGCCGAAGCACACGAGATCGACGGCGAGACAGCCGACGCGTCACATCCGCATACCGAGCCCCAGGAGCGCGTTCCGTTGGGCGAAGTGTCCCCAAACACCACCATTGAGCCCGAGATCGAGGAAGTCCACGCTGCAAAAATGCCCGCGAAGAAGTCCAAGGCGAAAGGCGGCGCGAAGAAGGGCGCAAAGGGAAAGAAGGGCAAGGCTGCTGAGGGCACGGTCGAGCCGGTCGAGGTGCTGGAGGATGAACGGTCGGCTGCTGGGAGCCCCGCGAGTGATGTGGCCGTTGATGAGCTGGCAAAGGAGACTGCAGATGGTGCGTACCGGGATTAGATCGCGACCACGATCAAGGTTCGCCAGCTGACTGTGGGGTACAGATAATGCCCAAGCTCGCGTGAACGATGAACAGCCCATAGACCCTACGTCGCGCCCAGTCCGTACGACACGACGACAAGTGGCCAAACAGCAGGAAGACTTGTCCAGATCACTTCGTTCGCGCGGTCCTCCTACCGCCGAGGACACAGAAGACGCCGCGGCTGGTGCGCAGGAAGCCGTGCTTGAAGAGCTCATCACAGAACAACCAGATGAGCGAGAAGAGGTCGTAGCTGAAGAGCTTCAAGAAACAGTCTCAAATGCAGTAGATGTACAGGCAGACTTAGCTGAAGGGTCAGGTTCAAAAGCACTGGACGCGCAAGGAGAAACGGGGGCCCAGGACCCATCCACAAATACCCTCATTGCGGAGGAGACCCAGCCCGAGGCCATCACTCCCTCAGTCGAGATAACCTCCGAGCCTGAACCCAAGACCCTGACCTCGGAGAAACCATGCGAAGAAACCACGACCCCAGCGACTAGCCACACCCCTAGCCGAGCCCCTTCGCGAAGCCACTCCAAGTCTCCTATGCGCCTCGAAGAGTCCATCGAAGCCTTCGATGCGCTAGAGGAGGCGCTCGAGAATGTTGGCAAAGCCATCGTATTCGACCAGTCCGCCGATGAGGAGAAGTCCCCTAGGAAGGCTACCTTTCCGCGAATGGCGCGAGAGAAGATGGCCAAGAAGTCGCCTCTGGCCTCCAGGGTCTCGCGAGAATCGAGCGTTGCGCCTAGGCAGTCGCTCAAGCCTGCTGCACCTCGCGCATCCATCATGCGATCGTCCAGTGTACGCGCTCCGGCCAAGGAACGGAAAGCGTCGGTCGAGGTGGCCGATTACCTCGCCTCCAAGCGTCGACCCATTAGCATGTCCTTTCCTACTCCTCCACCGCCCTCCAAGTCTACCAAGGCACCCACAAAAGCGACCTTCCAACTGCCCGGTGAAGCTGTCGCTGCGAAGCTCAAGGCTCAGAAAGAAGAGCGTCTGAAGCGTGAAGCCGAAGCAGGACCAACGAAGGCGCGACCTATTAGCATGCCACCACCTCCAAAATCTACCAAAGTCCCTACAAGGCCCACCTTCCAACTACCAGGAGAGGCTGTCGCAGCGAAACTGAAAGCGCAAAAGGAGGAACGATTAAGGCGGGAAGCGGAGGGCGAGGAACCTGCTCCTCGTCAGGTCACCATGCCACCACGGCCCAAGTCCACGAAGCCCCCCACGGTAGCAAACTTCCAGCTCCCAGGCGAAGCCATTGCTGCAAAACTGAAAGCGCAAAAAGAAGAACGTCATAGACGCGAGGAAGATGCAGACTTCGCCAAGAAAGCCTCCTTCAAAGCTCGCCCAGCGCCCGCCCGTAAACCAGTCGCTGCAACGGTCCGCCAAACCTCTACCAGCAAAGCTCGCGAAGGCCTCATGAGCAAAGAAACCACCGCTGGTGTCAGCATCGCACCACCCCCACAACGTGCATCCTCTATCAATGCTGGGAAGCGGAGCAGTATGATGCTCTCACGTACGATATCCACGTCCTCGGCCAACTCTTCCAACCGCAACAGCATGATCTTGAACCCGGGACCCGTTGCCAAGAGCACCGTTACCCCAGCCGATGCAGCAGCGCAAAAGGTCAAGGGCAAGCAGGTTTTCAACCGCGACAAGATGGAGAAGGAGGCTAGAGAGCAGGAGCGTAGAGATAAAGAAGAGGCTGCGAAAAAGGCGAGGGCTGAGGCGGCGGAGAGGGGCAGGATAGCGAGTCGCGAGTGGGCCGAGAAGCAGAGGAAGAAGTTGATGAGCAATGCTGCGGCGATGAAGACTGAAGCGGCTTGAGATGTTGCGCTCCTCTGCTGTCTTGGTGTGGTTAGACGTCAGGTCAGTCAACATTCGATCTCCGAGCGTTGGATAGGTTTCGGCGACAACTTCTTCTCGCCCTTTTGTTGCTTTCTTGGAGACTGGAGTTTAAGGAACGAGCTGCGTCATTGCAGGTTGCTCGGGGATATCAGGTATGGGGATTAGCACAGGTGTTTTGGCGAATTTCCTAGTCGACTTTGTTGGAACTTGTCTGTCATGCTGGCTTTCGCCGGCTCTCCTTCGGAGACAAAATCGGTGCACATCCAAGCCATAACGATTCTTTGGCTGTCGTTGTCACAAGCTCTTGAATAGTATTCGAATCGGGTAGTCGCAATCAAAATCTATTGCAATGCACTCTTCTCCTTGCGGCACGAGACGTCTTGTGGATCAGGTGAGACGTCGACGACAGGAGACTGATAGATAAGAACCTCATTTGTGCTGTGCGGATGACCGTAGCTCATGTCTTCGTACTGGTCTGGCCGACTTCCTTTTGCATCCGAACCCGGTTCCTGTTTGAATCCGCGGTTGGAACTCACTGGTGGTGCTGTCTCGTGCGACCATGCACCGGGTGAAGAAGTGTACAATTATCCGGATGCTTCTTCCGAGGGTTGCCTCTCGAGGTGGATGCAAGGGTGCTGGTCCGATCTGTTTCATGATCTTGCTTGTTCTCGTAGGACCGATATGTCACGCGTTAAGAGCGAGCATTTACGTAGACTGTTCCGACGATGCCTGCTCTTGATGTCAAGTTCTGCCTTCCTTACCTGGACGTGGCAAAAAGATTGTCACGGCCATGTTATTTCCTGGTGGTTGCCTCCGCGTGTCGTAGCAACAGACCCTCGAGCTAGTTATGGTCTCCGCTGTCAGTCATAGTTTGAACCCTCTTCCCGCCTTCCGTTCCGCATGTCGACCGTGACGATAATCAGAACCGTAATGGTGTGATGCCTCTGTATCCACATCGCCTGTTGAATTCAATCCCGTCCTTGACACCCGACACCTAGCCCCATGTCGCGAGAACATGCAGGGAACGGGACCTACCTTGAAGACGGCTCGGCTTTGGCTGCCGAACGTATAGCGAACCTTAATCGTTTGCTATCGCCATCCATGGCGATATACATCGATCGAACAAGGCAGCGGCCCGCCGCATAAGATATCGGTGGAAATTGACTTTTGACTAGCATGAGATCTCATGGCGCTTCTGCTTTGTGATTGTGCATTGCCATGCAGGAACTATTACCTTTCTATGCTTCTACGAGGACCTGGCACCAAGAACGTGGTGCTCGTTACTCGCGGAACATCCCACTCGCTCCTAGTGTGAGGATTCCACGGCGTGAGGTGACACCTTTGGTGTTGGCGCTAAGATGATACCACGGCTTGTAGAAGTAAGGCGGCACGCTACCCACGATAGCGACACCCTCCTCGTTTGAGAGTTTAGATAGGATGGCCCTGGCAGCTCTCCACGAGACAGATGACCATGACGTAAAGTGGGACCGCGGGTGCACTCGAGGCCCTAGGCGAGTCAATGTTTTCGGTGTCTTTGCCGCATCTGACTTGTGATGATCATGATGTGAGCTCCAAAATTCGATCTCGTCAGCAGTTGGACCGCAGGCACGAAGAGCTATTTTGGAGTAGCGGAGCACGGTCTGCGTCGGTGTGTTCGCAGAGTTGCTCTTGCTTTGGCTCATAGTTAGCCGGGGTGGCCAGAGCCTCCAATTGCCGCTGACGTGGTCGCCAAACCGATTCTGATGTCAGACTAATTTTCCGCCGAAGTTCGGAGTACCCGAGTAGCATGCTGGCAAAAGGTCCTCATGAAGTGTGAAGCATGTGGGAGGGACATGGTGACATGTGGTGCCAGCGTGGTACGTTTCCATCAGGGCCACTCCTCGCAGCGATCCGGTCCGGTTCCTTTCGCGCCAGCAGCCGCAGACTGTGGGTACCGCCGGCCGATACTTTGATCGTAAATCTTCGATCAGCGGGATCGGACTCGGAAGATATCTTCCGAGCCCATGCGCATCAGCGAACCCTGTGGTTTCACAAAATCTGGATAAATCACGCCCGTGGGGATCGCGTACAGTAGAAAGCAGGCCTGAGCTGCTGTCGCACAGGCAGCATGCGGCAGCGGAAGACCCGGCCTGCGAAGCGAAGCCATGACCTAATGAATCGGAAATGTACAGCGCAGAAGGTGTGATTGCGTGGTCGGAGGCCGAGCAGCGATCGGACCCTGGAAAATACCCACCGACTGGACTCGAGACGGCCGATAAGTGGAGACGCCGCGCTGGCACGCTCGGACCAGACCGTGGCAGGCCCCGTCGCAGCACAAGGCTGGAAGCAGTCGAGTGCGCGGCTGGCGACCCTCAACTGTCGGGCGACGGACGCCACCGTGTGCCATGTGGAGAAGCGTGAGAGGGAAAGGGATGGCAGCAGCGATGTGCGCCATAACGCCATAACGCGCGACTGCAACGATCGCCGTGTGGACCGCCGCAAATGGCGCATGACGAACTGGAGGGCGGCATGTGTGTGCTTTTTGCTTGCTTGCAGTCGCGCGAGGATCCCCTGTCGAGTCTGCCCATGACAATTCGTTTCGGCCCGCTTGTGGTGCGGGGAAAAGGCCAAGGTCATGGTGCCATGCGCAGGCCCGCTTTCGCTTTCCAATGATATCGACTGCGAGCTGCGCGCCCGATATTGGCATGCAGCTAATCCATGGGCGAAGGGCGTGTGGGTACAGGATCGAGCAGTTGGAGATGCCTCGATAACGTCGCAAGGGTCCAGCAGCGTCGCGAATGCAGCATAGATTGAGAAGAGGCCCATGGCAGAGGTCGCAATCCACTCGCGGCAAGACACACGAGAGGGTGCCGTGCTGCTGGTTCGCCGATGCTCCTTTTCCGTGCTGGGAGGGGGGCGCCTCAACGATATGCAACTGCCTGTCTGGCAATTTGCCTCCTTCGTCTCAACATGGACGAGAGGGCAGCCAGATCGTGGTGAAAATTCTGCACCAGCTGTAACATAGAGGCGCAATGTGTGGCAGTGATGAACGAGCTCAGCCGTGCGCACCCTAATGTCGCGGCACCGAGACTGTGTTGGACGCCACAGACGAAGCCTCTCCACCAACGCGAGAGTCTGGCCCCGTCCTGATCGCCGCCCACGACCGAAGGTGGTGGGAGCGTTATCGCGAGACCCGATGCCGATGGGAAAAATTTGCAAAGCTGCACTCACGCGTAGCCGTTGGAGGGCTCACGAGTGAGACATGCTTCAGGTAGGACAAGCATGGTGCGACGGGGTAATCGTACGTCACTGGGAACATGGTGGGGAGATCGTTTGTCTGTTTCGCCACGCGTGCGTGGTCGTGCTTTCCATTGGTGCCAACGGCAGTTCAACTACATACTAGAGTTGCGAGATATACGCCGCATTCCCCGGGCTCTCGTGAGATGAGTAAAGAAATATCCAGCCAACGGGCCGCAAGCGGCCACAGAAACCGTTGTCGGAGCAGTGTCCGAGGACCCACGAGGTCAACACCAGTGACAAATGCTAATAACACAAAGGCGCTTTGACGACACCAACAGGATGCGCCCCCAAGGCCAGATGGAGCCCGTAGACGTTAAACCGGTAAAGAAACATGCTTTTTGTACACTGTCGCGCTGATGAGTGGATTACAAAGGAAATTCGATGGAAATGTACAGTGCGAAAACGTAGTCGTGGCAGTGGCCGTGACCATGCAAGAACTCCGAAAGCAATGCCAGATGGTAGCGGTCATGGCGCCGTGCGTGATGCGGATGAGAAGGTACGGGAAGAACGATGCTGAAAACATGCCGTTCCCAGCGGGTCGATGATCCTTATGCGTCGTCATGTCAAACTCGAGGACAAAAAGCCCAGACAGAGAGGCCGGGACAAGTGTTTGACGGCCAAACACCTACGCCATCCGCCTCCTGTACTCGCGGACCTGGTCGAAGGATCGGACGTAATTGTTGAGTTGGTTGGCTGCGTGTGCTGAGATGCCGGGTGCAGCTTGAGAGCCGGTCGAGGCAAGTGAAGACCGTGATGAAGAAGGCGTTAGACTGCGCGGTTGTGGTTGCTGCCTCGAAGTTGGTGTTGTCGGTGAGGCATGGTAGGCTCCACTGTTGGTCGGGTAGTAGTAGCCGTTGTAGTAAGGTGATGAGTGGCCCATGTCGAAGCCCCTCGACGGTGACGGTGACTTGTAGGCGGAGAAGTTGACAGCTGGTGGGAGGTAGAAGCCATTTGCCGAGTTGGCTGATGATGCCGACGAGGAGAGCTGTGAGGGGGTCTGGTGCTCGGCGGTGCCAGCCTTCTCCATCTCGGCCAGCCGACACGCCTGCGAGCAGTAGGCACCACCCTCGGCGATTTGACGGTCGCAGGAGAGGCAGAAGTCCGGAGACCATTCCATCTGGGAAGCCATTGCAAAAGGTGGGAAGAGTGCCGGCTCGAGAGCGAAGACGGTGCTAGTTATAGGCGGGAGGGCGGTGGATGCCCGATGCAGACGACAGTGAAGGAGGCTGCAGGAAGACGAACGAGTATGCTCTGAAGAGAGGCAAGAGTGGTGTTAGACAAGAGTCATGAGACGGGGAGGGTTCGGCGGGAGGACCAGCAGGACGGCAGCGTTGTGGAGAACGGGAAGCGGGCAATGGCGGTGGTTTAAGACCAGCCGGAGCCCTGTGTGCCTGGCTGCTCTCGCGGCCTATCAAGTCCCTGTTTGGCGCGCAGGGTAGTCCCACGCATCTCCGCACGTCTGCGGGGCCCGTGCGTGCTGGCGTCGTCTCTCTCTTTTCTTGCAGCCGCGCTACGCTTGGGGCACGACTGCCTGCCTGCATGGCCTCTCTCGTCTCGTCTCGTCTGAGTCGTCTGAGTCGTCTCGTCTCGTCAGCCCTCACTCGTCAGGCCGCGCCAGACCCGTGCACCCACGGCGAACTGGCGCTGCTGCGCCGTGAACGCCCGCCATTCGCTCAGCTGCTGACATTTGCCCCCAAAGGTCCCTCGGCGCCGTGGACAGGTGCCCGCTGGCCATTCGCCGACAGCAGAGATTTCCTGCTGGCACTGGCACTGGCACTCGCTGCTTGCAGCTTGCAGCTCGCAGCTCGCAGCTCGCAGCTCGAGAGTGCACTTCGGCCGCGGGGGCAGCATCAGCCGACGCGCGAGCAGAAGCCGCCCTTGTGACACGAGGCCGCTGGAGCTTTGTGATGGCGACGCGGCCAAGCTCGTGGATGACGAAGAATCCCAGCGTCCGAGGGGAGAGGTGGAGCGCTAGTCACCAGACAGGCCCTGCGCCGGACGGAGGACGGATGACCATGATGTGAATGTAGGTACGAGACTAGCTGGTTGAGAACGACCAGCCCCAAAACGGGAAACCCAAGTATCGGTTTTGGGCGGTCATGAGTGCAATCTGCTCATGCCTACGCAGCCGCTAGCTAGCGAGCGAGCGAGCGTCGTGCTGCCGTGCTCGTTGCCCAGAAAGCCGTGCTAGCCATCTGTGCTGCTTTGGGAGCGTGCGATGCTGCCCCATTGCTGAGGCCAATGGCTGCTCGATATGGTCCTCTTAGCGACCATGAGCACTGAACGCAGGGGCAGTCCGTCTTACAGTCTCAGCCCTGCAGCTCCGTACAATACCTATGCCAGAAGCATACCTACCTCAAGCCGACTGAGCTCCAGCCGAACATGCCATCGGATGCTGGCATTTGCTACGGCCGCCATCTTTGCTCGTGAGCGTAGTGGAATGTACATCGTGTCGCACGCCGGCACAGCCCATGGCGGCCATGTCGCAACCCAAGAAGTCAGCCGAACCATTACGTGCAGGAATAGAGCTTCGACGTTGTTTGGCGCCACTAGGGCTGCTTGCCATCGGATGCGCCCTCATTCCGTCGCTATTTGCAAACCATACACGAGGTTGCGTGAGCTGCCGCTGTACGCAGTGCACTCGTCCCAGCAGCAAGGGGTCGATGCCTACCGAGCAGCAACTTTGATGTGCATGAAGGCGTTCGGTGGCTCCCATCAAACTCGGACGCAACAGAACCACCTGGAACCTCGCTCGGCCGTCGCCTACCAACCTAGGACAGACAATCAAGACGGCTCCCTCGTCGAAGGCCTGCCCATTTTGGTTCGGTTGCGACAGCCGTGGTCCTCCCAGATCGGCGTCGGCGAGTGGCTGCAGTATCAAGCGAGATGACCATTCATGCTCGCTGCTGCTTGCATTCCGCAGCTGCGCAAGTCCTTTGCAGGGACCTGCAAGCTCTGGGGCAGGGACACGCCATTGAGTGACTTGCAGATGAGGTTCGACTGCTATTTGCTGGCCGTGTGCAGGATGGCACGGACGGCGGGTAGGAGGCCCCCCACGCAGCTCCCAGTGGTGCAGACGAACTCACAGTTCGGAAGGCTTGGTCTAGACACCATGTGCAGGAACGGCGACGCGCAATATGCCCTTATCGCGACCTTCTGCGTCCCTTGCGACGTCTTCCCACTAGCACGCTCCTCTCGGCAGCACGCAATCGGGAGTAGCTGTGCGACATGTAAGACGACAACCGCCCGTGACGACGGCGCTAGCGCTCGCAGGATTTCCATGGCTTGATTTCCCCACAGTTGGCCGCAGCCGCCAGTCTCGATACGGCTCAAGGGCTTCGGAAGCCGCTACAACGCCAGCAGGAGAACCATGCGTTCGTAAACTTCGATCTCCGTGAAACTGTTGGAAAGCTCCAGCCTCGTCCTGGGCGTGAGCCGTCTCCTATCCCACAGCTGCATCTCCCGCTCCTGCATCATCACGTATGCGCTTGAGCGTGCAGACACGCGCCAGCCAATATAACCCACGTATATTGTGCGGCAATATCGAAAGCTTCGTGCACGCCACAGAGGACGGCACGCAATCCTCTGGGACCTTTGTTTCAGCGATTGCGTCGGCGACATATGCAGCTCCAATATGCCTCCAGATCCAGTGCTTGCGGAAGTCGGCGCTTCAGGCATGCCATGCATGGATTGAGTGCTCAATCTATGCACAGGAGTCGCGCCGCCAAAGTGCATAACTTTGGCCCAGCAGACGCCGTGTAACCGCGCACACTCAATCGACAGACGTGCACGGCCCAGAAGACTACCCCGAGCTGCAAAAATCCCGAGCCCTTCGGTCCGTCCATCCTCCGGTCGCACACGGCATCGCGCGCGGTATCTCGGTCTAGACAGGACGGAAGAGTGGAGATGGCGCAAAGGGGGCGTCAGCCGCAAGCCGTGACAGGCTCACTGACGTGCGATTCCATGGAGTAGCTCGGTCGAGATCGCAGCCAGTGCCATTGCGTTGCAGAAGAGTAGCTACATGGGCGTCCATGTCTGTAGCAGCACGAAGCTGCAATGTAGGTTGTGATTGAGAGAGGTGAAGGAAAGTGCATGAGTGATAGGTGAAAGATGAAGAATATCCCAAGAGTGTTGCCGAACATGCTCTCAAGACCCGCAGACGGCGATGGAAAGGATCTCATTGAGAATGGGCAAAGACAAGACCCAAAACAACATTTGGGCCACACCTGAAGGGCGACTGAATAGGGGTGTAACGCGTGCACGACTTCCCAGAATGCCACAATGCTAATTAGCAGTCTCACGAACGCTCCTTCTCCTCATTGCCTTGCCCACCGACATCCACACTTCTACAACACTTCCGCATCTACTACACCGCCGCCTGTGTCGAGCTCTGCAAGTCGGGTCTGTCTGCCTATGCCGCGGCTGAAGCGTTACCATGCAAGCGTAGAGTTCGCTACCGCGCCAGAGGAGCGCTAGAAGGCCGAGCGACAGTGAAGTGAAGTACAACATAACTCAACAAAAAGCTACACGCAAGCTATCGGCGACTGACATGAGACAATATAATCCGATCGCGCCCTACGAAGACAGACAAGCCGACCAGTGCACATCTACCCGGCAAAATAGAGAAGGGACAGGTCAATCACGGTCAGGATTTCCCCATATTTCTTCTATCCATTCAGCAGAAGATATGTCTGCGTCTCGACACATGGATGAGAAGAGCAGATATGGACCTGAAGCCAAGAGATGCACCACGACTACATCTGGAGCTAATTACGGAAGAAGCATAGGAGCTCGAAGGGAGGACCAGTGTTCAGACAGCTTGTCAGCAACCGACGGCGTTCTGGTCTGAATGAATTTCCGAAAGGATAGACTCAGCACCAAGCACCCATTCGAGTGGAGTTTCGGCACCTAGTCGCCTTTCATTCAGGCACTTCATCCGAGTGGGATTTTGATGAATCTCAGGAACGGATAAGAGAGGCATTCCACGTCCGTTAGCACATAGTATCGTGGAAGGTATCCTAGGAAGGCAGCCCGCCTAGTAAATCTATTCCCTAATGCATGTTTAGAATAGAAGCTGTTGAGCACACTGCACAATGTTTTGGCTGTTACCATTGACTAGGACTTGCTCAATCCGTACTTGGTGCTTAAGCAGAACATACTGTTGCTTCACCAAAGCTGAATGTCACGGGTACGTTAGCGCCAAGCCGAATTGCACAATATTGCAGGGACTAGTACGAGACAACACGCTTTGAGACGCCGCTGATTGAAAATTGCAGACGGGTTCTTGTATCCCAATATTCGAACTGGTGCATTTCGCAGAATCAAGACAACATTTAGTCGTAAGACAAAATCGCCTTCCATTAGCAACAGCCCCGCGCGTAGGCGCGTCGACCTGAACAAGCGTTAGAATGATTCACCACCCAAAGGCATTCACGATAGACAAGCCAAAGAACAACTTTGAGGCTGACGCGCCCACCCGCAGGAGTTGACTCCGATCACCCCACGCTCTCGGTTACGGAATGCAATCCATCACCACCCCACCATACAAACCCATCAACATCGGAAGCTCCAAAGAAACACCCCTGACCAGTATTCCACAAAATGTCACAACCCTACGCCCCAGAAGCACGACTTGCACTCCGCATCGTCCACGCCGCCTCGCTCCTCACCAAATCCGTCCTCCGCACGCTTAAAAACAACGTTACAGCCGAAACAAAAGCCGACTCCTCCCCAGTAACCATAGCCGACTTCGCCGCCCAGGCCCTCATCATCTCCGCCTTGCACGCCGTGTACCCGTCCGACGCGTTCCTCGGCGAGGAAAGCGCTAGCCAGCTTCGCGAGAATGGGGAGCTTGCGGAAAGGGTTTGGGCGCTGGTGCAACACGCGAGTGACCAATTCAGCGACGTGCAGCACGTGTGGACGCACAGGGGGAGCGGTGCCGAAGATGCTGTTGCAAATGCAGAGGCGGACGTTGATGCGCCCTTGAGGTTCCCCGCGAGTAAAGAGGAGATGCTGGATGTTATTGATCGGGGAATGGGTGAGCAGACGAAGGAGGGGAGGGTGTGGGTTATGGACCCTGTGGATGGTACTGCGACATTCATGACGGGAAATCAGTACGCAGTCTGCCTCTGTCTGCTCGTCGACGGCGTGCAGCAAGTCGGCGTCATAGGGAGCCCCAATCTATCCTTCTCCCCTCAGAGTCCTCTCGGCGCGACTAGAATCCACGAGGACTCTGTTGATGACACTGGCTATGGCGTAGTGCTCTCCGCGCTGAAAGGCTACGGCACGTATGTGCGAAGCATGCATGCCAACGGGCTGGGAGAACCCCGACGTGTCCTGCATGCACAGAGTACCAAGTCGGTGCGCGATTTAGACTTTGTCGAGGCTACGATCGGCAAAACGTCACTATCACAGCAGGAGCACCGCGCTGTTGCCGAAGCGCTGGGTGCGAAGTGGCCCGGCACGGTCATCTGGAGCCAGCAGATGAAGTATGTTGCGTTGACGCTAGGGGCCACGGATGTCATGCTGCGGTTGCCAAAGGGGACAGATAGGTATACGCAGATTTGGGATCATGCCGGGGGACAGTTGCTGTTCCAGGAGGCGGGAGGGGTGATCAAGGACATTGACGGTAGCGACATCGACTTTAGCCAGGGAAGACGGATTGAGGGAACCCGAAATTTCGGCATGGTAGCTTCGATGCCGCCGGATTTTGACGAGGTCAATCGGGCCGTCAAGGAGGTTCTCGGCCGGAGGACTTCGTGAGCGGGCCATGCGTGGCGATAACGTCGTGTGTCACGAAGCCTCACCGGACAGTAACACAGCCTTGAACAGCATGAAGTCCAAAAGCGCGGGGTAAGCGAACCGAATACAGCTGTAAGCAGGCTACAGCACATCTGCAGGGGTCCTCCGATCATAAAAAAGTAATGCAACATAGATGCGTGGAAGCAGCAAGCCGCAAAGATCCTGTCTCTAACCGCTCGACTCCCTGTCATTGCCACCGTGATACAACATTCGGGAGCTCGTTTTAGCCGGCATTTTTTTACACCCAGAAACCAGTTGGAATGTTGTGATTGTGTTCGGACAGGGTGGAATGACATTGCTCGTTGCATGCACAGCGCGAGCCGCACGCCGCCAATTCGGGCAGCCTTCTATGATACACCACCGCCATTCTTCCGAAAGGACACCTTCTCCACCGCAACGGTCTCCGCGCCATTTGCGTCCTTCCGCAGCTGATAGACGTACAGCACGAGGACATCTCCTTGCACCTATGCCGCTGTTAGCCGCTGTCGCAACACTTGTACACCCACCCCCGCACCAGCATCGGAAGGCACTCACATCCATCAACACAAAGCTCGGCGTAGGCTCCTCCTCTTCTGACCACCATCCCGTCGTCATAGCTCCTGTCGCACTCCCTGGGTTGACAAAGAACTTGCCCTCCATCTCATAAGCCTCGAACTTGTGCGTGCCTCCCCACAGCAGAATATCTACATCCATCTGCCGCGCCGCAATGAGCAAGCTGTCGCCATCGCCGGGCGGTATGATGGTGTGGCCGTGCGTGAAGCCTATGCGAAGCGAGCCATGCGTGACTACTTTCGAGAGAGCAAGGTTGGGCGCTTCGACATCGAAATCGCCCTTAACGATGTGTAGGTCTGGCGCTATGCCACGGAGGAATTCATACGTTTCCTTGTCCGTTATGTTGCCGAGACAAAGGATCTGGCCAATTTTGCCGGGGGCGAGGAGCTTCTTGAACTGTTGGTGGTGTTAGCGGATGCGGCGGCGTGGTGCGATGCCTTGGGTGTAGATGGTTCGGCGGGCGGGTCGTAGGTGTGAATGGTAGAGGAAACGCACCTTGTTCGGTATATCCTATGTTGCCTGTAAGTTGTGAGGTCTAGCATCATGCGCCGCGCAAGTAAAGCGTACCGGAGCTCTATCAGGTATGAAGAGGTCGCCTAACACCAGCACCAGTCGCGATGCCATTGCAGAAGGTTTGCGCAGGTTCTGGGAAAATTCAATCGACCAGAAGATGCGGAGGCTTGCGGCGAGATTGGAGGAATTAAGGACTAGTTGAGGCGCTGTCGGCGGCGTATACAGGTTGGTGTGGAGCACACAGCGGAGGAGCTGTGGAGCTATGCGGTCGCCGAAGGCGGTGGCAGAATAATATCTTGGCAAGAACGACTTGATGGGAGACTGCGCTTCTCTCCAGTTGAATATGGTTTTGAGTGTGACTATCTCCAACTACAATGGGTTGCAAGGCAAGCTTGCTCCCAAGTCCTGTGCAAATGGTCCATTCGATCTCGCTCATGGCATGCTGCATGCCATGTTCACATGCCATATAGATGGCGACTCGAGCTAGAGTAGACCTACCTTCACTGCTTGCATCAAGCCATTACAATCAAGTAATCAGGCGAGCTGTTCGAGCAGTTGGCGACTAGATGAGTTGAAGGGGACCAACGTTTCAAGGAAATAGCCATCCGCCTGGTCTTCGCAGCACGGCCTCGTAGATTTACCGAGTCAAGAAAGTACATCTGTACACGGTATGGACAAGAGATTGCGTATACAGCGAATTGAACGACAATCAACGTCCCAGCAAGCAATACTGTCAGCTGTCAAATGAAGGAGTTTCGGTGCGGTGTTGAGCCTTGACATTCACTGTGCCCACGCCAAGCACATCCCACGTTGCCGGCTGTTTGGTGAGTGAGAAAAGCCCGTGCACCCGGAAAAACCCGCGGCAACTCCTTTAGTTTCGCGACAGCTGCGTTGTTTTCGTCGTCTGCAAAACCCACTCCAAACTCCATCAACACCACAACCCGTTCCTCCTCACTACCGCACCCAATCTCCATCATGTCCACCACCGAATACGTCAAGGTCCAGAGCCCGGTTGTCTTCAAGGCGCCGCCGCCGGCCTTCAGCGACATTGCGAAGCCTTCCAACGACGTACGTCCTGCGCCTGTGCAGAGCTGTCATGCCTGGAGACGCAATTGCTGACTTTACATCGCCCAGCTCATCAACAAGGACTTCTACCACGCTGCCGCAGGTCGGGCGCATCCATTGACCTGCCATTGCAATTGCTGAACCTGTGTAGCTGCCCTTGAGGTCAAGCTGAAGGCCCCCAACGGTGTCAACTTCACCGCAAAGGGCACTTCGGCGCACGATGGAGCCTTCCCTCTCTCTGTAAGTCCTCGCGACCTGAACGTTGTACCGGACTGCGCTGACAATCAAAACAGCTCGAGGGCAAGAAGGCGCTTTCCAACGGTACTACTCTCTCTCGTTATAGTATCAACGTTCCCGTTGCTGTTCCCATCGGTCGTAAAAAATATATAACTCCGTATATATTCCACTACGCCGAACCCCCCGGGGGCTTCGCACAAACGGGTATCATTGTACAGCTGCTGACAAGACGCCGGACAGGCATCAGCATCACCCAGTCGTGGAACACGGCCAACCTCCTGGCCACCAAGGTCGAGCTGAACGACACCATCACCTCGGGCCTGAAGACCGAGTTCCTCTCCAACTTCAACCCCAACGCCGGCAACAAGGGCCAGAAGGCCAACTTCCACTTCAAGCAGAACAACTTCCACGGTCGCGTCTTCGCCGACCACTCGGCCAGCGGCGCCGTCAGCGCTGTCGCTGATGCCGTCCTGAGCCACGAGGGCTTCCTTGTCGGTGGTGAGGTCGGGTACGATGTGCAGAAGGCTGCCATTACCAAGTACTCCGCCGCCGTCGGCTACACCACCGCCGTCTACAACGCCGCCGTTACCGCCACCAACTCCCTCAACGTCTTCAGCGCGTCCTACTACCAGAAGGTCAACCCGGCCGTCGAGGCTGGTGCTCGCGCAACCTGGGACGCCAAGTCCAACTCTGCTGTCGGCCTCGAGCTTGCGGCCAAGTACAAGATCGACCCTGCGTCTTTCGCCAAGGTACACAACTTGTCTCGTCGCGCACTGAACAGTAACTGACCATTCTGTAGGCCAAGCTCAACAACACCGGCATTGCGTCCCTCGCCTACAACACCAAGGTCAACAGCGGCTTGACCTTCGGCGTTGGCGGCTCCTTTGATACCCAGAAGCTGAACGAGGCCGGACACAAGATCGGCACCAGCTTCACCTTCGAGGGTTAAGCGCCTATCTGGCGGGAATGTGGGCAGTGGAGGAGAGCGGGTGGTTTCTAGATTCACATTGCTTGGTGCTATAGCGGGTCAGCTTCTGCTTCTCCACTCGATGCGACGTGCGTGAGTGGGATGTACAATGGCTTTTGGCATGTACAACAATTGTCTCTATGCATATCTGAAAAGTACGCCTTTCAACTTCCAAGACTGGTGATGTCAGTGATGTCGAGTCGATCGCGGTGTTTCGTGGCGACGTGTGTTTCGTACATGTTTACGACCATGCCGGCCGGGACGTTTGGGTAGGGTTATTGCAGCCGAAGTGTGGGTGGGCCGTTTGTGACAGAAGCTTGATTCCCGTCTATTTTTTCTTCTCATGTTCAGGGTCACCGAAGACCTTTACAGTCAAGCCGATAAGCCCCACAGCCCCTGTAACCAGAACAAAGTTGACCAACATGCCGCCTCGGTCTATCTCTTCCTCGAAGTCCCCTCTCGCCCTTCTTCGCCTAGACTGAATGTGTTCATTGACGTGGTCCAGCGTCTCCTTGTGTCTTATGTTGTCGAAGTGCGGAACGTCATCACCCTGCTTCGTCTGTCCAGGGCCAAAGCCAGCGAATCCACCATAGCTTTCCGAGCCTGCGTGCTCCTCTTTCTTCTTTTCCCCCGCATGCTCGTGAAATGCATACTCGGCCCTCTTCGCACTGTGTGCGCCATAGCCACCGGCCTTGTAGAAACTAGGCGGTGGCCCTCGAAACGTACTGCGCTTCTTGTTCAAACCACTGGCCGGCCTTGAGCCCGCAAAGCCCGCGCTACTATACGATCCTTGCGGAGGAGGGTCGCCTGTAGCCCGCCCCCATCGCGAGGCCTTTGACTGTGTGATCTGCGCATCGTAGTGTGCGCGTTTTTCGGGGACGCAGAGGGTGTGGTAGGCTTCGCTTATGGCGACGAAACGCGTGCTTGCAGTAGGGTCGTTTGGGTTTCGGTCCGGGTGGTGTTTCTTGGACAGCGTGTAGAACTGCCGCTTTATTTCGCCCGCAGAGGCCGAGGGCGGGAGCTGCAGTGCTTCGTAGTGATTTGGGGGGCTATCGGATCGATGTCGCGTGGAGCTGTGGAAGAAGGAGGGGTGTGGTGAAAGGTGGTGGCGAGCTGGGCGGGCGGATCGCGAGAGGCAAGAGCGGCAGGTCCAATTCGGCGGTGCACGTATGTGAGCGCTGAAACGGAGGGTGGGCGGCGGCCGAAACGACATTGTCCATGCTGGAGGAGGTGGAGAGGTGGAGGAGCGAGTTGTTCGTGTTCGCTGTGGGCGTGTCTTGGCCCCGATTTTGTTCTAGACGTCATGCTCCAAGGATGTGACAGGGCACGCGAGCGGGCAGGTTGAGGCGAGTGCCCAACGCCGCGGGCGACCGACGGCGTTGCTAGCGGGGTTTGCTCGAATTTCGAGAATAAGAACAACGGGCCATCCCTCCCTCTACGCTTGCCTGCCCTGTACTGCACCCACGCGACAATCCACCATGGCAGCCAAGGCAGCCGAGGATATCTCCAACCTCACGTGTATGCATTCCTCCCACACGTCCTGGACAAGATGCTGACAGCGCGGGCAGTGGAGGAAACCAGCGGCAAAGTAACCAACGGCACCGTCAAGAACGGCGACAAGACTGCAGACGTCGACCACGACGACTCCGACGACGACAACGAGGCCGACGACGGCGCCCCCGACGGCACCGCCGAAGGCGCCGCCAAAAAGAAGAAGAAGCGCAAGCCGCGCAAGAAGAAGAAGGCCGGCGCCGCTGGCACCGCCGGCGGCCCCAAAATCCAAACCTCGCCGCCCCGCATTCCCGTCCACGAAATCTTCCTCAACGATGCCTACCCAGAAGGCGAGATCTGCGAGTACAGAGACGAGAATGCTTACCGGACGACTAGCGAAGAGAAGCGCCACCTGGACCGCATGAATCAGGACTTCCTCACCGATTACAGGCGGGGTGCTGAGGTGCATCGCCAGGTCAGGCAGTGGGCGCAGAAATGGATCAAGCCGGGCATGAGTCTGACGGAGATTGCCGAGGGCATTGAGGACTCGGTGCGCGCGCTGACGGGCCACCAGGGCCTGGAAGACGGCGATGCGCTCAAGGGCGGCATGGGCTTCCCCACGGGCCTGAGCATCAACCACTGCGCCGCCCACTACACGCCGAATGCGGGCAACAAGATGATCCTCAAGCAGGAGGATGTCATGAAGGTCGATTTCGGAGTCCACCTCAATGGCCGCATCGTCGACAGCGCTTTCACCATGACCTTTGACCCCACGTACGATAATCTTGTCAATGCGTGCAAGGATGCTACGAACGCGGGAGTCAAGGAGGCGGGCATCGATGTCCGCATGTCTGATATTGGTGCGGCGATCCAGGAGGTCATGGAGAGCTACGAGTGCGAGATCAAAGGCACCACGTATCCCGTCAAGTGCATTCGCAATCTGAACGGACATAGCATCGGGCGGTACAACATCCACGGCGGCAAGACGGTGCCCATTGTCAAGGGAGGCGACCAAACGAAGATGGAGGAGGGTGAAACCTTTGCCATTGAGACGTTTGGAAGCACAGGCAAAGGATATGTCAGGGACGACGTACGTTCGCTTTCCCTTATCTCAAGCATGACCTCCTAACTTTGTACAGATGGAAACATCCCACTACGCAAAACGTGAAGACGCCCCACACGTCGCCCTCCGCGTCTCCTCGGCCAAAACATTGCTCAACTCTATTACCAAGAACTTTGGCACGCTGCCCTGGTGCCGACGCTATCTCGACCGTCTGGGTCATGATAAGTATCTGCTTGGATTGAATAATCTGGTTCAAGCGGGTATTGTGGAGGCGTATCCGCCGCTCTGCGATGTTAAGGGCTCGTATACTGCGCAATCTGAACACGTGAGTGGTCCAATCCGAACATTTTGAGGAGATTAGCTGACTGAAGTAGACATTTATTCTCCGACCAACAGTCAAGGAGGTTGTGTCAAGGGGAGATGATTACTAGAGGAGTAAGGGGAAGAGGAGATGACTACTAGAGTAGTAAAGGGGAAGGGGAGATGGCTACTAGAAGAGTAAGGGGAGACTGGCCATACGAGCTAAGTGGGTCGGTGTCTCCAGGGATTGCATTATGAGATCTTCCATGATACACGGCTTTCGTAGGGCAGGGTCGGTAGCAAAAGTGACATCATTACACCAACGTATGGACTGTCCCCCGCTTCTCTCTTGCGCCTGCAACAAAGGCACTGCGAGATTGGTCTCCACATTATCAATCGGGGAAAAGGAGAGATACCGATGTGCCAGTATGGCTGACCGACTCCGGCAAGACAGACTCTTCTAATCCTTTTCTCATCTCGCCCGCCCTCGGCATCCGACAGCAAAGTAACCTCTCAAAGCTGACGTTCTAGACCCGAGGCTTGACCCCCTACCCGCGTCTTTGATTCTTCTTCCCAGCTTGCGACATTTGGGTTTGGGCGAGTTGGATCGAGGCGTGAAATACGAATTATTCGTGAGGGTCGAGTAGTCGAGCTGTCCAAATCTTTAAGTACGATGTTCGTTCTGCTCAGGGGTGAAAGTTGCGCGGACTTCGTATAGGTTCTCGATTGTACTGGACATTCCGGCTCTTTAAGTGCTTGGACCTCTCTCCTCATGCTGTCTCGCTCTGCTTCAGCCTTGCGGTTCTCATGCCGTTCGTACTCGAGTTAGAGATAGGTGACGTATGCGTCCTCGGCGTTGTCCGCAGTTTACCCTTCCAGGTTCTCCCGTCTCGCTTTCCAATTTGTAGACCTCTCTCTGTGTTTTATGAGAAATCTCTGGACCCCATCCTTGTTCGTTCGTCGGCAGTCTTCCATGTCCAGCTTATGCTGGGGCTCCAGGACCGTAACTCGCTCCAGCAACGTTCTCGCTTTCGCATTCCATTCTTTTTCACACTTGACCACCCTTTTGATCTCGTCCTGATGTCTCTCTTTCAAGTCTTCTATCTCATCCTCCTGTCTCTTTTTAAGCCTTCGATATCGGACTTGTGCTCCGTTTTGAGGAACACGATACGCTTTAATAATTCTCCCTGTCATTTCGGCGAAGACTTATTCTTCGATTGCGTCCGCGGATCAACCGAAAAGATCGCTGCCATGTCTCGTTCAGTTGCCTCACGTGTCTCAAGCTATGGTGATTGATGCACAGACAAGCTGGTGCCAGTCTATCGAGTTTGTTGTAGGGAAAAGTGTCGGACAGTAGAACGTGAAATAGGAGAAGACGAAGACAGTGCTCTAGGTTCGTATCGAGAAGTGCAGTGCAATCTGAGGCTCTACAATGAAAGTTTATAATGGAAGGGCCCTACGTTCCTCCTTTCAAGCGGTTGAGGTCGCCTAGCAATGTATTGATGGATTGTACATGAAGAGGAAACGCGGACTTAAAAGAAATGCTAATGAGACTTGTGAGTTTACCCGAAGGAGGTTGCATTAAGGATGGTTTTGCCGTAGGCTCACAATTGATCAGTGTGGGTATATATCACGGTGACTGTGCCGCACCGTTAGCAAGCGAGTCGCAATTGATTTTTTAAGTTAAATATGTAGCATGTGCCTGAAAGTTTGTGGGATTACTATAGGTGTAGGCGATAACGCAACTAGGCGCCGGTGAATGCACGATTCCAGAGCATCGCTAACCGCCGCAAACGTTTGATTGTAGAGATTGTGAGCAGGAGCAGTGGCTTGCAAAAGTTGATCTTTTTGCCGGCGCTCTTATCGTTTGGTTCTTTCTTCCCATACACACAGTGCTCCGTGCTTTCGCTCTCCGTGCGCGATCCAGTACCTTCAGACCTCGCGGCAACATTTGGGAACCAAGACCAACTTGGCCGCATATCATTTTGATTGTGGATGTTGTCGTGTATGCCGATTGACATCCAAACTGTTCAGCTGTCCACTCTCCAGGTACGTGAGCATAGTATCATGCAGTAAGGTGATGACTCAAGCTCCTTGAGCTTTTTTCGTGATTCGGTATCTGTCAATGTTAGCATACATCCACAAGATAGACACAGAAACGTTACAGGAACAGTCCCTCCCTCGAATAAATCCCCTTATCCACATCGTCCACTTCCACAACCTCAAACATCTTCTTCGCCGCTTTGACAAACTGCAGATCTGCTCTCCTCCTCTTCTTGAAGCAAAAATAGCACACCGTTTTCTCTCCAATCAGATCCTGTAATGTCTGCTGCAAGAGCGGAAACGCGGGTTCGAAATAGACGCAGTCGGCGGCTAGGATAATGTCGGGATGCTGAGGAAGGTTCGATGGTGCTTGGGTGCCCCAGTCGTATATTGACGCCCTGGCTTTTGCTTCGAGATTGTTGAGTACGATGTTTTGCTTCATGAGCTCGAACATGGGGTCTTGGTCTGTGATGTGGAGGGTGGTGGTTGTCTTGCAGCCTAGGGCTACGGCGAGGCTGCGAGATGTATTAGGACGTGTTGAAGAAGAGACAGCAAATATGATCGAGAGCTTCTAGATCCGACGCAACAATCTTACCCGACCAGTCCTCCTCCGGCACCGAGTTCAATGCTATCAAACTGTTAGCTTTCTCTCTTCCTGAAAATGCTAATCATCACCGCAAGTCTATAGGTACATTGTCTTCCCCACAAGGTCTCCCCTATGCTTTCTCAGCATGTACTTCGACAACACCATGCCTGCCGGCCAGAGTTGACCACCGCACCCATTCTTCAGATCTTCCTGAAGTTTCAAAGGTGGCGACAGAAGTCCGTCGAAATCTATCTCTGAGACGCCGGCGGGCTTGATGGCAGCTGGCGCGACGAGATCCTCGCTGACGCCAAAGATGTTGTTATCTTCGCTGTCGGACATGTTTGCGTGTAGCGAGTGTATGAAGGGGGGGAGGCATGTACCTGAGTGGAGGTTTCGCATGGGCGCTATGCCGAACTAGTCCTAACACCATTCCGCTAATCTATACTGATACAAGTGCCGAATAAGAGCGCAAGACGACGTCTTAGATAGCATTAGTAGCTATAGAGAAACTGTAGGTTAACACGTGCTGTAACCTCACAGAACTCTCAGTCTTGCGAATAGCGACCTGAACGGAGTTTCCGTGCGTTTGTTCGGCCAATCGTCACCTTGTCTTATCACGGCATTTGTTCTTATCTTATCGGCAGCTATCTTACGCATCCAGTCCACTTTGCAGCCCTACCAATAATTACTTGCCATGTTCAGTAATGCTAACATGCACAACAGACGCCATTTTCTGGGCGTGATCTTGGTGGCCAGATGCCGCGGTTGCTGCAGGTGGGGAACCTCGCAGCTACCAGCATCGTGTCTGACCATCTTCCGACGTCTTTTCACGTCTACCTGCTTTCCCAAGCGGTAGCGAAAAAAGCCCAGTATCGCATTGAGTCGATACAATAATTGTTCAACTTCCCCAGAAATCATGGTTCTTCCCGACGATGTGCTCAAAGCGTGGGCGGCCTGCGATCGGACAGACACACTCTTCGTTTTAGTCTGTTCCGTCTTTTGTAAGTTCTTCCATACTGTGAGTTTGGCTCTGCTGCGAACTTACATCGATCCAGGCTGGGGAATTATTCCCGCCGTTGGTATCGCGTACTCGGGGTACTGCACTCGCTCCAATGCCCTCGCTGCTGTCATGCCCTCCATCCTCGCCGTGATCGTTTGTTCCATCCAGTGGTTCCTGATCGGCTACACTCTCACGTACAGTACAGGCGGAGCCGTGTTCGGAGATTTCTCATACGCGTTCCACAAAGGTGTGCTAGCAGAGCCGGTCGGCACGATCCCAGCTGTTCTGTTTTCATTCTTCCAACTTGTTTTTCAAGCAACAGTCTGCGCGATCGCGGTCGGTGGAGCAAGTGAGCGGGGACGCCTGCTGCCACTTGTGCCATTCATCTTTGTGAGCCTCCTAATTTCATTGCTTGTAGAGCCTTCGGTCGCTAACGTTAGCTTCAGTTATGGTCTACATTGGTGTACAACCCATTGGCACACATGGTATGGGGTGGTGGTTGGCTCGAAGACTTCGGAGTACTCGATTTTGCCGGCGGTACGCCTGTTCATATTTGCTCTGGAGCCACTGCAACCGCCATGTCAGTGTACCTGTCTTATCCGCTCTTCCGATCCAGAAAGTCCGCAACTCGAACGCCCTCACACCTGGTCATTCATCGTCCAGTGAATTCCATCTGCCAGCTGCTCGCCATGATCTCTATATGGGGCTCGTGGCTTGCTTTCGATGCCGGTACCACTCTCGCCTTCAACTTCAAGTCCGTCATGGCCCTCTGCGTAACCAACCTGTGTGCTTCCAGTGGGGCTCTGACTTGGATGCTCTACACCTACGCTGAGACGGGGCGATGGAGCCTGGACTCTTGTTTCATGGGTGCAATTGCCGGTCTTGTCATGATCACGCCGTCTGCTGGTTTCATCGATCTCCCAACAGCCTTCTTCTTCGGAATTCTCGGAGCCTTAGTATGCCGACAGGCCCTGCGGATCAAGTTCACAGACTTCGCCCGCAGATGGAGGTGGGTGGACAATGGCGACACATTTGCGACTCATTGCCTCGGAGGTATCCTAGCGACCATTGCAACGGGATGCTTTGCGCAGAAGGAAGTGGCCGGTTATGATGGCGTGACAGAGATCCCGGGCGGCGTCTTTTTCGATGGTAACATCCGGCAACTCGGCATCCAAATTGTGGAAGCTCTTGTTGGATTTTCTTGGTCATTTGTGTTCAGTTACGCGATCTATGCGCTGATTGACTGCGTACCTGGATTCGAGGTGTTGGCTGAAGACAAGTGGGTGTTTATTTATCCGTATTATAGTGACACCGACTAATCGAGATAGGGACATTATCGCAGGCCTCGACATCAGTCAGATGGACGAAGAGACGATGTGGGCGGAGACACAGAAGTACTACCCATTTGCTGAGCGGGAAGGCGAGCTTCATCTGGATTGAGAGGTTATCCTTTGGACGTATTTCGAGGTCTGAATACGCCACCGCTGTCTGCTAAGCTTGTGCTAAAGCGTCTTGCTCCTTATCTCTTGCACTATGCCGTCACTGTCTTATGGACACGCAGCTTGTGCCAATAAGTCAGAAATATACTGGCCTCTCTAACTCGGTGGAGTAGTCATGCTTTCTCCAAGCACACGGCTCACCTTTTCGATCGGAATTCCTGGGGAATCACTGCCGTAGATAGTACTAGGAATCCCAAGTCGCCAACAGCCGTTCCATTGGTCGTGAAAGCTGTATGCGAATGACTGCAAGGTGGTAGGATGCAAGCATACCGGTTAGCTTGATGCTACAGCTGGCAAACTCAGCCATCTGATGATTCAAGGAATTGATAGGGGACATCCGATACTTGAAAAAGAAGCGCGATTCTCAAAGAGGAAGACGTTCATAATAGTTGTTTTGGCCGGTGGGTCTCCCATTCGCCAAGCCGTTCCGACTCGGAACCCACGGAACAGCACGAGATGACATGTTCGACGCTCACCGCCCTCACTTTCCACCTCACATATCATCTCTCTTCGTCGACCTCTATCCGGCTTTCCTACCAAGCGCGAGCGACAACACAGAATGTTCCGTGCACGTAGTGCGACGGTGCCAGCCGGGTGCCAGCTCATCCCAGCCTCTCCAATTTCCTGACAGGTCCGCGTCACCAACCACCTTTACCCAACAATCGCATCTTTGCACAGCATTGCGTCTTCTGCACTGTGATCCGGAGACGTCTTTGTGCTCTGTAATACCTTCCGAGTAAACTTATGCGACCATGAAATCCGTACATCTGCTAGCCCTCCCACCCGCCATCCTCGCCCTCCTCGGCTCCTCATGTGCTGCCGAGCTGCAATGGCCACACAATCTGCCGAAGCATCTGAAGTATTTCCCCGAGGATGAAGTCCATGTTAAGAGAAGCTTGAGTTTCCAGGAAAGGATAAAGAAAGAGAAGCCGATTGGGGTCAAGAAAATGAGCAGTGATGAGGGGGAGATGTTCTTCTTGGATGACTGGATATTCGCTTCCGACGTACAGAGCGTCGAAAAGCGCTCAGAACCTGAGGAACTTGCCAATTTGACAAGCCAGCTCGCGTCCCCTCTGCGCCCGCATGCGGAATATACAAACCCCGAATCGCTTCTACGCTTTCGCGCCCGAAGCGCCCTTTTGAAGCGCGACTTCAAGTGTCCCGAGGGAACGAACGACTGCTCTTCTATTGGAGCACCGAATAGCTGCTGCGGCACTGGCGCGACTTGCATATCAATCGAGGATACTGGTTTAGGGCCGGTGGGATGCTGTTCGAGAGGACAATCGTGCAGTGGAGATATAAGCTGCGATACAGATAGCGGCTACACCAGCTGTCCAAACAGCCCAAATGGCGGGTGTTGTTTGCCCGGTTACAGTTGTCAGGACGTTGGTTGTGAGTGAACCCTGCATTCTCGGGGCTCGCATCTCAGAATCTTGAGGATGTACACTGACTTGCAATAGGCGTCGTAATAGGCACATCCGTCACATACGTACAGCCCTCGACCTCTACAACATCGAGCTCGACGTCCTCCACCGCCGTTATCGTAGTTCCCACAACAGCGTCCCCGACCACCACGACATCGACATCCAAAACCTGCACCACTGGGTTCTTTACTTGTCCCGCAAGTCTCGGAGGTGGTTGCTGTCAATCAGGCCGCGAATGCGCAACAGGCGCCAGCTGCCTGGACCCAGAAACTTCCACCTCTGCCGCTGCTCCCTCCGCACCCGTCCGACCCACCGGTGAAACCACATCTTCCGCTGCAGAATCTACAGCTTCCGGCGACATGTGTCCAACCGGATATTACGTCTGCAGCGCATACTACCCAACTGGATGTTGTAGGGTTGGTAGGGACTGCCAGACCACGGGGTCTTGCGCGCCTGTTCCTACCGAAACAATAGTCAACTCGAATGGTGTTACTATTGCGGCACCGAGTGGCGCTGGTGTTGCTACAACGGCGGATCCTCAGGGAGGGTCTTGCCCCAGCGCTTGGTATAGCTGCCCTGCAAATCGAGGCGGCAACTGCTGCCCTGAGGGATACAGCTGCGGCGAGCAGTGCACTGCAACATCCGGGACAAGTGTTGCAGGAAAAGTAGCACCAAGTACGGCTACATTTCCTTCCATTGTCTCAGTCTGGTTATCGATCTCGAGCGCTGTTGCGGTTGGCATTGCGATGGTATTCCTATGAGCGCACTCAATCTTTAGCCTTCCGCCAAATCTTTTGTTTCCTCGCATATCCAATCTCCCTCAAATGGCGTTGCTCCGGAACTGCAAATCAAGCTCCTTCTCCCTCGTCCAGATATTCATTCCCAGCTTCTTCCCCCGCTGCACCGGCAGTCCCGCATGCAACGTCCTCCGATCCCCTCTCCCATCCTTCATATTCCGCCAGAACACCGCATTCCGTGCGATCGGTCGGAACGTCACTCCCTCATCCCACCCGGCATCGCAATTCACATACTCGCACCACCGCTCGTTCGTCGGTGCCTCGAGTAGAGGAAATTGTGTACCACCACCAACGATATCATCCGACGCAGCGACGTATACGAAGAACGAAGTCGCACGGTTCCCACCAAAAGACGGCGTCGTCTGCGCAGCTGAGGTAAACCAGTCCGTGTGTGGTTTGTAGTTTTCGCCCAATGAATACTGGACGGCTTGAAGCGGCTCGAGATGCGTCCTGGGCATATCGTATCCTTGAAATTGCAGCGCCCGCTCTTCAATACATTGTACCACTTTATCAGACTCGAGGGATGTCGAGCGCGAAGTACGTGTGCTGGCAAGCTGTTGCTGGCCCGTTTGGTCGGCAACCTGCGATGAGGTGAATTTGTCGGTGGAAATTGATTGGAGGTGAATAGCTTCGGCGGCGGTCAGGAACTCGGGGATGTATATTATTAGAGGATCTTCGGAAAAGATTTGCACGTTGTAGAGATGGTGTGGGCAGGTGTAATTGGGAGTTGTGGATGCTGCTGCTAGGAGGGCGAAGAGGGGGAGGGAGAGGAAACTGGTGAACATGGCTGGTTGATGATTGATGATTGATGACCGTTAACGACGAATTTGAGGATGAGGACGTCGGAGAAGTTGAGATGTTTAAGATCGTTATCTACATGTTCGGAGTTGAGATGTCATGGTGGGGCGATTTTCCTCAGACGTTACAGACTTGAAACGAATATCGTCACGAACCTGTACGGCACGCGCATACGGTGCCTGATTTGCACCAGGGGTCCGCACATCAGTCTATCATTGGGTCCTTTTTGCGGCATCGATTCCACCACAGTATTCGTAAAAAACAACCTCTCGTCACCGTCGACATTTCCGCCGCGCACAAAACTTTTCACCTCTTCACGATGCGGCCAACTCTCATACTAGCGACCGTCCCATTCCTCACCACAGCCACTCTACTACAAGATGTGTCAAGAACAGACTTTGAAAGCTTGTTGGAACAACAGGAGCTTCTCTTGACAGCATTCTCGTCACGAACGTACGAACCCGTTCAACCCTTTTTCAAAGTCTTCGAACAGGTAGCAGAGAGCGTACGAACAACATCCATTGTAATCAACTGCGACGATGAGAAAGAGCTATGTGAAGAGTACGACATAAATGCGTATCCAGCAGTGAGACTGTTCAGAAAAAGAGAAAATAGGGACGATGGTGCGGGACCGGAAGTGATGAGATACAGAGGTAAACGCACAAAAGAAGCCATAAAATCTTTCGTCACAAAACACGAATTACCCACCCTCACGTACATACCACCAAAATCGCTCGGATCTTTCAAAGAGATCGACGATGTGGTGGTAATAGCATATCTTCGCCCTGATCAAAAGGCTTTGCTCGACGGTTTCTGGAATGTCGCTGCAAGACACCGACATGACTTTGTGTTTGGCTTTGTGGACGATGTAGCTACCGCGGATGCGGAGAGTCTGGCTATGCCTTCGATTGTGTGCTACAAGAATACCGATGGCGATAATAAAGTGCTGAACGGGCACTTCACAGAGGCAGATTTGGAGGGTTTATTGGAGACTGCGAAGACGGACGTTATTGGAGAGTTTAGTGAGAGGAATATGGATGCGTATATGGCAGTATGTCCCTTTACTCCTACTCCAATGCCACCCCATCATCACAGATGTTGTCAACTAACAATCGCAACAGAAAGACAAATTAACGCTCTACCTCTTTACTTCCCATCCCACCACATCAACAGCACTTCGCCACACCCTCACACCCCTCGCAAAGAAATACGCAAAATACGTCATCTTCGGCATCGCCGACGCGACCGAGTACGCACCCATGGCCCAGAACTTTGGCCTGGATGTTGATAAGGGGTTCCCGGCTTTGGTTGTGCACGCGCCGATGAATGATAATGTATTTGTATATCGGCAGGGGAGGGTGATTGAAAGGAGCGTGGTGGAGGACATGTTGACGAGGATTTTGCAGGGAAAGGCGAAGGCAGGGGAGGTTTTCGGGGATGAGGCGCAGGTGGAGAAACGAGGTGGAGGCCATGATGAGTTGTGATGAGAGGCTGTAGGGGTTTGCGGTCGAAGAAGCTGAGTAAAGAGTGGGAGTGGCTGCAGGGGTGCACGGCGATTCAAGCAACGTAGGGGAACAATTTGGCTCGGAGTTGCGTGTTACCCTCGACTTGTCTCAGTCGGATAAGATACTCGCGTTGTTCACCTTCGACCAGCTCTTGACCATCGACTGAATCCTCAATCGAACATGTTTACGAACAAGCGACGGCAGCTCCCCGGAACCACAACGTTGACGGAAGCCGCATGCCACAAGATCGCGGACACCATTTCTACCATTGGAAGCTGGACGCCATATTCTAACAACGGGACGGTTGTGACCTGGAAGCCACTATTCTGCCAATTAGTGGCGCAATTCTCTCGTCCGCCTTCGGTTTTTGTCGTGGAGTCGATGACCACAGCGTGTTAGCTGCGTGATCCGATGGATCTGATAGCGAGCATGTTGTTAACGCTTGCTATGTGTTGATCGAGAGCGGCGTTTGCGAAAGAGATTTGTGGCGATGGCGAGGACTAAACCGATGGTTGTCGAGTTTGATCGTACACGTAATGGCTTGGCGATAACTGTGGTCTCGTGCGACGATTGCGGCAAGAGTGAGGATGTCGCATGGTTCTGTGAAGAGTAGTAGTTTGCGGGATCAATTGTATTCTGAAAGTTTCCACGGCTTCCGACTTCGCAACCACTGAGACTTCCTTGATGAGGTCTGTCGTATCGACGTGGAAACATCGAGGAACCTAGCAGCAGACCACAAGAACGAGCCTCCCCTTGTATTCATAGCCAAAGTCCTCTTCATCGGTGGCTGGCTCATTGCCGTGTTGGAAGTAGCAGGATTCGACTCAAGTCCCATCAAGGCATGAGGCTCTTCATGTGACTTTCTAGCGTCTTCATCTAGTGTCCTAGCGCGTGGCTACGAACGCCGGTATTATAGGCCATCTCCTGGTGAGAATTGTTTTGTACTCGGTATCACCAGCAGAGTTGGTTGTAGGGTCCAGCAGGGCGTCTTGAACCGGCGTTCATGCTGGACAGGACGGAGAGCGACAGACCTACACTTACCTCAACTACTGAACGTCAAGCCCGAGCTGACGCATTACATGCGACACTTGGACCCCTCAATCTCATTCGTGGCGATATTGACCAAACTCGTGTTTTGCGCAGCAGATACTGGATGCGGTATGTGTGTTCATTCAGCGCGACAGAGGCCTGTCGCAATCGCAGTGAGGAAACGTTAGAAGTGAGGGACGAAGTAAAGACATGTAGAGAAGTCGGGCATGGACTGGACGTCAGCCAGATTGTGAGATGCGTTTGTGGCCCCTTCGAACCTTTAGGGGGATGCTCGAGACTTACACCGCCGCTTGTCTCATGCGGGCGAGTGCTTTTATCAGATGATGATTTTTCGAAATGGCCGCGGGTCCGTTGTGAGAAGCTTGATGGGGCAGTGGCCTGTAAGACGCCTCCCACCGGTATCTTCCCTTCCCGGTACGAAAGGAGGAAGATACTCGGGCTGTGACCCAAGGCGGAACCTGCCGGAAGAAGGATTCATGGCCATTGCTCTCGAATCATCAGCCCGTCCGTGTCTTGAAGATGTTATCATGCTTTCCAGCCACCCCAGCAAAGTGTGATGCTCGACCTCTGTATCAGGTTAAATGATTTGCACGCTCGCGCGAAGTGGCAGGGGGCTAATGCACTCCCTGTAACCGAATCACATCAATGGTTCGCCTGTGCGCAGCTCAATATCTTGCACACGTCCAGTCAAACTCGAACTTACCTGTGGCTGATTGAGATGTTGGAGGGCACCGACCAGACACTGGTCATGCGACCTGCACCAGGAGCGAACGCTTGGCGAATCCCGCCATCGTTCAAAAGTTTGTTCATCCTTTTACCGAACGGGGCTGCGGGTCTCGTTATGCGCACCGTTCGAGATGAAGGAAGGTTGATGATCGTAGGTTTTCACTGCAGGAGCCTTTTCGAGAGGTAAAACATCCCGGATCGCGAGCCGTTGCGGGTTGCGGAAAGTGCTTCAATGTTGGATTGTGCACAAAGGTCGTTGTTTGCTGTAGTCTTGGATGTAGTCCGAATTGTCTCTTTCAGTTTGTAGAGATAGCTGCGATGCTGGACTGACTTGAAGTAGAGTAGGATGGGTCTAGTACGTACGAAGTACAACGATTGGTGAGGATTCGTCACTCAGCTTCAGGATGCGGTATAGAGATCTGTCGGTATGTGGCATGGTGGGCGAGTCATGCACGGGCTTCCCCCTGTGAGGAGAGGCAGATGTAAGCTAATCCTACCAGCATTACATAGCGTTAGAGATGCCGACTTGTCTTTCAAACGTGCCCCGGATCTTCCATCGAACCCGATCACCTTCTCATCCTTTGTTCTCTAGTCGACGCCAGGCGCGGAATGACACTTATCTAGCATTCGACGGAATGGTTGAGTCCAATGGGCCGCAGATTTTGGCAAGCCTCTGGGCTATGACCGTTGTCGCACTCTTGTTCGTGGGGCTGAGGTTCTACTGTAAGACGACGACTACGAAACGATTTGGTGTCGATGACGGGCTGCTCTTGTTCTCTTGGGTAAGGCAGATTCAAAAGAATGCGAAGGGAAAATTCTGACATCGCGCTTCTCTGCGCTTCTCAGATCTTATCGACGGTGGCCGTCGCACTCGTCACTGTCAGCGTCCACTACGGGCTAGGAAAGCACGATGTCGATATATCAGGCCCAAACAAGATTCTTTGGAACAAGTACTTCATCCTTTCGACCGTGTTCAGTGTGGTCGCAGTCCCAGTGTCGAAGACCTCGTTCGCCGTTACACTGCTTCGAATTGCTGCAAAGACGTGGCACAAATGGGCGATTTGGTTCATCATTGTAACCATGAACTTCGTCATGTTCCTAGTGGCGATATTGTTGCTTGCCCAGTGTCGGCCGGTAGAAAGGATCTGGAACAAGAAAGTGGAAGGTCACTGCTGGACAAGTGTAGCCCAGAGGCACATCTCCATCTTCGCAGGATGTAAGTTTGAGCTCTCTGGGGATAGGGAACGACGCGATCAACGGACGCTGACGAGAGCATCTAGCGTATTCGGCGTTCCTGGACATGGCCCTCGCCATGTTTCCCACGTTCATCGTCTGGACTCTTCAGATGAGCAAGAAGGAGAAAATTGGTCTTATCCTTGCGATGAGTATGGGGTGCCTGTGAGCGACTACTTTGCCATGCATGAACAATTTCGAAGCTGATTCATTCGCAGTGCCGGAGTCGTCGCGGCCATCAAGGCGTCCTTTTTGACTGCAAGATTCAAGGATGTTCCTTTCAGAATTGCTGACGTTGCTATCTGGTCGACCGCTGAAACGTCGGTGACCATCATCGCCGCGTCAATTCCCTTTTTCAGAGTCCTGATCAAGAACGCGTCGACGAGGGGTCAATCGGGGCCGCGGAAACAAAGCTATCGGCTGAACTCGTTCACAGGTACGCGTGCAATACGAGGAAGTAAGAACCTGGCCGCTGGGCAAGACACTCCTGCAAGTGATGATAATAATAGCGACATCGGCATTCTTGGAGATGTCGCATGGCCTGCGGGAGGGAGGATCGTGAAGGAGAGCGCGGTGACGGTGGAGTACACGAATAAATGAATCTACGATAGCAGGCCTACATTGGATCTTTCGCTGCGCACGTGCTAGGAGATATTGTTAAAGTAATAGATGAATAACATGTTCTTGTTGATTGCAACGAGGTTCAGTTCGCAGAGGGTAGTGAAAGTGGGCCAAGTGGGTCTTGACACAGACCACCGAAATCTTGGCTCGAGGTCCACTAAAATTTCTTGCCCGCTTTGCAACGACGGCACACCTGAAGCCAATCTGCTCAGCTTCATTCGCGAAAACTGTTTCAGAGACACAAACTCCTAGTATGGCGCCGCCGTCCTTCTCGCCGGATACGTCCATCTCGTCGCACACCCTCTCGGCAGCCTCCGCGCAACCGCCGCCAATGGACCTGCAACCCTCCGCCAGCGCTCCCACAACCCTCCTCTCCAGCCCCCTTACCTTCCTGCAACCGACAATACACTTGAATGCTTCGTTCCTCACCGCTGCAAAGCGATTCCTTGACCCAGTCGCCGCTGGCGTGAGCGAGACGCAATCACACAGACAGCAAGAACTGCGGAGGAAGCGCAAGAGGGGCGAACACTACGACGGGGATATCGCAGTGCTGCAGCTGAAGAAGGTGCACCTTCAGGGCTTTGGTGTGAACCAAGTCTTTGAGCAGACCAGGAAGATATTGGACGCGGCAACGGAGGAGATTGAGCTGTCGTTACCGCAAGAGGAAGATGGGCCACTGGCGATACGACCTGGCGAAGAAGAGGATGAGCTCTCGGAGGGGGACTTGGATGAGATAGATGAGGCGGAGAGCAGCTCAGACATTGGGGAAGAGGGCTTAGATTGGGAATATGACGGGGAGGATGTTCTTCAGGATGAGGATGGAGAGGACCTGGACGTTGAAGACGATTTGTCTGACGAGCAGCTTGGGGACGACGATGTCGAAATGGAGGATGGCGAGAACGATAGTGTCTCAGACGACGCCCCCGCTGAAGAATACCGTCCTGATCCCAATGGGCTGAACGACGGCTTCTTCGAGATCGACCAGTTCAACAAAGCAACCGATTTCCTGGAGCAGCAAGACAATCGAGGCGAAGCTGCTGGTAGCGATGACGAAGAGATTGATTGGGAAGGCGATCCTTTTGCTGTCAATGGAAAGAAGTCGACCGCAGGCATCGGAGGCGACGATGTGGGCGAGGACGACTCAGACGATGATGGGCCGACGTTTGGAAATGTGGACTTGACTGCACCGGAGGGCGACAGCGACGATGACGAGCTCGAGGAGGGAGACATGGACGACATGGGCGACACAAACGCAAATAACGTCATGTACGCAGACTTCTTCGCACCACCAGCAAAGAAGGCTGGCAAGAACCAAAAGAAGCGTGGGCGACCTAACCCGCACAACTTCCCATCAGCAACAGACCCGCAGAACAACAAGCCAGATGAAGAGGATGTAGAAGCGACCATGTCGCGCGTACATCGGGATCTATTCGATGACGATGATGAAGCGGAATCAGACGGTGACTTGACCGACCTGGATCCTTCGGACCCCAAATCACGACGTTCAACCCACGAGCGCAGACAAGCGAAACTCGCAGAGCAGATTCGAAAGCTAGAAGCTGCAAATGTTGCTAAAAGAGAATGGCAGCTTTCAGGAGAGGCCCGCGCAGCCGACCGACCTATGAACTCCCTGCTCGAAGAGGATTTGGACTACGAAAGAGCCGGAAAGCCCGTGCCCGTTATCACGGCAGAGGTCAGCGAAGATATCGAAGCTCTTATCAAGCGCCGAATACTCGCTGGCGAGTTTGACGAGGTCCAACGCCGTCGACCTGACGATCTCGCGACTGGCCCACAAGTACGCCGAGGACGTTTTGAACTAGATGACACAAAAGCCACCAAAGGTCTTGGTGAGCTGTACGAAGAAGAGCATCTGCGGAATACGGATCCCAACTTTGTTGATGCGCGAGACGAGAAACTGAAGAAAGAACACGCAGAGATCTCCGAAGTGTGGAAGAGTCTTTGCGGCAAACTCGACTCCCTCAGCTCCAGCCACTTCAAACCCAAACCCGCAACCGCCAATCTCGAAATCCGCGTCGACGCTCCTGCGATCGAAATGGAAGACGCACGACCCACTGCTGGCAGCGACGTCGCAGGCGCCAGCATGCTCGCTCCCCAAGAACTCTACAGACCCGGCGAAGACAAGGATGCCATCAAGACCGAAATCGTCACTAAGGGAGGCCAGCCTGTTGCGCGTGAGGAGTTGTCGCGAGAGCAGAAGTTGAGACGGCGCAGGAGGGAGAAGGAGAGGATCAAGAAGGCGGGTCTGCACCAGCCCGAGAAGACGGAGACTGGGAAGCAGAAGAAGGATAGCGACCAGAAGCAGTTGCTTGGCGATTTGAAGAAGGGAGGTGTGCAGGTCATCGGAAAGAAGGGGCAGCTTACGGATGTAGAGGGTAAGGAGGTCAAGGAGGGGATAGCGAGGAGGGGCGGGGGGAGTTATAAGCTTTAGAGGCTTTATCTTCTGGCATGTTGTTATCTTAGCCATACGCCGAAGCAATCTTTTTCGAGGCATCTCGAGCAATTTACATACTACCTTGCTCCTGCAGCAGTATCTATATTATACTCAGACGAGATGTTTCTGGATGGACTTAATCAATTCGCAGCAGACAGAGAGAAGACTTGAGCACGGGCCAATCCGACCCTGGTCATGCGTTCCGTCTCGATTCCGAGACGGCCACCACGCGACCACTCCATTTCTCCCTACACTACCACTACACATCTCCGCACCCACACATCAGCCCCTTCAATGCATATGTCACTCTCTAGATAGCAGCGCTGGCGTCTCCCGTGAACCTCGAACTACACAGTATGCCCGACGCCGCTACTGAACCACTCATCGCTGACGAGCGCGAGGTTCCGAGCAACGCCTATGGATCCGAGCCGGAAAGCGAAGAGCTAGGAGAAGATGAGGAGGAGGTGGACGAGAGCAAGCTAGTCGCTCCGGGGGCGTTCATATGGGGTTTGACGATTTGCGCGGGGGTGAGTGGGCTGTTATTCGGATATGAGTAGGTACCGTGTCGCTGCGATATACGAAGCGGCCTTGCTGATATACAGTGCAGTACTGGCGTCATATCCTCGACTCTCGTCTCCATCGGCTCCGACCTCTCCTCCCGCCCTCTGAACACGCTTGACAAGAGTCTCATCACGTCCTGTACATCTTTCTTCGCGCTCCTCGCCTCCCCCTTCACAGGCGTCCTCGCCGACACGCTCGGCCGCAGGAAAGTCATATGGCTCGCAGACGTGCTCTTCATCATTGGCGCACTCTACCAGTCATGGACAACCAGCGTATGGGGCATGATCTTCGGACGGTCCATCGTCGGCGCCGCAGTCGGAAGCGCATCGTTCGTCGTCCCGCTGTATATTTCGGAACTTGCGCCTAGTCCATTTCGAGGACGCATGGTGGTCGTTAGTAGTTTGTTTATTACGGGCGGGCAGGTTGTCGCGTATGTGGTTGGTTGGGGGTTCTCGGAAACGGTGCATGGGTGGCGATGGATGGTCGGCTTGGGCGCGTTGCCCGCGGCGGTGCAGGTTGTTTTGCTTTGGGGCATGCCAGAGACGCCGAGGTGGCTTGTCAAAGCGGGGAAGCCGGAGGCCGCCAAAAGGGTGCTGGGGAGGGTGTATGGAATTGAGGGGTCCGAGGGGAGGAGGCTTGTGGGCGCGGTGTTGAGAAAGGTTGAGAGGGAGATTTTAAAGGAGGAGGACGGCGCAAGGGAGAGAATGGGGAAGGGTGGGTGGAGTGTTAGGCTGGATAAGGTGCAGGACAATCTCTCGCAGCTTGTCGGTGTTGGTGGGAATAGGAGGGCACTCATCATTGCATGCATGTTGCAGGGAGCGCAGCAACTTTGTGGATTCGTACGTCTTCTACCTACCCCTTCCATCGCTCACCCCTCCACACCTCTTCCTCGCCATACAGACCAGAATACTGACACTCGCCTTACCAGAACTCCCTCATGTACTTCAGCGCCACCATCTTCTCCCTAGTCGGCTTCCGCTCCCCAACCCTAACCTCCCTCAGCATAGCGCTCACAAACTTCCTCTTCACCCTCGTGGCATTCCACTACATCGATCGCATCGGGCGACGCCGCATTCTCCTCCTCTCGCTTCCTGTCATGATACTCGGGCTGGCGATGTGCGCTGTTGCATTCAACTTTCTGCACTTGCCCGTGGAAGCGCATGGGATAGGAAGTAGAGGAGGGGAGGGGAGGGATGGTGTTGTAAGAGGTGAGGGGAAACTTTGGCCGGTTGTGATACTGGCGGCGATGGTGACGTATGTCGCCGGTTATGCGGTGGGCATGGGCAATGTGCCGTGGCAGCAATCAGAGTACGTACGCCCCAATCCAACCCATTCCATACCATCTTTTACATCTTTAACCCCTACCCTTACATAACACCAACTAACCGGCCCCACCCAGACTCTTTCCCCTCTCTATCCGCGCGCTCGGCTCCGCCCTTGCGACCGCCACAAATTGGGCCTCTAATACCTTGATCGGCGTGACCTTCCTCCCCCTAATGGACCTAATTACACCGGTCGGTACATTTGCGCTCTACGCTCTCGTCTGCGTCGCTGCTCTCGCCGCCATCTATAGAATATATCCCGAGACGGCGGGATTGAGTCTTGAGGATGTGGGCGGGTTGTTGAGGGATGGGTGGGGAGTTGAGGAGAGCGTTAAGAGGGCGAGGGCGAGACGGAGGGGGGCGAGGAGAGGGTAGATAGGATGTAATGTACTTTCATTGTGGGTAGCTACTGTCAATGCTCGTGTGTTGGGTAGCAGCTCGTGCCGCATTTACTGGCCCGTACTAACCCCTACCGTTCCTCTCTCCGGCCCGACAAGGAGCGTATCAGTGCTGAGCAGTACAACTACCTGCAGCTCTCTCATTATCATCAACTTCAGATCCCATACCTTCGCCCTCATCCAGATTCATCTCACCAAATGTGTCGAAGGCAAGACAGGACAGACGTGCACAACAATGAGAATACGACGTAAATTTGTCCAAGTATAATAAAGTCAGACAGGGGCCTCAAGTATCCGAGGCCCCACTCCGCGATATGTAGATACCTAGTTAATTGACATTCTCCACCCATCAATCGGTACTGCACGTCGACTGCCATCTCCATGTCGAAAACGCCGAGGCGATTCGCTTGACCCTCCCGCCCGTGGTCGCTGCGAGTACGATACTGAGCCTGTTGCCACAAAAGACAACAAGCAGCGAGCGCCCTTCGCATAGGCTCGCCTCATCAAAGCCCACGCGATTTTTTTTTCCAGAGGCAAAAGCCTGTTGAACGCCATCATGTCCCTACCAACGCCGATCGCTCATGCTTGATAGTGCAGTCAATGAAGAGGGAAAGCACACGTCCCCACGCTAAATGCAGAGCAAAAACCAACAGATGGCGGAACCGAAAGAGGAGCCAGCACGCCACACAGAGCAAGACTTGGGCGCAGAAGCTACGGATCAAGCCTCTCATTTGGACACTGTAGGTTTCGGGAGGTCATTCATTTGCCTTCTTCGGTGCCTTCCGGTGCGTGGTTCGCGGGTCCTGTCGGAGGGATCTGAGGTGGGAGCGAATGCTGCTGCATCATGGGCTGCGCATAGCTACCGCTCGGCGTACCACGGTGTTGCTGAGGGAATTGGTGGTGTTGGTGGGGTGAGCCGTAGTGGGGCTGATGCGGCTGTGGGTAGGGTCCACGCATTGGCGTCACTGCGAAACGGTTAGAACATACTCCAAGTGAAAGACGCGAAGGTGACCTACTTGATCCTGGTGGCATTCCCGCGAACATCGGCGGACCTTGGCCGCTATGTTGCATGTACATGAGCGGCTGCTGCTGGTGACCTTGTTGTGAACCTTGGTGGCTCATCAACGGTGCACCACCTGGCCTCGGGCTAGGAAATCCGTTCGCGCTGGGTACACCTGGCATCTGGCCTGGGTATTGAGGATACCCATGACCAGGCGCAGCAGAGTACATGGGCATTTGCGGGTTCGCTGGCATTCCCATGAAGGGACCGTTGGAGGGCTGGTTGGTCATCATCTGGCCACCCATGCCAGGGGGCGGAGGATTCACGAACTGGGGCCCACCTTGACCGCCTCGAAGACCTACATGCTGTACGCCGGGACTCATGCCATAGTGCTGCACCGGGACTTGCTGCGAGAAGTTGGGCATGGGCTGTGGTTGGGTACCGTACATGTACGGATGCATGGGACGCGGTGATGGCTGCACAGAAGATGTGGAGTGAGAAAACTGCATGTGCTGTGCTTCGAACTGGTTAGGACCTTGACCATGGTGTGGCTGCACAGGCGGGTGTCGTGGCGTGTGCTGGGGTGTCTGGCCCTGAGGGACGCCTTGTGGACCCTGGAAGTGCGGCGGAAGCTGGTGCTGGTGGGGATGGGACCCATTGCTCATGACGCTGTGTGACGTTGACGAAGATGGTGCGGAGGGGCGCTCGAACATTTCGAGATAGCCCTTGTTGCTGTTGCTCTGTGGGAAGTCCCAAGTCGGCGGAGTCTGATACGGGGGTTGAATTCCACCATTAGTCTGGTATTGGCGCGTCTTCTGAGAGTCTTGTGAAGCTTCCTTAGCCAAGCGTTTGACGGGATTATAAGACTCGTTGAGATCCAGTGGTTGCATCGTTGGGCGTTGACTACCAAAGAAGCTGATGGTAGGCTTGCGGGGTATTTCCTGTTTCGAAGCTGAGTCGGGCCTGGGGCTTGACTGATTACTCGCATTGCCACCCGGCTGGAACGTGTTGGCGGCAGGATTGGGCTTGAATTCATGTGCGCGTACGTTGAACCGTATGGCTGCGTTGGAAGTTGGCGTGCCCGCACTGCTAGACGACGCTGAAGGTCCAACAGGCGGACGTGAATCCTGGGGAGGAATGGGTTGCGGGACCCCATTGTATGCCATAGCACCCTGCTGCTTGTGCTGCTGCTGGTTCAGTTGAAGGCGTGAGCCCAGCAGACCGTGGTTCGGTCGGGGCCCCTGGTTCATATTCTGGTTGTGGCCCCGAGGCTCTCTCATGGTTGCCGATCCGTATTGGTTCTGTTGCCCAGGACGAGGTCGCTGGTTTGACTGACGATCCACAACAGCGCTTGGAGACTGTTGCGTAGGGTCGGGCTTGACGTTCGTCGGTCGGGGCGCTGACTTCACGTCCACGGTGGTGGTTGCAGGCTTGGGGGAAGTGACTTTCAGCTCCTGTGCGGCCCGTCGAGATTTCTCGACGATCTGTTGCTGCTTGTTCTCGTCCTTGGCCAGAATGGGCACTAGATCATTAGGTACCGGTGTGTTGAGTTTGAAGTTCAGGGAGAACTTCTTCAGGTCGTTTAGCTTGACAGCTTTCGATTCGCGAGCAATAGACCGTTGCCGCTCAGACATACGCAGCTTCTCCGCGGCCGAAAATTGCTTGAACGAGTCTAGTAGCTCGTGTTCAACATTTGCAGTAGCATTGTTGGGCCTTCCTTGTTTCTGGGTAGGCATACCAGCGGTGGGTTTGAAGGTGTTGCTCGGCTTCTGCACCTGGTCGGCGGCTGGCTTGCTAGGCGTCGCAGGCTTAACTTCCGGGTTAGGGGCGGTCTCTTTGGGAGCCTCTGCCTTCGATGACGCAGATGTCTCGGCCTTTGAAGTTGCTTCCGTTTTCGTAGTTTCCTGGCCGACGGGCTTCTCGGTAGATGGGCTGGCGGCGCGTTGTACGGCTTTGGCGGCTGCCGATCCCGGACGAGCGAGTTGTGCGGATATGATAGCAGGGTCGACAGGCGCGCCGTCCACGTTTGCTTGGCCACTGGGCGGACGTCGTGACGGCGGGACATATGTGTTCGGCTGTCCGCTCGGGAGGGGGCGATGCACTCCGCTGTACCTATTCGGGTGTTAGCAAAGGAAATGAGTGGCAGCAGATGAGACGTACAAGTCTTCCTCATCCACATCTTTGTCATCGCTGGCGGTATTCTGAGCTCGCTCTTCACGAACGTGGGCATTCATCGCTGAGCTACCCTCGATCTCGCGTGCTTTCCTCTCTGCAAGTGCAGCCCTCTCGGCGTACTGCGGATGGCTACGATCAATTGTGGTGGTGTATAGGTTCTCATCGTAATCGCTCCGTACGCCGAACAAACGCTCGTTAGTCGCGAACTGGTCCCAGCCCGCTGATTGTGCTGAGGACTCGAGGGAGAGGTTCGTGTTTAAGTCGGCGGCAGGCTCCCACTTTTGGAGCGTTCGTTCGCGGACTGCCGTGTTGCCCGATATGTCCGTGTCTGTGCGGAATCCGGAAACGCCTAAGAGGATGTTAGTGTAATCGATGTAGTGTGAACAATGGAAAAATACCGTTTTGTCCTTTGCCTTGTGCCTTGTTTAGCACTACGTTGCTCACATGGAATTCGGCAACGTCACTCATGTCGAATGCCATGACGTGATTATCGCCGACCCCAATGTAGTCCTCAGAAGTCTCCACCGTCCCATTGACCGGAGCGTCGACAGCAGCTTGGATTTTCTTGACCATTTTGAAAACGTAGCGCATCTCGGTCGGATCGAGGGAAGTGCCCGACAGCACGCCGGTGTACTTTTCGCCGTTCTTCAAGGTAATATTGCCCGGCAGGCCCTGCAACAGTCAGCATCAAGATCGCCCCGGAGAGATAGCCTCACTCACCGATAGGTTCGCCAGCAGAAACATCATCCTGTCATTGAGGTGTCTCATTGGAGATGCGGACTCTCCAGAGAGAGCGGCGGGGGACTGGGAAGGCCTAGGGGCGCTGGCGACACCGTTGGAGGTCGGGTTCGTCGGTCGCTGGGTGATGGGGTTGGTGCCCTGCCATGCTCTGGGCGGCGGAGGTTTCCTAAAGGGGACGGTCGAGTCAGCAGCGCGTCCACGAGCATGGGGCCCGGTCTGTAATGCGGGACCGAAAGGGTGTAATGATGGGAGGGCCGCGGGAGCTCGAGGGCCGTCTGCGCGCAGGACGAGAGCGTCGCACCGTGGCTCCATGTGACTGATTGCACGTCACACGAGGAAATGGTCCAACGAGCTCTCGAGGCGTGGCTGAGCCGATGGCGCCACCTGTGGGCGCCGCAATGCAGAGGAGGTGAGGGCTGCTGCGGGCAGGGGAAATCTGGAGAGGTGAGAGGGACTAGGAAAGCTTACTTCTGGGCACCATCTACGGGACTGGCGGCCTGCTTGCGCACGCCGTCTGCACCTTTGGCGGTCGAGTTCATCTTCAGCTGTGCTCGGCCACCGGCAGCGTTGGAGGGTGCGGAGCTCAGAGGCCCATTCGCATTGGAGCCGTTGACGGACGGGGCGGCGGCGGCGCTGGACATGGGCGTCTCGTCGTGAGGGCAGGAGGCCTCTCCTCCGACTCGATGGGTAGAGGCAAGCACAGGTAGCCCAATGCGAGGTTGGGCGCGCGGAAGTGGGAAGATGGCGACAGGAGCTGTCGGTGGAGAGGGCAGACAGATGCTGCGGCGCGAAAAAGGTGGTTGCTGGTTACGAGGTTGCAGGGAGGTTAGGTGAATGCAAGAGGAGAGAGGCGCTTGGCGCTGATCGACAATGGTGAAACAGCTGCGAGCTGGCTGGATGGCGCACGCGAGGCGAGGGCGGAGCGGAATCGGGCCAAGACCAGCACCAGGGAGATGCGACGGCGCTAGAAGCTGCGGGCCGCGTTGGGCGTGTCTCTGTCTCTGGGCAGCGATTCGAACAGGTGTCTCACGATGTTGCGCGTACCGGCAGTGGAGAGGCAGGCTGCCGACGGCGTGTGCGAAGGGGTCGTGGTGCAGGCGTTCAGGACGGTGCGGGTATACCCTAGTTCAGGACCCTACCCTACCGAAATATGGAGCCTTTTGCCGACCACGAACGGGCGATCGCGCGGACAATAGGTTGCGGCACTACCGCCTCTTGCGTTGTGCTAGACGCCGGCGAGAGCTCCTGTTGTCCCTGCACTGCACTGCGCTGCGCTGCGCTGCCCTGTCGTAGCCGTGCGGGTGCTGCAGGACGCTGGTGTGTCAAGGCGCGCCTATTGCTCGACATCAAGGCTTCTTTCAAACCCGCGCCATGACTCTTCTTTCGACGTTCAAACACGGCCTTGTGGGGATCAATCAAGTAAACGTATTCTGCGGGCTGCGCTCCCCTTCGCCCTTCTACCCAGCGACTGCGCTACCGGTTCGATTGTCGTTTGCATCCTCAAATATGAATTCTTATTGTAGCTTCATTGGCACGAAATAGTACCGAGGTCTTGATGTCCTACCGATAGTTCTATTGTACCACTAGATCAATCAAGCACGGCGACCCTACCGAGTACCACACTGGTATTCATAGAAGCCCCAAAATCCTCCGCGCGCTTCGAATGCGGCACATAGAGACCTAGGAGAGAGGGAAGTGGAATAAGCAAACACAAAAGGAACGCTCCCAATTGTCATGCAAGCTCGCGGAGGAAGATGGTGGTCTTGCACGGCTCCCCATGCTCGACGAAACGTCCAGATGCCTCCCAACAACTATCATCCCGACATGTGCCCACATGCTGCAGTAGATATCTCGTGTAAACAAATAGCAATATCACCATGACGCAGACCTCCGTCACGCATGCTGAAACGCCGCGATTCTTGATAGCTGCAGCCGACTCCGGCTGTATACCGACGCGACTGTGGTAACACCGGCTTTGCGCAACAAGGACAGCACGAAGTAGTATCCCATTTTCTTTTACTACCGCAAAGACTACCGGGCCACTCGTTCCGCGCACCCCTTAAACAGCCTGTCACCATCTCGAAATCGGAGCGCGACTAACCGTGCCGAACATTTCAACGTGTTGGTGACTTCCGCTTCCCGCTTAAACCGTCCAGCCGTCGTCCTTGGCAATCGACACCAGCAGAGGAGCGCTCACATGGCGACACGTCCAACACCACTCATGCACTCCACTTCGTCCACCGCGAGCCGACGACCGCCCTCCCGCGACTCGGACGCCACCCTCTATCCACCCTCCGTAGCGTCCAGCATGACTCTCACCGAGGAGTATGCGCCTTCACAGCCGTCGAGCAAGGGCTCGTCACGCGGAGCGCATTCCAGGCGGACCCAGCAGACGGTCAGTCTTTTCACTCCACAGCCGTGCACCTAGTTTGAGTTTGCTCGTGCGCCGTACACAACTCGCCGCGCATTCCTCTGTCTCCGTCATCCCTACCCCAACCCCTACATGTGCACCCTCGCTGACTTTACTCTACCATGCAGCCACAGCAGCAGCTCAGCCAGATCGAGAAGTCAGGTAGCTATCTCCTATCCCAGCCATGGCCAGGGAACTTATACAATGAAGTCACCCACCTGCTCGTCGCCACCAAACAGCTGCTCGAAACGCTCACGCTATGGTCCCGCGGGACTGCTACCGAAAGCGAGGTCTCCGACGTCTACGTGCGTCTGGGCTACGAGTTCAACATCGCCTCGCGCGCCTTCAACGCCATCGGCGTCGACACGCAGGACCTCGGCAATGTCCCGGAGCTCCTGCGCGGCATTCTAGAAGAAACACTCAGCCAGGAGGCTTCGCAGTCGAGCCTCGACAACTTCCTACCGCGCATACGCGACATCATAATAAACCTGCTGCATGGTCTGAAGAAGAAGCAACAGCGATTACGACAGCGGGGCGGCGCGCCGGGGTCTGTCAATGGCGGCAGCCCAAGACAGGGCAGCATCGGCAGCAGTGCGGACTTGGAGGAGCCACAGCAGGCGCGGGCGGCGAGCACACGTCTCCCAACCCGCCAGGAAGCCTCAGATCTGATCGAAGGAGGCCCTGACCTTCCCCCGCGTTCATCGTCGGTCCCGGGCAGAGCGTCGCCGAACAAATTTGATACGCTGCCGTCGAATCCACGCGCGAACCGCTCGACCAACGCCAGCCAGCTCTCTACGGACTCCTCTCTTTCCAGCAATACTATGCAACAAATGCCCGTCATTGCGCCATATCCTTCAGAAGATCCCATGCCAAATGCTCCTGAGCCAAGACAGCCCAACTACCCGGTCGACTTTCCCCCCCCGCCGCCGCCACCAAAACAAGAGGATGCGTTGGCTGCCTTACAGCGAGGAGGCGAGCTGGAGAGGAGGGCTTCGCGACGGTTCTCTGCGTATCAAATTCAGAAACACCTGGGCACCAATGGCATACCGCTGCCACCAGTACAAAACTCGCCCATTCCGAACCGCGGAAGAGACGTTCGTGAGTCTATGAACGCCGTGCGCGTGAGAGGCTCAGTGCTCCATAACCGACAACGCTCGAGGCCTACTGTGGACACTGGGTTCGACAAGACCAGCGACGTGCCCAGGCGCATCTCCGAAGAAAGTTCTCAAAGCTCTACCCCGAGCATCAAACCTCCCCAGGAGTCCCAACCCGAAGACAGCCCTATCCAAAAGACGCCCGATGACATGCTGGCCGCGCCTAAATACCCTGAGGTTGAACAGCCCGTGCTTGGTGCCACTCTCAACGGACCACTGAGCGAGCCAATCGAGATGCCATCAGAGTCCCCTGTGAAGGAGTTTCGAAGGCCTGCCGCTATACCAGCGAGACTTGGTTCACGAAGGATCAAGACCCCGTCGCCGCAGCCGGAGCAGTTTGTGCCGGACCAGTCGCCTCAGCCCGGGAGGGAACTTGCCCTGTTCCTGCAATACAAGAGCAAGATCAAGAAATGTGTCTTCTCAGACGGCTCAGACTTGTCCATCGGGCGTCTTCAGCTCGCCTTCATCGAAAAGTTCGCTTGGGACACCCACCGGAATGGCGAGCTTCCAGAGATCCATATCCAGGACCCCGTCTCAGGTGTTCGCTACGAACTGGAAGATATCAACGATATCAAAGATCGATCAGTTCTTGTTCTGAATGTGGAACAGCTTGACGAAGTCAAGCATCACATTGATGATAAGTTCAACGGCCTGACCCGTGTCATGGAAGGCATGAAGACTATCGTGGAGGAACAACAGACGGCAATCCAGCGTGTTGCTGAACGTCAGCAACAAGCCGCCAAGGAAATTGCTGGCATTGCCGCTGCTCCAACACCGCGAGGCTCGGTGGTACCCCGATCGTCGGTACCTTCTGGTGGCTCTACAGATCTTCCCGCGAACAAAGCTGCCCAGCTTGGTGAAGTCCAATCCATGCGCAGAGACATCGCCGTTATGCGTCAGACCTTCAACTCTTTTGTCACGGACATCAAGGACAACATGTCGGGTATCCGGGCCAAAGCCACTGCTATCAAATCCACCGCCATCACGGCCGCTCTACCTACTCTCGATGGCAACAGCGGTCGGCAATATGTCAATGCCGGTAAGAAAACGCTTCAAGAAGATTCTGAAAAGATTGTCAATCGCGTGGACGATCTACAAGATCTCGTCGAAGACTTGCGCAAGGACGTTGTGGCGCGCGGTGTGCGACCGCTTCCCCGCATGCTCGAGACTACAGCCAAGGATCTTTCAATTGCGACCGCCGAACTCAAGAAACTGCAAGAGTACTTGACCAAGGAGAAACCGGTCTGGACCAAGATTTGGGAGCAAGAGCTACAGACTGTCTGCGAGGAAAGGGATTTGCTTACGATGCAGGAAGAGTTGGCTGCTGACTTGCAAGATGATTTGGAGAAGGCTGCGCAGACTCTCGAGCTTGTGGAGCAGGCCACTAAGCAGCAGAATCTTGAGAATGAGAAAGAACAGGGTGCGAAAGGGGGCATGCGCTCTGCCTCGGGACGCAATCTGCTCAACGCCGTTTCACACGACAAGGCACTTGACCCGCGTCAAGCTCGAGACGGAGTCCTAGGCGAGGTCAAAGCACTCCAGCCGAACCACGAGAGCAGACTGGAGGCTATCGAACGTGCGGAAAAGGCTCGCCAGCGTGAGCTCGAAAATAGGCGCGAAGGAGAGTTCAAGAAAGAACTCGGCAGCTTCGTCGAAGAAGGCAAACTCAAGAAGACCGGCGGTGTCGAGGAGGCAGAACGTTTGCGGATAGCCAAAGACGAGCGAGCTCGGAAAGAGAATCATGCGCTGCAAGCCGAAAGGGCCAGAGCCAGAGCGGAGAGGCAGGCTGCTGAGTTCGCTGCTGCAGCTGACGATCACAACAATGCCGACGCTGAGCAGCAGGCGAACCAGGAGGAGCAGGCGGACGCACCTGAAGGTGGCACCAACCCCGTATAATCCTCGTGCTATCATTATACATGTGGGCTTGGTCCGTGCTGATGCCTGTGTGTGTAGACCTGCCATGGCTCAAATACACGGTTCGTCCTTGGGTCAGAGCCGGTCTTCCGCTTGCGATGCCTGTTACAAGTTCTTCGGGCCTGTCGAGCCCTGTCATGACGGATGGCACGGACGGGAGGATGCCGACCATTCGGCTGGTGGACTCACTGTTTATGGGAGAACTCCAAAGTATCGATGGCTCAAGACCGAACTCTGCGCCGCCAACGAGGGACACGCCTACGCCTATATCGACTCCTGCTCTCAAGTCTTTGCGTCCCTCGTTTGAGCAGGATACAACGGGGCGCGGCACTCACCAGTCTGTCCTGTTCGGTCCACGAAACAAGAAGCAAGCGAGCCCGCAGACTCCTCCAATCGGGCGAGTGCGCGGCATGACTGTTCCGTTGCTGTCGTCTAGTCCGGCAACGCCGGAGCGGAATTCGGATAGTGCGTTGAGCTTTACGCCTAGTACCAGCTCGAAGCATATTGCTCATTGGTTTTCTGGGCTTTTGGGTCGATGAAGATGTACAAACGAGGATTGAAAGAGCATTGAAGTTTTTGAGAGCGAGCATCATCATGCATCGGTATGCCTTAACTCGATGCCCCCATGTTGAATTTGCGAGAGGCCCTGTTTAATATTCATCACCTTTAATCTCTATTTGACAGCTTGAGTGCCCTCCTTGGAACGGGCTGAGTATGGTCTTTTTGGAGCGTTCATGCAAGGCGTTTTGGGGGCATCTGCGGCGATTATGTGCCGTTCTGCGTGTTTAATATGGGCACAGATTGTATTGTAGCTCTGTATGTCTTTCGGTCATCTTCTTTTGCGAGGAGAGTGGAGGTTGGGTGGATTGGTGGGTGACGGGGGTTTAGGCTGAGCAAGTAGATTGAGACGAGAGCCTAATGCGAATGGATTGCGAGACACTTCTTTCTGAGCTTGTGCATGGTTCACAGATTCTGGTATTGTAATTGATTCCCTCATATACTATTCGTCTGAATGCTGAATTTTTCCCGAGATGACCATGCCTCGTCCCACAGCGCCATGCGATGCATGTCTGACATTGAGAACACTCACTATCCGCATCGCTCATGTCATCAACGTGAAGAGAAAAGAAAGGAACGCCAGAACCCTTCTGCAGCGCCGAGCAATCAATTCCAGCTCGGCTGGACGCCCAAAGCACTATCTTAACGCCACGCTGATGCATATCCCATACTCCTTAAATGAATCCCTCACAAACCGCCACCTCGCTCCCCTCCCCACTACTAGTTCCCCACCGCAGTATCATTAAGCGCAACACAAACCGCTCCGCGATGGTGTCCGTTATACTGCCTGATAATACTCTGACTATTCAACTCCCAAAGCCTTGCATAATGGTCCGAGCACGCCGTTACAAGATACGCCGAATCAGCGCTGAATGCGCAGTCCCAGACCCAGCGCTGGTGTCCGGACAGAGTGGTCTCTAGCGGGAAGGCGTTAGGATCGCGGTCTGCGGCTGCGGCGGCCAGATCAGGGGCTGCTTGGTGTGGGTGTGATGAGTCGATGGACCAGATGCGGGCCGTGTGGTCGGCGCTGCAGGTTGCCAAATGGCGGACGTCCGGGGACAGGAGGACTCGTGTGATGTAGGTTGTGTGGGCGAGGAATTTGCAGACGGGGACTAGGGAGGTTATGTCGGCGCGTTGGATCATGCGCCAGACGTAGACGTTGCCCTGGGGGTGTGTTAGATGCTGTGCTCGAAGGTGGAGAAGGGTAGAGGGTTAGACGTACCGTATTGTTCCCCGCACATAGCATAGACCCATCGCTCGCAACCGTCACGCTAGAAACCGACACATCGTCTTCAGGTATGAGCTGGTGCGAGCACTTATTCTCTCCTAAATCCCAAATCCTCACATTCCCCCCACGGTCACAGCTGATCAACTCCCCCTGATTCGGATGAATAACCACATCGTTGACCGGCGTGCCATGCGTATAATTGCGCTGCACGCTCCCCGTACGCGTATCCCATATCTTGACGGTGCCGTCCTCGGAGCTCGTCACCATCCATTTTCCCTCGCAGTGGAACGCGACGCCGGTTATATTGGAGGTGTGGCCTTCGAAGGTGAGGACGGGGTTGGGGTTTGTGGATTTGATTTCGTAAAGTTTGACCGTGTGGTGGCCGGCGGCGGCGAGGAAGCGTTTGTCTGGGGATATGCAGAGCCGGTTTACTTGCGAGTCGGGGTGAGGAATTGTGCGGGAGCAGATTCCGGAGAGGGCCTCCCAGAAGCGAATTGTGTGGTCGTAGCCAGCTGGGGGTGGTTAGTATGGCATATAGAGGATCTTGGAGGCCGGTTGTCTTCTATAGAAGGTCGCGAGAGACGTTGGATGGATGCGCGTGGGAGCTCCCAGCATCGCGTGAAAAGAGTAGCTCACCTGTACAGAGAATGACCGACATGATCGCTCGCCTACACACACCGTGCTTTTGCTCAAGAACAGCTACACACTCAACAGCCCGCAGCAAAGAAAAGCAGAGTGTTGCTTCAAAGGTTGCGGCTGGACGTCGGCGCGCAACATCTGGGAGCGTAACACCTTGGCAGCCCGCTTCCGATTGGCCCCTGCACGCCGTGTCTTGAACGTCAGTCACATGGAGGCAACGCTGTCTTTGTCTTCCACGGGCGGTCAACGAATCTGAATGCTGACAACTTGTCCTGTGGTGGTCTATCTAGCGGATGCTGTCATGCTCATGTGCCGTTCTTGCATCTTCCGCTCGGTGAACATATGCGGCAAGTATGCAAGGCTGCGGACAAGCTTTCTGGGCCCCACCATGCCCCTCCCACTCCATTCGCTACGCGGACATAATTGTGAGAGGCTTACCGGCAGGGGCATGGCAACGGGATGGGTTCAAGGACACTTCCTGAACGACTCTATCGCAAAAAACCCCAGTCAATCAAAGGGCATAAAGGTGTGGGAGTAACAGCAAATAGGCACGCACCGGAAGTCACCACTTCTATGACGAACGGCGATGGCATCACAACGCATAATGTCTCTACGGGCCTATCGTAACATGTTCTTATGGTAATACGCCGTCGATTACTACACGAACAACTTCGGGGTCTTTTCATTCTACCAAATGCTTATTTTCTCCGTGACGGACATTACGCATGCATTGGACATGATTCCCTAACCCAAAAATCACTCCTCGTATACCCCTCAAGGAGTATTTCAGTGACCTGAACATCTTCGAACATCTGCCATAGCCTAACCAATCCCATACCCCACTATATCAAAGACACAAAGACACTAATGATCCTGACCCTTTCCCAGAACCTGGCCAACTCGAGGACTCGCAAAAGGTTAGTTGACGTAGGATGGCTGAATCTACGCCTCTTCCAACGCCGGTCACTCCCATACTCATACAGCAACCCGCCAATCCTTATGATGCTAAGAAAGCGGTGGAACGTGGTATTGATGATATTGTGGTTAGCAACTATGCGGGAGACAGGTTGATAGGGCGATTGCTCGTTCGACGCGCTCGAGAAGATCGTTGATGGTCAATTCATCCATTCCCGCGGAAGCACGGAACGAAAGTACTAACACGATTAGCTGTTGACGACATAACGACTATCGTGTTCGCTCCGGCATCCGCAGCGCATCCGATGTCTTCGAAGCCCTCGCACTGGGAGCAAAGTTCGTCTTCGTGGGCCGCTTGTGGATTTGGGGTCTGTCCATTGGGGGCAAAGTCGACGTGCGGCATGTCATGAAAGGCTTACTGGCTGAGCTTGACATATTAATAAATGTCGCTGGGTTCAAGAATGTGTGAGGGCGAGATTGATCCGAGCGCATTGAAAGGACTATGCACTGTTGCCTGTGGCTTCGAAGTTGTCGGAAGTAATGAGTCTGGTCAGCTTCTGCATATCAATTGAGCCGCGGAGGGAATACGTAACATGCACCACAGGAATGAATTTCAGGAAAGGGGATGAATTGTGATACTACCGCCGCGGACCAGCAAAGCCATTCCCGTCACCAGACTCTATCAAAGAAAGACCAAAGCGCATCGCTACACACCATAAGAACAGACCAAACGGGGGAGAGCAATAAGGGGGCTACGCCGTCTTTACAAGCAGCGCACCAGGTATCATTTCGTGATCGATTGGCCCTTTGTATCATTGATGTCTCATAGGGGCTCCGTGATAACTCTGCATGCCCCTTCAGAAAACAAAAGCTGCAGGGCCCCCCGACATCCCAACCCATAATTGCATTATAACGTCGTCAAACATCAAGCGTGAGCCGAAGCTCTTCATGCATCGGAAAGCTACTTCTCGCTCACGGAAGTCTCAGTGGTGAGCTTTTCCGGCACGGTCGTGTCCTTGCCTCCAGCAGGTGCGGCGTCGGTGGCTTCCGACTTTTCCGTCTGTACAGACGAGGGGGATCCCGCAACGGGGTGAAGGGTTTTAGATTGAGGACCGGAAGTTTCTTCGTGCGCGCTTGTGGCGCCGTTAGATCCATCGGTCTTGGACCTGCCCACCTGAGAGTCGAGGTCTTTATCTTCGTTGTCGTTATCGAACATCTCAGCATCCGGGGCCTCGGTCGTCAACTCGGTGCCGTCACCCAAGAGGATGATGCGGCCACCCATCCCGTTGTTCGGCCGAAAGCGGGAGTCAAGTTCCATGTCGATGTCATCAGGGCTGTCATCAATACGGTGATGTACGCCAGGTCCACGGAACTCAGCTAAATATTTGTATTAGACATGTACTACTCGCCCTCAGAGGCGGGAGAGGCTGGAGATTCTGACTTGCCATACTCTGGCGGTGCGCAAGGACCCTCTCCGTTGGCGACCCTCTTCGCAACGTCCTCGTACCACTGCTCCTTAGTCCGACCCTGTAGAAGACCAATGATTATCATCGTCATGTTGTCACAGCCAACGCCACCAGTATCACTGTTGGAAGCCAAGCAGTTGTCCATCATGTTCTCGCAGATGGCCGAAAGGTCCTGTTTTGCCGCAATTCCCCTTCGGACGAACTCCACCACAGCCTGGGAAGACTGCACATCCCAGATGCCTGGCCACGATGTTAGCAAACGTAGCTGGCAGACGGTAGGTTCATCTTACCGTCGCAGGCAACGACCAAGAACTCGTCATCCTGGTTTATGTCGTGAATCTCAACATCCGGGAAAGCAGTGACTATTTGTTGCTCAGGCGGGAGCTCTGCACTCTTCTTGAACTCGAAGTCGCCAATGGCTCGCGAAAGGGCAAGATTGCCGTTCACTCGGCCAAAGTCCACAAAGCCTCCAGCGGCCTGGATACGCGCTTTCTCAGCTGCAGTGCGTTAGATTGTGCTCAACGCAGTGGTAACTATAGCGCACCTTCGTTTTGAGGCTTGTGGTCGTAGGAGAGCGGCTTCGCCCGGCCCTTGACACCTAGAACGGTTCGGGAATCGCCTGAATTGGCCTGTGAAACTCAGTATGGGTTCTTCCAAAGGCTCGGGATCCCACATACCACGTAGATCTTATCTTTGGAGATTATGCCGACCGACGCGGTGCATCCGGACACCTCTTCTTCGTACTTGGGGTCTGAATCGAGTGAGTCAGCGTGTCAGCAATGCGGGCCTTGCCGAACATACCGCTCAGTATCGCCCGGTCCGTCGCGAGGAAGCCATCTTGAAGCGCCTTCTTCAGGTCGCCCTCCTTGAAGGCTTCCTGTTTTGCCACAATCTTGTGTAGATTGTCGCCCGTGTATATTGCAACCTTGTCGCCGCCGTGGCCGTCGTATACGCCAAAGAAGCTTAAGCGCTGGTCCGCGGGTGTCGCCTTGTTGTCGCCTTCGAGGGCTTGCAGGTCCAAGATGGTTGCATGGGCATCCTCCATGCTGATGCGCCATCCCTGCATCGAGGACACGCCGAAGATGAGACTCTCGCCTTCGCCATTCTCCGATTTCTGTCAAAAGAAAGGCGTTAGTACGGTACGCAAGACAGGCAAGGCAGACACGCGCAACAGGTACGGCCAATCGTTGCCAAGACGAACAAGGTGTCGACGTGCGCGATGCGGGGGCGGGGCGGGGCGGGCGACAGGTCCACATACCTTTTCAACCACGGGCTCTGACAGTGTCTGACCCATGCTGTCCGCTGCCTACGAGGACTGGAGGAAGCGAGCGAGGAAGGTGTTTGGTCGGAGGATATGACGGTTCCGGTGCATGGATTTGTGCAGCGTCACTGGTGAGTGTGGGGTAATGGCGTCAAGGGCCGGCAGGTCCGTGGCGAGCGGGAGGCAGGCGCGCGGAGGGAGAGAAAAGGGGAATAGAGCGGATCTTGGGGGCGCGCAAAGGGAGGTGGTTGTAGGCAGAGAAGGGTTTGCGTTTGCTGGCGAGGTGTGTCGTGTGGGAGGGTCCAGCGGGCAATACAATCTGCGCGAGTGACCCGCGCTAGCCCGCTCTAGGCGTGTTTGTGGCTCGGGCTGACTGACGCTGTAGACGGCACTGTGGCAGTACGGGCGGCTCGACAGGCAGCATCGACACGCCCGTCCGTGGCATCATCCAGCGTCGCCAACTGCCGTCGCACCCACCGGGCTCGACGGAGAGGGAGGCAGCCCCTGGCCAAATCCATTGTCCGCTTCAGCCAAGTGACGTGACGTCGTCGCGATCGCGACACCAATTTTGGCCGTCAGGTGCCTGGGGGTGGACGAACATGGCGCGCACCCGAGGCCCTTCTCCAAGACGTCACGGCATGGTCTGGCGCTCGTTCGAAACGTCTACCTCATCTTGTCTAGCTGCTCTATACCCTCTTTCCCCGTTCCCCGGAATGCACACCCGCGGCAGCAGCCGGTGAAGCTGGACGCACGCAAGGCTGTGACAAGGCTCCCTTTGATGCCCCGTCCCACGGTGGTAGCGAGAGGCCCAAAGCGGATTCGTAAACACGGTGAAGTCGCCATTTCCCGATGCAGTCTAACGCGGGCCGATGCTGTTCCATCCAGGCCCAGGCCTCGCACAGGATTCAGTCCGCGAGATCAACGCGAGCGAGCATCTTACTGCCATCTCGTTGTCGCTACCGAGTTGAGTAGGAGCCTTTCCAGCTCCGCCATGTACAACCACCGAATGCATCACGTCGCTTTTCACCCCGGCCGGTCCAACAATGGTGAGTCTTTTAGGTGGTCAAATCGCCGTGTACTGAGGTGTGCCTCGGAAGGGCTACTAGCGCTGCGAGTAATCGGTGCCGAGGTCCATGTCATCGTCATCTCCGACGACTCCATCTTCTAACTTCACTTCCATCTTGACCGTTCTCTCTTCCACTCTCCCATTACAACCATCATCATGGCACCGACACCGGACTGGGTAAAGCAATTGAAGCCTTCGGGCCCGCAGGGCTCGGAACTCCTTGCCGCTGAGCGCGCAAAGTCAAATGTTCCCGTTGAGAAGCTTCACGAGCTGTTGCTCACGAAAGAGGTTATTGAAAGGAAGCAGAGGATACTCGGCATCTTGAAGTCGGAGAAGGTGTTCGACAAGTCGCAAAACTACTTTTCGGGGAGAATGGAGCGCTTTGAGCGAGCTCTTGCTAGGGAGAAGAAGCTGCAGCTCTTGAAGAGGAAGCACAACTGGACATTGGACGAATTCCGGGCTGCTACAGATCTTGTCGGGGAGCCGGGTCCTTATGGGCTGCACGAGAGCATGTTCAAGGTAGGAGGCTCCGGTCTTGGAACAGAAACAATAAGCTTACACGCCTAGATCACCATTGCCGGTCAAGGCACTCCTGAACAGCAAGAGAAGTTTGGAAAAGCGGCTGATTCTTACAAGATCATCGGCTGCTATGCTCAGACCGAGCTTGGCCATGGTTCCAACGTCCGTGGACTCGAAACCACGGCGACCTGGAACGCCCAGGACAAGACGTTCACCATCCATTCGCCGCATCTCACGGCTAGCAAGTGGTGGATCGGCTCTCTCGGGCGCACGGCGAATTACGCCTGCGTCATGGCGCAGCTCATCATTGACGGCAAAGCATACGGCCCGCATCCTTTCATCGTGCAAGTCCGCGATCTGAAGACGCACGAGCCGCTCGAGAATGTCCATGTCGGTGATATCGGACCGAAATTCGGTTACAACACCATGGACAACGGCTTCCTCCTCTTCAATCACGTGAAAGTATCGCACGAGAGCATGCTTGCGCGCTTTTCGCACGTGGATCCTCAGACGAACAAATACGTCCGCCGCGGCAGTCCCTCGCTCATCTACGGCACGCTCACGTGGGTGCGTTCAACCATTGTTATGCAAGCTGGCTCAGTCCTTGCTCGCGGTGTGACGATCGCGACTCGCTACTGTGCGGTACGACGTCAGTTCCAAGACCGCGATGCGCCTGCATCGGAGCAGGGCGAGAACGCTGTTTTGAACTACACGATGGTGCAGATCCGCCTCCTCCCTCTACTCGCCGCCACGTTTGCTCTCCACTTTACCGGCAAGGGCATGATGAACCTCTACCAGGAAAACCAGAAGCGAATGAACCAAGCAAACACAGACAGAGAGTCGGCCAACAGAGGTGCAGGCCCCGAGGAAACCGAGTCAGGTAGCGATATCCTTGCCGACCTGCACGCAACATCCTGTGGACTCAAGGCTCTTTCAAGTACTATTGCTGCGGAAGGACTAGAGGTCTGTCGGAGAGCTTGCGGTGGCCACGGGTACTCCAGCTTCAGCGGCATCGGCCCCTGGTACTCCGACTACCTACCAACCACCACCTGGGAGGGCGATAACTACATGCTCACGCAGCAGGTTGCTCGCTATCTCCTCAAATCCGCCCGTGCCGTCCTCGACAATCCCAAACCCACCAATGACACCACTCGCATCCTGTCATACTTCCAGTCCCGTGTCAACGTTGGCTGCGCTTTTGATATACTCGGCTCCGATGCCGACGTTGTTGCTGCGTTTGCATGGCGAGCGTCTTTCCTCACGTTTGAAGCGCTCAAGCATCGTGACGAGCAGAAGAAGCCGTGGAACGACCTCTTGGTCGACTTTTACCGTCTGAGTACGTTTCTCCATACATCCGTTAGAACGATCTTACTAACATACTTTCCTCAGGCAAAGCACACAGCCAATATTTGGTCGTAAAGACCTTCTACGACGCCCTTCAAACCGGAGAGATCGCCCAGCAAGCCGACCCCGCCACAACCGACATCCTCTGGAAGCTATTCCGCCTCTTTGCGCTGCACACCCTCGAGCAAGAAAGCTCGGAGTTCTACGCCAGCGGCGCTTGCTCCAAGCACCAGATCTCGCTCGCGCGGACTAACACGGTGATGAGCCTGCTGAAGGACATTAGGCCGCATGCTGTTCGGTTGGTTGATAGCTGGGGCTTTGATGATTGGGTGCTCGATTCGAGTCTGGGACGCGAAGACGGAAAGGTGTATGAGGACATGTTCTACAGGGCGAGTGAGTTGAATCCATTGAACAAGGTTACGGTGGACCCGTATCCCGATAGCGAGGTGTTGTTCAGGAAAATTGAGGATGGGGTGGGCAAGAGTAAGCTGTAGAGTATAGCACCTGTGAAGGAAATTACGGATGGGGTTTGCAGGATGTGTAAATCAGAAGATGTCATGTACAGTGCACATATACAATATAGAGTAGACCATTGACGTATGTATCTCCAGGCTCAGAGCTCAGACAAACACTAGAACAATCACTATTTGCCAACTACGAAAGAAAATGTGTTTCCAGTGTCCTTCCTAGGATGAGAGAAGATATCAGCACCAACAATAGCTCTTGAAATATATTGCACCTCCCAGACCATGGAGCATATCAGTGTAGCACAAAAATAGTAAGCGAGTATTACTGAATTGTTGTTTATATCGTTCTGGCCAGCTGTCCGACGCCGCAGGTTAAAGAACATGCAGATGAAGATGCGAAAAAGAAAACTCGGGCCTGAATGCAAACCGAGATGCAAAAAGACAATTCCAACCTAGCTAACAATACCAACCAGCAAGCATTGATGCAAATAGAAGAGCAAAAAAGTAATTCGGGCCTGACCGGGATTCGAACCCGGGGCCTGTCACATTACAGATGCAATACATCCAGGTTATAAACCCCTAGTTGTTGTTAGTTGTTGTTGGATATGAAAGGCGTGGGTTATCTTACGAAGCGACAATCATACCACTAGACCATCAGGCCGAATAATTTGTTGGTTGAATTATGGCAAATTTTTGGCGTACTTCTAATATGACGGGAGGCGTGATGATGAAGGAGAAGAGATCAGCTAGCGGGATTCTTCATTGGCTGCGTGCAAGCGAAAGCACGGCCGACTGCAGCACCAGGCCGACCTTACGGACCCATAAAAGTTGCGATGCAGTTGTTGAGATGTCGACACGCCGCCCCATAAATATGGTCCAACAGTAAATCATGGTGTCTACCTACAGTCTCTTATCTGGCTTTCAACCCCGAACACTCCGCGCCCTCCAACATCTCGAAGAAACAAAGTAGAACATGAGGCCGCTTATGCATCGGCTTTGTCAACGCGGAGAGCCGACGTTCAGGCACAAAACGCATAAGCACAGGCATCCGAGATCGCACGGCCAGATCGGTGAATATGGACGTGCACGCAGCATCCCGACTCACCGACTTTCAGACGAGGGCGCCAAAGGATGTGGACAGGACAATCACCCGCCGAGGTCTTCTAACGATGCTTGTATCTGCGCGCACGAAAGGCACGACACAGACGAAGCACTTCAGGTCCACATTTCCAAGAGAATGGTGCGACCCAGGTGTATTATATCTGTACCACCAAAGTGCGGGGAACACTTTGATAGGCATCTCAAGTGGAGCGCGATGATTGGCAATTAGTCTTGAAGCAGCTTAGCCGGGTAGTGGGACATTGTTGGGCGGCCCAAGCTCCAGCAGCGACGCCCGTTGCGTGGTTGAACTGCACGACAGCCATCCAGCCAGCACGCCCCCTTTTACCAATGGTTCTTGTGGCTTTATGAATGATTAGCGGCTCACACCATCCCCAAGTCGTACCGGCCGAGTAGCGTGTTGACCGCCTTCCGAAGCTTTGGGTTTAATATCCGGACGCGTCCGCTACCACTGATAGCTGACCCTCATTCTTTGACGCAATCGAAGGCTCCGCAGTCTTCCCTTGTGCATTCCTCGCTATCGGTCACCCTTTCCATCTAAATATACTAATCTACGATCCGCTTCTTCATCTTCATCATTCACACACTCCTCAACTTCATCCCACAACACTCTAATCATGCAAGCCTCACGAGCCTCCTCCCGCGCATTCAAGGCAGTTGCTGCCGGCAGCAAGCAAACCCGCAGCCTTCATATGACGGGGCCAGCGACCTTCTCCTCCCTCCTCACCTCAGAGCGGCCCGCATTGAACCTCCCTCGCGATCTGGCTGGCCTTCAATCTGAGTGCCAGAAGCGCAAGCTTCCTACCTCCGGCTCAAAGGACGAGGTATGTACCGCTCACACTACCAATTGGTCTCATGGATATCCAGAACCCATAGGCTGACATCTATTTCTCATCAGCTCACCTCCCGTATCTCCGCCCACGAGCTCACCAACTCGCGCTCTTTCAGCACCGCCGTTCAGAACTCGAAACGACCCATCCCCAACCCGACCGAAGCTGGCACAGTCCGACACTTCAACACCAGTCGCAGCCTCAAGGCCGTCAAGGACAGCTCCACAATCGACTTCGCATACATTCCCGACTTTGATCCGGATACCCGCAGTGCTCCGGTCGAGTTCCGGGTCCCCATCCTCCCCCAAAACACTTCTGCGTATGTGGAAGCTACGGAGGAGATCGAGGAAGTGGTACGCGCACGTCCCATACCGATTGTGAGGTTGAGGTGCTAATGTGGCTCAGATGCGACCTACCATTTACACCGTCGCCGCCAATGGCACGCATATCCATGCCCCCGCTGCGATGGCTGAAGTCGCCGATAGCAACACCGTTGATTTCCAGGGTTTAGCTTCCCAGGTCGCCAAAAAGCTTACCCAGCCTGTGGAGGAGAGCGCCGGAATGGCACGCCAGATCTTGACCGATATGATAGATGATATCCTCGGCCCCAAGGGCCCAGCCAGCACCTAATCTTTGGTACACATTGGTACCAAGGACACGGAAGCTGTCATGAGCTTGTTTCGGTACTTACGGGTAACAGTATGGGTCTTGTAAACTGGTTTCCTCTTCGGTTTTGGGATGGGCGAATACAAGGCGCAATCCAGCTTGAAGTGCTCAGGCTTACGAGAAACGAATGAACACCTGTTTCTATTGATCAGTCCTCTATGCCTACTTCTATTGATGCTAGGACGCGCTAAACCTTCTAGCGGGCTTTGCACCATCTCGAACCTTAGCTTCTCAAACATGCAACCGTTGGTTGAGATGGTCTGCCTCATTCGATCTGCTAAGTATCGTGCCCTTGAACGTCATACATGCACGTTGCTGATAACACGGGCATAGACTGAGATCTTGCTTCAAAGCCACGCTGAGAGTGTTCCAGCCATCCAAGTCCTCCTCACATCTGAGCAAAGAGTCTCTCTGACACGCAAAGAAAGTCGATCGTATCTGATCCAATCTTTCCCGTCTACTTGACCCTACCACCTAGCCGTCTAAGGATCTATCTCTGCGAGGCCGGTCCGTACGTGGTACGATATATGTTTCTGCTTCGACTCCTGCTCACATATCTTCTTCTCCCCCTCATTGACATGCTCGTCATAGCAGCAGTCGGACCTCTGCCCAAACTCTCTGACACGGAACGCATGCATAGCACGCCATATGAATGCTCGTGGAAGCTCGTCCCGATACCTAGCATCCTCCACTTGCTTCAAAGACTCAAATCCATCTTCGCAACACCGACAATATAATCGACCAACATTTTCAGGATCGTCCTGTCCGCTGGAATTTGCTCGAATGCATTCTGGACGATAGCATAGAAGTCTTCGATCGTGAGACACGGTCCCTTCTTAGCTTGATCGACAACGGCGTTGTTGACAGCACAACGAAATTCGGTCGCGAGGAGCCTGTCTCCTAGCGTGTACACCATTATTGCCTTACGGTAAAGTTCATTTGGGACAGTGGATTTTCTTTCCTCGAGGTCATTAAACTTGACATGACCGATGGGCCAGTCTGCCGGAGTAAAGCCAAGTCACGAAGACATTGACTAAGAAGATTAGAAGGTTTTTGTGAACCTAAAAGATTCCTCTAGCACACGACTAGCACTTACATATTTCGGGCTCCACATCATGCAGCGTGACTAGATTTTCCTTCGCCTCTTTTCACGATCTCGTCAATGCGCCGCGGAAGAATCCGGAACTCTGCTTGAGCAAAGCCTTGTAGATTGACGCAATCCGTAACCCAGGGTTCCGACCACTCTGTTAGCCTCGCAATACTGCCAACCAAATCGGCTCGCTCAGTGCGGAAAAAGACTTATGCGATCGATCTCATTGTATGTCATGTGAACTTTGGAGCAACCCTTCAGGTCTTCTGCCGCGTGTTCAAGATACTAACATCGATGCAAGTCAAGGATGCTGGGGTCACGATATGCCCACTCTTCCAAAGTCCGGTGGAGAAAAGAACGTGTAAGCTCATCCACGGTTTTCTCTAAAACTTTACTTGCATGTTCTTCTTCATCTTCGCAGTGTGAGGAACGTTACTCCGGTGTATGGATATTCCCGGAGACAATGAAGAGTTTCGTGTGTAGGGCACATTAGCGGTCTTTTCTTCCGAAGTCTTGGTTGCTGAGTGGAGTATCGACGTACACAGGAATGAACTGAGGTGGAAAGAAAACTCTCTTACAAGCGTGATAGCCATCTGCTATACTTTGTTCAGCGTACAGAACGAGGATACCCGCCAACGAGTGCATCAGCTTACACTTCACGCAATACACAATCTCACTTGATCTCGTGGACCTTCCGCTATCCCAATCAAGTTGTCCTGTGGAAGAGATGTTCACGACAAAGGTCCCCTGAAGGAGGACGAGCGTTACGGGGTGGGCCTGAGCAGCTGAGCGAAACGATGCGCAGCGAATATACAGAATTGCAGGGACGAGCGATCAGTGGGTTTGAAGGGTATGCACAGGCTTTGAGACACAGTATGCACGCGCGCAAGACCAGGAGTGGGGAGATGTAATGATTGTCTTGGTTCTGGAGTTGGTATGTGTGTGTTGTGTGCAGGAGCGAGCAGGGAACGAGAGCAGAAGAGTCCGAAATATCTGAAGCGAGCGACGAGAGTTCCAAAAAGACAACGAAGGGAAAAGTGAATGTTGACGAGAGAGAGGTTGCAGTAGTAGCGATGTCGTCCCCGTCCTCACTCGTCATTCTTCCCCGAAAAGACCTTCCCCCACCCCTTCTTGACAGCCCCCGTAACACTGTACCCATTGAACAGCCAATCGTTACTATGCCTCCCATAATGCCTAAACTCAGGCACAGTCTTCGCACTCGCACAGCTCTCCCTCCTCCTCCTCTCTCCAGCTCTCGGCTTGGAGAATTGTCCCGGTCCAACCTCAGCGCTATATCTCTGCACTCTCGCCGTCGGCCCCTTCCGCATGACTTCAATGTGCGAAGAAGAACTGGACTCGTCGCTGGCGGTGGTCGACATGGTGTTGGATTTGCTAAACATGGGAAGGCGAGCAAAGGCGTGGGATGATGATGAGGAAGTGGTGGAGGTGGTTCCGACTCGGGAGATTCTGGGGAGTCGAGAGATGCTGTCTCCATTGTTGGGGACGGAGTTGGATTTTTGGATGTGGGTGAGTCTTGTGGACAAGTCTCGGGGGTTGATCGTCTGGTTGCTCATCGCCTAGGGGTTGGAGTTTGGGTGATGGAGTTGCGACCTGGATGGTGGAGGTCGCAGAGTGGTGGCTGTGGAGGAGTGCTTGAGGTGGTCCTCAGTGTAGTGGTGTGGTGAGGTGATGATAAGGGATGTGGAAGTGGATGTGGATGTTCGATGTTATTGGAGATGGAGTTCGGATGCTGGTTATGCCGTCTCAAAGATGCCGTTTCTGATATGACAATCCTCTCAACAGGAAATCCCTCCCTCTAAGTACTTCGACCACAGTCCTGGCCAAGAATTACCCGCATACAAGCATCCTTTACCCACGACCACAAACCCAGCCATTACCGTCCCAAGCGGGTCACCGCTCAAGCCACCACAGCCACTGAAGTGGCTTGAATCCCCACACCCCTACCTATTATTACGGCCTCGCGCGAAAAAACTGCAAGGCCGCGCACCTGACAAGCACCATCACGGCAAATACGGCTCCTACGGCTTACCCACGACCGACCGTGCCCACTCCTCTGCCAATGTGCGAACGATTCCGCGCCGATAGTGACATAAGCCCCGCCCCGCCCTCGCGCACAGACCGCTGGGCGGCTTACAGTAGGGTCTCGTGATTCTTTTATTCCCGTGGAGAGGCTTGATGGGGTTCCGATCGTTCCGAGCGGGAGCGAAAGAGGGTTTAGTGGCACTTGGCAGTTGTGAGCATACGACGCATTGCAGCCCTACGTCATGGGGTGAGGTTGACTTCAGTATATCATGTTGGGCTCTCTAGATCTGACCGGGACCCGATTTCGTGTAGGTGTGATCCAATATTGGGTAGGGCAGGTCGGTGTCCACATTGGGAGAATCCGCGAAGCAGCTGTGTTTCTTCCAAGACTATCTTCAATTGTGAGAGACAGCTAGCTGTTCTGGCATTTGATCGCTAAGCTAACACAATGTATAACGCCGGTACCCATAACACCTGGCTCATCTTTATATACACGACCTAATCAGACAATTCGTTCGCCCGCGTTACCTCCTCCCTCTCTTCCTTTGCCTTCCTCGCCAGCACATTCAGTGCACTACCTGCAAGCACAAACGCGCACTGGTCCTCACTGAGCGTATGCTTAGTCTTGATCACCTTCTCGCCGCCATCCTTCTTGACCACCAGCTCGACATTGCCCTGGCCACCGCTCCGCAGCACGCCAAGAAGACCCTTTGTTGCAACCTCGTCACACGCACTGAGAAGGTCGTAATCGGCCTCGTTTACGAACGTGAGTGGCACGATGCCTTGCTTCTTGAGGTTCGTTTCGTGAATACGAGCGAATGACTTGGCGACTATGACGCGGCCACCAAGATAACGCGGTTGCAACGCGGCATGTTCGCGTGCGGATCCTTCGCCGTAGTTGTGCTCTGCTACCACCAGCCATTCCTGGCCCTGCTCTTTCCACCGCTTGCCCAGCTCAGGAATGCTTGATTTCGTGCCATCGACGTCGTAGGCGACGTTGACTTCATCGGTTTCGGCATTCACGGCGCCGATGAGGGTGTTCTCTGAGATATTGGGTAGATGACCCTTATACTTGAGCCAAGGGCCTGCAGCTGAAATAGTGTCCGTTGTGCATTGGCCCTTTACTTTGTAGAGAACACGCAGGGAGGTGAGTTCCGAGTTGGGGAATTCAGAAAAGGGTTCCAGAAGAGCAAGACGAGTAGAGTTGGGATCAACGACGATTTCGACGCTTGAATCAGGAACACCTGGTGTGGGCTGGAAGTCCGGGTTTCCATCTGCGAAACCTGCAGAGGGAAGGTCCAAGCCCTTCGGCGGGGAGAACTTGAAAGGCGTGCCTGAGGGAGTCGGGATGCTATCGGTTATAGGGTTGAAAGTGGTTGAGCCGGAGTAGGACATGGCAGTAATGAGTTCGGGTGACGCAAGGAAGTTCATGGTTGCCCGGTTCCCGTCATTGCGTCCGGGAAAGTTGCGGTTGTAAGAGCTGAGAATGGCGTTGGTTTCGCCCTTCTTGGTCTCATCTGTCCTTTTCCACTGGCCTAGTCAAGTTAGCTAATTGAACCCCCAAGTAGAATCAAAACGCACCAATGCAAGGACCACATGCGTTTGCCAGAACAATACCGCCGGCGGCAGAGAAAGTAGAGAGCGTGTTGTCTCTCTCGAGAGTTGCCCTGATTTGCTCGCTGCCGGGTGTGATGAAGAATTCCGCCTTCGGCGACAAGCCTGCAGCAGAAGCTTGCTTGACAAGCTCTTCTGAACGGGTCATGTCCTCGTATGAACTGTTTGTGCAACTTCCAATGAGGCCAGCACCGAAAGTCCGCGGCCAGTCCTTTTCTTCGACCACGGATTTGAATTTGGATAGAGGTGTCGAGAAGTCAGGCGTGAATGGACCATTAATATGGGGTTCGAGAGTGGAGAGGTTGATGTTGATGACCTTGTCGTATTGGGCTTCCGGGTCGGCGCGTAGCAGATTTCGCTGCATTGGCGAATTCGCAATCTTGGAGGCTGCTTGAGCAATGGATCCTCGGTGTGTGGCTTCTAGATATGGGACATGTGCGGAAGCGAAGGGGAAGAGAGACGTAGTGGCGCCAACTTCAGCTCCCATATTGCAGATGGTTCCCATACCGGTGCAGCTCAAAGACTCAACGCCAGGTCCGAAGTATTCGATAATGAAGCCGGTACCTCCCTAGACGCATATCAGTCTCATGTGACAGAAGTTGATGGGAAGTACGTACCCTGACAGTTAGTTGGCCAACAAGGCTCAGGATGACGTCTTTGGGAGAAGCCCAGCCGCTCAGCTCGCCCTCAAGCCGGACACCTAGGATCTTAGGCGCCTTGAGCTCCCATGGCGCATCCACGAGCGCATCCACCGCATCTGCACCACCCACACCAATGGCAATGGCCCCCAGACCACCGGCATTTGGAGTATGACTGTCCGTCCCGAGCATCATCAGGCCTGGCGCAGAGTAGTTCTCCAGTACAGACTGATGGATGATGCCCGCACCGGGTGGCCAAAACTCAATGCCATATTTCTTTCCCGCCGACTCCAAGAAATCGAAGACCTCCTTGTTTCCGGTAATTGAGCGAGGTAAATCGGTATCGGCGCCTTTCTCGCTAAACATTCAAATTAGTAAAGCTCATTCACAGGAGGATCAATGCCCGTCGTCTCAAGTTCGAGGTAGCGCCGCCTTGCGATTCGACGCGCTTGTAAACAGGTTCACGTACCCTACAATCATATGGTCTGTGATGTTACGCACGAAGTCAGTGCATGTCCCAAATGTATGCGGTACATGGAAGTTACGTACCACAGTGTATACTCGCCGGCACCGCAGTACTCGGCAATCCGCACGTCATGAACTGCAAAAGTGCCATCTGCGCACTCGCATCCTGCATAGCCACGCGATCCGGCTTCAACTTCAGATTCGCCCGTCCCCTGATATCCCTACCATTTTCCGTATTCGAGAGCAGGGACTCCTCCGGCTTATCAAGATGCGAGTACAGAATCTTCTCCGCCAGCGTCAATTGCCGCGAAGAACCCAACACGCGTCGGACTTCTTCCAGCTTCTTGACCAGCTTTGCGTAGGGTGGCGTGCGCGATGCGATGTCGGCTTTGCGCTGGGAGGGAACATCGTGTGTGGTCGCAAGATGTCTTCGTGTGGGTAGCCGGGAGAGTTGGAGGGAGGTGTGGAGGCGAGACTGGTGGAGTCAGTATTTGCGTCGTACTTGCTCGCGTGAGGGCTTGCGCGAAATTTTTACAAGCAGAGCTTCTCGTCCGTACGGAGGAGCCTCAGCGTACTCACCCTACCATTGGCAGTCTGCCCTGCCCGTATCGCGTGGGCCCGCATTATTGGAATGTTGTTTTGGCGCAATGCGGTGCTGGTTCAAAGCTACAATGCATCTCAAAATTAACGGTTGCGAGATCGGCCCGAGCTAAGGTTTCCAACATTTTAGCCAATGGGACACGAGTGAGAGTCATCACGCATATGCACTCCCGTGCACACATTTTACATACACGGATCAAGCGGCCAATAAGCAGAGATGTGATTATACCGCTGTTCTAGGTGTTCTAGGTACAAGTGGCCCTGCCGTCAAATGGCAGGCCTATCAATAATGCCAAAGCACTGTGACATATGGTATCTGTCCGCAAAGACCCTACTTTGACCCGACGCGTGCTCATGCGCAAAACGCCGCCCTACTGACAGATCTGGAATTCAAGTTCCGAAAGAAACAAACCAGTTTCCCTCCGCTATTGTATTTACATACCAGGGGGCGGAGGAACCTTGATCGTCGTTAGTATAAGATAAATTACAAAAGAACGTCTTACTTACCGCATTGTACGTGCCCGGAGGCGAGCCAGAGGGTGGTGGTGGTGGAGGCGCACCGCCTGGAGGACCAGGTTCTGAAGGCGGGGGCGGCGGAGCTGCTGCTGTACCAGGAGCTGGCGATTGTTGCAAACTCGCTTGCTGAGCATAGTAGTTGTACCACTGCACGTAGCCCTCGTATCCGCCATATTGAGCATATGGGTCCGTTCCGGCTTGCTGGCCTGTCTGTGCGTAGTATGCAGCCCACTGGCTGTAGTCGGCACCTTGTGCGGCGGCGGGATCAGCGGCAGGTGCCGGGGACTGATAGTCACTCTGGCCGCCGTGACCACCATAGCCTCCCTGGCCGTAGCTCTGGCTTCGCTCGCGGTCACCATAGCCTCCCGGACGTCCCTCGTAACCACCCGCCGAGCGGCCCTCGTATCCTCCACCGGAGCGTCCGTCGTATCCACCAGAGCGGCCGTTGGCGTACCGGTCGCCACCGCCCCCGAATCGGCCTTGCGGGGCGTTCTCCTTGAATTCCTGGTAGTCGGTCCGCACTTTCTGAAGGAGTTCTTCGCACAGTGCCTTGGCTTGCTCGACACCCTCGGGACGTGGTCCAGCAATGTGCAAATACATCGGATCCTCGCTCTCCACCCCGGTCGATGACTCCATGAAACCTGAACCCTGGCCTTTGATTTGGACCTTGCAGCCGGTCTCTTGCTGGATGTATTTGACGTTGTCTCCACCTCGTCCCACGACCTGTGCTCGTAGGTTGAAGCCACTGATGGGTTCGAGATCGACAGGCAGCTTTTCCTCGGGCCATTTACGCTGGTACTGTTAGCACGCTCGACAAGAAACTTGGATGATGATCATACTCGACCAAACTCATCGCGCTCAAAGTTCTCGGGCTCGCGACGGCGGAATCTACGCTCATCAACCAGGTTCGGCAGGTCCTGCTGCATCATGTCCTCAATCATCTTGACGGCAGTATCAAGGCCCTCTTTGGAAGTGCTGGTTACGCGTAGATACAAGGGAGGGTTCTGCAAGGTCAGCCCACGAATCAGGAAAGAACAGGGTGAACGTACAGCTGTTGTGGCCATGGCCTTGTCTGGATAGTATTCGCCTCGCGTTGTGACATCTTGGATATGTATAAGCAGGGTTCTCTAAAAGGTAAGCAATGTTCGGGGTAGCGTACCGGCGCCAGTGTCGTCTTTGATCTAGATGTCACAAGAGAGGTCAGCAACTACAAAGTTTGAGGGACGGCTAGATGTCGGTAAGCTCTGACTCTCTAGAAGAGATGCCCAACAGAGATGCTCACTCCAGGCTCGCAGCGCACTCGACATGGAGTGACACGACGACCTGAGAGGAGAGATGAAAGGCAAAGCCCTGGGAGAATCAGTGGATGCAAAAGCTTGTTACCTTTTTCTGTGTGGCTCCTTTGGTCAGTGTATAGCGGTTACGAAGATCATTGATTTCTATGTCCTTGATGAAGTCTCCGTCCTGCTGGTACGTCTCGCCGGCGACGGCGGTGCCTGGGTTCAGATTGGGCGACTTGACGGCGGGCGGGCTGACGGCCTGGGTCACGTTAGCGGCAGTCGCAGGGAATGCGGGTGTATGAGGCCAACGTACAGAGCGGATTGGGGGCACATCGACATGCTGGATGCCCTTCTTCGCCGCGATGCCGGCAGCGATGCGCGCAGCCACGGCCGCCGCCGCCGCAGCAGCACCCGTCAGCTTGGAGGTCTTGTCTGCACTCGAGCTTGCCGGGCTGTCTGTGGCGCCACGTCCTACGGGACTGCGCGGGCGACGAGGCTCCGGCTCCCTGCTTGAAGGGGACCGCGAGCGACGATCGAAGCGCGAGCGCGACGGGCGGTCGGACTCGTCTCGGTCGAAGCGCGAACGCGACGGGGAGGCGGAGACTTCGCTGTCGAAGCGCGAGCGCGGGCGTTGCTGGTCAGACATGATGCGCGGGTCGACTGTGTGGCAGGGCGCGTGGTGTTGCGGTTGCAGGTCGACCGGCGTCCGGCTGGCTCGAAAAGATCAGATGTCGAAGTCGAGGCACGGGCGTGCCAAGGCTTGGGGCACGAACCGCTCACCCGACATCCCTGTCCCCCGTAATCGGCGACAAGTCACGAAATTCACCCAGCTGGTCCCGGGCTAAAGTGCTCGGTCTCGTCTTCGTCAATATCAACCTCAGCTCCACCCAGAAAGACCCAATTGCTCTCGCGGAGGCCGCTCTCTCTCTACAATGGCTTCTCGGCGGGCCGTCCAGGCGCTGCCACTGCGCAACTTGCTCCACAGACCATGCGCAGCTGCCGTCCGCCAGCAGCAGCGCGCGCAGAGCTCGTCCACCCAGGCACTCGCATACAAAGCTCTCCACCGCCGCATCGCGCCCCTCCCCACCGACGACCGCCCTCCCGCCTGGTCCGCCCAGGCGGCCGTGAGCAGCATCCTCTACGAGACGCCGCTGCCCTCGCAAGCACCGCCCAAGCGTCACATCCTCAACTGCTTGGTGCAGAACGAGCCCGGTGTGCTCTCTCGCGTCTCCGGCATCCTCGCAGCTCGTGGGTTCAATATTGACAGCTTGGTGGTATGCAACACCGAGGTCGACGACCTCTCGCGCATGACCATTGTGCTACAGGGCCAAGATGGCGTCGTCGAGCAAGCCCGCCGCCAGCTCGAGGACCTGGTCCCGGTGTGGGCTGTTCTCGACTACAGCCAATCGCCCCTCGTACAGCGCGAGCTTCTGCTTGCGAAGATCTCCACTCTCGGTCCGGAATACTTTGAGGACCTCCTCGCCCACCACCGCGAAATGGCCCACATGCCCGAGGTGGAGGAGCTGTCCGAGTCGGAACGAGAGGACCTGATCGCAGAGGCAGCCCGCGATTCTCTGAGGAAGGACTTCCACCCGAACAATCTGGCCGTCAGCCAAGCTCTCAGGCACAAGCACGAACATCTGCGTGCCATCACCTTCATGACCCACCAATTCGGTGGCAAAGTGCTGGATATCAGCACGAACAATTGCATCGTGGAGGTGTCTGCCAAGTCGACGAGGATCGACTCGTATATGAAGCTTATTGCTCCGTTCGGCATCCTCGAGTCTGCGAGAACAGGTAAGATAGCCATGGTAGAGACACGCGTGTCGAGAGTAAGCGCTGATAGTCTGCAGGTCTCATGGCGTTGCCTCGCTCGCCGCTCCACGAGCCCAACGAGGCCGAGGAGAAAGATGCATCTGATGTTGTCGACCAGAGCACACTGCCTCCGGGCTAGGTCTGGTCTTCCGCTTCCACAACACCGGATATTTCAATTGCGTAGGCGACTGTACTGTGTTAGTAGCTGGTTGGCGTTTAGTGAATGGAATGCATCGTTCCACTTTCATGTGGAGTACACTCCAAGTGCAGAAGCCGAGACGATTGAAACCCCGCTCTGCCATGCCTGCATACCGTTCTCTGCATATCCCAGACCGACTTTACCCCCACAGCTGCAGCATGGTATGAGCCATTGGCAGGCGAACCCTGAAAACCCATGTCTTTGAGGCCGATGCAATGTTTAGCAGGGGAGCTAATCGGGCAAGTGAGCTCGTGACCCTGGAGTGCTCGTGGGTGTTCCCGCATTCAGCGCCATGCATGTACATCATGCGGCTTCGAGCGTTTGCGGCGGGGATGCACGACCAAACCCGTCGACAGACTTTTTCTCCAGCTCCTCAACAACAACGCCACGCTCCGGGTAGGTTGGTTGAAGCCACGGTCTAATGGACCCTGAAAATACTAGACAATCGACTCATTTCTGTTCCACTCGGCTTAAAGCACTGACTCGGTTGACTCGCTCACGATCCACTCCGTTTCCGTTGCTGGCTGGCCCATGGCCCGCTGCGCTTCGTGCGTCGTCAAAGCGAAGGAGCTTCGGCGAAGGATCACCGGCGAAGGAGCACCGGCGAATCCCGTGTTGCATGTCGCGCTGCGGCTCCCAACGCCTCCCGATGTCTTTGCGGAGGCTTGGTCCCCGCTGCAGCATCCCGCGCCAGATGATCGTGGGTGGGCGGGGATCCACATTGGCGGGTCACCGTCCGAACCAGCACGGCCAACAAACATGTCAGAGCTCATCGCGGAGACGGCGGAAATGCAAGTTGCGACCAAGCCTCCAGTGCTACCACTAGGCAGATGCTGTCAAATGCTTCCTATCCCTGGTCTTGCAGTGCTTGCAGTGCAAGGGGACTCTGCCCAAGAGCGTGCGCGCCGATAGCTCCGCTCGCGCCAATCTTGTCCCGCTGTAGCACTGGATAAGTTCGCATGCGTCGAGCAGGGGCGTCCCGGCCACGTCCAGCGACGCGCGCTGCGATTGGGAAGCCCCGACGCTGCGCTCGCTCTTTAGCTCCCCATCAGTGGCCGCCGGGGTCATTTGCAAACGTCCTGCCGCTGTGCTGCCTCCATTCCTGGCCCTCGCCGTGCTGCAATGGATCCAATCCCCCCCTGTGGCCGGCCTGTTACGTCACTCGCTTGAGGGCTCAGGCCAGCCGTTGAAGCTTTTCCAAGATACCGCGGCATCGAACCAGGTGCCCACTCGACGCACTCGACGCCATATTGCTATCGGTATCCATTCCAGTCGGCTAGTGCTGCCAAAACCCACTAGCAGCCCGTCCCTCTCTGCGACCAAACAATCGCTTTCGGGTTGTCTCCGGTCTCTTAAACCACCCTCCTCGCCGCTCAGCTCGCTACTGTGCAACACGGCTCGAAACCCATCCATTCGTGCGCAGTCACTCCGCTTCGTGCATCCAGACTCCACGAGTCTCTCGCCTGGAGATGAAGTACGGCGATACCTTACGCCAACGCTCCATCCCAGAATGGGGCCATTGTGAGTTCCAGCGACACTGCGACCTCTTCTGAGCTAATCCGCGCCGCAGTTAATATCGACTACGATCTCCTCAAAGATCTCATAAAGCACCAGACGACCACGGGCACCGGCAAAGCAACATCGATCCCCGGTCAAGGCGCTACCTCCGAGAGGGTCTTCAGCGACACTTTCTTCCAAACACTCAAGGCCCAACACGATAGAATCAGTCGCTTCATACATAGCAAGAGTGGCGAGATCGAGCGGAGGCTGGAACACATCGGAAAAGCCCTCGGGCAGCTGCAGGCACGACAATCGCACGAGGGCTCCGGCGGCAGGCTACCGGCGCGGGTAGTGGAGAAGTATGCCAAGATTGCTGCAGATGTCGACAAGTAAGTATTGAACAAGCTCTCGTGGGCGGCGGTGTTGGAACACAGCACGAGGAAGGCAAGCAGGGCAAACGCCGTCTTGAGCGGGCCCTCCTTTGTCATACCAGAGACACCGTTGCCCAGGCTTCAATCGATGGTGGAGACCCGCTAACACAGGACAGGGCCGGTGATGAAATTCGATCGCTATCCCGATTTCAGGTTACCCAGCAAATGGGCTTCCGCAAAATACTCAAGAAGTACAGACGGTGGACCAAAGATAAAACCTTAGGGAGCCGTTTCAGCAGCGAGGTCACAAGCATAGAAGGCAGTTTCTACCAGCTGGATCTAGGAATTCTCTTGGATAAATACATCGATGTTCTCGACGTCTTGCGCGCCATCTTTGACGCCTCGGGTGCATCCAGTTCTCCTCCAGCCGCACGGGTTTCATCGCCTTCCTCTAAGATCGCCCAGGCTGTCAATGACGGGTCCGAAGTGGACTTTGACCTTGCGTTATCAATTACACCTTTAGGATCTCGTGGTAGTAAGGCTACTTACTGGATACCTCCAGACCAGGTTGTCGAGGTAGAGGTTCTCCTACTACGACACATGCGCCTTCGCCATGGACCCAATGTGTCAACACCAAATGGATCCCGTACAGCAACCCCCAAACGCAGCTTCTCCTCTTTGAACGTGGACAAGTGCTTGAGCAACTCGGACGCAACCGGCTTCCTTGTCTTGGATCAACCCGAATTGTTCGCCATCAAGCAAAATGCAAGTACTATTGGCTCTAGCGAAGAAACTGCTGGGACAATGCAAGCGAAGGCCGCCGGTAATGCGCGATGGTCCTCATCTGGTGATGCAACTGTCATTGTTGGCCTCGAGGCAAACAAACAGAGTCTACGACCAGCCAAGCTGAAGAGAAAGCATATGGCAGCTTTTCTCGACACGGACTCGCCATTCGACAGCCAGCAAGATTATGGACTACACGAAGAAGACGATAACAAATCGAACCCACCATCTAATGTCAACATCACTTCTACGCGTCAGTGGCTCGCGGAACACAAGCATGTCAAACCGATTGCTGGAGTATGCTCAAAGCGCACCCGCTTCGTTAGCCTTCAAAACTCCAGCGCTGGGGGCATGTGGGCAACTTTGGACAGTGATATTTGCATGAAAGATTCGCTTCACCTGGATCTAAGTGGTGAAGAATGGCTCGATGAGGCTCGTTCCAACTCCAAGAGATTTCCTCACGCTGTGCTTGAGGTTCGCCGGGAGGGCAACCATTCCTCTACGCTGATTCAGACCTTGGATCGTAGTCACCTAGTACGTCATCGGAATCTTGTCTTTCGTAATTCAGCATGCTAACCAAAAGTAGGTTGAGCGAGTGCGTGGGTTCTCGCTAGAAGCACATGCTGTTTGGACTTGCTGTAGACCTACTGCAATGTCTGCTCCTGTTTGGGTGAGTACTATGTTCCTTTACCGATCAAACGACTTGCAATTGGGCAGCCGTCTGAAGCCTTACCATTTCATCTCGAAGAGCGAAGAGACTACTACGGCTGCTTGCAGTCATTGTCATCTTCATCGTACCTTGACTGACTCTACCAGATGTCGCTAGTTGACAAGGATATACGCAAGCTCCCCCCGCTGGTGAGACGGCAGCGGCGCAAGGCCAGTAGTGCCGCTGGGTCACACTCACAGACCTCTCCGCCGCAGACTTCATTATCAGCGACGTCATTTACTAGTACCGACGGCCAGACCAGCCCATTCACATCTCGAAACGAGGAATCTTCTGCCACTTCAGCGCCTGACTTCGTAGATTCCCCACCACTACAAGCATTCCGCAAAAAGAGGAAGCCTTATGCTGAATATCCACCCCCAATCCAGGCCGAGCCAGAGACACAACGATATTGGAACGAGTATGACCACCCGGAGTCAGAGGACGATGGCTACTACATCTATCTGGATCCCAATGAATCCGACAAATTCCCCGGTCAGGCGTTCTTCGAGGCATGTGCGACCAAAACCAAGAAGCTCTTCCGCATTCAAGATGCCCCTCGAAAAGTTTCGGTGTCTACTATGAGTAGCGATGACGAATCGACAGACGAATCTCCACTTGCACCAGGAAACGGATATGGAACATTCCCCTCAAACAACAATGGCCCATCACAGGAAGGCTACTTCAGCGGTCTATTCCGCACATTCCGCGATCCCCATCGCGACGCCCAGGCCTGGCTGCAATCGCAACGCGAGCGGCGTACGCTCCTCTCTGAACTCGAAGTTCGCCGACAATCGAATGAACAGACCAAGTTCCGCTTCTACAGTACTTGTGTTGCCATGGCCTCCGTTCTCAGCGTTGTCCTTGGCTTGATGACGATTACTAGTCGTAAGAAAGAGAGGGGTGTTGTTGGGTATGCGGTACTTTTTGCCACGATATTCAGTCTTTTGCTTTGCGGGTCTGCGCTTCTTAGTATGAAGACTAGGAGGGAGAGGTTGGGGTGGGTGCATCAGGGTGTTGTGGCGTTGGTGATTGGTTTGAATGGTATTGTAGATGTTTTGTTGCTGGTGTGGGTGTTTAATCAGTTATGAGAGGCCGATTGTATATATGAATGGGAAACGCGGTTGGATACGGCATAGTCACGGTTTAATAGTTTGGGAAAGGGGAAGGGAGGTTTGATTGGGTAAATGTTCATACGACGACGTTCATGACATGAGTCATCAGATCAAGTGGAAACATGCTGTGATGGTGTTGACCAAAGTAGAATTGGTCATAAACTTGTCCAGTCACGCACGACGAAAACGCCTCATGCGTGGAGATGATGAAGCTTACTGCTGGCCTAAGTGCTTTTGGCCACTCTGTTTCCCCCTGGAAGAGAAACCTAGCGATGGCGGCTTCGAGGTTGAAGTAGGCCTTGGTACGCAACCTCACGCCTAGTCTGGTCGGAGCCGTGGGACAACATAACGAGAGCAAACACGCAAGACACTCAAAGTGCGATTGGAAGAGCACGCGAAGTTCCATCAAAATGTACGTTCATGCAGAGACTACAAAAGCGCTCTTTGACGTTTTGCCCGTACTTTATGGATCCAAAGAACCAGGCCTCTTACCCAAGACGCTCCAACGCCAGACGAGAACGGGATACCTAACACGAAAACACCTGCCCAGGGGAAGCAAGACAGCCCTCTGCACCATCAAGCCTCTTACCCATCCACCTTAGCTGCCGTATCAGCAACCTCATCAGCCGTCGCCGCCATCTCCACATCCACCTTCTCCTTCGGCTTCTCCCCACTCACACTATCCCCACCAACGCCAGCATCCACAATCCTCTTGACCACGGCAACAGTCCCGTCGGGGCTGCCGGGCTCAGCCGCAAGCACCTTACCCGCCTTATCGACCACAAACACGCCGCGAGTGGTGCCCTTGGGTGCCTTCTTCAGGCCGATGGCGTCAATCAAGGTCTGGGCGGGGTCGCAGAGCAGCGGGTAGTTTAGGGTCTGCTTAGTGTGGAAGGTGGTGTTTGACTTGGGGGTGTCGTTGGAGAGGCCGTAGATGGCGAGGCCATTGGCTGTTAGGGGGGTGTAGGAGTCGCGGAATAGACAGGCTTGTTTTGTGCCTGGCGCGGGTCGCGTTAGTATATGGTGGTGTTGTAGTGGAGAATGCGATCAGGGGGCGCGCTTACATCCGGGTGTGGAGGCCTTGGGATACGTGAACAGCACGACGCCGCTCTTGCTCTCCTCAACGAGCTTCGCGAGCGTCGTCTTGGTGCCCTCATGCGTCTCGATCTCGCCGCCAAAGGCCGTGAGATCAATTGTATCGCCGACCTTGGGCGGGGACGCGGCGACCGCGGGCGAAGCTGCGGCGGCTTTCTCGCCGTTCGCCTTGCCCTTGCCTTTCCCCGTGACGACCTCCTTGACGGCCTCAACTTTCTCCACGACGGCGGCTTTGACCTTCTCCGTCGCCGTCTTGGGGGCGGCCTTCTTCTTGGTTGGACGCACTGGCGCGGGGGGAGGTGTTTTTCGCTTGCGTAATTCCACCATAATGGGCGGTGGGAGGGTGTTACTTGTCGCTAAGCTGGAAAGCTGTTAGGGTGGTGTCGCGGGAGTGTGTGGATGCGGATGGGATGGGAATGGTTTGTTGAGGAGAGCTCTCGATAGCAGAGTCCGGGGGAGGTTGGTCTCGAGTCGGACATGCTTGTACACAGCTGCGCGCTTACTGACCTTGTTCCGACGATCGCGCCTGCAGTACGACGTCAATGATAGCACAGTGGAGATCGGACGAAACGAACAACTGGCTCTTGTCACGGAGAGTCTTGGGCGAGGTGGAAAACGAGGATGTGTGTTGAGCTATCAGGTTTACAGGATGGCGAGATGCGCGCTTTTGGTCAACTGTCGTCCAGCCTCCTCACTTGGCGGCGGATGCATGCCATACTGTATCGATATTAGGCAGATTACGGTATGGGCTGCATCAGCTTCGCGCCGAAAAACACCTGGGGTCCTCGAGGCGTTGTGATTGGATCTGTACACTTCCCCGGGATCGAGGAGAGGAGGTTCGACTGCAGGAGGTGTGCCGCTGCGACGGGGGCTAGGCCGGATGAGGGCTGGTTCCCCCGCCTTGCAGTGTGCGCTTACCAACGTGCATCTCGTACCCAACGACGTACAGTCTTGTTTGCTCGCGTCGCCCCTTTCGCTTGTATTTGATGGCAGCAGATTTTGTCGTGAATATGCGAGAGGACTCCTCCTGTCCATCACGGGTGTCGGCTGCTCTTGTTCTGCTTCATGCAGCTAACATAGAGACGCTTCAGATCCTGCATACTCTGGACACGACCATGCAGCAATTCGTTCCCGACCTTGGAGTACAGCATTGGAAGATGCGTCGTAAAAACAACACGTGCTGAGACAACTCACTTGGGCTTTGCTGACTACGTCCTATTGGCAACGAATTATCACACCTCAGCGTCGAAGCTGTTTTCGCCACATCAGTTGTGAAGAGTTCGAGCATGACCGCCCGGACCCTTCTCTTGTATTAGAAACCATCCCATTCTCGGGCCGTCCCCTCAACTCTTCTCGGGCCTTCCCCTCAACCCTTTTTTCGCACGGTTCCTCTAGCTTGAGATAAGCGAGCATGCATGCACACATGGAGGCCACGGCTACAAGTTCCACTGGCAATCGACCGTTACGGACCGCGCGCTAGCTTCAAACCCAGTCCATCTCATTCGTCGACGGCCCCGTTTTTACCAAAAATTCATGCTCCGAATGTCGGACCACGGTACGGGCGTCATAGGGTCCCGGTGGCAGTATTGTTATGTCATCAATAGTATTTTTTGGAAGAGGACCACATATGCTGCTGTCATCTCGTCTCCTTCTCCTGCTATACACATCACCTACTGGCAGAAATTCCGGCGAAGAACTAAATTGTTTATTAACTCTCCCCCCTTGTTCTGACCGCCAGCATGGCCCCAGGCACAGAATGTGCCTCTACAGAGGGCACAGCAAACACGACAGATAGTCGGCATGAGACCAATATCACAAATGAGAAGAGATCAAGGAAGACGTCAACTAATTCGAACCTTCCTGGTGACCCAGAAGCCGCGAGCACATCGAATCCAGAAGAACAGGTACAGCAACCGCCGAGTTTGTCCGAAGCCCTTGAAGTAAAGCTCACGTTAAGCAGGTGCAGGATCATGACGCCGAAGGAATCTTCGGAAACGAAGCGGGCGCAGAGATTCAATACAGAACTTGCGAGTGGTGGTACGTAGACGTTCCGTTTTCGGTTTCAACAGAGCTGTTGCTGACAATCACCGTATCTAGGCAAGCCGGAATTTGTATATCAGAACCCATCATGTAACCTAACCTCTCAGCTAACTTTGTTATAGTGATGGTAGCGGAGATCATATCCCTCGGTGTCCTCGCCCTTCCCCAAGCCCTTGCCACCCTAGGCTTTGTCCCTGGTATCCTCCTCATCCTGTTCCTCGGCGCCATCGCAACCTGGACCGGTTATCTCATAGGACAGTTCAAACTCGCCTATCCTGCGATGCAGTCCTTCGCCGACTGCGGCTATCTGATCGCCGGTCCCATCGGGCGCGAAGTCATGGCTTTTGCGCAAGTTCTAATCCTGCTCTTCATCATGGCAGCACATATACTTAGCTTCGCCATTGCATTGAACGCTATGACTGGCCATGCATGGTGTACTGTTGCTTTCTCAGCTGTTGGGTTGGTGATCAGTTTTGCGTTAAGTTTGCCGAGGACTTTGAAGAATGTTTCTTACTTGTCGGTATTTTGTAAGTGGGATAGAGGAGAAAAGTAGAGTGGCGTGGTGATCTGACTCGTTGTGTAGCATGTCTCTCCATTATCATCGCTGTTCTTATTGCTATGATCGGCATTGCCATTTCGAAACCGGACGTTGGCAATGTTCTCGCCGTACGCCCGAATCTTACATTGGTTCAAGGACTTGGACCCGTCCTGAACATCCTCCTAGCTTTTGGTGTGTAGTTCTCCTGCCCGCGCCTCTCTTGAATCTCTGCTAACCCACGTGCAGCTGGTCATGTCGCCTTCTTCTCCTTTGCGGCAGAAATGAAAGATCCTCGCGACTTCACCAAGGCTCTCCTCTTTATGCAGATCCTCGCAGTCACATTCTATCTTATCATGGCCACCGTCATATACTACTTCGCCGGTCCGCTCGTCGCCTCTCCCGCCCTCGGTTCCGCATCCCCGCTTGTCCGCAAGATCGCTTTCGGCATCGCCCTCCCTACCATCATCGTAGCGGGCGTCGTCAACGGCTCCGTGGCGTGCAAGTACATTTACCTTCGCATGTGGGCCGGAACGAACGTCGTGCACCAGAACAGCTTCAAAAGTATTGGAAGCTGGGTGGCTATTTGTGGTGCGAGCTGGATTGTAGCGTGGGCGATTGCGGAGGCTGTACCTAACTTCAATTTGTTGCTGGGGTTGCTCGCGGCGCTGTTTTGTTCGTGGTTCAGCTGTAAGTGGTTCTCTGCGTTGACCTCGAGGAGTTTGGTTCACTGACTGGTTGTATAGATGGCTTGCCGCCGGTTCTCTGGCTTTACCAGTACAAGGGGACGTGGTTCGAGAACAAACGCAAGACTGCCATAACGATATTGAACTTTGGTCTCTTCTTTTTGGGTTTTGCTATGGTAAGTCTTCTCGGCATAAGTTCGAACCTTGTTTCAAAAGTACTGGACTAATGATGATTGATAGTGCGTTCTGGGCATGTATTCCTCGGGATCGGAGCTCGCAAGCGGCGCCGCAGGCAAGCCGTTTTCATGTGCAGACAACTGGAATCCATCGGTCGCTGCATGAAGGGTTGCGATGTAATATATGATGGCATGATGTTATTGCTTGTAGCGATTTGGGGAGCTAAGAGTGTCACTGCTTTTTTCGCGGACGACTATTTTAAGGGACTATTTCATTGGACGTCACGATACCAAGCATATGACGGAGTTTGTAATATACATTGTGCATGCTAAACGATGCATAATCCTATGAGAGAGCAAGTAAAGTTGGGTAGCTTCTAACGAATTGACCCACAATTGGATCTCATTTACTGGAGTATCAGATCAGAACAACCGGTTGTCTCTCTTGTATCTTTCCTTTTTCGCTCACCCGCTCTCAAATTTATAAGCCGCCAGATGAGTTTCATTAACCAGTTGAACAAACTACACACAGACTGGGGAGGACAAGATCCGTCCTAAGAGTAAGAGAACCAGGAGCTCAGTATGAAACAATAAGTTCTAATACCTATATATATAAGCACGACAGACATGAGCTTATGAGCAAACTTCTAGAGCACCCCGAGCCAACGAGCAAGGGTCACATGATTTCGCTCCATTAGCGCGAACCCTCGCATCACCATCTCTCGCCTTAACGATTTCGCCACACGACCATTCTCTACATCTCACAACCCTTCCAGCTACTGCAGACAATGTTCAAGACGCCTCAAGGCACTACGAAAGGCGACCTGGACGCGGTGCCCCGCTCGCGATCAGGTCGCAAAAGGAAGCAAATCAGCTACAACGAAGACGGTAGCAATATGAACGATGCGACACACAACGAACAGTCACCACCCAAGAAGGCAAAGACCGATGACGCCAATACCGTGACCGATAAGCCCAAGAAATTTTCCAGAAGCAAGAGCAAAAGCGACAGCAACTGCAAGCCTAAGGATGAAGAGAAGCGTCTGCGCCGATTCCGAGCTCGCGCACCACAGTCTTACCTCGAGATCAAAGAGCGCGCACTCACGCAGCGACTTACTGTCCTCGACCGCGAGCGCTGCGGCACAGACGAGGTACCTGAGGAGAAAGTGGTCATGGCGGGATCAACGGGCAACGTGTACACGCAGCACATTTGCCACGTCCCAAGCTGCGATTGCCCGCACGCGAAGAAGGGGAATCAATGCAAGCACATCGTCTACGTTATGCTGCGAGTTTTGAGAGCCCCAGAGAACGTCGGTTACCAACTTGCGCTCACGTCTGAAGAACTACGGGAGCTCTTCAAGAACGCTGCGCCCATTCCAAGTGCAGACCCCACGGACACCACCACGACTGCAGAGGACGGCAACCGCAAACCCATCGAGGGCGAGTGTCCAATATGCTATATGGACTTCGAAACCGAACAAGAACCTATCGTATACTGTAAGGCCGGCTGCGGGAATAACGTACACAAGGACTGCATGCAGAAATGGACGAGTGCAAAGGCGGGCAAAGCGACGTGCCCATACTGTCGTGCGCAATGGGCTGAAGATGAAGTTGGCTCGTTGGGAGGAAAGGTCAATTTCGAAGGCGCAACAAAGACTGAGGATGGATATGTCAATGTTGCGGGACAGCTGGGTTTGTCGGGCGAGAGGGACTATTCGTCTTATCATCCGTTCTGGGTCAGGCAGCAACTGGGTTATGGAGGACGGAGGAGGGGATGGTAGGTGTCGTGGACTTTAGTTTGTGGCGCGAAAAGTCAACGGTTCAGGAACATGCACATGTTTGACCTGGTCTGGTCAGCTTGCATGAACAAAAGGCGTTCAGGATGGACTGCATCTGTTCTATGGTGTCAGCCTTGGGTCACGGCCGAATGGTGCGAAGGCAGTATACCTGCATCTTTCGAGGCGTTTTGGAGAATCGCTGTACCACCGGTGGTATACATACCCCACGGCATGACAACTTTCTCTGTTTGGTTCGGCTTTTTCTGCCACTGGCGGATTATACGGGCATAATGATATGTACGAGTACTGCATTTAAATGAAGGTCATTCGGATAGCGGACATTGCGTACGCCTCCACGTAAATTACACCTGACTCTGTGAAAGTAGCTTCCGACGATCTCAATGGCTCTTAGCGAAGGATCCAACACGCATAGGCGGTGATTGTCTTATGCGCGAACTCCGCCATACACGCGTACTGCTTGTGACATGCATAATGCATATGGAGGAGTTTCGCACGAGGTAGGAGCGAGGCATCGTTTCAAGGCTGCTTTAATTTGTGTCGTTCCTTTAATTGATATGGTTGTCGGTTCGTCGTGCTGATTTCTCAGCAACTGGTGGGGTCTTACCAACACCATATCTGATCACACTGCTTGAGCTGGAAACAAGCAATTGCGTCGTGATCTCACAGTGCATGAAGACAAGCAAATTTGAAGTGGGGATCATATTAGCAGCCGCGCAAGTGGCATGTTAATTATGCTTGTCGAATCCCCAACACGCGGCTCACCCACCGCACCAGCGACTCCAGCGACAGAACCTAGCATGAGGAGATTTCGTAGTTTTGTTTCGAACGAAATGATTCGATCCACCACTAATAACTCAAGGATCCAAATGCGACGATCCTATGGAGAAGCGGATGTGATAGTGCCCTGCAGCTAGCGCAAGCCGTTGTTTCGTTTCGCGCGACGTTTCGAAACGCGCCGGGAAGGGCCGATGTAGACGCGACAACGGGCATGGGCAGCCCATAGGGTCTGGGAGGGTCTGGGAGGATCTGGTGTTTGGGGGTGATGAGAGGGGAGTGTGTTGATGCGTGTGGGGTGGAGGTTCGTGGTGGGTGATCGGTGCGGTGGCGCGGCTGTCACTCGTTGAGTTGCTACTGGGACCAGTTCACGAGGATGACCAACGCATTATTGGCTATAGGCATGTACTCGTAATGGTCGCAGGCACGATTCAATGGGAAACCTTCATGTAGACGAAGCCGTTGGTTCACGATGCAAAGTAAGTGCCTATCGATGGAGAGTATGGAGCCGGCCAGGCCTCTTGTATATACTCAAGAAGCTGCACACATCTTCATATTATAACTCACCGTCCGCTCTGCACCGTCCCTCTCACATCCTCCGTCCAGTCTGGCCTCCGTTCGACCCAGACCTCCACCGTTGGCCTCATCCTCTCACTATTCACCAATTCAACATCATCCAGAATGCCCGCCCTCAGGTGGACATTCTCCTCCTTGTCGACTCCCGCCAGCGGTCCTGTACGGTATATCGTTGTGCCGCATTTGGCACAGAAGAAGGTTTCCGCTGAGCTCCCGGAGGAGGTTGGAGTCTCGACAGACTTGAGATGAGAGGCGGATGCGGGTGAGAGTGTGAAGTTGGCCTTTGGGATCTTGTAGATGAGGGGGAACGAGGTGCGGCGGCAGTCCCTTGCGGGGTCAGAAGACGGAGAAGTAAGGAAGGGACATGGGCTGCAGGGTGAGGCGAAAGTGCAACGGATAGTGGAGTTGCAGCGTTGAATGTTAGGGATGCGTCATCGGAAGTACTGACGTGCAATGGCAGATGGCAATCTCGGTGGGTTCGCCCTCGTACGAGATGCGGATGGCACCGCAGAGACAGGAGCCCGTGGTGGACATGTTCGGCACCAAAGCAAAAGCTAACGCTACGTCAAGTGACAGACCTGAAGGTCGATTTACACGACGTTGAAGATTGACGTGGGGTAACTACGTCTGAGACCAACGTGGGGGCGGTAGCTGGGCGCGCGTTGTGGAGATGGCCAGGCCTTTTGACTGAGCGCTACGATATGATTGTCGGGCGTGAGATGGAACGCGGAGAATTTGTTGAAGAGATGGCGAGGGGCGCTAGCCTTCGTACTGTGCGTAGCGATTGCTTAAGACGGCATGGTCAGCGGACTTTTGACATGTGGAGCCACGCCATCGTAATCGTTTCCTCGCTCGTATCTACGTTATCAGTAGGCGAACGCTTACCGGAACACTCACTTCGGACTACCGTATAGCAAATGAGAGTAAGCGCGCAATAGATTAAAAGTCCGCAGCACAGGGCTGGATATGCTGAGGACTTAGGTCAGCACTGCGGCATATTCTCGAGGACCTAAATCGGGAATGCAAAATATGGAAACATGCTCAGCGCATCAAGATGGAAATAGAGGCAGCAAGGCAAGTGCCTCAGGAAGTACCGAAGAGATCAACAAAACAAAGCGAGGATCGGAAGAGCTCCGAAATGACGATTAGCACGCTTAGTCCCGACTCTGTGACGCCAGTGTTGATCCACGTAGATCAAGCCTTGGTGTCATGTAGATGAAGACGCGGACCACCAGCGTGGAGAGGCAGGAGAGCGCACCAATGGCTCTTGTCCACGGCGTTTCGGAGACGACGGTCTCGTACGCTTGTGCGGTTCCTGGGTCGTTTTGAGGATCCGAGGCATTGAGACTTGGGCCTGTTGAGGCTGCGACACCGTCGGAGGCTCGAAGTGTTTGGAAGGCATGGACGGGCAACGAGGCTGTGCCTTATGCAGTCTTCTTCGACGCTTCGAAGCAGCTTCGACGGAGCGACAGCGCCGGGTGCGGCCCAAGCGGAGGCTGGGGGTGCCATGAGCCATGTGGCTCCCGTGCACGAGTCTTGCATGAGGTGTGCTTTGAAGATGGACGGCTACGCCATCGCCAGCGCCGGCGCCGTGTTTCGACGGCACCAAACGGGGCTGCAGTTCATGCCGCGACGAGCATGTCAAACAGCTCTGTTGGTGGTGGGAGACAGCGTGGGTGGCCGTGGGTGGTGTGTGGTGGTGTCAAATGAGACGGGTGCCGAAGGAGGGGCAACGTGTCGCACGTTGATGGATACGGCAACTGGGGAAAGCTTGCCGGGCTTGTAGCGCCGGGGGGTCCAGTGGCTGGAGGCGAAACTCACCTGGCGACCGCCCAAGCCGCCTGCACGCCATCACACTTGCAGGCATCGCCGCTCCTCTTGCTCTCCTCTCGAGCGACACAGGCTGACGCGCCCGCCGGCGCTGATGAGGGTGTGTCTCCGTCAGCCGCACAGCGTGCCGAGAGGGCCTCTTGGCGGTGATTCCGTCTCGTTGCGCCCGCGCGGCTGCACATCCATCTGCCAGGTACCCGCCGCCATCTGTTTTAGAGCAGGGGACGATCGGCGCAGGGCCCGTTCTATTTCGGCGAGAGAGTGCAGTGAAACGCAGTTTGGAACCGCCGCGTGCAGCCCGCCGAGGCAGGCGACGATGCGAGGAAGCGAAGAAGCGAAGAATCGACGGCGCGAAGACGATGGAAGAGCCCGACTGCCATCCCCTCTCCGTGGATGCGCACCTTTCCAGGCTCGGGGGTCCAGATGGCCAGTCTCTCTGTGTGAGCGTCGCAACCCCGACATCCTCCAGGG